>ENA-OPFI01000001-OPFI01000001.1-human-gut-metagenome-genome-assembly--contig:-NODE-1-length-573514-cov-20.028046_pt1 | contig 573514 bp, 571 predicted proteins | sample MGYA00241308_ERZ501550 | MGnify/ENA primary metagenome ERZ501550 (study PRJEB25962, sample SAMEA2042433) | human gut metagenome | biome: human gut; feature: human-associated habitat; material: faeces...
TGACCTTTCTTTGCCATATTTTTACCTCCTATTTCTATTTTAACAAAAGAAAAAGTAAACACATTCTTTTTGTGTCTACTTTTATCTTACAACTTCAACATTAAATTAACTTCTTTTCTTTCATCCATTTTTTACCATCTGTTACACGAGCAACCATCATGCTTGATGCTGTATCTCCAACTACATTTAACATAGTAGCAGGTGGGTCAATAATAGTAGCAATAATAGTTAATATAGGTAATGCTGAAACTGGGAATCCAAGCATTGTTAATATTAACATTTCTGATATAGTTCCACCACCAATAGGTACAGCTGTAACTAGAAGTGTAGCTACAAGAGCAACTCCTAAAACTTTAAGAGTACTAATATCAGCATTAAATAAATATACTAAGAACATTATTTTAAATACACTACCTATAATAGAACCATCTTTATGAAAACTAGTTCCAAGTGGAATAGTTGTATCAGCAACATCTTCTGGAACACCTATGTTTTTAGCACAAGCAGTATTTACAGGAATTGATGCTGCACTACTACAAGTTGCAAGGCTAGTTAGTGTTACAGGAAGAACATTTCTCCAATAACTAATAAATCCTTTTTTACCACCAGCCATAAATGCATAAGCTGAATACATAATGAAATAATAAAGTACTGAGACTACTGTATAAATTATAAATGTTTTACCAAATCCACTTGCGATTTCACCACCAAATGTACCAACAAGTGCAGCAAAATAGCATCCAAGACCTATAGGTGCATAGTACATAATCACTTTTATAAATGATTGAACTACTTCATTAGCGCTTTCAAGTACATCAAGAAGTTTATCACCTTTACCTTTTGAAAGATTGATACTTATACCAAACAATATTGAAAATATAATTAATGCGATCATATTATCACGAGTAAGTAATTTACTAAAATCACTTACAGTAATAGTTTCAACAGTTCTTTCTAAAAAATTAACCTTTTCGTTAGTTGCTTTAGTATCTTTTAATACTTCTTTTATTGTTTCAGTATCTTTTACATCAACAAGTTTAAATGCTTTAGTAGAAATTATACCAACACCCACACTTACTAGTGATGTAAATATAAATACAAGTAATATTGTTACAAGTATTTTACCAATTCTTTTAGGTTGTTTCATTTTACCAATAGAAGTAGTAATGGTTAAAAATATAAGTGGTACGATTATTACAAGTAATAGATTTAAGAATAAATCTCCAAATGGTGCGAGAACTTTCGCTTTCTCTTTAAATACAAGTCCTACAATAGTACCAATTATTATAGAACCTAAAAGTATTAAAGTAGATTTATAATTTTTTAAAAACTTTTTCATAGTTTTGCCTCCTATTTAAGTATATATAATATATTTATAAAAGTATACTATTTTATTCCACAAGAGTCCACAAAAAAAGATTTAGTTTTTCTTTTCTAAATCTTTATAAGCAACTTTACCTACTGCTGTTTTAGGAAGACTAGTTCTAAATTCATATTCACTAGGTCTTGCATATTTAGCAATATTATCATAACAATATTTTCTTATTTGTTCTCTTGTTTGCATATTGTCTTCAACACCTTTTTTAAGAACAATTACTGCTTTAGGGGTTTGACTCTTTATTTTATGTGGTATTCCAATTACAGTACATGAATCAACTAGTTTACATTTATTAATTATTTCTTCAAGTTCTATAGGATAAATGTTATATCCATTTGAAATAATCATTCTTTTCATTCTTGATGTATAGAATATAAATCCATCTTTATCCATATATCCAAGATCGCCTGTGTGAAGCCATATCTTACCATCATGATGTTCTACTAAAGTATTTTTTGTTTCTTTGCTTTCATTAATGTATCCCATCATAAGGGTAGGCCCATTAATACATATTTCACCAACGTCTCCTGTTGATTTTTCTATATCACTATTAGGTTCAAATATTTTAACTATCATATCTGGATTAGGTATTCCAAGAGTACCTTTTCTAACATCTTTTTCATCAATAGCTGCAGTACAACAACAAAATCCGCATGCTTCAGAAAGACCATAACCAACTTTAACAACTGCTTCACTTCCATGATCTTTTAAATATTTTTCAAAATTCTTTTTAAGTTCAGGTGATAAATAATCTCCACCTACAACTACAACTTTAATGTCTTTAAAAGCATTCATGCCAGGGTCATTTCCATCAATAGACATCTTTAGTAGAGAAGGTACTGCTGGATAAACACTAGGTTTATATTTCTTTAACTCCTTATTAATTTTTTTAGTATTAAGTTGTGGAACTATTATACATTTCATTCCATTAACTAAACATGTATGAGTACAAAGAGCAAGACCAAATACATGGAATATAGGTAGTGCTGATAATACTGAATATCCAGGACTAATATATTTACATACTGATGCTGTTTGAAGTGCCATAGCATTAAAGTTAGCATTTGAAATAATTATTCCTTTTGGTTTACCAGTAGTTCCACCACTATATATTATAGCGGCTGGACTATTTGCATCTCTTTTAACATACACATCATCACTAGTCGCATAGTTTAGAAATTCTTTCCATGTAATCATACCTTCTTCAAGACTCATATTTATTGCCGATTTAATATTATATAATGTCTTTAATATTGTACCTAAACTTTCACTAGTTGGCACCATTATAAAATGTTTAACTTTGATATATCTTGCTTTAGGCATTGCAACATCACTGCAAAATATAATAGAACTATTTGTTTCATGTAGTGCTCTTTCAATATCTTGTGTAGAAGAAAGAGGGTGTATGATATTTGCTATTGCTCCAATCTTGTTAATCGCATATATTAATGCAAAACTTTCTGGAGTATTAGGCATACATATCGTAACACATTCATTTTCTACAATATTAAATTCTTTTAAAGCAGAAGCAACTCTATCTATCTTTTTCATAAAAGATTTAAATGTAACTTCATTACCATAATAAGAATATGCACTTCTTTTTTCATTTTTTGAAGCAGTATCTTTTAAATAATCATACATACTTCCATTAAAATAATTTAAACTTTCTGGAACATCACCATAGTATTTAAGCCATGGCTTTTCTTTGTTTATAGGTTTTTCATTTTTAATAAAACTAATTAATTTATTTATATAATCATTTACTTTTCCCATTATTTTTTCCTTTCACTTTTATTATATACACTTTAATTGTAACATATTAAAATTAAAATGTTAATCTATTCAATAATTTGATACAATAAAGTAGGTGAAATATTTATGAAAAAGATTATTATGTTTAGTGGAATAAATAAAAAAGAAGTTACACTAATTGATTAATAACTTCTTTTGATTTCTTGTTTAAATAAAAATATAATGTTGGTTTTTATATACTTTATACTTTAATAAGAAATTTAATCGCCCCTAGATTTTCTAAAACTTTTTCCTGATTCAGATTTAGTATTGCTATCAATATTTTCTCCGTGGCCACCTTCATAGTATTTTCCAGTACTTTTTGAATATCCGCCCCATTGATGTGTGTGACGGCTTCCATAATCTTCAAATTTGTCATATTTAGGTTTATCGGTTTCTCTATCTTTTCTAATTTTTGACTCGTTTGACATTCTAATACTCCTTTCTAATCAAAATATTGTTGAGTATATGGAATAAATTTTTTTGAAGATACGTCAATGTTCCATCTTGATAAACAAATTTGCATTTCGTTATCATATAATATTTCGCTTTTTTCAGAATATAATGCTTTTTTAGGTCCATTAAAAATTTTATTAGCACACCTACATATGTATTCTAATCTATTCATAAATTCAAAATATAGCCAATTATTTTCATTTTCTTGTGACAAATACATTATTTCTTTGCTTGCATTATATGTGTTTAAAAGTTTTGAGTAAGATAAAAATATTGCTTCATCTATTATTGCAATAGTTTCAGAAATTAAAAGTGTTTTCTTATTGCTACCATCAGGATTATACATGTAAATTTCTGGATTTTGGAAAATATATTTATTTTTATTTTTCCCTATTATATAATGTTTTTCTATAATTTTTTTATTGTATTTTTCTTCTTTAGAATTTAAAATATCATTTTCAAATTGTATAAATTCGGCTATTTCATTATTTGTATAACCACAAAATAGCATTCTGTTTTTTATCTCTTTTAAATATTTACTTTCATTAGTAGAATGATATAAACAAAGTAAATCAGACAACAACATTTCTTTCATATAATTAAAATTCACAATACCCTCCAATAAAAGATTTATTACTTAATTATGTTATCATTCCTTTTTTTAAATGTCAATATAATTCAAAAAATATGTTAATATAATCTTACTTTTGATACAATAAAGTAGGTGAAATATTTATGAAAAAGATTATTATGTTTAGTGGAATTGATAAGGAGAAAGGGTTTACACTTGATCAAACTAAAGAATTAACTAGAATTATTGAAACAGGTAAATCTATAACATTCATTGCTTCATCTTTTTATGATTTTGAAAAGAATGATTATTTTATAAATGGACTTATAGGTTTCTTTAAAGATATAAGTATTAGATTTAATAAAATTAGTATTATTGATAATAGGATATCTAAAGAAGAAGCAAGAGACATTGCTAAAAATAGTGATATTGTGTTTATAGTAGGTGGGGATCCTAAAAAGGAAATGGATTCTATAAATGAATATGGTTTATCTAATATATTAAGAGATAGAGATGGTATAACTATTGGAGTTTCCGCTGGCAGTATAAATATGGCTAAAGATGCAATATATATGGATGAAGATGAGCATAAAACAATTATTAAATATAAAGGAATAGGTCTTACTAATATATGTATATATCCACACATGGATTTTAATAATATAGATTACTTAAAAGAGATGTTTGAAGTGAGTAAAGAACAAAAGATAACTGGACTTCCTAATGAATCATTTATTGTTATTGAAGATGGTAATGTTAAATATATAAATGAACATTATAATTTTGAAAATGAAACTATAGATTATAAAGGAGTAGACGCCCCAAAAATAAATCATGTTGGTACTATAGAACTTGAAACAGATAGACTTATTTTAAGAAAAACTACTATGAAGGATTATGAAGAAGCATTTTATTTACAATTGAATCCTAAAATAAGAAAGTTTTTAGGTGGGAATAAACTCGGCAATAATTTAAAAAAGAGTATGAAATATTTTAATGAATCTATGTATGATGATATAGAATATTATAGATGGAGTATTGTAAGAAAAGAAGATAATAAATTTCTAGGTACTATATATTTAAATCTTCATAGTGAAAAAGCTAGAACTGCTGGTATAGATTACTGGATTAGAGAAGATGCCTGGGGAAAAGGTTACACTACTGAAGCAACAAAAAAAATAATGGAATTTGCATTTTTAACATTAGATCTTAATAGAATTGAATCATGCGGTGCTAAAGATAATGTTGGAACATGGAAGGTAATGGAAAATATAGGACTTAAATATGAAGGTACAAGGGAAAAATCATATTTCTATTATTATGGTGGTATTCAAGATATGAAAGAATATGGGCTTACTAAAGAGGAATATTTAGAGAGAAAATAATGCATTTTAAAAGAGGTTACAATGTGTGACCTCTTTTGTTATCTTTGATATTTTCTGCTTTGCTTGCTATGTTTTCATCAGTATATTCTTTTGAATCTTTTTCTATACAGTCATATGTAAGACCATTTTTAGTAAGTATAGCATCAGCTTTATTAAGTTCATTTAATGAAATTTTCTTAAATAATAGACCTAATCCAATTGTTGCTAAACAAGCTATATTAACAGTAGTTCCAAATCCATCTGGTGCCATTATAGAACAACCAAATATAGAACCACTTATTATAGAAGCTAAACTTGAACCTTGATATAGCTTAATATAAAAATCTTTCTTCTTTCTTATTTCTTTTTTAAGCTTTTCAATATCAGTTTTCTTTTCTTTAGCAATTATTGTATTTGGATATTCATTCATAATTTACCTTCTTATAGAGAATGACTAGTAGTTTTTTCTTTTTTATTTGCTTTGATTGTTTCAACTAAGTTACTAAGTCTTATTTCTTCATCTTCAGTCATTAACTTACTTGCCTTACTATATGTACTACTTCCATTTGTTAAAACTGCTTTTGATTCTTCAAGACCTGTTTTACCAACTGATTTCATTATAAGACCAACACCTAAAGTAACAGCACTCACTATTTCAATAAGTGGACCTTCAAAATCAAATGGTGAAAGAAGTGATCCTATAAGTATAGGAGTAGAAGTAGAAGATAAATCTTTTCCAATTTTATATATTTTAGAATAAAATTGTTCCTTCTTAGCTGCTTTTGCTTTCATATCGTTAATAGTATTTTTGTTTTCTTTAATCACTAAAGTATTAGGATATTCATTCATTATTTTCACCCTCCAATAAAGATTCTTTAAATGATTCATAGAACTTTAATACTAGTTCTTTTTCTTCATCTTTAATTGATACAAGATTTTCAATACCATCTATATTTTCGATTTCATAAATCATTACTAATGCATCTTCACTAGATTTATCATCATCATAAGAACATAAAATGTATTTTTTATCTAAGTCTGGTATTTCAAATCCGCCAATAACATCAACATCAATTTCTTTTCCATTAATAATTTTTTTCATACGCTCTCCTTTAGTTTATAATAACATATAATAATATAAAATAAAAATAAAAATGTAAAACTTTACATAATATGGTATAATATTAGACATGAAAAAGAGTTATATTAAAATGAATAATAATGATAATTATCTATCTCTTGGTAATATTATTAATACTATTAAGAAAGTATCTAGTAATAAGAATGCTATGCAGATAGAAGTTTTTTCATGTATATTTGGTATTAATAATGTAAGTGTAACTACTGTTAATAATTATTGTATTGGATATAGACCTATAGGTATAGAATATAAGAAAATATATAAAGATTTAAAAGATGGAAATAGAGAATTATATATACCGATTATATTACAAATATTAAGTATATTGGATGATAAAGTTTATATATTAAATAATGAATCTCTTAGCATAATTAATAATAGTAACAAACTTAAAGAAGTAATCAGTGATTTACTTGTAATTGCGTATAATGATGAACATATAAGTAATGAAAGAATAGAAAATATAAAGAATAATGATTCATTTAATCAGATGATTGAATTATTAAATTATGCTGTTCTTGAAAATACACAGCCTGTTTATACACAAGATATTAACATTAAAATTAATAAGGAAGAACTTGATGATTATTTGAAAGTTAAACTTTATTTTGGAGAAAGCTATATTAATTCATTAATTGAGTTATCAAGAAAAAATAATATGTATGCTTGTGCTGAACTTGGTGCTTTAGAATTTGATGGACTTATTAGTGGACAGAAAAATTATGAAAAGTCGTATGAATATTATATGCTTTCTGCGAATAAAGGACATCCTAAAGGGTGTTGGATGGTTGCTAATCTAATGCTTACAGGAAGAGTTAAATTTGATTTTGATACTATGTGGAAATATTTAAATAAGTCTATTGAACTTGGTAGTATTGCTGGATATAATACTCTTGGATTATGTTATTTAAGAGGTATAAATAAAGATAATATTAAAGATAGAGAGATTGCTAAAAGATATTTTTTAATCGCTAGTGAGCATGGATATGCTTATGCCTTTAATAATCTTGGTAAGATATATGAAAGTGAAGGTAAAAATGATATAGCATTAAATTATTACTTAATAAGTGCTGATTTAAATGAAAGTTGGGCTCTTAATAAAGTAGGAGAACATTATAGAAAAATAGGTGATTTAAAAAGAGCATTCATATATTATAGTAAAGCAATAGAGTGTCCTCTTAGTGAAAGATGTAAGTATGCATATTATAATCTTGCTAAATACTATTATGAAAATGGAAATAAAGAATTGAATATAGAAAAAGATATAGATAAGGCAAAAGAGTATTATAAAATTTTTGATACAAAAGAGTAAAAATATCTATTCTTTTTTTTATTTTTTTGGTATCCTTATAATAGTGAGGTAGGATATGAAAGAAGGTTTTGATAATAAGAAATATGTAAAAATACAAAGTGCTAAAATTAGAGAGAGATTTAAACTATTTGATAAGTTATATTTAGAGATAGGTGGTAAATTATTTGATGATAGTCATGCAGCTAGAATACTTCCTGGATTTAAAAATGATGCTAAAATAAGTATGTTTAAAGAACTTAAGAATGATTTAGAAATAATATTTTGCATTAATGCAGGTGATATTGAGAAAAATAAGACTAGGGGAGAATATGGTATTACATATGATACTGAATTGTTAAGATTAATTAATAATTCTAAAAAGATGGGATTTTCTGTTAATTCTGTTGTAATAACATTATATAGAAATCAAGTGAGTGTTGATAAATTTATTAAGAAATTAAATCGTATGGGAATTAAGACATATATTCATACATTTACTAAAGGTTATCCAACAGATGTTGATACTATTGTAAGTGATGAGGGGTATGGAGCAAATCCTTATATAGAAACAACTAAGCCATTAATACTTGTTAATGCTCCTGGACCTGGTAGTGGTAAACTTGCTACATGTTTATCTCAAATATATCATGAACATAAAAGAGGAAAGAATGCAGGATATGCTAAATTTGAAACATTCCCAGTGTGGAACTTATCTTTGAAACATCCAGTTAATCTTGCATATGAAGCAGCAACTGCTGATCTTAAAGATGTTAATATGATTGATCCATTTCATCTTGAAGCATATGGTGAAACAGCTGTAAATTATAATAGAGATATAGAGATGTTTCCTGTACTTAAAAGTATATTAAATAAAGTATCTAATACAGATATATATAAATCTCCAACTGATATGGGAGTTAATATGATAGGATTCTGTATTAAAGATAATGATATTATAGAAGAAGCATCTAAGAAAGAAATAGTAAGAAGATATTATAATGAAATGAATAATTATAAACTTGGTCTTACTGATGAAGATTCTTATATGAAAGTTAAGTTACTTATGAATGAACTTAATATTGATGAAACATATTTAGATGTGATAGAACCGGCTTTAAAGAAAAGTGAACAAGAAGGTAAGCCTGTTATATCATTAAAAATAAATAAGAAAAAGATAATAACTGGTAAACAAACTGATATATTAAGTCCAGCAAGTAGTTTAATATTAAATGCTATAAAAGAATTAAATAAGATACCTGATGATATGTTGTTATTATCACCTAAGGTATTAGAGCCAATGCTTAAAATGAAAAAGGAACTTAATAATAATGAGATTAGACTTCAACTTCCTGAAGTATTAACAGCACTTAGTATTTGCTCTGCAACTAATCCTATTCTTGAAAAAGCATTAAATAGTTTAAAAAAATTGAAATATTGTGAAGCACATGCAACTTATATTGTGACTAATGGTGATAAAAAAACACTTAAAAGTTTACAAATAAATTTAACATGTGAACCAAAATATATAGATGAAATATAGAGGAGAGATTATGAAAAAAGAAACTAAAATATTAATTATAAGTATAGTAGTAGTATTACTAGTTGTTGTACTTGTATTTGTATTACTAAATAAAAAAACTGTAAGTGATACAAAAACTAGTAGTGATGCAAAAAATATGTTAAAACAAATTACTAAAAGTAAAGATTTACCTGATACTAATATAGTGAATGTTAATGTTAATAGTATAGAAGAGGTTACTTCATTTACTGGTTTAAAATCTAATGATAATATCGAATGGATTGTTGCGAGCGAACCAATGATGTCATCACAAGCATTTTCAGCAGTTGCTATAAAAGTTAAAGATGGTAGTAATGTTGATACAATAAAACAAGAAATATTTAATAATGTTGATATGAGTAAATGGATATGTGTAACAGCAGAAAAACTATATTTAACTAATAATGGAAATGTAATATTCTTTGTTATGTCTGATGCTGATTGGGCTAAAACAGTATATGATAATTTTAAAAATTATGTTAATAATGATATTGGTAAAGAACTAGAAAAAACAGGTAATTAAAGTTGTTAGATATGTTGCATAAATAAGCACCTTAATGGTGCTTTAATTTTAAAAATAAGAGAATTTAAGGAGAAAGATATGGTATTTACAAGTATTAATTTTTTATATTATTTTTTACCAACAGTATTAATTCTATATTTCATAGTACCTAAAAAGTATAAGAATTTATTGTTACTTATTTCATCATTATTATTTTATTTTTATGGTGAACCTAAGTATATAATATTAATGATTATTGAAATAGTACTAGCATACTTTGAAGCAAGGTTAATAGAAAAATATAAAAGTAAAGAGATATTTATATTTAGCATATTTATTCATGTATTATTACTATGCATTTTTAAATATACTAACTTTTTAATAACAAATATAAATGGTATCTTTAATACAAATATATCATTATTAAATATTGTTTTACCTATTGGTATATCATTTTACACTTTTCAAATCATTAGTTATTTAGTAGATGTTTATAAAGAAAAAGTAAAAGCTCAAAAGAATTTTATTTCTCTTGCGACTTATGTTTCATTGTTTCCACAGTTAATCGCAGGACCAATTGTTAGGTATGAAACTATAAATGATGAACTTGATAATAGAAAACAAACATTTAATGATTTTAGTAGTGGTATAAGTAGATTTATAATAGGTCTTTCTAAAAAGGTGTTAATTGCGAATATACTTGGTGAATTATGTAATATATTTATTTTAAGTAATGAAAAGACAGTACTATTTTATTGGATATATGGTATTAGTTATTCACTTCAAATATATTTTGATTTTTCAGCATATTCTGATATGGCTATTGGTCTTGGCAGAATGTTTGGATTTCATTTTATGGAAAACTTTGATTATCCATATATATCAAAAAGTATTACTGAATTTTGGAGACGTTGGCATATATCTTTAAGTTCATGGTTTAAAGATTATGTTTATATACCACTTGGGGGAAGTAGAGAGGGTACATTTAAACTTATAAGGAATATTTTAATAGTGTGGTTACTTACTGGATTATGGCATGGTTCAGAATGGACATTTGTTATCTGGGGAATGTTTATTGGAATACTACTTGTAATAGAAAAATTATTGTTAAATAAGTATATAGAGAAACTTCCATCTATAGTAAGACGAATATATACACTATTTATCATAATGATAAGTTTCATTATATTTAGTGGTTCAAATATAAATGAATCATTTAATAATATAGTAGGACTATTTAATTTTAGTAATCCATTTATAAATAAGTTTACAATACATTATTTAAAAGATTATGGACTTGTACTTATAATTGCCATATTTTTATCAACACCAATACTTAAAAATACAATTATTAAATTAAAAGAGAATAAAAAAATCAATAATATAATTAATATATTAGATATAATTGTATTATTGATATTACTAATAATTGTGACATCATATTTAATAGATAGTTCATATAATCCATTTTTATATTTTAGATTTTAAGGAGGAAGGATGAATAATAAGGTTAAAAATATAGTTTTGAGTATAATATTTATTACATTCTTATTTACTTTTATGATTGTAAACATAGTGAAAAAAGATGATGATATATCGTATAGTGAAAGAAGAAAATTAGAAAAAGTGCCAAAAATTACATACGATTCAGTTATAAATGGTACATATTTTAGTAAATTAGATAAATATACTACTGATCAATTTATATGGAGAGATAACTTTCGTAAGATTAAAATTGATATAGATTTACTTACTAAAAATAATTATAATAAACTATATTTATATAATGATTATATTATTGAAGAAACATATCCATTAAATAAAGAATCAGTTATTAATGTAACAAATAAGATTAATGATATAAAAAGAACTTATTTAAATGAAACAAATAATATATATTATAGTATTGTTCCTGATAAAAATTATTTTGTAAATGATGATAACTTAAAATTAGATTATGATGAACTTAAGAATATTATGAATAGTAATTTAGATATAAAATACATTGATATATTTAATGAGTTATCTTTAGAAGATTATTATAAGACTGATACTCACTGGAGAGAAGAAAGACTTTCTAAAGTAGTAAATAAATTGTCTAAAGAAATGAATTTCAATATTACTAATAATTATAATTTCAAAAGAATAAGTGATTTTAATGGAACATATTCTAGTAGAATAGTTAGAAAAGATATAAAAGATGAAATATATATACTAGATAATGTTAATGATATAAATGTTTATAATTATGAAACTAATGGTTATGAGAAAGTATATGATTTAATAAAGTTAAATTCTCTTGATAAATATAATGTGTATTTGAGTGGTTCTGTGTCTTTATTAAAGATAGAATCAATGAATACAGATTCAACTAAAGATTTAATAGTATTTAGAGATTCATATGGAAGTAGTTTAATTCCACTTATGATGAATGGTTATAAAAGTATAACTGTTGTTGATACAAGATATATTAGTCCAAGTATGCTTTCTAATTATATTGATTTTAATAATAAAGATATATTATTTTTATATAGTACACTTTTGATAAATGATAGTTTTACATTGAAATAGATAGAAATATCTATTTTTTTTAATAATTTTTTGTATGAAAAAAGGGTTATTCTAACCCTCTAACTATTTCTTTAAATTCATCTCCACGATCTTCAAACTTTGCATATTGATCCCAAGAAGCAGATGCTGGACTAAGCAATATTACATCACCAGAAACACTATTTTCATTAGCAAGTAATGTTGCTTCCTTTAAATTATTAACAACGAAACATTTTACATTCATTTCATCCATTTCTTCTTTGATTCTATTTTTATTTTCACCATAGCATATAACTAATTTGGTATTTTTTAAATAATCTTTAAGCTCATAGAAACTTTGATGTCTTTCAAGACCGCCTAATATTAATACTGTTGGTTTTTTAAATGCATTAAGTGCGATTTGAGTAGATGTTATGTTAGTTGCTTTTGAATCGTTATAGAAATCTTTTCCATTAAATGTTCTTATATATTCTATTCTGTGAGCAACACCACTAAATTCTTTAATAACAGGTACCATCACATCATTAGAAATACCAAGTTCTTTAGCTATCATAATAGCACACATAATATTTTCATAATTATGATTACCTTGTAATTTGATATCTCTTGTATCAATTATTTCTTCATCATAATAATAAATTTTATTATCTTTTAGATAAGCACCATCAATTACTTCTTTACTTGTAAAATACTTTTTAGTACTTTTTATATCTTTAGTAATTCTATACGCATCTTCGTTCCCTTTATTAATAATAGCAATATTCTTACTTGTATGATTTTGGAATATACGAAGTTTATTTTCATTATAATATTCACGAGTGCCAAACATATCAAGGTGTGCTTCATAAATATTAGTAAGTACTGCTATATCTGGATTGAAATCATAAAAATCATGTAATTGAGGAACTCCAATTTCCATAACTAAATAATCATTTTCTTTAATATTTGGTAACACTTCACATAAAGGAAATCCAATATTACCAGCAAGGTGTGTTCTACCAGGAAATGCATGGCTTACTATTTCATAAGTAAGAGATGTAGTAGTAGTTTTACCATTAGTACCAGTAATAGCAATTAATTTAACTCCTTTTGGTAATAAGTGATAAGCCATTTCTATTTCATTAATAACTTTAATATTATGCTCACTTGCATATTTTAAATACTTATGATCAAATTTTATTCCTGGATTCTTAATTATATAATCAAATGATTCATCAAGAATATCATCAGGATGACTACCAAGTATAACTTTAACACCTAAGTCTTCAAGTTCTTTAATATGATTTTCATCTTGATTTGCATTCATATCGTTAAGAACAATTGTATTATTTCTTTTAGCAAGTATTTTAGCAGCATGATAACCACTTCTTGCCATACCTAATATAAATATTTTTTTATTTTCAAACATATTACATGCCTCCATATTAATTATACTACTAAAAATAATTTATTTTTCTAATTTAACATATACTTTACAAATAAAAACTAATTATTTATTACCTGTAATTAGTCTTTTTGTAGTATTTTTTATTGTAATAGCGCTCTTTTTAATGATTGGTTTAACATTAGGAAATGCCATAAATAATCTTTTAACAAGAGGATTACTTTTTATTACTTCACGTACTTTTTTAGTTATTTCATTAGTATTATCTGGATTTTTGAATTTAAGTGACATATTTTTAACTTTAAATATTACTTTAAATGATACAATTAAGTCTATAATAAATATTGTTATCAGTGTATAAAATATTATATTAAGGGTTGTTTCATTTAAATTGGAATAAATATTGTATAAGAAATTATTTAAGTATTTTATAAGTATAAATCCAAGTATACCAAATCCTAAACAATTAATTAAACAAATTCTTCCATTTAAATTATATTTATAGTCACTATAATCCCACCATCTAGCATGAAATGCTTTTTCCATTATATAACTTGTTAGGTATTCACCAATACTTGCGATTAATATTGAGGAGGTGAACAATGTAATAGGATTCTTTACTGAATGAAGTAAGAGTACCATAACTATTGCGCAACATCCATATATAGGAATATAGGGACCTATTAAGAATCCTCTATTGACTATCTTTTTATTTACTTTAAATCTATCTATTATTTCAATTATCCATCCAATAAAGGAATATGTTATAAATAATAGAAAATATATTTTAAATTCTCTCATTTTTTAACCTTTCTTTTAATACCAATATATTTAGGTCACTCTTTAGGATGCTTAAATACATTTAATGAGCATTTTTTATCCATAAGAGTTACTACCCATGTTTCTTTATATTTAGGTGGAGTTATATTAAGAGGGAACATGTGTCTTAATATAATATTTTCAACTCTATCATTAATAAGATGTGGGAAGTGCTTTCTAGAGTTTTCAAGAGCCTCTCTTGCATGAACAAATCCGTGTTGCTTAAAGAAACTTCTTTTCTCTTTAGAGTCTTGCCATGGTTTATAATAAAAATCATGAAGAATAGCTCCAATAGAAATATCTCTCTTATTAAGATTATGCTTTTTAGCAAATAAATAAGAACAATAAGCAACCTTTAAAGAATGATCATATACTGATTCATTAACATGATGATTATAGTTTTTTCTCTTTAAAAATTCTTTATTGTTTAATATTTCATCTATATAATTTAAAAATTCTTTATCATACTTCATAAACATTTCACAAAATAATTATAGCAAACATATATATATTTTTATTATTAAATTGAAAAATAGTGTAAACTTTTTCTTGAAGAAGCAATTATTTAGTAGAAAATTGTTATAATAAAGATAGAATTAGTAAGAAAGGGATGGCAATATGAAAGTATATTTTACAGACAAAATAACAAGTGAAAATCTATTAGATATTTATAAGAAATTAGGTATTGAATTAAAAGGAAAAGTTGCTGTTAAAGTTCATAGTGGAGAAGAAGGTAATCAAAATTATTTGAAGCCACTATTTTATAAAGATTTAATTGATTATGTTAATGGAACTGTTGTTGAATGTAATACAGCATATAATGGTGAAAGAAATACTAGTAAAAAACATTTAAAATTATTAGATAAACATGAATGGACTAAATACTATAATGTTGATTTGTTAGATGAAACTGATGAGGTGGCATTGGAAGTAAAAAATCCTAAATATATAAAAGAAAATTATGTTGGTAAAAATATAGAAAATTATGATTCTATGTTAGTTTTATCACATTTTAAAGGCCATCCGATGGGAGGATATGGTGGTGCACTTAAAAATATATCAATTGGATTAGCATCATCACATGGTAAAGCAAATATTCATGGGGCAGGTAAACCTGATGAAATGCGGACTGCAGATCATAATTCGTTTTTAGAAAGTATGGCTGAAGCTGCTAAAACAATAATTGATTATGAAAAAGGTAACATGGTATTTATTAATGTAATGGCTAATATGTCAGTTGATTGTGATTGCTGTGTTAAAGCTGAAGATCCATGTATGAAAGATATAGGAATACTTGCATCAACTGACCCAGTTGCAATTGATCAAGCGTGTATTGATTTAGTTTACAATAGTAATGATCCAGGCAAAGATCATTTAATTGAAAGAATAGAATCAAGAAATGGTATACATACAATAGAGTATGCTGAAAATATAAGAGTAGGAACAAGAAAATACGAACTTGTAAAAATAGATTAGGAGTTTTAATATGAATGGAAAATTAACATATATATTTGGTCATAAGAATCCAGATACTGATTCTATATGCGGAGCAATATCACTATCATACTTAAAAAACAAATTAGGTATGAATACAATACCATCAGCACTTGGTAACTTAAATAGTGAAACTAAATATGCTCTTGATTATTTTAAAGCTAAAGAACCATTTCATCTTAATGATGTAAAACTTCAAATTAAAGATGTAGCTTATCATAAAAATTGCTTTATTGATAAAAATGTACCTATAAAAGATGCTTTTGACTATATGAATAAATATTCTCTTACTGGTATACCAGTTGTAGAAAATAAAAATAAATATTATGGATATGTATCACTTAAAGAAGTTGCTAAAGAAATAATAACAGGTGATTTTCATAAAATAAATACATCATATGGTAATTTAATTAGTACATTAAATGGTGAAAAAATATTTAAATTTGATAAAGAAATAACTGGTAATGTTTTAGTAGCGGCTTATGCTAAAGAAACATTTTTAGAAAAAGTAGAACTTGATAATACATATATTGTTGTAGTTGGAGATAGAAAAACTATATTAGATTACGCGATTAATAGTAAGGTTAAACTTATAATACTAATTCAATCAGTTAATATTTCTGATGATTTATTAAAGAAAGCAAAGAAGAACAAAGTTAATATTATAAGAACACCTTTTTCTTCTTATGAAGTTGCTAAAACTATATCTTTTTCTAATTATATAAAAGAGATATTGAGAAAAGAAGAATCTGTTACTTTTAATGAACTTGATTATTTGAGTGATTTTATTGAAGCAACTAAGAAGTTAAAACATACTAACTATCCAATTCTTAATAATAGGAATGAATGTAAAGGATTACTTACTTTAACTGATACTAATGATGTAGATAAGAAACAAGTTATTCTTGTAGATCATAATAATTATAGTCAAAGTGTTGATGGTCTTGAAGAAGCTGAAATATTAGAAGTGATTGATCATCATAATATAGGAGATATTAATACTAAAAGGCCAATTAATTTTAGAAATGCTGGAGTTGGCAGTGTTAATACTATTATTTATGATTTATATAAAGAAAATAATATTAAGGTTCCAAAAGATATTGCTGGTCTTATGGCTTCAGCAATTATATCAGATACATTATTACTTACTTCACCTACGACTACTATTAGAGATGTAGATGCTTTAACTGAACTTTCTAAGATTGCTAAAATTAAATATAAAAAATATGGTACTGAATTATTAAAGCAAGGTATGAGTATAAAAGGTCTTACTAATTATGCTATGCTTCATAAAGACTTTAAGACTTATAAAATAAAAGATTCAGTAATTGGAATAGGTCAGTTGTTGACTGCTGATTTAGATTTAATTAATAAGAAAATGAATAGTATTGTTAAATATTTAGATGAGGTATCAGTAACTGAAAATATGAGAGTAGTAGCATTGTTTATTACTGATATATTTGAGAATCAATCTTATTGTATTTATAATACTTCTGCTAAAGAAATAATAAAAAATAGTTTTGATTTAAAAGAAGTATATGAGGGTGTTGCTCTTAAAAATATATTATCAAGAAAGATGCAAATAGCTCCATATATAATGGATACAATAGAGAAAGAATAATAGAAAAAATGATAAAATTAGTGAGTTATCGACCAATTTACATACTTATATGTCTAAAAGTGGTCGATAACTTGCTTTTTTTGAACAAATTAAAACAATTAGAATTTTGCTTATATCTAATTGTTTTTATATTCTCTCTGCTTTTATAATGGCATATTCTATAACATCTACAAAATATTTGTTATCTTTTTTGTACTTTTTAAAGAATGTTCCTTCCTTTTTGAATCCATATTTTTCTAATAGTTTTATACATGCTTTGTTGTCTGTCATAACTTCAGCAGAAATTCTAGTACATTTAAGTTCATTTGTTAAATAGTCTATTAATCTATTAATTGCTTCACTCATATATCCATTATTTTGAAACTTTCTTGCTATTAAATATCCTAATTCTGAACTTTCATGTTTTGTATTAATTGTAAAACTTATTTGACCTATTAATTCATTAGTACTTTTTAATATAATTGCATATTGTCTATAATTTGAATTTTCATTGTAAGTCTTTTTATAAAATTCTATTGCTTTTATTGCATCCTCAATAGTTTCATAATTTTTCCATAACATATATTTAGTTATTTCTTTATCAGTTCCATATGTATTATATAAACTTTCTGCATCACTATTTTCAAATCCTCTTAAAATAAGTCTTTTGGATTCTAAAGTCTTTATTGGTTTAATTTCTATCATAATTTACCTCTATTTCAAATATAAAATGTCTAAATCAACATCTCCGTTTATTCCATCAACTTTACCTGTATTAGAAAGTTGCCATATGTAGTATTCACCTTTATAATTAGTTTTATCTATATAATGAGCAAGCCATGTTTTATATTCATTTAAGTTCCACATATTTTCTAAATAATATTTACTACTATAAAGCATTCCTTCATAACCTGCATTATTTATTTCTTTTATGAATGATTCACCAATTAAATTTAGATCAGTTAAACTTAAATTATAATTATTAAATCCACTAAATATTTCCCAATCAAATGCGATAGGTAAATCAAGTGTTTCACCATTTAATTCTTTTATAATCCATTTTGCTTGTTCATTAGATTCTTTTATGTTTTTAGCATAAGAATAGAAGTATAATCCAACTTTAAGACCATTTGCTTTGGCATTTTTTAAATATTCATTAAATCTATTATCATAAACAATTTCACCATTCTTATGACCAAATCCAATTCTAATGATAACAAATTCAACACCAGCATCTTTAACCTTTTTAAAGTCGATGTTACCTTGCCATGAAGAAACATCTATACCAATCATTGTCTTATCATTTTTATGTTCTTTGATTAAGTCTTTAATTAAATATTTATTTCTACTTGTACTTGTATTATTATTACTTTTCTTTTTTTCTTTTACATTTAATACAAATTTTTTTTCATTTTTATTATTATTCGAATCTATTGCGATATATTTTAAATTATATTTACCAACTTTATTAATATCGTAATCTCCTTCAATATAGCAATTAGGTTTTTTATCGTAGTTATCAGCGCATATTGCTTTATTAACAAGGTTAACATTATTACCTTTATATGCTGTTATTGATGAAGAAAGTAATATGATAGGTTTTGTAGTATCAACTATTTCGTATGTAACTTTGTATTTCTTTTTCTTATTTTTACTGTTTAAATAGTTAATATTTACTTCATTATTACCAAGTTTATATGTATCTATATAATTATTATCACTTGTTAATTTTTCTTCTGTATTAACTAAATCATATAATTTAATTTTATCAGCATATTCAAAAACAAGATTGTCTTTTTGAACTATTTTATCAACTATAATTTCTTTTTCTTCTTTTTTACAACCACATATCATAAATAATAAACAAATTATTAACATTTTCTTTTTCATATATTTATTATATAATAAATGTATGGAAAAGATAAATAAAAAAGATATTAATGACAATAATATTATAGCAGATATTAATTTGATATTGTTTAATATGCCTAAAAATGCTAGTTATATTGAACAAATAAGATGGGTTTACATTAAACTTGGTGATTTATTTAGTTATGATTATAGGGTTGCTAATCATCCTGATATTGTAACAAAACAACTTAATTTTGAAGAAGATTATATTGGTGGATTTCAAACATGTATACAAATATCGGAGATTATGAATATTGTTATAAATAGTTTAGGTCCAGAATGTAAAGGCAAGATAGTTGAAACAAGTGATAATGTAAGGGGTATTGTTGGTCCTAAACATAGAGCTAATGCAGTAGAGTTTAGTAATGGTGAAAAGTATTTACTTGATCTTACTTTAGATTTATATTTAATACAAAGTGGTTGTCAAACAAAACATTTTGGTTATACGAGTCCTAATGGTGAATATGATATTATGCCTTTAGTTGAATGTGAAAGTATTGATAAAAAATATGGACTTATTAAATTTGGAGAATATACTGATAAAAGAATTAATGATTTAAAAAGTAAACTAAATAATACTGATTATAGTAATATGACAGAGGAAGAAATATTAAATTATAAAATAATGATGTTAAATACAATTACTCCTAAGTTTAGAGGAGCTCATGAAGGAAAGATGTATCTAAATAAATTATTTATAGAAGTATTGAAGTCAAGATTTAAAGAATATCATTTGACATTACAAAGAGAAAAAAATGAAGAACTTGCGACAGTATTTAAATTTGTAGATACAGATTCATGGTATTTATATACTCCTAATTTAGGATTATTTAATTCATCAAAAGAAAATATAAAATCTATGTTAAATAGTGGATGGAAAAGTAAAAGTAATTCATTATTTGATGATTTAGAAAATAATAAAACATTATAAAACTAGTTCATATTGAGCTAGTTTTTCTTATCAAAATCTACAAGTAATTCGTGTATCATTTCTTCTTGATTACCAAGATATACATCTTCAATTCTATCTACTCTACATCTTTCACATTCAAGAATACTATTCATTTTAAGAAGTGATTCATTTAAATCATCATTTACTATAACATAATTATATTTAGTGACTTCGTTAATCTCTTTATATGCTGTTTTGAATCTTTCAACAAGTTGTTCTTTTGTTTCTGTTTTTCTTCCCATAAGTCTATTTTTTAATATTTCCATAGATGGTGGCATTATAAATATAAATACGGCATTAGGACATTTTTCTTTTACTTTTCTAGCACCTTCAATATCTATTTCTAATATAACATCAATACCACTTTTAAGTAATTTATTAATATTATGTTTAGGCGTTCCATAATAATGAGAATGCACAGTTGCGTATTCTAAATACTTATCATTCTCGATGTTTTTTTCAAACTGTTCTTTTGTTAAAAAATTATATTCAACACCATCTTTTTCTTCACCTCTAGGATTTCTAGTTGTGTCTGATATTGACATTGTTATATTTTTTCTCGATTTTAAAAGTAAGTCATTTAGTGTACTTTTTCCACAACCTGATGGACCTGATACTACTACTAAAATACCTTGATTATTTTCTTTTATCATAATATACCTCTTTAAAATATTTTAACAAAAAATAAGTATAAAATAAATATAATAGTTAATAATATTAATGGTGAATGAAATGAAAGAGAAAAATGAGTTATTAATGCATATTTATGATGTATCATATATGGGAAGTTATAGTACTAATAAATTATTAACAACGCTTAAGAACAAGGATAATAAAATTAAGAAATTACTTGAAGATGAATTACGAGTATATGATTTATATAAGAAAAAGAGTGAAAAATTAATTAAGAAGGCTAAATTAGAACTACCAACTCAAAATATAATGTCAAAAATGATGAGTTCTATGGGAATAATGATGGAGACTATGAAAGATAACAGTGATGCCGCTATTGCAAGTATGCTTGCTGAAGGATTTACCATGGGAATAGTTGAAATGGAGGCTAAAATAAAGAATTACAGGGAAGAAGTAGATAAAAGTACTTTGAAACTTGCTAAAGAATTATTGAAATTTCAACAAAAAGAAATAGAAAATCTTAAAACATTTATGTAATTTTACACATAAATGTTTATTTTTATATGTTAAAAACTTTATTATGTGTTATACTTTAAGTATATAAAGTGTAAAAAGGATAGATGTTAATGAAAAAAATATTAAGTATATGTTCTATTTTAACAATTTTTACATTTTCATGTGGGTTTGTTAAAACAGATACAATAATAAATATAGATAAAAATAAAAATGTTAGTATAGAAAAAATAGTTTTAATGACTGATGAATTTGGTGAAGATACTATTAGTCAGTTTACTGATGTTGAAAAAGTTAAAAGAGATGGATTAAAAGTTGAAGTAAAAAAAGAAAATGGATATTCAGGCCTTGATGGTAAAAAAGAATATAAATTAGATAACATTTCTAGTGATAATGTTAATAAAATAGAAATAGATAAATTTCTAAATAGTGATTTTGATGATAAAAATCTTATAAAGGTTGAAAAAGGATTTTTTAAAAATAAATATACAATTGATTTTACTTATAATAGAGATAAAGTAAAAGCTTTTGAATTAATTTTTGCTATTAGTAATCCTTATGATAAAGATAATAAAAATAATGTACTTCTTGAGGGTGCTAAGTATACTAATTGTTTAAGTATGATTGAAGAAAATAAGACTAATGAAGCAAATAAGAATACTAAAACAAAAACTAAAGTAAATACTAAAACTAACAGTAAAGTTACCAATGAAGAGTTACTTAATTGCCAAACATATGTAGAAGGGTATGAAGCTTACCAGAAAGAAATGAAAGCAAAAGTTGAAAAACTATCAAAAGAAGTAGAATATAATTTAACAATAACTTTACCAACTAAAGCAATAGAATCAAATGAAACAGTAAAGAGTAATGATGGTAAAAAGCTAACATGGACATTTGTAAAAGAAGAACCTGCTTCAGTTAATTGTAGTTTTGAGATATTAAATATGACTAATATTTACTTAGTGGGTGGTGGATCACTAGTATTAGCTATTATAATTATTTTATTAATAATAATGTTAAATAAAAAGAAAAAAGAAAAGATAGAAAATATTGAAACTGACAAGCCAATACATACTGATTATGATCCTAGTATTGCATCTGAAATAGATGCGATGGGTGGATTTATTGATAGAGGTAGTGAAGTACCAATACCTGATGTTGATATGGTAACTAATACTGTTAATAGTACAGCAACTAATACTACAAATATTTCAAATGAAGAAATTAATAAACGTTCTTATGAATATACATTACCACATGAAATACCAAATGTAGTAAAAGAAAAAGAGCCAGAAAAAGCGCCTGTGTTTATTACATCGCAGAATACAAAAGAAGATGAAATAGTTATAGAAGAAAAGCCTAAAGAAGTAAAAATTATTACACCAGAAATAACTGATATTAAATAGTCATATGAAAATATGACTTTTTAAATGAAAAAAATATATAAATATGATAGAATATACTTATAAATGAGGTGACTTATATGGCATATATACAATTTAAGAATGTTAACAAAATATATAATTCAGGTGAAGTAGAAGTAAAGGCACTTGATAATGTTAATTTTGAGATAGAGCAGGGAGAACTTGTTTGTATTTTAGGACATAGTGGTGCGGGTAAAACAACTGCATTAAATATACTTGGTGGTATGGATAAAGCTACTAGTGGAGAAATAATTGTTGCTAAAAAAGATATAACTAAATATAATAAAAAACAACTAATTAAATATAGAAGAACTAATATAGGATTTGTATTTCAATTTTATAATTTAATTCAAAATTTAACAGCACTTGAAAATGTAGAACTAGCAACTGAAATATGTAAAAATTCATTATCGCCAAAAGAAACATTAATAAATGTTGGACTAAAAGATAGACTTAATAATTTTCCAGCACAATTATCAGGTGGAGAACAACAAAGAGTATCTATTGCAAGAGCCCTTGCTAAAAATCCTAATGTTTTATTATGTGATGAGCCAACAGGAGCACTTGATTATGTTACAGGAAAACAAATATTAAAGTTACTTCAAGATACATGTAGGAAAAATAAAATGACAGTAATAATAATTACTCATAATAGTGCAATTGCTCCAATGGCTGATAAAGTAATTAAATTTAAGAGTGGAAAAGTAGAAGAAATAAAAATAAATAAAAAACCAGTAGATATAGAAAGGATTGAATGGTAGTGAAAACGCTTATTAAACAAAGTTTTGTAAGTATCAAACAAACATTCAATAGATTTATATCCATATTAGTAATAGTACTTTTAGGAGTAGGATTCTTTACAGGTATAAGAGAAACGTCACCTAATATGAAAGATAGTTTAGATGCATATTTCAAGAAAGAAAATGTTTATGATATATCTCTTATGAGTACCTGGGGAATAACTGATGATGAAATAAATAACTTAAAAAATAAAGGATATAATGTTGAAGGGTCTTATAGTTTTGATACACTTATACATATAGATGATGATTATGTAGCAAAAGTGCATTCATATGATAAAAATGCTACTATGAATAAATTAGTTGTTACTGAAGGAAGATTACCTCATAGTAATAATGAATGTGTTATAGAAAAAAATAAAGACGTAGGACACTATAAACTTGGAGATAAAATTACTATTGATGATGATATTCTTAAAGAAAAAGAGTTAACAATAGTAGGATTTGTTAAAAGTCCATTATATGTATCACTTGAAAGAGGAAGTACTAAATTATTAAATGGTAAAGTTAATTTTTATATGTATTCATTAATAACTAATTTTGATAGTGATGTATTTACTGAAGCATATATAGATTTAAATACAGAAGATAGTACTTTTAGTGATAAATATACTTCTTTAAGAGATAGTGAAGTAAAGAAATTAGAAAATATTAGTGACGAATATAGAGATAAAAGATTTAATGATGAAAAGAATGATGCTTTAAAAGAATTAAATGATAATATTGAAAAATATAATAAAGAGAAAGAAGACACTTATAAAAAATTAGATGATGCTTTAGATAAGATTAATAAGACTGAAAAAGAACTTAAAAGTAACTTAACTAAACTTAATAATAATGAAAAGAAAGCTAAGACTGAATTTGCGAATAAAAAGAAAGAATTAAATAATAATAAAAAAGAAGTAGAAAATGGTATTAGAGAACTTAAAAAGAATATATCATATATGGAAAGTGTTGGGATGGATACTACAGAATTAAAAGTACAATTAAGTAATCTTGAAAAAACACTTACTACTATAAATAATGGTTATAATACTTTATTAAAACGAGAAACTAAAACTTATAATGAGATTAAATCAGGCAAAGCAAAAATTGAAAATGCTAAAAAGAAATTAGAAAGTTCTAAAGTTGAACTGGCTGATAACAGAAAAAAAGCAGATACTGAATTTGAAGATGCATATAAGAAAATTGAAGATGCTAGAAAAGAAATAGATGAACTTGAAAAACCAGAATGGTATGTCCTTGATTTAGATTCTAATCTTGGATATTATCAATTTTCACAAGATTCAGAAAGAATTGCTAAAATAGCTAAAGTGTTTCCAGTACTATTCTATTTAGTAGCAATACTTGTTAGTCTTACTACTATGACAAGAATGGTAGAAGAAGAAAGAAGTGAACTTGGTACATTAAAGTCACTAGGATATGAAGATAATCAAATATTATTTAAATATATGTTATATGCATTACTTGCTAGTGTAATAGGTTCAATACTTGGAGTAATAATTGGTACTAAAACAATACCTAAAATTATATATGGCATGTATTGTTTAATGTACACGCTTGGTGAATTTGTTAGTAAAGTTGATTTAGTAAGTTACCTAATTGGAACATTCATTGCGATAGGATGTATTATGTTATCAACATACTTAGCAGTTAAAAAGTCACTTAAAGAAGTACCAGCAGAACTATTAAGACCAAAAAGTCCTAAAGCAGGTAAAAGAGTATTACTTGAAAGAATACCATTTATATGGAATCGTCTATCATTTTCAAGAAAAGTAACAGTAAGAAATGTATTTAGATATAAGAAAAGATTCTTAATGACAATACTAGGTATAAGTGGATGTACAGGACTTATAATTGCTGGATTTGGGCTTCAAGATTGTATTATTGATATGGTACCTAATCAATATGAAAAAATATTTAGTTATGACTTAGAAATAACATTTGATAAAGATAATAAAAATATAAATAAAGATTATGAAGAAATATCTAAATTTAAAGAATTTAGTAAAACATTAAAAGCAGATAAAGATTCAATAGAACTTACTAATATAGATACTAATCAAACTATTCAAATAATAATACCTTTTGAAGATTATAAAGATTTTATTCAAATAAAAAATAGAAGAACAAATGAATATTATGACTTGAACGATAAAGTTATTGTCAGTGAAAAATTATATAAATTATTAAAACTTAAGAATGATGATGAACTTGATATTAAACTTAATGATAATACATATAAGACTAAAGTAGGTGGAAGTACTGAAAACTATATTATGCATTATATATATATGAGTAAAAAAGAATATAATAGTGATTCATTTAATACAATGTTTGTTAAAATAAATAATTTAACTGAAGAAAGTAGAAATGCATTATCAAAGAAGTTAAAAGAATATGATTCAGTTTCTAAATTAACATATAATTCACTTAGTAGAAGTATATTTGATGATGCGATGAAGAATCTTGGAAGTATAACTATAATATTAATAGTTTCAGCAGGACTTTTAGCATTCGTAGTATTATATAATTTATCAAATATAAATATTAGTGAAAGAAAAAGAGAACTTGCATCTATAAAAGTATTAGGTTTTTATGATAGTGAAGTATATAAATATGTATCAAGAGAAAATACAATTCTTACAGTAATAGGGATGGCTTTTGGATGTTTAATTGGATATGTTCTTACAATGTATTTAATTAAAACATGTGAATTTGATATAACAATGTTTAGTCCTAAAATATCTATATATAGTTATATTTATTCATTACTTATAACACTTGGATTTACAATGCTTGTTAATATTGCTACATACTTTGCATTAAAGAAGATAAAGATGGTTGAATCATTGAAGTCTGTTGAATAAATGACAAATAAAAAAGAAATTCGTTTTTGAATTTCTTTTCTTTTACATACTAAATATATGTTTTAGGCTTTTCATTCATTGTTAAGAAGAAATATGCACCTATGAAAATGATAATTCCTATCATCATATATGTACTAGTTATAACATTGTATACACCAGCAAAGTTTTTAATTTTTGAGACTGTTTTACCCATAACTAATGCATCAGTTATTTCATATTCTGGGTCAGTTGTATTTAACTTATCACTAACAACATATTTACCAGCAGTATGTTCAGTAATAGTACCCATTCTATAACTACCCTTATAATTATATATAATCGTATCGCCCTCATTATAAATATAATCACGTTTGATTATCGCAAGATCACCTCTATCAAAGTCAGGAGACATATTTTCTTCAATTACTTCATGAGTAGAGTAATCAAATAAGAAAGCATATTCAGTACTCATTAATTGTTTATATGCTGCATTATATAGAGAAAGTGCTCCAATAATTGCAAGTAATACAATTATAACTAACATAATAGGTTTAATAATTTTATAAGTTTTATTCACATTTACACCTTACCTTTAATAAGATTATAACACATTATTTAACAATAAAATATATAAAATTATGATATAATACATTATTATGGAGGTATCAATATGAACTTAGAAGACTTTAATAATAAAATACTTATAATAAATGATTATGCTAAAAATACATTATTAAAAAAGATAAATAAATTGTTAAATATAAAAATAATAACATTAAGTGAACTTAAGAAAAATTATATATATGATTATGATTATAAAAGTGTACTCTATGTATCAAATAAATATAATTGCATTCCATCTATCGCACGTAAATATATAGAAAATACATATTATATAAATAATGAATATAAAAATAAAAAGATAGAATTACTTACTAAAATAAAGAATGATTTAGAAGAAAATAATTTACTTATAAAAAATAATTTATATAGAAAATTTCTTAATAATAAAGATATTGTTTTATATAATCTTAAATATGTTGATAAATATTATCTTAATATAATAGAAGAACTATCAAGTACTAATAACATAATTACATATAATGAAGAGAAAGAAACAAGTATTAAAAAAATATATAGATGTAATAATAGTGAAGAAGAAATATCATTTGTATGTTCTAAAATATGTGAACTTATTAAGAGTGGAATAGATATTAATAATATAAAACTTACTAATGTTAAAAGTGATTATACATATATAATAAGAAAAACATTTAAATTATTTAATATACCAATTAATATTAAGAGTGATGAATCTATTAAATCAACTATGATTGTTAAGAAATTTAAAGAATTATATAATGAAAATATTAGTGAAGTAATGGATAAAATAAGTGAACTTATCACTAATAATTATGAAAAAGATATATATAAAAGTATACTTAATGTAGTTAATAAATATAGTGATTCAAACTATATGGATGTGAAAGAGATATTATTTGATGATATAGATAATATTAAGATAAGAAGAGATGAACTTAAGAATGCTGTTAATATTATTGATTTTAAAAGTGATTTAATAAGTGATAATGATTATGTATTTCTTATTAATTTTAATGAAGGAATAATACCAATAAATCATAAAGATGAAGATTATTTAAATGACATAGAGAAAAATAATTTAGGAATAGATACATCTTTTACATTAAATGAAAAAGAAACAAATGAAGTAATAGAGACAATAAAGACTACTAATAACTTAATACTTACATATTCAGAATATAATCAAAATAATAAAATATATGTATCAAGTGCTTATAGTAGTGACTTCTTAGAAGAAGAAAAAGTAAACTTAAATTTTAATAATTCAAATAATTATAATAAATTAAGATTATTAAGTGAAAAAGATGATAATAATAAATATGGTACTTTAAGCAGTGATTTATTAATATTGTCTGCTCATTATAAAGATGAACCATACTTAACATATAATAATAAATATAAAAAGATAAGTAATAATAAATTAAAGAATTATTTAAATAAAGGACTTACTTTATCTTATAGTAGTATGAATACCTTTTATCAATGTTCTTTTAGATATTATTTAGATAACATACTTAGAGTTAATAAATATGAAGAAAGATTTGATGCTGTTCTTGGTAGTATATTTCATGAGATATTAAGTGAATGTTTTATAAATGATGATTATGATGTTATCCATAATTATGAAAAATTAATAAGTGAATCTACATATTCATTTAATGAAAGTGAGAAATTCTTTTTAGAGAATTTAAAAAATGAATTATTACTTATTATTGACACCATAAAAGAACAATTAAAATACACATCATTAAAGCAATCTATGTATGAAAAAGAGATAAAAATAGATATATCAAGTGATGTAAAGGTAACTTTTAAGGGATTTGTTGATAAGATACTTTATGATGAATTCAATGGTGAAAAGATAGTTGTTATTATAGATTATAAGACAGGTAATCCAATTCTTAATATAAATAATTCAATATATGGACTTGATATGCAGTTACCTGTATATATTTACTTGATCAAGAATGAAATTAAAAATGTAAGAATAGGTGGATTCTATCTACAAAAAATATTAAGTAATGTAAGTAATATTCAAAAGAGAAAAGAATCATTGAAGTTACAAGGATATTCAAATGAAGATATAGATATACTTGAGAAAGTAGATTCATCATATGAAAATTCATGTGTTATTAAGAGTTTAAGAACTACTCAAAATGGATTCTATAGTTATTCTAAAATAATAAATGATGAACAAATTGATACATTATATAACATAGTAGAATCTAAAGTAAAAGAAGCAAGAGATAAAATACTTAATACAGAATTTGATATAAATCCTAAAGAGATGGATGATAAAAATATTGGATGTAAGTTCTGTAAATATAAAGATATATGTTATATGACATCAAGTGATATAGTTAAACTTAAGAAAATAGATAATGTGTTTAGTGAGGTGAATGATAATGCCAAGATGGACTAAAGAACAAGAAGAAGCAATATATACAAGTGGTAAAAACATAATAGTTTCAGCAGGAGCAGGTAGTGGTAAAACAGCAGTATTATCAGAAAGAGTTCTTCATAAAATAGAAGAAGGTACACATGTAAATGAACTATTAATATTAACATTCACAAGAGCAGCAGCAGATGAAATGAAAGATAGAATAAGAAAAAAAATATCAGGTAAAGAAGAATTAAAAAAAGAACTTACATTACTTAATTCTTCATACATAACAACATTTGATTCATTTGCTCTTTCAGTAGTAAAAAAATATCATTACTTACTAAATATAACAGATAATATAAATATAACAGATGAATCAATAGTGAAAATACAAAATAAAAAAATATTAGATCTAATATTTGAACGTTCATATAAAAATATAAGATTTCAAGAATTAATAAAGAAATATTGTATTAAGACAGATAAAGTATTAAAAGAAAATATATTATCAATTGCATTAAAGATAGATGGTTTTATTGATCCATTTGGTTTTATAGATAATGTTTATAATAATTTCTTTAATGAAAATAATGTTGATAACTTGTTAAAAACATATGAAAGTATTATTAATGATTTAAAGAAAACAATAGAACTTGAAATAGAAAATATGAGTTTATATTTTGATAGTGATTATATAGAGAAAGTAAATGATGCAGTATATAATATATTAAATGCAGATATTGATGAATTACATCTTTATAGTACAGTTAAATTACCTACTGTACCAAGAGGTTCTAGTGAGGAGGCAAAGGCATCAAAAGATTCACTTAAGAAAGCATGTGATAAACTATTATCATATGGTAATTATGGAACAATAAATGATATAAAAAATGATATATATAGTACTAAAGATACAGTATTAACAATACTAGATATAATAAAAGAATTTCTTTTAGAAATAGAAAAGTATAAAAAAGAAAATGATATATATACATTTAATGATATATCAAAACTATCAATAAAAATACTTAAAGAAAATGAAAATATTCGTGAAGAATTAAAGAGTTCATTTAAAGAAATAATGATAGATGAATATCAAGATACTAATGATGTACAAGAAACATTTATAGGAATGATATCTAATAATAATGTATATATGGTTGGTGATATAAAACAATCTATTTATAGATTTAGAGGATCTAATCCTGAAATATTTAAAGAAAAATATAGTAATTATTCAAAAGATATAGGTGGTTATAAAATAGATTTAATAAAGAACTTTAGATCAAGAAGTGAAGTACTTGATAATATAAATAAGATATTCTGTTTAATAATGGACTATAACTTAGGTTCTGCTGAATATTCAGTATCACATCAAATGGTTTATGGAAATACAGCGTATGATACAGAAAAAGTAAATGGTTTTAATTATAACTTTAGAGTACTTGAATACTTAAATAAACAAAAAGAATCAGGATTTAGTGATATTGAAGTAGAAATATTTACTATCGCAAAAGATATAAAAAATAAACTTGATAATAACTTTCAAGTATTTGATAAAGAAGATGGTAAACTTAGAAATGCTACTTATAATGATTTTGTTATCATACTTGATAGAAGTAAGTACTTTGATGACTTTAAAAAGATATTTGAATATTTTGATATACCACTTACTATATTAAAAGATGGTAAATTAAATTCAACAACAGATATATTGTTAATTAAGAATTTAGTAGATTTTATTATAAAAATAAAAGAAGATGTTTATGATATAGATTTTAAATATGATTTTATAAGTATTGCTAGAAGTTTCTTATATGAATATAGTGATGAATATATATTTGATATTGTTACTAATAATAAAATAAAAGAAACAACTATATATAATGATTTAAGTACTTTATCAGATAAATTAAATTCATATACAAGTAGTTTATTATTTAATGATATACTTGATGTTACTGATTTTTATAATAAATTAAATAAAGTAGGTGATTATGAAGAAGTTAATGTAAGACTTAAAACAATTAATTCTCTTTCTAGTTCACTTTCAAGTTTAGGTCTTTCAATAATGGACTTTAGAGATTATTTAACAGACATTATAGAAAATGATGAAGATATTAAATATGCTACTTATACTAAAGAAGGTAATTCAGTAAAAATACTTACTATTCATAAATCAAAAGGTCTTGAATATCCAATATGTTATTTTGCTGATTTGGATCATGAATTTAATACAAGTGAACTTAAAGATAAGTTTATAGTAGATAAAAAGTATGGTTTAATAGTACCTTCTAACTTAGAAGAAATAGATAATAGTTTACTTAAAGAAATGTATAAATATGACTTTAATAGAGAAGAGGTAAGTGAAAAGATAAGACTCTTCTACGTAGCACTTACAAGAGCAAGAGAGCAAATGATAATAGTACTTCCAGATAGGGAGACAAGAACTTTAGAAAAGAATAATGATGGTGTTATTGAAGAAATAAGAAGGTTATCATTTAATAAATTATCTAGTTTTATATATGGAATTAAGAATTATTTATATTCATATTTTGAACAGATAGATATAGAAAAGTTAGGTCTTACTAAAAACTATTTATATCCTAAAAAGATAGTACAAGAAACACTTAATAATATAAAAGATAATATCAATGTAGAAGAAATAAATATAGAAAATGAAGTAGTAGAAGAAAAACATTTCTCAAAAGAAACAAATAAAATTATCACTAAAGAAGAAAATGATCTTATGAAATTTGGTACTAAAGTACATGAAATATTTGAATTACTTGATTTTAGAAATATAGATTTATCTCTTGTTGATAATAAGTTTATAAGAAATAAGGTAGAGAAATTCTTAAGTAATGATTTATTAAAAAATATAAGTAATGCGAATATATATAAAGAATATGAATTTATATATAATAAAGATAATAATGAGTACCATGGTATTATAGATTTAATGTTAGAATATGATAATCATATTGATATAATAGATTATAAATTAAAGGGTATTACTGATGAAAACTATATTAAGCAGTTAAATGGATATAAGGAGTATATAGAGAAAATCTCTAATAAAGAAGTAAGTACATATTTATATTCAATATTAGATGAGAAAGTGTTAAAAATAAATTAGTAATTTAATTGTCCAAGAGAAAGTTTTGTGCTATACTTTTTAGTATAAGGAAGATAAGATAAATGAAAGATAATAAAATATTATTTGGAACATTTATAGCATTACTTTTATTATTAACAACAGGACTTTCTTATGCATACTTTAGTGCAAGTATAAGTGGTAATGAAAATGCTAAAAATGTAGTGGTAGAAGCAGGTACATTAAGTTTAGTTTATACTGATGGACCAGAAATAAAAGCACAAAATATTAAGCCAGGTTGGAGTACAACAAAAGAAGTATCAGTAAAGAATACAGGTACACTAGATACAAATTACAATATTATATGGCAAACGCTTACAAATGAAATTACTAATAATGAAATGGTAATATCAGCAACTTGTCAAAGACTTAATTCAGCTGGTACAGTAGAAGGAACATGCGATTCTATACCACAAGTACCAGTAAGTGATATGACTATAGCAAAAAAGATATCAATAGAAAGTGGATTTACTCATAAATATACTTTCACAATATTATTTAAAGAAATAAATGCAAATCAAAATTATAATCAAGGAAAAGAGTTTGATGGTGTACTTGGTATAGAAGAAAGTAAAGGTGGAGTATCTCCGGTAGCATTCAGCACTGAATCGTGGGATACAATAGTAAGTGCAGTAAAATCTGGTGATACAAGTGTTTATAATGTGGGAGATACAAAAGAAATTGACATGGGAGAATATGGAACACATACATTAAGAATTGCTAATATGTCAACACCAAGTGAATGCAATACTGAAGGATTTTCACAAAGTGCATGTGGATTTGTACTAGAGTTTGCAGATATAATAACAACAGATAAAATGAATGATACAAATACAAATGTAGGTGGATGGCCAGCTTCAAGTATGTACGCATTTGTAAATTATGTTATATATGACGCATTACCGGAAGAAATAAAGGATGCAATAATAGATACAACAGTAGTATCAGGACATGGCCCTGCTGATACAGAAAATTTTACTTCTACTGATAGGTTATATTTATTAGCACCAAAAGAAATATACACAAATTTTTCTAATAGTTGGGATTCAGCAAAAGACTTAACAAGAACATTAGATTATTATACAGCACAAGGAGTAACAACTAATAATTATAGCGGAGCTATAAAGAAAAATGGAACTAGTGCTTCAGGTTGGTGGTTTCGTTCGGCCATTTCTATCAATGACGATGACTTCTTCAGTGTGGGCGACAACGGTTACTACTATGGCGACAATGCTAGTTATACTAACGGCGTGGCGCCAGCTTTCCGATTGGGATAATTAAAAAATTATAAGGTACTAGAAATAGTACTTTTTATGTTGTATAATTTAAGTAGGATAAGGAAGTTTGATATGAAGAATAAAGGATTTACATTAGTTGAGCTTTTAGCAGTAATAGCAATTCTAGCAATATTAGTTATAATAGCATTACCAAATGTATTAAAAATGTTTAATCAAGCAAAGAAAGATACGTTTTTAACAGAAGCAAAAACAATATACAAAGAGATATCTAAGAAATATATTAGTGAAGCAATGAAAGGTAATAAGATTAGTAATATTTCAAATGATAATAATAAATTAGAACTAGAATCTAATGCTCTAAAGTATAATGTTAAATTAAATGATGATGGAAGCATTAAGAAATTTGAAGTTAGTAATGGTACATATTGTATAAGTGGTGAATTTAATAATTTAAGTGATCTCACAACTGATAAAATAATAGAAGGAAAATGTAAAAAAACATCTCCTAAAAATTTTTCTACAGACGACTGGGAGACAATTATAGATGCAATAAGAGAAGAAAATGATGGAGTATATAATGTAGGTGATACAAAAGAAATAGATTTAGGCAGTTATGGAAAACATACATTGCGTATAGCTAATAAATCTACACCAAGTGAATGTTCAAATACAAATTTTTCACAAAGTGCATGTGGATTTGTACTAGAGTTTGCAGATATCATAACAACACATAAAATGAATGATAAAAGAACAAATGTAGGAGGATGGCCAGCAACAAGCATGAGAACATTTGTAAATAATGATATATATAATGCAATGCCAGACAAAGTAAAGAATGCAATAATAGATACAACAGTAGTATCAGGACATGGAAGTACAAGTGGAGAAACAAACTTCACATCAACAGATAAATTATATTTACTAAGTACAGCAGAAGTATGGGCACAAGGAAGTTCAAATACAATAAGTGGTGATACAGCAAAAGATTTAACAAGACAATTAGACTATTATAAAAATTTAGGAACAAGTACAAATAGTTATAGTGGAGCAATAAAGAAAAACGGAGCTAGTGCTTGGTGGCTTCGTACGCCTAGTTCCAACACTAACAACTATTTCTACATTGTGATCGAAAACGGCGATTGGAGTGACGACCATGCTAATGCTACAAACGTCGTTTCGCCAGCTTTCCGATTGGGATAATATATAAAGTACATGTAAATTAGAGCAAGGCGAAATTAATTAGAGAACTAAAACAAATTTGAATAGAAAATAAAATTTGACAGAGAAATTATAAATGGGATTTTATATTAATTAAAAATTTAAATTAAATATAAAATCTTTTTCTTTAAAGATATTGTATCTTGTGATACAATATCAATAGATACAGAAAGGAGATGATAATATACCTACTGTTACTAAAATAAGTAAAGATATGATATTAAATGCTGCTTTTCAAATAGCTAAAACATCAGGACTTGATAAAGTAAGTAATAGAGAGATTGCCAAAAGATTAAATTGTTCTATAAGACCAATATATTATCAGTTTAGGGATGTTCAAGAAATGAATAGTGAACTTATTAAAAAGATATGGCAATACTTTTATGATTATATTTTTACAAAAAGAGATGAAAAGATACCTGAATATAAAAAGACAGGTATAAATTATATTGATTTTGCTTGTAATGAGAAAGAATTATTTAAAATATTATTTATGACTAATGATAAATATTTACCTGACGATGATGAGAATTTTAAAAAGATTTCTATGTTTATAAAAGAAAGCGGTAAAGTAAAAGATAATGAAATTAAGACATTTCATTACAAGATGTGGATATTTACTCATGGACTTGCATCTTTAATAGCGACTAATGCGATTAAAATATCTAAAAAAGAAATAAGTGATTTATTAACAGAAGAATTTAATGCGTTAATAGAAATAGAAAAGAAAGAAGGAAATATAAATGAATAAGAAAGACATTTTGTGGGGTTCAGCTTTAATACTAGTTGGAGTAGCTCTAATATTAAAATTAACTGGAATATTAACAGTAAATATATTTTTTAAAGGATGGTGGACATTATTTATAATAATACCAAGTATATCAGGAATAATTAGTGAGAAAGATAAGACATGGTCTATTATAATGTTTAGTGTAGGAGTTCTTTTATTACTTTGTAGTAGAGGTATAATGGATTATAATTTATTCTGGAAATTATTATTACCAATAGTGTTAATAGTATTTGGATTTTCAATTATATTTAGAAATAAGATTAGTGAAAAAGTAAGTATGAATACTGTAGGTGAACATGTAGCAGTTTTCAGTGGGCAAAAGGTATCATTTGATAAAGATGAATTTAAAGGAACAACTTTAACTGCTGTATTTGGTGGTGTTGACTGTGATTTAAGAAATGTTAAAATTAAAGATGATGTTCTTATTAATTGTAATGCTGTATTTGGTGGTATAGATATAATCGTACCAGAGGACGTTAAAGTAGTAATAAGTTCTGCTTCATTCTTTGGTGGTGCTGAAAACAAGAGAAAAAATAATGATGGCAAACATACAATATATGTAAATTGTAATTGTGTTTTCGGCGGAGTTGACATTAAGTAGAAAGGAATATATGGAAAAAGTAATTGAAATTAAAAATTTAACAAAGTCATATAAAAACTTAAAAGCAGTAGATGATTTATCATTTGATGTATATAAAGGTGAAATATTAGGACTTTTAGGACCAAATGGAAGTGGCAAATCAACTACAATTAACTCAATATTATCTCTTTTGAAATATGAAAGTGGAACTATTAAGATATTTAATAAAGAAATGAAACCTGATTCATATGATTTAAAAAGAGATATAGGTGTTATATTTCAAGAAGTTGCTGTTTTTAATGAATTAACAGTACTAGAAAATATAGATTATTTTTGTGGACTTTATATAACTGATAAAAATAAGAGAAGTAAATGTGTAGAAGATGCGATAAAGCTAGTAGGACTTGAAAACTATAAAAAATTCTATCCTAAACAATTATCAGGTGGACTTTTAAGACGCCTTAATATAGCATGTGGTATTGCTCATAAACCTAAACTAATATTTTTAGATGAACCAACTGTTGCAGTAGATCCACAAAGTAGAAATAATATACTTGATGGAATTAAAATGTTAAGAGATAAAGGAGCAACTATAGTATATACAACTCATTATATGGAAGAAGCAGAAATATTATGTGATAGAATTATTATACTTGATAAAGGTAAAATTATTGCTGAAGGTACTAAAGAACAACTTAAAGAAATGACTAAAATAGAAGAAAAAATAACATTAGAAATAGATTCATTAAATGAAGAAATAATTAATGAGATAAGAGAATTTAAGAATGTTGATGATGTTACATATGATAGAAATAATTTAGTAGTGATATATAAGAAAGGCAAAAATAACATTAACGAACTTATTGATTATTTAAAAAGTAAAAAAGTTAATTATAATAAAATATTTGTAGAAAGACCTACTTTAAATGATGTATTCTTAGAGTTAACTGGAAAGGATTTAAGAGATTAATGTTCTTACATAATTTAAAATATTCACTTAAGACATTATTTAGAAGTAAAGCATTAATATTTTGGACATTTGCCTTTCCAATAATATTAGGTACATTTTTTAAGATGGCTTTTAGTGATATAGAAAATAGTGAAAAATTAGATATTATTGATATAGCTATTGTTGATAATGATAATTTTAATAATGATATAGTTTTCAAGAATACTTTTCAAGAATTAAGTGATAAAAATAGTGAAAACTATATGTTTAATACTAGATATACTTCTCTTAATGAATGTAAAAAATTACTTGAAGAAGAAAAAGTAAGTGCATGTATTTTGTTTAATGATGATGATATAAGTGTTAGTGTAAATAAGAGTGGTATTAATGAAACTGTTACTAAATATGTGATAGATGAAGTACAAAGTAAGAAAGTAATACTTACGAATATAATAACTAAAGAACTTGAAAATAATAATTATATGGTTAATTATGAAGAAATAGTTTCTTTAGCAAACAACATTATGAATAATTCTAAAGCAAAGTTTAAAGATATATCAAGAAGTAATTTAAGTTATACTATGATAGAATTTTATACATTAATTGCTATGTCATGTTTATATGGTTCTATGTTATCTATGTATATTATTAATTATATTCTTCCTAATATGAATAGTGTTGGTAAGAGAATATCAGTATCTGGTATAAAGAAATCATCATTACTTATAAGTAGTTTAATATCAAGTTATATAATTCAAGTAGTTGGTATATTTATATTATTTATATATACAATATTTGTATTAAAAGTAGATTATGGTAATAATATTGATAAAGTAATATTATTAATGCTTACTGGTTCTTTTGCTGGATTATCATTAGGCGTTCTTGTTTCCTCGTTAATTAAAACAAATGAGAATGCTAAAACTGGTATACTTGTTGGTATAACTATGCTTATGTGTTTTATGTCTGGTATGATGGGTATAACTATGAAATATATTATTGATAAAAATGTAAGAGTGTTAAATCTTATTAATCCAGCGAGTATGATAACAGATGGATTCTATTCATTATATTATTATGATACATTTAATAGATATTATTTTAATGTTATAAGTTTATTAGTGTTTAGTGTGGTAATGTTATTAATTTCTTATAGTAGTTTAAGGAGACAGAGATATGACAGTATTTAGTACATTTTGGAAAGTAATTAATAAGTATAAAGGAACAATTATATTATATACTGTCATGTTAATAGTATTTGGTGGAATTAATATGACTACTAATGACACAGGAGTAGACTTTACTTCAACTAAACCAGACATATTAATTGTAAATAATGATAAAGACAGCGAGATAACAAAGAATCTTGTTAAATATATGAGTGATAATGCTAATATAGTCAGTGTAAATGATAATGAAGAAGCAAGAGATGATGCATTATTCTATAGAGATATTAGTTATATAATATATATACCAAAGAATTATGGAATAGATACTCTAAATGATAAAGATGTTGAACTTGAAATTAAGAAAGTAGATACTTATGATGCAGCCTTAGCAGAAATGATGTTAAGTAGATATGTTGAAACACAAAATATATATTTGAAAACTAATATAAGTGAAAGCGAACTTATAAATAATATAAATGAAAGTTTGAAAGATAAAACTAATGTTGAAATTGTTTCAAAGTTAAATACTGATAAATTAACAAAAGTATCAAGATATTTCAATTTTGCAAGTTATAGTATAATGGCAGTAACTATATATATTATTTGTTTAGTAATAACTAGTTTTCATGAACAATCTGTTAACAAGAGAATTATCATAAGTAGTATGAATTATAAAGAACATAATAGACTATTATTGCTCGCTAGTTCAGTGTATGCTTTAGTAGTATGGCTTCTTTATACGATACTTGGATTTGCAATACTTGGTAGTGAATTATTCACATTAAGAGGACTATTGTTTATTGGAAATGAATTTATATTTACTTTTTGCTGTTTAACTTTATCACTTTTAATAAGTTCTCTATGTTATAGTAAAGTTGCAGTAAGTGGAATAGTTAATGTAGTCGCACTTGGTTCTGCATTCTTATGTGGAGCATTTATACCACCTGAAATGTTACCAAGTTCAGTAATAAAAATTGCTCACATTTTACCAACATATTATTTTATAAATAATAACGAAATATTAAAAAGTTTAGAAGTTATTAACATAAGTAATCTTCATGGGATATTTATTAATACGATTATAATATTATTATTTTCAATATTGTTTATCATAATAAATAATATTGTTACTAAAAAGAAAAGAATTATTGCTTAATATTTGACAAACATATTTATAAATAGTATTATACATCACACAAAGGAAGGTATAATATGTCATATAGTGATGAAATAATGAGAGCTCTTACTATTGCTTTAAAGAATACAGATGGACTTAAATATGCATTGAAAGAGTTTAATGAAAATGCTAAAATACTTGAAAGATTAACACTAGCAATAGAAAAACAAAATGAACTTAAAGAAAGAGAATTAAGACTTTTAGAAGAAGGAAATGGATTGACACTAACGAGAAAAAATTAGTGTCTTTTTATTTTACATGTGCTATTATTAAGGTGGGAAGGTGTGTATGAAAAATAATAAAAAAGAAAGTAGAGAAAGAAAAAATAATAATAAAACTATTAAAAAAATAGAAAAGAATAATAATGTAAAAATATTTATATTTGTTATTGTATTTGTATTAATCATTTCAACAATAATATATTATATACTTATAAATAGAAAAACTGATATTTTTAAAACTAAGTATGGTACTTTTGAATCAAGTGAAATTCAGTATAAGACTGAATATAAGACAAAAGAAGATGGTGTTAAATATATATTATTTACTATACCTAGTGTTGATGATTGTAATGAAAAAATAGAATTTGTTAAAAAAGAAGTAGATAGCAATAATAATTTAAATCTTTATTTTGATTTTAGATATTCTTGTGGTGTATGTGCTCCGCATGATAAAACATTTGAAATACCTGTTAGTGATAATGAAAATATTAATGAAATAAAAGCATACTATAAGGTAGTAAGCACTGAAGAATGTGATTCTGATATAGCTTATAAGCCAATTATGTATGTTTATCCAACTAAAGAAATGGATTTAACAATTAAACTTAAAAATGATAAGTTACTTACACATACTTATCCTAAATATAGTGGTAGTTGGAATATTCATGTTGATACTAATGGTAATATTTATGATTATAAAACAAATAGAAATTATTATGCATTATATTGGGAAGCAATTGATAATAGTGAAATAAATATGAACGAAGGATTTATTGTTGAAGGAAAAGATACAGTTAAATTTCTAGAAGAAAAGTTAGAGTATTTAGGACTAAATGAAAGGGAAATCAATGAATTTATCATTTATTGGATAGATAAACTTGAAAATAATAAATATAATTATATAAGATTTAGATGCTTAGAAGAAGTAAATAAATATATGCCTTTAGAATTTAGTGAAAATCCTGATACATTAATAAGAATTATTATGGATTATAAACCACTTGATAAAAAGGTAAATATCAAAGAACAAAAGTTAGAAAAAGTCCTAAGAAATGGATTTACTATTGTTGAGTGGGGTGGACGTAAGATAGATTAACAACTTATTAACAATTTAAGAGACTTATTGATTTAAGTTTCTTTTTTATTTAAGTAACATTAAAATATAAAAGTTACATTATGCTATTTAAGTAATAAAGATAGCAAATTGCATTTTACTTTTAGGATAAATTATGTTATAATATAGAACAATTTTAAAAAGGGGAATAAAAATTATGAAAAATGTGAGTATAAGATTACCATACATTGATGAGTTAGATGGACCACCATCATTTGTATCAGAACATATTAACGACGTAGAAAGAACATCTTTATCATTATTTTTAGATAAAGATACTTTTAGCAATCCAATAATAATGGCTGTAAATAGGAATCCTGATCAAAAGGACGTAACAAATCAAGGTTATTGTCGTAGTAATATAGTATGTCATCGAGCTACTTGGTATGAATTTCTTTTACCAATAATAAAACTACCTGAAGATGAATTTAATAGTATATGCAAAAACATAGATGAATCTAATATAGTAGAATTAGGTTTTTTTCCAGCTACAGAAATAGAAGACCAAACTATAATAGATTCAATTAAAGAAAAAGATAAAACATACACAGGAAACTCATATACATTGCCAGTAGACAATCATTTTAAATGGGAGGATAGTCCATTTTCAACGGAAAGTAAATATTCAACCCAAAAAGTTCGTGTAGTGGAAACTAAAAAATTTAAAGAATATGAAGTAGAGGGTGAAAAGTATATAACTTATAAAGCAAAAGGGTATGCTGAAAGAATTTATAAAGTTGAACCTTTAAGATGGTATGTAGATACTAAAAACAAAGAACTAATGTGTACAACTTTACCAGTATGTGGAATAATATACAACCCACATCCTCGTAGAAGACCAATATTATACCCAAAAGTAGCTCCTATTAAAAGAGAATTATCATATAATGAAAGCCAAGTTCGCAAGTATTTAGAAAATAACTTTGTTAAAGAAGCAATTCTAAATCAAATACCTAAAAGGATATTGTTTGAAGTAAAACAAGAAGACACGCTAACTGCATTAATAAATGAAATTAGCGTTTATGCTGAATATTATCACGGTACTGAAGATGTAAATCAAGTTATAAAGAACTTAATTGATAAATATAATAAAGACATAGATTCTTTAGAAACTAGTAGTGGTTTACAAGTATATACTGAAGAAGGATTACATTTAAAACTAATATCTGATTTAAATAGAATTCTTGATAAAATAAAAAGAAGTACTGAATCATCTAAAGAATATTACAATATATTAAAATTTATAGATAGTTTAATAGATACTTTAGACGGAAGGCAAATAGAAACAAATAATGAATTATTAAAAGATATACAAAAATTAAGTAATGAAGTATTACCAAAACTAAGTAGTGATCCTAAAAAACAAGAAGAATTTAAACAAAGAATTTTTGAGGAATTAAGAAATGATAGAGATAAAGTAAAATCATACTTAGAATATATGAATACATTAAGTAAAGAAATTACTCTAAGAACTTCTAAAAATTTGGGATTCAAAACATTAAAAGAATATGAAACAAATTTCAGAATAAGACTACATCCAATACTAGAAAGTATACGTAATACTTCATTAGAAGAAGAAAAACTGGCTCTAATTGATAATAAAAATAAATTGCTAAAAGAATTAAGCGGTGGAAAGTTAGATAGAGACTTAGTAAATTTCGAACTTTATAGAATACTAGAATCACTCTATAGAAATGACTTTCAAGAAAGCAGAATAATAAACGTTTTATTAAATGAAATAAACTCTCTAGTAAAAGAATTAAGAAGTTATAGTGTAAGACCAGAACCGGCATTTAGTATTAATATACCAAGTGATAACATTGAAGATATAGTTAATACACTAAATGCTATTATAATAAATCTACATAAAATGATATTAACAACTAAAGAATCAAATGAAAAACACATAAGATTAAGCAAATATAAAATAAGTATTTAGAAATAAATGCTTTTTTATTTTTGTTGAAAAAGCTTATAATTAATGTTATCATATAGACAATTTATTACTGAAGGGAAAATTAAACGACGAAAGTAGAATTTATAGTTGATATACCTAGTTCATTGGAATTAGAAGAAACTGAGAGATTATTTAAACAAATCGAGCAGTTGATACTTATGGCTAGATAGAGGAATAATATTTTTTACTTATGCTTCTAGATGTGTAGAAAATAAAATATTAATGTTTTTACAAAGGAATAAAAAGCATGCTAATAATATAAGTTTAGATGAGACTATATCTAGTTGTGAGGACGATAAAAAATTTTGGATACTCTAGAAGATAAAAATTCTAATTTTATGGAAAAGTATGAAAAGGAAGAATTTAATAGAGTGTTAAGACAAATAATTGATGATTTACCTCCTATTGAAAAAGAAATGATAATGCTAGCTTATGGTTTTGACTCTGAACGTATGAATCAAGAAGCACTTGCTCAAAGATTTGGTGAAGATTTATCGATTATTATTACTTCAGGAACACTTGATAGACGTATGAAAATTATTAGAATTTTTAAGAAATTTAAATATACCTGAATATATGTATGAACTTTCTAATAGGGAGTGTGTTATTTTTTCACTTAAGATGGTTATATAAATGGTAAATATTATAATGTGAAAGATATATCAAGAATTTTAGGAATTAGTGAACTTGAAGTAATAGAATCTATTAGAAAAGTATTAACATTATATAGAAATAAAATTAATAGTTATATTGAGTTATTTGATAATAGTAGTACTTTATCGTTAGAAAAGAAATAATATTTCGCTATTTTGATTGATTTTTAGATATCTGTGCTGTATAATATGCAATTACTAAAGAAGGGGAATTATGGAAAAGAAAAAGGGAGAAGATTTAGAATTAAAAATTTATAATGCACTTGGTGTTAAACATTTTAGAAATTTAGCATTTAAGTTAGAAAAATTAATACATATTAAGGATAAAAAGAAAAATATTAATTATCATATTAATGATTGTAAAGATTTAGTATCTATAGATAAGTTTAAAAAATATTTATATTATAATGGATTTATTCATGTTAAAAATTTAATATTTGGAAGTGTTGGACTTGCACTTATGATTATATTAAATGCATCGGTTGTACCAGTTATAGCTCTTAGTACTTTATTATTAAAGGATGCATATTGTGTAATGTTACAAAGGTATAATTGGATTAGAATAACTAGACATGAAGAAAAATTAAAAGCAAGAGAGAGAAAACGTATAGATAAAGTAAAATCAAATATTGATAAAGAAAAAGTAGAAGAAGTAATAATAAACAATAAAGTAAATAGAGAAGAATTAATAAGAGAAATACAAGCACTTAGAAATTATTTGAAAAGTTGTAATAAAGGTGTAGAAGAAGTTGGTCCATCATTAGATTCAATACAAGAAATGTTAGTTAAAAGTATGAATAAAAGAGAATATATAGAAACTTTAGATCATTATGATTTGGGTGAAGGTGAAAGTCAAGAATCAGAAATGAAATTAGCATTTACAAAAAAGGATAGAAAAGATGAAGAATAAAGATTATTGTAAAAAAGTATTTAGTGAAGAATTAGAAAAAGAAGGATTTGATGGAGTAACTCTTAAAATTATAAATTCTCCAATTGTTAAATCAAATGGATATGTAAAACCTAATATAAAAAATGGTAAATATGAAGTAGTAATAAATTTAAATTTATTTAAAAATTTAAGTAGTGATGATGCAATGTTTTATATGTATGAAACAATTGCTCATGAAATAGAGCATATAAAAACATTTGAAAAAACTAAAGAAGATGGATTTTGTGATTATGAACATTTTGTATCATTACTTGAATATATTTCATATCTTTATGAATTAAGACAACCAGCTATAGATATAAATATGAGTCTTGTAAAAAGAGTAATATTATCAAGAAAAATGTCAAGAAATTATGATGTTTCTACTGGAGAAATAAAAGCATCACTTGAAGGATATAAAAAAGCAAAAGAAAAATCAGGTTATAAAAAAGATGATAAGAAAGTGGATATAATAATTAAATCATTAGAGTTTTTAAATGATAATTTAGAGGTTACATATGATAGAAATAATGTACCTGGTTTAAAATTAAATATATTTTTAAGAAATGCTAGTTCATATTTAAAAAAATATCCAGAATTATTAAGTGAATATAAAATATTAGGAATTGTATTTAATGAAAATGGTATTAAAAGTATTGAAGAATTATATAATGAAAGAAATAGTGAAAATGCTAGACTTATAGATAATGTTATATTAAGTGTGATAAGCGTTGATAATGTACCTGAAAGAGAAGATATAAGAATGTATCTATGTGAATTAATATCAAATTATAATCAGAAAACTATAGATTTTTATAGGAATATGAAGTATGGAAAAGTGTTTATTGATGATGAGATGAAACTTGCTGATAATTTAAGAGTGATGATGAATAAGTCAAAATATTTAAATACAGTTTTAAGAAGTATGGGTATGGAAAATAAGCAAGGAGTAGTATTATAATATATATATAGAAATTGTATTGTTATATTTTAATAAAGATAATATTAAAAGATAATTTGAAATAATAAAGGAGAAAAATGTTATGAATGAAGATGATATGAAAAATAATAAAGAAGAAAAAAGAAAAGAAGTATTAAAAGATAAAGGTGAGAGTGCTTTAGCATATGGTGCTATATTTGGTGGTGTAGCAGGGGTAATATTATTATTTGAAAGTTCACTACATACTACTGCGAATGAAAGCACAGCACCTTTTTCATTAACAAAAGGTACAACTATGTCCACTAGTGGTGTTGGTGAATTAGCTACTGATTTTGGCCCAATTGGTTCTACTGGGGCAATGATAGGTCTTGGATGTTTAACTGGTACAGTAAGGGGTGAACCAGATACATTACATGTTGGTGATGCTGAAATATTTGATTCTTCTGGTAATATTTATACACGTAATAATACTGATGTAGCTAAAGTAGAAAGAAATGCTGAACAAATATATGATACATTTAATAAGAATCATGAAAGACAAGAATCAGTATCAGGGCTAGTTGTTTCTAATATGGAAATTGCTAAAAAATTAGAAGCGATATTAAGAAGTAATGATAAAAAAACATTATATGAAGTGTTGACAGGATTACAAGAAGTGTTAGAAGAGAAAAAAATTGGAGAAGAACAAGTAATTAGATTAAGACTTGAAAGTAAAGATAATGACAAATAATGATGATATAATAACTAAATTAACAATTAATACAGGTACAACTACTACTGCTTGTACTGTGTCTTCCTCATTAGTTGAGATAACAGAGTATTTGATAAAAGGTGCTATAACTTTTTCTACATTAGAAAGTTCAACTGAAGCTTTTAACTTTCTTGGCCCTCTTAAAAGTACACTTGCATTGTCTTCATCAACTACTTCGTTAAATACTTCAAGTGGAACTATATATCCTTATGATTATGCTATGCCTGCTGATACAATTTTAGATGATGGAAATAGTAGTATGTTTCACCTTGATGATAAAAAAGCTTCTTCTGAAATTGAAAAGAATGCTGAAAAGATATATGATATGTTTAATTCAAAGCATGAAAAAACCAGTTTGACTTCAGGATTAGTCGTTCCAAGTGTTGAGACTGCTAAAAAATTAGATAAAATGTTGAAGGGTAATGATAAAAAAACATTATATGAAGCTTTAACTGCTTTACAAGAAGTTTTAGAAGAAATAGAAAAACAAAAAAGTGATCAAGCAAAATTAGAATTCAAACAAAAATAAGCATATCAATTTTATGCTTATTTGTTTTGAAAGAATTTTATAATTATTTATTTATATTTTCTTTAATATATTCTAAATCATAAACTAAAGCTTTCTTATGATAAAATCCCATTCTTTTATTATCGATTGGAAGTTCTTTTCCATAAATTGATGCCCATACATTTATTCTTAATTCACCATTTTCGATATAATATTCAAGATATCTTTTTAAACTAGTGATATTAATATTAAATGCCCAACGTTCTTTATATGCATAAAATACTTTTTTTCCTTTATATGTTTTTTCTTTATAATATAAATACTTAAGTATTTCATTCATTTTATTATTTAATTCACTTTCATTTCCATTCACTTTTATTTTTAATGATGATATACCAGTTGATTTACTTGCAGTTAGAAATACATAAAGATAAGCACCAACTATTGTTAAGATTATAAACATAGAAAATAATGTTTCACTATTGATATTAAACGGAAATCTAGTTGTATCTATATTTTTATTTGTTATAGATATAATATATATTGCAATGCCTATAACAAAACAAAATACTATTGTGATTAATAATGAAGTAATTAACCAGCTTTTAATATTTTCTTTTGATTTTTTTGTAAAATAATTTGATAGATTTTCTATTTCTCCTTCTAAAGAATTAATATTATTGATATTGATATTGTTATTATTATTCATTATTTTCCTCCTACTATAATAATACTATATTATCGCATTAATAAATATAAAAACGAAAATTGGTATGTTAAGTTTACATTATATTATTTTAAATGTTACTGTTCAGTCAAGGAGTCTTAACCATTTTTAGATATTAAAAATTTTTTATTATAAATAATTGATATAGTTACTTTAATAATAAAAAATGCTAAGTGGAATAAAGGAAAAAAGCTAGATTGGTTAAATGAAATATTAATTTGTTATATAAAAATACAATGTATTACTTTACTTTTGAATGTATGTAATGTGAGAACAACTGTATTAAATTTGAACTTGAAAGATGTATTGAATCACACGCTAAATAATAAATTATTTAGTTATTATATTTCTATTATTACTAAAGATATAGAAATGTTAGAAAATGATGTTCCAGTAGTATTACATAATGATTTTTATGATTTAAAAGATGAAATAGAAGAATTAAGAAAAAATGAAATTACTTCATATGAAAAATAGATAAGAAACTATTCAAAATTTAAATTTATAATAATTTTAATATAAATAAAAATTTAAAAATATATAATCGTACTGGTATAAATACAACTGATTTAACAGATATAGTTGATAAATTTTTGGAAAATAGAGTTTAATTAATAGATAAATTTTGTATATTAAGCCCATATAAATTTAATGAAGAAGAATATACAACATTTATGTATCAGGATAGAAAAAGATATTAGTGTTAATATAGATAATATTATTCTATATAATAAATTACTTTATCCAGTTTTACAACTTTTAACTATTTAAAAAATATTTAATATATGATAATTTATTTCAAGTTACTAATATAAAATTAAGTAATGGTGTAATTTCAGTATTAAATTTACTATATTTAACTTTGATTTTTTTTAAATAAGAAGTGAGGTTTTTGTATGTCAAAATTAATTTATAAAGATAAAAGAGAGTCTTTATAAATAAAAATATATTTTATATAATATTTGTTAATAAATAGTTAGGAATAATCAAATAATTATGATACAATGAGAGTGCAGTACAAAAAGCATTTAAATAGGTGGGTTATATATGAAAAAAGAAAAAATAATTGCATTAACATTAGCTGTAAGTAGTATAACTGGAGCACTATCTTTTAAAGCTAAAGCTAAAACAACAGAAACACCATATATTTATGAAGAATACGTATATGGACAAAGTGAATTAGGACGTGATTTAACATGCTTTCATATTGAAAATGAAAAACAATTTACTGAAAGCAAAAAAATATTATTGAATTTCGCCATACATGGTTTTGAAGATGCCTTTGATTATGATGGCAAGGTACTTGTTGATATAGCAAATAGAATTATAGAATATTATAAAGAACATTATGATGAACTTGGAACCTATGAACTTTATGTTGTAAATTGTTCTAATCCAGATGGAACTTATGAAGGAAAAACTAATAATGGTTATGGAAGATGTCAAAGTAATGGCATAGATTTAAATAGAGATTTTGACTATTATCATGTTAATTATTACAATGATAGGAATTATACAACTTCATCATTTAGTGCAGTAGAATCAAGAGCACTTAGAGATTTAACAAAGAAAATTAAACCAACCTATGTAGTAGATTGTCATGGCTGGTTAAATGGATATTATGGAAGTACAGATTTATATTATAAGTTTAGTAAAATATTACCTATGCCATATTGCGGTGGTAATGGAAGTGGATATTATGCTGGATGGGTTACAAAAGAAGGAGCTGAAGGAATGTTACTAGAGTTTCCGTGGCCAACAGGTGACATGAATGAGTACGCAGAAAAATATAGTGAAAAGATGATAGAAGTAATTTCATCAATAACCCAACCAACATTAGCCGAACAAGCCAAACTAGAAAATGAAGAACCTAGCATTGTCATAGATAACAAAGAAATAGAATTAAAAAGAAGTTCCATTAAATTAAATGGAGTAAACAATTATATGATTAAAGACATATGTGAAATATTATCTTTAGACTTAGAATATCAAAATAGAAGAATAACAATAACAGACGGCTCTAATAAATTAGAATTAGTTTTAGATAGCGACATAGCAGTAATAAATGAAGAATCAGTAAAACTCAAAAATAAAGTATTCGTAAATAATAAAAATGCATTTATGCCGATACGAGATTTATGTGATTTGCTTGGCTACACTATTACATGGGAAGCTGAAACAAATACAATAATCATAGATACAAATAATTTATCTAAAAAAATGAAGCAAAATTAAATGATATATATAAGAATTAAGCATTTATGATGAATATTTATATCCATTTATCATAGATGTAAGCGGTCATGGAATGCTAGATGATATAAGTAGTTATGAATTACAAGAAATAATTGAAGATATAGATAAAAAAGGATATCCAGTTCATTCAGTAACACCAGGATATGGAAAAGACGAAATATATGATTATAGAGATTTTGATATAGACGCAAATAATGAAAAGCTAAAAGGGAAAATTTTTCAAATAAAAAATGATTATGAAGTTGAAGACTAATAAAAATATTAAACATGTATTAGCAATTTACATGTTTTTTCATACAATAAATTAGGTGATTTTATGGCTTTAAAAGGCGTTGTTATTGATCCTGGGCATGGAGGAACTGATCCAGGAGCAGTGGCTAATAATTTAAAAGAAAAGGATTATACATTGTTAATAAGTAAATATATGTATGATAGATTTAAAGAACTAGGTATACCTGTTAAAATGACTAGAGATACAGATGTTACATTGTCTCCAAGAGAAAGAGTTAATAAGGTTAAAAGTTTTTATGGAGATGGAAAGGATGTTGTGGTTATTTCTAATCACTTAAACGCAGGAGGGTGTGCGTGTCAGGAATTTGATTAAAACTAATTACCTTTACATATGTAAAAAAATAAAAAAGTTTCAATACTTTCATTGACATCTCTGAAGGTGAATGATAAAATTGAATTATAGGTGATTGTATATGGAGAATAAAATAATTAGTTTTACTACTATTAAGGGTGAATTTGATAAGAAATATGGAAATCAGACTGAATTTGAGTCATTAGTACCAATGCATTTAACTTATAACAAAAAAGTCAAGATTAAGAATATAAAAGGTGAAAAAAATGAGGAATATTATAGGTGTCAATTTATATATTCGTTAATTAATTCTGGAATGTATCCAAAAGATTATATTGGAGAAGAAGTACAATTTCCAAAAGGAAATAAGAATTCTTCACCAATAAAATTTGATGCAGCAATATTCGATAATAAGGATTGGTTTGAAAAATACAAAAATTGGCATCAAAACAATAATCAGGGAGATTTAGATTGGTTAAGAAAACATTTGATTTGCGTAATTGAATTTAAAAATGAAAATTCTAAAGAAACTGAAGTGGTTTATAATCAACAGTTAAAACCTGCATTAAAAGAGATTGAGACCAACTTTGCTATAGGAATTATATATGATGCAGAAAGATTATATCTGTTTAAAAAGAAAAATAATTTGTTCCTAAGATTTGACGAATCATTAAATTTAAAAGGTGATGATAGTGGAATTAAAGAATTATCATTACATTTACCTGATTCTTATAATAAAGTTCCAACATTTGATCAATTACAAAGAAAAATTAATTCATATTATATTGATCGTTCAAGAAGAACTATTGATGATTTGGAAATCATAAGTGGAATTTACAGTAAGCAATTAACAGATGGTATTTCCAATATATTGAGGGTTATCGATAAAGTAGGAATGAAAAATACTAGAGGCTATGAAATATTGATACAGACTTTAGCATTAAAGATATATGATGAGAAAAAAAATCAAAAAGTTAATGCTATATCTAGTAAGAAAGAGTATTTGAAATTCTATAAAAATCAAGAAGAAAAGGAACCTTTAGAACGATTAGGTATGGAAAGTTTGCAATTTTTTATATCAGATTCAGAGAGAACATTTTATACATTAGCTGATGAAAATGTACAAGCATTTATTGAAAGAATGAAAAATCTATATAAAGAAGCTTCTCGTGAATATCATTATATTTTAAATAGAACCATTAGTGAAACAATAATTTGGGAAAAAATTGAACATATTAAAATTATTAGCGAAATAGTAGAACAATTGCAAGATTATAGTTTCGTAAAATCTGAAAAAACAGATTTATATCAATTAGTATTTTATAAGTTTGCCAATGAGTTTTCAAAAACTGATAAAGGACAATTTATTACACCAATACATTTAATTGAATTTTTAGTAAATATAGTAAATCCTAAAAGAAGTGAAACAATAATTGATCCAACATCTGGAATTGCAGATTTCTTATCTGTATCTTATGTTAATTCTCATGGTGAATTAACAGACGATAATTTATATGGCGTTGACAACGATAGTGACATGATTCGTTTAGCACAATTAAATATGTTACTTAATGGAGATGGTAATGCAAAACTTGATTTTAAACCAGATAAAGGATCTATTATATGGAAATTTGATGATCGTGATAAATTAGTTGAATTAAATCCAAAATTGCATAAAAATGGAAATTGGAATAATTGGAAAGATGAAACAAAGCTTAAAGAATTTGATGTGGTGTTAACAAATCCTCCATTTGGTGAAGATAGAAAATATGAGCCTAAAAATGATGCTGATAGGGATATTATAGAAATGTATGAATTATGGAATGTTGCAAGAAGTGGAAATTGGATAGATTTAGGACTTGTTTTTCTTGAAAATGCATATAGAATTTTAAAAGTAAATGGTAGAATGGGTATAATACTATCTAATTCGATTGCTTCTGTTGATAGATGGAATGCAGCAAGAGAATGGCTTTTAAAGCATATGAGAGTTGTTGCTTTGTTTGATTTGCCTCCTGATATTTTTGCTGATACCGGGGTAAATACAACAATGATTGTAGCATATAAGCCAGAACAAAAAGAGTTGGAAAAACTTCAAAATGAAAATTATGAGATTTTTGTAAAAGATATTAAAAATATCGGATATGAAGTTAGAACATCAAAACGAGTTAAATATTTTAATCCTGTTTATAAAATCGATAATAAGACTTTTAATATTGAAGTAGATGAAAACGGAAATCCAAAATTAGACGAAGATTTTACTGATACAATTAGAGACTTTAAAAAATGGTGTTTAGGCCAAGAAGAAAAATTAAAAGATTTATTTTTGGATTAAATGGGTGATTAACTATGATTAAGTATAATGATGTAATTAAAAATAATTTTGTTTTATCACCTCATCAATTGCAGTTGATAGAATATTCAAATAAAAATACTTTTAAATTAGAAAATTTATTATTGAGAAAACTAAATAAAAAGGATAATGGAATAGATATTGGTAGTAATAATTATATGAGAAATTCTAGTTACAAATTTCTTAAAACTAGAGTAGCTAATAGGGATAATTTTATAGTTGATTTATCTTCTAAAGAATCATTTGAATTTATGAATTACAATGCATTTGTCCAACAAAGTTTAAAATGTGGTGATATTCTAATATCAAAAGATTCTAATATAGGAGAATGCTGTATTTTAGATGATGACTATCCAGATTGTATGATTGCTAGTGCTTTTTATAAGCTACCATTGAAAGAAAATAAATATTATATTTTTTCATTTATGAAAACTGATCATTTTAAAAATCAACTTGATTTGATGGTTCCGCGTGGTGCAACTATAAGGCATGCAGGAACTAAGTTTTTGGATTGTTTTATTCCTTTTCCAAATGGTAAAGATGCATCAAAAATTATTTCTATAATAGAAAACATTACAAAAGATATTATTAACAAGGAAAAACAAATTAAATTTAACGAAAATAAAATATTTGAAATAATAGAAAATGAGCTAATGAATAACTCTTATATTTCTAATTACACTTTGCCAAAATATAATGAATTATTTGCTAAAAATAGAACAGATGCAGGGTATTATTGTGAAGAATTTAAAAATATTAATTCTTTGATAAAAAATTATAAAAATGGATTTTCTAATTTGCATGATTTTGGTTATGAAATATCGAGAGGACAAAATTTACAAGTTTCATGTATAGGTAAAAGCATTGAATCTAATAAATATATAAATGGTTTTTATAAAATTGCTAAACCAACTAATTTATCGGATTATGGAACTGTAACATCTTATAATTATTTGGGTAATAAAAATGATTTACTAGTATTAAAAAATGGTGATATTGTTTTTTCTGCTGAAGGTACTATAGGAAAATGTGCAATGTTTTGTAATGTTGACAATGAGAAAGTTATTACTAATATACATGGAATAATTTTAAATAAATTAGATCATAATATCATAGAAAGTGGATTTGTTTGTTGTTTTTTAAGATATCTAAGAAAAATTGGCTATTTTGATTATTTATCAGTTGGTGGACAAGGTGGAAGTTTAGCAATGAAATATTGGGATGATGTAATAATTCCAAAGTTTTCAAAAGACCAAATGAAAAATATTAGTGACTTATACTGTAATACAAATTCAACAAATCAAAATAATATTATTAGTTTATCAAATAAAATTAAGTCATTAAAAGATTCATTAAATGATATATTTGATTTAATTGTTTCTAAGGAAAATATTACATATGAAGAAATAAATACAATAATTAATAAAAAATAATTATTAATCGAGTTTAAGCATACCTTTTAAATAGGAGGTATGTTTTTTTATGCTAGTAAATAAACAATTAAAAATAAAAGAAGAAAATTTTAGTAATAATAGAAACTTTCAAGATATTATTTTAGATTATTTAATTTATACATTAAATATATCTAATGATAATTTGCATAATTTAAAAAATGATGCTAACATCAACATGTCTTAGAAGGAGCCTATTACTGACTAAAAGGAAGGAGGAAAATGTTTAATAGAAATTTTGAAAACAATACAATTTATAAAGTAGGAATATATATAAGACTTTCACAAGAGGATACTGATAAGAAATTTGAATCTGATAGTGAAAGTGTAATTAATCAAAGAAATATTTTAAAAACTTTTGTAGCTAATAATTATTATATTTTAGAAGAAGAATATATAGATGATGGTTATTCTGGAACTAATTTTGATAGACCAGGGTTTAAAAGGATGATTCAAGATATTAGAAATAAGAGAATCAATATGGTAATCGTTAAGGATTTATCAAGATTAGGAAGGGATCATGTAATGACAGGTTATTATATTGAAACTTTTTTTCCAGAAAATAGAATAAGATTTATATCTGTTATGGAAAATTATGATAGTTTTAAAAATCAACCAAGTAATGATTCATCAACATTTATTGTTGCTTGTAATGATTATTATAGTAAACAGAATTCATATAAAGTAAGAGATGTTCTTCGTTCTAAAAAAATGGCAGGTGATTTTATTGGAAGTAGACCATCATATGGTTATATGAGAGATCCAGAAGATAAAGGACATTTAATACTTGATCCAGAAACAGCAGATAATGTAAGGAATATTTTTGAATGGTTTTCAAGTGGTATGAGTATGAGTGATATAGCCGATAAATTAAATGATTCAGGAATACTAACTCCAAGTGCTTACAAAAATCTACCAGTTAAATTAAATAAATGGAATGTTAAGAGTGTTAAAACTATTTTAATTAATCGAATATATACTGGCGATATGGTTCAAAATAAAGAAGCTAAAATAAGTTATAAATCTAAAAAGAAAGTGTATGTTCCAGAAGTTAATTGGATAATTGTTGAAAATACACATGAACCGCTTGTCGATAAAGCTACATTTAATGAAATAAATAATAAAGGTAAATATACAATGCCTAAAATTAGGGCAAATAGAGAAAAAAGATTATTAGAAAACTTATTTATTTGTAAAGAATGTGGTAATGGGTTAACCATTAATTATCGAAATAAATTAGATTACTGGACAATCAATTGTAATAAATTTACTAGAGATACTAAAGATAAACAATGTGTATCACACTTTATGCCATATGATCCACTTGAAGAAGCAATTTTGAAAAGAGTAAAACATACTTTAAAGAAATTTATAGATAATTTAGATATAGATTATTTATCAAATGAAGTTAATAAAAGAATGAATGATTATAAAGATAAAGATGTTGAAAACCTTGAAAGTTTAAAAAAATCACTTGAAGAGAAGAAACAACTTTTAGTAAATCTATTTAGTGATAGATATAAAAAGTTATTAACCGATACTGTTTTTGAAATTGTTCAAAATGGGTATGAAAAAGATATTAAAAAGTTACAAGAAAAAATTAAAAGGCAAGAAAAGAAAGTTGGTAGTATTGTTAGTTATGATGATAAAATATCTGAAATAATTAATAAAATTAAAAAATTATTAGATTTAAAAAATCTTACAAGAGAATTATTGTTAAGTGTAATAGACAAGATAGTTATTGATAAAGATAGAAATGTAGAAATATATTATAAGTTTAAAATTATTGAAAATGATAAGATTAAAAGTTAAGTATTTATTTTTTTAGTCAATTAAACGAGCGCTTGACGGGTTCGCGGTGGTGATGGTGCTGAAGTAATCTACGCTCTTCGAAATAATAGTACTCTTTCAAAAAAAATACTTAATGAATTGGAAAAAGAAGGGCAAAACGTAAGAAAGTATTATCAACAAAGACTTCCAAGTAATCCAATAAAAGATTATTATTTTATGCAGAGAGATACTCCTAACAATGAGACTGTGACTGTTGAATATGGATTTATTGATAGTCCTAAAGATGATGTTGAGCAAATTAAAAACAATTATGAAAATTATGCTGAAGCTGTTATAAGGGCTGTTCTTGATTATAAAAACTTACCATATAAAGCTCCAGTAGGTGAAGGATATTATACTGTTAAAAAAGGTGATAATTTATGGGATATAGCACATAAGTATGGAATGACTGTAAACGAACTTAAAGAATTAAACAAATTATCAACAAATAATCTTAAAATAGGGCAAACATTAAAGATAGCTAAAAATGACGAAAAAAATCCTGATGAATATTTAATATATAAAGTTAAAAATGGAGACAATCTTTGGGACATAGCAAAAAAATATGACACAACTGTTTCAACATTAAAATCTATAAATAATTTAAAATCTGATAAATTAACTATTAATCAGCAATTATTTATACCTAAAACAAATAATTTGGGTACAAAAAATGATAATATTTATACAGTGAAGAAAGGCGACACTTTATATGACATTGCTGAAAAGTATAATGTATCTATTAATGATATAAAAGAGAAAAATAATGTAACATCTAATATATTAAAGATAGGTCAAGTTTTAGAAATACCAAATTCTTCAACTGGTGAGGTAAACTATATTGTTCAAAAGGGCGACAATTTAAATACCATCGCTAATAAATATGGTGTTACTGTTAGTGATATAAAAAAACTTAATAATTTAAAAACAAATACATTACAAATAGGTCAAGTGTTAAAAATACCTGGTTCTACAAATTATAATACATATATAGTAAAATCTGGTGATTCATTATGGAAGATAGCTAATAAGTATAATACAACTGTTAATAAATTGAAAACAATAAATAACTTAGATTCAACAGTACTACAAATAGGTCAAAAATTATTACTTCCTACAACGTAAAAACATGTCGATTATGACATGTTTTGTATTGCTAGAATGTTTTAATTTTAATATAGTTCGTTGCATACTCCAGGGTCAGGAGCATAAAAACAATGACTTTTATATCTACCAGTATTTCTTTGACCAAACCAAGTTCCCTTACATTCTTCTCCTTTTTTTGGACCATAAAACCATAAAGCATTTGTTGCTGGGTAATAATATTCTCCTTTTAATACTCTTTTGGCAAGTTCTTTTTCTTTATTAGTAGCGCTACCATTATTGAATAATTGACTATTAGTACCTACAAATCCTCCAGGTTTTTGATAAACTACATCACTTATACTTCTTATATTTTTAAAATCCAAACAATTTGCGATAGCTCTATTAACGATTACATTTCCCACCATTAGCATAGCAAGTTCTCCTTCAGCAAGAGCTTCAGCTCTCATAAGTCTTGCACATAAATCAAGTTCTTTATTATTATATTTAATAAGCATATTCTTCACCTAATATATTTTATACAAATAAATAGAAATGTTAATAAAAAGTTAATAACATGCATTAATTAAGCATTGCTTAGAAAAAATGTTAATAAAAAGTTGATTTATCTATTTTGTTATTGTATAATTAAATTGCTTTTTATGAAAAGCACACTGATAGGGGTATGGTGTCAGTGGTAGCATGCCGGTCTCCAAAACCGTTGGGGAGGGTTCGAGTCCTTCTACCCCTGCCAATTTTATAAACTAAGTAGCACATAAACATGCTACTTTTATTTTGCAAAATTTTATTGATAAAAATATTATAAATTGTTATACTTTATATAGAATATATAGAGTAGGATGGTAGTAAAATGAAATGTTTTAAAAAGAGTGTTAAAAGAATTGTTTCTGTGTTTATAGTATTGTTAATATTTTTAACTTCATTAACAAATATAAATGCAAGAGTTGTATCAATTAATGAGTTTAATGATGGATTCAATAATTCACCGACAATTAAGGAACTTAATAATATGAGTACATCAAAAATTGAATCTAAAGTAAATGAAGTAGATAAAACAATAGATGTATATGCTGGTACTGAAAAAATTTATTCATTTAAGTATACTGATGAATATTTAGAATATAGCAATAGAGATGTTATTCTTACTAAAGAAAATTGTTCAGATGATTTAAGTACTTTATTTATGCTATCTGGAATACTTGAATCTATGTTTAAATTAAGCGGTCATGAAAATATTACTTTAAGTAATGATGAAAGTATGAAATCATTAACATATGAAAAAGATGGCATTGTACTTGAAGGAGAGCATTATAATTTTGAAGAAGAAAGTGAAAATGGAACGCTTAAATACAGTGGTGATTTTGTAAGATATTTTAAAATATCATTTGATACTGAAAAAATAGATGCTTTTGCGACTAAATATGGTGTTGCGATTAGTGATGATCCTAATAAAGAAATAATAAATGCAATAACACCTACAATAAAGGGTAGTGATGTTACTGAAAATTCTATAACAATATATCCAAATGTATCACTTGATAATTTAAGTAGCGATACAAAAATTAATTGTCATATATATAGATCAGAAAGTATTGATGGAAATTATGAAAAAATAACTAATACACCTATTGATTGTGTAAATTCAACTGGATATACTGATTCTAATTTAAAATCTGGAACTACTTATTATTATAAAACTGTTATTGTTGGTGCTGAAAAATATAGTGATATAATATCTATTTCAACTAATGGAACTATTAATAATGTACCTGAAAATCCTAAAACAGGAGTATCTTTTCCAATTGCTATGTTATTATTAGTATTCACTTGTGGAATAGTATTACAAGTTATTTCAAAAAATAAATCACCAATAAATCAATTATAGTAAAACATGTGGAGTAAAAATAACATTTTACTCTTTTTAAATGCTATAATTGATGTATGATATATAATATAGTTATTTATTTTAATTAATAGAAGGGAATAGTAGACTGTTATGAATAAAATAAATCAAAAAAAAATAAGAGAATTAAAGGAAATAATAAAAGAATCAAATAATATTGTTTTCTTTGGAGGAGCGGGTGTTTCAACTGCTAGTGGACTTAAAGATTTTAGAAGTAAAGATGGATTATATAATGAGAAAAATAATTTATTAAATGTTTCACCTGAATTTATGCTGAGTGTATCATGCTTTTATAGTTTCACTAAAGAATTTTATAAGTATTATAAAGCAAATATGAATTCGTTAAATGTTAAACCAAATATTGTACATGAGTATTTAGCAAAATTAGAACAATTAGGAAAACTAAAAGCAATAATAACTCAAAATATAGATGGACTTCATCAAAAAGCAGGAAGTAAAAATGTATTAGAACTTCACGGAACAATATATAAAAATCATTGCATAAAATGTGGAAAAGAATATTCTGCTGAATATGTTTTTAATAGTGAAGATATTCCAAGATGTGAATGTGGAAGTATTATTAAGCCAAATGTTGTTCTTTATGGAGAAATGTTACCTGAAGATTTTGTTTTGGCAGAAAAATATATAAGTGAATGTGATTTGTTGATAGTTGCTGGTACATCTTTAATAGTAGAACCAGCTGCCAGTTTAATAAATTATTTTAGAGGTAAAAATTTAGTAATAATTAATAATGATGAAACTCCATATGATAAAAGAGCAACCCTCATAATTAATGAAGACTTAACAAGTGTATTTAAACTTCTTTCATAACTCAACTCTAACTTTAGTAATTCAACTATCAAATTATATACTATATTTATTATATGTATTATGATTGAATCAAGAAAGGAGTTAAAAGTAATTATGAGTAAGACAATAAAACTTGTGATAACAATTATATTAAGCATTTTAGTAGGTGGAGTTTTAAGCTATCTTATATTTAATAAGTCATGTGATAATAATAATTCTTCTTTACCAAAGCCTGAAATAACAGAAGGAATAAGAGGTACACAATTTGGAATTGATAAAAATATTTATGAAGAGACAATTGATAATTATTTAGATAGAAGTGATTCTGTATATAGAGATATGAGAATGCTTAAAGATCCAGGAAATTATGAAGCAATAGGTGGAGATGCTTATTTGTCAGGATTTGTTAGGGGATTTGAAGTTGTACCTTATCCATATTTAGTTAATGTTACTGGACTTCCAAAAGAAGTAGGTAAAACTTATGAAGGAGAAACTTTATTTACTGAAAAAGATGGTAAATATACTGCTAACTATGCTGAATCTTTAGAAATACTTGAATATTTATTTCCAAAAGATAAAAATATATTCTTAATGTGTGGTGGTGGTGGATATGCTGGTATGACTAAGAATTTATTAATATCACTTGGATGGGATAAAGATAAAATATATAATGTTGGTGGATTCTGGTATTACAAAGGTAAAAATAAAATTAATGTAAAAAATACTTCAAGAGGAAGCAATACATATGATTTCTATAAGATTGCATACCACGATATAGATTTTGATAATTTAACTAAAATAAAATAATATTACAAAAACAATATGAATATTATTAATAGAAATGTTGATAATGGAGTATTGTTTTTTATTTAAACAAATATACATGAAAACAGTAAATTGTGTATAATAAATTGCAATAATACGATATAAAAATATGCTATAATGATTATATAAGAAAGTGGTGAATAATATGGTTATATTTCTTGATATTGTATTTTTATTTTTTATAGGGTGTACATTTGGATGGATACTTGAACTATTTTATAGAAGACTTGCTCATGGATATTGGGTTAATCCTGGATTTTTAGTTGGACCATATTTACCTATATATGGATTTGGTCTTTGTACTTTGACAGTTATTTATTTAACTTTTTATGAAATGCATTTACCTAGTATATTAGTTATTATATTGATGGGTGCTGCTATGACATTAATAGAGCTTATTGGCGGTCTTTCATTTGTTAATAAACCTGTTAAATTATGGGATTATAGTAATAATTGGGGAAACTATAAAGGAATAATTTGTCCATTATTTTCACTTATATGGACATTTATTAGTGCATTATACTATTTCTTTTTATCTGAATTTATACTTGATAAAGTTATATGGTTCAATAATCATATTATATTTTCGTTTGTACTTGGTATGTTTATGGCAACTATTATTATTGACTATGCTTACTCTACAAAATTATTATCTAAAGTTAGAAAGTATGCTAAAGAAAGCGGAGCAACAATTAGATATGAAGAGTTTAAAAGAACAGTTAAAGAACATCAAAAAAAAGCAAAAGAAAAATATTCATTTATATTTCCACTTAAATCTTCAATGGATTTAAAGCCTTATATACATAATTATAAAAAACATATAAAAAAGTTAACAAGAAATAAAAATAATAAATAAAAAAATATATAATTGTGTTATAATATCTTTCACAAAGGAATAGTATGACAAGGTTGAGAGAAAAAGATGTATATAAAATATGTATTAGTAAAGAAGAATCTAATAAGTTATTAGATTATGAAAATAATAAATCACATTTTAAAAACATTAATTTAAATGAAATTTTATCATGTGTTTTTTTATTAGCTTCAAAAACTTTAAAAAGAAGTATAAGAAAATCTAAATTAATTATTGAAGATGATTTTATAGAAATTATTATAAATATATATAGTAAGTATTTAGTTGGAACTAATAATGATATAAGAGTTACATTAAAGATGTTAAGTGAATATAAGCATAATATAATAGCTTTAAAATTAAATAATGAATTAGATGATGAAAAAGAAAAAGATAAATATAAAGATATTGCTTTAAAACAAATTAAAGCAATAAATGATTTTTTTGATAGTCTTCATTTAAAAGATAAGATGTATGAAGAATTGAAAGAATTTGATAGGCTTATAGAGACAAATATTCCTTTGAATGGTGAAAACTATAAAAAATTAAATGACATATTTAAATATGCTGTATATCCAGTTCCACAAATGTATGTTGATTATTTCTTTAAAGAGTCTATTAGACAAAATATACTTTTATCTAAAGATGTATTACATTCTTTAATTGATAGTTTAGTGTCTAATTATGCATATTCAAATGAAACATTTTGTTATTTTAGGTTTAGAAATATACCAAGTAAATCACTTGGTACTTATGAAAATAATTTGATTTTTGTTGATTATTCACATTATAGAACTATATTTAAAAATGGTAGAGTAGATTATAATGATTTTCTAAATACAGTATTTCATGAATTAAGACATTTGTATCAAATAGAAAGTATAACAAGAGTTAAAAAGTTAACATATGATGAAATGATAATGATGATGGATTATTTATTATATAATGCGTTACCTCCAAATTTTTATGAAGATAATTATGAATTTTTATATACTGAACTTGATGCTAGAATACATGCTAGAATGTATACTGATTGTTACTTAAAAATGCTTGGTGTTAAAAGTGATTTGAGTAAGGAAAATGAAAAAGATATAAAACAGCATAAGATGAGATATAGAAAGTTGAATGGTAAATTTTATATTGTTGATGAATTATTTGAAAGTAAATTAGAAGAAATATATGAAAGTGCTTTAGATAATGGTATTGATATATTTGTAAGACATCCTGTATTAAATTTGATGTATGGAAGAGATTTTAGAAGAAGAACTACATTAGAACTATTTAAAATAAGAGAAGAATTTAAAGAGAGAAGTAAACGTTTTGAAGGTAATGAAAAAGAAAAATTAGAAATTCTTATTCATAATATAAATGAGATATTATATAAACAAGTTTTATCAGTAGATGATACTATCAAGGATTATGAAGAATTAGTTAAAGATGAAACAATTGATAGTGAAGAAAAACAAAAATATTTAGAAAGCATGTTAAAAGTAATTGAAATAAGAAGTAAGAAAGAAGATATAGGAAGTGTAAAGAAATTTATAGAAACAATTAAAAAATTAATATCAAAAAATGATAAAAAAGAAAAAATGTTATCAAAAAAGCAATAAAAATATAAAAATGTATTTAAATATCGTAAATAAAGTGTGTAATTAAGTATAAACATCTATGTAATGTGCTATAATTAAATAGGTGAAAGAATGCAAATGTTTATAAGAAACATAAATATTAATTATGAGTATTATAATAATGATAGTGATACTTCATTAGTTTTTTTGCATGGGTGGGGTCAGAATATACAAATGATGATGCCTATTGCTAAACCATTTATTAAAAAATATAATGTATTAATTGTTGATTTACCTGGCTTTGGAGGTAGTGATGAGCCTAAAGAAATATGGAGTATTTATGATTATGCTGATACTGTTAATGAAATGTTAGGTGAATTAAAAATAAAAAATCCAATATTAATAGGACATTCATTTGGTGGAAAGATATCATTAGCTTATGCTACTAAATATAAAACTAAGAAGTTAGTTTTACTCGCAAGTCCATATAAACAAAATATAACAAAACCAACTTTTAAAATGAAAGTATATAAGGCAGTGAAGAAAATACCTGGACTTAAAGGCTTAGAGAGTTTTGTTAAAAAACATGTTGGTTCAACAGATTATAGAAATGCTAGTGAAACAATGAGAAAAATATTAGTAAATCATGTTAATTTAGATTTAACTGAAGAAGCTAAAAAGATAAAATGTCCTACATTGTTAATATGGGGAACTAATGATGAAGCTGTGTCAATTAATGATGCGATACAACTTGAAAAAATAATACCTAATTGTGGGCTTGTTAAATATGAAGGATGTACTCATTATGCTTATTTAGAAAATTTAGGGCAAACAATAAGAGTACTTGATAATTTTATAGGGAGTGATAAAGAATGAAAACGTATTTTTTAATATCATTGATACCTTATTTTTGGTATGTAATATATAAGGCAAGAAAATCAATGCATATGTTACAACAAAATTGGTATAATGATGGTAATAGATATTTTAAGTGGATACTTGATAATATAACAAGAGTATTTATTACATATGATTTATTATTTATATTTTTTGTGTTATTTAAATATGTTAAATTTAATGCAAGTGTAATAATATTTAGTATATTTTATATAATTGTTTATTTTTTATATAAATCTAAAATTAAGAAAGAGCAATCTAAGAAGCCTCTTGTTATAACTGCTAGGATTAAAAGATTATATGTAACAATGTTAATTCTTTATTTAATAGGAATTTCACCAATGTTTTTCTTATTTAATGAAAATAGTGTATATGGATATTATACTTATATAGGATTAATTGCTTATTTGAATCCATTTATAGTTATGGTTGCTAATATTATAAATAAACCTGTTGAGAAGCTTGTTTATCTACATTATAAAAGACAGGCTAAAACTAAACTTTATAGTATGAAAGATATAAAGAAAATAGGTATAACTGGAAGTTATGGTAAAACAAGTACTAAGAATTTCTTAAATGATATATTAAGTGTTAAATATAATTCATTCGCAACACCTAAGAGTTTTAATACAATGTATGGTCTTATAAATGCAATTAATAATTATATGGATAAATTTAGTGAAGTATTTGTTGCTGAAATGGGTGCTTTCTATAGAGGAGAAATAAAGGAAAAAGCTAACTTTATTAAACCTAAATATGGAATACTTACAACTATTGGAACAGCACATTTAGAAAGTTTTGGAAGTCGTGAAAACATTCAAAAAGCAAAATTTGAACTTATAGATTCACTTCCTGATGATGGTGTTGCAGTTCTTAATATGGATGATCCATATCAAACAAGTTATAAAATAAAAAGTAAATGTAAAGTAATATGGGTATCAACAAAAGATAAGAAGGCAGACGTGTATGCTGAAAATATAAAATTATCTGGAAAAGGTACTGAATTTACTTGTGTATTTAAAAAGTCAAAAGCAAAATATACATTTGAAACTAAATTACTTGGTAATGCTAATGTATATAATGTATTACAGGCTATCGCAATGTCTTATGAACTTGGTCTTACATTTGAACAAATTGCTATAGGCGTAAGAAGAATTAAGCCTATTGAACATAGACTTGAACTTAAGAAAATGGGTAACATTTATATAATAGATGATGCTTATAATTCAAATCCAGTTGGTTCTAAAATGGCTGTTGATGTTCTTAAAATGATGGATGGTAAAAAAATAATAGTAACTCCTGGTATGATAGAATTAGGAGAAGAACAATATAATCTTAATTATGAATTTGGTCGTCAAATAGCAAGTTCAGCAGATGAAGTCATTTTAGTCGGAAAAGAACAAACAAAGCCAATATATGATGGTCTTAAGAAAGAAAAATATAATGAAAAAAATATACATATATTAAACGATGTCAAAGAAGCGTTTCCACTTATGAAAAAGTTATCTGGAAAAGAAACTTATGTATTACTTGAAAATGATTTACCTGACATATTTAATGAATAGGAGAGTGTAGTATGAAAATAAAGATAGGTGTTATTTATGGTGGAGAGACAGTAGAACATGAAGTAAGTGTTATTTCTGCATTACAAGCTATGAATAATTTAAATGAAGATAAATATGATATAGTACCAATTTATATATCTAAAGATAGAATATGGTATACAGGACATATGTTAAGAGATATTGAATTCTATAAAGAATTTGAAGATGAAAAAAAATATGCGACTAAAGTAATGCTATATAAGAAAGGTAAAACATTCTTATTACAAAGAACAACTGGTCTTTTTAGAAAAGATATTACTGATTTAGATGTTATCTTACCAGTAGTGCATGGTAATAATGTTGAAGATGGTTCACTTGCTGGACTTCTTGATTCAATAGGTATTCCATATGTTGGTTCTCATGTTTTAGGTGGGGCTCTTGGTCAAGATAAAGTCGTTATGAAACAAGTTATGGAAAGTGTAAATTTACCAATAGTACCTTATACTTGGTTCTATGATTGTGAATACTTAGATAATAAAGAAAATATATTAAAAGAAATAAAAAAGATAGGTTATCCTGTTATAGTAAAACCTGCTACTCTTGGTAGTAGCATTGGTATAGAAGTTGCTAAAAATGAAAAAGATATTGAGTCAAAAATTGAAGATGCAATGGAATATGATACTAAAATAGTAGTAGAAAAAGTAATTGAAAATTTAACTGAAGTTAATGCTAGTGTACTTGGTAATTATGAATATCAAAAAGTAAGTCCATTAGAAGAAGTAATGGGAGAAGATGAAATATTATCTTTTGCTGATAAATACTTAGGTAATGCTAAGTCAAAAGGAACAGCATCAAAAGGAATGGCTAGTACAAGTAGAATAGTACCAGCAAGAATATCTGAAAAACTTACTAAAGAAATACAAGATACAGCAAAACAAGTATTCAAAGTATTAAATTTAAGTGGAGTATGTAGAGTAGACTTTCTTATTGATAATAAAGAAAATAAATTCTATGTAAATGAACCAAATACATGCCCTGGTAGTTTATCATTCTACTTATGGAAAGAAGCAGGTATGAAATATAGTGAATTACTTGATGAAATGGTATCTATTGCTATAAAAGAATACAAACATAAAAATCAAAAAACTATGTCATTTAAGAGTAGTATATTTGATGGATTCAATGGTTCAAAAGGACTTAAAGGCATGAAAGGACTAAAGAATTAGTTCTTTTTTTCTTACTCAACTTACGCTCTAGATAACTAAACTTCAAAATTATAGTATTTCAAAAAAATACTTGTATAATGTAAAATGAGGTGTAAGTTATGAATAAAAAAATAATAATAATAATTACAATAGTATTAACAATATTAATAGTTGTACCAGCAATAATACTAAATTTAAAACATGAGAAGTTTTATATTAATGATAAATATTACAATAATGGAAAATTCATAAAGATAACTTCTAATGATTTAAATAATTTAATAAATTCAAAAGATAGTTTCTTACTTTATACATATAATGATTATTGTAGTCTTAAAATACCATGTGATGATATATTTAGAAGTGTAATGAATAAATATAAAATAGATATGTATTCTATAAGATATGAAGAATTTGAAAAAACAGATTATATAAACAAAGTAAAATATGCTCCATCAGTACTTATTATTAAGAATGGTAAAATTGTTACATATTTAGATGCTAATAAAAAAGAAGACCTTGATAGATATCAAGATACTTCATCTTTTGAAAGTTGGTTAGATAAGTACATCTATTTAAGTAAGTAGATGTACTTTTTTATTTGTTATAAATTATTTCTTCACTACCTTTTTCTGTTTTATTATTTAAGAGATTCATACTTTTAAGAACTCTTTTAACTTGGTTAGAAACTCCTTTATTTCCATCAATTAGTTTAGCATTTGGAAATAGTTTTTGTATATTCTTTTTAGCATAAGGATAATGTGTACATCCAAGAACTATTGAATCAATTCCTTTATCATAATAACTATGAAGTAAATTATGAAGAACTCTATTAACATCCTTTTTAGTACCAAACTCTATAGTATCAGCAAGTCCTTTACAAGGAAGAAGTTTAATCTTTTGTCCTTTTCTTTTATAATTTTTAACTAGTTCATGAGTTCTTTCTGCTTTAATAGTGCCTGGTGTTGCCATAACAAGAGTATTCTTATAATTATTATCACAAGCAACTTTGATCGCAGGTTCGGTTCCAACAAAAGGTATATCAGGATACATCATTCTTAGTCTTTTAATACATCTAGTAGTTGCAGTATTACAAGCGATAACAATAATTTTAACATCTCTACTTATTAAATAATCTACAATATTAGTAACTATCTTCATAAGTTCAGTATCACTTTTTTCGCCATAAGGATTATTTTTAGAATCAGCATAATAAATATAATCCTCATTAGGTAATAGTTTCTTTAACTCTTTTAATATAGTTAGCCCTCCAATGCCTGAATCAAACATACCAATCTTTTTATTCATACAAATCATCTCTTGTAAATATTTTATCAAAAAATATGTTATATTTAAATAATATTGATAGAAATATGATATAATACACGTAAAGAAATAATAAAATTAATAAGGAGAAATATGGAAAGTATAATAAATTCAATAATAAAATTATTTAGTGGATTAACTGCATTAAAGTTTGGTAAGGAGTTAATAGTATTCATTATATCTATCTTGCCGATATTAGAGTTAAGAGGTGGTCTTATAGCTGCATCACTTCTAAATGTAAGTCCACTTACAGGATATATTGTATCTATAATAGGAAATACTTTACCTGTACCATTTATTTTACTATTTATAAATAAGATACTAGATTGGATGGGAAAATCTAAAATAAAATGGATGAATAAATTATCAAAATGGTTAGATAAAAAAGCAAGAAAACATAAAGATTCAATAGAAAAATATGGATATTTAGGACTTACTTTATTTGTAGGTGTGCCACTTCCAGGAACAGGAGCATGGACGGGATGTTTAGCTGCTTCAGTATTAAATATGGATAAAAAGAAATCATTTATATCAATAATGCTTGGTATAATAATGGCTAGTATAATAATGATGTTAATATCATATGGACTTTTAAAAAGAATAGTAGGTTAAATATGAAAAAGCAGGAATTAAAATATTATAAATATAAACTAAAACTAGGAATAGGTAATATAGTTGCATCATTAATAATGATATTACTTTTACTATTATTATATTTTACATTTGATGATTATTACTTTAATTTTGGATATAAAAAAATATTAATAATGATAGGTTACTTCATGCTACACGAATTACTTCATTATATAGGATATTTAATAAATAAAAATGTCAATAATAAAGACTTATGTTTAGGAATGTGTCTTGAAAAAGGAGTAATGTATTGTAGATGTACAAATGAAATAAGTAGGTCATCTGTTATGATATCACTTCTTACTCCATTTACAGTAATAGGTATTATTACATTAATAATAAGTTATATATTTGATATGCCATTTCTAGCATTTTTATCAGTATCTAATATAGCAGGTTCTTACTTTGACATACTTATGTTTATACAAATATTAAAGATGCCAAAAGATATAAAATTCGCAGAATATGATGAATGTGATGCATATTATATAATAAGTAATAAAGATTTAACTAACATTAAAACAAAAGGAATTTCTTTAGTAAAGACGGAGAGCATTAATAAAGATAAACTAAAATCTAAAAATAATAAAAAGATAGAAATATCAACATTTAGTATAATAATACTTATTATATTAATAGCATTATCTTTTATAATTTAAAATATTAAGAAAGTGTGATATAATCTTCTTGGTGAAGAAGTATGAATATACAAGCAATATTTATAACTTTGTTATCAGGACTTTCTTTTTTTATAGGTTATTTGATAACAAAATTAATTAAAGATGAAAAAAAGTTAATAACATTTTCAGTAGGATTTTCTTTTACTATAATATTAGGTCTTATATTTACTGACCTTTTACCAGAATGTTTAGAATTTACAGATAATAAACTTATCATATTAGGATTTGTTATATTAGGTATATTATTATTAAAAGTATTGGATTTATTTATACCAGATCATGAACATGAACACACTAAAAAGAAAGATCATATGGAACATATAGGTCTTATATCAACACTAGCATTATTCATACATAATGTAATAGAAGGAACAGCTATATATACAGCAACACTTTCATCAATCAGTATAGGATTATTCACGTCTCTTGGAGTATCATTTCATAACATACCACTTGGTATACAAATATCATCTTTAGTAAAAAATAAAAAAGAGAAATTAACACTACTTACAATATTATCATTATCAAGTATATTTGGTGTTATTATGTTAAAATTATTCAAAATTACACTTAGTTCTTACATTTCAGGTGTATTAATTAGTATAACTTTAGGTATGCTTATGTATATTGCTTTTTTTGAACTTCTTTGTGAAGTAAAAGAAAATATAAAAAAGAAAGAATTATTAATTGGGATAATTACAGGTATAGTATTAATACTAGTAAGTCATTTATTTCATTAAAAGGTAGAATATGAAAAAGAGAAAATTAGATATATTATATGAAGATAAACATTTAATAATAGTAAATAAAAATGGTAATATGCCAACTATTAAATGTGATAACTATAAAGATAATTTATATAGTGAAGTATTTGATTATTTACATAAAAAGAATCAAAAAGTATTTGTAGTTCATAGACTTGATAAAGATACTAGTGGGATAGTAGTATTTGCGAAAAGTGAAAGAGTAAAAGAATCACTACAAAATACATGGGATTACACAGAAAGAAATTATATAGCAGTAGTACATGGAATAACTAAAGATAAAGATACTATAAAATCTTATCTAAAAGAAACAAAAACACTTTATACTTATAGTACTAATGATAAAAGTGGTAAATATGCTGAAACAAGTTATGTGAGAGTTAAATCAAATAAACAATACTCATTACTTAAAATAAATATCAAAACAGGTAGAAAGAATCAAATAAGAGTACATATGAAAGATAATAATACTCCAATATTGGGAGACAAAAAATATGGTAAAAAAGATGGCTATAGAAAAATGATGTTACTTGCGAATGAGATAAAATTTATACATCCAGTTACTAAAGAAATGATTCATATTGATTTAAAAATACCTAATGAATATAGCAAAATTGTAGAATAAAAGTTAGAAATTTAGTTTCTAACTTCTTTTTTAATTAACTTAGCATGTAATACAACTTTTTCATCACCAGCACGACAAGTAGATAATGTAAGAATAGTATCATTAACATCAACACTCGCATCAAATTTAAGTTTACTTCTTTTACTAATAGTGTTAATAAATGTTTTAAATTCATCATCATCTCTAAAATCAGTTGTTATATAATAATTTTCTGTTTTAATATGATAAACACTAAATACTTGCCATAAAGTGTTTTCTTTTTCAGTAGATAATTTAATAATATGATTATCAGTATTTTTATACCAATTATTACTTAGTATATTTTTAAGTGAACCAAACATAGTTTTATCAAGTCTTGAATGAGCATAAATAATATTATTACGACTTAAATTATTAATATCATTTCTATAATCAAGAAATACCCATCCAGCTTCATTTTTCTTTTTAGTAAAAGAATGATTTAAATAATAAGCATTATCATTAGATTGAACAAATGGATAATTAATATTAGTACCATTTACTTGTATCCATCCTTTAGTATCACTATTTTGCTTTAATAATTCAGTAAAGTCAACATTAATCATGTTCATCTTTATATAACTCCAATAAATACTTTCTTTCTTTTGAGATTCAGCATTTACATTTTCACCTTCAGTTACTTCTTCAACACTAACTGTCTTATATATTGATTCTACTTCTTTTTCAGTTTCATCATTATCTTTTTTCCAATTTCTAATATTAAGAAGTGAATATATAAAAACACTAGCACTCAAAACTAGTAATATAGATAATATAACATTAGTTTTATTGATTTTCTTTTTCTTCATACCAAAATTATACAATATAAAAAGAAGAAAATAAATATTAAGGTTCTAAAACATCAGGTATCTTTACATCTTCATTTTCTTCTGTAACTTTAGGTTTAACATAAACTGGATATACTTTGGTAGGTTGTGTTCCTTTTTTAAATAAGTGTGTTTGTATTTTAGATGATGGAGTAGTTCTATTAGGTAACATTGGAGGATTACTTCCAACTACTACTTTTGATGCAACTATTCCAGAAGGTCTTTCAAATCTACTATTCTTTTCCATTACATTGTTAACAATCTCTTTTTGAATTTTAGTTCTCTCAGCCCAGGCATGATTTGTTGTATTATAAGTTTTCTTTGTTAAATTATCATATCCATACCATATCGCAACACTATAATCAGGACTAAAAGTAACAGTCCATGCATCTTGAATAACATTTCTTGATAATTTTAATTTCTTTAAAGCAGCTTCATCATAACTACTAGTACCTGTTTTTGTTGATATATCTGTTCCCTTAACTTTAACTGATGAACTAGTTACTTTCTTAAGCATATAAGCAATCATATAAGCAGTTGTGTCACTCATAACATTTTTAGTCTCAAAATTAAATTCATGAACTTCTTCTTTACCATCTGTTTTATATACAATTTTATTTATACTATGTGCTTCAGTATAATTGCCCTCGTTGCCAAAGGCAGAGTAAGCAGAAGCAAGTTGTACAGGACTTACACCAGTAAATCCACCAATAGAATGTGCTTCATTTATATAATTATTGCTACCTAAATATTCAGGAACAATACCAAGTGATGTTACAAATGAGTTAATTTGTTTATTATTTATTTTTTGAAATGCTTGAAGAGCACATGTATTTCTTGATCTAACTAAACATTGTTCAAGAGTTAAGAATCCTTGATAACGACCATCAACATTTCTCATAACTCCACCACCTGTATAACTAACAGGTTTATCAACAAATGGAGTATATGTTGACCAGTTTTTATATTCCATACCAGGTCCATAATCAAATAATGGCTTTGCAGTACTTCCAGGGTGTCTTTTTATTTGAGTGGCATAATTCAAACTCATTTCACTATTTTTATGTCTACCTGCACCAACAGCAATAATAGCTCCAGTTTTATTATCAACAATACCAATTCCTACTTGGACTTTATCATCTTTAAACTTATGATTCTTATAAAAATCATTTATAACATCTTGTTTACTAGCATTCATCGTAGAATATATATCCATTGATACAAGATATGGATTATCACCAGTTCTATCTATTACTTCTTGAACAACTGTATCAATAAATCCTTGGTATTTGTTAATATTAGTATTATTTTTAACAATTATTTCACTTACATCTTTACGTTTAGCAGCATCCATTTCACTTTCAGTAATATATCCATGTCTATACATTAAATCAATTACTTCGTTTTTTCTTACATTTGTTTTTTCAGGATTAACATATGGGTCATATTCACCAGGTGCTTGAAACATACCAGCAATCATAGCCGCTTCAACAAGTGTTAAATTGCTAATATTTTTATTAAAATATGTTTTAGCAGCAGTAACGACACCATAACTACCTGCACCTAAATATGGAGAATTAACATAAAATTCCATTATTTCTTCTTTTGAATAATCTTTTTCAATATTGAAAATAGACATGTATATATCAGTAAACTTACGAACAAGTCCTTTAAATCCTTCAGCATCTTTACTAGTAAATGTATTTTTAGATATTTGCATTGTTAAAGTAGAAGCCCCACCTTCATTAGTACCAGTTAAATAACCAAGGCCCGCTTTAGTAAATCTATATATATCAACGCCATCATGAGTAAAAAATCTTGAGTCTTCAGTTGCAACAATCGCATCAATAAGTACTTCTGGAAGTTCATCATATTTAACAATTTGTCTTTTCTCACTGCCTATACTAGCAATCAAATCACCTTTATTATCATATATATTAGAAGATTCATTCTTATAAAGTAATGATGTATTAAATTCAGGAGCATTCATATAAATATACATAGAAAATCCAACAAAGATAAGTATACTTGAACATATTAAAACAATTAATACCATAGAGATAACACTAACAATATTAAACTTATTATTATCATTTTTTTTATTATTTATATATTTTTTCTTATTCTTAAACTTCTTCATAATATTATTATAAACCAAAATTGATATTATATGCTTTACATTTTAAACAAAACACAAGTTTACTTATATTTTTAAGGGTGTTATAATAAAATTATACAAAGGAATGATAATATGATGAAATGTGTATTAATTTACAATCCAAATAGTGGTAAATTAACAAACAGAAATGATATTAAGAAGTTATACAAAGTATTTGAAAATTATGGTTATGAAGTAGATATAATTTATACTGAATACAAGGGTCATGCGAAAGAAATAACTAAAAAATTAAAAGATGTAGATTTACTTATATGTGCTGGAGGAGATGGAACTTTAAATGAGGTAATATCTGGTAATATTGAAAGAAGTAAGCCATTATTACTAGGTCATCTTCCACTTGGTAGTGTTAATGATGTAGCACATATGTATGGACTTACTGGGAGTACTACAAGAAATTTAGTTATGCTTTTGAATGGAGCAAGAAAAAATATAGATGTATGCCTTTTAAATGGTAATCCTTTTGTATATGTAGCTTGTATAGGCGCATGGGTAGACATTTCTTATAGTACACCTAGAAAGCTAAAAGAAAAATATGGTAAATTTGCTTATGCTATATATGGTATAAAACAATTAAGGCAAAAATTACAATTTTATAATGTAAAATACACAGTAAATGGTGAAACACATGAGGATAGATTCTCATTTATATTTATAACTAATTCAAATAGAGTTGGTGGTCTTAATAATATATATGATGATGTTAAACTAGATGATAATAAATTTGAAGTATTACTTTGTGATATTAAAAATAAATGGGATATTATAAGAGCAGTTTATTATTTAACACATAGAAAACTTGAAGATATTCCTGTATTTAAATATTATAAGACAGATAATATAAAATTAGAATTTGATGAAGTGCCTCCTTCATGGTGTATAGATGGAGATGAACTTACTCATGAATCTAAAAAATTTGAAATAAAAATTAATAAAGATAACGATATGTTACTTCCAACTAAAAATATAGAAAAACTATTTGAAAATAACATAGAACCAGATGAACTTGAAGAACTAGATGAATAATCTAGTTTTAAATTGTAAAAATATAATTTATATATTATAATAATTATAGAATAGGGGAATAAAGATGGAGATAGTTGTATCAATAATATTATTGTTAATAGGATTTTTTGTGTTAATAAAATGTTCAGATATATTTGTAGATGCAGTTAGTTCAATTGCTACTAGTTTTAAGATGTCTAAAATGATGATTGCTCTTACTGTTGCGGCTTTTGGTACTTGTGCTCCTGAACTTGCTATTTCTTTTCAAAGTATAAGAGGTGGAGCAGGTGATATAGCACTCGCTAATGTACTTGGAAGTAACGTTGTTAATATCTTGTTAATAGTTGGACTAGCGGCTACGATATGTCCGATTAGAGTAAAAAAAGAAGTTACTAAAAAAGAATTACCTATTTTACTTGTTGTAACAACAATGTTTTCTTTATCGATAATTTCACATTATATAGGTAGAACTCCTGATAGCTTTATATTAAGTAGATCAGATGGAGTGCTATTTATATTCTTTTTCTTATTATTTATATTTTACATAGTTTCTGTTGTTAAATCTAAACAAGGATTTTTTGAATATAATAAACCTCAGTTTAATATAATGACATCTATACTTTTAATAGTTGGATGTACATTTGGAATAATACTTGCAAGTGATTTAGTTGTTAATAATGCAAAAGTTTTAGCAGAAGCACTTAATGTTAGTACTAAGTTTATAACTATGACAGTTGTTGTAATTGGAACGTCTCTTCCTGAAATGACTATGACAGTTGTTGCGTCAAAGAAAGGCGAGTTTGATATAGCTCTTGGTAATATAATTGGTACGAATATATTTAATATAGGGATAGTACTTGGACTTCCTCTGTTAATTTATGGTGGATTTTCTTCTGTATCGTTTACTCTTATTGATATTTTAGCAGTACAACTTGCTGCATCTATTTTATATTTGTTTGCTAGAAATGATAAAGTATTGTCAAGAAAAGAAGGAATAATAATGATATTATTATTTTGTTTGTATTATGGATATATGTTGATATTTTGATATGTCCATGATTATATATATTTAGTGAAGTGCAGAGCCTCTGATGGCTAGACATCACAATTTAAAGTTGTTTTTTGCCTAACTTATAGTGTTAGGCGTTTTTTATTAACCAAAAATGATTAATAAAATGATAATTATGTCTTGAATGAAGATTAATAAATCTTTCTTATCCATAATTTCTCTACCTCCATTAAATTTTTTACGATATAAGAGTAGGTAACGCTTAGCCTAAGTACTTCGATAGATAATGTAGCATATATAAAATATTAAATCAAATCACCTAAAACTCAATTTTAGGTTCAAAAGTATATGTCAAAATTAGATAATATAGTCAATAGACTATCCAAAAATACAATTATTACGTATAAAATAGATTAAAATTGAATTATCACTTTTTTAAATAGAATTTTATTTTTTCTATTTTACATAAATTATTAACTTTATTTGCATTATTACCACTTTTTCTTTATAATTAAGTATGTAGAATGAGGTGTATTATGAAAAGAATAGGCGATAGAAAAGATGCTAAAAAGGTAAGAAATCTTGATGGGTTACATAATGTAATGATAGATATTAAGCCTGAAAGATGTGATAGTGATGTCTATATGAATAAAGAAATAGATGTTACTAAATTAATAAAATATGTAGAAAAATATAAGAAAGAACACCCCGATGATAAGATTACATACTTTCATGCTTTTGCAATGGCTTTTGCTAAAACAATATACAATAAACCTCTTTTAAATAGATTTGTAGCAAATAGAACTTTCTATGATAGAAATGATGTTATAATAGCATTCGTAGCTAAAATAGCATTTGAAGAAGACTCTGAAGAAGTAATGATAAATATAAAAGTAGATAAAGATGATAATATATTTACATTAAGAGATAAAATTACAAAAAGAGTTGCTAAAATAAGAAATAGTAAAAAAGGTGAAAAGAAAGAAAATACAAACAATATAGTTGATGTAGTAGGTAAACTTCCTAAATTAATAAGAATGATAGTAACAGGAGCACTTAAATTTTTAGATAAACATGGATGGTTGCCTGAATCTATTACTAAAGATAACTTATATTATAGTAGTGTTATTTTATCAAACTTAGGTAATTTTAAGATTGGCTCTATATATCATAATATTGTTAACTTTGGTACAAGTTCTATAATTGCTACAATGGGTATGATACATAAATCTAAAGTAATTGATAAAGATGGTAAAGAGAAAATAATAGACGTATGTGATTTTGGAGTTAATATGGATGAAAGAATTGCTGATGGATACTATTTCGCTAAATCAATTAAAGTGTTAGAATATATACTTGATAACCCTGAATTACTGGAGGATAGAGCAGATGCAAGAATCGAAATTGATGAGTAAAGAAGAAAAGAAAGAATTAAAAAAACAAGAAAAACTTAAAAAAATTGAAGAGAAAAACTTCAAAAAAGAAATTAAAAAAGAAGAAAAACTTAATAAAAAAAATAATATAAAAACACCATGGCTAAAATATTATAAAGAAGGAGTACCAGCACATTTAAATTATCCTAAAGGTACAATGGTAGGATACTTTTTAGAAGCAGTAGCAAGATATCCTGAAAATATAGCAATAGAATATTATGGAAGAACATATACATATAGAGCATTCTATGAAATGATAAGGGACACAGCAAAATCACTAAAGAGTCAAGGTGTAAAAGAAGGAGATACTATTGCTATATGTATGCCTAATACACCAGAAGCAATACTTATGTTTTATGCAGCTAATATGGTAGGAGCATTAGTTTCATTAATACACCCATTATCAGCAGAAAAAGAAATTCAAAATTATATTAATGGTTCAGGAGCAACATTTCTTTTATCATTAGATTTAGTATATGATAAAGTTCATAATATAGTAGATAATACATGTATTAAAAAAATAGTTATCGCATCAGCTGGAGATAGTTTAAAAACAATAAAAAAATTCTTATATAAATTTAAAAATAGAGGTACTGTTCCTAAAATAGAATTAACTGATGATATAATGACTTGGAATGAATTTATAAATTATGGATACGATTATCAAGGTGAGATAGCATGCCTAAAAGGAGCAAATGATCCGGCTGTTATACTTTATAGTGGAGGAACAAGTGGTGATCCTAAAGGAATATTACTTACTAATATGAATTTTAATGCTTTAGCACTTAGTTGTCATAAAATGATAGAGCAATCAGGTGAAGGTGAATCTATTCTTGCAATACTTCCAATATTTCATGGATTTGGTCTTGGAGTATGTATACATACAACACTAGGTTGTGGTATGAGAGTAGTATTAGTACCAAATTTTAATCCTAAAGATTTTGGAAGGCTACTTCATAAACATAAAATATCAATTGTATGTGGAGTTCCATCATTATTTGAATCACTTACTAAAACATCGATGGGAAAAAATGATTTATCAAAGCTTAAAAGTGCGATAAGTGGTGGAGACTTTATGTCAAAAGACTTAAAAAATAAAGTTGATACATATTTTCGTGAACATGGAAGTAATGCTGAAATAAGAGTTGGTTATGGCCTTACTGAAGCAAGTGCTGCGATATGTGTTACACCTACAGGCGAATATAGAGAAAGTTCAATAGGAGTACCATTTCCTGATACATATATAAAAGTAGTAAGAGTTGGAACTCATGATGAAGTACCATATGGAGAAGACGGAGAAATATGTATAAGCGGACCAACTGTTATGATGGGATACTTAAATAACCTAGAAGAAACTATTCAAACATTACAAATACATGAAGATGGTAGAACTTGGCTTCATACTGGAGATGTAGGCTCTATGGATAAAGATGGATTTGTATATTTTAAACAAAGAGTTAAAAGAATAATAATTTCTAATGGATATAATTTATATCCAAGTTATATAGAAACAATAATAAATAGTCATCCTGATGTGTTTACAAGTACAGTAATAGGTATTCCTCATCCTAAAAAGGTACAGGTAGCAAAAGCATATATTGTGCTTAAAGATGGAGTTAAGCCTAGTAAAGATGTTGAAAAAAGTATAAGACTTCATTGTGAAAAGAATTTAGCAAGATATTCATTACCTGCAGTATATGAATTTAGAGAATCACTTCCTAAAACATTAGTAGGTAAGGTAGCATATAGAGAACTTGAAAAAGAATCAAAGTAAGGAGAATATATGAAAAAATATGATGTAGCAATAATAGGTGCAGGTCCTGGAGGATTATTTTGTGCTTATGAATTAATTCAAAACAATAAGAATTTAAAAGTAGCTTTAATTGATAAAGGACACAAAGCAGAAACAAGAATGTGTCCTATGAAAGTTAATGGCGGAAAATGTGTTAATTGTAAAGTTTGCCAAATATTATCAGGATATGGAGGTGCTGGAACTTTCTCTGATGGAAAACTTAATTTTATTCCTAAATTAGGTAAAAGTGATTTATTTAAATACATGAGTGAAAGTGAAGCATATAACTTAATAGATGATACTGAAAAAATATTTAATAAATTTCATATGGATAGTGAAATATATCCATCTAATCTAGATGAAGCATTTCAATTAAAAAAAGAAGTTGCTAAAACAGGAGCAAGATTACTTCTTATAAAACAAAAACATTTAGGTAGTGATAAATTACCAACATATATTAAAGAATTCACTGATTATTTAGAGAGTCACGGAGTAGAAATATATGAGAATGCTAATGTAGTTGACATACAAAGTGAATCTAAAAATAAACATAAAATAATATTTGAAAAAGGTGAAGAAATAGAATCTTCTAAAGTAGTAGTCGCTCCTGGAAGAACTGGTGCTAAATGGATACAAGAGTTATCTGATAAATACAATATTCCGTATACTAGCCAAAGTATAGAAATAGGAGTAAGAGTAGAAGTACGTAAAGAAATACTTGAAGATATTACTAATGTTATATATGATCCAACTATATTTATTAAAACAGATACTTATAGTGATGAAATAAGAACATTTTGTACTAATCCAGGAGGATTTGTAGCAAAAGAAAATTATTATGGATTCATATGTGTTAATGGACACTCATTAAAAGATATAAAATCTAACAATTCAAACTTTGCATTTATAAGTAAGGTAGGTCTTACAGAACCAGCCACAAATACTAGACTTTATGGAGAAAGTATTGCTAGAATAGCGAATGTTCTAGGTGATGGCAAACCAATTATACAATCATTACGTGATCTTAAAAAAGGTAGAAGAAGTGAATGGAAAAGAATTAATAAAGGATTTATTGAACCAACACTTAAAGATTGCGTAGCAGGAGATCTTGCATTAATACTACCTCATAGAATAATAACAAATATATTAGAAGGATTAGAAAAACTTGATAAAATAATACCAGGTGTTAATAATGATGAAACATTACTTTATGGACCAGAAATAAAATTCTTTAGTAATGAAATAACAACAAATAATAAATTTAAATTAGATGATTATGATATATACTTTATAGGTGATGGTGCTGGTAAAGCAGGTAACATAGTAACAGCTGCCGCAACAGGATTAGTAGCTGCAAGAGATATATTAGATAATGCAAAGAAAACTATGAAAAAATAATTCATAGTTTTTGAATGTAATTTTTCTTTTAAATAAAGTTAATATATGCTAGAATACAAAGTTAATAGAAAGGCAAAAAAGCATATATGAAAAGATTACTTACAAATGTACTTTTATTTCATAAAGATTCTGAAATATTAAAATTACTTTTTAATAATATAGATTATTATAAGAATGTATCACGTATTATATATAGTGAATGTAAAGATTATCAGGATGAATTAGTAGAAAAAAGAAATAAAATAAATTATATGTCACTTAGTGAAACACTTAATATAGTAAAAGATTTCTTAATGAAAATTAATCCAACATATCCAATATTATTAGAAGAACTTATGAATAATGGTGTTGTTAATATATATGATATAACTGATAAAAAAAAGCTTAAAGAATATGGTGATGAAGCTTATTATGCAAGACATAATGGTAATCATACAATAAATATACCACTTTATCATGATATAAATGATGCCTTTATTATAGTACATGAATTTATGCATTATATAGTTTACCTAAATGGAGTTTCAGTAGATGGATTCTTATTTACAGAAGCAATATCAATATCACATGAAATGTTATTTTACGACTATTTAAAACAAAATAAATTATATGAAGAATATTTATCTTCTCCAATAGCACTTAGATTACTTAGTATAAAAGATAAATCAAATGCAATGTTAAATGTAATAAAAGAATATGAAAGTGAAAGAAGTAAATCATTTATGTTAACAACTTTAGAGGAATCTAGTGAAAAAGCATCTAAAAACTTTTATGATTTATCTGCTATAATAATATATTTAACAGGAGAAACACTTGCGATACAAATATATTATTATTATAAATTAGGACTTATTACTATAGAAGACTTACAAGAATTAATTAGACTTATTAATAATAATGAACATTTAGAAAGTTTAAATCTTATATTTAAGAGTATTCCAGCTACTGAAGATATAAGAGAGTCTATAATATATATAAGAAATGAACTATTAAAAAAATGTGAAAAGACTATTAAATTACAAAAATAGTTTTTTTCTTGTTTAAAAAAGTAATATTATATGTTAAAATATTGAATAGATAGAGAGGTAAATAGACGTGGGAAAAGTAATATCATTAGTAAACCAAAAAGGTGGCGTAGGCAAGACAACGACAAGTATTAACTTATCCAGTTCACTAGGACATCTAGGGAAAAAAGTTTTATTAATAGACCTTGATCCTCAAAGTAATAGTACTACAGGACTTGGTATAGATAGATCAAAAATAAAAAAGAGTATATATAATGTAATAGTTGGAGATTGTGAAATAAAAGAAGCTATATATAAAACACCATTTAAAAACTTAAGTATAGTACCATCTGTTATAGATTTAGCAGGTGCTGAAATGGAATTATTTCAAATAGGATTTCAAGATAAAGAATTTATAATAACTGAACAATTAAAACAACAATTAAATACAATAAGAGATAGATATGATTATATTATTATAGATTGTTTACCTAGTTTAGGAACATTAACAGTTAATGCTCTAGCTGCATCTGATTCAGTAATAATACCAATTCAATGTGAATTTTATAGTTTAGATGGAGTTAATCAACTTCTTCATACAATACTTCAAATACAAAAGAAGATTAATCCAGCACTTGATATAGAAGGAGTACTTCTAACAATGCTAGATGGAAGAACATTACTAGGACTAGAAGTAGTAGAAGATGTTCGCAAATTCTTTAATGAAAAAGTATTTAGTACAATTATTCCAAGATTAGTAAAATTAGTAGAAGCTCCATCACATGGAAAACCAATTATAGAATATGATCCAAAAAGTAAAGGAGCACTAGCTTATCTAAATTTAGCTAAAGAGGTGATTGATAGAAATGGAAACAAATAAGAGAAAAGCATTAGGAAAGGGATTAGAACAATTATTTAGTAATGAGTCTCTTTATAGTGGACCAATTGATCCAATTGAGGAAATAGTAGAAAATACACCTAAAGATGACATTGTGGAGGTAAAATTATCAGAACTTCGTAGTAATCCATATCAACCAAGACAAAAGTTCGATCAAGAAAAATTAGTAGAACTTGCTAATTCAATTAAAGAATATGGTGTACTAGAACCTATTATCGTTACTAAAAGTATTAAAGGTTATGAAATTGTCGCTGGAGAAAGAAGGAAGAAAGCAAGTGAACTAGCAGGACTAGAAACAATACCAGCAATTATAAAAGAATTTACTGATAGTGAAATGATGCAAATAGCACTTCTTGAAAATATTCAAAGAGAAAACTTAACAGCAATAGAAGAAGCAGAAGCATATTCTAACTTACTAAAAGTACTTAATGTAACACAAGAAGAACTAGCAAATAAAATAGGAAAAAGTAGAACATATATAACAAATATGGTCGGTCTTTTAAATCTTCCAGAATCAGTAAAAAATGATATACTACATGGATTAATAAGCGCAGGACATGCTAAAATATTAAGTAAACTAGAAAATGAAGAATTAATAACAGAACTTGCTGAAAAAATAAAATTGAATCATTTATCAGTAAGAGAACTAGAAAACTTAGTGCAAAATCCTGACTATAAGAGAAAAAATGCTATAGTAAAAATTAAGAATGAAAATAGTTATAACTATGTAGAAGAAGCATTTACTGATAAAATAGGTAATAGAGTAAGAATTAAAAATAAAAAAATAGTTATACCTTTTAATAGTGAAAAAGATTTAGAAAGAATACTTGAAATATTAAAAGTAGAAGTGAATGTTGATTAATATGAATAAAGAGTATAAAATAGGAAGTAAAGTCATTATGAGAAAACCACATCCATGTGGAACTAACCTTTGGGAAATAACAAGAGTTGGTGTTGATATAAAAATAAAATGTATTAAATGTGGTAGAAGTATAATGATGGATAGAATAGAGTTTGATAAAAAACTTAAGAAAGTAGAGGAATATTAATGTTCAAAACAAAAAAGAAATTAAGTCCTATAGTATCATTTATTATTCTTATATTTGCTACAATATTGATTAGTGGATTCTTACATCTATTAAATATACAATCAGAATATACTTCAGTTAATAAAGTAACTGGTGAACTTGTAAATAATGTAGTAGAAGTAAAGAGTCTATTTAGTACATCAGGTATTAAACATATTGTAACAACAGCAGTAAGTGGATTTGTTAACTTTGAACCATTGGGTGCGTTAATAATAGTATTAATAGGTATAGGTATATTAGAAAAGACAGGATTCTTAAAGACATTTTTTACGATGTTAACAAGAAATTCAAAAAAGAATACAATAACATTTATATTAGTATTCTTATGTTTAATATTTTCATTACTTGGAAATATAGGATTTGTTATAATGTTACCTCTTGGAGCATTATTATTTAAATATGGTAGGCGTAATCCACTTGGAGGAATTATAGCAACATTCGCATCTCTTTCTTTTGGAGCAGGTATTAATGTATTTTTATCAGCAAATGATAGTTCACTTTTAGAACTTACATTAAATGCAGCACATACATTAGATCAAAATTATGCGATTGGAACATTCTTTTCATTATTTATAATGATACTAGCACTTATAATTGTATCGATTGTATTTACTACAGTAACTGAAAAGAAAATTATGCCAAGACTTCCAAGATATGAAAGCACTGAAGAAGAATTAAAAATAACGAATAAAGAACTTAGAGGGTTAATTATAGGACTCGGAGCAGGTATATTATATATATTATTAATAGTTTATATGATAATACCAGGATTACCATTATCAGGAGCATTACTTGACAATGGTGCTACAAAATATATTGATATGCTTTTTGGAGCAAATTCATTATTTAATAAAGGATTTATATTCATAGTAACAATGTTATTTGTAATAGTTGGTTATGGATATGGTCTTATGACAAAAACAATAAAGAATAGTAAAGATGTAACAGAAAGTTTAGGATACTCACTTGATGGTATAGGAAGTATTCTAGTATTATTATTCTTTGCATCATTATTCATAAATGTATTTGAAGAAAGTCAAATTGGTACTGTAATAGTAGCATCTATTTCTAAAATAATAGGTGGACTTAACTTTACAGGAGCACCACTTATATTAATGACAGTTATTTTAGTTGGAATAGGTAATTTATTTTTACCAGGTTCACTAAGTAAGTGGCAAATATTATCAGGATCACTTGTAACATTATTTATGAATGCAAGTATAAGTCCAGAATTTTCACAAGTGACTTTTGTGGCTGCTGAATCATTAACAAATGGACTTACACCATTGTTCTTATATTTTGCAGTCTATATAGCATTTATGGAAAAATATAATACAAATGAAACAACAACAATATCAGGTTGTACGAAATATATGGTACCTTATGCTACATATATTAGTATAATATGGATATTAATTTTAATAGGTTGGTATCTAATTGGTCTTCCAATAGGTATAGGGTCTTACCCAGGGGTGATTTATGGCGCTTAAAGCAGGAATAATAGGATTACCTAATGTAGGAAAAAGTACATTATTTAATGCTATTACAAAGAAAAATATTTTAGCAGCAAACTATCCATTTGCGACAATTGATCCAAATGTTGGAATAGTTACTGTACCAGATAAAAGATTAGAAACATTAAATGAATTATATCAACCAGAAAGGTTAATACCAACACAATATGAATTTATTGATATAGCAGGACTAGTAAAAGGAGCTTCTACTGGTGAAGGGTTAGGTAATAAATTTCTAGCTAACATAAGAGAAGTTGATGCTATAGTACAAGTAGTAAGATGTTTTGAAAATAAAGATATAATTCATGTAGAAGGAACTATCGATCCAAAAAGAGATATAGAAATAGTAAACTATGAACTTATATTAAGTGACTTAGAAATAGTTGAAAATAGACTTAATAAGATTGAAAAGAAAGCTACAACTTCAAATGACAAAGAAGGTCTTTATGAAGTTTCTCTTCTAAAGAAATTAAAAGATATATTAAGTCAAGGAAAAATGTTAAGACTTGAAGAATTTGATGAAAAAGAAACAAAACTTATCAAAACATATAATCTTATAACTAATAAGCCATTTATATATTTAGCAAATGTAAGTGAAGAAGATTTAGTAGGAAATGATAATCCTTATGTAAATTCAGTACGTGAATATGCAGCAAGTGAAAAATCATCAGTAGTACTTATGTCTGCTAAAATAGAAAGTGAACTTACTGAACTTGACGAAGAAGATAAAAAAGAATTCTTAAGAGATTTAGGTATTCAAAATAGTGGTCTTGACCAATTAATTCATAATACATATCATTTACTTGGACTTAAAACTTTCTTCACAGTAGGTAAAGATGAAGTAAGAGCATGGACTTTTAAAGATGGTATGAAAGCTCCAGAATGTGCTGGTCTTATACATACTGATTTTGAAAAAGGATTTATTAAAGCTGAAGTAATGAGTTATGATGATTTAATAAAATATGGAAATGAACAAAGAGTCAAAGAAGCAGGCAGAGCAAGACTAGAAGGAAAAGATTATGTAATGCAAGATGGAGATATTTGCTTGTTTAGATTCAATGTGACAAAGTAAGATATAGGTATAGCTTATATCTTTTGTTTTGCTTTTAAATGTGTTACAATAGTCCTATGAATAGAGTAGTTAATTTCCTCCAAAAATATTTTGCTGTTATTTTAGTACTTATTGTAATAAGTAATCTAGGATACTTTACTGATATTCTGATAAATATATCCCAACCCCTAATTCATTTGCGATAGATTCATGGAAAACAATTAGTGAAGCATTATATGGTGCAACAAAAGATTTAACAAGACAATTGGATTATTATACAGTACATGGAGTAACAACTAGTAATAGAAATGAAGCAAAAAAGAAAAATGGATCTACTGCTAATATTTGGTTTCTCCGTTCGGCCTATTCTAGAACTGATTCTTCTTTCTTTGGCGTCTCCACCAGCGGTAACTATTTTAGCAGCTCTGCGAAAGGTGCTATCGGCGTTTCTCCAGCTTTCCGAATTGGCTAATCCAACAAAAAAAGATACCTCATTTTGAATTGAAGTATCTTTCATATTATTTTAATTATTTATTTTATTGCAATGAATTTCTTTGATTGTTTTTGTTCTTCTTTAGGAAAACTTATTTTTAAGACACCATTATTGAATTTAGCATCTATTTCATTTTCTTTAACGTTACCAACATTAAATTGTCTCTTGAATGAACCAAATGATCTTTCTTTACGATAGTAATTCTTTTCTTTTTCTTCTTTATCTTCATGTTTAGAAGCAGCTATAGTAAGAATACCATCATCAAGGTCTACTTTAACATCTTCTTTGTTAAATCCAGGAACATCAAGTTCAATATGAACTCTACCTCCTTTTTCATAAATATCACATTTCAATTCATTCTTAGGCATTTTTGGCATTGGTACAAAATCATCAAAGAAATCATCTAAATAAAATTTTTCTGGTAATAAACTCATAATTTTCATCTCCTAACAATTATAATTATACTCAATAATTAGCACTTGTCAATAGTAAGTGCTAATATTTTGGATAATTTTTACATTATTATTATATTCAACATTGTAAATAATATTACTAGGAGGTAAAAATAATGAAAGAAATACCAAATATAATAAGCATAAAAGACCTATTATATATAGAAGATATGCTTAATTGGAATCTTATTATGAATAAGAAAATATATTCATATTTAGAATGTGTCTGTGATAGTGAAACAGAAGAAATTCTTACTAAAGCTAAAAAGATGCATGCTAAACATTATAAAGAATTATTAGATTTAATCGGATAGGAGAAATTTTATGAAACAAATTAAAAATGAAGAAACTAAAATACAAAAAGATGAATGTTTAAATGACGAAGATATATTAAATGATATATTATTATGTGAAAAGAATATATCAAATAGTTATAGTGTAGCCATTAATGAAATGAGTAATAAATATCTATATAAAAAGATAATGAGTATATTTGAAGATACAAAAGATATGGCTCGTGATATTTATAATTTTATGTTTACTAAAGGATGGTATACTATAACACCTGAAGAAGATACTAAAATAGAAAAATCTTATACTAAATATTCAAATAAAATGAATGAATTAAGTTAAAAAGGCTTTTTTTAAAGTATAAAAAATGCTAAAATATCATTATGAAGAAAGTAGTAATGATATTTTTATTTTTTTGTTTATTTATAACAAATGTTTATGCAGAAAGAGTTTCAGTTAAATTTGAAGCATGCGTTGATGGAGATACTATTAAAGTAATGCTTGATAATAAAAAAACTACAGTAAGATTTTTAGCAATAGATACTCCTGAAACTGTACATCCTACTAAAGGTGAACAACCATTTGGTAAAGAAGCAAGTAATTATACTTGTGATAAAGTTAAGAATGCTAAAAAATTAGAAATTGAATATGATGAAGGAAGTACTAAAACAGATAAATATAATAGGGCTTTAGGATGGGTATTTACAGATGATACATTACTTCAAAAAGATTTAGTATCACTTGGATATGCTAAGGTGGCTTATCTATATGGAGATTATAAGTATACTGAAGATTTAAAAAAAGAAGAAAGTATTGCTAAAAGTAAAAAACTTGGAGTGTGGAGTTTAGAAGAAGAAACAACAACCAAAAAAATAGAGAAAACTACAAAAAAAGTTACTGAAAGTGAAACAGAAGATTCAATAATAAATGAATTATTAAAAGATATAAGAAAAATATTTAAAAACTTATTTAAAAATATCTTCAATAAAATAAAAAAATCTATAAGTAAACAATTAGATTATATTTTTAATTAGTAAACAATATAATATTTAAAAAGGTGATAATATGAAAAAGGAAAAGAAGTTTCTGAATGATTTAGAAAATAAACTTAGTGGTATTTCTAAAAAAGATAGGAATAAAATAATTGAAAAATATAGAAATATTATTCATGAAGAAAAATCTAATAATAGAAGAATAGTAGATATATTAAAAGAATTAGGTTCAACAGACTTAGTCGCAGAAAAAGAAATACAATCATTAAAATCAAATGGTAAAATAAAAATATTTTTTAATAATGTAAAAGAATTTATCACTAAAGATATTCAATTTACTAAAAAAGAGAAAAAAGAAAAACCTAAAAAAGAAAAGATAAAGAAAGAAAAAATCAAAAAAGAAAAGAAAAATAAAGTTAGAAAAGAAAAAGTTAAAAGAGAAAATATATTCAAAGTATTAAAAAGTAAATTTAATTTTAAAAAGAAAGATAAAGATACTTTAAAAGAAAATATAATTGAAACTAAAGAAGAAGTAAAAGAAGAACTTCCTAATATTGTTGAAAGCATAACTGAAAAGAAAATATTTGAATCTAAAGATAAAAGAATTAGAAGAATTGTTTTTAGAACACTTGGAACATTGTTAATAATTTGTTTATTATTTATATGGTTATGGGTAACTGTATTATTAATGTCTAGTATGTTTGCTATACTTGATGGTATTAAGTATTATGGATTTAATATTGCTTTATTTGGAGTAGATTTATTATTATTGATAATTGTTATATTGGTAAATAAATTGATAATAGGTAAAAAGATAAGTATTAAATGGACGCTAATATCAGTAATATTAACACTTATTATTATCGCATGTGGTATTTCATTATTTATGAAACAAATATCTAAAATAGATATCGTTAAAGATGTTAGTGATAAATATACAATGACAAGAAAATATGAAAAGATAAGTTTACCAAGTAATTTAGATAAAATAACTCGTATATCATTTAATAGTCATTATGATACTAAATATACTATAGAATATGATAATACATTAGATAATAAAATTACTATTGAAACTAAATATTATGAAAGTTATTATGACTATTATATGAAAAAGAATGTGAATGATATATATGTATCATTATCACTTGATTATAGAGATAGATTAAGTGTATATTTAGAAAATCTTAAAGAAAATAAAATATATGATAAGAATGAATTATCAAGATATACAGTTAAGATAACTATGAATGAAAGGGATAAAGATAGAGTTATTATAGAGAATTAAGTAGAATATGTTTCTACTTTTCTTTTGGCTTTTTCTAGGAAAAAATATAGATTTATCCTAAAAAAGGTAAATCATTCACTTTTCTTAAGTTCTTCAATTTTCTTTTGAAGGTCTTTTATCATATCATTTAGTTTGTCTACATCATTACTACTATTAGGATAAACTTGTTTTATTATTTCTTTTATTTTTTTAATATCGTAAACAGGTGGATTATAAATACATTTTACTTCTTTAGAATTTATATTAAATATATTACCACTTATTCTTGATTCAATAATATTTTGAGATGCAGCATTAGTAAGTATTGTTTGACCCATTAAAATAATCCAGTTTCCAAGCATATTTTGTTCAGGAGCAGTTAAACTATCAACTAAAAGAAGTCCTAAAATAAAACTAATAGAAGTAGAATATCTAGGATTAGTATTAAATAAATCATGGAAACTCTTATTCATAGTAAATAATATGATTATTTGTCAAAAAAAGATATTAATTCATATATTACTATAGTTAGGAGGAACTTTATGAATCTAAATGATTTAAATATAAATGATAAAGCGTATATAAAAAATGTAAAACATAGTGGTATAAAGAAAAGAAGATTATATGATTTAGGATTTATAGATGGGGAGATTGTTGAAAAGAAATTCACATCACTATTTAAAGATCCATCTTGTTATAAGATAAAAAATACTTTTATAGCATTAAGAGATAAAGATGCTAGTAAGATAGAGGTATCATATGAATGAGAATATACTTTTATGTGGTAATCCTAATGTAGGAAAATCATCACTATTTAATATACTTACTCATTCACATGAACATACTGGTAACTGGACAGGTAAGACAGTTGAACTTGCAAGTAAAAAGATTAAGAAAACACATTATACTTTAGTAGATTTACCTGGAATATATTCTTTAAGTGATTTAAGTGATGAAGAAAAGATAACTAAAAATACATTATTATTTGATGATTATGAAAAGATAATATATGTATGTGATGCGTCTAGTATAGAAAAGAATCTTAATTTATTATTACAGATATTACAAATCAATAGGAACGTAATACTATGTATAAATATGATAGATGAAGTAGAAGAAAAGGGTATAAATATTGATTATAAAAAATTAGAAAGCATTTTAAATATTAAGATAATTAAGTGTTCAACCAAAAATAAAATTGGTATTAATGAATTAATAAATTCTTTAAGTGAAGACACATATTCTAATTATAATTTTTATTATAGTGAATGTTTAGAAGAAAAGATAAGTAAAGTTGAATCATTATTACCAAAGTATTTTAATAATAGATTTATTGCTATAAAAGTACTTGAAAATGATACATCACTTGTAGATTATATATATGAAAGATATGGAATAAATATTATTGATAAAGAATTATCTTATTATTTAAGAAGTATTAATAGTGAAGAAGTATCTAATGAAATATCTATTAAATTAAATTCAATTTCATCATCTATTTCTAAAGAAACAATAAATGTTAAAGATAAAGAGATGTCTAAACTTGATAAGATATTTTCAAAAAAATTATATTGTATTTTATCTTTATGTTTGATTATGTTTGGTATATTTTTAATAACAATTGTACTTGCGAATTATCCTAGTGATTTACTTAGTAAATTGTTTTCATGGATAGAAGGTATTTTATACAATTTATGTAAGGATAGTATTCCTAAATTTATATATGAACCATTGTTATTTGGAATATATAGAATAGTTACATATATTATATCTGTTATGTTTCCACCTCTTGTTATATTCTTTTTCTTATTTACTTATGCTGAAGAAACAGGTATACTTCCAAGAATAGCATTTAACCTAGATGGAATATGTAAATGTTGTAATTGTCATGGTAAACAATCTTTAACTATGTGTTCTGGATTTGGATGTAATGCTTGTGCGATAGTTGGAAGTAGGATAATTGATTCGAAAAGAGATAGATTACTTGCGATAATAACTAATTCATTCATACCATGCAATGGTAGATTTCCAATGATAATTGCTCTTATATCAATGTTTTTCACAAATAGTAATAATAAATTATTGGTATCATTTTATCTTATGTTATTTGTATTATTTTCAATTATAATATCATTTTTAACATCATTTATACTTTCTAAAACATTATTAAAAGGATATAGTGGATTCTTTATATTAGAACTGCCTGATTATAAAAAAGTAAAATTATCAAGAATACTTAAGAATAGTTTTGTATATAAATCATTATCAATACTAAAAAAAGCAATACTAGTATCTATTCCATCTGGTCTTATTATATGGTTAATGACAAATATTAAAGTTAATAATGTAAGTGTGTTTAGTGGTGTGTCAACTATACTTGAACCATTTGGTAGATTACTTGGTATGGATGGAAATATTATTTTATCATTCTTACTTGGATTACCAGCTAATGAAATAGTACTTCCAATTATGATAATGGGGTACTTGAATACAAGTAGTATTTCGTTACTTACTGAAAGTGTTAATATTAAAAATATATTTATTAATAATGGATGGACGTTTATAACTGCGATAAATGTTATACTATTTTCAATAATGCATTTTCCTTGTGGCACTACACTTTTAACAATAAAAAAAGAAGTAGGAACTAAATGGATGATATATAGTTTTTTAGTACCACTTCTTCTTGGAATAATATTTTTAACAATACTTAATTTATTAATATAATTTTATAAAAGAAAAAACTCAAGTTTAACCTTGAGTTTGATTTGCAAATGGCGCCTGATGCAGGACTCGAACCTGCGACCCAACGGTTAACAGCCGTTTGCTCTACCGACTGAGCTAATCAGGCACTTGCATAAATAATTATAGATTAATAAATTATATTTGTCAATAAAAATATGGACTTTTATTTCAAAAATTGATAAAATTAATATGAAAAAAGAGGATGAAGTATGAATAAAGATATGGAATTTATGGAATTTGAAGAAAAGAAGCCACTTTCAGCAGCAGAAGAAAGAGTTAAAAAGATGAGTATTCTTGATACTTATGGTGAAAACTTAAGTAAAAAAGAATATGTAACTAATCCTGCGATTGGTAGAGAAAAAGAAATAGAGCAAACTATTGAAATACTTTTAACTCCAGAAAAGAGTGCTTTATTAGTAGGTAAAGCTGGTGTAGGTAAAACTGCGATTGTTGAAGGTATAGGATATAGAATGGTAAATGGAAATATTCCAAATGCATTAAAACCATATCAACTTATTAAAGTTAATATCACATCATTACTTGGTGAAACTAAAATGGAAGATGGTCAAACAGAAAACAGACTTCAATTATTAGTTGATGAGCTTAAAACTAAAAAGAATATATTATTATTCATAGATGAAGTTCACTTACTTGTTAATAGAAATACTGCTAATATGAGTATAGACTTTGCCAACATGTTAAAACCAGGTCTTGACCGTGGAGATATCAAAATGATTGGTGCGACTACTTATGAAGAATATGAAGCATATATTTTAAGAGATAGAGCCTTCTTAAGACGTTTTTTAAAAGTTGATGTACTTGAGCCTACTCAAGAACAATGTGTTGATATTTTGATGGGTACTTATCCAAAGTATGAAAAAAGAACAGGAATAAAAATCGGATATACAGACTTTATTCGTGAAAAATTATTTAAATTCATTGTTGATATGACAGATGAATATAAAAGAATATACGAGATAGGTAATAGATATCCAGATATAGCATTAACAATAGTCATGAGTGCATTTTCAATGGCATTATATGAAAATAGTGATACAGTTAAAATAAAACATTTCTATAAAGCAATATGTAGAACAAAAGTTGTTTATGAAGATGCTAAAGTTAAAGCAATAGCGCAATTCAAAGAAATGTTTAAAGATTTAATTGCTGAAGAAAATGTTGATTTAAATGATATGTAAAACTTACTTAATTGTAAGTTTTTTAAATTTCTTGAAAAAAGTGTAAAATTTAAAAATGAGTATAAAAACTATACTGAAAACTTAAAAATCTTCTAGGAAATAATTGAATTTTCACTATAAAAAACTACCTTAAAATTGAATTTTACCGATTTGCATACTATTTTAAAATCATATATACTCCATTTAAACGAAGGAGGGATTTATGAAAAAATCAATAACAGTAAGAAATGTTAGTAAAGAAATAGGAGGTAAAAAGATACTTGATAATATCAGTTTTGATGCTTATGAAGGAGAAATAATTGGTCTTGTTGGTAAAAATGGAGCAGGTAAATCAACTCTACTTAAATTAATGACAGGACTATATACGATTGATGAAGGAAATATTATATATTATGACTATAACCTTAAATATGATTATGAAAAAGCTATGTCAATCGTAGGTACAATAATTGAAACACCTGATATGTATAAAACATTATCTGGTAAAAAGAATTTGGAACTATTTAAAACAATGTTTAAAGGTGTTAATGAAGAAACAATTGAAGAAATAGTAAGAATATTGGAAATGGAAAAATACCTAGGTAAGAAATTTAAAACATATTCACTTGGTATGAAAGAAAGGTTAGCAATCGCATCATCCTTAATTAATAAACCTAAAATATTAATACTTGATGAACCAACTAATGGTCTTGATACAGAAGGCATTAAAAAGGTAATGAACATCTTAAAAGATTTAAAAGATACTACAATAATAATCTCATCACATATGTTAAATGAAATAGAAGACTTATGCAATAAAATAATATTTATTAACAATGGTAAAATACAAAAGATAAAAATGAAACAAAGAAGTGATAAAAAGAATGTGGTATTTGAAGTAGATGATTATTCTAAAGCAACATTACTTTTAAATGATTATTGTATTAATGAAAAATTAGAAGTGTATGAAAATGATAAAATAATAAGCGAGTTAAATAAAAAACTAGTAAATAATGATATAAAAGTATATAGAATAAGTGAAAAGAATAATAAACTTGAAGAAGAATTTTTTGAAATGTTAGGTAATAATGATAAATCTAATTAAAAATGAATTTATAAAACTAGGATTTAAAAAGCAATTTATATCATTTATTGTATTAACAATTATAATCATCATTAACTATTTTATTAACAATGAAAAAATAAGTATGGATAATATGTTTACTCTTATACCTTTTATAGGAATAATTATATCAATATTATTTAGTGGTATCATTAGTGAAGAAATAGATTCTGGTACTTTTAGATTTTATTTAACAAAGCCTGTTAATAGAACTAAAATTTATATATCAAAATTGTTAACAATTATAATTTTTACTTTTGAATTGTTAATATATACATTACTTATCCACATTATATTGAAAGTAGATGTAAAAAATGTTAATAACTTCTTTATAACTAGCATTTCGTTAGTATTTATATCAACAATTATAATGTTATTAAGTACATTTATTAAGAATAGAAGTATTACATCAGGAATAAGTATATTGTTATTAACATTTGGAATTACTATAACTGAACTATTACTTTCTAAAGATATTAACATTGTTAAATATACATTTTTACCATATATAGATTTAAGCTATTATAAGAATAATTTAATAGATACGATAAATCAGTTATATGATATTAATTTGTCATTAAAACTTGGTATACCAATATTATTATTTTATAGTACATTATTTACCATTATTGGAATTAGGATATTTAAGAAAAAGAACATATAAAAACCTCACATAAGTGAAGTTTAATAATAAAAAATTAATATCCTTTTTTCTTGTAATAATCTAGTAATTCTTTAAATCTTGTATAATGAACTACTTCTCTTTGTCTTAAGAATGATAGTGGAGCAAGTAAACTCTCATCATTTGTTAAGTCCATTAAGTTTTCATATGTCGCTCTTGCTTTTTCTTCAGCGGCAAGGTCTTCTTGCAAGTCAACGATTGGGTTACCAGTTGATGCTATATAAGCAGCTGTAAATGGAACACCACTAGCATCCATTGGATAAACGCCTTTATTATGCTGTGTATACCAAGATTCAAGCCCAGCATTTTTAATTTCATCAACAGAAGCACCTTCGATTAATTGATGTATCATTGTACATATCATTTCAACATGTCCAAGTTCTTCACAACCAATATCAGTAAGTAATGCTTTACCTCTATCATCTGGCATACTGAATCTTTGAGTTAAATAACGAAGTGAAGCACCAAGTTCACCATCTGGACCACCAAATTGAGCCACTAAAAGTTTAGCCATTTTTAAATCTTTTTTTCTAACATTAACAGGATACTCCAGTGTCTTTTCATATTTAAACATTAATTGTTACCTCCTTTATCCCATGGCCAAGGATTACTTACCCAGGTCCATTTTTCAGTATTAAGTGTATTACTCATGCATAGCGGACCATATTCACTTTCATATTGTTTTTTAAGTACCTCATACTTCTTTCTATAATCATGAAAACTATTTAAAATATTTTTATCATCAGGATAAATATCTAAATAAAGATTCATATCTTTCATTGCAAAACTATACATTTGAATATTATATAATAACTCATCTTTTTTACTGTTAACTCTTAATTTATATATATGATTTTTATACTTTGAGTATAAATTTTTAAACATGTTACCTTTATTAAATCCTTCCATAGGTGAGTATAAACTATTATCTCTATTAAAATTAATACTATCTATATTAATATCTACATCATTATAACTATTCTTATTAACAACCTTATCTATATCATATTCATAATCATAGATTTCATTATAATCTAAATCATATTTGTTATTTGTTTCATCATATAACATTTTTATCATTTCCTCCTAGACTATTGTATGTAATAAATAAGTCTATTGTATAGACAAATATAATAATAATGTAAAATGACTAAAAACTATTGTATATATTTATTTTTTAATGTTACAATAAATATGGTGATACAAATGCAATATAAAATTACAACTTATTCCGAAGATGAGACAATGGAATTAGCACAAAATATTGAGTCAGAAAAATTTCCTAATATGGTTATTTGTCTTATAGGAGACCTTGGAAGTGGAAAAACTGTTTTCACAAAGGCTTTTGCTTTAGCATTAGGTATTAATGAAAACATAACATCTCCAACATTTAATATCATTAAAGAATATGATAATGCTGAGATGAAATTATTTCACATGGATGTATATCGTTTAAGTGATACTAAACAAGATATAGGAATAGAAGAATATTTCACTAAAAGGGGTGTATGCATCATAGAATGGGCTGATTTAATTGAAGATATTTTACCAAAAAATAGACTTGATATTAAGATAAAGATGGTTGATGAAGATACAAGACAATTCATAATAACACCTCATGGAAGTAAATATGAAGATTTATGCGAAAGAGTATTGTAAAACAAATAACAATATCTTTTTTTTTGACCTTAATTATTGTAAAATATATATAGATAATAGGAGGAAAAATGAAAACACTAAGTGATAGGGAATTAAAAAATATTAATGCATATTTAAGAGCGGCTAATTATCTTTCAGTAGGACAACTTTATTTAAAAGATAATCCACTGTTAAGGGAAAAATTAACACTTGATCAAATTAAACCAAATGTAGTAGGACATTGGGGAACAGCACCAGGTCAAAATTTTGTTTATGTGCATTTAAATAGAATTATTAAAAAATATAATTTAGATATGATATATATTTCAGGACCAGGCCATGGTGGTCAAGCAATGGTTGCGAATACTTATCTTGAAGGAAGTTATAGTGAAATATATCCTAGTATTACGGAAGACATTGACGGAATGAAAAAATTATTCAAACAATTTAGTTTTCCAGGTGGAATTAGTTCACATGTAGCACCAGAAACTCCAGGAAGTATAAACGAGGGTGGAGAACTTGGATATTCTTTATCTCATGCTTTTGGAGCAGTTCTTGATAATCCTGATTTAATTGCTGCTTGTGTAGTAGGAGATGGAGAAGCAGAAACAGGACCACTCGCAGCCTCATGGCACTTAAATAAAATAATAAATCCACTTACTGATGGAATAGTTCTTCCAATATTACATTTAAATGGATATAAAATTGCTAATCCAACTATATATTCAAGAATTCCAGAAGATGAACTTATTAAATATTTTGAAGGATGTGGCTGGAATCCTTATGTAGTAGAGGCATCATCTACTGCTAAAATACATGAATTAATGGCTAGAACATTAGACAGATGTATTGAAGAAATTAAAATTATTAAAAGTAAAACAAGACTTAATAAAAGAGCTACTTTTCCAATGATAATATTAAAAACACCTAAAGGTTGGGGTGGACCTAAATTTGTAAATGATTTACAAGTTGAAGGAACATTTAGAAGTCATCAAGTACCAGTAGTGGTAAATAAAGAACATCCAGAAAACTTAGAAATATTAGAAGCATGGCTTAGAAGTTATAAACCTGAAGAATTATTCGATGAAAATGGAACACTTAAAAAAGAATTAAAAGAACTTGCACCTAAAGGAAATCATCGTATGGGAATGAATCCTCATGCGAATGGTGGACTACTACTTGAAGAATTAAATATTCCTGATTTTAGAGGTTATGGAGTTGAAGTTAAAAATCCAGGTGAAACAATAAGTCAAGATATGATGGAACTTGGATATTTCATAAGAGACATTATTAAATTAAATGAAAATAAAAAGAACTTTAGAATATTTGGTCCAGATGAAGCACTTTCAAATAGACTTAATCATGTATTTGAAGCAACTAATAGACAATGGAATGGAATTAGATATGATAATGATGAATTTATTAGTCCATATGGAAGAGTAATAGATTCAGTATTAAGTGAACACTTATGTGAAGGAATGCTTGAAGGATATTTATTAACAGGTAGACATGGATTTATTCATAGTTATGAAGCATTCATTAGAATAGTTGATTCAATGGCAAGTCAACATGCAAAATGGTTAAAAGTAGCAAAAGATTTACCATGGAGAAGAGATATTTCATCATTAAACTTTATATTAAGTTCATATGTATGGCAGCAAGATCATAATGGATTTACTCATCAAGACCCAGGATTTTTAAATCATATTGTTACTAAAAAAGCAGATATAGTTAGAATATATTTGCCACCTGATACTAATACGTTAATATCTTGTTTTGATCATTGTATTAGAAGTAAAAATTATATTAATGTAATAGTGGCATCAAAACATCCACGCCCTCAATGGTTAAATATGAGTGATGCGATAAAGCATTGTACTAAAGGACTTGGTAGATGGGATTTTGCTAGTAATGATGATGGATGTGAACCTGACCTTGTAATGGCATGTGCTGGAGAAACACCAACTATTGAAGCACTAGCAGCTACTAAAATATTAAGAGAAAACTTTAGTGACTTAAAAATAAGATTTATAAATGTCGTTGATTTAATGAAATTACAGAGTCATGAAAATCATCCTCATGGATTAGAAAATGCTGAATATGATAACTTGTTTACAAAAGATAAACCAATTATATTCGCATTTCATGGATATCCTAATCTAATACACGAACTTACATATAAAAGACATAATCAAAATATGCATGTTCATGGTTACTTAGAAGAGGGAACTATAACAACAACATTTGATATGAAAGTACAAAATAAATTAGATAGATATAATTTAGTAATAGATGCATTAAAATATCTTGATAAATTAGGTGATAAATCTTCTGCATTAAATGAATGGTGTAAAAATAAACTTATAGAACATAAAGAATACATTAAAGAATATGGAGAAGATATGCCTGAAATAAAGAATTGGAAATGGTAAAATAAAAAAGATGTAGAAAAATTTAATCTACATCTTTTAAAATATATTAATTTATATATAATTTATACGTTTAGTCAAAGTAATATCACTAATAATATCATTATTAAAATCTTTTTATAGTTTAATTTCTTCATATATCTACCATCTACAAATAATATATCATATATTTTACGTAAATTATATTAACTTTTCACAATTCTTTAACAAATGAATAGTATCATTAAAGACAGTGAAGGAGGAATGCATATAGATATAAAAAAGATATAAGATATAAGAAAATTAATGTAAAACTAAAAACTTTAAAGATAACATACACATTTCTAAAAACTTTAAGCGGTTAATGATTAATATTAATCGCTTTCTTTTCATATAAAAATAATTATATCTAAAATAATAAAAAGATTGAAAGAATAATATGCTGATACTTATGCACATACTCCTTCAATCATTAAGAAATGTATCTTAAGATTAAATTCTATAAAAGAATTAATTTGATTTGTAATTAAGTACTTCTTCTGCGTCATCCAAATGTATTTTAGTTTTACCAATGATTTGATAATTTTCATGACCTTTACCAAGTATAAGAAGTATATCATTTGGTTTCATTATATCAATACCATGTTTGATTGCTTCACGTCTATCTAAAATAACTTCATAGTTATCTTTTTTAACGCCTTCTAAAATATCTTTCATAATATCTTCTGGATTTTCTGTTCTAGGATTATCATTAGAGAATATTACATAATCAGATAGTTCAGTAGCAATACTTCCCATGATAGGTCTTTTTTTAGGATCTCTATCGCCACCACAGCCAACTATTGTTATGACTTTTCCTTTCTTAAGTTCATTGTATGCAGTTATTACTTTTTCGACCGCATCTGGTGTGTGAGCATAGTCAACAATCGCATAGCCATGATTTACTTTATATGTTTCGCATCTTCCTTTAGGTGCTTTTAGATTTGGTGTTTCTTTAATTATTTTATTAATATCAATTCCATATTCATGAACAATTGATAACATTGTTAAATAATTATATACATTGAATTTACTAGTAAGAGGAATAACTACATCATAATCTTTGTTATCAAAACTGAAATTTAATTTAGTTTCAGCAGCACCAGTATCAAAATTATTTATCTTATAATCACCATTAAATCCAAAAGTAATGAACTTGTGTCCTTCTTTTTTAAATCTATCATGAACAGGATCATCACTATTAACTATTATTTTAGCATCATCTTTTAAATGATCTAGTATAAGCAATTTAGCATTTAAATAGTTTTCCATTGTCTTATGATAATCAAGATGGTCTTCAGTAAGATTAGTAAATCCAATAATAGAATAGTTAATATTAGTAAGTCTATCATAAGATAATGCTTGACTACTTACTTCCATTACAACACTTTTAGCACCACTTTCATAAGCGGTATAAAGTAGTTTATAAATAGTAAGTACATCTGGAGTAGTATTATTAAGTTCTATAAAATCATCTTTATGATAATAACCAAGTGTACCAATATAAGCTGTATCAATACCTAAATTATTAAGCATTTGATATATTAAATAACAACTAGTAGTTTTACCATTAGTACCAGTAACACCTATTAATTTCATTTTATTAATATCATTACCATATTCTTTATTTAATATTTCTCTTAAATAAGTATCTGTATTTTCTACTTTAGTATATGGAACACTTACATCAATATCCTTTTCACATATTATATGACTAGCTCCATTTTTAATCGCACTATCTATAAAATCATGACCATCAACAGTCATACCTTTTAAAGCGACAAAAGTTTGACCTTTAGTTACTTTTCTTGAATCACTTTCATATTTAAACATTATTTCACGTCCTTCTATAACATTATATCATTAATATATAGATAATTAATATATTTTATTCCACAAGTATCCACAAAAAAACAACCATTAAAGTTGTTTTATCATCATTTTATAATTTTGATATGATTCATCACTATTAAACATTTTTAAATGATCTTTACATCCTTGTAAAATAACTGAATCATTAATATCATATTCCATTCTAGTAGATACTGGTATAATAAGTCTTCTTTGACTATCAACTTTAGACACGGATATACATGAAAAATATAGTCTTTCAAGTTTATCATTTAATGACTTAATTAATCTTTCATCACTTTCACTAGACATATTCTTTTCAAGTTCATTAATTCTTCTTTTTAAACAAACTATATTATTAAGTAATATAATACCATTATCATCACTACTTAATACTATTTCATCATCTTTTTCTGAATATGTAAACTTTGGTAAAAGGATTCTTCCTTTAGTATCAACCTTACATTTAGCATTTCCTAAAATAATTTTTTCTCCAAACATAATTATTCCCCTTTTCAAAACTAAAGCATATTATAACACTTTTAAGCATTTTTTTCAAGAATAATATCATAATAATAATGGTGAATAACATGTGGATAATATATGCTTTAGTATCATCAATATTTTCAGGATTAACTTCCATCTTAGCATCATACTCTTCTAAGCTAAATAAAGTAGATTCAATATTAATAACAACTATAAGAACTTTTATAATATTAATTCTTTCTTTTATATCAACAATTTTTTTTGGAAAACTATTACAAATAATAACTTTATCATTAAAAACAATTATATTTTTAATACTATCTGGTGTATCAACAACACTACTTTGGATATTCTATTTTAAAGCACTTGATACAGGTGATGTATCTAAAGTAACACCTATTGATAAGACAAGTATAATATTAACTTTAATATTATCAATGATATTTCTTCATGAAAAGATTACTATTATAAAAATTATATCAATAACACTTATTTTAATTGGAACACTTCTTACGGTTAATAAAAAGACTACTAATGAAAAAGATAACAGGTGGATACTTTATTCAATATTAACTGCTATATTTACAAGTACTACTACTATAATAAGTAAAATAGGACTTAATAATATAGATAGCGTTTTAGCAACATTTATAAGGACAGTTATTGTATTTATTATATTGATGTTTATAGTCATATTTAAAAAGAAATATGTTTATTTAAAAGATATAAGTAAAAAGAGTATGAAATATGTTATATATTCAGGTATCACTAATACCTTATCATGGCTATTTTATTTTGCCTCCTTAAAAGATGGTGAAACAAGTATAGTATTCACGATTGAAAAATTAAGTATTGTTGTTACTATATTATTATCTGTAATATTTTTAAAAGAAAAACTAAATAGAAAACAAATAATAGGTATTATTATTATAGTAATTGCAACTTCATTATTAATGTTTACCTAAAATCTTAAAAATGTTATAATTTTTGTGGGAGAGAAGAGTAGTATGAAAAATAAAAAAGAAATTAAAGAGATTAAAGAATTTGCGACTAAGTCAAAAGGACTATTTGAAGAATTTAAAACCTTTATTAAAAGAGGCAATGTTATTGATTTAGCTGTTGGTGTTGTTATAGGTGGTGCTTTTAGTACAATAGTATCTTCACTAGTAAATGATATAATTATGCCTTTAATAGGTGTATTAATAGGAGGATATGATTTTACAAAATTAACTATTAAAGTAGGAGATTCAACTATTAAATATGGTAACTTCATACAAAATGTCATTAACTTTTTAATAATAGCATTCTGTATATTTATGGTAGTTAAGATTATGAATAAGTTCTTAGATAAACATAAGAAAGAAGAAAAGAAAGAAGAAAAACCTAAAAAGAGTGATGAAGTAGTCTTATTAGAAGAAATAAGAGATGTATTAAAAAATAAGTAGGTGATAAGTGATGGGTCTAAGATTTAGAAAAAGTATTAATTTAGGTAAAGGAGTAAAAGTAAATTTAAGTAAAAATGGTATAGGATATAGTGTTGGCACTAAAGGAGTAAGAGTAAGTAAGACAGCAAAAGGCACAACTAGAAAAACATTAACATTACCAGGAACAGGACTTTCATATGTTACTGAAAGTAAGAGTGATAAAAGTAAAGATAAAACTATAGAAAAAGATAACAAAAATATTAAAGATAAAACATTTGATGAAATAGTAGATGATATAGCAAAATCATTTACAGACAATATAAAATGAAAATATTAAAAAGAATATTAATTACAATACTAATAAGTTTAATACTTTATTCAGTGTTAGTAGTTGGATACATAGTAAAAGATTTTAAAGATTATTCTTTATTAGTAGATATACTTTTACTTTTAATACTTATGTTAATTTATCATATAAAAAGAAATAAAGTGGAATATGATAGAAAGATTATAGTAAATGATGTTATTCTTTTTGTGACTATTATATTATCTTCAATATTATTTAAATATTTATTTAATTATTTAACATATAAATATATACCATGTACTTCTATAGATTTATGTCCTTTGTATGGAGTAGACTATGATATATTGCTTACAATTATAACATTTAGTTCAAATTATATTTTGATAACAAACTTAATAAATTTAATGTTAAAGAAATTTACTAAATTAAAATATACAATTATCAATATAATATCAATAATGATAAGTATAATTATATTTACTTTATTTGTTATTATATTTATGAAATTAATGTAGTTTAAAGACTACATTTTGTTTTTATGTAAGGACGAATATTTGTAAAAATAAAAAGGTATGATATAATTATTATGGTGATTTTATGCTTTTATATGAAAAATTAATAAATAGTAAATTGTATTTGGATACTGTAAAACAAATTGAAAGTTTTAAATTTATAACAAATGGTAAATGGGATTGGGAACATGGCTTAGGACACTATAAGAGAGTGGCTGAATATGTAAAAACAATTTTATTACAATTAAATGCTGATGAAAGAATGGTAGATTTAGGAATGACAGCAGCACTTTTACACGACATTGGTTTATCAAAAGGAGATAAAACTAATCATGCGATAGAGAGCAGCAAAATATTTACTAGATTTATTGATAAAAATGATATCACACAAGATGAAGAAAATACTTTAAGACAAGCTATTCTTGATCATTCTAAAGGAAATAATATTCAATCTTTAATAGGATTAAGCCTAGTTTTAGCAGATAAATTAGATGTAACATATCATAGAACAATAAATTCTAGTATACAAGATAAAATGAATAAAGAAATACAAAAGATTAAAAAAGTTGATGTAAATATTTCAAATAAAGAACTAATAATAAAATACACTACAGATGATACATTTGATGTTGAAATTTTAAAAGATTGGCCTAAAGCAATTACTGTTCCATATAAAGTATCTAAATACTTAAAAATAAATTATAAATTTATGATTAATGATATACAAATTGATATTTCAAATTATATAAATCAAACTATATAATTTTAGTGCTTCTTTTATAAAGAAAAGAATTAACATTTAAATTGAGATAAAGAATTAAAAATAATTGTTTTTAAAGAAATATATTTTATGCCTAGGATTTTGATATTCTAGGTTTTTAATTGTATAGAAAAATCTTTTAAAGTGGGAAAAATTAAAAATAAGTTTTATAAAAAGCGAATATTTGTTTGCATATATAATCTATTTATGTTAAAATGAATTAGAGGTGCATTATGAATATAGAAGAAAAATTATCAATACTTGCTGAAAGTGCTAAATATGATGCTTCTTGTAGTTCAAGTGGTTCTAATAGAAAGAATGAAGGTGGAATGGGTAATGGCCATATAAGTGGTATATGTCATAGTTTTACTAGTGATGGAAGATGTGTATCATTACTTAAAATATTAATGACTAATGCATGTATGTATGATTGTAAATATTGTATAAATAGAAAAAGTAATAATATAAAAAGAGCAATATTAACTCCCGAAGAAATAGCAAATTTAACTATAAATTTCTATAAAAGAAATTATATAGAAGGACTATTCTTAAGTTCAGCAATTATTAAAGATGCAGATTACACTATGAAACTTATGATAGAGGCAATATATTTACTTAGAAAGAAATATAAATTTAATGGATATATTCATACTAAATGTATACCAGGTAGTAGTAAATACTTAATAGATGAACTTGGTAAATTAAGTGATAGAATGAGTGCTAATATAGAATTACCATCAAATAATAATTTAAAATTACTAGCACCTGATAAAAAGAGTAATAATATCTTTGGAGCAATGAGTGAAATTAAAAATGAAAGAGAAAACAATAGAAAGTTTGTACCAGCAGGACAATCAACTCAAATGATAATAGGTGCGAGTGATGATAGTGATTATCAAATAATAAATCTTACTGAAGGACTATATAATAAATTTGATTTAAAAAGAGTATATTATTCAGCATATGTACCAGTTAATGTTGATAGAAATCTTCCAGCAATAAAGACTCCACCATTAAAAAGAGAGAATAGACTATATCAAGCAGATTGGTTACTTCGTTTCTATGGATTTAAGGCAAAAGAATTATTAACGCCAAAGAATCCTAACTTCAACTTACTTATTGATCCTAAAGCTAACTATGCACTTAATAATATTGATAACTATCCAATAGAAATAAATACAGCAGACTATAAAGATATATTAAGAGTTCCAGGTATAGGAGTAACATCTGCTAAAAGAATAATGATGACAAGAAAAGTAGCACACTTAGATTTTGATACACTAAAAAGAATAGGGGTAGTATTAAAAAGAGCAAAATACTTTATTACATGTGATGGTAAATATTATAGTAAGACAGGTGTATTTAAAAAAGATATTATCTATAGACAAATATTATTAGAAGGAAATATTAAACAATTAAGTTTATTTCATGATGAACAATTTTAAACATACTAATGATATATATTTATATGATGGTACAATAGAGGGACTATTTACATTAATATATGCAACATATAAAAGTCATACTTATCCATCAAAAATATATAGTGAAAAAGAATATATAGATAATATAATAGATACACCAATATATATAGAAACTAATTATGAACAAAGTGATATAGTAAAAGAATCAATAATAAATAAAATAAGTGATTTTGTTTATGAAAATATATTAATATCATTTTTATCACATGATAAAGATAAAGCAATAATTATATATGATTACTTATTTAATGCATATAAATATGGTTATAAAATAATTTATCATAATGAACTTGTAGAAGTGACTAAATTTAATAAAATGGTTAAAAATATTAGAAGTGAAGCACATAAATTTAAAGGATTTGTGAGATTTACTAAACTTAAAAATGAAATATATTTTTCAAAAATAAATCCTGATAACGATATAATATATCTTTTAGGAAGTCATTTTAAAAATAGATTGCCTAATGAAAGATGGATTATATTTGATGAAAATAAACATAAAGCAATATTTTACGATAGAAAGATTTTAAAGGTAGTAGAAGATATAGATATGAACTTTCAAAATAGTAATGATGAGTATGAACAAATGTGGAAATCATTTATAAAAGCAGTAACTATTAAAGAAAGAAAAAATTTAAGATGTCAAAGAAACTTTATGCCTAAAAAATATTGGAAAAACTTACTGGAGGTAAATATATGAACAATGTAATATTTAATGATGAAATGAATGATAAGATACTTAGTGGTATTACTAAATTATATGAAGCAGTATCTTGTACTTTAGGACCAAGTGGTAGAAATGTAATAATCTCTAAAGATAATGGTAAACCATTTATAACAAATGATGGTGTAACAATTGCATCTTCCATTGAACTTGATGATGAAATAGAAAATATAGGTGCTTCACTTATAAAAGAAGCTGCTAAGAAAACAAATGATACAGTCGGAGATGGCACTACTACAACAATAGTTTTAACATATGAATTATATAGAAAAGGACTAGAATTAATAAAAAGTGGAGTAAACAATATTACTTTAGCACATGAAATAGAAAGATATAAAAAAGAAATATTAAAAGAGTTAAAGAATCGAAAAAGAAATTGTAATACTAAAAATAAAATAAAGCAAGTATCTATGATAGCTAGTAAAAGTGAAGAAATAGGTAATGTTATATCAAATGTATTTAATGAAATAGGCTTTGATAACTATATAATAGTTGAAGATAAAGTAATAGATAAATGTACTTATGAAATAATTAATGGAATGAAATTAGACTTTGGTTATCATATAGAAGGATCTATTGGTGAAAATATAACTAAATTAAATGTATATAATGCTTATGTATACACTCTTGAATATATAAGTAATATTAATGATTTAGAAATGTTTATGAATAATAATAAAGATATTGTTATATTTTGTGATGATTATGAAAATGAAATATTAAATGATTTAAATGATTATAATAAACTATCTAAATATAAGATATATATAATAAAAACATTACTTAAGAGTGATAGATCAAAAGAAGTATTAACTGATATAAAATACTATGCGAATTCATTTAATAAAAATAATATAGTAAATGAAATTATTATAGAAAAAGATAAAACAATTATAATAAATAATAGTGTAAATAAAGATAAGTTGAATGAAAGAATTAATTATCTAAAAGTAAGACTAAGTGAAGAAGAATTTGAATTTGAAAAAGAATTTATAGAAAAAAGAATATCTGCTTTAAATGGTAAGATGGGTATTATATATAGTTATGGTCTTACTGAACTAGAAAGAATTGATAAGAAATTAAGAATAGAAGATGCTCTTAATACAGCGATTAATTCTTATAAATATGGTGTTGTTAAAGGATGTGGAGTTACTCTTTTAAATATTGCAAATGATATGAAAAGTACAGATAACATTTCAACTTTAATCAAAGAAGTACTTAAAAGTCCATATAATAAAATATTAGAAAATACTGGTAAAAGTGAAATAGATACTACTAACATAATAGATTCATATAAAGTAGTTACGGAAGAAATAAATAATTCATTCTCTATAGCTATGATGTTACTTACCACTAATGCTTTAGTTATTAATAATGTAAATAACTATTCTAAAATAGATATAGATAAAATTATGTAAAAAAATATTCAAATTTGCAAAAATTAATGTATAATAAAACATGAGGTAGTATTATGAGTAGTATAGATGAAGAAAATAAAAGGAAATTAGAATTTTATTTGAAAGGAAATGCATTAAAAAATTCAGTAATTGATAATAATGGTAGAAGTATTGCTGAACATTTATATGGAAGTATGATTTTAGCAAGAGCTATTCAAAGTGAATTTGAACCATCAGAAGATATATCTAAGGTACTTAGAATGATTGCTCTTGAAGGAATTGCACTTACTAATGATGATTTTAAATGTAGTGAATATTTAGCTAATGGAAGTAAATATGATAAAGAATTAGATGAAATAAGAAGGATGGTTACATTTGATTCAATATTTGCGAGCATTTGTAGAGTAAATGATTTAAGATTACATAGCATTATTAATGAAAATCCAGATAAGTGTTTTTATGATTTATATAAAGAAGCAGTAAGAAAAGGTATTTTTAAGCCAAAAAGTTTTGAAGAAAATAAAAAGTATCAAGAAATATTTAGATTCTATTATGATAATATGAATCTTGAAAAAACTGAAAGAACTGGATGGGATAATAAACATTGGGATATTTTTGGTGAAAGAGAAAGTATTGCTGATCATATATATGGCACAATTGTTTTAGCAATGGCTATGTATGATGGAGAAAAAAATGTTAATCTTGATGAAGTATTACAAACATTATTAATACATGAAATAGGTGAAATAGAAATTGGAGATAAAACACCTTTTGATATAACAAAAGAAGAAAAAGCAAGAATTGAACATAAAGCAATGAAACATACTCTTGGAAATTTAACAGATAGAGAATCAATGTTTGAATCATTATTAGATTTTGATGCCGAAGAAAAAGAAAACTCTAAATTTGCTCACTATTGTGATAAATTAGAAGCAGATATTCAATCTAAAATATATCAAGATTCAGGAAGACATAAACCTTTAGATGAACAACAAAATAATGTAGTGTTTAAAAGTCCAAGAGTTCAAAAGATGTTACAAGAAGGAGCAGAAACTGCATTTGATATCTGGTATTTATATGACAAAGATATTTACAAAGACAGTGAAGAATTTAAAAGTATGCTTGAATATGTAAAAGAGCATAACTTAAGAAAAGTAAGACTTTATAGTTTAACAATGCCATCTACGTTAGTAATAATTTAGTGTGTAATAATTGACTTTTCCTTCTATATATGTTTTAATATAATGTACTTAGGTACAATATGGAAAAATATAATTAAAAGGGGGATTATAAAATAGACCTATTGTATAGATAGGTTTTATTTTATATAAAAACGATTATGAAATATACCATAGATATAAGAGTATTAGATGATAAAGATACACACTCATATCCAACACTATATCCAATATATTATGATGAAAAGAATAATGAGTGTATATTAGGTCTAACGGTATTACCAGATACACCAATAGAAGAAGCATTAGAAAAAATAAATGTTAATAAAATGTTAATAAATGAATTAACTGATAATGATATTCCAGGTAGTAATCTATTTAAAGAAAATTCAAAAATAATAGAAAGAATAATATTAGAAAGTCCTGATTTGGTAAAAGATTTAACTTCCATATCTTTTGTAGCAGAACAATCTATAAAAGACTATATTGAAAGAAATCCAATTTTAAAAACCAAAACAATGCATTTAAATGGAAATTACTCTATTGATAGTGAAGTAGGAAATGAGTTATATAACTTATTTGGTGAATATAAAAATGTTTACTTATATTTTGATGGTAATAAAACTGAAAGACATATTGAAGAATATAAGAAAACAATAGATGCGATAGATGAAATAGTAAAAACAATTAGAAAACATAACTTAAGTCCCTTAGAAGAAATAATGTATGCTTATGACTTAGTTAGAGAAAAAGTATATACAAGAGAACTTGATACCGAATCAGATAGAATATCAAGAGATTTATCTTCGGTTTTATTTGGAGATAAAATAGTTTGTGCTGGATATGTTGCTATATTTAATAGTGTACTTAAAAATTTAGGTATAAGTGTAATGGATTATAAACTTATCAAAAAAGAAAATAATAAAAAAGGTCATGTAAGAAGTTTAGTATATGTTAAAGACAAAAAATATCATGTTAATGGTGTATTTATGTTTGATCCTACATGGGATAGTAAGAAATGTGAAGGAGATAAATCATATTTAAAATCATATAAATTCTTTTGTAAATCAAAAGATGAATTTAGATTTTTTGACCAAGAATACAATGATGTAACACTATCATCTTATAGTAAAAATTTATCACCAAGAGTTAAAAAGATAATATTAACAGAAGGATTAGAAAGTGTTCCAGAAGAAATGGCACAATCATTTAATGATTTAGCAATACTTATAGACGGAAAAGCACTTGCTAGTAAAATAATATTTACAAATAAGGCACCAAAAGATTTTAGACATATTTTAGCAACAACAATAGATACTGAAAATTTAATGAATTCATTAGATAGATATCAATCACTATTTTATGGTCAAACATTAGATCCGATGATTTTATTAGAAGTAATGTATAATGTAAGAAAAAGAGAATTTTATAGTGAACCAGATAAATATCCATTTGATACTGAATCAATAAAGAAAGCAGTAATAGGTAGTTCACCATTGGATTCAAAGTTACTACATGTCTTATTTGGAATGCCTGAAAAACTTACTACTGAAGAATTTGATGAATGGAAAGATAAAAATGATATAGATAAAAATATTGAAGGTATTAAACTTACAAGAACATTAAAAACAATATTAGAGAATAAATAATTATAAAGCAGGACCACCTTCAAAAGAATCTTGATTAACTTGAAAATATATTAATAAAATAACACCAACAATTAATAAGAGAGAACCATATACTTTAATACTATATAGTTCTTTTTGATTGGAATTTGCTTTATTATAAAATCTAACATTTCTTCTAAAGAAATATAAATATATAAATAGAGTACATATCAATGTGAATTTAAAAATATTATTTGATTCGTTTTTATATTTATTATTATTAGTTTTGATATAGTTAATATCATCATCATCACCTCTAATATTTAATAGACATAGAAAAGCAAAAAGTATCCATATCTTGTTTTCAAAACGAAGTCTATTTATTTCTTCTTCCATAATAAATTATATTTATTTACAAAAATATTAACACTTTACATTATATTCGTGTGTAAATATTTTGTAGAATAATGTTTTACATAATGATATAATGAATATGGTGAGAAATATGAAAGTATTAAGTATAAAAGAACCATATGCAACTCTTATATGTAATAAGAAAAAGTCTATTGAGACAAGGAGTTATAAGACAAATTATAGAGGAGAATTATATATTCATGCAAGTGTATCTAAGATTGACAAAAAAACTTTAGGCAATAAAGAATTAATGGATATAGTTGATAATGATACCTTTAGTTATGGAAAAATAATATGTAAGTGTAAACTGGTAGATTGTGTTTACATGACAAGTGACTATATCAAAGAGATTGAAAAAAATAAACAAGAATATACTTGTGGATACTATGAAGTTGGTAGATATAGTTGGGTACTTGAAGATATTGAACCATTAGATATAAAGATAGACGCAGTAGGTAATTTAGGTATATGGAATTATTATACTTTAGATGATACAGTTAACATTATGGATAATATTGAATATGGATATATTGATAATGATAATAAAAGGCATACTGAAATAGATAATTTAGTTAATGATAATTATATTTTACAATCACCAAATAGGCTATTAAAAACTAAATTAGGATTATGTTATGACCAAGTAGAGTTAGAGAGATTTTTACTTCAAAAGAATAAATGGAATATTGAAACATATTTTATGATTGGTAAAAGTAGTAAATATCATACTCATACATTCTTAATATTTGAAAAAGATAATAAATATTATTGGTTAGAAAATTCATGGAAAAGATTTAAGGGTATTCATGGATATAATTCTAAAAGTGAATTAATGAATGATGTTAAAAATAAATTTATTAAATATGAATTAGATAATATTAATAATATAGAAATACATAAGTATAATAAGCCAAAATACAATATAACATTAGAACAATATAATAATCATTGTTTAAATGGAGAAATATATGAATAATATTGGTAGAGTAATAAGTGTTAATAAAAATAATTGGAATGTTCTATTCAATAATGAAAATGTTACCGCAACTATTAGAAAAAAGAAAAATCGTGATGAACTTCCAGTAGTTGGTGATTATGTAATAATTAATAAAGATGAATACGATAATTATACTATAGAAGAAATTGTTAATAGAAAGAATACTTTAAAGAAACTATCTATTGATAGAACTACTGAAAAGTATAAGAATGGTAAAGAGCAAATACTTGCTTCTAATGTTGATATAGTGTTTATAGTGACGAGTCTTAATAATGATTTTAATATAGCAAGGCTAGAAAGATTAGTATTACTTGGTAATAAAGCAAATTCTAAAATAGCATTTATCTTAACTAAAAGTGATTTATGTTCTATAAAAGATAGAGAAAATTATAGAAAGATTATAGAAGAAAGATTTAACTATCCTGTATTTATAATTAGTTCATATAATAAAGAAGGTATTAATGATTTAAAAAGTGTATGGAAAGAAAATGAAACAGCAGTCTTTATTGGAAGTAGTGGAGTAGGAAAAAGTACTCTTATAAATACATTACTTGATAATGATGAAATAAAAACTAATGATATAAGACATAAAGATGACAAAGGTAAACACACTACTACTAGTAGAAATCTATATATTTTGAAAGATTCAAGAATCGTTATAGATGAACCTGGTATAAGAAGTGTAGCATCAAATGATATGAGTAGTGATTTAAATGTAGTTTTTAGTAAGATAATAGAATTATCTAAAGAATGTAAGTATACTACTTGTACACATGAAAATATAAAAGTATGTAGAATTTTACAAGCAATAGAAAATGGAGAAATATCACAGGAAGAATTTAATAGATATAAAAAATTACAAAGTAAAGAATATAGAAAAAATAGTAATTTCTTAAGAAAAAATTGATTAAAATTAATTAATCAATCTTTTTAATTGGAAAAAATAAGTAATCTTTTTTAGTAATGGGTGAATAATACTTATTGACTCCACCTATAAGTGGAATATTATTCTCTTCTAAGTAAAATATTGTTTTTATAAATGTATCTTTATTTTCAATTTCAACATAAATATATTCATAACTTGGTATAATCCATTTTGTCCATCCATATGGAGCATCAGCATCAATATTGCATTCAACACCAGCAAGATAAAGTCCTCTTCTATAGTTTTCTTCCCAAGGCTTTAAATTGTGATTAAAGTCAGAAGTAAGTCCCCATCTACCAACAATATTACCATTTATATCCTTTAAAGCTAAATCACTTATTTCATTAAAATGAGAATCAACATCATCCCATAGTTTTTGTATGAAATTTTTACCATCTAAAGTAGAACCTTCACGTCCTATAACAGCGAATGATTCTTTAGTACATCTTTTTATATCCATAAATAAAATACCTCCATACTACTAATATTTTACAATAAATAACGAAATAAAGCATTAAATAAACATTTATTTGACATCTTCTTCATTTATAATATTCTCTAATACTTGAGAAAATTCACTAGCTGTCATTTTTAAAATATAGTCTTCATCTTTAGCACCTTCAATTTCATATTTAAAGAATTCATTATCAGTATTAAATCCTTCTGGGTCTACATATATTATTTTTAGTCCTTGATTTCTTGCTTGTCTTTGTATAAGTCTTCTATCAGCATGAGTACCTATACATAAAAGTGCTTTAACATCCTTATCAAAAATAACTTTAGGAAAGTAATTTTCTATATTATAAACTCTTAATATATTTTCATTAATACCAATTCTTTTACATAACCTATCAAAATTATTGTTAAAAAGATTCATAGTGAATAACTTCTTATCATACATTTTCTTTAAATTATAATGAAAATTAGTTGGTTTTGCTTTTATACATTCAGCAACGATTTCATAGAATTCATCAAATTTAACATTATCTTTTTCTATAATTTGTTTTATAAGTGTATCACTAGTACCAAAATAGAATTTTCCATCACTATGTCTTTGAACTTTATATATTTCGTGTAATTTATATAATGGCATTACACCTGCTTCAATAGAAGGTCCACATCCTAGTTCTACAGCCATTGGAAAGTATTCCTTTAGTTCATTAAAATCATTAATATATTTAGGATTACCACGCGTGTCTCTTTCTCTAATTCCTTTAACTTGTAAATTCCATACTTGATTAAATAACTTATCAGTATTATTTAAATTATCACTTTTAACAATAATATCAACAGTTTTGTAATTATCAATTATTTCATCATAAGGATTTTTATCATACTTGTTAATCATTATATTTAGATTATCTTTTATATATATATATTATTGTTTTTTATGTAATTATTATTTTCTAAAGTATTTATTATGTCGTTTAGATATTTATCGTATTCATTATTATTTAATCTAATGCTTAAATATATGTATGAACTTTTTACCATTAAATAATTGTCTTTAACATAAAACACATGATTATAATGAATTGTTCTTCTATTTCTAGTAGTATTGTCAATATATCCTGATACATTTTTATTTACTTCTTCTTGACTTCTAAACCATATACCTTCAAAAACAAATTCACCTTTAGTAGCAAAGTATTTATTAAAAATATTAACTTCATTATTAGTTAATTTACAAATTTTATAAGGAAATTTCATATGTTGCCTTCTTTCAATTTGATTATATAATACTAATAATACTTATTCAATAATTAACTAAAATAGTAATGTTATTAGATTATTAATTATGATAAAATATAATTAGTGAGTAGTAGGAGGGTAGTATGAATATTAAAGAAAAAGCAAAAGAATTTGCGATTAAAGCACACAAAGGACAAGTAAGAAAAAATGAAAAAGATAAACCAATGATAATGCATCCGATTAGTGTTGCAGAATTATTAGAGGAATATGGTTATGATGATAATGTAGTGGCTGCTGGTTATCTTCATGATGTAGTAGAAGATACTAAATATACTATAGAAGATATTGAAAAAGAATTTGGAAAAGACATAGCTTCTCTAGTAATGGGCGCAAGTGAACCAGATAAATCACTTTCTTGGGAAGAAAGAAAACAACATACTATAGATGAAACAAAAATATTACCACTTAGAAATAAATTAGTGATATGTGCTGACAAAATAAATAATTTAGAAGATATGATGATTAAGTTTGAAAAGAATGGTACTCGTGACTTCAGTGCATTTAAGCGTGGTGAAAAAGAACAAAAATGGTACTATACAAATGTATATAAAAGTTTAATATATAATGAAGATGAAAACTTACCAATATTTAAAAGATTAAAAAATGTATTAGATATAGTTTTTAATGATGTTGAAGATGATTATTTAAAAAATATAATATTTAATGATAATGAAGAATACTATAATGAATTAAAAAAATTAAACGCAATGAAAATGGAACTTCAAAGATTAAAAAAACTATGTCCACTTGAAAAATCATTTGTAATTGAGTTTAGTGGAACACCAAGAACTGGTAAAACTACTACAATAAATAATTTATATGATTTCTTTAAGAAAGGTGGATTTAGTATATCAATAATAGAAGAATTTACTACATCAAAATATTTTAAAGAAGTATTTAAGCAAAAGTATAAAGATTCAAATAAACTAGATTCTAATTTAGCAATAATAGAAGAAACTGTAAAACAATTACAAGATGAAATTAATACTAAAAAGGATATAATTATAGTTGATAGAAGTATTAATGATAGGCAAATATGGAATTATATTAGATATAAGAAAAATGATATGGATACTAAAATGTATAATGAATTACAGTTAAAGTACAAAGAGATATCAAAAGAATTAATAGATGTATTAGTAATTACTTATGCTGATCCAATTACATCATTAAAAAGAGATTACAATTCAAGTTTAGCACTTGAGAAAAGATCATTTTTAAATAATGAAAATATTACTGAATATAATGATAGTGTAAAAGATTTAAAAGAATTATTTGAAAATAGTGTAAACTCTTTAATACTTGTTGATACATCAAATATTAATATGAATGATTTATCAATAAAAGTAGCTTGTGAAGTTATGAATGATATGAGAAGTAAATATATTGAAAGTTTTAAAAAGAAATATAAATTGTAATAAGTGAGGAAATATTATGGATAATGAAACAATAAAAGAAGCTTTATCATATTCATTAGGTTCTGATATGCATGAAGTATGGAGAAATAGTAGAAAAAGAGAAGATGGTACATATGAATCTAGAATTAAAAAATCAAAAGATGAAGAATGGAATTTAGCACATGGCACTGATGAAGTTGATATTGCTAATTGTACATTTGAAGAATTACCCTCTAATTGGCAATATGAAAATTTAGAAGCAGGAAGGGTTGCAATAGGTCTTGTATATGAAAAAGTATTAAATGGTGAACAATTTACAAAAGAAGATATAGATAAAATGGCATCACATATACATGAAGAATGGTTAAAAAGAAACAGTTGGGTATTTGATTCAAATTATGGTGATCCAAAACTTGTTGTACCTTATAATGAATTATCACAAGAAGAAAAAGATAAAGATATAGCACAACTCTTACCAGCTTGTAATAAAGTTGAAGCTTATAAACAAGGTCTAATCAATATGGAAGAACTTTGTGATAAATATGGAATTCAAAGTGGAAAAACGTTATGAACCAAAGCAGTATAAATCAAAATATTGTAAATAACACTCAAGATAGTAATAATCAAAATAATGTGATACAATAAATTTATAAGGAGGTTTTGTATTATGGATAAAATAATTCAAAATGGAACAGAAGTATTAATATTCTATGATTTTAAAGGACAAAGTCGTGGAGCTAATGAAAGAGAATTTGTAAAAGGAGTAATTGTTAATAGTAGAGAATCTAATGATTTATCATATCATGGTAGTGCATGGTATGAACAAATTTATAATGTTATAGATGAAAATGGTAGAAACTATGAAGCAACTTATGGAAATGCTTATGTAGGCTCATTCTTTATTAGAACAATAGAACATCATATGTCTGTGATTAAAAGTAAAATAGCTGATAACAATGAAGAAATATGTGCGTTGAATAAAGAAAATGGTGAATTAAATGCTACATTAGAAGAATTAGCTAGAATGAAAAAAGAAAAAGAAGGCCTAGTAATGGGATTAAAAATGAATAATAAAAAAGATAATTAAATTATTTAATTTCAAAGATTAAAATAAATAGATCGATCGTATTTGGTTGATCTATTTTATATTTTATAAATAAAGTTACTGTTTATATGATATAATCTCTATAGAAATTAAATTAAATGAAAGTAGGAATACAATTATGTTAAAAAGTGCAATATATCTTAATGTTGTTATATTATTTGTAGCATCAATAATTTTTTTAAAGAAAATATCTAAAAATGATACTGATTTAAAGAGTTTAAAAAAACTTATAATATTTTATTTATTACTTGATATTATTGATATTTATTCATTTAGTTTAGTTGATGTAGGATGGAATGGTGTAGTTATATTTCCAACTTTTGTAATATCATGGATTCTATATGTAATAGGTATATGTCGTGTAAATAAAAAGATTGAATTAAAATCAAATACTTCTTATGAAAAACTTAGTACTAAAAAATATACTATTATAATTTTACTGCCAATTTTAGTTTTTACTATTCCTTATATTTATGAATTATATGTACTTAATGTTTGCGATTATTTGTTAGAATATAACTATCAAAATGGATTTATACAATCTGATAACACTTATATTGCAATTATACATAATAGACCTGTAAATATTACTTTACAAAAGAATTTATTTAATAGACAGGGCCTATCAACTCGTATTAAAAATTATGATGTTGTGTATACCAATGGTACTTTAATAACGACGCTTGATTCAAATCGCAATGAAGTGGTTGTGGAAGATGAAAATATAAAAATGGTAGCAGTAGATGCTAAAGAAAGAAGTAAATCCGCTAAAGGTGCATTTATTGAATATTTTAAAGAAGAAAATTATGCAATTATTATGCTTACTTCAAAAGAAAATAGTGGTTCAATATTAGGAGAATATTTTTATTCTAATAATAAGTATGTTAAAAGTATACATACTCATGGTAGTTTAAAATCTATTACATATTATAAATAGTCAAAGATTATATATTGTAAAATAAACATCTAATAATCTAATAGTTTTTTGATTTTATCTATTATCTTTGACTATTATTTTATACATTATAATAATGCTAATGCTATAAAATTAGTTAAGAAAGACAATATTTAGTACGATATTGTCTTTTATTATGACAAGTGACTATAAAAGTATATAAGAATAATGATATAATTAATATAGATTTATAATCAAAATATATTTAATGATGATATATTTAATAGTGAGGAAAATATGGAAAATTACCATAATTTTGATAAAATTAATAATAAAAAATCCCTTAAAATAAGGGATTTTGTTGATTTTATTGGAGCCAATGTCGTAGGTATCTACAACTTTTTTCCAATATACGAATTGATATACAAATATCAATCTCTATAAATATTCTAACATAAATATAGACGATTGTGTCAAAAAAACAATAATATGTGGTAAAATATTATTTAGAGGTGTATACAATGGCAGAATTAAAAATATCTTATGACGAACATTTTGCATTAATAATTGGAATAAATAAATATGACAATTTAAATAATCTTGAATACGCTGTAAATGATGCAAGGTCTATATATGATATATTAATTGATAAATTGGGTTATAAAAAAGAAAATATTAAATTGATTCTTGATGACGATGCAACTAAAACAAATATTATGAATGCTTATTATGAAATCTCTAAAGAAGCATGTAATGATGATTCTGTTTTAATCTTTTATGCAGGACATGGTATAACATATCAAGCAGGATTAAAGGACAAAGGGTATTTAGTTCCCTGTAATGGAACTGAACAAAATCTTAATTCAATGATAAGTTGGGATTCATTAATAAATGATTCCGAATTATTTAGGGCAAAGCATATTTTTTATATAATGGATGCTTGTTATAGTGGCTTGGCATTACAAAGAAATGTTAACGGTTCAAAAAGATTTTTAAAAGATATGTTGAGAAGATATAGTCGTCAAGTTCTTACTGCAGGAAAATCAGATCAAACAGTTAAAGATTCTGGTGGAAAGCATAATAATTCTATATTCACCTCATATTTATTAGATGCTCTTAATGGAGAAGCAAAAACAGAATATGGTGTGTTAAGTGCTTCATCAGTCATGAATTATGTTTATAACAAAGTTTCAAATGATCCAAGATCATATCAAACACCAGGTTGTGGAACTTTTTATGGCGAAGGTGATTTTATATTCAATTTTGAAGAATTGAATGAATTAATTGGTAGAAATACAGAAAAAGATAATGATATTTTAATTGATGTTCCAGAAATAGCGTTAAAAAGATATGACGATAATCAATTTGAAGAAAAATTAAAAATTTTACTATCGGATTCTAAAAATTATATTAAAATTAATGATTTGATAAATGAAGAAATCAAAATTTATTTATCAAAATTTAATATACAGAAAATGGATTTAAGTAAAATTAACGAAGATATTTTCAGGTCTAAAATTATAGAAAGTCTAAATAATATAAAGAATTTATTAGTAGCTGTAATATTATTATCATATTATGGAGATAAAAAATATATTAAATTGATAAAAAAAATAATTTATAAAGTATACCCAACTGGAGTATTTAGTGGGAATACTGCTTTGATATCTTTATTGTATTTTCCAACATTGGTTTTAATTTATGGAATATTTATTACATCATTAGAAGCAGAAAACTATGAAATTATAAAAGAAATTATTAGTATGTCTGATGATAAAATTGATTCATCACATTATTATAGAGATACTGATTCATTAATCACTAATTTATTCAATAGAATAAATGAAATATCTCAGAATTTTAGCTTGTTTTATCCAGAGGAGAAGTATAAATTTCCTATGAATGAATATTTATATAAATATATGCAACCAATAATAGATGATATTCTATTTATAGGTGATGATTATAATGATAAATATACTAATACTGAAATTTTAATTAGTGTTATATATGCAGTAAAAAATTATAGTGAAAAGGATTATGTTTGGGGACCATTTGGAAGATATTTATATATATTAGGGTATGGAAATAAGGAAATTACAAAACTTCCTATAAACGAAATTATAAATAATCTTGGAATATATGATGAACTGTCTAACAAAGATGATTTTATTGCTAAATATAACAATTTTTTATCAAAAAATTTCTTTTGATTTAATTAAATAATAAGCTTTAATGTAATAAAAAAATATTGAGAGTTATACCATGAAAAAAAGCAAAAATATGGTATAATGAATTAGATTTAATATAGATTGGAGGGAATAATTTAAATGAAAAAAAAATTTACTTTTATTGATTTGTTTGCTGGTATTGGTGGCTTTAGATTAGCCCTCGAAAGCATTGGTGGAGAATGTGTATTTAGTTCTGAAATAGATGAACATGCATGCAAAATGTATGAAGAAAATTTTGGGGATAATCCATATTGTGACATAACAAAGTTGGATCCTTCTACTATTCCAGATTTTGATATATTATGTGCTGGTTTCCCATGCCAATCATTTTCTATATGCGGTCGACAAAAGGGATTTATTGATGAAACAAGAGGAACATTATTTTTTGATATTGTTAGAATTTTAAAAGAAAAAAAGCCAAAAGCATTTATTTTAGAGAACGTAAAAAATTTAACTACACATGATAAGGGAAAAACACTTACTGTGATTATAGACACTTTAAATGACTTAGGTTATTCTGTTAATTATAAAGTTTTAAATGCCAAAGACTTTGGTGTTCCACAAAATAGAGAAAGAATTATAATTGTTGGATCGAGAGAAGGAATACATTTCGATTTTGACAAAGTTAAAGGTACTCCATCAAAATCAATGAAGAATTTTTTAGACAAAAATGGAAATTTTGAAATTTTAAAACCTGAACAATATACTATTTTAGAGGATAAATACATTAAGCAGCAAAAAGGTTCTGGTTTGATTTTTACAGGATATCTTAACAAACCAATTAGAAAAGCAGGTGTAAGACCTAACACAGAGCATTTATCTAGAGTTCATAGACAAGTAAATAGAATCTATTCTTCAGAGGGTATGCATCCAACGATAGCTTCTCAAGAAGTCAATGGAAGATTTTATATATATGATAATAAAATTGTTAGAAAAATCACAATTGATGAATGTTATCGCTTTTTTGGCTTCCCTGAAAACTTTAAAAAGATTGGTCCAAGTGCCAAATTATACGAAAGGATTGGGAATAGTGTTTGTGTTCCTGTAATAAAAGCAGTTGCTAAAGAAGTGTATGAACAATTATTTGAAAGAGGTGTGAATATGAATAAAGAATTAAATCCATCACAATTTTTAGAAAATATTTATAATCAGGCAAAGAAAAACAAGAATTTGGATAATTTAAATTTATCTAAAATGCAGAAAAATTTAATAAAAATAATCGTTGAAAATGAACAAAGTAATAAAGGAGTATTTACTGCATTAGTTTCAAGTTTGACGTATAAATGCTTACATCCTGAACAAGATGTAAGATATCATAAAGTAGATTTACCTAACGGATATTCTGGAAGAAGTTTTGATACAAAATATGTTACTCCATTTTTAAAAGAAAAAAGATTTTTAGGGGCTATGAAAGAATCTGGATGGTTAACAAGAAGTATTGAACAATTGCATCCATTTACTAATGATTTCCCTGGTAGAATAAATAAAGCAGATTTAAAAATGGCTTTTTTAACCATATTAGATGAAGTTGAAACAGAAAATGTTTCATCATTAGATTATCTAGTTGGCATTTTTACTCAAAGTATTATTGAAAAGCAGAAAAGAACAGTTAAAGTAATTAACCCTATTGACAAAGAAAGTAATGTTCCAATTAGGGATGTAATTGAAATGTTACATAGTCATTTTTATTACAAATATTCTTCTCGTGGGGCATCAATTTTACCAGTAATTGCATTTTATAGTATATATGAATGCATGATAAAACATTTTGATAGATTTAAAAATATGAAATTAGATGATTTAGGATCTCATAATTCAAGTGATAGAAGTTCAAAAGAAACTGGTGACATTGTCGTTAGAGATAAAATTACAAATGAAATATATGAAGTTGTTGAGATTAAATTTGATATAAAACCCACCCATTTAATGGTGGATTATGCCTATGATAAAATAAAATATAATAAAAATGTACAAAGATATTATATTTTAAGTACATCAAAACCAGACTTTAATGAATTGGATAAAATCAATAAAAAAATTGATGAAATTTATGATGAGTATGGATGTCAAGTAATTGTTAATGGGATATTTGACTCTCTTAAATATTATTTGAGATTGTTAACAAATTCAGATGAATTTTTAGCTTATTATTCTAAAAACTTGCAAGCAAATGAAGAACTTGATTATGAACATAAAATTTCATGGAATAGAATTGTTGAAAATAGAAAAGATGATTAGATTTCAATATCGTAATCATCTTTTTCTTTGCCTAAATCATGTTCTTTACTGGATTTATAAGTATCATTTAATTCTTTAATTGTATTATCCTCAATAACACCATGTTCGTATAAATCTTTTGAAAAATCACGATATTTATCTCTATCTTTTCTATTAAATAATCTGTTTTTTATAAATTGAATAAGTCTTATGAATTTATTTTTAAAATAGTTAAGTTCTGCAAATAAAGAATTATTTTCTTCTTTTAATTCATCAATTTCATTATCTTTTAGCTTATTTTTTTCAGTAAGACTTTTAACTCGTAATTCCAATGCCTCATTATTTTCGGTAAGTATTTTTATTTTGTTATTATTTTCTTTAATATTCGAGTCAACATTGGTAAGTATTGTTGATAATTTTTGAATATTCTTATATTCTTTATTTGTATTTTCTACTTGGCTGATAAAACTATTGATTTTATCTTTGCATTCTTGCGTTATAACATATTTATCTTTTCTACCAAATGCTAATTTTAAATTATTAACAATATCTTTTGCTTCTTTTGTATCATTATCTAATAGGTCAGATTGTTGTTTGGCTATATTTAGACTTTCTTGATTTTTTTCAAGTTGTTCTTTCATTTCTAAATAATTGTCCATTTCAGTGATATGATAATCATGATTTCTACCTTTTTTCTTGCCTTTTAAAGTGCTAGTTAGGTTATATTCTTTATTAAAAGATTCAATACATAAGGTACGCATTTTATCTTGTAATTTTTTTAAACTTTCTTTTGTAAATACATCTGATTTACCAACTTGTTTTTTCATACCATTTTTATTATTAAATTTTATAGGAACACCTACGATATGCAAGTGTGGGCTTGTTTCATCATAATGAATAATTGCACTTGCTATCTTAAAAGTAGGTAATATAATTTCTAAATCTTCAATTTGCTTTTTATAAACATTTGTCATTCTTCTTTTAAACTTATCATCTTTTGTATCCCAATATTTTTTATCTCCAAGTTCAATTATTATTTCACAGGCTAAATCATTTTTCTCATTATTACTTATATGAGTAAAATAATCTTTGATTTTTCTATCGTCCCTTACTTGCTTTAGATTATATTCTTCTTTTGCTTCTTCAAATTCTTTCCTATATAATTTTTTGACATCATCAACTAATGAAGAACTGCCTTTAATAATTTCAATGTCATTTTGATTGTTATCATACTTTCTATAATTATGTTTATCTACTTTCGTTAAACCTGCTGAATTTTGTATAGCATTATTTGATAGAGAAGTAGAACCACTTCTATTAGATTTAGCACTACTTCTTGATGTGTTTCTTTTATTTTTGTCACTACCTAAATGAAAAGAATATGCTAGTTCTATAATAATCACGCTCCTTTATTAAAGTATAATTTGGCTTGATTTAGTGTTTCAAAAAATTCTTGACCCATCATAGTTCCCATATTATCAATATAGGTACAAACAATATAATGTAGTTCACAGTTTTCGGCATACACTAAATATAAGGCTTTTTTCTCATCTAATAATTTACACTTTCCATATTTTAAGTTATAAAATTCTTTCTTCATAAATAATCAACTCCTTTGTTTTTTAGAGATATATTTTGGCTTTGACAAAATATTTAACCCCCTAGGTATTTTGTCATACTAACAAAATAACCTCGTGGGCTAGGGATTCCCTAGAACCCTTTTATGACTTATTCCATAATGTTTTAAAACTTCGTAATAAAATAAAATTACATAAGTCTTATAAAATGCTATCGCCACTTTCATTGCTAAGCAACAAAACGTGCCACGCATTTTATTCTTCTTCATACAACAATTCTTTCTTTATAGGTTTTACTCCAATTTCAATAGGAACAGGTTCTTTCGTATAAATAACACAATCATTAGTTTCATCAGGTATATAATCAAAAGCAGTATTTATATCTTGCATTTGAAACTCATCTTTACCACGAATATAAATAATTCCATATTTGTATTCTTTCATTTTTATATCAGGATCTATTTTTGCATAATCTTCCATAGGGAATACTCTGACTATTGCTCTGTCATCGTGAATGAAATTAAAATAGAATATTCTATCTTCTACATAATAAGTTGCTTCTTCAAAACCAACATCATAATACTGTCTTAATCTCATTATATGTTTACCGACTTCTTTTTCAGGTAAGTAATTACTAAATCTTATTTGACCTACAATATTACCAAAAATAACAGGTGTTTTAACATCAATATAACCTGCATCAAATAATTCATTACAAGGCTTACATATTGATTCTCTAAAATTGATATTATCTACATAAATATAATTGTTAAGAATCCCTAATTTAATATCATCAACATATTTCATAATAAGTTCTGATTTTTCTTCTCTTGTATAATCTTTCCAAGTTTTAGTTCTTTCTTTGTATTCCTTTTCTAATTTAACTTTATTTATATAATCAATATCTCTTTTTAATAAAATATCTTGTGGCGTAAAATTAAGAGTTTCACAAGAGGTTGCTTCATCAAGTTCATTTTGTAATTTTTCAAGAGCAGATTCAACCAACTTTCTTTCATCGTTATATTCTTCTAAACTAAACACACCATTTATATAGGCTCTTTTAATTCTTTCTAGTTTGTCTTTTTGCTTATTGATATCTTTCTTTAATTCTTCTTGTGGTTCATCAAATTTTTGCTTAATCATTGGTAAGAAGAACTGATTTACTACTGAATCGTATTCTACAAGTTCATTTACAAAATCATTAAAATATTCTTCAACTAAACTTTCCTTAAAATTTATCTTACAATCATGGCAGTAATAGTAATAATAAATATTACCATTTTTCTTTTGAGTTGCTTTACCACCTAAAATTCTATTACATTTAGGACACCTTAATTTTTGTAAGAATAGATATGTTAAAGTTCTTTGATAACTTTTAGAATTCTTTTTCTTTTGAACTTGGCATTCTTCCCACATTTCTTTACTAACAATAGGTTCAACAACATTTTCATAATAGGTAGGATGTTTCGTCCTTTTACCATGAACAAAATCACCTTTGTATATTTCATTTTTTAAAATTGCAACAATAGAGGAATCTCTCCAATTTGTTTTGCCCAATACTTGTTCTTTATTAAATAGTGTACTTATCTTTTGATATGACATTCCTTTATGATAAAGTTCAAATATTCTTATGACAACATCTTTTGTTAAATGGTCTATAACTAATTTTTTGTTTTCATGTTTATAACCAAGTGGTGCTTGATGTGGTATGTGTCCTTGTTTAATAGCACCTGCTAAACCGACCTTAGTTCTTTCGCTTGTTCTTTCTATTTCTTGTTGTGATACACTCATTAGTATTCTTGAAACCATTTTGCCATTAGCATTAGTAGTATTAATATCATCATTAACACAATCAAGATAAGCGTCATTTTCCTCAAGAAATCTCATAAGTTCTTCCCAGTCAAAAATACTTCTTGTTATTCTATCTTGTTTTAAAGCAATTATAGTGTTTATTTTCTTTGATTTAATATCTTCTTTAAGTCTTTCAAATTCAGGTCTATAATTGCCTGTTTTAGCACTTATACCAGCATCAGTATAATAGTCTTTAATAACAAAACCTTTGAATTTACAATATGCTTCTAACCTTTCTTTTTGTTCTGGTAAACTAAAACCTTCTTGTGCTTGATCTTCAGTTGATACTCTCATATAAAGACCACAAACTTTTTTTACATCATCCAATTATCATCATCTCCTTTACTAAAAAAGAGCGAAGCAGTACAACTAGGCTTATTTGTACTACTTCACCCATAAATAAATCAGATATAAGTTTTTCTAATTTAATTATAAACTATTTTCGACAAATTTACTAGTTGGTACGCTTTAAATAATTTTCTAATTCATTAATTTTAATTTTATTACCAAAGTTTTTGATATAAACATCATTAGAATAATTAAAAACAAGAAATATTATATTATTGATAATTACTTTGTGAGGTTCAACATAAGCCAAATTAGATTTATCAATTTTTCTAATACTTCCATTTATAAATGTAGGAGTAGTATTACAAAAATCACAAATAAACTCTAATTTCTTTTTAAGCGATTCATCAATAGGTATTTCTTGTTTGATAATATTAATCATAAACACCATCCTTTCTTTAGGATGATTTCTTTGTAAGACACAAAAAAATCAATCTTTCGATTGATTCTATATATTAAGTTCAAACTAAATAGTTCGAACAGATTCGTCAATGGAGCAGGTGATGGGAATCGGACCCACGTTATTAGCTTGGAAGGCTAGAGTTCTACCATTAAACTACACCTGCATCGCTAAATGCAAGATTCATTTTACTAGAAATGGGTCCGATTGTCAATATCTTTGAAGAAAAAAGTTTAAAATATTAAATAAATTCTAAATAATTATAAATGGTTTAATTTTCTAGACTACTTTTTCTTTATAATAAATATTAATTGTTATATAATATTAATAGGTGATTAGAAATGGACAGAATGAATGAAATAATTGAACTTTTAAATAAATACTCATATGAATATTATACATTAGATAAGCCAACTGTTGATGATGCAGAATACGATAGATTAATGCAAGAATTAATAAGAATAGAGTCTTCACATCCAGAATGGGTAAGAGATGATTCACCAACTAGAAAAATAGGTGGAGAAATAATTTCTGAATTTAAAAAAGTTACTCATGCTGTGCCTATGATGAGTTTAGGAAATGTATTTAATGAAGAAGAAATAAGAGATTTTGATAGAAAAATATCAGAAGTATTTCCAAATCATGAATATGTATGTGAACTTAAAATAGATGGCCTTGCGGTTAGTCTCGAATATAAAAATGGCAAATTCACAAGAGCGGCTACTCGTGGAGATGGAATTACTGGTGAAGATATAACTCACAATGTTAAAACAATCAAAACAATACCACATAAATTAAGAGAGGCAGTAGATTTAGATATTCGTGGTGAAATATACATGCCAAAGAAAAGTTTTGAAAAACTTAATAAATATTGTGAAGAACATGGAGAAAATAAATTTCAAAATCCAAGAAATGCTGCGGCTGGATCAATAAGGCAACTTGATTCAAATATAGCTGCACATAGAGGACTTGATGCGTTTTTATATCATTATCCATTAACTCCATTCAAAACTCATTATGAAACATTAATGTATATGAAAAAATTAGGATTTGTAGTAAATCCTAACATAAAATTATGTAAGAATATTGATGAAGTTTTAAAATATATAGAAGAATGGACTATTAAAAGAAATACACTTCCTTATGAAATAGATGGTATCGTAATAAAAGTAAATGATATTGAAATGCAAAGGGAACTTGGATTTACAGCAAAAGTACCAAAATGGGCTACTGCATATAAGTTTCCACCAGAACATGTTCTTACAAAACTAACTGATATAATTTTTACAGTTGGAAGAACAGGCCAAATAACACCAAATGCTGTTTTAGAACCAGTAAGGGTTATGGGAAGTACTATTTCAAGAGCTACACTTCATAATGCCGACTATTGCATTGAAAAAGATATACGAATTGGAGATTATGTGTATATTTATAAAGCAGGAGATGTAATACCGGCGGTTGATAGAGTGGAATTATCAAGAAGAAATGGAAGTGAAAAGCCGTTTAGTATGATCGAAAGCTGTCCAATGTGTGGAAGCAAACTAGTACAAAAAGATAAAATGGTAGATTATTTTTGCACAAATATTCATTGTCCTGCTAGAAAAATAGAAAGTCTAATTCATTATGTAAGTAGAAATGCTATGAATATAGATGGTCTTGGAGATAAAATAATTGAAGATTTTTATAACTATGGATATATTAGAAAATTTAGTGACATATATAAACTAGATACTAAGAGAGAGGAATTAATAGAACTAGAAGGATTTGGAAATAAAAGTGTCGATTCTATACTTGAAAGTATAGAAAAATCTAAGTCTAATGAATTAGATAGATTACTATTTGCTCTTGGTATAAATGGAATAGGTGCTAAAACAGCTAAATTGTTGTGTAAATATTATACGAATATAGATTCATTAATGGATGCAACTGAAGAAGAACTTGCTACTATTAGAGATATAGGGGAAACATTATCAGTAAATATAGTTAACTATTTTAAAGATGAAAAGAATCTTGAAGAGATAAATGAACTTAAAAAACTAGGTGTAAATATGACATATAATGGTAAAACTATTACTGAAAGTGAAGAATTTAAAAATAAAAAGTTTGTTATAACAGGAACATTTGATGGAATGACTCGTGAAGAAATAAAAGAATATATTGAATTACATGGCGGTCTTACAAGTGAATCAGTTAGTAAAAAAACAGATGTTGTATTAGTTGGAGAGAATCCTGGAAGCAAAAGAGATAGAGCAATAGAATTAAATATTCCTATATGGAATCAAGAAAAATTATATGAAATAATAGGGGATACTGGAAATAAAGAATAAAATATTGTATAATATAAAAAAACCAAGGAAGGTGTTTAATTAAATATGGGAAAAAACAAAAAAATAAGAAATAATAAAGTTTTATTAGTATTGTTAGGTATTTTATTAGTATGTATCATAGCAATAGGAATATTATTTTATAAATTCTTTTATGCTGGTGCAGGTGGAACTAAATATGGAAATAGATTAAATGGAATAGAAAATTATCCGTTAAGTTCAAACTTACAAGATGAAATAAAATCATTATATAGTGATAATTCAAAAGTAGGAACTGTAAAAGTGAATACTGAGGGAAGAGTTATTTATGTTGATATAGACTTTAAAGAATCATTAAAAGTTAATGAAGCTAAGTCTTTAGCAGAAAAGGCACTAGAAAAGATAGGAGAAAATAATTTGACATATTATGATGTTCATTTTATACTTACTTATTCTGGTGAAGAAGAAAATGAAAATTTTCCATTGTTTGGAGCTAAAAGTTCTAATAGTTTAAAGGTAGTATGGTAGTATGAAAAATAATAAAAAGAAAAAGAAGAGTATAATAATAGTATTCGCGATAATAATTATATTAGTATCAGGATTTCTTGGTACATTATATTATATAACGAGTACTGTAAATAATTATTCTTATAGTGAGAAAAAATGGATAAGTGAAAATACTGATACAACATACGATGTATATGTAGAGCCATCGCTTCCAATATTTTCTAATAATGGTAAAGGTGTATATTATGAATATTTAAATGCATTAAAAGAGGATACTGGTCTTAATTTAAATATTGTAACTACAGATACATCAAATATAAAACTTGTAAATAAAAATTATGTTGGTAATGATGATATTGTTATATATAAAGATCATTTTATTGTAGTTGGTGAAAAAGATACTGTAAATAAATTAACTGATTTAGGTGGAAAGACTGTTGGTGTTCTTGAAAGTGACAGTGAAACTATTTCATTGTATTTAACAGCATATAAAAATATAAATATAAAAAGTTTTAATTCATATAATGAACTTTCAACTGAATTTGATAATAAATCAATTAGTTATATGATAGTGCCAATGTATAAATATATAAATGATATTGTTACTAATGATTATGAAATAGTATATCATTTAGATGGACTTTATTCTTATTATTGTTTAGAACTTAATGAAGAAGATAATGCTGATTTAGTTAGTATTATGAAGAAGTTCTATTATAGATGGGAAAATAAAGCTAAAAGTAATATAAATGAATATTTTTTAGATATATATTATACAGCTAAAAATTATACTGAAATTGAAAAAGAATCTATAACTAATGAGGACTTTATAGTTGGATATATAGAAAATCTTCCATATGAAGGTAAAATAAGAAGTAATTTTACAGGACTTACTAATACATATTTAAGTAAGTTTGCTGATATGACTGGTGTTACATATAAATATATAGAATATAAAGATACTAAAGAACTAAATGATGCTTTATCTAATAAGAAAATTGATTTAGCTTTAAATTATTATTCTCTTAGTAATGATAATTATACAAGTAGTAGAACACTTGGCCCTACAGAATATGTAGTACTTGCTCATGTAGATAATAATATAGTAGTAAATTCATTATATAGTTTAGTTAATATGAAAGTATCTATGCTTTCAAATATGAATCTTAAATATAATATGGCTAGTAAAAACTTATTTGAAATAAAAGATTTTGCTACTGTAAAAACTATGATTAAAAATATTGATAAAGATTCAATAGTTATAATAGAAAAAGAAGTATATGATTATTATAAAGATTCTTCACTTAAAAATTATAGTATAAGATTAATAGAAAGTGTTAAATTAAATAATTCATTCTTACTTAATAAATCTAATACAGCATTTAATAAATTATTTGATTTCTATTTAAGTACTCTTAGTTCAAATGAAATGAAAAATGAAAGTGTAGTAGGAGTAATTGAAACACTTAAAAATAATAGATTATTTAATTTTATAATAAGTAATTTATTATATATTGTAATTGGTGCTTTAATAGTTGGATTTATAATATATACTTTAGTGAAGAAATCACTTTACGTTAAAAAAATTAAAAAAGAAGATAGACTTTATTATTTTGATGCGATGACTAATTTAAAAAATAGAAATTATTTAAATGATAATATTGATTTTTGGTCAGGTACTAAAGTTTATCCACAAGCTATCGTTGTAATTGATATTAATAAATTAAAATTATTAAATGATAGAAAAGGTCATGAAGCTGGAGATAATCAAATTAAAGCTGTAGCAAATGTTCTTATTAAAACACAAAGAGATAATTCAGAAATAATGAGAACTGATGGAGATGAATTTATGATTTATCTAGTAGGATATGATGAAAAGAAAATAGGATCTTATATTCATAAGTTAAATCGTGAATTATTATCTAGTTTACCTCATAAAGATTATGGTGTATCTATTGGATATAGTATGATTACTAATGAGCAAACAACAATAGATGATGCGATCAATGATTCACTGTTAATGATTAAAAAATCAAAGGGTAATGCCTAATGAAAGATAAGTTTATTGAATTGTATAATTTAATATTTGGAAAAGAATTGAGTATATTGCCAGGAAATTTAGCATACTCATTCTTTTTATCAATGATACCTATATTGACACTGATAGTTTACATTTTAGCAACATTTAATTTACCTATGGATACTGTTAATAATTTCTTAACAAGTACATTTCCAAATAGTGTTGTTGAATTATTACAACCAATATTTACATCACAGTTAACTGCTGATTCATTAATGACAATTATATTAGGATTAGTTGTTGTTATAAATGGATGTAATGCGATTATAATAGCAAGTAATACAATATTTAATATAGAGAATGCTTCTTTAATTAAAAGAATAGTTAAATCAATAATATTAGCAATATGTATTATTTCACTATTTGCGTTTATTGTAATAGTTCCACTTCTTGGTAAATCTATATTAACTGTAATAGGTATGTTTACTGATATATTTACTACTCATGATAAGCTAGTTGGGGCACTTTATATTATTTTACAAGTTCCTGTATCTTTACTTGTTGTATATTTTATTATTAAAGTTGTGTATACAATTGCTCCTGATGAGAGAATACCAAGTAAATACACAAGTAAAGGTGCTTTGTTTACAGCAATATCATGGTTGATAGTAACAGCTATTTATTCATACTATATAAATAATGTAGCAAGATATGATATAGTGTATGGTAATCTTGCTAATATAGTTATGTTACTTTTATGGTTTTATATACTAGCATATATATTTGTTATTGGGCTTTGTTTAAATAAAAAGAAAACTGATAAAGGTATAGAACAAACTAATACTATAATACTTGATGAAATAAGAAAAAGAGTTCAAGAAGAAAAAAAGAAAAAATAATGTTAATTCGACATTATTTTTTTGTTCGTTATTATAAAATATGAGTGGTGAATAAAATGAAGGTTAAAATAATTGATGAAAGTCATGAAAAAGATTTAGAAAGGAGCGTAAATGAATTTTTAGAATCGACTTTGAATGAGATAATCGAAATACAATTTAGAACTGCTGTGTCGATATTTGGAGAAGAACAAGTATATTGTTTTTCGGCAATGATAGTATATCAAGAGAAAAAGAGTTAATTTTTTATTAACTCTTTTTAATGTAATATTTTAAATATTGCTGCGCCTAATATTATTCCAATACATATTGTCATTATTATTATGTAAGCTACAAAGTATTTATTAGTGTAACCTGCATATCTTTTATCACCACTATTCATTCTAAGAACAGGTCCTGCTTCTTCTAGCGAATCGATTCTTTTTTCTTCAATTTCTTGTGTTCCGACATTATCTTTAGGTGCATTTCCATATTCTTTCATGTACATTTCTTCGTATTTCTTAAGTGCTCTTAATTCTTCTAATGTTAAGTTTTTACCACTTTTGAAACTTTCACATAGTTCTTCATATTTTTCAGGACTTAATATGATATCGCTGTTATCTTCTGCTTTTTGTGGTGAAGTCATTGAAAAACTATCAGAAATGCCATTATTGTTACTTGCTACTACTTGTGATTTAACTGTATCATTATATCCGATGTCAGTTACTACTACGTCATTACTTCCTTCAAGAACATGTATACTAGCATCATCACTATGAGTTACTTTATCTTTTTTAATATCATCTCTATAAGGTGAAGCACTATGTATAAATGATATCATATTTACTTCTTCATGATTAACATATTCAGGTTCTACATCTTTTGTAGCAGTTAAGTTTATTTCTGGTGTTATTGAAGTTAATTCTTTAAAGAAATCTTCTGGATTAATTCTATTACCAATACCAACTGCTTTTATTTTTTCTTTATATAGCTTGGAAACTTTTTTCTCATTTTCAGTTTCAACTAAATGAACTACATCATTACTATCAACATATTTAACGTATTGTTTTCCTTTTAAATATATTATGTTTATTTGACCTTTTTTTTCAAAACTATTTTGTAGTTTTTCATTAACATTTGTATTTTTATCATTTATACTATCTGCTTCTTTTAACATATCTATATGTCTTTTGATAGCATCTTCATCTGCTTTAGCAATTAGTTCAGGGCTACCAGCAATTGCAAGTAACGTATTAGCATCGTTATTTAAAACTAATTTATCAAAGTCTTGACCTAATTTTTCTTTTAATACTTGTACTGCTTTTAATTGTTCTTCCATGTCTGGTTTTATATCAATACCAAACTTATACATTTGTGAAAAATATCTAGCATAATCTTCAACTAAAGCCTCTTCTAAATATTCTCCATAATCTATTTCTTCTAATTTACCTTCAACTTTTAAACTCTTTTTACATTTAACATCAACAATATTATCAAGTAGAGTTCTAAGTACTGCTCCTCTTAATTTGTTATCGTCATCACCACATTGTTTAATCATTTCTTCATCAACAAAAGATTGAAAGTTTAATATTGCTATTTTATTTTCAGGTAAAAATTTTCCAAATTTAACAGTTAGACACTTTTTTATAAGAGATTCAAATTGTTTTAGTTTATTTAATGTTTCAGTATTATCCATAAAAATCCTCCTTAGTATCCATAATAAGTATATAATATTTTTTAACGATTTACAACTTCTTTTTTACTTTTCTCTGTGGTATAATATTTTTACATTAAATGTTGGAGGTGAATTTTATGAAAGTTATTTTTATTAAAGATGTTAAGAAACAAGCAAAAAAGGATGAAATTAAAGATGTTAAAGATGGATATGCTAAGTTCTTAATAGCTGAAGGGTTAGCAGTACCTTATACTGATAAGGGAGCTAGCATTTTAAAGAGTGAAATTAAAGAAAGAGAAGATAATGAACAAGCTCTTATTGATGAATGCAATAAAATTAAAAATAAACTTCAAAATAAAGAGATAGAATTCAAAGTTAAAACAGGAAATAATGGAAAAGTATTTGGAAGTATTACTTCTAAGAATATAAGTGAAGAACTTGAGAAGATGGGTTATCAAATAGATAAAAAGAAAGTGATTATTAGTAATGATATTAATACTCTTGGAGTACATAGTGTAACAATAGTATTACATAAAGAAGTATCATTCAATATTAATGTAAAATTATCAAGCCTATAGGGAGGTATTTATGGCTAGAAACGAACTTAGAAAGACACCACAAAATGTAGAAGCTGAAATATCTGTTTTAGGATGTGGTTTTTTAGATAGAACTGCGCTTGATAAAATTATGGATGAAGTTAGTGAAGAAATGTTCTATGATCCAAAAAATAGAACTATATATAAAGCAATGAGAACATTACATCAAAACAATATACCTGTTGATGTTAATACAATATGTAATGAACTTGATAAAGATAAATTATTATCTGATGTTGGTGGGGTAGAATATATTACTGAAATAATAAATTCAGTACCATCAACAGCTAACTTAAATTATTATATTAAAATAATATTTGAAAAAAGTGTTTTACGTAATTTAATAGAGAAGGCTGACAGAATACAAGAAGAGTGTTATAATGAAGATGATAGTATAGAGAATATTGTTGAAAGTGCTGAAAGAAATATCTTAGGTGTTTATAATGATAAACTAGGTAGAGATATGCAGAAGATACAAGATATATTACCTGAAGTACAAAAGAATCTTGAACTTTTAGCTCAAACAAAATCAGACTATACTGGAATTAGAACTGGTTATTATGACTTTGATGAAATGACTAGAGGACTTCAAAAGAAACAAGTTATTATTATCGCAGGAAGACCAGGTTGTGGAAAAAGTGCATTTTCATTAAATGTAGCATTAAACGCAGCAATAAATAACAAAAATTCAGTAGCATTATTCTCACTAGAAATGGGTGCTGATGAAATTGCAAAAAGAATGTTTGGATGTGTTGGTAGAATTGATGGAGATGTATTAAAAACAGGAAGACTTAAACAAAATGATAGACAAAAATTTAATGAAGCAATGAGTGAACTATCTGATATTAAATTTTATATTGATGACTCAGGTGGTCTTACAGTAAGTGAAATAAGAAGAAAATGTAGAAAACTTAAAAATTCAGATGATGGTCTTGATTTAGTTATAATAGATTACTTACAATTATTATCAAGTTCATCAAAATATGCTGGTCAAAGAGTACAAGAAGTTAGTGAAATAAGCCGTGACATAAAGAAAATGGCCATGGAATTAGATGTACCAATAATCGCCCTTGCTCAATTATCAAGAAGCGTTGAGCAAAGAAAAGGTAACGATAGTAAGCCAAAATTATCAGACTTAAGAGAATCAGGTTCTATAGAACAAGATGCCGATATAGTACTATTCCTTCACAGTGAAGAATATGGTAAATATGATGGTAATATAAGAAGACCAATTGAACTTTTAGTAGCAAAACACAGAGCTGGTTCAACTGGAAGTGTTAATTTAATATTTCAACTAAATACAGGTACATTTGAAAATGCCAGTAGAAATAAGGAAGTAGAGAATGAATAATAAAATATCAATATCTGAAATTATATTTGGACTATTTGTGTCATTATTAGTAATATATATGACACTTACTTTTGAACCTAAAAAAGATAAGATAAATGAATTCTATCAAGTATATTTAGGTGGTCAAAAGATAGGATTAATCAATTCAAAAGATGATCTTTATAATTTAATTGATAAAGAACAAGAAGGTATTAAAAAGAAATATAATGTTGATAAAGTATATCCTCCAGAAGGACTTGAAGTTGAGAAAATTTTAACATATAAAACTAATCTTAAAACTTCTGAACAAATATATGATGAAATAAATGATATTGATCCTTTTACAATAGAAGGATATGAAGTAACAGTAAAAAAAGGCGATAAAAAGACTAAGTTTTATATACTTCATAAAGAAGATCTTGATGAAGCTGTTAAAAATACTGTATTATCATTTGTAAAAGAAGATGAATATAATAATTATTTAAATGGTGTTGAGAAAGATAGTAATGAAGAGGGTAGAAGTATTACTGATATTTATTTTGAGAGTGATTTAAGTATTAAGAAAACATATATTTCTACAGAAGAAAATATAATAACTGATAAAGATACTTTAAAAATGTATTTCTTATTTGGAACTACTAATTTAACTGGAACATATAAGGTTAAAGCAAGTGATACAATTGAATCAATTGCTTATAATAATAAACTTGGTGTAGAAGATTTTTTAGTAGCAAATCCAGATATCAAAGGTGAAAATGCTTTACTAGCTGTTGGACAAGAAGTAACAGTCGCAGCTATTGAACCAGTATCAAATATAATAGTTGAATCATTTGAAACAGAAATGCAAAAAGTAGAATATGATACTGAAATACAATATGATAATAAATTATCAGTAGAAGAAACATATGTTAAACAAGAGGGTTCAAATGGACTTTCAAAAGTAGTTTATGCGACTAAAGAATCAAATGGAGTTATCTTAGATTCACAAATGGTTAGTGAAGATGTTATAACAGAGCCAACTAAAAAAATAGTAGTCGCTGGAGCTAAAGGTGTTTATTATGTTGGTAACTCTACATATTGGGTATGGCCAACAAGTAAGCCATATAGAATTAGTTCATGTTATCAATATAGAAACCATCCAATAAGAGGACAATATCATTTCCATGCAGCACTTGATATAACTGGTACTAAGAGTAAAAATATATATGCTATACAAAGTGGTACAGTTATTTCTGCATTTAATGATAATGGATATCACCAAGGAGCAGGTAATAATATTAAGATAGAACATGCTAATAATTATGTTTCACAATATATGCATTTAGCAAAATCACTTGTTAAAGTTGGTGACCATGTAGAAAAAGGACAATTAATAGGTATCATGGGACGTACAGGTTCAGCAACAGGAGTGCACCTTGACTTTAGAGTATTTAAAAATGGTAACAATATAAATCCATTCTCAATATACTATAAAACTGCCTATCCTTGTTATGGTAAATAATATGATAAAAATAATATGTGTTGGTAAAATAAAAGAAAAATATTTAAATCATTTAATAAATGATTATAAAACTAGAATATCAAAATATCATAAAATAGAAATAATAGAACTTAAAGATAGAGGTATAGATAGTGAATCAAATGAAATATTAAGTCATTTAAACGATAAAGATTATAATATATGTATGGATATAAATGGAAAAGAATATACATCGGTAGAATTATCTAATTTAATAAATAATACATTTATAAATGGATATGGCACTATTACATTTATTATAGGTGGAAGTGATGGTATAAAAGACATTGTTAAAGATAAATGTAACATGAAATTATCATTTTCACACCTTACATTTCCTCATGGATTATTTAGAGGTATATTATTAGAACAAATATATAGAAGTTTCAAAATAATAAATAATGAAACTTATCATAAATAAAATAAATATAAAATATTATTAGTATGTGGACAATATTAATAATATTTTTATTTTGTTTTTCAGTTTATTTATCAGTAAAATTAAAGTTTCAAAATTATAAAATTAACATTAAAGAATTATTTAGAAATGATAAAACATCTTTATATTTAACACTTGGTACTAAAGTAGGAGTAGGTTCAATAATAGGTACTACATCATCAATAATAATAGGTGGATTTTCATCTGTGATATGGATAATATTATTTTCTATTTTAACCACATCAATTATTTATTATGAAGCATATCTTGGAAGAAAAAATAGAGTTAAACTTAATAATGATTATATAGGTGGGCCAAACTTTATCGTTAAAAACAAGTTACTTAGTTTTATATCACTTATACTTTTATTATTAATTTACACATTTATGTTTCAAATGATACAAATGAATACAATAAGTAATATGATATTATTAAATGTTAACATAAGTAAAAAGTTAATATTGATAGTTTTTCTAATTATTCTTTTAGTGACAATTAATCTAAAAATAAAAGAAATATTAAATATTATGAATAAGATAGTACCAATAATGTGTTTATTCTTTATAATTATTTGTCTTTATGGAATTATTAGTAATTATGATATATTGTTTTCATCTATAGAAGTTTATCTAAAAGACATATTCAGTATTAAATCGATATTATGCGGTATGATTATTGGTATAAAGAGAAGCATATTTATGAATGAATTATTGATAGGTACTACATCTCTTAGCGCATCAACTGATAAAAATGATATAAATATAAGTATTAAATATCAAATATTGTCAATTTTTTTTATAACAATAACAATGACTCTTCTAATAAGTTCTCTTATATTAATATATATTTATAATAATCCTATCATAAATGATTATAATTTACTTATAAATAATATATTTCATACGACTTATGGAAGTATTGGAACATTATTTTTAATAATAATTATTATCTTATTTGGATTTACTACTATATTAAGTGGATTTTATATAGGTAAAACTAATATTGAATATTTAACTAAATCTAAATTGATTCTTAATATATTTAAATTACTATTTATAGTTGTAACACTATCTGGAATAATAATTAATAATTTCTTTATATGGAAATATTTAGATAATTTAATATTTATAATGATTATAATTAATTCTTATAGTATAATTAAGTCACTAGGAAGTGATTAATGTGATAGGTAATGATTGGGATACTGTTTTAGAACCTGTATGGAAGAGTCCAGGATTTCATAAATTTATGAATATTGTAAAAGAAGAATATAAAACACATACATGTTATCCAGAATATAACAATATATTTAATGCATTAAAACTAACACCATATAATAATGTTAAAATAGTTATATTAGGTCAAGATCCATATCATGGAGAAGGTGAAGCACATGGACTTTCTTTTAGTGTACAAGAAGGTGTAAAGTTACCACCAAGTTTACAAAATATATTTAAAGAACTTTATGATGACTTAGGGATTAAGAATGATAGTAGTGGAGATTTAACACCATGGGCTAAAGAAGGTGTACTTTTATTAAACTCAGTATTAACAGTTAGAAAAGATATGCCAGCATCACATAAAGACCTTGGATGGAACCTACTTACAGACCATATAATAAAACTATTAAATGAAAGAAATACACCAACAGTATTTATATTGTGGGGTAACTTTGCTCGTGCTAAAAAAGCATTCATAACAAATAAAAATCATCTTGTAATAGAAAGTACTCATCCAAGTCCTTTTTCTGCTAGAAACGGATTTTTTGGAAGTAAACCATTTAGTAAAGCAAATAATTTTTTAAAAGCACACAATATAAAAGAAGTGAATTTTACACTTCCAAATCATTATTAAAATTAATATCTAATTCTTTTCCTTCAATAATATTTCTAATTTTCAATTTCCTAATTTTAGAAATAATATTGTAAGGAAATTTTTTAATCATATTATTATATTGTAAAGTATATTTATTATAATAAGTTCTAATAGAAACTATTTTTAAATCATTATTTTCATATTTCTTAACATAATCTTTTAAAGTTTTAAGATCTTTAGATTTAGGATTATCTTCTATAACATGAACTAATTCTTCGTAGCACTTAATTAATTTCTTTTCATCTTTAAATGAATCTAAATTATCTATTTCTAAATCCTTAACTTCATCAAAAGCAGTACTTTCACATTTAAATTTACTAGTCGCAACTTTTATCATTTTAGATATTATTTCATTTTTACGTTTAAGTTCATCTATGCATTCTTTTTCACTATCATCAAGTAAATCTTTAATATTATTTAATTTTTCAGCATGATATTTAAATAATATAATAGTTAACATTACAAGAACTATTAGTATTACAAGTATTAATGCTATTACATTTAATGTATTCATTATTATCACATCCTACGTAATATTATATCAAAAATTGATGTTATTTAAAAGACTATTTTGCATATGTAATTTTTTCATCAAATTCTACAAAGTCAACATATATCATTAGAATTAAATAACTTTTATTATTTTCTACGTCATTGATAATTAAGTTATCACGTCCTGCGTGTTCAATTAAACCTACAAATATTCTATCTCTCCATTCAACAGAATCTGAAAATGATGCATGCACTCTTACTTTTTTTCCAATATTGTTTCTAAGAATGTTTTCTATATAGCTTTGTTCAATAGGCTCATTAGAATTATTAAAATTATCAATAATTGGATTATTAGTATCTCTTTCTATATCATTAATAAATACTGGTGTTTGATAATAACTACCATTCATATAGTCATCTCCTTTACTAGTATTATTTAATGATTAAAATAAGTAATTGTGATTATTTTTTATTAGTTTTATATAAATATGTAATAGCAAAGTTAAATAAAAGAATAGAGACCATTACAAATGGATTAATCATTACTTTAAATATCTTGTACATTGATTTTAAACTGAATTTAGCTTTTCCAACTATAGCGCCATAATTTATATTGTGAACTAGATTATCATTATTACCTTTAGTAGTGTATTTAAGTCCTTCTATATTATCTATCTTTTTGACTACATATTTATTACCATATTTATAGCATATAATATCGCCAATATTATAAGTGCCATCTTTAGTATATATAAGAGCAATATCACCTGTTTTATAAATTGGACTCATACCATCATCATATATAGGAAAGTATGAATAATCAAGAACAGTAGCATAGTCTTTATGATAGATATATTTATTTATATATGTAAAAGCTACCGCGCTTAAAATAATTATGTACGATACTATAATAATAGCTTGAATTGTTCTCATAACTCTCATATATATTTTCATATGAATATTATAGCATAACTCTTTAAAAAAGTTTATAAATAATTTATAATGAAAGTGGAGGTTAACAATGAAAATTAAAATAGGGGTATCTAATCATCATGTACATTTAACACATGAAGCATTGGAAGTATTATTTGGTAAAGATTATGAACTTACTAAAAAAAGAGATTTAATTCAAAAAGGACAATATGCATGTGAAGAAACAGTAACTCTTAAAAAAGATGATAAAATACTTGAACATGTAAGAATAATAGGACCTTGTAGAAAATATACTCAAGTTGAATTATTAGATAGGGATAATGATTACTTTTGTATTAATGCGCCAACTAGAAAAAGTGGAGACTTAAATAATAGTGGAACATTAACTATTGTTGGACCAAAAGGTGAGTATGAAGCTAAAAGTATGGTTGTTGTTTCTAATACACATATTCATATGAGTAGTGAAGACTTAATTAATTTTAATGTTTCTAATGATGAAATTGTAAAAGTTAAAACAGATAGTGGTCTTATTATTGAAGACGTACATATTAAAAGTGATGAAACATGTGTACTTGAAATGCATATTAATAAAGATGTAGCAGAATCTCTTAATATAGAAACAGGAGATGAGGTAGAAATATGTTAAAACTTGAACACGTAACAAAATATTACGATGATTTTAGAGCAGTAAATGATTTATCATTTGAAATACATGAAGGAGAAATATTTGGACTTCTTGGTGTTAATGGTGCTGGTAAAACAACAACATTTAGAATGATAATGGGTCTTCTTGATATAACAGAAGGTAAAATAACACTTAATGATAAAAAGATAGATTATAGTGTTACAGATGAAATTGGATTCTTAACAGAAGAAAGAAGTTTACTTCCATCAAAGACAGTTTTAGAGCAGGCAATATATTATGGAGTACTAAAAGGTCTTACTGAAAAAGAAGTAGAAAAAAGACTAGATAAATATTTAGAAGAATTCAATATTACAGAATATAAAAATAAAAAAATAAAAGAATTATCAAAGGGAAATCAACAAAAAATACAATTTATAATAAGTATATTACATGAACCAAAATTACTTATATTAGATGAACCATTTAGTGGATTAGATCCAATAAACGTAGAAATGTTTAAGAAAGTAATACTAAGACTTAAAAAACAAAAAACTATGATAATATTCTCTTCACATATGATGGAACATATAGAATACTTTTGTGATTCATTAATAATACTTGTTCATGGTAATACTGTTTTAAAAGGAAAACTTACTAAAATAAAAGAAGATTTTAGAAAGAAAAATATAAAAGTTATTGCTGATTTGGATGTAGATGATATTAAGAAAATAGATGGCGTAGAAGACATAGAAGTTAATAAAAATGAATACACTATTAAAATATCTGATATAAAATACGTAGAAAGTGTATTTAAAAAAGTATCTAAATGTAATAATGTAACTAAATTTGTAGTTGAAGAACCAACTTTAAATGAAATATTTATAAGTAAAGTAGGTGAAGCATATGAAAAATAAGTTTAGATTTTTGACAAAAGACAGTATTAAAAAGAAAGTATGTACTAAATCATTTAGAATAATAAATATAGTTCTTCTTATAATAATAGTTGGTCTTGTAAATTTAGATTCAATTGTTAAATTATTTGGAGGAGATTTTGAAGATAAAATAAATGTATATGTTATTGATAATGTTGGTATTTATAATGAACTTGAAACGACATTAAATAGTGGTTATAAGGATATATTAGATAGTTATAATACTGAAATTAAAGCATCAGATAAATCTATTGATGAACTTAAAGAGGATATTATCAAAGATGAAACAAAAGATGTAATAATAAATATTAAAAAAGTAAATAATGTATCTCTTGATAAAATGTTTGATGCTGAAGTAATATCATATGAAAAAATAGATAAACTGTTATATCAAGATATCATAAATGCATTAAATACTACTAAAGCAAATATGGCTTTAAAAGAAGCAAATATCAGTTCTGAATTACTTAATAGTATTTATAATCCAGTAGAAATAGATAGAATATATCTTAATGAAGATATGAATGATAATCAAGAATTAATAGAAATGATAGGTACAGTATTAATAATAGTATTTATATTACCATTCTTTATCTTAATATTATTGATAGTTCAAATGATAGGTGCTGAAATTAATGAAGAAAAGAGTACCAAGAGTATGGAAGTTATTATATCAAGCGTATCACCACAAGTACATTTTATGTCTAAATTAATATCAGCGAATGTATTTGCAATATTACAAGGAATATTATTAATTTTATATTCAGTAATAGGTATAGTTATAAGACTTTTAACAACAGGTACAAGTGGTGTTGGAAGTGTAGTAGGTGCTTCTGAAGTAGGAAAAATAAGTGAGTATATAAATATGTTTACATCAAGTGAACTCGCAACAAGATTAGTAAGTGGTATACCATTCTTTATAATATTAATATTACTTAGTTTCTTTGCTTATTCATTATTTATTGGAGTACTTGCTAGTATGACAACTAATATGGAAGACTATAATCAAATACAAACACCAGTAATGATATTTCTTATGATAGGTTATTATTTAGCAATATTTGCATCAGTTTATCAAGGTTCAATATTTATAAAAGTAGCAGCATTTATACCATTTATATCAGGTATACTTGCTCCAGTACTTTATACACTTGGTGAAATGAGTATATTAGATTTAATAATTTCTATAGGATTACTTGCAGGTACATGTGCATTACTTTATAAATATGGACTTAGAATATATAAGGCAGGAATACTTAATTATTCTTCAAGTAAATTATGGAATAAAATATTTAAATCGTTAAAGGAAAAATAATATGGATAATAATAATTTAAAAAGCAAATTAAATTTTAAAGTAATATTGTTAATTATTGGTATCTTATTTGTACTTTTAGTACCAATTAAGAAAACATATAGAGATGGTGGAACTAGAGAATATAGTGCGATTCTTTATAAAGTAATTAAATGGCATACATTTGATGATGATTATGAAAGTGGATATAAAGATACAACTGAAATACATATTTTCCCAACTAATTTTCATAGTCTAGATTATTATAGAGAGGTTAAACCAACTAGTTTATACATAATGAATAATAATAAGACTAAAAGAGTTAAAGCAAATACAGGTTCATTTAATTGGTGTAGTTTGAATAGTAATGATAGTTTAACAAAATCTTGTGTTACTTCTGATTCACTTGGTCCGACTGATATGAAGTATAAAGAGACTTTAACTGTAAAAAGAAATGATAAAATATATCATAATAATGATATGAAAGTAAGTAAGGTTGAAGTGTATAGTAATGGTAAACTAAATAGATTACTGGACTATATAGAATATGAAAAAGCTATAAGAGTTAATTTAGAAAAAGGTGAATATATTATAGTTATACATAGTGAATATGCTGAGGGGAAAGCATGGTACTCATTAAAAATAAATGTAGAATAATGTTAACAATTTGTTAACATTTTCTTTTACATAAATAGTTTACAATGAATAAATTATATGTTAGAATAATCGAACACAAAAGAGGTAGAAATGAAAAAGAAAAATATAATTGTTGATAAAATACCTGAAGAATATATGATAAAAAGTTTAGGCTCTGGAGTAAGTGCTGAATGTTTTTTAACGAGTGAAGGAAAAGTATTTAAAAAATACCATGATGAGAATAATAGATGGATTTATAGTTCACATAAGAATAAAGAACATTATGATAGTAGAATATTTGTATTTCCTGAAGTGTATGTATTTAAAGGAAGTGTGTCTCCTGAAAACTTTATAGGTTATATGATGGAATATGTTCAAGGATTTAAATATAGTGAACTTGAAAATAGTATTCTTATAAGAGATTTAATAAATGCTGTTAGAATGATAGAAAGAGAAATAAAAAGTCTTACATTTCAAGGTCTTATGTTTACTGATCTGAATAAAGACAATATTATGTTTAAAACAATAAATGAACCTAAAGTTATAGATACTGATTTATATGAAGCAACTTATAATGATATGTTTGGAGATATGTTCAAAGAAAATATAAAAGAACTTGCTGAAACAATCATTAGTGATATATTGAGTAGTGGATTATTAGAATCACTTAAAATGAATAGGTATATTTTAGATTGCGGTTGTTATGGTATGGTGTTACCTTCAGTAATGATGGAGGAATTATTAAATTATGCTGAACAAAGACTAGAAACTAGTATAATTTCATATGGTGAATATAAGAATGGATTAAAAATGCTTAAAAGGAAACAAAGTTGATAAGAAGCATATAATTTGATATAATCACGTAAGATAAAAAGGAGTGATATATTGAGAATAGGTATAGATATAGATGATACACTAATAGATTCATGTGATGTAGTAGAAGAATATGCATATAAACATAGTAAAGAATATGGGGATGGAAGTGTCATATTAAATAATATAGATAAAATATTAAGAGGCAACTTTACTGAAAAAGAAATGACTGATTTCTTTAATGATTATGCATGTGAGATGGGGCGTAAACAAAAAGTAAAAAAGAATGCTAAAGAAATAATAGATAGATTAAAAGATGAAGAAAATTCTATTTATATAATTACCGCTAGAAGTGATAAATTTTATAAAGATGTAAATAAATATGTAAAAGAATTTTTGGATGAAAATAATATTAAATATGACAAAATAATAACATCATGTTTTTATAAAGTTGATGTGTGTAAAAATGAAAAAATAGATATTATGTTTGATGATGCCATAGATACATGTGAATCATTATGTAATAATGGGATAGATGCAGTAGTGTTTAATTCAAAATTAAATATATCTAAAGATACAAAATGTAAGAGGGTAAATAGTTGGGATGAAGTTTATAATTATATAAAAAATTGTAAAATAAAAAATTAATAGAAAATTTAATTGACAAAATACTAATTATTATTGTATTATTAAATTGACATAGAAATATGTCATGTCACTTTTACGAATATAAGAGTAAAAGTGTTCAACCAAAACCCCCTGAAGAGGCCGAAAGGCCTCATTTTTGTTTGCTTTAAAGGATTTGAAGCCTATTAAATATTTTTAGGTATTAAGCTAGGTACGTAAATTAAAAAAATACATAAAAATTGATGATTTTAGTGTATTGGAAATAAATTTCCAAAAGTAGGTAAAAATACTAGGTTCTAGAAAAATATTTCCGATTCTTTTTAATATTATTTGACAAAACTAATGATAAATGTTATAATTTCATTAGATTTGTCAAGGAGGAATATTTATGGAAAGGATGACAATTAAGGAATTTAAAGATCAAAGTAATATTGAAATTATAGAATCTATTATGAAAATGAATAATGGATATGTTACTTCAAAAGAACTATCTAATCTTGGAATTCATAGAATGTATCTTAATATTATGAAAGAAAAAGGTATGATAGAAAAAGTTGGCAATGGTATTTATATTGATTCAAGTAAAATAGAAGATAGCTATTTTGTTTTTGGATTAGAACTTCCTAATATTATATATTCACATATGACAGCACTTTATTTTCATGGACTTTCTATTAAAGCTCCAAATGATAAATATGATATAACTGTCCCAAATAATTATTTTAATTATAAAATTAAAAATCATAATGTCTTTTATGTTAATAAAGATATTTATGAACTTGGACTAATTCAAATTGATACTCCAATGGGTAATAAAGTAAAAGCATATGATATGGAAAGATGTATCTGTGATATTATCAGATCTAAAAATAGAATGGATTCAGAGCATGTTAAACATAGTATTAGAGAATATGTTAAAAGAAAAGATAAAGATCTAGTTAAACTATCAAAATATGCTGAAAAACTTGGCGTTAAAAAAGAAGTAATGGATTATGTGGAGGCATTTTATGAATAGCATGCAATTAAAAGATAAACTAAGAAATATTTCTAAAGAAAAGAATGTTGATTTTAATACATTACTTAGACTTTATATGTATGATAGATTTGTTGAAAGATTATCAAAAAGCAAATATAGAGAAAACTTTATCATAAAAGGTGGATTTTATTTAAGCACACTATTTGGAGTAGAAAATAGAACTACTATGGATATAGATACTGCTTTTAGAAATGCAAATTTTAATGAAGATACAATAGTTAAAATGATAAAAGAAATAATATCAATAAAAATAGATGATAATGCTAAACTATCATATTTAGGAATAGCACCGATAAGAGATGAAGATGAATATGGTGGATTTAGAGTAGATATACAAGTTGAACTTGAAAATGTTAAAGAAAAATTTCATGTTGATATAGCCACAGGAGATCCAATTACACCAAAAGAGATAAGATATAAATATATTCCATTATTAGGAGATAACTATATAGATTTATATGCTTATAATATTGAAACAGTATTAGCTGAAAAGATAGAAACAATTCTTAGTAGATCAGAGTTAAATGGTAGAATGAGAGATTTCTATGATGTCTATTTAATTTATACAAAGGATTGGAAGAATATTAATATTGATAATTTTAGAAGAGCTATTGATAAAACATTTGCTAAAAGAGAATATGTTGGGGAACCTTTGATAACAATAGATATATTAAGAGAAAGTGAATTAATAAGAACAAGATGGAAAATATATCAAAGAAAATATGAATATGCAAAAGATATAGATTTTGATGATATATTAGATTGTATAGTAAAAATGGTAGAACAAATGGATCCTGTAGTGGTTTAATTAAATTTGTAAAATGACAGATAAGAGTGCCAAAATGTGGTATAATAATAATCGATAAATCAAGGAGGTTTTAAATGAATTATTTAAATGAATATATGTCAAGACACATGAGTCATTTTGATTTAGAAAATGAATTGACAAAATTAATAAGAGAATATAATGAATTAAGAAATTGTACAATGCTTGTGTATGCTGCAACTACTGAATCACCAATACCTGATGTTGCACTTAATCAAAAGGACTTTTATTTTATTAAAGATTTATTAGATAGTTGTGACACAAAATCAGATAAACTTGAAATATATCTTGAAACGCCAGGTGGTAGAGGCGAAACAGCAGAAGAAATTGTTAAATACGTTAGAAAAAAATACAAAAACGTTTCCTTTGTTATATGCGGAGAAGCAAAAAGTGCTGGAACTATTTTAACTATGTCAGGTGATGAAATATTAATGACCGATACTGGAAGTCTTGGACCAATAGATGCTCAGATGGTAATTGGAAGGAGCCAAGTTTCTGCATATGATTATACAAGTTGGGTTGATGAAAAGAGATTAGAGGCTACTAAAGGGCCTTTAAATCAAGTGGATATAGCTATTCTTGCGCAAATCAGTCCAGGTGAAATAAAAGGTGCAATTAATGCACAAGAATATGCAGTTGATATGGTTGAAGAGTGGCTTGTAAAATATAAATTTAAAAATTGGAATGAGACTGAAACACATCATGAAAAAGTAACAGAAGATAAAAAGAAAAAGAGAGCTAGAGAGATTGCAAATGATTTAAATAACCATAACAAATGGAAAACTCATGGACGTTCACTAAAAAGAGAAGATTTAGAAAGATTAAAACTAAAAATAATTAATGTTGAAGAAGATGAAAAATTAAAAGAAATAGTATATAGAATTCATACTATATGTAGATTGATATATATGACGGGTAATACATATAAGGTAATAGCAACAAGTAATAATAAAATATCATTTACAGCAAATCCACTACCACCAGTCAATAATCAACCTAAGCCTGAAATTGTTGAACTAGATGTTGATTGCCCTAAATGTGGTAAAAAACATAACTTATATTTAAAATTGATAAATAATGATAATTTAGATATTCAAACTCAGCAAAAAGGAAGAATAAAATTCCCTAAAGATAATATATTAAAATGTGATTGTGGATATGAAATGAATTTAGTTGACATTAGAAACAATGTTGAATCACAAATTGGTGTTAAAACAATTGAATAAAAAAATAAAATAAAATATAATAATAATAGGAGGAATTTAAATGAAGAATAAAAATAATAATGAAGATGTAAAAAATGTAAAGAAAACTCCTGAAAAGAAAGAAGCAGTAAAATTTATATATAAAGTAAAGAATTCAGCAAAAAAGAATAATATTTCTTACGACTTAAGAGTAACAAGCTATAATGTTTCTAATAATAATCCATATTCATATGGTATTAGATAAAACAAATAAAAAGATGACCTAGTCCACTAAAGGACTAGGTCATCTTCTTTTTTATTATCTAAATCTTCATTATAATCATAATATTCAGCTTCGTCATAATCAACAACTGTTTCTTTGGGTTTAGGTAATTCTTTTTGTTTGCTTTCTAATAACTTAGTATTTTGAACCTCAATTATTTGAACTATATTCTCAAGTCTATTCTGATACATATGAGAGTAGGTATTAAGCGTTTCATCAATTTTAGAATGCCCTAAATATTTAGCTACTAATGTTATATTAGCGCCACTATCAATTAATAACGATGCACAACTATGTCTAAAGTCATGTATTCTAATATTTTTGACACCAGCTTTAAAAGCATTTTTAGTTTTTCTATCTCTTAATGTGGTTTCTGGTAATGGATCAATATCTCCAAAAACATACCAGTTATCATTAAAATTATAAAATCTACTACTATCATCATATAAGTCTTTTATATAATTTAATAAGAAATTTGGAATAGGTGTTGTTCTATAACTAGACATTGTCTTAGGACTAGATACAGAGTAGGGTTTACCAGTATTAGGATCGGGTGTTTTAGTAATATTTTTATTTACCGATAAACAACCTTTTCTAAAATTAATATCATTCCATGTTAATCCACGAAGTTCACCATTTCTTAATCCACAATAGAATAATACTTGAAATGCACATACAAATTTAGGATCATCTTTAGCAGATAAGAATTTTTGAGATTCTTCTGGTGTATAGAATAACATTTCTCTTTTCCTTTCATTTGGATTAGTAAAATTAGTCATCTTATTATAAACTTTAATAAAGTTAATATCATACCATTTGGTTCCAAAATTCATTATTGTTTTTAAATACTTATAAATACCATTTTTATATCTAGTAGATATCTTTTGCTTATTTATATATTGTCTCCACATTTCATAGTGCCTAATATTAAATGATTCTAGTTTTATATTTAATAAAGGTTCTGAATAAACCATCATATTTTTATAATTATAAAGAGTAGTGGGTTTGACTTTATCTTCCTGATATTTATAATGTTCTTCGATTAACTCTTTAAAAGTTAAATCACTAAATTCAGTAATATTTTTAATGTTAATTTTAAATTCTGCTTCATGATCTTTAGCTTCACGTCTAATAGCAAACTTTTTAGAGTGATATCTTCTAGGTCTTCCTAAATAATCTCTATAAGTTAAATCAACCATCCATGTACGATCATCTTTTGTAGCTTCTTTAGTTTTAACTTGTCTTATAGCCATAAATCTCCTCCTTTATTATTTGCTTCATCAAATTCTCTTTGCGCTTCCTCATCCATTTGCTTTAGCCTTACATCTGCCATAACAGATTCTGCAAAAGATACATAATTACGTACATATGGCATAGGCCTTCTCTTTGTAATAATATCTAAAGCACTAGTAACTTTTCTAAAAGCATCTTTATAGTATTTAATCTCTTCATCTTTTTGAGACATTTCGTTATAATGCTCATGTCTTTCTCTTTCTAATTCATTAAGTCTCTTGTTGTTTTTATAAAAGCTATTTTCTATAGATAAAGAAGTTATTTTTCTATCTTTGTCTTTAGATTGATATTTATTTATATTATTAAGTTTATCTAGTTTATTGAAATCATCCATAAGCTTTTCAACTTACTTTTTACTATAACCAATAATATTCTTTTTCAAATCTGAATTAGTATCCTTTAAAGACTTTTCTAGCACATTTTTAGCCTCTTTAATTTTATCTTTATAATCTTTCAAGTTTTTAGATAATTCTTTTTCTTCAACTTTTAATTCACTTATATGATACTCTAATTTGGTTTGATGCTTTTTGTTAGCGCCAATTTCACCTCTATCAAGATTAAAACTTTTTTCTTTCATATATTCATTAAACTTATCTTGCATATTTGAAAAAGAATTTCTACCACCTAAATCTTTCCAAAATTGATCATTATTTAGAAAATTACCTTTGACTGTTTCATATACCATCTCACCATTTTTATCTCTGAGTAGAATAGGGACTTCTTTATCATTTCCATTTTTATCTTTTCTTATCTCTTTTATCAAATTCCCATCTTTATCTCTTTGATAGCATTTTCTTTTTACTTCATTAACTACTGGTAAAAAGTATGCTTGTAGGTGAGGTGTATCTTCATCAAAATGTATTTGAGCCATAACAATATTTTCTTCACTAACCATATTTTTTAAAAATTCATAACTTTCAACAAAAAAGCTACATACTTTAGCTGGAATATCATTTTTACTTTTTATATCTGGAACTAGAATATTTTGTCCTTCTTTTTTACCAGATTTATATTTCCTATCAGTTTCTTTAAATGGTAAACCCAGAGTCATAAAAAACTCTGAGCCACTAGATATTGTTACACCATTTAATATATTTGTTTTAGATTTATGAAGATATTCTATATTTCTACTTTCTAATTTATATTTAACATCTTGATATAAGTTTTCTTTTTCAAGATCTTTAAATGTAATATTGAATTTAGTTCTTTCTGAATCATAATTACCTGTTCCAATTCTATTTTTCATTTCGTTTCCTATAAGATATAAATCTTTGCTTTTGTAATTATTTTCGAATCTTAATACTTGATATCCATCATACATTTAAAACCTCCTTTAAAAAAGAAAAACAACCATTATTAGTTGTTAATTGACTCTATTATTTCTTTTATTACTTTCCATTTCCATACATAACCTAAGTCGCTTTCTTTATCGATTCGTCCAGAATAAATACCAATTTCTTTAGTAAATGGACTTCCCCATATTGCTTGTCCATCTTTATAATGTAAATCTAAACCTGCTTCACTATGGTAAATAACGGGTGATCCAGATTGACCTTGTCTAGTTCTACTATCTATTAAAAAAGCCGGAACTGATTCATTATTAATTACAATGTCTAAATCTGGATCAGTTGCAACAGATCCAGATGTCCAAATTGCATGAGGTTCTTCTTTGCTTTTTACAATATATCCAAGAGGAAAACCAACTACATATATTGGTTCTGTAACATTTAAAGTATAATTTGTATTTAATTCAAATCTTTCTTTATAATGTTGATACTGTGGATACTTTTCTAATGGTAAAGCTACAACATCAATTTTGTGCCCATATTTTGGATGTTCATACCATATTGGATTTCCATCAGAATCATATAAATTAACTTCTTCTTTTACCCATTCATATTTATCACCATCGACATATTTTTTATATGTAACTATTAATTTATCTGGAATTGCACAATTAGCATCTAGGCATTCATTAGTTATAAAATTCCGACCAGATACAACATGCCAATTGGTAATTAAATATTTGTGACCATGATGTATTTGAAAACCTGTTGCTTTGCTAATTAAAATGCCGTTACAATATATTTCTATATAACATGGTTTTGTACTTATTTCATTGATTATCATAAGATTTCACCTCAATTCCATTATACCATGGAAAGAAGTCATTTTATGACTTATCTTACTGGATCATAAACCAAATGTGAGTTAGGATAAATCCTAAAACCTTATTCTTCTAAAACAAGAGGATCTATAAACTTAACTTTGTAATTTCTAGAAGTAGCAGTTCTATTTAACTCAACATATATGCCTTCTTTTTCTAATCTTTTAATATTACTATTTAGTAATCTTCCAAAGCGAGAAGGGGTAATTAGTAGATTTAATTCTGCTATCATTTCTGCTGGAGTAAATATTACTTCTTTTTTCTTAATTACATATCTCATAAATACACTAAGATTAAAATCTAATTCAGTATTATCTTCATTAATAAATTCAAATTCAAGTTTATCATTTCTTATAAGATTAAGATTTTGTTCTTCAAAGTCTCTATTGATTATTTTTAAAGTATAAGTGTTATCTTTATTATTGATTAACGTTAATATACCATTCATATTACCATCAATACCTGTGCTACCTAATGTTTTAACTTCTTTATTTAAATGATGTATTAAAAGAAAAGTTAAGTTATATTTCTTAGATAATTCTCTATATTTATCGAACATATTTTTCATGACATCATTATAATTATTAATATCTAAATCATAGCCATAATCAATGCCACACATAATATCAATTATTACTAGTTTTCCATTATATTTAGTAGCAAATTCTTTTATATCAAGTAATAGATCATCTCTTAAACATAATTTATGTTCTTCATCTCTTTCAAGAAAGAAAAACGAGTTAAGGGAAACTCATAATCTGTTATTTCCAATCTTTCTTTAAGTTGTAAACCAGATAGTTTTGTGGTAATATATAAAACAGGAGTTGGATTTACTTTAAATCCTAGAAACTCTTTATTGTTAATTAATGAATTGGCAAGTTGTAATGCAAGTTTAGGCTTTGCAACTAAACAATATAATCCATTAGACTTCATTTCCTATAACATTTAACTTTAAATCTGATGGATATAAAATTGATAATTATGATGTACTTAATAGTATTATGAAACAAAATGGAGGATATGCATTTGTAGTTAGGGGATTTGAATATTATGAAGATACCAAAACTCTTAACTTTATAACATTTTTAATTGGTCCCACTGGAATTCCTTTATCAACTGTTTTTAGAAGACAAAAAGGTGTTGGACAAAAATTGATGATAGATCCTAATAAAGTAGTTGACAATGATTATGTTGTAGTAGTTGAACAAAATCCTGAACTTGCTGGAGCCACAAATGTTTCATATGAATTAATTAATAAGTCAAGAGCAGAAAATGGTAAATTAGGTGAAAAGTTTGTTTATGAATTGTTATTAGAAAAGTTAACTGATGATTCTGAATTATATCACACAAGTTTAGATTTTCCACAATCACCATATGACATGGAATATATTGAAAGTGGCGAGAAAAAGTATATTGAGGTAAAGTCTACATCTGGAAATAAACCTATCTTTAATATGTCTAGTGGTGAATTAAAATTCATAGAAAAATACAAAGACCCTTATACTCTATATATGGTAACGGATGTGAAAGCTGATTTTCCTAAATATAAGCAATACACCTATTATGATATTACGAAAATAGAATATCCAAGTGTAAGATTTTATGCTTAATAAGCAAAAATAAATATTTTAATTATAGTATAATATTAACTAAATTTTGGGGGGAATATGTATAAAGATATAGAAAAAATATATAAAAAGAAAAGTCCATATAATATAATTATGAAAAAAACTTTTTTGATATATGTTCTATTTATTTTAACTTCATTAATTTTCAACTTTTTCAATAAAGTAATACCAATGATATTAGTATTTGTTGCAATGATTTTAGTTTTAAAAAAAGTTAGTGAAAAGGTTCTGAATACAAAACTGCATTTTAGTTTTGAAAAAAATAAAGCAAATGAGGAAACATTGTCAGCAATTATTAAGAACGCTGATAAAAATTTATTTAAAAGGTATTCTGTAGAAAATAACTTTTACAATGAAAAATCATTAATATGTATTATTAACCATTATAGAAATTTGATAAAACCTAAAATAGTTGGGGGAAATTTATTAGCAATATTATCAATTATTATACCAACTATATTATCATTTCTTACAAAAGATGGTTTTGATTTCAATAGCTTAACAAATACCATACCTTACCTTGTAACTTTCACTATTATGATAATAATATTATATTTTTTATATAACCAGTTTATTTCAATGAAGAATCTTTTAAAAGGGGAAGACGGAATGATAGAAAGATTAGAAGAAATATTCAGTGAATTATACGTAGAATGTGTAAGTGAATCTAGTATAGCGAATAAAGAAAAAGTTAAGAAGACTAATAAGAAGAAAACAAAAACATCAAAGAAATAATTATGAATTTCTAGGTACACTTTTAGGTACACAAACCTATAAATTTCATTAAATTTAAGTAAATTTTAATAAACTTAAAAGTACATAAACCCTTATTTTATAAGGGTTTTAATGTTTCATAAAACTAGCCAAATTAGAACCAAGTCGCCCCCCTGAAGTGGCCATGAATCAAAGTGGTCACATTTTTTGCCCTAAAATAGGGAGATTGCAAGGATTAGTATATTTGGTAAAATATCTTTGGGTGACATTTTAATTCTAAGGTGGATTTCAAATTGAATGCAAAATGAATAATTAAGAGTAGTATTTTTATATGTTTTTAGCAAAAATAGTTGCGATTGGTGTAATTTGGGTACTCCATTTAATAAATAAAAATCAGTTAATTCATTAGATGTGTTTAGCAATATTATTGTTTATTAAAAAAATACTAAACTTAATGTTAAGACAGGACTCGATTTTTCTATATTTGATTCATATACTGGTAAAGAACGTGATGTAGCATCATTATCAGGTGGAGAGAAGTTTAAAGCATCACTTGCTTTAGCATTAGGATTAAGTGATACCATTAGTAATACTCATGGAGGTATAAGAATAGATTCATTATTTATAGATGAAGGATTTGGTTCATTAGATACTGAATCATTAAATCAAGCACTAAATATCTTAACTGACTTATCTAGTAATGATAAATTAATAGGTGTAATATCACATGTTACAGAACTTATTAGTAGAATTGATAATAAAATAATTGTTAGTAAAACAAGTACTGGTAGTAAGTTAAGTATTGAATCATAATGATATATTAAGTACACGAATGTGTGCTTTTTATTTGACTTTTTTAATATTTTGTATATAATATATTTCAACTTAATTAGGGGTGTTAAAAGTGAAAAAATATAGTAGAGAATTAATAAATAGATATATCAATAGTGAAGATATAACTATATATGATATTGATGAACTTGAAAATGATAAAGATTTTATGATGCAGGTTATTAGTGTATCAGGGGACAATAATTTCTATAATTTATGTTCTGATAATGTTAAATGTGATTATGAATTTGTTAAATATTTAATAATAAAATTTAAGCATAAAATAGATTTTGTATGTGATGTTGCTGATTATTTTTTAAGTCATGTTGGAAAAGAACTTGAAACAACTGAAATTTATACAATAATGTTTGAGATAACAAAAGGAAACAAATTATTAAATAAAAAATATTTTCTTGTGCCTTTGGCTAAATATGATAAAGAAAAATTAATAATTGAATTATATAAGAAAAGTGAAGAAGATAAAGAAATTTTAGAATATTTTGGTATGGGATTTTGCTATATTTACGCGGAATATAAAGGATACGAGGAGACTTTAAATTACTTTGCTAAAAGAATGATAAATGATATAATTCATGAAAACAATAAGAGTTTAGAAGATATGTTACATAAACAATTTAAAACTAAGGATGAAGTAAGTAGAACTAAATTAAATAGTTTTTATATTAGTTTTATTGAAAAATATGATTCATCTTTAGCAAGTTATACATGTGTACATTTAAATATTTTAGATGAAATAAAAGAGGAAACAAAAAGAATTATTGATAACTTTGAAAAACATAATGAGAGAATAGAAAAAGAAAAATATGAAAGAGCTATAAATGAATCATATGATTATATTTTATCAACTGATACTATTTTAGGATCTGACTGTCTTTTATATTTTGTAGCAAGAGAACTTAATATACTTGATAAAGTTATTAAATATGATGATTCACCACAAGCTTTAAAAGATATTGCTATAGAGCAAATGGATGAAGTTTTTGATGAAAAAACTGGTGAAAGTTTTACAACATATGTATTAAATACAGATATAAATGAAAAAAGAATATATCTTAATGTTAAAAGAATATTAAATGGTATTATATTTGGCGATGGAACATATCAGTTAATTGAAGCATCACAAGATACAAATAGAAAAGATAAAGGAATAGTGTTAGAAGTAAAGTTTAGAAAAAAGATAAATAATTTATAGATAATGAGAGTAGTATTGATATTTACTCTCATTTTTATTGTTTTAAAATAAATATTTGTATTATAATGTTAGTAAAGTTAAAATGTGATTATAAGTTTGTATGTAAAATATATTATTGTTAAAGGTGTAATACTATGAAGAAAATATTAAATATTTTTAAGAGAAAAAATATTGTTAATCTTGATTATGAAGAAACGTTGTATGATGGAACTAATGTTGATATGTTAGATGGAAAAATTAAATTATTAGTAATAAGTGATACTCATGGAGATTTATCATTAAATACAAAATTGCAAAGTTTTCTTAAAAGTATAAAAGAATATGATTTGTGTTGCATACTTGGTGATATAAGTGATAATGATTATAAAATAATACTTGAAGTGGTTCCTAAAAATAAAATAGTAGCACTCTTAGGTAATCATGACAAATATGGACTTATTGAAGAAAAAGAATTATATAATTTGAATGGTAAAACAGTAAAGGTCAATGGATTAATGATTGGTGGAATAGAAGGAAGTTTTAAATATAAAGATGAACATTTTCCATCATTTACTCATGAAAAAAGTATTTCATATATAAAAGGACTACCTAAAGTAGATATATTATTATCTCATGATAAGCCATATACATATAATAATTATGATCCAGTTCATGATGGATTAAAAGGAATAACCAAATATATTTATGAAAATAAAGTACCAATAAATATACATGGTCATATTCATGAAAGCTATCAGAGAAAATTAAAAAATGGAACAATAGAGAAAAGTACATATTTAATAGAATTAATAGAAATTAAAAATGATAAATTACTTGAAAAGAAATATTAATTAATATATAATGAATTTACAATTTAAATATTTATATGAAATTTCCTTATGAATTAAGAAAATGTTTTGATGGAATAATTTGAATTTTATGATTCAAAATAGGAGGAAATTGTATGAATACTAAAATAGTAGAATATTTAAATTGTTGTAAATTAATGAATTTTAATGAATTACTTTTTTCATATATTGATAAAAGTGGTTATAAAGATTCAAAAATTTATAAAAAAGGTGATATAGATAGAAAGTTGTTTTCTAAAATAAGATGTAATAGTAATTATGTTCCAAGAAAGAATGTAATTATAAAATTATGTTTTGCTTTAGGACTTAAAAGAAATGATTTTAATAAATTGTTAAATTCTGCTGGATATTCCTTAAGCAGTAGCAAATTTGATCAAGTTATTTCTTATTGCTTAGATAACAATATCTATGATTTAGTAGAGATAAATAACTATTTGTATTCCTTTTGTAGCACCTCATTGTAGGTGTTTTTTTTGTCGCTTTTTTCGCGACCATTTATTATAAAAAGTATTATAAAATTAAATTACAAATGAAGACACACACAGCAAATAATATGGAAAATGATTTTGAAAATATTTGTCTTGTAAAAGCCATATACAGCAATAAATATAAATTGATTAAATATGAATGTGGCTTGTTATATATTTTATGGAGGTAATACTTATGAATCTAATTGATGAATTAAAATGCAATAGTACAATTTTAAATACAAAGGGATCAAAATACTATGCGTCTACATATAATAGTAATTTAGATGTTTTTACTATGTTAACGAGATATGCTAGTGAAAGTGAAATTATAAGATTATTTAATAATGCACTTAATGAAAATACTATTTTAGCATTGTCAAATTTATTATATATATTAGATATAAGAAATGGTAAAGGTGAAAGAAGACTATTTAAAATAATATTCAAATATTTATGTTTAAATCATAAAGACCTTGCATTACAAGTATTACCATATATTAGTAAATTAGGTAGATATGATTATATTTTAGTTGGATTAGATACACCAATTAATAATGAAGTTATATCTTTAATAAAAGAACAACTTAATGAAGATTTAGTTTCTAACAACCCATCATTACTTGCTAAATGGCTTCCTAGTCATAGAACACATAACATGAATAATAAAGTAGCTAAAAAAATAATGAATAGTCTAAATATGACAGAAAAAGAATATAGAAAAACATTATCTATATTAAGAAGTAAAATAAATATTATTGAAAAGAATCTTACTAATAAAGAATATGATAATATTGATTTTAATGAAATTCCAACTAAGGCTATGCTTAAATATATAAATACTTTTATGGATAAAATGTCAAAAGAGTATCAAAAATATAAAGAAGAATTAAAAAATAATAATGCTAAAATAAATACTAATGGATTATATGTATATGAAATAATTAAGAGGATATTAAATGGAAAAGGAGATAGTGAAATTTTTGATTTAATGTGGAAAAATCAAAGAGATGTATTAAATGGTTGCAAAACTAATGTTTTAGTAATGGCAGATACATCTGGTTCTATGACATATCCTAATAATATACCATATGCAACTTCTATAGGATTAGCATTATACACTGCTGAAAGGAATAATGGTATATTCAAGAATCATTTTATGACATTTTCAGATGAACCATATTTTCAAGAAATAAAAGGTAACACTATAGAAGAAAAGGTAAATAATATACCATGTTATGTTGCAAATACTGATATTGACAAAGCATTTGAATTACTATTAAATACAGCAAAAGAAAATAATATTAATGAAAGTGAAATGCCTAGTCATTTATTAATAATATCAGATATGGAGTTTGATGCTGGAGTCTATTCTAAAACTGGTACTAACTTTAAAGGCTGGAAAAAAGCGTTTAAAGATGTGGGTTACAAATTACCTAAAATAGTATTTTGGAATGTGGCTGGTTCTACACATGGAGTACCAATTACTAAATATGATAAAGATGCTGTGTTAATAAGTGGATTTTCAACGAATGTACTTGATAATATATTAACAATTGAAAAATATGATCCATATGGTGTAATGTTAAATAAATTATCAGTATATATAGAAATGCTAACAAAAAGAGATTAATTTTACATTATTGACTTATTCAATTTTGTAAATACAGTATCCTCTTTTTAATGGAAAATTTAGTCATTATTGAAAATTACATATATTTATAGTATAATATAGTCAATAAATTTGGTAGGTGTGTGTATGAAAAAAGAAAAAGGTATTTTAGATAAAAGGATAACTTTTGAATGGATAATATTTATAATTATAGTCGGAATGATTATTGTGTTAATAGTAAATGATGATGGTTCTTCTAGTAATAGTAATAGAAATGCTAATAATGATATGGTTTGTTATGATGATGAAGATGGAAGAATTGTATGTGATGAATATTATAATCCGGCTAATGATAGGGAATATGAAATAAGAACAGGATATGATGGATAAATATATTCTGTTTTTTGTTATCTATGTAAATTAAATGTTAATAACTTGTTTATAGGTAATATCATATTTATTATGTATTGTGTATGTTTTTATTAAAAATGTTGATGTAAAGTATATTGTAAATAAAAATGTTAATAAAAAGCACAAGTAAATTAATAATTATGTGATAATATGTAATTAGGGAGGAAGAAATATGTATGATATAGATAGATTTATTAAAATGCAGGAACTTTATTATGAAATAGCGCTTTCTGAAATAAAAGATGGATATAAAAGAACTCACTGGATATGGTATATATTCCCACAATTAAAAGGTTTAGGTCAGAGTTATAATTCAGAATATTATGGACTTGATAGTGTTGATGAAGTGATTGAATATATGAAGAATCCATATTTAAGAAACAATATGATAGAAATATGTAATGAATTATATAAATTAGATGATAGTATAGAAAATATATTTGGTTATCCAGACTATCTTAAGTTAAATTCATGTATGACATTATTTGAATATTCTATTCAAGGAGAAAAAATATTTGGTAAAATAATAGATAAGTTTTATAATGGTAAGAGAGATAGAGTTACTTTAGAGATGTTAGAAAAAAGTTGAGAATGTTTTGAAATATTTAATAAGTAATTGAGTACTAAGCATATATCAACTCATTTATTCAAAATAAAAACTTAGGAAAAGTAAAATTCAGGAGGTATGGTCAAAATGAGTAAATTTATGTTAATGTTAGACGAGTCAGGAAATTTTGATTCTAAGGATGAAAAATATATAATTATTGGTGGTGTATTATTTGAAAAGAAATATCAAGAAAAACTAGAAAAAATTTTTGTTCCATTGCATAGACATTTGTGCAAAGTCTTGAACTGTAATGAATTACATGCTACGGATAACAAAAAAAATTTTTACTATTTATCACCAATAATTGGTTCAAATGATTACATAACGCCAATTGTGTTAATAATTGATAAGAAAGAATGTTTTATTTTTAAAAAATATAATAAAAAAAGTTTTAAATATAATAAGGCTATTCAACATTTAATTGTTAAAATGATTGATGATGATTTGATTACAAAACATGATGATTTATACATAAAAATAGATAACATTAATTTACCAAATGATGAAATTGAAAATTTAGAAATGTGGTTACCTAATAATTTGAATATTGTTAAAAAAGTAGAACAGGCTGATTCAAAAAATATAATTTGTTTACAACTAGCTGATATTATAGTAAATAAATTTAGTAAAAAAAGTATATGTAGAAGAAATTCATTGGAAATAAAAATGTTGAATCCCAAGATTTATTGTTTCTTGAATTCTACCATTAATGATTATATTAAATAATAAAATTTTTATGTTATTATATATAAGGAGGTTGATAAAATGAATAAAAGAGATTTAGGCAAAGGAGTTATAATTTATTATGATGTGGAAAATAAAATTATTGGAAGAAAGCCAACAAATTCGAATTTAATTGAACATGGTTCAGACAACAGTATATATTTGGGCCTTGTTGGGAATTCGTTTAATGAAGTTATTTGTTCTATTTTTAATTTAGATGACATAAATGATTTTACAAATAAAAATTATATCATGAGTTTCTATGGTGATGATGTGCAAGTTAATTGTAATATAAATGATAATAAACAATTGCAGTTAAAAGTTGTTGGAGATGGTCATATATTTAAATTACTTTCTAAATATGAAAAAAATATTAATAAAATAACAAATTTTGATAAACTTTTAATATTTTTTGATTTTTTAAATATGGAAATTTTTTTTGAAGAATTAAATGATACATCATCAAATTGTGAATCATCTAATGTATCACATGAGAAACAAGATATTGAAAGAATTGTTAATAATTCTAAACAAATCATCAAAGAAAATGAATGTGTTGATATAAATGGATATATTGAAACTATTATTAATGTTAGAAATACTTTTGTTCAAAAGAAATTTAGAAATGACTTGATGATTGAATTTGATGGTAAATGTGCTCTTTGCAATATTAATAGAAAGGAATTACTAAGGGCTAGTCATATAAAATCTTATAGTGAATGTTCTACAGTAAATGAAATGATAGACTACAATAATGGTTTGTTACTTTGTGTGAATCATGATGCTTTGTTTGACAAAGGATTTATTAGTTTTGATTGTAATAATGGAAAAATTAAAATAGTTGACGAATCAATATTAAGTAAAGAGCTTTATGATTTGCTAAATATTAATGAAAATATGAAATTAGATAAAAAATTTATTACTAGCAAAAGAAAAAAATATTTGGCTACACATAAATTAAAAAATAATTGTTAAAATATCAATAATTTATAAAGACAATACGAGAAATTAAGTAGTCAATAAAAATTAATGACTACTTTTTTAATTTTAGGTCTGTTCAAAAATAATTTTATTTGTTAAAATATTATAGCAGACAAAGAAATGTAAAAATGGTAGAATATACAGTAGGAGGATTAAAATGATAAAATTAGCAACTATTTTTAGTGGAATTGGTGCTGTAGAGCAAGCATTTGAAAAAGATAAAATAGATCATGAAATTATCTTTGCATGTGATAATGGTGAAAGAGAATTAAAAGAAACTAAAGAAGAAATTTTAAAAGATACAAAAAATTTTACTCCGGAAAAAAGGGAAGAATATGTTAATGAACTATATAATAAATTGAACAAATTAAATTATATGGAAATGTCTTATAAAAAAAATTACAAAATTGCTGATAAAGATTTTCATCAAGATGTAAGATTTATTAATGGTAAAAAATATGAGGGAAAAGTAGATTTATTGGTTGGTGGAAGTCCTTGTCAGTCGTTTTCTATTATAGGCAAACGAGGTGGATTTAAAGATACACGTGGGACTCTATTTTATGAATATGCAAGATTAGTTAATGAAATTAGGCCTAAAGTCTTTATATTTGAAAATGTTAAAGGAATGTTAAATCATGATAAAGGAAAAACATGGGAAGTAGTTCAAAACACTTTTAAAGAATTAAATTATAAAATATATATTAAAAATAATCCAATTTTAAATGCAAAAAACTATGGTATTCCACAAAATAGGCCAAGATTATTTGTAATTGGCATTAGAAATGATATAAATTGTAGAGAGTTTAAATTTCCTGAAGAAAAAGAATTAAAAAAAACTGTAAAAGATTTTTTAGATAATGATATAGAAGTAAATTCAAAGTATTATTTAGGACAAAAGGGATTCGAATTTGTTACAAATCCTAAATATAGAAATAGAGCACAAGTTAATTCTGATATTATGCAATGTCAAAAAGCTAATCAACAATTTAATTGGAATGGTGAATTTGTATTTGTTCCATTAGAAAAGATAAACAATAATAAACAAATTTTAGAAAGAGCATATATATCAAAATACAATAATGTTGATGGAGTTATTAGAAAACTTACGCCTTTGGAATGTGTTAGACTTATGGGTTTTTCATCAAAATTTGAATTTCCAAATATTCCTGACCAATGGAAATATAGACAATCAGGTAATAGCATTGTGGTAAATATTTTTGAGGAGATACTGAAAGAATTAGAAAAAACAGGAGTATGGGAGGAAAAAAATGATTAGATTAGCTACATTGTTTAGTGGAATTGGTTCAGTAGAACAGGCGTTAGAAAGAGCAAATATATCACATAAAATAATTTTTGCTTGTGATAATGGTGATATAAATATTGAATATAATCACGAACTAGAATTTAATAAAATTAAAAATATGACTTCTAAACTTGAAAAGAAAAAATATGTTGATAAACTATATGCTAGCAAAAGTAAAAAACAAAATTATGTAAAAATGACTTATTTAGCAAATTATGGTGATAAAATATTAGAGGATGATTTTCATTTGGATATAAATTTATTGGATGGAACTGATTATAAAAATCAAGTTGATTTGTTGGTTGGAGGGAGTCCTTGTCAATCATTTTCTAGTGTTGGCTTTAAAGGCGGCTTGGAAGATGCTCGTGGAACTTTATTTTACGAATATGCAAGAATTATAAAAGAGGTAAATCCTAAAGTATTTATTTATGAAAATGTTAGAGGTTTAACAACTCATGATCATGGAAAAACGTGGAAAATTATAAAAGGCATATTTAATTCGTTAAATTATACAATTACTGAACCTAAAATATTAAATGCTGCTGATTATGGAATTCCACAAAATAGGAGAAGAGTATTTGTTGTGGGTATAAGAAATGATGTAAAAGTGAATAAACAATTTCAATATCCTGATCCCATAGAATTAAAATATAGTATGAAACAATTTTTAGAGTCAAGATGTGAATTTGGAAATTTTCGTTATGATAAAGAAGGTAATCTTGAAATTAAGGAATCAAATTTTGATGCGACTAGAATTGATGATAAATATGTACTATCGGATTTAGTTAGAAAATATGTACTAACACCTGGAACCAAAACATTTAAAACATCTATTAAATATGATTTAGATATAGCTAGAACCATATTATCGACTATGGGAAATAGACATAGGGCTGGTGTCGACAATTATATGACAGATAAGGGTGGTGAAGAAAAATTAAGAATGCTTACTGAAAGAGAAGCATTAAGACTTATGGGTTATAGTGATGATTTTAAAATTGTTGTATCTAGAGCACAAATGTATAAACAAGCAGGCAACAGTATAGTTGTTGATGTTATGCTTGCAGTTTTAAATGAAATAATCAAAACTGGGGTGTTTGATGAATCGTAATATTATCGATTCTTTTTTTTGACTTTTATGATATAATTATAGTTAAGAAAGTATCTTATGAGGTGATAATAATATGAGTATGACATTAAATAAAGAAAAAAACTACATTAGAGTTTTAATTCCAAATAGTGAAGCAACTATCAGCGCTCAAATTAAAAATATAAAAGATAGTGAAGTAACAGGATATTATACAAATGATAAAGAGGAAGTAAAAAAAGAGATTGTTACTTTTTTGGATAATGATTATGATTATATTATTTGCGTTAATGATGTATTAAATATGGTAAGTAAATTAAATGAATATATCACTGATTTTAGTTCTATTTATAAAGATTCAATGTCATCTATTAATGATAGTTATGAATATTTTAAAGTAAATGCTAATAAATATTTGAGAATTCCTCGTATGCATTATTCTGGAGTTGAAAATAGATATCTTAAATTTGAAAATCAAGATCCTGTTGTAAAAAAATTAAGAGCTATTTTGTATGGAGACATTACTGGCTTTGATATCATAAAAGATGAAAATGACAAATATTATATAATTTCACCATTTGTTAAAGATAATGCTATGGATATTTTAATAAGTAAAAAGGATAAATTAGAAAATGAATCTAACAAAGATATAGAAATGAGTGATTTAAGAAAATTTTATTTAGAAAATTTAAATAATAATAAGCACATTGAAGATGAGATATTAAATCAAGAAAAATTTATTGTAGAATATCCTATAGAAAAGATTAGAAATTTAACTTTAGATGAATATTGTTTAGGCTTAGAAGATTTTAAGCAGTCATTTTGTTATAAACTTGAGTTTGGCGATTATAAAACAACTGGCTTTGGAATTGGTGGTAGTGTAGCGGCAAAGTTTGGAATATATTTTTCAGGAATTGATAATAAGTATCATGGAAAGAATAATAAAGTTATAAATGATGAAGATGTTAATACATATTTCGAAGAATATAAAAAACAATTGGTTGAATTTCTTATTGATATGAGTACTAACATTCCTGAATTTAATGTAGATGATAAGTATCCTATGCTTGGTGGTAGCGGAAATTATATGGTTTTAACTAAATTATTAGCATTATATTATCCTGATAGATTCATTGCAATATCCAAACTAGATACTTATAAAAAATTATGCGAATATTTGAAAATAAAATTTGAAAATGATGCTATTAAAAATTCATATTATTGCAATATTTCTTTTAGAAAAGAAGTACCTGAGGCAAATGATAACCATGGATTTTATGTATCTGATTGTATATGGAAATTTTTTAATGAACAAAAAGAAGAAACTGAGGGAGAAAAAAATAAATCTATGAAAGAAATGTTTAAACAATGGTTACTAGAAAATGGATTAAAAATAGGAACTGTTAATGGTTATATTAGTACAATTAATTTAACTACAAAAGATGCATTAGAAGATAATTTAATTGATAATGATATTTTTGAAATTAGTAATGTTGACGAGCTAGATAAAGTTGTTGATATATTATCTTCTAGCGAAAAATTTTTAAAAAGGAAAGAGAGCAATCATAATCAAAATACCGCAGCCTTAAATCATTATAGAAATTTTTTAAGTGATGAAAAAAATAGCAAAATTGTTGCTGATAAGTATGATAAAAATGATTTTTTAAATGAAGTATTTATTGATGAAAAGAAATATGATTCGATTGTATCAATATTGAATAAAAAGAAAAATATTATATTAGAAGGTGCTCCTGGTGTTGGTAAAACATTTATGGCTAAAAGACTCGCATATTCAATTGTTGGTACAAAAGATACTAACAAAGTAGAATTGATTCAATTTCATCAAAGCTATTCATATGAGGATTTTATTGAAGGTTATAGACCAAACGAAGATGGTTTTGAATTGCATAGAGGAATTTTCTATAAATTATGTAAAAAAGCTTATAATGATAAATCTAATAATTATTATTTAATAATTGATGAGATAAATAGAGGAAATTTAAGTAAAATATTTGGAGAACTATTAATGCTTATTGAATGTGATAAAAGAGAGAATTCTTTAAAGTTAGCATATTCCGAAGAAGAATTTTCAGTGCCTGATAATTTATATATTATAGGATTAATGAATACCGCTGACAGATCTTTAGCTTTAATTGATTATGCATTAAGAAGAAGATTTTCATTTATTAGAATTGAACCAGCATTTGATAGTGAAAAATTCCTAAAAAGTTTTAGAGATAAATTTGATAGTGATTATACAAATATTATTGATACTATAAAGAAAATTAATGAGGCTATTGAAGATGACAAATCTTTGGGCTCTGGTTTTAAGATTGGACATAGTTATTTTTGCCCTAATATAGTTGATAGAAAAGGAAATAAAAAAGATTTAGAAGATATTATAAGATATGAGATAATCCCATTGTTAGAAGAATACTGGTATGATGATGAAGATACATTAATTCAATGGGAAAGCACATTGAATGGTGTTATAAATGATTAATGTTGATAACAAAGTTAGAAATATATATTACATGTTATGTTATTCATTTTATGGTGAACAATTAAATAAAAAAAGTGAGTCAATGTTAGGCGAGGAAGCTTTTGAAAATATATATAATTTATTTTCAATGCTATTATGCTTAATATTAAAAAATCAATTAAAAAAAGGAATATACAAAGAATATGTAAACATAGAAGATGAAATGTTAAAAATTAGGGGTAAGATAAACATTGATAAAACTCTTAATAACAATTTGCTAATTAGAAAAAAAATATATTGTAGTTTTGATGATTTTAATGAAAATTGCTTACTAAATAAAGTTATAAAAACAACATTGTATTATTTATTAAAATCAAATAAGATTGGAGTAATAACTAAATTAAATATAAAAAAAACAATAAAGTATTTTAGTGAGGTTGATATTATTGAAATTAAACAAATTAATTGGAATCAAATTCAATATACAAGAAATAATATATCTTATAAATTTGTGATTGATTTATGTAAGCTTATTCTCAATGGATTAATTGTCAGCGATAAAAAAGGAAATAGTAAATTTATGGAATTTCTTGATGACATTAGGGTAAGTACAATTTATGAAAATTTTGTGAGAGCATATTTTAGAAAGCATTTTCCTGAATTAAATGCGTGTTCAAAAAAATTATATTTAAATAGTTCATCAACGTCTAATTTTATACCTATCATGAAAACTGATATCACATTGAAATATAATGATAGAACTCTAATAATAGATACTAAATTTTATAGCAGTATATTAAGAAATAACTATCTTAACGAAAATTGCAAAACAATTTCTAATAGTAATATATATCAAATTCTAGCTTATGTTGATAGTCAAGACCCATATAAAAATGGAAATGTTTATGGAATGTTATTATATGCTCAAACAATTAATGAACCAGTCATTAATATTAAACAAGAATTAAATAAACATTTGATAATGATTAGAACATTAGACATGAATGATTCATGGGAAAATATAAAATCATCATTAAATAATATTGCAATTAAATTTGAGCAAGATGAATTTCAAAATGATGCATTAAATATTTAAAAATATATAAATTTATTTTTATTCAAAATAATTAAAAAGAGTTATATTTAAATATAATATATATTGTGTTGATAATTTACTTTCTTTTAAAAGTGATTGTTAGTAATAATAATTATTAGAGGTTATATATTAGTATTAATAATAAATCAAGTTTTCTTGATTGTTTCGAATATAAAATGTTAAATTTAGAAATAGAAAATCTAGCAAATATCTAAAGTTAATTGTTATTGTTTAGTATAGTTAATATTAAATTTAATTAATAGGCTTATAAAAGTCTATTTTAATTTGAATGAATATAGTTCTAATAAATTGATTATATAGAAAGGTACTTTTAAATTTGTTATACTATTACTAGGTGATTTGATTGAGAAGAATGATATTTCTAGATGGTAAAATGATTTCAACTAAAGTAAGAAGTTATAATTATAATAGTTCTAAAAATGTTTATTACATTCAATATAACAATAATTATAAATTTTATCCATATGAAGCAAGAAGAATAAAAATTTTAGATGATTTTAATAAAGTGGATTTAAGTAAAAATTTATTTTATTTGAACGGTGTTATTTTAAATGATATAAAAGAAGTATATGAAAATACTAGATATAGAATAAAATATTATCAAGTAGTTTTTAGTAATCATTGGGATGAATATGATAGCACTCAACTTAAAAAAGTTCCTAATAATACAAGTGTTATAAATTATATGAAAAAAATATCAGAAATAATTTCATTAAGTACAGAAACTGGTAAAAAGTTATTATGTGAACAAATGAAAAAAGTAAATATTGATAGTTTAGATTCAGCTCTTTCTAATTATTTAAAAATGAATACTGAAATTAAAAGAAATGATAATATAAATGATTTAATATTTCCATTTGGATGTAATAGCAGTCAATATATTGCGGTAGAAAATGCTATCAATAATAAAATAAGCGTAATTGAAGGTCCACCTGGTACAGGCAAAACACAAACTATTTTGAATATAATAGCTAATATAATTATAAGAAATATGAATTGTCAAGTTGTATCAAATAACAATACAGCTATAGAAAATATAGAAGAAAAATTAACAAAATACAATCTGGAGTTTATAACAGCATTACTTGGAAAAGCTTCAAATAAAGAAATATTTATTCAAAATCAGAAAATAGAAATCCCATCTTTTACAGAATACGAGAATATAGAAATAAAAGATATAAAAGAAAAGTTAGATAACAATAGAGAAATAGTAAAAAGAATTTATAATAGTAAACAATTTATTGCTACAATGGTTCAAAGAAAAAATGAATTACTTTTAGAATATGATCATTTTAAAGATAATTTAAAGTTTCAAACTAAAAAAATTCTTGATATAAAAAGAATAAATTATAAAAAATTACATGTTATATGGAATGAATTATTAAATTTAGAAGAAATATCATTTCTAAATAAAATGAAATATGTTTTTATATATCGAATAGGTACTTTTGAATTTTATAATAATAATATAGAAATAATTATAAATAGTATTCAAAATGAATTATACAAAAATGAGATAAAAGTATTAGAAGAGAAAATAAATAATGAAAAACATTTTGTAGAAGAAAATAAAAATGTTGAACAAGAATTCATATCTTTATCTATGGATTATTTAAAAAAATCTTTATCTATAAAATATAAAAATAAAAGAAAAGTATATACTAAAAATGAAATTTCTAAAAATTACAATTTATTTTTAAAAGATTATCCAGTTATATTAAGTACTACATATTCTTCAAGAAATACTTTTGATGATAATATGAAATTTGATTATATAATAATGGATGAAGCCAGTCAAATAGATGTTGTAACTGGAACTTTAGCGTTGTCTTCATCTAAATATGCTGTTGTAATTGGCGATGAAAAACAATTACCAAATGTTATACCAAATGATATAGCAATAAAAACTAATCAAATATTCAAAGAATATAATATTGATGAAAATTATAATTATAGTATAAATAGTTTTTTAAGTAGCATTAAAAAAACTGTTATTGATGTACCTAAAGTAATATTAAAAGAACATTATAGATGTCATCCTAAAATAATTAATTTTTGTAATAAGAAATTTTATAATAATGAATTAATTATTATGACTGAAGATATGAATGAAGAAGATGTAATTAAAGTTATAAAAACAAATAAAGGTAATCATTCCAGAGAAAAAACTAATCAAAGACAAATAGATATAATTAAAGATGAATTAGTTAATCAAGATACAATTGATATTGGTATAATAGCACCTTACAATAACCAAGTTAATTTGATTAAAAAAGATATCAAAAATATAGAAGTAAGTACAGTACATAAATTTCAAGGTAGAGAAAAAGATGTAATAATTATATCTACAGTAGATGATAATATATCTGATTTTGTAGGTAATCCTAATATTTTAAATGTAGCTATATCAAGAGCTAAAAAGAAGCTTGTTTTTATAGTAACTGGAAATGAGATAACTAATACAAATATATTAGACTTTATTGAATATACAAAATATATTAATATGGATGTAGAGGAAAGTAAGATAAGTTCTGTATTTGATTTACTATATAAACAATATGAAAATGAAAGAATAGAATATTTTAAAAAGCATAAAAGAGTATCAAAATTTGATTCAGAAAATATTATTTACAATTTACTAAAAGATATAATAGCAGAATATGAGAATTTAGATTTTATGTTTATACAACCAATGAATACATTAATAAAGGATAAATCATTATTAACAGATGAAGAAAAAAGATATGCATCTAATAATAATACTCACATTGATTTTCTTATATATAACGAGATAAGTAAGAAGCCAGTTTTAGCAATAGAAGTTGATGGATATAAATATCATAAAGAAGGTACGCAACAATATGAAAGAGATAAATTAAAAAGAAATATATTATCTAAATATAATATTCCATTATTAAGACTTAAAACAAATAGTAGTGGTGAAAAAGATAGAATTAAACATAAATTAAATACAATAAATAAAATTAGAATATTGAAAGGAAAGAGTGGTAAAATAGAGTAGAGTTATAATATTGAAGAATGTTTCCACTAGAAAAGCGAAAAGATTAATTTACATTAACTAAACACACATTTACATTCACTATGTAAATAACAATTAAAAGTAATATAATATATGATAAAATAATATAAATAAGAGAGGTATATTTATGAAGTTATTTAGAAAAGCAATATTAGTAATTCATGGGTTTGCAGGAGGAGTATATGATCAAGAATATCTAACACATAGATTAGAACTTATTAGTAATTATGATGTATATACTTTTACATTACCTGGACATGATGGAGATTTTAAACATAAGATTACATATAAAGATTGGATTAAAAAAGTTGATCATGAAATGGAATTTTTAATTAATAATGGTTATAGTACGATATATGTTATAGGGCATTCCATGGGAGGAGTTTTAGCGTCTTATGCTGCTAGTAAATATAAAGAAGTAAAGAAACTTGTTTTAGTTGCTCCTGCTTTTAGAATATCTGGTTATGAACAAGAAAAAATAAATCTTAATACAGCACTTAACGCAACACCAAAAATATTTGAAGAATATGGTGCTAAATTAGTAGCAAATAGATTACTTAAATTACCTGCAAATTGTTATTTAGAATTCTTTAAATTAATAAAAGAATTACAAAACACACCAAAAGATATAAAAATACCAACATTAATATTTAGAGGTAATAAAGACTTTATAGTTCCACAAGAATCAGTAGAACATGTATATAATGAAATACAAAATCCACATAAGAAAATAGTATTACTTGATAAAACAACACATGATGTATTTAGAGAAAAATTAAAAGAAGAAGCAACTGATATAATAATTGGATTCTTTAAAAATAGTTATCCAATAGAGATATTAAATGATTTAATAAAGGATACGTATACAGATGAATAGTATGGAATATGATTACGAAAATGATATTATTAAAAATAATGAATATGAATTTAATGATACAATAATTAAAAGAGGTAAAGGTTATTATGAAAATGGTATGGTCTTATCAGTAATAAAATCAAATAATAAGTATACAGCTAAAGTTGCTGGTAGTACGAATGAATCTTATACAGTAAATGTTGAATATGATAAAGATGAAGACTATTATGATTATGACTGTACTTGTCCTTGTGAATATCCATGTAAACATATATATGCAGTTTTAATGTCAATAAAAAATAAAAATTATATAAAAGCAACTCTTAAAAAAGAAATAGATAAGACAGGAATAGATATGCATACATTAATATCAAAAATACCTGCTAAAGAGTTAAAAGATTATTTGTTAAATGCTAAATATAAAGATAGTGTTGCATTTGAGATGGAAGCATTTAATGATTACTTTAAGAAATATTTACCACTTGTACAATATGAATACTATTATAATAATATATATAATTCATTAATTATGAATGATGATTATGCATTTAAGAAAATAATAACAGAATCAATAAATGATATAAAAGAAAATATAAGAGCATCACTATTTAGTGAATCATATAAGATAGTTAAAGCAATAATAGAAGCATATCATGATAGTAAGATTCTAAATGAAGAAAAAACTATTATAGATCTAATGCCATCACTTGCTATGTATTTAAGAGTTACATATAGAAAATCTAATGATAATATAAAAGAAAACATAGATAAATGGATAAAGCATTTAGAAGATAATAATTATTATGATAACTTTTATTTAGAAGATATGATACTTTTAATAAAATAAGGGGTGCCTTATTTCTTACTTGAATAAAAGTATAAAAACATATAAAATAATAATATAGGATATGTTTAAATCATAATAAGATTTTAAATTAGAAGGAAGAGATGATAATGAACAATTATATATGTAAAATAGCCGACTTAAATGAAATGAATACAAAATGGGATTATGAGATAAGTATACATCCTGGTGATATATCATGGAGTCTTTACAAAAAAAAATTTATTGAAAGTGCTAAAAAGGGTAATAGAGTTTCATATTATGGAATATTAAATGGTAAAATAATATGCGAAGCAACAGCTATTTTCAATAAAGAAGATGTTGAAGGATTAGATGAAATATTTGATGGTAAAACTGCATATTTATGTGCTTTTAGAACTAATAAAGAAGAAGAAAATAAAGGATATTTTGGTAAATTATATAGATATATGGAACAAGATTTAAAATCTAAAGGATTTAATAGATTAGTTTTAGGAGTTGAACCTGTTGAAGTTAGAAACATACAAATATACTTTAAGATGGGATTTATAAATTATTTAAAATCAGATTATGAAGAATATGCTAAAAGAAGTGCTGATGGAGAAACTGAAAAAATACTTGTAAATTATTATTATAAAAATATATAGAATAAACATAATAAATATGTTAGAATATACCTCATTAAAGAGGTGTATTTTTTTATGACGAATGTGGATTATAAAGTAAGAATTCCTTCAATAGAAGACTTTGATGAAGAAAAAGGATTATTCGTATTAAAAGAACATATAAATGATATAGAATGCACATCTTTATCATATGAAATAAAAAATATTTTAATATTTGAAAGAAAAATAGCATTAATGGAATTAAAATCACAACATTCAAATAAACTTGGATATGGTTATTTTTCAAACAGTACTTATTATCAAAATTATTATTATCATCAAGGCCAAATAAGTTATGATGGTGATTTATTAAGTAGTTTATATATATTACCAATAATAGAATTATCAGAAAATGCTTTTGATGAACTAATGAAAGATATAGGTGAATCAGAAATAGAAATAACTTTAGGTAAATATCCAACAGAAAGAATATATAATATTGATTTAAAAAATAGTGAAGCAATTTATACAAGGAAATCTTATACATTACCAATAGACTCTATTCCAAAAGGCTCATTTAAGAATATGCAGATATCAATGAAAAACTTTAAAGAAATAGAAATTGATGGTCAAAGTTATATAAGCTATAAATATAAAAATAAAAAAGAAAGAACAGTATATAAAGTAGAACCTATAACTTGGTATATAGATAGGGAACATAAATTATTAATATGTAAAAAATTATTATTGTCAGGTATATTATATGATTCTGATTATTATGCTAAAAAGCCTTTTGAAGATAGTAATATATATAATTTTTTAAATAGTACGTTTTTAAATGAACTTATATTTCAGCATCAAGAAAAGAAAGTTGAAAATACAAGTGAAGCATTAATGAAAATGCCTAGCGATGAAATAACTTCTTTATTGAATGAAATAAGATTATATGCTATGTATTATCATGGAAAAGAAGATATAGAAGAAATTATATCAACATTACTTGATAAATATAATAATGATTTAAATAACTTAATTAATAATGATGGATTAGTACTTTATACTGAAGAGGGACTACATAATAATTTAATATTAAGTTTAAATACATTACTAGATAAATTAAAAAGAAATGCAGATAATAATTTAGAGTATAATCGTATAATTGATTATATTGATAAATGTATAGATGGATTAAATGGTAAAATAAGTGATTCACCTAGTGAACTTTATCGTGACTTATGTAGAATAAATCATGATATATTACTTAATTTAAGTAGTAACACTAATAAAAGTGAAGAAATAAGAAGTAAAATAATAAGCTTATTAAGTGAAGATAAAAAGAAAATAGAAGAATATTTATCATATATTAGTACCCTTACACAAGGTATTAATTTAAGTCTTGATACTAAAACACTACCATATAAAAATATAAGTGAATATGAAAATTATTTTAGAATGAGATTACATCCAATATTAGAAAATATATTAAACATTTCAAAAAGTGAAGAGCATGATATACTTATTAAATCAAGAGAAGAAATGCTAAATAGAATAAGTGATGATAGATGTAATAAAGATTATATAAATGATGTATTAAGAGCAATTTATAAGAAAATAGGTAATTGTAACAACAATAATGAAATAGATTTAATTAAAAGTAATAATAAACATATAAATACATTATTAAAAGAAATATCTAATGAAATATTAACTATAATGGATATGGATAGTGGAATAACTGAAGAATTAAAAAGAATAGTAGATATTTATATACGTACAGATGATTTAAATGAAATAGTTAATATTTTAAATAATATATTGATAGAATTATATAAACTTCATGATAAATTAAATGCTAAACAAGAGAAAGTTATGAGAATAAGCAAATATTTTGTACAAAAATAGTTTGACAAGCTTATTATTAAGATGTATAATTTAATCAGTTTTGTTAGCAATGAAGTTAACAAGTAGTAATATAGAATTCTATACAGGAAATAGTAATCATTGACTGAGAGTTACTTTAGAGAGTCTATCTTATGAATTTCAATAATGGAGCTAAATCGTGATGAGCGTTATTCTATAGAGTGCTAATATTAGAACAAAGGTGGTACCGCGGATTTAATAGTGATTCGTCCTTTATGGATGAACACTATTTTTTATTTAAGAAAGGGAGCAAAAATGAAAGAAAAATTAGAACAAATTAAAGAAAATAGTTTAAGAAAAATTAATGAATCTAAAACTATAAATGAGCTACAAGAAGTAATGAAAGAACTTACAAGTAAAAAGAGTGAACTTACTGAAATAATGAAAACACTTGGTTCTTTAAGTCCTGAAGAAAGAAAAGAAATAGGAATGATTACTACTGAAATAAAAAGAGTAGTCGCAGATGCAAATAAACTAAAAGAAGAAGAACTTATTTCATTACAAAGTGTTCTTGATAGTCCAATTGATTTAACATTACCAGGGGTTGAAGTAAGTAGTGGTGTTCTTCATCCAATTACACAAATGTGTTATGACTTAAATGATGCATTCGCATCACTTGGATTTGAAGTATTTAGTGAAGATGATATCAGTAGTGAAAAATATGCATTTGATAATTTAAACTTTCCAGAAGATCATCCTGCTAGACAAACGATGGATACATTTTGGATAGATGGAACTGAAGATAAAAGTGGAACTGAAAGATTATGTTTAAGACCACACTTAACAGGTGGAAGTGTTAGATATTTACTTAAACATGGTGCACCAGCTAGATTTGTATATCCTGGTAGAGTTTATAGAAATGAAAATACAGATGCTAGACATGAACGTGCATTCTTCCAATATGAAGCATTAATTGTTGATAAAAATATATCATTCTCACAAGGTATGGTAATGATTCAAACAATACTTGAGAAAGTGTTTGGTAGAAAAATAAATGTACGTATGAGAGAAGGATTCTTCCCATTTACTGAACCTGGATATGAAATTGATATGGAATGTCTAGTATGTGGTGGTAAAGGATGTAAAGTATGTAATCATAATGGATGGATAGAAGTTATGCCAGGTGGTGTAATTCATCCAAATGTACTAAAAAGTGCAGGACTAGATCCTGAAGAATGGACAGGATTCTATATAAATATTGGTCTTGATAGATTAGTTATGATGAGATATGGAGTAGACGATGTAAGATTATTCCATAGTGCTGATTTAAGATTCTTAAAACAATTTAAGTAGGAGGAAAAGAAAAATGAAAGTATCATTAAATTGGGTAAAAAAATATGTAAAATTACCTGAAAATATAAATACAAAAGAAATGACTAATGATTTAACACTTCGTACAGTAGAAGTAGAAGATGCTACTAATGAAAGTGATAAATTTCATGATATAATTGTTGGTAAAATTTTAGAAATAAATGACCATCCAAATGCTGATAAGTTAAGAGTATGTAAAGTTGACATTGGAGAAAGTGAACCTAAACAAATTGTATGTGGTGGAACTAATTTATATGTAGGAGAACTTGTAGTTGTATCTAAACCAGGTGCTGAAGTTTATTGGCATGGTGAAAGTGAACTTATGAAAATTAAAGATTCAAAGGTGCGTGGAGTAGACTCTTATGGTATGATTTGTGGAGCAGAAGAAGTATATTTAGAAGGACTATTTCCACCAAAAACTGAAGCAGAAATAGTAGATTTATCAAATATAGAATGTACAGTAGGTGAAAACATAAGTGATGTTATTGATATGAACGATACAGTTCTTGAAATAGATAATAAATCACTTACTAATAGACCAGATTTGTGGGGCCACTATGGTATTGCTCGTGAATTATCAGCAATCTATAATACTGAACTCATTCCTTTAGAAAAAGTATCTATTGATAAAAATTTACCAAAATATAATGTTGAAATAGAAGATACCACTAAATGTCAAAGATATGTAGCAGTAGAAATAGAAAATGTATATGAAAAATCTTCTCCAATATGGATGCAATCATCACTTATAAAAGCAGGTATGAGACCAATTAATGCAATAGTTGATATAACAAATTATGTTATGTTAGCAGTAGGTCAACCATTACATGCTTTTGATAGAACTCACGTTGATGGAAATAAAATAATCGTAAGAAATGCAGAAGTAAATGAAGAACTATTATTACTAGATAACAATAGTATTAAACTTACAACTGATGATTTAGTAATATGTGATGAAAATAGTCCAATGGCACTAGCTGGCATTCGTGGTGGTAAAAAAGATTCAATACTTCCTGAAACAACAGGTATAGTACTTGAAATAGCTAACTTTACTGCTAAAACTATAAGAAAAACAGGTAAAAGATTTGATGAAAAAACTGATGCATCAATACGTTATGAAAAGAATATTGATACAGAAAGAGTAGATGATGGACTAAATCTTGCATTAAAACTATTTAAAGAAATATTCCCTGAATCTAAGATAGTTGCATTTAATGATGTATATCCAGTTAAAACTGAAAATGAAAAAATAGATGTAAGTGAAAAATTCTTAAATGAAAGATTAGGTAAAGTTTTACCACGTGAAACTATTACAAATATATTAACTCATTTAGGTTATGAAGTAGAATATAAAGATGGAATATATCATACAGTAGTTCCTACATGGAGAAGTACTGGAGATGTATCTTTAAAAGATGATGTAATGGGTGATATCGCAAGACTTCTATCATTTGAAAGTTTTGAAAAACAACCACTTACTATTAAGTTTGATAAAGCAGTTCGTCAAAATAATGTTATTTTAGAGAGAAGAATTAAAGAATATTTATCAGTAAGATGTGGATTTAACGAAATATTTACTTATCCATGGGTAGATATTAAATATATAAATGCAGCTTCAATTGATACAAATAATCTAGTTAAACTAGCAACACCACCATCACCAGAAGAAGCATATTTAAGAAGTTCACTTGTTCCTGGTATGTTAGAATCTATATCTAAAAACTTAAGATACTTTGATTCATTTAAGATGTATGAAATGGCTCAAGTATTTGAAAAAGGTGTTTATCATGAGTCAAGTGAAGATGAAACATTACCAATTCATAAGAAACTTTTAACAGGATGTATAGTAGGTAAAGATGCTAAAGAAATATTCTACGAGTTAAAAGGTGTACTTGAACATATATGTGAATATACTCATATGGAAAAAATTAGTTTCAAAGAAGGAACTAAACCATCATGGGCAGATATTAATGCTCATTTAGATATAATACTTAATGATGAAATTATTGGTAATATTTGTTTATTAAGTGTAAAAGCAATGAATGATTCAAAAATCAAAAGAACAAATGTAGCAATATTTGAAATAAATGTAGATAAGTTAATACCTTATCCATCAAGAACAAATGAATTTAAACATATACCAGTTCTTCCATCTATAGAAAAAGATTTATCATTAATAGTAGATGAAAATGTTACTTGGGAAGAACTTACTAAATATATTAAATCAAAAGTAAGCAGTATTAAATTTATAGAAGAATATAGAGGTAATCAAATACCTGAAGGTAAAAAATCTATTATGTTAAGAGTTACATTCGACTCAGAAAATACAACTCTTACAAGTGAAGAGATTAATTCTAAATTAGAAGCAATTGTTAGAACTTTAAATAGAATGTGTGGAGCAGAACTTCGTGAATTATAATATTGATTTTGACTTACTTAGAAATGATTTACTTAATTATTTCTATTCACTAGCATTCACTGTTAATATGGCAGCAGTACTAGAATCAGATAGAGTAAAGAAAGCAAATAACGAAGAACTTATAATAATCGCACAAGAAAACAATTTTAATTTAGAAAATTATTTAATAAAAAAATTAACATATTAAAAGTCTATTTCAAATTTAAATAGACTTTTTCTTTTAGAACAAATTTTAAATATGTATATTATATATAATAGGTATTATTTTTATTATTACAATGCCAATCATAAATAATAAAAATATAACAGGTAAACTATAATTCTTATTTTTAAACTGATCACTCAAGTTATAAAATACAGTCATAAGAATTGCTACTACTATTGCTATAAAAGCAATCACTAATATACTCATTATATTATTATTTGCTAAATCACTCATAAGGGGACTTTTAAAAATGTTTATTATGGTTGGAACTAACATTATGCCAATACCAGTACCACCATGACTAAGTAAGAATATTAATCCAACTCCTTTAATATTTAATCCTATAAATAAACCAGCTAAATAGAATATTGCTCCAAAATAGTAAGTACCATCAAAACTATTATTAAGTATATCAACTAATCCAATTGCTAAAACAATAATTACAAATGCAACTCTATATATCCAAACTATATCAATATCTAAAATTTTTTTAGGACCAATACTACTATTTTTTGTAAGAACGTTATACTCAATATTATATATAGTTTTTTCAAGTTCATTTGTAGTGATATCAGGATTACTTTTATAATATTTATCTATTTTATTTAAACATTCTTTATATTTATTATCATTCATAAAAAACCTCTATCATAATTCAATTATAATATAAATCAATATCAAAATAAATAAAAAGATTGTTAAAAACATTAACAATCTTAATATCTTAACTACCAGCAGAAGTATATTTAGATATTCCTATCTTAAATGATAATAAGGCTGGTATTACATAAAGTAAAACAATTATTGGACAAAAAGCATAAAATACGTTATTACTTTTATCTAAAAAATATAATAGAGGATAGTAATTAACAAGAGAGTAAGGTATTATAAAAGTAAAAAACATAAGAACGCCTTTTTTAAAGATTCCCATGGGATATTGTGCTATATGTTTACCACCATCAGTAAATAAATTTCTAACTTCTAAACCTTGTACTGTTATGAAACAGTATGAAGCCATAAGTAAGAAGACAGAAAAGAATACAATAATTGATGCGATACACATAAGTATTAATGAAATAACTTTAATGATATTCCATTTTATATCTAAATTAGATAAAGCAATTATAAATATAATAATAGACTGAAATACTCTTGAAAACTTAACAAAATCAAATTTACTACATAATACTTGTAATAATATATTTTGTGGTCTTAAAAGTAATCTATCAAAACTACCATCAATTATTAATTTATCAAAAGAATCAATACCACGAGCAAATAATTCATTCATAGAGAACCCAAACTGTATAATAGAAAAAGTAAGCAATACTTCATACATTGTAAATCCCTTAATATTATCAAACTTATTAAATAAAGCTATTATTATAAAATAATATGTAAAATAAACTAAGAATTGAGAAAAGAAACCAATTATAAATGATGTTTTATATTCTAAAGTACTTTTAAGATGCATTTTTAATGATTCGATATATAGTTTCATATTAACCACCTTGTACACTAGCACATTTTAGTGCTTTTTTAGATAATATGTATCCAACTGATATTAGAACTATACACCATAATATACCTATACCAAAGTTTTTAATAAAGTATGTGTATCCATAATTATATGTATTAAATGGAGTATCACATAAAAACTTAAATGGGAGAATATTTGCGATATTTCTTAACCAATTAGGAAAGAATGCTAAAGGTACAGTTCCACCTGCGAATATTTCACCAAAAACCATTAAAAATGTTATGATACCTTTTTCATCTAAAGTAAAGAATACAATTAAATGAATTATCATTGTTACAGATACAACAATAATACTAGAAATAAATAATGAAATAATAAATAATATAATGTTTAAAAAACTACTCGGTAAAGTTAAATTATATGGACTAGGTAAGAAATATGATATTAATAAAACAGGTAAAAATCTAAGAGTAACATTAGCAATTCTTGTTCCATATATTGTAAAAAACCATTTGAAATAGAAGTTTACAGGTCTACAAAGTTCATATGCTACATTACCATTTTTAATCATAGAAAGTAAATCATCATTTCTCATCCATATATATGTTAATGCAAAGAATGCTTGATTAAGCCATAAATAATTTACTAAATATTTCATATCCATTGGAACACTTGCTGTATTATTAGATTCATAAAATGCAACATAAACCATAATAAATACAACTCCAAAGAATAATTGAGTAGAGATACCAGCTAAAGCAGCAGTTCTATATTGTAAAGCACTTATAAACTTAATCCTAAATAATGATAAATATGTTTTAAATTTCATATTCCTTATACATACGAACTATTATATTATCAATATTTTCACTATTAATTTCAATATCATTAATATTTACTTTAGAAGATAAGTAACTTAAGAAACTAGATACACTTATCATACTAACATCAATCATAAAATTATAATAATTATCAACTTTTTCATAAGAAATAATACCATTCTTTTTACATGACTTAATCTTATCATTTGTTTTAACACTTATCTTTTTAATATGACCATATTTGTTTTTTAAATGATTAAGAGTTCCATCATATAATATTTGTCCTTTTCCAATTAGTATAATTCTTTTAGCAAGTGCTTCGATATCACTCATATCGTGCGTTGTTAATATTACTGTAGTTTTCTTTTCCTTATTTAGTTTTTTGATAAAGTCTCTTACTATTTCTTTAGATACAGCATCTAATCCTATAGTAGGTTCATCTAAAAATAATATGGATGGATTATGAATTAATGAAGCAGCAATTTCACAGCGCATCCTTTGACCTAAACTAAGTTGTCTTACTGGAATTCCCATAATATCTTTAATGTTAAGTAGGGTAGTAAGTTCTTCCTTATTCTTTTGAAATTCTTCATCACTTATATTATAAATATCTTTAAGTAAATCGAATGTATCTTCTGCTGGTATATCCCACCATAATTGACTTCTTTGACCAAAGACAACTCCAATATCTTTAACATATTTTTGTCTATCTTTGTATGGAACAAGTCCATTAATAGTACATTTACCACTATCAGGAACTAATATTCCACTAAGTATTTTAATAGTAGTACTTTTACCAGCACCGTTAGGTCCAATGTAACCAACAATTTCACCTTTTTCAATTTGAAATGATATATCTTTAACGGCTTCAACATAGATATAATTTCTCTTGAAAAATGATTTTAAAGTTGCTTTTAGACCACTTCTTCTTTTAGCAACCTTAAAAGTTTTACTTATGTCTTGAACATTGATGAATGACATTTTATTTTTCACTTCCTTTCTTACGCAAAAAAACACACATTTCTTTTAAATGTGTAAAATAACGAGTATAAAAATTTGAGTACATAAAAACGCATGTAATTTCACAAATGTCAACAACAATATAACATATAGAATATATAAAATCAATAGAGATTTATAAATTAAATATAAAAGGCAATAATTCAAGAGTAATAAATGGTATCATATATAATAAAAATACAATAAGAAGTGAATATTTATATGATTTAAATTTTTGATTATCGGCATAATTTCCACAAACGCAAAATGCAACAAAAAGAGTAATAATACATGCCCAGGTAATAATGTTAACAATATAACCATTATTGTCAGTTAAAGCAGGACTACCAAATATTTTTAAAAGATTATGTATTATCATTACACCAGTACCATATATTTGACCTAATATAAAAAAAATATTATTTTTTTCTTTAATTAGTAAAGAATAAGCAAATCCCTCTAAAAACCATATTAGAAATATTAAATAATATCCCATATTTCCAATCCTAAATTCGCCAATTATCAAATTAAATATACCTTTTATTAACAATATAATAAACATTACAATAATACATATATCAACTTTAGTAATTTCCTTATCATGAATTTCATGAAATAAATTAGATTTTAATAAATATACATTTCCAACAGAGAATGTTATAACAATTAAAAACCAATATAGATCGATTTCAGGGTTTAATATAAACGCAATTAATGAAATTATATATATGATAGCTGTATATATTTTTGTTTTAGAAAAAGTAAACTTATTGTTATCAAGTTTATTTATTTTTTTATTTTCTAATTCTTCTAATCTAATTACAGACATCTGCATATTATTAAGCATAATATTATGACTTTTTTCATTAGTATCATATATATCTTTAAGATATTTTATTTTATTATCAAATTCTTTATTTTCCATAACTTAACTCCTATATCATATTTATAAACATTATCATTAATCTAAGTAAAAAGATAGGTAATATATATAAAAATAAGATTGTCATATAATTAGTGCTATTAATTTTATACTTATCATTTTTATTATATATACAAGTAATTATAAATATAACCGCAGTAATTATTATAGTAATTATAGAAAATGCTTTTATTAAACCACCATATATAATATTATCAAATTGTAGTAAATTACCAACTTCCATATATTCATATAAAGATATAACTATACAAATACAAGATATAAAAATACCAGTTTCAGTGTCTCTAAGTCCAAATAATATTCCTATATAAAAAACAATATAGAACATCATAAAAACAACAAAATCATCAAAAACATAACTACTTCCTTTAGAACTATTAGTTGTTATTAAAAATATTATGACTGATATTATAAAAAATACTACATTAATGATTTTTGAATTAAAGCAATTATCCATTTTATTAACAATAATGTTTAATTCATCCATAGTTTCTTTAGGATTCTTATCATAATGTTTCTTTAACTGAACAGCAAGTTCATTAAATAATTTATCATCTTTATTTTTCTTCTTCATTATATAACCTCACTACAAATTAAATATAAATGGTAAAAATTCAATAACTAAAAATGGAATCATATATAATAAAAATATAATGAGAATTGAATATTTATATGCTTTAAATTTCTCATTTGTACAATAAATTCTACTTGCAACACAAGCAATTATAAATAAAATAGCACATATATAAATAGTAGTTAAAGCACCATTTCCAGCATTATCACTCATAACAGGACTTTTAAATATATTTATAAGTCTTGGACCAATCATCAAACCCATACCAGCTATAGTGAAAAGATATAGCATAGCAAAATATTCCTTTTCTGTTTTAAATAAGCAAGCGTAACTAAGAAAAAACCAAACAAGCCCAAAAAAATATGTATCAGATTTAAAATCGTTCCAAAATAAATTAAGTATACCAACTATTATTAATATAATAAGTACAACTAGATCATATTTTTCATCTTTAGTAGGCTCGACAATCTCTCTTTTCTTTTTAACATTACCATTCTTAAGTTTATTTAATTTAATTATAGACTTATGCATATTATTAAGAACCATCTGATGACCATTAGTATTATATAATTTTTCGAGTTCATTAATTTTATTATTAAATTCTTTATCTTTCATGTAAACTCCTATAACATATTTATTATTACACTTAATACTCTAAATAGAATAATAGGTATAATATATGAAAATAATATTATTATGAAATTATTCTTATTTAATTTAAATTTATCATTTAAATTATATATACATGTAATTATGATTAATACTATGATAGATACTAAAGCAATAATAGGTAGTATTGTAATTAAATTACTGTATAAATAATTATCCATAAGATGATAGTTAAATAATTTAATAGGTATCATCATATAAAATCCTATTAAAAGAAGTGTAATTAAGAAGAAAATTCCACTATTTTTATTTCTAAGTCCCATTAAAATACCAACATATATAAAGACACTTGAAAACATATAAAGAATAAAATCACTTTCTAAAGAATCTAAACTTTTATAATAATTAGAAGTAACTAAAAATATAATAAAAACAATAATGAAGAAAAATAAACTGATTTTACGTAATTTAGAAGTAATCTCTATATTGTTAGTAAGAATATCTAATTCATTCATAGTTTCTTTAGGTCTTTCATTGTAATGTTCTTTAAATTGTACTACAAATTCATCAAATGTTCTTTTATCCATTTTATCTTTATTATTCATAACACCCTCTTTATTTTATATAAATTATATCATGTTTATGTTATAATACCAATAGAGGTTAGTATGAAAATAAAATGTAATAAGAAAGAATTTAAATTAGAAATATTTATTATTGTATTATCTATTGTATCAATATTAATACATTTATATAAGATTATATTTATGCATGATAAATTAAATACTGAATTAATAATTACTTTAATATTTTTGATTTTAGTAATAGTAGCAATAATATTTTTATTGAATAGAATCTATATTAAAGTTAATAGAGGTAAATTATATGTTTCCTCTTTAGATTTAGTAAATAAAAGGATATTAAAAGATAGTATAAATATAAAAGATATAGAAAAGTATGGATTTTCAACTGATTTAAAATTAAATTATAATAAATATGATATAGTACTTCAAAGTAAAAATAAGAAGTTAATAATACCAGTAAATCAATTTAAAAATAAAGATATATTAAGGTTATTAGAGTTAATAGAAGATAAGACTAATATAAAGCCAACTGGTCTTGCTAAATATTTAAGAGAGACAAAAAAATAATGAAAACGAATGTAATGAGAATACTTGATCAAAAGAAGATAAGGTATGTTATTCATACTTATCAGAATGCTGTTAGTGGTATAGAAGTAGCAGATACTTTAAATGAAAGTTATGATAAAGTTTTTAAGACTTTAGTTACTGTATCTAATACAAATAATCATTATGTTTTTGTTGTGCCTGTTAATAAGGAATTAGATTTAAAAAAAGCAGCTAAAGTAGTAGGTGAAAAGAGTATAGAAATGTTAAAGTCAGCACTTTTGCTTCCACTTACAGGATATATTCATGGAGGGTGTTCACCAGTTGGAATGAAAAAACAATTTAGGACTATTGTTGATAAATCCGCTTCAAATAAAGATAGAATATTTGTTAGTGGTGGTAAAATAGGTTATCAAATTGAAATAGAATTAAGTGAACTTAAAAAAGTTGTTGATTTTGAATTTGAAGATATAACTAAAGATAATTGATTATGTTTTTTACTTGTAGTTGTAATGTAATATTGTTATAATTATAGTATGAATAGAATAGTTAATTTCTTACAACACTATTTAGTAATAATAGCTGTACTTATAGGAATAAGTATTCTTTTAAGTGTTACTTTTTCTAGTTATATCGTTACATCAAACAATCATAAAGCAGCAGAAATGTATATTGGTACTTTAAAATACTCAATGACTATTGATGGAACAACTACTAACACTTTATCAGTACCAGTAGGTGAAACAATAGTAGATGTAGCTATCACAAATGAAAACCCAATAGATACATACTATAAACTTATATATCAAAATAATTCAAATGTATCAATAAAATATTATGAATCAACAAAAGATACAAATGATAATGTAACAAATTATAGTTCACCTAATAGTAAAATAACTTCAAATAATAAAAATACAATTAAATTAAAGATAACAAATAGCAGTACTTCATCACAAAAAGTAACATTCAAAATAGTAGGGGGTTTCGCAACGAATACATTAAATGATGTAATAGTACCAAGCGGTTATACAACAATAAATACTATTGAAACACCAAGTACAAATACATATTTTTGTAAGACAAATGATATATATTATACTAACGGACAATACACTTATGCTTATAAACAAGAAGGAACATACGATAGTTCAAGAATTGCATGGTGTGATATAAATAATGATGGCTGGGGAGTACAACTTACTGATAAAACAAGTACAGATGCAGTAACAAGTAAAATATGTACATATATCAATAATAAACCAATAACTTCAATGGCATATATGTTTTTTCAAAGTCAGACGACAACCATTGATATGAGCAATTTCAACACTTCTAATGTAACAAATATGGTTGATATGTTTTATGGTAGTCAAGCTACAGCATTAGATTTAAGCCATTTTGATACATCTAAAGTAACGAGTATGGCATATATGTTTTATATAAGTCAAGCCACAACCATAGATGTAAGTAATTTTGATAATTCAAAAGTAACTGATATGGATGGTATGTTTGCAGATAGTAAAGCTTCAGTAATAAATTTGAGTAATTTTAATACCAGTAGTGTTACAGATATGTCATATATGTTTCAAAATAGTCAAGCTACAACCTTAGATTTAAGTAACTTTGATACTTCAAACGTAACAAATATGAATTACATGTTTCAAAATTCAACTAAGTTAACAACAATATATGTAAGTGATAAGTTTAATACTGATAATGTTACAACTAGCACTAATATGTTTCTTAGTAGCACTAAACTAATGGGTGGAGCAGGAACAAAATATAATAGTTCTTATGTTGATAAAACATATGCTAGAATAGATGGTGGAACAAGCAATCCTGGATATTTTACTGATGCTGCTGATAAAAATATTCCAGCACCTAATTCATTTGCGACTGATTCATGGAAAACAATAATTAAAGCTGTTAGAAATAATAATATAAGCAAATATAGTGTAGGAGATACAAAAGAAATTGATATGGGTACTTATGGAACACATACGCTTCGTGTAGCAAATACATCAACTCCAAGTGAATGTTCAAGGGCAGGTTTTTCACAAACTGCTTGTGGATTTGTACTTGAATTTGCAGATATAATAACAACACATAAAATGAATGATACAAATACAAATGTAGGAGGATGGCCAGCAACAAGCATGAGAACATTTGTAAATACAGATATATATAATGCAATACCAAGTGAAATAAAGAATGCAATAATAGATACAACAGTAGTATCAGGACATGGAAGTACAAGCGGAGAAACAAACTTCACATCAACAGATAAATTATATTTGTTAAGTACTGCAGAAGTATGGGCAGATGCAGTATCAAGTTCTAATGGTATAAATGGAATAGATGAAAAATTTTCAATTTTACCGTTGGCTGTACCAGAAGTAGATACTTGTGGAGTTGAATGCGATAATGCAAGAAAAGTAACAAGACAATTAGATTATTATAAAAATTTAGGTACAACTCCAACTAATTATAGTGGAGCAATAAAGAAAAATGGAACTAGTGCTGCTTATTGGTGGCTTCGCGCGGCTAAGTCCACTATTACTTCCAGTTTCTACCGTGTGAGTAGCAGTGGTCACTACAGTCAAAATGTTGCTGATACTACGAACGGAGTTTCTACAGCATTCCGAATCGGCTAACTTAACAATCAGTGGAATAACCAAACAATATTCCACTTTTCTTTTATCTAAACATTAATTCATATAAACTTACTAGGAATTTTATATTTTTTCTTTACAACTTTATATAAATAGTTATATACTAATTATGATAATTTTTATAGTTATTGAAAGGAGTATTATGATAGAATTAATTGATATTTATTTTGAAAGAGATAATAAAATAATATTAAATAATATAAATTTAAAACTTGAAAAGAATAAGTTTTATTCATTGACTGGGCCTAATGGTAGTGGAAAGAGTACACTTGCTAAAGTAATAATGGGACTTACTATTCCTGATAAAGGAAAAATACTATTCAATGGAGAAGACATCACTAACAAAAGTATTGATGAAAGAGCTAAACTAGGAATAGGCTTTGCATTTCAAACACCAGTATGTTTTAAAGGAATAACTGTTTATGATTTATTAAGTGTTGCTTCTAATAAAAGTCTTACTAAAAAAGAAGCATGTGATATATTGAGTAAAGTAGGACTATGTGCTTTAGAATATATTGATAGAGAAGTTAATAAATCACTTTCAGGTGGAGAACTTAAGAGAATAGAAATAGCAAGTGTTATCGCAAGAGATCCTAAATTTGCTATATTTGATGAACCTGAAGCTGGAATAGATTTATGGAGTTTCAATAGTCTAAATAAAGTATTTAAGAATATTCAAGAAAATAATGATGCGACTACTTTAGTAATATCACATCAAGAAAAAATACTTGATATTGCTGATGAAATAATACTTATGGAAAATGGAACTATTAAGAAAGTTGGTTCTAAAGAAGAAGTTATATCTAACATAAATAGTAAACCATGTTGTAAAGTAGGTGAGATGAATGAATAAGACTGAACTTGAATTATTAAGCACTATTGGTGCTGGTGATTACTTGAATGCTACTGCATACAACATAAGAAAAGATGGAAAAGGTATTGAAAGAAAAATAAATGAATATGTAAACATAGAAAGTAAAGAAGAAGGAAAAGGTATCAATATATATGTAAAAGAAAATACACCATTTGCGATAGTTGATATTCCTGTTCTTATAACTGAAAGTGGTCTTACTGACGTAGTTTATAATGATTTCTTTATTGGCAAGAATGCTAATGTAACAATAGTCGCAGGTTGTGGCATAAATAATCCACATCACAAAGACTCAAGACATGATGGTATTCATAGATTCTTTATTGAAGATAATGCTAGTGTTAAATATATTGAAAAACATTATGGAGAAGGAGAAGGTAGTGGTAAAAGAATACTTAATCCAACTACTGAAGTAACATTACATGATAATGCATTTATGACTATGGAAACTAGTCAAATAAAAGGAGTAGATGATACTAATAGAGTAACAAAAGCAACATTAAGTACTGGTTCTACTTTAATAATAAATGAAAAAATATTTACATCAAATAATCAAAAAGCAACTACATCATTTGATATAGAATTTAATGGGGATAATTCTAGTTCTCATGTAACATCAAGAAGTGTTGCTGAAATGGATTCATATCAAGAATTTAAATCTAATATGACAGGTAATAGTTTATGTTATGGTCATGTAGAATGTGATGCGATTATTAAAGATAATGGTAAAGTTAAATCAATACCACAAATATATGCTAAAAATGTAGATGCTAGTCTTGTACATGAAGCAACAATAGGTAAAATTGCTGGTGAACAATTTATTAAGTTAATGTCACTAGGACTTTCAGCAAGTGAAGCAGAACAAGCAATAATAAATGGATTCTTAAAATAGGTCTAACGAACGTTAGGCTTTTTGTTTTTTTAAAATAATTCATCAAATGTCACTTACATGTCACTTTACATCTTGTATACTTATGTTGTAAATTAAGAAAGGGAAAGAAAATATGGAAATATTAAAAGTAGAAAATTTAACAAAAGTATATGGTAAAGATAATAATAAAGTAGTTGCTTTAGATAATGTATCATTTACAGTAGAAAAAGGTGAATTTATCGCAATAGTAGGTGCTTCTGGTAGTGGTAAAAGTACATTATTACACCTTATTGGTGGAGTAGATACGCCTACAAGTGGAAAAGTATTTATAGATGGACAAGACATATATAAATTAAATAGTGATAAACTTGCTATATTCAGAAGAAGAGAAGTAGGACTAATATATCAATTTTATAACTTAATACCAATTTTAACAGTAGAAGAAAATATAACACTTCCACTAGAACTTGATAATAGAAAAGTTGATAAATTTGAACTAAACGAAATAATTAAACTATTAGGACTAGAAAGAAGACGTAATCATTTACCTAATGAATTATCAGGTGGACAACAACAAAGAACATCAATAGGTAGAGCAATAATAACAAAACCAGCAATAATACTTGCTGATGAGCCAACTGGTAACCTTGATTCTAAAGCCAGTGAAGAAGTAGTAACATTACTACAAAAAATGAATAAAGATTATAAACAAACAATAATAATGATTACACATAACCTAGAAATTGCATCATATGCTGATAGAATTATTACTATAGAAGATGGAAAAATAGTTAAGGAGAAATAATCATGAATATCCTTAATAAATTAACAATAAAAAACTTAAAACTAAATAAAAAAAGAACAATAGTAACAATAATAGGAATAATTCTTTCAGTAGCACTTATATGTGCAGTGGCAAGTATGGTATCTAGTTTTAGAGAAAGTTTAATTAGATTTGAAATTAATAGAGATGGAAACTTTCATTATGAATTTAGTAATGTAGATAGTAAAACATTAAAAGAAATTAAAAATAATAGAAACTTTGAAAAAATATATATAAGTAAAAACGTTGGCTATTTAAAACTTGATAATAGTAAGAATGAAGATAAACCTTATGCATATTTAATAGCTATGAATAAAATAACTATGTCTAATGTGTCACTTAACTTAATTGAAGGAAGATTTCCATCTAATGATAAAGAAATAGTTATACCAAGACATTTAAAAACAAATGGTAGAGTTGATTATAAAGTTGGAGATACTATAACACTATATTTAGGTGATAGAGTTAGTGATGGATATACTCTTAATCAAAATAATCTATATCATAAAGATGAAGAAACATTTGATATAAAAGATACCAAGACATTTAAAATAGTTGGTATTATAGAAAGACCAAGTACAATAATAGAAAATTATTCAGCACCAGGATATACATTCATAACATATTTAAATGATAATAATTATAGTGGTGAATACAATGTATACTTAAGATATACTAAAGAAGCATTAAAAAATAGATATGAAATAACAGCTAGATTATTAAATGTAGATCCTATAAAATATAAAAAATATATGACTGATTTAGATTCCCTTAAAAAAAGTGAAATAGATGAAGTTGAAAAGAAAATAATAACAACACCACATATCATGAATGGATATTTAATTTCACTTGAAACAATGAGTCTTAAAGATAGTACTATGAAAGTACTTTATATTTTATCAACTATTGTAATTATAATAATAATTGTTTCATCTGTATTTTGTATTAAAAATAGTTTTGATATATCTATAACAGAAAAGACTAAACAATATGGTATGTTTAGAAGTATAGGAGCAACATCAAAACAAATAAAGAAGAATGTTTTATATGAAGCATTTATACTTGGAATAATTGGTATACCTCTTGGTATATTATGTGGATTACTTGCTTCATGGATACTTATTAAAGTATGTAATTATTATTTATATGGTGCTTTAAATGGAATAACATTAGTATTTAATACAAGTCTTATATCAATATTAATATCAATATTACTTGGAAGTATAACAATATATTTTTCAGCATTAAAGAGTGCTAGAAGAGCATCTAAATTATCTCCAATGGTAGCTATAAGAAATAGTGAAGATATTAAAATAAAATCTAAAAAGTTAAGAACTCCTAAGTATATAAAATCATTATTTGGAGTAGGTGGAGTTATATCATATAAGAATTTAAAAAGAAATAAAAAGAAATATAGAACAACAGTTATATCAATAGTAATATCAGTTTCAGTATTTATTGGACTTTATTATTTCATGAATATGGCATTTAGTATACTAGATTTAGAAGTGGGTTCGTCTGATGCTAATATACAACTTATAATAGGTGATAATAGTAAAGATAAAGAAAACAACTTAAATAAAATAGAACAAATATTTAATCTTGATAATATAGAAAGAATAAGTTTTCAAAAAAGACTATTAGGTGAAATTATAGATAAAACACTTTACACAAAAGAATTTAATAAGCTTATTGGTACTAATGGTACAATGATATTAATATATGCAATAGGAGATTCAGAATATAGAACTTATGTTAAATCACTAGGATTAAATTATAGTGATGTTAAAAATACAGGTATTCTTATCAATAATTCATTTGCTTATGATGAAGATAGTAAAAAGGATGTAGAAATATCGGTGCTAAATATTAAAAAGAATGACAAAGTTGATATAAAAATAAATAACATAACTCATCAAATAAAAATATCTGAAATTACTAAAGAAAGACCATTTGGATTTAGTAATACTTATAGTTCAGGATTTATAATAGTAAGTGATGAATATTTAAAAGAACTTGATAGTAATTTTAATTATGGTTGGATATTGATAAGAAGTAATAATGCTGATTTGTTACAAAGCAATATTGAAAAGATATTAGGAGATATAGATTATAATTTAAATAATACTGATAAAAATTATAGAATTGTTAAAGGAGTTTATACTTTAATGGCGATATTCTTATATGGATTTATTACTGTAATTACTTTAATTGGTATTACAAATATATTTAATACAATAACAACTAATATTAATTTAAGACGTGGAGAATTTGCTATATTAAAAAGTGTGGGAATGACATCACATGAATTTAATAGACTTATTAATTTAGAAACAATATTCTATTCATTAAAATCATTATTAATAGGTATACCTTTAGGAGTAGGAATATCATATTTAATATATATAGCGTTTTCAGAGGGAAGTAGAGAATTTCAATATGAATTTCCATTTGGAGGAGTATTTATAAGTATACTTGCAGTATTTATATTAGTTTTTATAATAATGAATTACTCTATAAAGAAAGTTAATAAACAAAATATAATAGAAGATATTCGTAATGAAAACATTTAAGGACTTTAGTGTCCTTTTTTGATATAATTGTTTTAGGAGAGATTATGAAAATATTATTAGTAGAAGACAATAAAAGTATAAGTGATAATTTAAAATATACATTTAATATAAATAATATAGATCTTGATGTAACAAATAATATTAAAAGTACAAAAGATTATTTAGAATATAATAAACCTAGTTTAATAATATTAGATGTTACTTTACCTGATGGTAATGGATTTGATTTATATAAAAGTGAATTATCTAAAATGAATATACCAGTTATATTTTTAACTGCATGTGATACTGAAGAAAATATAGTTGAAGTACTTAATATGGGTGCAAGTGATTATATTACTAAACCATTTAGACCATTAGAACTAATAGCCAGAATAAATAAAATATTACATAAAAAGACTATTAAAATAAAAGATATAACAATAGACATGAATAAAATGATAGTTACTAAAAATAATGAAATAATAAATCTTACTACTCTTGAATATAAAATACTAAATCTATTAATTGAAAATATAAATAAAGTAGTAACAAGAGATAGAATAATTGATAGTATATGGGAATGGACTGGTAATGATGTTAATGATAATACAATAACAGTTTATATGAAAAGAATACGTGAAAAGTTAAATAGTGATATAATAGTTACTATAAAAGGAATAGGTTATAGAATAGATGAAGAATAAAACAATAAAAAAATATATATTATCACTTATAATATTATTAATATTTAATGTATCACTAATATTTATATTAAATAGATATGAATATAAAATGTATACTAAGAATTATAATGATAAAATAAATTCAATAATAAGCAATATCAAAAATAGATATCCAAATATAGAAGAAAGTGATATTATTGAAATAATAAATAATGAAGAAGATAGTGAAGATATATTAAGTAAATATGGTATAGATAGTATAACTAAAAATGATAAAGTTAATAATAAGATAAGAATTATATCATTAATAATAATTATTACTTTTGATTCATTAATTATATTGATATTTTATTTATATGATAAAAATAAATCTAAAAAGATAAAAGAGATTACTAAGATGATATCAAAAATCAATAATAGACAGTTTGATATAGATATAAATGACTTTAATGAAGGAGAACTTTCTATACTTAAAAATGAAATATCTAAAACAACTATTATGTTAAGACAAGTTGCTGATAATAGTGTTAAAGATAAATTAAATCTAAAAGATTCTCTTGGTGATATATCTCATCAATTAAAAACACCTCTTACTAGTATTACAATAATGATAGATAATATTTTAGATAATCCTGATATGAATGAAAAGACTAGAAAGAAATTTCTTATTAATATAAAACGTGAAATATTAAATATTAACTTTTTAGTAATGTCTCTTCTTAAATTATCAAAATTTGATGCGAATGTTGTTAAATTTAATAAAGAAAGTGTATATTTAAAAGATATAATTATTGAAAGTATTAAGAATGTATCTATGATAAAAGAGTTAAAAAATATTACTATAAAAGTATCAGGAGATGATAATATTAAATTATTATGTGATTTTAAATGGCAAGTTGAAAGTATAACTAATATATTAAAAAATTCAATTGAACACACGAGTGAATATGGCACAGTTGAAGTAAATTATAGTGAAAATAAATTATATACAAGAATACTTATTAAAGATAATGGTAAAGGTATAAATAGTGATGATTTACCTCATATATTTGATAGATTTTATAAAGGTGAGAATGGTAGTGATGATAGTTTTGGTATAGGTCTTTCACTTTCAAAGACAATAATTGAAAAAGAAGGTGGCAGTATCACAGTTAAAAGTACGCCTAATATTGGTACAATTTTCACAATTAAATACTTGAAATAAACGAAAAAATATTGAAATTTAATATCAAATACTTTACAATTATATTGTAGGAAGGAGATTTATTATGAAGAAAAAGATTGCTATTATCGTTTTAATGTTACTATCAATTATTATTCCTGTAAAAGCTTTTGCTAAAGAACAATATAAAACATTAAATTTAGAAGAAACTTTAGCTGAAGAAGGAATTGAAAAGAAATTTAGTAATTATAAAGAAACAGATGATCAAATTACAATCTATATGTTTAGAGGAAAGGGATGTGCTTATTGTAAAAAATTTTTAGAATTCTTAAATGGAATTACTGAAGAATATGGAAAATATTTTAAATTAGTTTCATTTGAATCTTGGTATAATGATGAAAATTCTAATTTATTAACTGACATCTCTACATTTATGGGAGAACCAGCTAGTGGAGTTCCATATATTATAATTGGTGATAAAGTATTTGGTGGATATACTGATTCTTATGATGAAAGTATTAAAGCAGCTATTAAATCATTATATGATTCTGATGATAAATATGACGCATTAGAAGAATATGAATATAGTAAGAGATGGGATAAAATATTAAATCCTTCTAATTTCACAGTTATTATATGGACTATATGTTTAGTAGTTGTTTCAACTGTAGTAATTGTTTTAACTAATAGATGTAATACTAAGAAAATAGTTGCTGCTATTGAAGGAAATAAAAAAACTTCAACAATTCGTGAAGAAGTAAAAGAAGAAAAACAAGAAAAACAAAATAATAACAATAATAAAAATAAGAAAAAGTAATTTACAATAAAGTCTCTCATGTGAGAGATTTTTATTTTAAAAAATATTGTTAATTTATGTACAAAATGTTACAATATTATTATGAATAGAATAGTGAATTTCTTACAAAAATATTTTGCTGTTATTTCAGTACTTATTGGTATAAGTATTCTTTTAAGTGTTACTTTTTCAAACTTCGTTGTTACATCAAATAATCATAAAGCAGCTGAAATGTATATTGGAGAACTTAAGTATTCAATGGAAATAGATGGTTCTACTACTAACACTTTAACAGTACCAACAGGTGAAACAATTATAGATGTAAAAGTAAATAATTTAAATCCAGTAGATACATATTACAAACTACTTTATTTAAAGAATACAAATATTACAGTTAAGTATTACGAATCAACAAAAGATACTAATGAAGTAGTAACTACATATAATAAGCCAAATGATTCAGTAACAAGTAGTAATTCTAATACAATAAAACTACAAATCACAAATAGTAGTATTTCTTCTCAAAATATAGCATTAACTATGAAGGGTGGGTATATTACAAATACAGTAGAAGATATAACAACACCTTCAACATATAGTGAGATAACATTGGCCGATACAAGTACAAATACATATTTTTGCAAAACAAATAGCACTTTAACACAAGGACTTAATTATAATAATGGTCAGTATACTTATGCTTATAAACAACAAGGAGCGTCTGCAAGTTCTGGCTTAGGTTGGAGTAATATAACTGATAATGGTTGGGGTGTACAGCTAACTGATAAAGCAAGTACTGACGCAGTGACAAGCAAACTTTGTACATATATTAATGATAAACCAGTTACTTCAATGTCATATATGTTTTGGGATAGTCAAGCATTGAGAATAGATTTGAGTAATTTCAACACATCAAATGTATATAATATGGGAGGTATGTTTTCTAGCAGTCAAGCTACAACCTTAGATTTAAGCCATTTTGATACATCAAAAGTAACAAATATGGGAGGTATGTTTCAACATAGTCAAGCTACAACCTTAGATTTAAGCCATTTTGATACATCAAACGTAACAAATATGCAATGTATGCTTTGTGATAGTCAAGCCTCAACCATAGATGTAAGCCATTTTGATACATCAAACGTAACAAATATGAATAGTATGTTTTGGAATAGCAAAGCCATAACCATAGGTGTAAGCCATTTTGATACATCAAAAGTAACAAATATGAATGTTATGTTTGGTAATAGTCAAGCCACAACCATAGATGTAAGCCATTTTGATACATCAAACGTAACAAATATGCAAGGTATGTTTCAACATAGTCAAGCCACAATCATAGATGTAAGCAACTTTGATACATCAAACGTAACAAATATGCAATGTATGTTTTGTGATAGTAAAGCCGCAACCTTAGATTTAAGCCATTTTGATACATCAAACGTAACAAATATGCAAGGTATGTTTTGGAAAAGTCAAGCCACAACATTAGATGTAAGTCATTTTGATACAAGTAATGTAACAAATATGGAAGTTATGTTTGCCTATATGACAAATCTTAAAACTATATATGCTAGTAGCAAATTTGTAACTACCTCTGTAACGAGTAGTACAAGTATGTTTGAAAAAAGTACTAATCTAGTAGGTGGAGCAGGAACAAAATATAATAAATCTCATCTTGATAAAACATATGCTAGAATAGATGGTGGAACAAGTAATCCTGGATATTTTACTGAAAAGCCATCAACATTTAGTACCGATAGTTGGGCAACTATAGTTAGTTCGGTTAAAGCTGGAAATACTAGAGGATATAAAGTTGGAGAAACTAAAACAATTGATTTGGGGACGACATATGGAACTCATACACTACGTATTGCAAATACAACAACACCAAGTGAATGTAATGCGTCTGGATTTTCACAAAGTGCTTGTGGATTTGTATTAGAATTTGCTGATATAATATTATATAAAGAATTTAATAGCAGTACATCTAATACAGGAGGTTGGTCATCGAGTGAACTTAGAACATTTATCAATAATGATATATACAATGCATTGCCAGTTGATTTAAGGAATATTATAATAGATACAATTGTTGTGTCAGGGCATGGTAAAAGCGACTCTACTAATTTTGTTACCACCGATAAATTATATTTATTAGCTCCAAAAGAAATATTTAGTAACTGGAGTAATAGTTATGATACAGCAAAAAGTTTAACTAGAACTTTTGATTATTACATAAATGCTGGTGTAACAACAAGCAATTATAGTGGTGCTAAAAAATATAAGGGAACGAGTGCTTATTATTGGTGGCTTCGTTCCGCATATTCTACGAGTAACAGTGATTTCTTTAGAGTTAATCGTTCTGGTGGTTGGAGTGGTAGTAATACTGCTACTGCTGCTAATGGTGTATCTCCAGCATTCAGAATAGGCTAATCAAAATAAACAATTTCCATTTTAAGGTAGATTTACTTCTACCTTTTATTTTATAATATAAATATGACAAATGAAGAAAGAAACAACTTAATAATGAGTAAATTATCAATATACTTAAATGATTATAGTGATTATATAAAAGAATCTATGATAAATAATATTAAAAATGAATTTGGATTTACTACACTAGAATCATATAAAATAATACTTACAAGTATACTTGGTATTACTAATAAAGAAATAATACATGAATTTGATAAGATAGTTTATGAACTTGATAAAAGTGTTTATGAAGATAATTTGTATTATAAGAACATTAATCTTAAATGTATAAGTTCTAATAAATGGAAATTTGAATATAAGAGTTATAAGCCATATGAAGCATTTGTATTTAATGATTTAAGATGTATTAATGATAAATTATATCCTAGTATTGGATATTTTAAAGATGAATATAAATATCCATGTGTTCTTGAAAATGATAGAGAATGGATGTTAATTACACCTAATGAAATAGAAACTATGAAAAAGCCTATAAGTGAAGCAACTGGTAATGTTCTTACATATGGACTTGGTCTTGGATATTATGCCTATATGGTATCTATGAAAGATAATGTAGAAAGTGTAACAATAGTTGAAAAAGATAAAGAAATAATAGATTTATTTAATGAGTATATCTTACCACAATTTAAAAATAAATCTAAAATAAAGATAATTAATGATGATGCGTTTAATTACTTTAAAAAAGATATATATTATGATTATGTATTTGTTGATATATGGCATGATCCTAGTGATGGAATAGATTTATATTTAAAATTTAAAAGTTTAGAAAAAGATAATATCAAATATTCATATTGGATAGAAGATACATTAAAATGTTATATTGAATAAAATATATAAGGAGGAAAACATGAAAAGATATAAAAGTACTAAAATAGCTAGTATTTTAGGAATGATAGGTAATGTATTTTTACTTATTATAAAAGGAATAATTGGATATATTACAAATAGTCAAGCAATGATAGCGGATGCTTTTAATAGTGCAGGCGATATATTTTCTTCAATAATGACATTTATTGGTAATAAAATATCAAGTATACCAAAAGATAATGATCATAATTTAGGACATGGTAAAGCAGAATATATTTATTCAATGTTAATAAGTATATCTATGATATTAATATCACTTGTAGTACTTAAAAATTCATTAAATTCAATATTTATAAGTAATAAATATGATTTTAATATATGGCTTGTAATTGTATGTATCATTACTATAATAGTCAAAATATCATTATTTATATATACAAATTACTTATCAAAAAAATATAATAATTTACTTATAAAGGCTAATTCTAAAGATCATATAATAGATGCAGTTATAACAACATTTACTTTAATATCATGTATACTTTCTACATATAACATATACTTTTTAGATGGTATTGTAGGTATAATAATATCTATATGGATACTTATATCCGCTATTAAAATATTTATTGAAAGTTATGATGTTCTTATGGATAAATCAATAGATGAAGAAACTAAGAATGAAGTACTTGATATAATAAAAAAGCATAGTGAAATTATAAAGATAAATCATTTTAATTCAACACCAGTAGGTTATAAATATCAAATATCATTTACCATATTTGTGGATGGAAATTTAAAGACTTATGAAAGTCATGAAATCGCAAATAATCTTGAAAAAGAAATATTAAAGAAGATAGATGAGATTTATTTAGTAGTAATACATGTAAATCCAATAGAGGTAAAAAATGACAAAGGAAGAAATATATAAAACATTAGATGAACTAAATATTAAATATAGAGTAGTTAATCATAAAGCAGTATTCACTATGGAAGAAGTTATAAAAGAGAATATTGAACCATATGAAAATATACTTAAAAATATATTTATAAGAGATGATAAGAAAAGAAATTATTATTTAGTACTCGTATGTCATAATAAGAAAGTTAATTTAAAAGAATTAAGTAATAAGATTAACAGTAGAAAGCTTTCTTTTGCAGATGAAGAAGATTTATATAACTATCTAGGGCTTACTAAAGGTTCAGTTTCACCACTTGGAATACTTAATGATAAAGCTCATAAAGTAACTATATTAATAGATAAAGATATAGAAAATATAGACGAAGTAGGAGTACATCCTAATATTAATACAAGTACTGTATTTATGAATCCTAAAGACCTTGAAAAAATATTTAAAAATAATAAATATGAGTACATAGAATTATAAAATATAAAGCATAATAATAATGGTGATCAATATAAAAAAGAATATCATAAAATTATTATTTATGCTTTCTATTTTTTTAACCTTTAATATAGGTGAAATAGATTCTAATAGTGATAAAATATTATATTATGATAGAACTAATTTGAATTATATTGATACATTTAAAATATATTTTAAGAATACTAATTCTTATAGTTTAAATAAGTCTTTAAAGTATACTAATATTGAAGTATTAAGTTATATTATTGATGGTAAGAAGTATTATGCTAGAAATATTGAAGAGTTAATAAATGTTTATACTAAAGATTTAAATGATGAATTAAAAGTGTATTATAAATTACATGGAATTCGTATAGAAGGTATAACTGTTGTATGTAAAGTATATGACTTGATAAAACTTGAAAAACTTGAAAGAATATATTAATTTTGATATTATTAACATATAAAAGGAAGAATCAAAATGAAGAAAATTTTAATGTTATTAATATCATTTTTTATGTTTATATCTTTTACTAAGGCAGATTATATAAGTTGTAATTTACAAAAGGTAGTAAATAATAATACTGAATATAGTAAAGGAGATACTATTGAAGTTAATGTTATAACTGATTTTTATAGTGAAGATGGAATACTTAATAAAGCAGATATACAAATATATTATAATCCTTATGTATTTGAATTATTACCTGATTATAATGATGAAAGTGTTTATATTGAAGATGGGTATAAGATAACTAATTTTAATACATATTCTTCTATTATTGATTTTAGTATTCAAAATGTTACTGGTAAAAATATGTATGTAAATGGTGGTGATATACTTATAAGTAAGTTAAAGTTTAAAGTAAAAGATACAGCACCAAATGGGTACGCATCTATTGAATTAATTGGTAATAATAGTAACTTTTATGTAAAGGGTGATAATGAATCATTCCCATGTAATAATAGTAAACTTTATTATAATATAGTAGATAATGCTAAAATAAATATAGATTCTACATTATCCGGAATATTTTTATACACTGATAAAGAAATATTTATTGATATGAAACCTAATGTTACAACTTATAATATTGATGTAGATTATAAAAATGTTACATATTATCCATATTGTTCATCAAGTGAATGTGAGTTTACTTTTAATCCTAAAAATGCTGATGAGTCTAGTCATGTATTAAAAGAAGGTAAAAATGTTATAAAAATTATTAATGATGTAGATGGTGTTAAAACAACATATACTTTGAATATTAATTATGCTAAAAAAACAGAAGATGTTCAATATAAATTTCCTAGTTTAAAAAGATTAACTGTTGAAAACTTTAAATTTTTAGAAGAATTTAAAGAAAGTGTTTATACTTATCATTTAGTAGTACCGAGTACTGTTGATAGTTTGTTAATAGATTATGATGCTGATAATGATGTTAATGTTGAAATAGTTGGTAATGAAAATTTTGTAACAGGTGAAAATATAGTAAGAATAAAAACTAATAATGATTATGATGAAGGTAATTATTATATAGTTGTTACTAAAACAGAAAAAGAAGAAGATACTAAAATACCTGATATAAAAGAAGATAATGAAAAGAAAGATGAAGTAGTTAAGAAAACAAATAATAAATATATTTTAATAGGACTATTTTCAATATTAATAGTTTTAAGTTATATTCTATATGATATATTTTATAGTAGAAAGAAAAAGTTAAAAGAAGAAAGTACTACTGATGATGTGAGTACAAATGAAGAAACTAATAATGAAGAAAATGATGTAGATGAAACTAATGATAAAGAGTGATAGAGTTATTTATCATTCTTTTTTGTAAACTACAATTCATAAAAATAAATTGTGATAGTGCTTTTTATTATTACTTTTATTTTGATGCAAATTATATTATAATTAAGATGGTGATGATATGAAAAAAGATTATATTATAGATGGAAATGAAGCATGTGCGCTTGGAGCATATCTTTTTAGTGAAATATGTGGTATTTATCCAATTACACCTGCAAGTCCAATGGCAACTTTAACTGATAAATGGAGTAATGAAGGAAAAAAGAATCTATTTAATGATACAGTTAAAGTAGTAGAAATGCAAAGTGAAGCAGGAGCTGTTGCGGTAACACATGGAGCATTACAAGCAGGATGTCTTGGTACAACATTTACGGCTTCACAAGGATTACTTTTAATGATACCTACAATGTATAAAATGGCAGGAGAAATGTTACCAGGTGTTATACATGTTGCGGCTAGAAGTTTAGCTACTCATGCATTATCAATATTTGGTGATCATCAAGATATTTATGCTACTCGTAGTACTGGATTTTGTATGTTATCATCTTCCTCTGTTGAAGAAGCATACTATATGAGTATTATTTCACACTTAAGTGCGATTGAAGGAAGTCTTCCATTTTTACATTTCTTTGATGGATTTAGAACTAGTCATGAACTTAATAAAGTTTCACTTGTTGATACTGAAGAAATAAGAAAACTAATTGATTATAAAAAAGTATATGAATTTAAAAATAAAGCGTTAAACATTGGAAAAGAAATAACAAGAGGTACTTCTGAAACAGGAGATGTGTACTTTCAAAATACTGAAGTAAGAAATAAGTATTATAATGATATGCCAGATATTGTTAATAGATATATGGAAAAGATAAATACTTTAGCATTTACTGATTATAAGCCATTTAATTATTATGGTAAAAAAGATGCATCTGACATAATTATTGCGATGGGAAGCGTATGTTCCACTATTAGAACAGTTGTTGATATATTAAATAAAAAAGGATATAGAGTTGGAATGATAGAAGTTCATCTTTATAGACCATTTAGTACTAAATATTTATTAAATGTATTGCCTAAATCAGTAGAAAGAATTGCTGTTCTTGATAGAACAAAAGAACCTGGAAGTACAGGAGAACCATTGTACCTAGATATAATGGAAGCACTTAAGAAAAAGAATATAAGTATATATGGAGGAAGATATGGTCTTTCTTCTAAAGATGTGCCACTTAAAGATATAAATGCTGTATTTGAAAATTTATTTAGTGATAATCCTAAAAACAATTTTACAATTGGTATAAATGATGATGTTACTCATTTAAGTTTAGAGCCAAAAGAAATTGAAGTACAAAGAGACTATAAAGAGATAAAAGTATATGGATTTGGTTCTGATGGTATGGTTGGTGCCTCTAAAAACTTTATCAAAGTACTAGGTGAAATAAAAGATAATTATGTTCAAGGATACTTTGAATATGATTCTAAAAAGAGTGGTGGCACAACTATATCACATTTAAGAGTAGGACCTACTAAAATAGAAGCACCTTATTTCTTAACTTCACCTGACTTTGTAGTTGTATCAAAAGATGTATATCTAAATAATTATCATTTACTTAAAGATATAAAGAATGGTGGAATACTTTTAATATCAAGTGATAAGACAGATGAAGAATTAAATAATTTGATAAATAATGATAATAAGAAAGAAATTATAAATAAAAATATTAAAGTATATATTGCTTCACTTGATAAATTAAATAAGAAATATAATTTACATGGTAAGATTAATAATATCATGTGTACATATATGTTTAAGATTGCTGGATATGGTAGAAATGAAATAGATGCATTTAAGAAGCTTGTTACTAAAACCTATAGTAGTAAGGGAAATGATGTAGTAGAAAATAATATAAATGCGATAGATGAATCTCTTAAGTATTTAGAAGTTATTGATAATAAAATATTTACAATCACACAAGACAAAGATATTGTAAATAATTTGACAAGTGAAATGTTACATTTACGTGGTAACATGATGAGTGTTAGTAACTTTATTGATCATGCTGATGGTACTTTTGAAGGTGGAACTGCTAAAAGTGATAAGAGAAAAGTTAGTCCTTTTGTACCAAAGTGGTGTAAAGAAAATTGTATAGAATGTAATCAATGTTCATTTGTATGTCCTCATGCATGTATAAGACCATTCTCACTTACTGATAATGAATTATTACTTGCTCATATTGATAAAGATGAAACAATAAAGAGTTTAGGCGAAGAAAATAAAAATTTCTATATATTAGTTTCAGAAGCAAATTGTACAGGTTGTGGACTATGTATGAAAGCATGTCCTGGTAAGAATCAAGAAAAGGCATTAGAAAGTGGTAAATATAGTGAAAGGTTAGATAAAATAAGTGATTATTTATTTAATAATGTTGAAAATGATACACCATTTAATAAATATACAGTAAAAGGAATTGGATTTAAGAAACCATATTTTGAATTTAGTGGTGCTTGTGCTGGATGTGGTGAAGCAGCATATATAAAATTATTAACTGAATTATATGGTAAAAATATGGTTATTGCTAATGCGACAGGATGTTCATCAATATATGGTGGTAGTCTTCCATTAACACCATATAAGATTCCATGGATGAATTCATTATTTGAAGATAATGCTGAATTTGGATTTGGAATTCATATGTCTTATAAAAAGATGAGAGAGAGAATTAAAGACATAATGTATCAAACAAGAGATATTGTTTTACCTGAAATAAAGGCAACATTCAAGTTATGGATAGACAATATGGAAGATGATGATTTAACTCTTGCGATTAAAAATAAACTTATGGAATCTGAAATACCTAATGAATTAAGAGAGCTTATAGATTATATACCATCTCGCAAAGTATGGATTTTAGGTGGAGATGGATGGGCTTATGATATAGGTTATGGTGGACTTGATCATGTGCTTCATAGTAATGAAGATATCAATATAATGGTTCTTGATACAGAAGTATATTCAAATACAGGTGGTCAAAAATCAAAGTCAACACGTATGGGAGGAGTAGCTGAATTCTCATCAAATGGTAAACATGAAAATAAGAAAGATTTATTTAAAATAGCAATGGCTATACCAAATGTATATGTTGCGTCTATCTCACTTGGAGCTAATATGATGCAGACACTAAAAGTATTAAAAGAAGCATATGAACATAATGGACCATCTCTAATAATCGCATATAGTCCATGTATAGAACAAGGTATAATAGGCGGACTTAATAATTCACTTGATGAACAAAAACTTCTTGTAGAAGTAGGATATAACTTACTTATGAGATATAATCCTGAAACAAATACTTTAACAGTAGATTCAAAAGAACCAGATTTCACTAATTATGATGCAGTATTTAGAAGTGAACTTCGTTATAAGAACTTAGAAGTTAAGAATGAAAATGAGTATCATGAATTATATGAATTAAATAAAAATTATGCTTTAGAAAGATATAACTATTTTAAAGATTTGGAAAATAAACAATGACATATAATTTTGATATAAATAATAGAGCATTTAATGCGATTAAAAATAGAACTAAAAGAGTAGAAATAAGATGTACTAAAATAGGAGATAATCATTTTGATTATAGTGTTTTAAAACCTAATGATTACATAATATTTGAATCTAATGGTGAAAAGATTAAATGCTTAGTTGAAGAAATAAATCATTATAAAACAGTAGAAGAATTATTAACACTTGAAGGAACAAGATATACATTATCTTCTACTAATGATTTTAATGAAGGAGTTAAATCTATAAATAGTTTAGATGGATACACTGAATCTATAAAAGTAAATGGAGTGTATGCTATACATATAAAATATATAAATAATATGTAAATAAAAAAGTGTTGATTGCTTTTTGTTTCATTAAAATAAATTAGATGGTGATAGAGTTGTTATTGAAAAAAGTAATAACCATATGATATATTATATATGTGATATAAATAAAAATATTTTGGCAATTATAGATATGATAGATGTAGCAAATTGTTAGCTATATATGATTCAAATGGAATTGATGTAACTAATAATACTTCATATATTGGAAATATTAATCCATATTTAATTATATTTAATGAAGGATGATGAATAAGTGAAAAATAAAATCAAGGAAAGAATTTTAAAATTTACAATTGTAATTACATTAATATTGGCTATTAATATGTTAATATTTCCTATAATTACATCTATTTTTGATATTGATATAGCTGATGATTTATTTGCTAAATATCGTTTCTTTCCATTATTAATATCTGGATTTTTTCTAATAATAGAAATTTTATTGTTTTCTTCAAGTAATAAACAATTTGAAATAAAAAAATATGTTTTTCATAAAAATGATTTAATAAAAGATATTTTACTATTTTTTGATAAAAATAACTATAATAAAATAAATAAGAAATCTGATTTTTTTGATAAAATCTATTTAAAAAATGAAAAAAATAATATTGAATTATTTTCTATAATAAAATCAAATATAGTTCTTAATGAAAAGATGTTATTTGACTTACAACAAGAATATAAAAAACTTATAGAAAATGAATATAGTATTTCTAGGGTAAAATCTATATGTATTGTGAATATTTTTCTTACATCAAAAGTTAATACTAAATTAAAAAAATTAATAAAAAAGTCTATTATTCAAAATGTTGGGTTTTTAAATTTGCTTATTCTTGTTGATGAATCAACAAATGAGATTTATATACCAAATATATCTAATAACTTTTTTAATGTTAGTTACAAAATGTATAAAAAAGAATTAAAAGTTTTAAAAGAAATGCTCTTATTTTAGTATTTAACTCTTTTAGTTGTCCACTTTAAGTTTATCACTGCAACTACATATGACTCAACTAAAATAGACAAAACATATGCCTGCATAGATGGTGGTACTAGTAATCCTGGATACTTTACTGCAAAATAAAAGAATACTGAAAATCAGTATTCTTTTTTATATTTTATTCCTTGATAAGAATCTCTCTTTACCATTTCTTTATCTATATCATTTAAAACACAAAATTTCTTAAATAACCATTTTGGTTCAATAGTGAGTTCTTTTATTGGATCACCTGTTATTCTATTAACAACAATATCTTCACGTAAATATTCTAGTTCATCACATACTATATCAATATATTCTTCTTTAGTAAGAACGTGAAAATGAGTAAGATTATACATTTTTTCAAGTGGAGTTCCTTTTAATATGAATAGCATATGTATTTTAATACCTTGTATATCTAAAGATGAAACGTATTTTATTGTTTCAATCATATCTTCTTTTGTTTCGTATGGGAGACCATTAATTACATGTACAACTACATCAATATTTCTTTTTCTAAGTTCATGAATACATTCATTAAAACATTCTAAAGAGTGACCTCTATTAATTAATTTAGCGGTCTTTTCATGTATAGTTTGAAGACCTATTTCAACAACAAGATTAGTTCTTTTAGAAAGTTCTTCTAAATAATCGTAAACTTCAGGAGTAATACTATCAGGTCTAGTTGCAATGTTTAAACCAATTACACCTGGAATATTTAGTATACTTTCATAACATTCTTTTAATTTATTAAGTGGGGCATAAGTATTAGTATCTGCTTGAAAATAACCTATATATTTACTATCTTTCCATTTATGTTCCATAGTTTCTTTTACAATATTAAATTGTTCGGTAAGTGGTATATTTCTATTTTCACCACTACCATTTAAACAATAAATACAACCACTACCATTCTTTTTATTAGGACAACCAAAACCGGCATTTAAACTTACTTTAAATACTTTAGAATTATATTTATTTCTATAATAATAATTTAATGTATAATATCTTTTATTATCATTAGAATACTTAAATTTATTCATGATTTTCCTCCTTCAAAACAAATAAAAAGGACTGCCACCCCCTGTGGACAGTCCGGAAAAAAGAATAAAAAGGGGTTGGCTAGTGTGATACTAGCACCAATTCGCCTAATAGTGAATTGGTAATTCTATATACTAATGTAAAAGTACTATTTTGTCAAGTAAAATTTAACAAAAAATATATAAAAATTTGTATCAATAAATTAAATTATAATAAAAGTATAACACAAAAATATTAAAGTATGTTATCATATTATTATGAATAGAGAATATATGTTAAAATTATCAAGAGAATTAATAGATGCGTTTCTAAATAAAAGTGATATAACACTTGGAGTAGAACATTATTTCATGTTCACAATCACTAAATTTTTACTTACTAAGGAACAAACTATTAAAAAAGATACTAATGGTAAAACTTTAGAATTTGATATTAATAATAAATACTTGACTACAATATTAACACAATATCATGAACTTCAAAAAAGAATGTATTATACTGTTGATGGAATTCATACATTAGATGAAGTAGAAGATAGTGTTAGATTAACAAGTCTTAATGATGAAATAAAAAATGATAAATCTTTTGTAAGAATGATAAAAGAAGCAGTATGGACTATAGATAAATTAAGAGATTCTTTTGCTCATGGTAAATATGATTTTGATATTAAAAATCACCTAATAATTATAAATAATGAATATGATACATTTGATGAACAAGGACATATAGTACATCATGTATTTAGATGTGAAGTTCCTCCTGAATTGTTATCTTTATTAGGTAAATCATATAAAGATACATTTAGTAAATGTAAAGATGAAACACTTTCTAATCAATTTGAAAGAAGATATTCAAGTACTTATAGAATGCTTCAAAATAAATATAATTTATTATTAAGGGATAGAGATTATAGAAGATTTGTAAAACCAAGTAATAAAAAAACTTTATCATATATGAATGAAGAAATATATGTTCATAATAAAGCAATAATTAAAGTAGCTGAAACAATGAGAACTTTAGGACTTAATGGTGAAGAAAACGATATACTTACGTCATTACTTTATAATCATTTATTACTTTTATTAAGTGATGAAACAAAAGAATATAATTATGAAGATTTATTACTTTTAAATTTAGATTATTCTTTTGCGAGTATTAAAGATGAAAAAAATAAAGGTGATGATATTACTAATACAATAGGACCTATTAAAAGAAGTATTAAATCATTTAGTAAACAATATAAAAAAATAAATGATTATGAAAAAACTAAAAGATATAGAAATATATTTAAACCGTTATATGAATCATTAAAAGAACAATTTGGTATAAGAAATAAGAGTGTTATTAAAAGAATAAGAAATTCAATAATGCATGGTAATATAGAAATAGATTCAACAACTGGAATAATTAGATTGTTTGATAGAAATGATAATACAAATGATTCTTCTATTAACCAATTTGAATGTATAACTGACAATTATGGGTTAGTTGCACTTATAGATGAACTTGAGAATAGAAACAAATATACATTTCAAATGTTTATAATAGAAATAGATAAATTGCTTACTTCATTTGGATTAGATTATAATTATATTTATGAAAAAATAAATGAAATATTTTTGTGTTTAAAAGCAATAGATAATAATATTAATTTAAATACAAGTATGGATGATGTAATGAATAAAATATTACTTGCAGATTTAAAAGACAAGCGTGAACAACTAGTTAATGTTTTAAGAAATATCAAAGATAAAAAAGAGGAAGAAGTAGAAACTGAAGATAAAGGCATAACTTTATAAGGCATCTCATAAGAGGTGCTTTTAATTTATTTAAAAAATATAAATTTTATCTTCTTAAAACATAAAAAATATGATATAATATGTGAGATTTGTGGGTGAAGTATGAACGATTTAAGTAATATAAAGGGACTTGGTCCTAAAACAATTGAAACATTAAAAAACATTAATATAAATAATATTGAAGATTTAGTATATTATTATCCATATAGACATGAAATAGTAAGACTTAATGATATAAAAGAAGCGAAAGATAAAGATAATGTTGTAATAGAATGTATAGTTGATTCTGTACCACTGACTAGAAGATTTAGAGCTAACATGACATCTCTTACTTTTAGAGCAATGTCAAGTAAGAAAATGATTGCTGTTATGATATTTAATAGAGCGTTTTTAAAATCACAAATAAGACCTGGCAGTATAGTTACAGTAATAGGTAAATATGATGCTTTAAAAAATACTGTTATTGCTAGTGATATAAAATTTGAAAGATTACAGACTGGTTCAATAATACCTGTATATCATTTAACAACTGGTCTTACAAGTAAAGCACTTAAAAAATATATTGATGAAGCACTTACTAAATTTGATAATTATATAGATTATGTACCTGATTATTTAAATGAAAGATATAATTTAATATCAAAGAAAAGTGCTGTTAACATGATACATAATCCTAAAAATGAAGATGAAGTAAAGAAAGCATTAATAAAATTAAAATATGAAGAATTATTTCAGTTTATGTTTAAAATAAATTATTTAAAAGAAGTAAACAAAGAAAGCAAAATAGGTTATTTAAGAAATGTAGATCCAGAAGATGTTAACGAATTTATAAGAAGTCTTCCATTTGAGCTTACTGCTGATCAAGATACAGCAATAGAAGAAATATATAAAGATATGACATCAAGTAAAAGAATGAATAGAATGCTTCAAGGAGATGTTGGTTCAGGTAAAACAATAGTGTCAGTAATAGCTGCTTATATTAATTATTTAGGTAAATATCAAACAGCATTAATGGCTCCAACTGAGGTACTAGCGTACCAACATTATGAATCAATTAAAAATATTTTAGCAGGAACCAATATAAGAGTTGATATACTATCAGGAAGTATGAAAAAGAAAGAAAAAGATGAAGTAGTAGAAAAATTAAAAGATGGAAAGATAGATTTTATTATAGGTACTCATGCTTTATTAAGTGATAATGTTGTATTTAAGAATTTAGGACTTGTTATAACAGATGAACAACATAGATTTGGAGTAAATCAAAGAGCTAGTCTTAAAAATAAAGGACTACTTCCAGATGTACTTTATATGTCAGCAACACCAATACCAAGAACATTCGCACTTACCATATATGGTGATATGGATATATCAAATATAAAGACAAAACCTAAAGGTAGAAAAGAAATAAAAACAATAATTAAGAGTGAAAAAGAATTAGTACAAGTATATGATATGATGAAGAATGAAATAGATAATCATCATCAAGTATATATTGTTTCACCTTTGATAGAAGACAGTGAAGTAATAGATTTAACAACTGTAAATGAAATAAAAAGAAATATTGAATTATATTTTAATAAGACAGTTAAGTCAGCAATATTACATGGAAAATTATCTAAGACTGACAAAGATAAAATAATGGATGATTTTAAGAATGGTAAAATAGATGTGTTAATATCAACAACTGTTATAGAAGTGGGTATTGATGTTAAAAATGCTACTATGATGATAATATATGATGCAGAACGTTTTGGACTTGCAACACTTCATCAACTTAGAGGTAGAGTTGGAAGGAATGAATATGATTGTACTTGTATATTAATAGGTGATGAATCTTGTGAAAGATTAAAAGTGTTATGTGAAAGTAATGACGGATTTTATATAACTGAAAAAGACTATGAAATGCGTGGTGAAGGTGATTTATTTGGTGTAAAACAAAGTGGAGATATGTCATTTAAAATAGCTAATTTACATGAAGATATGAAAATACTTTTACAAGCAAGAGATGATTCGAAAGAATTTTTTAATCAAAATAAAGATAATAATTTTGAAAATTATAAAGAATATGCTAAAATTATAAATGAGCTTACGAAGTTAGATTAAATTAAAGGAGTGATAAGAAAGGGGAAGAACACATGAAGTAAGAGCAAAAGCAATGGCCGCAACTGCAGCTAAAAAATCTAAATTATATTCAATTTATGCAAAGGAAATTTATCAAGCAGCTAAAGGAAATCCAGACCCAGCTACAAATGATGTTTTAAGAAGAGTAATTGAAAAAGCAAAGAAAGAACAAGTACCAGCTGATGTTATTAATAGAAATATTGATAAAGTAAAAAAAGGTGTTGCTGAAGATTATCAAACAGTAGAATATGAAGCGTTCGCTCAAGGTGGAAGTTCATTAATTATTAAATGTTTAACAGATAATTCTAATAGAACAATTAGTTTTGTTAAAACAGTATTTAATAAGTGTGGTGCTAAAATGGCTGGACAAGGAGCAGTTAGTTTCATGTATGAACATTTGGGTGTTGTTGGAATTAAAGGACACAGCGAAGAAGAAGTTATGGATGCACTTATTAATGGTGATGTTGAACCTAATGATATTGAGGTTGAAGATGATGGAACTGTAGTTGTTTATACAGAAGTTGCTGATTTAAATAATGCTAAAAAAGCATTAGAAACAGCATTCCCTGGTATAACATTTGAAATTGATGAAATATCATATTTCTCAAAAGATACTGTTACACTTGAAGGAGAAGATAAAGAAAAATTTGAAAGATTACTTGATATGTTAGATGAACTTGATGATGTAAGTAATGTTTATCATAACGTAGAATTATAGTCTAATAATTAATTATGAAATATCAAATAAAACACTTTTATTTGATATTTTTTTATGTTATAATTTTGATAGAATTTTATACTATATAAAATTATAGTATTTGGATGGGAAGTGAACTAATGTTACTTAATAAAATAGGATTATATATATTAGCTAAAGCATCATGGATAACACGACCATTTACAACTTTATCATTATTGTTAGATGGAATTGTATATACAGTTGTGGCATATGTATACAAGATTTTTATTTTGATGGCACAAATAAAGTTTAGTGAAATTTATAAAATATTAGAACCATTAATAGATAGGGTTAAAGCATTAATAATGGTACTTGTTATGTTTAAACTTGGAAAATCATTAATTGAATATATGATTGATCCGGCAAAAGCGACTGATAAGAATGTGGGTGGTGCAGCTCTTGTTAAGAATTTATTCTTTACTGCAGCACTTTTAATACTTTATCCATTTATTTTTGGCGTTATGAGTGATATAAGCTTATTAATCATTGGCTCACAAGATGGAAATTATGAATATATAGGAAAACTTGTTGATGCTGGTGGTGGCGGTGACACAGGTCTTCTTGCTAGATTTATTTGGGGATCAGATGTAGATATGAATGAAATGGATGTAGGAGGCTGGCTTGCTCATCAAACATTCACTATATTTTTACATGATATTTCTTCAGATGGAAGTGGATTTTCCACTGAAACAGTTGATGCTGAAATAGAAGAAGATGGTAAATATGTATTTACGAAAGCACATAATTTAGTTGATGAAATAGATATAACAGTTGAATATACTTTACCATTTGTAAGTACAATTATGGGACTTTATTTAATATATAGTATAGCGGTTGTTTCAATAGAAATTGGTGTTAGAATGTTTAAAATGATAATTCTTCAAATATTAGCACCTCTTGCAATAATAACTATTATTGATAAAGGAATATCTTCTCCAACATTTAAAACTTTTTGTAAAACATATATATCAGTATTTTTAGAGGCAATAACAAGAATAGCAATTGTGTTTATAGTTACTACTTTTGTAGGTGCGTTTATGGATCCAGATAGGCTTACAAGTTTCTTTGGTAGTCCTGATTTAATTACTGAAAATGTTATAACGAGAGGTCTTATTTGTATTGTTGTTTTAGTTGCTGGATATAGAATCGTTGGAATTTTACCTAAATTTATAGATCAAGCACTTGGCACAAGTATGGCAGGCTCAGCAAGTGGTAGTGGATTTGGAAAATTTGCTGCTGGTCTTGTTGGAGGAGCTATTGGATTTGGAAGTGGTCTTGTTACTGGTATAGCTGGTGGTGCTGGAGTTCTTGGTACTGCTGGTAACATGCTTAGTGGAGCAGTTGGAGGTTATCAATCTGGTGGTAAAGGTAAAAACGTTGCTGACTTCTTTAGAAATCAATCTGCAAATGCACAAGCAAATAGAGATAGAGCTGCTAGAATTAATGCAGCTGGTGGAGGACTTGCATATGCAAGAGGAAGAGCCGAAGGTGCACTTGGTATAACAGCAGCGCAAAATGCGAAAGCTGCAAGATATGAAAGAGAACAAAAAGCATATGAAGCAGTTGATGCAGCTAGAATCGCTGAAATTGAAAATCAAAAAGGTGAAAATGGACTTGCATACGGTAAAAGTGCTGATGATTATGTAAATAGACAAATGGAACAAGTATATAACAACGATAAACAAATGCAAATATATGCACTTGAAGAACAAAAAATTAGAAACAGTAATATGACAAGTGAGAAGAAATATAGTGAACTTGCAAATCTTAATGCTAGAAAAGAAGCAAGAAAAGCTAAACTTGATGCTGGACTTGATGTTAATGGTCAAAGACAATTTGGTAGAGCTGATTATCAAAAATCATGGAATAATGCATATAGTGGTGCAAATGGTAGTGCAGTACAAAGTGCAAATAGAACACTAAGTCATACAGGAAGAAGTGGAAGAGTAGCAGCAAATAGTGGAGATAGAGCAACAATTCAAGCTGGTGGACAAGCGGCAAGTTCAAGAAGAGAAGGAGTAGTAAACTCTGGAAGTTATCAAAGAGGTCAAGGACAAAGTGGAAAATAAAATATAAATTGTAGTATTTAGAAAGGAAAAGAGAATATGAACAATTATTTAATACCTGCTAATAGTAAGAAAAGTCAATTGATATTTAATGTTTTTAGAATTATTGATTTAATAATACTTTTAACAGGTGCATTTATAACGACTATGCTTATGTTTATATTTAAAGGTGATACAGTTAAAGAACTAGCAATTAAACTAGCCCCTGTAGGAATATGCTTGTTTTTAGTAATGCCGTTGCCTTTTTATCATAATGTACTTGTATATTTACAAGAAGTTGTTATATATTTCATGAACCCAAGAAGATATTATTGGAGAGGATGGTGTGCTAGATATGTCGCAAATGATGACGAACAAAAAAAAGATTGATACTAAAAATCAAAAATATGCTGAAAATTGGTTACCAATTAGAGGTATTCAAAATGGAGAAATTATACTTGATAATGGACTTAGAGTTACAGGAGTAAAAATAAGACCAAGAAATATATTTATTCTTGATTATGATTCTCAAAATAATGCTATATTTAACTTAAGAAGTTTCTATAATACACTTGATTATCCATTCTGGCTAATTATATCAGATAGACCAGTAGATATTAATGTGTATCTTGCTCAACTTAAATTATTATATAATTCAGTACAAGTTCAAGCAATTAGAAAATTAGTAAGAGAAGATATAGATAAAGCAAACTTATTTATGAGTAAAGAAGTAAATGTTACTGATACAGAATACTTCATATTATTTAAAGATAAGAGACCAGAAATAATACAAAAAAGAGTACAAAATCTTGTTTCAGGACTTGCTGGAGTAGGACTTCAATCAGCTCAAACAAGTAATGATGATTTAAGAATGTTATTAGATGGATTCCTAAATGGTGGAGATTCATATAATTTTGGGACGGTGATTAGTCAATGAGTGTAAGTTTTAAAAGTCAATTAGCTCCTAAGAGTTTAGAATTTAAACCATCTGAAATGATAATAAGTGATAAATATTGTGCAATACTTACAATAATAAGTTATCCAAAATCAATTTCAGAAGGTTATCTTGCTAATCTTACTCAAATGGGTGGAGTTAAGGTATGTATTAAACATATTCCAATTGCATTCTCAGTACTTTCTAAAATGTTAAATAAAGAAATTGCTGATATGAAAGCAAGATATCAAAATGAACACGATCATACTATTCAAGAACAAATTAGACAAGATTATGAAAGTATAGATAATTTTATTCAAATGTTAACAGCAACACAAGCAAGAATATTTGATTTTCAAATGCACTTGTTTATATCAGCTGATTCACATGAAGAACTTGAAAATAAAAAGGTACAAGTTAAAAATTATTTAGATGCGATGGGAATGAAAGGGTTAGTTCTTAGATTTGAGCAAGAAAAGATACTTCAAAGTATGCTTCCAATATTCCCTGAAAATGATATAGAAGAAAGAGTAGGTACTCCAATACCATCAGTTACAATTGCAGCAATGTATCCATTTGTATTTGATAGTATTAAAGACCCTGGACTTTCATGTTTACTTGGTGTTGATTATTCAGGCGGAGTTATCTTATTTAACCAATTTCTATATCAAACTAAAAAAGAATTCAATAGAAATAATGCTAATATGATTATTCTTGGTACATCTGGTTCAGGTAAATCAACAGCTGCTAAAGTATTACTTAGAAGTAATATTAGAAATGGTCATAAGATAGTTGCAATAGACCCTGAAGGTGAACTTGAAGAAATGACTAGGCTATATGGTGGAGACTTCATTGACCTAGGTCGTGGTGGCGATTTTGGTATGATAAATCCACTGGAAGTTGTACTTGATGCTGATGAAGAAGAAATGGCAGAAGGAACTGGATATGCAGTTTTAACAAGAACTCTTCAAACATTAAAAGCGTTTATGAAATACTATAGTCCAGATATAGAAGAGGACGTATTAACACTGTTTAGTGAAGTAGTACAAGATACATATAAAAGATATAAAATAGATTATAATACTGATTTTAGTAAAATAACATCACATGATTATCCAACTTTTGATGATGTATATGCTACTATAAAAGGAAGACTTTTATCAATGACTGAACATACTCATGAAAGAGATATCATGGAGAGATTAGAACTTAAAATAAGACCTTTAACAAAAGAATTAAGATATTATTTTACAGGTAAAACCACTATTGATACTGATGCAGATTTCATTGTGTTTAACATTCGTGAACTTATGAATGCTGATAGTAATATAAGAAATGCATTATTCTTCAACATATTAAAATATGCTTGGGGCTTAACTCTTGATAGAGAAGTTAATACAATTCTTATGGTTGATGAAGCACACATGCTTCTTGCAGACCAAAATACATTAGGAGCAGAATTCCTTGCTCGTATTCAAAGACGTAGTCGTAAATATAATACTGGAACTATTATTATTACACAACAACCAACAGATTTTGCAGCACCTAATGTAGTAGTTCATGGTAAAGCAATATTTGATAATGCTTCTTATTATTTAGTAATGGGTCTTCGTAAACAAGCAGTAGATGACCTTTCTAAGTTAGTAGATTTAAATGATCAAGAAAAAGATTCAATTAAGAGATATAGTCAAGGACAAGCATTGTTTGTTTGTGGTAGTAGAAGAATGAGAATTAACGTAATAGCTACTCAACAAGAATTAGAATCATTCGGTTCAGGTGGAGGACTATAAGATTTATCCACTTAAAGGATGTGAAGTATGGACGAAAATTATAACGAAGAAAATTTCGATGAACAAGAAAAACAAAATATAAGTAGAAGAAATGATACTGGTGTAGTCGGAAGATTAAACCAGTTTTCGTCTGGCTTTAAAGCGGGGCTTTTGGGTACAGAAGATAAAACAAAAGAAAGAATAAATAAACGTGGGACTAATGAACTACGTGGAGTCGATAAAGAATCAGGAAAAATGAATCCTGATGGAAATAATAAAAATCCTGAGAATAAGTCAGGACTTGAAAAGAAAGATGGACTTGGGAAAAAAGATAATAATAAAAAACAAGGTGCTGCTGATAAAACAGGTATGAAGAAACCAGGACTTCCTGGTAAACTTGGAGAATCTGCTAATCAAGCGGTTGATGCTGCAGCTAAACTTAAAAAAGCAAAATTATTGTTACTTAAATTAAAAATTGCTGGTATAGTTGCTGGCATTTTACTTGTTGTATTTATAATTGCATATTTGTTTACTGTTATTGATAACTTCTTTTCATCAATTGTATTGAATTTCTTTGTACCAGAACAAAAAGAAGATGATTTAGAAGGTCTATATACTGATAGTAAATATTTAAGAGACCCTGATACTGGAGAAATGTATACATGGCCAGAATTAATTAAGGTTCTTAATAATGATGATGCTTGTGAAGCAAATTTTTGGGAAAATTTAAAAGAAAATGTTTTTAAGATTTGGGATGAAAACTTTAAAGATGCTTGTCAACTTATGAGATATATTAAACAAAAAGTTGAAAAGTATGAAGAAACATATATGGGTAGAGATGATCCTAAAACACAGCCTAATAAGTTAGATAGAGCCCTTATTTTAGGAACAATATTCTATGGATATGATAGCCAGGCAACTTATGATAGTTATGATACACCTCCTGCAAAAGAAGATGATAAAGGTGATACATATACTTCTGCATCAGATCATTATGAAACATTAAAAAATATTATTAAAGACGGAAAACTTGTAAAATTAGATGTTGATAGAATAATACAAAGTACAATATTTGAAGATATATATCCATATTTTACTTGGGTAATAAGAGAAGAAAAAAGAAATATAGATGGAGTAGATAAAATAGTTAAAGTAGGATATTGTGATACAGAAACTGTTGAAAACTATGAATATAGTAGAGATAAATGGGAAATGTTTATTAGATGGAACGATGAATGGGATAGAACTAACGGTGATGATGAACAAGAAAGAAAAAGAGATTATCCATTTAGTGTTCCAGGATATTTAAAAATTAATAGTAAAAAGCAATTAGATAATAAACAAAAAATTGATAATACTTCAATACTTACTTTAGTAGGAACTGGTTATACATATGATACAAGTATGAATAATGCCTGGAATAGTACAAGCACTGAATGTAATGGAACTATTCCACCAGAATCATTAAAGTCACTTGTTGATATATTAGATGATTCAGTTAATATAGCACAAGATTATTTTACAAAAAGAGAATTCACACAAGTAGTAGATACAACAGTATATTTTCAAAAAATAGAAGATGTATATACACAAAAAAAAGATTCATTTAGAAGTGGAAACATTAAATATACAACGCCAGGTCCAAATGTCGCAACAACTTTTGTAGAATTTGAATATAAACATGGTTTTGGATATGTAAATTTCCCATCATTTAAACAAGCCGATGAAGATTCAAATCTGCCAACATTTGAATATGATGATATTGTTTCACCTAAAAAAATAGAAGAAATTATCTTAGAAGTAAAAGATAGAAAAGGTGAAATAAATAATACACTATTATTAAAAGATTTAGATTCATCACAATATGGAGATAATGGATACTGGGATGAAGATGGTAATTATATACCAGGAATAGATCCAGATCTTGATAATGATAATGTTGTTAAAAATGCTTATTGTAAAAAATTTGTACCATATGATTATGAAGATATAACTGTAGAATTAACAGATTGTGATGGCAATCAACAAGAATCTGTTAATTTTAAAGATTATATTATAGGTACTGTTAAAGGTGAGATAGATAATTATTCAAATAAAAATTATGCATTAACACAAATGATTGCCAATATAAATTTTGCACTACAAAGAAGAGGAAATCAAAATAAACTTAAAAGTGGTTCAAAAATCAAAATGAGAAATGGTGATTGCGATCAAGTATTTAGTTCAAAAAAAGGATCATATAAGCAGACTGCTAATCTAGTTTGTATAGAAGAAACTGGACAAAAATGTGTAAACTATTATCAAGGTAGTGCTCCACTTAATGAAGAAGGATATACAAACTATAAAGGGCCTATGTCAGACGCTGAATATAAAGAATATGAAAAACTATACGAAATAGCTAAAAATTATTTAGTTATAAAAGACGGAAGAATATTTGAAACTGGATATGTTGCTAATGTATCAATAAAATGGGAAGCAGAAGCTAATGTTGGAAAAAATTATATTCAAATACTTAAAGAAACATATGGCGATGTTGATATAATTGAGTGTTCTGGGGCAGATGGTGGATATGAAGGTGGTTATGATCCATCATTAGCTCGTAAAGGATGTGCTGGAATTGTGGAAGCAGCAGCTAGAGAAGTTGGAGCATCAAATGGATTAAAATATATACATTGGTTTAATGCTACCTTTAATATGGATCATAAAGATAGTGTAGCATGGTGTGCAATATTTGCTAGTTGGGTAGGATATAAGACTGGTTACGATGGTACACAAGTTACAATGACAGCGGGCGCTGATGCTATGCTGCAAGGATTTAGGAATAGAGGAAAAGGGCATAAAAAAGGTTATGTTCCAAAAGCTGGAGATTATGTGTTTTTTGACTACGAAAGAAAGAACGATGCTGGAGAAGTAGTACAACCACAAGATGGAGTAGCGGACCACGTAGCAATAGTTAGAAGTTATGATCCAAATACACATCAAGTATGTACTATTGGTGGTAATGAGGGGAACTCTGTAAAAAATAATAATTGTTTTGGATATACTGATGGTAGTGTTTTAGGTTATGGCGAAATAGATTGTAAAGAAAATAATAAAAAAGGGGATAATAGAAAAGATGAAATTAAATGATAAAAAACCACTTTTAATAATTTTAGGTAGTGCTTTTACATTAATGCTATTAATAATAATCCCCTTAATTTTAACTGGTGAAAGAAACGAAAGCCAAAAAAAGAAAGAATTTCCAAATTATAAAGAAGTAAAAATAAATGAAAGTATATTTACAGATACAGAAAAATACGAAGAATTAAAATTAAACTTAAATAATGATTATTTATTTGGAAGAATATTATTCATGGATGATTATGATTCAAATAATGTAACAAGAAAGGATCTACAAAATTTAGTAGAGAATTTTGCAGTAGGATTTGAACCATCAAATACAAAATATTTAGCAGTAGTAAATAAAGAAAAAAAATATGCTTGTATTACTGAAAAAAATCTAGTATTAGGATTTGAAGAATTATATAATATGGATATAACACCATACTTAGATACTTTATCTTATTATTTTAAATATTTCTTTAAAAAAAGAAATTACTGTGTATATTATCAACCTGCAATTGCAACTGGTATATATGCTAGAGGATATTACGTAAATAAATTAGTGTATGATAAAGAAAGTGAAAGTATTACAGCTGACTTATATTTATATTCATATATTCCTGATGGTGAATTATCAACTGATAATCAAATAGAATTAAAAAAAGCATTTGAAAACAAAAACTTTAATATAACAAAATTATTAATTAAAACTGAAGATAAAGGAGAATTTAGAAGAAAAACTATTAAATTCAAAATAAATAACAATGGTAAATTCTTTAAATATCAAATAATTAGTATAAAAACAACAGATAAATAATGAAAAAAAATAATTTATATAGTATAATGTAGATGTATTGGGGTGAAAATATGAAGTTAAAATTTAGGGCTGATTTAAAAGATATAGTAATTTTTTTAATATTTTTAGCTGTATTATTATATTTAATAGCATTAGCAGTAGTTAATATACATTCTTTCGCTGTTGATGGAGTATTTAGTGGATTAAATGCTTTACCTGCGTTTGCGCCTGATATGATAATGACTACGTTAATGTTCTTTGCTCTTGCTGTTGTAGCTATTTTAGCTGCTTGTTCTTCTTATTTCTTTGATAGAGAAGAAGGATTTGGTATAACAACGCAAAAGAAATCAAAAAATGATGGATATTCAAAATTGATGTCAGAAAGTGATATGAAGAAAGATTATGGTATTAAGAAAGTACATTTAATTGATGATTCATATGATGCTGGTGGATTTCCAGTAATTAATAATGGTAAAGATGCCTGGGTAGATGATTCAGGTCAACCACATGCATTAATCATGGGAGCTTCTGGTTCAGGTAAAACTCAAGCATTCATGTTTCCTTTAATTAAGATATTAGGTAGACATGGTGAAAGTATGATTGTTACTGACCCTAAAGGTGAACTTTATGAAAATTGTGGTGCTTTACTAAAAGAAAAAGGATATAAAATTATATTATTAAACTTCCGTGATCCTAGGGAAGGAGCAGCATGGAATCCATTTAGTTATCCATATAGAATTTATAAAGAAGGTAATTCAGATAAGGCTAACGAACTTTTACAAGACCTTGCTAGTAATATCTTAATTGATCCAAATAATAAGGCAGAACCATTTTGGGAACAAACTGCATCTAACTTCTTTACCGGATTATCACTTGGATTATTTGATGATGCTACTGAAGATGAAATAAATATCAATAGTATAAATATGATGGCTGAAGTTGGAGAAGATAGAATAGGTGCTTCAACTTATATAAAAGAATATTTTAAGAGTAAAGGTGAATTAAGTCCTGCTTATATAGCAGCTGCATCTTGTATTAATGCTCCTAATGAAACTCGTGGTGGTATTATGTCTACATTTAGAACAAAGACAAGAATATTCTCATCACAAGAAGCATTATCTGAAATGCTATCATATAGTGATTTTGATATAAGAGATATAGGAAAAGAAAAGACAGCTGTATTCTTAAAAGTACATGATGAAAAAACTACATATCATGCTTTAGCAACAATATTTGTTAAACAAGCATATGAAGCATTAATTGCAACAGCACAAACTTTTCCAAATTTAAAATTACCATATAGAACAAACTTTATACTTGATGAGTTTGCTAACATGCCAGCACTTAAAGATGTTGAAAGTATGATTACTGCATCTCGTTCAAGAAATATTAGATTTAGTTTCGTTATTCAAAACTTTTCACAACTTAATAAAGTTTATGGAAAAGATGTAGCAGAAACTATTAAAGGTAACTGTGGAAACTTCGTTTATCTTATGAGTACAGAACTTGCTGCTTTAGAAGAAATAAGTAAGTTACTTGGTGATCAAAAGCCACCTAAGGCTGAAAAAGATAAACCAGCTCCTCCAGTTAGACCATTATTTACTGTTAGTGATTTACAATCTTTAAAAGAAGGAGAAGTTATCATTAATAGATTTAGAAGTATGCCATTTAAGACAAAACTTGTATATGATTATAAAATTGATTGGGGAAAGAAATATCCAATTATGGAATATACAACTAGACCTCATCATGATGTTAAAACATTTGATGTAAAAGCATATGTTAATAAATTAAAAGAGAGTCAAGGAATTAATACAAGTCCTATGGGCGCAGGTCCTGGAATGCAAATGCCAAATCCATTCATGGGTCAACCTATGGGAGGCATGATGCCAGGTGGTATGAGACCAGCAGCTGCACCAACTCCAACTAGTCTTGATGATTATGTTAAGAGACTTGATGAAAAAATTGCTGAATTAGAAAGACAAGAAGCACTTGAAAAGGCTGAAGCAGAGAAAGCAAAAGCAGCATCTAAACCAGCAGGACAAAATATAAATAATTTTAGTTCAAATGTTGTAAATAATAATGTGATTCAAAATACTCCAATGAGCAATCAAAATATGAGTACTCCATCATTTGTACAACCTCAAAATCAAATGAATAATGTACCACAAATGAATCAAAATATACCAAATAAATTTGTAGCAGATGAACCAACATTTATTAAAAATGTTCCACTTGCTGAAAAGAGTGAAGAAGATATTGAAAAAGAAATCAACAATATATTTGATCACAAAATAGAAGAAAAGCATGATGAACATATTGAATCATTACCACCAGAACTTGCTTCTAGTGAAGAATATAATACATATGATAAACCAATTGTTGAACCTATTAATAGTGATATAATTAAACCACAATATGTTGAACCACAAGAAATAAAAGAAGAAGTAAAGCCAGTGGAAATAGTTAAACCAGAGGTAAAAGAAGAACCTAAAGTAAGTGAATTAGGTCTTGAAAAACCAAAAGTAAACATTGATGTTGATAGTGTTATTGTAAATGATAAAAATAATGATGAAGATTTCTTTGATGATTTCTTTGGCAGTGAAGATGAATAAAGATGAATAATAAAATTCATCTTTTTTTCATAGAATATTTTAGGTGATATTATGAAAATAATAGATGTTAGTGATAAATATACATTTAAAGAATACCATTTAAATAATAGTATTAATATTCCATATGATGATTTAATCAATAATTATAGAAGATATCTTAATAAGACAGAAAGTTATTACTTATATTGTAAAAGTGGTAAATTAAGTAAAAGAGCCACTATGATATTATCTTCTCTTGGATATAAAGTTTACTATCTAGAAAAATAATTATAAATGTAATATAATTATTAGGGAAGAAAAATGATAGATATATTAAAAGATATAATAAACTTTATAGAAACTTCAGGAATGTTGGGTGCTTTCATTGGATGTTTCCTTATTTTAATTGAATCAATAGTTCCAGTACTACCTTTGATGGTGTTTATAACTATTAATTTTTTAGTATTTGGAGATTTAGTAGGATTTATTCTTTCATGGATATTTACAATACTCGGATGTATAATGTCATACTTTATATTTAAAAAAGGATTTGGTAATAAGTTTGATAGATTAACTGAAGATAAAGAAAGGCTTAGAAAATATAAGAAGTTATTCAAGAATATTAGTGTTTCACAACTTACATTGTTAATAGCAATACCATTTACTCCAGCGTTTATGATAAATATAGCAGCAGGTCTTACTAAAATGGACTTTAAGAAATACTTTATTTCATTACTAATAGGTAAAATCTCTTTGGTATATTTCTGGGGCTTCGTTGGAACATCTTTTATAGAAAGCATATCTAATCCAAAAATTTTAATAAAGATATTTATTTTATTGTTAATAACATATATAATAAGTATTGTAGTAAATAAAATATTAAAGATAAAGTAGAGGTAGTAATATGGAATATATAATAGTAGGACTTTTAGTAGTAATAATTATCTTATTGATAGTGTTACTTACTAGAAAAAATAATAGTGAATTAAATGAAAAATTAAGTAGAACAGAAATAAATGTGATAAAAGAGATAAGTGAATTCAAACATAATTTTTCTAATGATTTAAATAAAGATTTCAATAGTTTAAATGATAGGATTGAGTATAAACTTAACTTAATTAATCAAAAGGTTAATGAGAAATTAGAAGATGGATTTGATAAGACTAATAAAACTTTTACTGAAGTAATGAATAGACTTACTAGAATAGATGAAGCTCAAAAGAAGATAGATGGTCTTGGTAATGAAATTGTATCTCTTGAAAGTATTCTTACTGATAAAAAGAGTAGAGGTATTTTTGGAGAAGTTAATCTTTATCATATATTATCTTCAATTTTTGGTGAAAAGAATGATAAGATATATAAAACTCAATATACACTATCTAATTCATATATTGCTGATGCGATAGTTTTTGGACCTGAACCTCTTGGTACTATATGTATTGATTCTAAGTTTCCTCTTGAAAATTATAGAAGACTTGTTGAAAAGGGACTTAGTGAAGTAGAAAGAAATGAAAGAAGTAAGATGTTTGATAATGATGTTAAAAAACATATTGATGCGATTGCTTCTAAATATATAATTGATGGTGAAACTACTAATCAGGCTATTATGTTTTTACCTGCTGAAGCAATATTCGCTGAAATTAATGCATATCATCCTAATATTATAAAGTATGCAGCAAGTAAGAAAGTATGGATAACTTCTCCAACTACACTTATGAGTTTACTTACTATTATTCAGTCTGTCCTTATGGGACTTGAAAGAGATAAATATACATCTGTAATACATGATGAATTAAACAAATTAGGTATTGAATTTGGAAGATATAGAGAAAGATGGGATAAGTTATCAAGAACTATACAAACAGTTAATAATGACGTTGAAAATATTCATAAAACAACTGAAAAGATTACTAAGAGATTTGATTCAATTAATAATGTTAAACTTGATGAAAATAGTATAAAAGAATTAGAAGATTAAATCATAATAAAACTACAACGATTAATTTCATTGTAGTTTTTAAATTCATAATTATAAGAATAATATGACAAGTAATCCAACTATTAAACAATAAATACTAAAGTAAATAAGTTTTCCATTGTTAACTATCTTTCTAAACCATTTAGTTACAAGTAGAGTAACTATTGTTGAAACAAGTATAGAGGCAGCATAATAAATAATTAAGTCACTATGTAAATCAATACTTGTAAGTTCAAGTCCTGTCGCAGCAATACTCATTGGTATATATAACATAAATGAATATTTGAATGCAGTATCTCTTTTAAGACCACTACTCATACCACCAACTATTGTTGAACCACTTCTACTTATACCTGGAAATAATCCCATTATTTGAAAAGCACCAACTGTTAATGCTTCACGAACGCCAATTTCATTATCACTTTTTTTACCTTTAAAGTTTCTTACAATAAATAGAAGTATTGAAGTAATAATTAATGATAATCCAACTATTTTAATATTGTTTTCAATTTTAGCGAATAATTCTAATTTACTAACAACAAGGCCCATGAGACCAGCAGGAATACATCCAAGAACTATCATCCAACAATATTTATAATCGTTTTTAGCACTTTTATCTTTCTTGAATAAATAGATAAAAAAATTTTTAACAAGTTTAACTAAATCATTCCAAAATAATATAACTATCGCTATTAATGAACCAAAATTAGTAAGTATCGCAATTGTATCAAAATCAACATTCATATCCATAAGTCTTTTAAGTATCATTAAGTGTCCACTAGAAGAAACAGGTATAGTTTCTGTAAGACCTTGTATTAATCCAAGTATTATATATTTTAGCATTTCCATTTTAATCACCATAATCATTATATAATATTTTTATATCAAAATAAATATACTTTAATATGTTAAAAAGAATAATTTATTTTATATTAGGAATAATAATAACGTCATCAGCGTTAATGTATATAGTAATTTACTTGAATTTATTACGCATGGGATATAGTATGTTAGACTATGTAAAGTATGTATTTTCAAGTATAGAATGTACTAAAATATTTATAGGAATAATTTTAATAATATTATCATTAAAGAAAGGAAGAAAAAATGAATTATACTTACAATATAAAAGTGAATTTAAAGAATGAATTAATTAATTTTTATGAATGGAATAAGATGGATAAAATAACAATATTAAAGAAAGTACCAGTATTTAAAGTAAATGATAATGTATATGAAAATATAATAAGTGGTAGAGTTAAAGTAAATGATACTTTTCTTGATAAAATTTCTTTATCTAATTATACAAGTATATTTTGTAATGATATAGATACAATATGTATTAAATTTGATAATAAAGGTAAAATAGATAAATTAAGTAAATTAGATTTAATTGAAGAAAAAGATGTACTTGAAGATATGCGAAATAAGCAAAAGTATAAGTTAGAATATAAGACTATTAAAAATGAAATTTCATATTCATATAATACTAGGAAAGAAAATATTACAATAAATAATTTAATAAAATATATTGAAAAAGAAAAAAACAATAAAGAAATAATAGATTATTTATATTATGAATGGTTTAATAAAAATAATAATGAAAAAGATAAATATTTAAAATTAATTGATTCAATAAAAGAAAAATATAGTGAAAAGCATGATAAATTAAAGAAAATAGTTGAATTAATAAATTCATAATGTATATTTTTATAATTAATGGTAACAATATTATTAGGAGGAATCGATGAAAAAGATTTTATTATTCGTAGTATTATTGTTATCTTTAAGTGCATGTAGTTTATCAAATACGCCAACTGGTAAAGTAGAAGCATATTTAAATCAATATAATTCGTTAACTGATAATGTAAAAGTAGATATGGAAAGTAAGGTAACTAGTGAAAACTTATCTAGTGATAATGCTGATATTTATAGAAATGTTCTTACAAGACAATATCAAGATATGAAATATGAAGTTAAGGATGAAAAGATTGATGGAGAGAATGCGACTGTTACTGTGAAAGTTACTGTATATGATTTATACAAGATAGATAGAGATGCTTATAATTATTTAAATGATCATCAAGATGAATTCACTACAGATGGAATATATGATAACGATAAATATAATAAATATAAACTTGATAATATGCTTAAAACAAATGAGAAGATAAGTTATGAAGTGGAGTTTAAATTAAATAAAAAAGATGGTGACTGGGTACTTGAAAATCCAGATAGAGTAGTATTAGAAAAACTACATGGATTATATAATTATGAGAATAAATAATAATTGAAAGTAGAAAGTTTGATAAAAACTTTTTATTTTTTTTGACAAAAATGGTTGACAAAATAATTTGTTATTAATATAATGTTAATAACAAGAGAAAAAATTCTCTTTTAAAATAATAATTGTTATTAACAAAATGATAATAACAAGAAGGAGGTATATGACAAAGATAGAGAAATATAAGAAATTGCTTGTTGTAGTTGATATGATAAATGGATTTATTAAAGAAGGAAAAATGAGTGATAAAGATATTAATCATATAACATCGAAAATTAAATCATTGGTAGAGAAATTCTTAAGTGAGGATGAAGCAGTAGCATTTATTAAAGATACTCATACTAAGGATTCAATTGAATTTAAAAAGTATCCAGAGCATTGTATTGGTGGAACAAGTGAATGTGAATTAATAAGTGAATTAGCTGGTTATGAAAAAGATTCATTAGTATATAGAAAGAATTCTACTAGTACAATATTTTCTTCAAATTTTATAAGAGACATTGAAAGGATGAAATCACTAAAAGAAGTAGTAATAACAGGCTGTTGTACAGACATATGTGTAATGAATCTTGCGATACCACTTGTTAATTACTTTGATGAACATGATAGGGATGTTAAAGTAAGAGTTCCACAAAATGCAGTTGAAACTTTTGACAGTGAAACACATGATAGACATGAATATAATAGGGTGGCACTAAGACTTATGAAAAATCAAGGAATAGGAGTTGAAAATATATAATGGAAAAGTTAATTGATTTTTATGAACTAACAATGGAACACACTGATATTAGGAATAATAAAGAAAATGAAGTTTGTTATTTCGATGTGTTCTTTAGAAAAAATTTAGATAATGGAGGTTATAATGTAATATGTGGTCTTCATGAAATAATTGATTATATTAAAAATGTTAAATTTACAGATGAAGATATAGAGTATTTAAGAAGCTTAAATAAGTTTGACGAGAAGACACTTGCATATTTAAGAAATTTTAAATTCACGGGTGACGTGTATGCTGTACCTGATGGAACAATCATGTTTCCTGGTGAACCTTGTATTACAGTAAGAGCGAATGCTCTTGAAGCACAAATAATTGAAACAGATTTATTAAATAAATTTAATCATGGAAGCTTGATAGCTACCAAAGCAAGAAGAATAACAAATGCCGCAAGAGGTAGAGGCGTTATGGAATTTGGAGCAAGAAGAGCTCAAGGCAGTGAAGCAGCAATAGTTGGAGCAAAAGATGCTTATATTAGTGGATGTATTGGAACATCTTGTTACGAAACAGGAAAAAGATATGGAGTACCACTTCTTGGAACAATGGCTCATTCACACATAATGAAATATGATAATGAATATGAAGCATTTCTTGCTTATGCTAAATGTTTCCCTGATGATTCAGTATTTCTAGTTGATACAATTGATACATTAAGAAGTGGAGTACCTAATGCGATTAAAGTTGCTAAAGATTACTTAATACCAAATGGATATACATTAAAAGGAATAAGACTTGATAGTGGAGATCTTGCATACTTATCAAAAGAAGCAAGAAAAATGTTAGATGAAGCAGGACTAGAAGATACTAAAATATGCGTATCAAATTCACTTGATGAGTATACAATTGCATCACTTTTAAATGAGGGGGCACCAATTGATTCATTCGGTGTAGGTGAAAATTTAATTACATCAAAAAGTTGTCCAGTCTTTGGAGGAGTTTATAAATTATCAGCAATAGAAAAAGAAGGTAAATTAGAACCTAAAATAAAAATAAGTGATAATGTTGGTAAAATAACTAATCCTGGATTTAAAAAGGTAGTAAGATTTTATGATAAAAATAGTGGATATGCAGTTGGTGATGTAATCGCACTTAAAGATGAAGAAATAAGTCCCAATAGTTACACAATAGTTGATGAGCATGCTGACTTTAAAAGACATAAAATTGATAATTATACACTTCGTGAATTACAAGTCCCAATATTTATAAATGGAAGACTTGTTTATAATGAACCAACACTTGAAGAAACAAGAAAATATGCAGAAGAAGAATTTAAAACAATATATCCAGAATCACAAAGATTATATAATCCTCATGTTCATCATGTTGGATTATCAAAAGAATTATTAAATTTAAAAAGAAATATGATAACGGATGCTAGAAAATTAAGTCATGAAGAAGAAATAAAAATGATTAAAAGTAAGAAAGAAGGAAATAAAAATGAAATTTAATGCTAAAAAAGAAACAGAAAAAATAATAGAATTTATAAGAGATTATTATAAGAAATATAATTTAAAAGGTGTTGTACTTGGTATAAGTGGTGGTAAAGATTCAGGCGTAGTTGCTGCATTATTCTCAAAAGCACTTGGTAGTGAGAATGTTGTTGGTATAACAATGCCATGTCATTCAAAAAGTACTGATAAAAGTGATGCCAAACTTGTAAGTGAAAAATATGGTTTTGAACTAATAAACGTAGATTTAACTAAAACATTTGATACATTTAAGAATGAAATTTCACTTTTAGGAGAATTTAGTGATGAAGAATTACAAAATTGTGATATCAATATTAAGCCAAGACTTAGAATGAGTACTTGCTACTACATAGCTGCTTTATATAGTGAACTTAAACATGGGACATATCTTGTTGCTGGTACATCAAATTTATGTGAACTTTATGTAGGATACTTTACTAAAGGAGGAGATTCTACTTATGACATTGGAACTCTTAACAATTATACAGTTGATGAAGTAATTGAAATTGGTAAGTATTTAGAAGTACCAGAACAAGTATTATTTAAAAGTCCTAGTGATGGATTAAGTGGTAAAACTGATGAAGATAAATTAGGCGTTAAATATAAAGATATTACATCTGTTATAAATGGTGAAAAAGTAAGCAATGAAGTAAAAAGTAAAGTTGACAAATTGCATACAAATAATTTACATAAATTTAACATTCCAGTGTACCAAAGAGAAAAATAAACTTATGAAAATCGCTGTGTATGTTGGAAGTTTTAATCCTGTTCATAAAAGTCATATCAAAGTAGTGAATCTTGTTCTTAAAAATTATGTTGATAAAGTAATTATTGTACCAACACTTGCTTATTGGGATAAGAAGAATCTTATAGATATTAAAGATAGAATAAATATGCTAAAGTTTTATGAGAATGAAAAAATTATTATAGATACTAAAAATAATAAATGTGAATATACATATCAAGTTTTAAGAGAAATTCAAAAACAATATAAAAATGATGAGATTTATTTAGTTATTGGTGATGATTTACTCACAAAATTCGATAAATGGAAAAATATAGATGAAATTTTGAAATATCGTATCATTATTGTTAAAAGAAATAATATTGATGCATGTGTTTATGATAAGTACTCAAAATACAATTTTATAGTGACAAATAAGGTGGATAGTGAAGATGTGTCATCTACTATGGTTAGAAATATGATTTTAAATAAAGACAAAGACATTTTAAAATATATTGATATGAAAGTATATAAATATATTAAAAGAAATAATTTATATGTTAATTAATAATGTGTTATAATCAAAATATATAAAAGAGGTAATTATGAAAGAAAAAGAAGTAGTAAAAAAATTAATAAAAAATAAAGAAACAATCGCATCAATGGAGTCATGTACTGGCGGATACTTTGCAAGTACAATTACATGTGTTGATGGTTCAAGCGAAGTATTAAAGTTTTCAGCAGTAACATATTCAAATGAATATAAAATTAAGATGGGCGTTAATCCTGATATTATCGATAAATATTCAGTTTATAGTATTGAAACTGCTCATGAGATGAGTAAAAATATAAGCAAATTTGCGTGTAGTACTTATGGAATAGGCATTACTGGTAAAATAAATAGAGTCGATGAAAATAATTTAAGTGGCAAAGATAATGAAGTATTCGTAAGCATTTACAATAGTAAAAATGATACTTATACTGACATGAAAATAATCGTACCAAATAAGCCACGTAAGGAAGTTAAAGAATTAATCGTAAATGATATAATGGAAAAACTAATTGAAATTTTATAAGGAGGTGTGAAATGTGGAATATAAAAGTGAAGAAGATTTTCTAAAAAATTATGATGTGAATGAGTTTGAACGTCCATCTGTTACAAGTGATGTTTTATTATTAAGTGTGTCAAATGGAATTCAAAATAATTATAGAAAGTTAAAGGACAAATATTATAGTGTTTTACTTGTTAAAAGAAAAGATTATCCATTTAAAGGAAAGTGGTGTTTGCCAGGTGGATTTGTGAAAAATACTGAAACAACTGAAGAAACTGCTAGAAGAGTGCTTGCAAGTGAAACAAATTTACACAATATATTTATGGAACAATTATATACTTTTGATGGAATTAATAGAGATCCTAGAACAAGAGTGTTTAGTGTTTCATATATTGCATTAGTTGATAAAAATAAATTAAATGATTCACTATATGAAAATGCATCATGGTTTAATATAAATTATATTGAAGATGAAAAAGGTTTTAATGTAACTCTTGATAATGGAAATGAAACATTAAATTTCGTGGTGAGTAAGACACTTAAAGAAAGCACAACAGATAGATATAAGTTTGACATAGTTAAAAATGATTCAATTGCTTTTGACCATCCACTTGTGATAGTAAGTGGTATTGAAAGATTAAAAAACAAAATAATGTATACTGATATTGTCTTTAATATGATAGATGAGTATTTTACACTTGGTGAACTTCAGCAGGTATATGAAGTTATACTTAATAAAAAGTTACTCGATCCTGCTTTTAGAAGAATTATTGCCAATAAAGTAGAAAAAACTGACAAAATTAAAACAGGTGAAGGGCATAGACCAAGCGTATTATTTAAATATAAAGGTAAATAAAATGAGAAAAATCAATAAAATTAGAATTTTTGCTAATGAAAATGAAGAATCATACAAAATTAAGTTGAAACTTCAAGGTGTGCTAGAAAAATATAAATTTGAAGTGGTTGAAGAAGATTATGATTTGGCTATTGCGATAGGTGGGGATGGCTCATTTTTAAGAATGGTAAATGGTACTAATTTTAACAGTGATATTTATTATGTTGGAATTAATACTGGAACACTTGGATTTTTACAAGAAATAAGACCAGAAAAACTAGAAGAATTTGTTATTTCTTTGAATGAAAATAATTTTAAAGTTGATAATATTGGTACACTTGAAACAAAAATTACTACTGAGGATTCTGTTTCTAGACATTTTTCGCTTAATGAAATAGTAATTAGACAAATGAAATTAAATACTATAACTATGGATATTTATGTCGAAAATTATTTTTTAGAAACTTTTGCTGGTGATGGAATTCTTGTGTCAACTTCTGTGGGAAGTAGTGCTTATAATACAAGTTTTCATGGTGCATTAATTTACAACACACTACATACTTTACAAATTACTCCAATTGCGCCATTAAATACAAAAACATATAGAAATCTTTTAACGTCAATTGTTATACCTGAAAAGAAACATATTTTAATAAAGCCAATAAAAAATGATTTAATTATTACATTTGATGGGACAAACAAAAAATATGAGAATGTTAAAAAAATAGAATGTTTTGTTAAAAATAAGAAAATAAAATTTTTAAGAATGAAAGATTATAATTTTATAAAAATTGTTCACGAAAAATTTTTAAAAGATTAATATTTAGTAGTGAAAATCATAAAATTAAATATGAAAAAAATATTACTTGTATTAATCTTTTTATTGTGTGTAAATATTGTCAATGCATCAATTGTTGTGATGGATGCTGATTCTGGGAGAATTCTTTATTCAAAAAATAAAGAAGAGAAAAAGTTAATTGCGTCAACAACAAAAATAATGACATCAATAATTGCTCTTGAGCACGCTCCACTTGATATGAAAATCAGAATTGGAAAAGAAGTAAGAACGGTAAATGGTTCTATGATATACGTTAAAGAGGGTGAGATATTTACATTAAATGATTTACTTCATGGATTAATGTTACAAAGTGGTAATGATGCTGCTATGACTATTGCTACAAATGTTTTAGGATATGATAAATTTATAAAAGAAATGAATTTAAAAGCAGTAAAACTCGGCATGAATGATACAATTTTTGAGAATCCTCATGGATTAAATGATGACTCCAAAAATTATTCCACTGCTAAAGATATGGCAATATTAATGAAATATGCTATAAAAAATAAAGATTTTTTGAGTATAACGTCGGCTAAAAATTATAAAGTTGATAAATATATATGGTCAAATAAAAATAAATTATTAAAAGAATATAAATACTTAATAAGTGGGAAAATAGGTTTTACAAAAGCAAGTGGTCAAGTATTTGTTTCTGCGGCTAGAAAAGATGGGAAAACTTTAGTGGTTGTTTCAATAGATGAAAGTGATAAATTTAATTTACATAAAAAGTTATATAAAAAATATTTTGAAATATATGATAGGTATAAAATATTAGACATGAATACTTTTTCATTCAAAGTTAAAAATAGAAATAATTATCATTATTACATAATGAATGATTATTATATTCTTTTACAAAAGAATGAAATTGAAAAGTTGAATATAAAAATAGATTTAACAAAAAATCAAGAAAAAGTACATATATACTTTGATAATACAAAAATAGATTCAGTTGAACTTAAAAAGATAAAATTTAATGTTAAAAAAAATAAAATAAAAGAAATATTGTCATTTTGGAAATAATAGAGTATAATGACCTTGGTGTTTTTTATGGAAAGATTACAAAAATATTTAAGTTCATGTGGTGTTGCTTCAAGAAGAAAGTGCGAAGAGTTGATATTACAGGGAAAAGTAAAAGTTAATGGTGTCAAAGTAACTGAACTTGGCTATAAAGTGACTGAAAAAGATAAGATATCAGTAGATGATATTGATGTTATCAAAAAAGAAAAATTATATTATTTACTTTATAAGCCTGAGAAAACAATTTGTTCAGTTAGCGATGAAAAAAATAGAACAACAATTATAGATTTAATTGATACTGAAGAGAAAGTATTTCCAGTTGGAAGATTAGACTACGATACAACTGGACTTTTGTTAATTACAAATGATGGAGAACTTACTAATAAATTAACGCATCCACATGGCCATGTTGAAAAAACTTATTATGCAAAAATAGATGGAATTATAACTCCGACTGATTTAAAAGCGTTGGAAAATGGTGTCGTGTTAGATGGCGTTAAGACTAAGAAGTCAAAAGTCAAAATTGGAAAAATTGATAAGAAAAATCAAAAATCTTACGTTGAATTAACAATTACTGAAGGAAGAAATCATCAAGTTAAAAATATGTTTGCTAGTCTAGGATACAAAGTATTAAAATTAAAAAGAACAAATTATGCTTTTTTGGATTTAAGAGGATTAAGTACTGGTGAATATAGAACATTATCAATTAAAGAAGTAAAGCAATTATATAATTATGTAAATTCTCATAAATAAAAACATGATTTTTTGTCGATCATGTTTTTAAATTAGTTAAATTTAATTGTTTTTAGTTTCTTCTTCAACAACAATTGCTCCAACAGGGCAACTTTCAATTATATTAAGAACTTCTTTTTTGTCTTCTTCCTTAAGTTCAACATCTTTTGCGTGGCTCATTCCTTCATCATTGAATTCAAAATATTTCTCGCATTGACTAACACATAATCCGCATCCAATACATGTGTCATTAACTTTAATTTTTTCCATTTTTTAATCTCCTCCATAAAAATTATATAAAAAAAACAAAAAAAATGCTAGATATATGTAAAGTATAATTTATTGAATTTAATCTTTAAATGTGTTATTATTAAAATGGTGAAAAATATGAGTTCTAGAATGGAAAAATATGAAAACAATTCACTTGAGAGTATGAGCAGAACAAAGCGAAATCAAGATATTTATAACGTTAGCGATATGAGTGAATTATCACGTATAAAAACTAATACAAATGTTAGTATTATTGCTGATGCTTCAAAAGAAATAGATATAGAAAAAATTAAGAAATATATTGAAAATATGAATAGTGATAGTGAAGAACATAAGAAAAGAATTTCAATCGAATTGCCAGAAGAACACGAAGAACAAATAAAAGAAAAAGTAGAAAAAGATTATGATATTAATTCTGTTTTAGAAAGAGCGAGAGGTAAGAGAGAAATTGATTATGAGATAGAACGCCATAGAAAATTAAATTCAAATGGATATGATATACTTAAAAGTATTCAAATAAAAGAAGAATCTGATGAAGATAAAACAGAACCAATAGATGAATTAAATACACAAGAGAAAACAATAGTTGAGTTAATTCAGAACATCCAAAATAGTAAGCCTCAAGAAAAAAGTACGAAAGATGATACAGAAGATTTATTTGGTGAATTAATGGGTAAAAATGAAAATACTATTGTTATGGCACCAATAGATAATGAAGAAAAAAATAATGAGAATATCAAAGAAGCATTGTTAAATATAACTGAAGATTTAGAAACGATAAAAGAATCTTTAAACGATAAAACAATTCCTGATACAGTTGATGGGCAAAAGATTAATGATGAATTGGATAGCTTAAATGATAGTGATAAAAATGAAAATGAAAATGAAGATGAAGATGCTGATAGCGATGGCAGTGAAAGTGAAAAAATAGTTGCTGATAAATCTTTCTATACTAATTCTTTGTCATTTAATAAAACTGATTTTGAGGGTTTTGAAGATTTAGAAAAAAATCAAAAAAAGGGGAATGTCTTTGCAAAAATAGTTGTAACTTTAATTATATTATTACTTTTAGCTACGATATTTTTAATATTAAATTTTCTTTTAGATTGGAACATATTTTAGTTTTAAATAATTATTGTGATACATTCAAGTATAAGAATGTATCTTTTTTTATATAATTTATTAATGAGAATTGATAAAATTAAAGTTACTAAAAATGATATATTATTACTCATAGTAATAATTGTTATTGTAGTTGCATATGCTATGCTTAAGGTTTTTACCATTAAAAGTGAAAGCATTCTTTTAAATTATGCCGAAAACAAATCAAAAGAGTTATCATTATTACTCATAATTGATTCAATAGAAAAATTGAGGTCTAAATATAATATAGAAGACATAATTGTAATAGAAAAAAATGTTAATGATGAAATTGTTAGTTTAGACTTTGATAATACGAAGATAAATGAATTCAATTTAAAAGTAAGTGAAAATATACAAAAAAGATTGATGAAATTAGAGAAAAATAAAAAAAATAATTTAACAGAAAAATATTATGAAGGTAAAGTTGATATTATTTATAATGTACCAATGTCGATTATTTATGATGTTCCGATTTTAGTTGGCATAGGTCCAAAAGTTCCATTTAAATTGGATGTACTAGGTAATGTTTTTACAGAAATATTAACGAATATAAAGGATTATGGTATAAATAATTCTTTAATAGAAATGCAATTAAAAATTAAAATTAATGTACAAATAATTTTACCATTTTCTTCAAAAAATATTATTGTAGAAAATAAAATCCCATTGAAAACAAAAATAATTCAAGGAAAGATTCCAGAATATTATGGTGGTGTTTTAAATGGTACGATAAAAAATGAATAATAAACTATTTTTTAAGAATCAATCATTAATTTTGTAAACTATTTTGTGCTAATTATAGAAGTATTATTGTATTTTATTAATATGTTTAAATATAGTATTTGTGTGATATAATTGTTTTGGTGATATATGTGATAATTGAAGTGGATAATAATAAGTATAAGTTAATAAAAAATTATAGAGATGGATTTGATAAGGAAACTTTTTTAAATAGGTATACTCCTTATTATAAAGATTATGACTATATAGTTGGTGATATAGCGTATTCAAAATTGAGATTAAAAGGTTTTAATAAAAAAGACAATAAAAATTTTAATAAATATAATAATTATTGTAATTTGGAAAAATATATTAAAGAAAATTGTGCATATGAATGTAAGTATTTTATTTTAGAAAAAATTATTTAAAAATATTTACATATTTTAATGTTAAATAAATTAAAACTTGATTTAAGGTAATTGATATTAAAGATAATGTGTGTTAAAATATAAGAAGATAGAAAGGGTAAGGTTATGAGTAGAATTTCAATTAAAAATATGGATGGTACAATGGAAGAAGTTGACTTGGTAAATGCTTTTAAAATTGGTGAGTTAAATAAAAGATTTGTTATATTGTCAAAAGGAGAAAGCGCTGGTGAAGGCATGAGTAAAATTTATGTTTCAGAATTTGTTGAAAATGAACCTGGTGTTTATAGCTTGATTGGCATTGAGGATGATACAACATGGCAAAAAGTTAAAGAAGCCATGAAACAAATAGTAGAAAGTTAGGTGAGAGAATGACATTAACTAATGAAAAAGAAAATGTGGTTAAAGCTAGTGTAGTTATGACTCCTGGGTATAATTCTAGCGTAAGAATAATAGGTGTGGCTTCAAATACAGTTATACCAACTGCGACACAAGAAGCACCTTTATCTAAAACAAGTGCGTTTGTGCTTCCAGAAACTGTAATGCAAACTGCTGAAAAAGTTTTGGGGACTACTGATGTGTCATCAATTCCTCAGCAACAATATGTTACTAATATATTTCCACAACCTGTGAGCCAGTTACAACAGGCAGATGCAGCCATAAACAATGTACAGCAACAAGTTCCTTCTATGGAAACCATTCCAGTTCAGGTAAATAATCCGCAAAGTTTAAACTCTCTTGTTGGAAGCTCTGCTATTCAATTTGAAAATGCTCCTACTGATAATGTTGCTCATCCTGTTCAGCAACAAGTTAATTCACAAGCTTATACTGTTCCTATAGAACAAACACTGAATACTAATTTGTCTCAACAACAATTTGCACCATCAGAAGAAATAACATCAAATTCTGAATTTGAAACTCAAACTGATAATGATGTAGATCAAGTTACAACTTTAAATGAACCACCTGTTTTACCAGCATTTGATGATAATGTTTCAAGCAACTTAAAGCAATCAAGTGGCTATAAATACGAATTAATATCTATTTTAAAAAAATATCTTAAATCAAGTATAGAGCGTTATGAGTTACAAGCTAAAACACAAAGTGAAATTCTTAATGAATTGGAAAAGTACGAAGAGAAGTTAACGAGTGAAAAACATGATAATTCTCAAGAGATGACTACTAATTATGTAACTGAACCTTCTTTTAATACTAATTTTAATAATACTTATGATGAACAAGGTGTGTCTAGTGGATTACATATGTAATTTAATATAATGTGTTATCAAGCCAATATAGTTATTATTGGCTTTTATTATGCATAAAATTTTAATAGGTGTATAATTTTGAAAAATATGTTAAATAAATATTATAATTTATTTCCTGACAAGATTTTTCGAAAAAATAATTCATTTTATTTTTTTGAAAATAATGAAAAAATAGTTATAAAGACGTTAGACTCTATACAAATTAAAAATATTTCTGAATTAAGCGATATTTTGAAACATGATAAAAATTTGTCAAAAATTATTCTTAATAATGAGAATAAAGAAATAACCGAATATAAAGAAAAAAAGTACATTTTGCTTAGTGTGATAGTTATTAATAGAAGAGTATATCTTGATGATTTATTTTTAAAATTTGAAAATTTAGCTATGAAAAATGCTGATAATACTGACTTGCTTGATATGATATCAAAATTAGTAGTTATTGAAAAAAGAATGTTGGAATTTAATACTGAATATTTAGAATTGCAAAAATCATTCGATTATTTTATTGGACTTGCTGAGAATAGTATCCAATTGATTAATAAAATTAAATTCGATAATTTAAAACATGTTGTAGTTAATATATCTGATATAGATGAGTATAATTATGAAGAAATAAATAATATAGCAAATTTGGAATTTGGCAATATGGAAAAAAGCATAAGTGCCTATATAAAATATAAAATATATATGGATACACTAAATTATGATGAAATTTATTCTTTAATTAATAATAGAATGTTGAATATTGAATTGTTATATGCATATATGTTATATCCTAACTTCTACTTTAATGATGTTATACAAATTATTGATAATTGTAAAAAAGAAAAATGCATTTATAAATATATAAAATATAATAATTTGTATATAAAATTTATGAAATATTTATATGAAGAATTATCTGATAATATAAAATCTATTGGAAATAATTTTTGGATTAATTTACTTTAAAATAAATAATGTGGTATAATATTTATGAAGTGATGAAAATGGAAAATATCAAAGTTAATAATATAATTGAGGGGCAAGTAATGGGCGTTACAAAGTATGGAATATTTGTTAGTTTGTGTGACAATTATACTGGAATGATTCATATATCTGAGGTTTCTAATAAATTTGTTTCAAATTTAGAGGAAAAATTTAAAATTGGAGATGTTATCAAAGTAAAAGTATTATCCATAAATGAAGATAAATTACAAGTTAGATTATCTTTAAAAAGAATTAGTCGAATGAATAAAATGAATAAAAGTATTAAAGAAAAAGGTAATGGTTTTCAGCCTTTATCTCAAAAAATGCCTGAGTGGATTAATAAAAAAATAAAAGATTTAGAAAAAAATAACAATATTGCTTGACATCACATTCAATAAATGATATATTTATATGCGTCAGCAGGAAAAATATTATGGGCGATTAGCTCAGTTGGTTAGAGCATCTGCCTTACAAGCAGGGGGTCGGGAGTTCGAGTCTCTCATCGCCCACCATAATTGCCGAAATAGCTCAATTGGTAGAGCAACTGACTTGTAATCAGTAGGTTACGGGTTCGATTCCTGTTTTCGGCACCATAAATGGAGAGATAGCGAAGAGGCTAAACGCGGCAGACTGTAAATCTGTTCCTTCGGGTTCGGTGGTTCGAATCCACCTCTCTCCACCACTTGTAATTTTGCCTCGTAGCCAAGTGGTAAGGCACAAGACTTTGACTCTTGCATTCCGCTGGTTCGAATCCAGCCGAGGCAACCACAAAATATATTATATGTCTCGCTAGCTCAGCCGGTAGAGCACTTGACTTTTAATCAAGGGGTCTGGGGTTCGAATCCCCAGCGAGACACCATTTATTTTGTGCCTCAGTGGCGGAATAGGTAGACGCACAGGACTTAAAATCCTGCGAGTGTAAAAGCTCATATCGGTTCAAGTCCGATCTGAGGCACCAATTTGGAGGAATACCCAAGTCTGGTTGAAGGGACCGGTCTTGAAAACCGGGAGGTCGAGAAATCGGCGCAGGGGTTCGAATCCCTTTTCCTCCGCCACTTAATATTTCGCATGATTTATGCGATGAAAGATTATATTATCGCGGGATAGAGCAGTTCGGTAGCTCGTTGGGCTCATAACCCAAAGGTCACTGGTTCAAATCCAGTTCCCGCAACCATTGGTTCCGTGGTGTAGTGGTTATCACACTCGCCTGTCACGCGAGGGATCGCGGGTTCAAGTCCCGTCGGAACCGCCATTTGGCTTCATAGCTCAGTTGGCAGAGCACAAGACTGAAAATCTTGGTGTCGTTGGTTCGATTCCAACTGAAGCCACCATTTTGTTAAAACAGATTACAAATGTAATAAACTTGTTGTAAAGCGATTCCGACGGGATTTTAAACGCGCTCATAGCTCAATTGGATAGAGCATTTGACTACGGATCAAAAGGTTATGGGTTCGACTCCTATTGGGCGCACCATTATATCGGGAAGTGGCTCAACTTGGTAGAGCATTTGGTTTGGGACCAAGGGGTTGCAGGTTCAAATCCTGTCTTCCCGACCATTGGGTTATAAAGCCCCTATTTTAGGGACTTTTTTATTTTGACATCTAGTTTTACATCTAGTTTATATCTGAATGTGAAACTTTTTTATTTATGTCTAGATAATCTAGTGGGGAGATATCATGAAAATGTTATCTCTCTTTTTTATGATAATATTTATTATAAGAATTGAAAAAATAACGATTTAATTAACAATAATAATTAAAGCTTATAAAGTTAATTCATTTAAAAGACATTTACACGTAAGTATTAAATAATAAAAGTAATAAAAAGAATAGTATATGAGTATGGAAACTTTAAACTTTTCAAATTAAGATAATGTATATTTCAAATAAAAAAGTGAGTGGAATTACTAAAAATGATAAAAATACAAAAAATAAGCGTTATTAGTCATAAAAAATGACTGATAAATTTTTATAGTAAAAAAAATAAGAGTTTCTCCTTATTTTATCTAGATTTTTATAAAATCAGTTCCCGCTAGATTATCTAGAAGCATTATTTGTATGCATTCTAATTTTTACTACATGAATTAATTAATATTTTTGTATAGTTGAGATATTTCATTTGAATTAATTTCAAATCTTATTCCATGGTAATATGGAACAAGATTGTTATTTTCATCTTGCTTTGAACTTATATTAAATGAGATGACTATTTTTCCTTCTTTTAATAGTTTAATAATCGCATCTTCATTTATTTGCTGAAAAAAATTAATTGATTTATATTTACAATAAAAATATCCACAACTATAAAATTTATCATATTTAATTAGTACTAAATAATTTAGTTTTGATACAAAAGCAGATGTTATTTCATTATAATTCCAATATATGCAATGGTGTTTATCTTTTGTAGAAATATTTTCCCAGTCAAGATATAATTTTTTTTCAGTATCATTAAACACTAGGTTAAATTTAAAAATTCCATTTAAGTAAAAGTTATTTGTACCTTTTATTGATAAATAGAAATGTGGTATTGATTTGCTATTTGTTTTTGTTTTTTTCTTTTTACTTAAATAATAAAAACTCATAAAATATTTCATTGTATTTTCAAAATTAAGATTATTTACATTTGGAATTAGGCTAAATAATGTCATTTTATATTTACTATTGTCGCAGCATGTTTTAATTTCTATACCTTCATAATCTGGTTTTTTTGAATTATCTGGTTTTTTGTTTACCAATAATTTCTCAAGCATTCTTCCTGGCCCTCCTTTGTCATGATAATTGCATTTAATAAATCCTAATGATTCAATTGTATCGAATTTTGATTTAATGTATTCATATTTTTCTTTCATAATATTTTATCCTCCTAATAATATATTTACGATAAAAATGAAAAACACTACAAATTACTATAAAAAATGTAAAAAAATAGTAAATATATTTAAATAAATTATCAAATTAATAAATAAATGGTAAAATTATTAATATGAAAAGTATAATAAAAGAAGTAAATGAAAAATCAGATGATGTTATTAGAGAAAATAATTTTCTTGTAATTGGTTTTCAAAAAAGGTTATCTACTAGAATTATGCATATTTTTCAAAAATATAAAATAGTGGTTAATAATAATATTGTGTCAAAAAAACTAGAAGAAAATTTATCAAATAATATGATTGATATTAATTTTGAAGTGATAAGTAAGTATAGATATATGTTGAGAAAGTACGAAGAAATTGTACAAGAACATGTAAAAAACAAATTATCAACAGATGAAATTAAAAAGTCTACTATTTTGTTTGTTAGCAAGATTAATGAAAAAAATAAGTTAATGTTAAATGGTACTATTGCTACAAATTTTATTGAAGATATGAATTCTATAATACTTGTATATGATAATGCAAAATTAAATGAAGAAGTATTAAAGAGAATAAATATTGATACAAATGAGATTATAAATGAAATTAATACAAATAATTATAATTATGTTATTGAGTCAATAAATATGATAATTAAAAATATAATTAGTTCATTTTGATTAAAAATTTAAATAGTATTTAATATCATTTATTGTATTAAATATTGTATTTAAAATTAAAATAATGTAAAATGATGGAAGGTGGTAAAAATGAAAAAACGTACTTATAAATTTGTATATGAATTTAAAAAGAAATATCCAAAAACTATTGCGTTTAGAACTAAAAAACACGCACATGTAATAGATCTTCATTTGAATGAAGATGAAGAAGTGACGTATGCTTTTTGTGGTCAAGATAATGTTAGTTCTTTTATTATTATCAATAGTTGTGTGGTGGCTTTAACAAATCAAAGAATTTTAATTGGTCAAAAAAGATTATTTTGGGGATATTATTTTACGACAATTACTCCTGATTTATATAATGATTTAAAAATCAAGAAAAATTTATTATGGAGTGATATAGAGATTGATACTGTTAAGGAAAATGTTTATATTTCTAATTTAGATCCAAGGGGAGCTATAGAAATTGAAAATGTTATATCAAAGTTTATGATGAAAGAGAAACAAAAATATGGTCAAAAAAATAATTAAATTTATATATATATTTTTAGTTTTTTTTCTTTTATTTAAAGTAGAAGTTTTTGGTGAAACATTAAATTTAAATAGTGATAAGTATATTTTATATAATTTAAATGATAATATAGTGTTGTTGAATAAGAATGAAAATCAAGAAACATATATTGCAAGTTTAACAAAAATAATGACAGTTATTGTGGCAATAGAAAATATAAAGGATTATAATAAAGAAGTAATAATTACAAAAGAAATGTTTAAAGATATTGCTTGGGATGTATCTGTGGCTGGGTTTAAAGTTGGCGAAAAAGTTACATATAATGATTTATTGTATGGTGCAATACTTCCAAGTGGTGCTGATGCAGTTAATGCACTAGCGTTATCAATATCTGGTTCTTACGATGGCTTTATTGAATTGATGAATCAAAAAGCAAAAGATTTGAGTTTAAGACATACACATTTTGCAAATGTTACTGGTTTATTTAATAAAAATAATTATAGTAGTGCTTATGATGTTGCTGAAATATTGAAATATGCATTAAAAAACAAAAAGTTTAAAGAAGTATTTGAAACAAAGAGATATACGCTTTCAAATGGCAAAATAGTAAAAAGTACTATAGAAAGCTATAACTCAAGAAATGGTGGTAAAAATATATCTTATATTAAAGGTGCAAAAACTGGATTTATTAATGCTGCTGGATATTGTTTAGCATCTACTTCAACAATTGATGGGGTTGATTATCTTTTGGTAACATTGAATGCTGATAAATCAAAAAGTGCTCCACATATAAGCGATGCTATCACTGCTTATACATATTTTTCTAAAAACTATTCTTACATGAACATAGTCGATAATTCTGATGTAATAGTGGATTTAAAAGCAAAAAATTCAAAAGAAAAGGAAATTAAGATAAAATCAAATGTAAAAATTGATAAATATTTAAAAAATGATTTTTCGAAAGAAAATGTTAAATATATTTATGATGGTGTAAAAGAAATATCTTATTTTACCAAAAAAGGAACTGTACTTGGAAAAGTTGATGTGATGTATGGAGATAAAAAACTAGATACATTTGACTTGGTGTATTCAGGTGGATTAACGTTTAGTATTTTTGCTTTTATGTGGAACAATTTATTTTTAATAATATTCATTTCTTTTGCATTATTTATTTCTTTTAGGATAGTTCAATTAAATATGAAAAGGAAAAAAAGATTAAAAAGAAAACTACAAACTAAATGTTGAGAGCCATTATATGTATATATGCATTTCATTATAAAATATGTTTCGATGTAAGCATATTTTTTTATGTAAAAATTTTTATTAGTAAGATTACATATTTATTTTTTATGATGATTATTGAAACAATTTTAATATATATGAAAAAAATTATTTATTGACAAGTGTGTGATAAAACTTTACAATATTATTAGAAGTTAATCTAAACTTCTAGAAAATAATGGAGGAATGTTATATGAATGATGTAATCTTCTCCATTTTGCTTGTAATAGTTGGATTATTTGTTGGTGCATTTATTATGATACTTATAAACAAGTTAAAAGTAAGTGCAGCACAAAAAGAAGCTGAAAAAATAATTCAAGATGCTAAAAAGGAAGCTGAAAAAGCTAAACGTGATGGTGTTTTAGAATTAAAAGAGGAAAGCTATAAATTAAAAAATCAAACTGATACAGAGATTAAGGAAAAGAAGAAAGAACTTAATGAACTTAATCAAAGAATTGATAATAGGGAAAAGAGTCTAGACAAAAGAGATGAATTATTAACTGAGAGAGAAAAGAATCTTGAACTAAAAGATAAAGATTTATTAGCTAAGCAAAGAGAAATTCAAGAAAAAGATGCAAAAATGGAGATTATAATTAAGGATCAGATTGCTCTTTTAGAAAAAATATCTGGATTTTCAAAAGAGAAAGCTAGAGAAATGGTGCTTAAAAAAGTTGAAGAGGAAATGAACAGGGAAATTGCTGTTTATTTAAAGGAAAGAGAAGATGAAGCAAAACTTGAAGCTGATAGAAAAGCAAAAGAAATGATTGTTTCAAGTATGCAAAGATATTCTAGTGATGTTACGAGTGAACAAACTGTAAGCACAGTTGAACTTCCTAATGATGAAATGAAAGGAAGAATAATAGGTAGGGAAGGAAGAAATATTAGAACTATAGAAGCAGTTACTGGTGTTGACTTGATTATTGATGATACTCCAGAAGTAATAGTTTTATCTTCTTTTGATCCGTTAAGACGTGAAATTGCTAAAACTACACTTGAAACTTTAATCAAGGATGGAAGAATACATCCTGCTAGAATCGAAGAACTTTATGATAAAGTTTGTGAAGATTACAAAAAAATTATAAGGGAAAAAGGTGAAGAAGCTTTATTTGAATTAGGAATTTCAAAGGTTGATCCTGAAATTGTAGAATTGGTAGGAAAACTTGCTTTTAGAACAAGTTATGGTCAAGATGCATTAGCACATAGTAAAGAAGTTGCTCATTTAGCGGGTCTTATGGCTAGTGAACTAGGCGAAAATGTTTCTTTAGCAAAAAGATCAGGACTTTTACATGATATAGGAAAAGCTATTGATTTTGAAGTTGAAGGAAGTCATGTTGAAATAGGCGCTGATATTGCTAAAAAGCATGGTGAAGATAAGGTGGTTATTAATGCTATTGAGTCTCATCATGGTGATAAAAAGGCTGAATATATTATTTCTGAGTTAGTTGCTATTGCGGATGCACTTAGTGCTGCAAGGCCAGGTGCTAGAAATGATTCGTTAGAAAATTACGTTAAGAGGCTTGAAGAATTAGAAACAATTGGAAACAGTATAGAGGGAGTTGAAAAGACTTTCGCTATGCAAGCTGGCAGAGAGTTGAGAGTTATGGTAAGACCTGATCAAATTGATGATTTGTCTAGTTATAAGGTTGCAAGGGAAATCAAGGATAAGATTGAAGAAACAATGCAATATCCAGGAACAATTAAAGTTGTTGTAATTAGAGAAACAAGAGCAGAGGAAGTTGCAAAATAACTTCTTCTTTTTATATGCAAAAATATGTGATAGAATAGTAGGTAGGGTGATAAAATGTTAGCATTAATTACGGGAGCTTCAAATGGACTTGGGAAAGATTTTGCAAAAGAATTATCAAAACAAGGATATGATTTGGTTTTAGTTGCAAGATCAAAAGATAAGTTGGATAAGTTATCTAGTGAATTAAAAACACTAGTTTATGTAGAAGTAATGGATTTAAGTGTAAAGGAAAATGCTTATAAATTGTATAGTAAATATAAAGGTAAAATAGATTTACTAATTAATAATGCAGGATTTGGAACTTTTGGTGAATTTACTAAGACTGATTTGGAAACTGAATTAAACATGATAGATTTGAATATAACAGCATATCATATTTTAACTAAATTGTTTTTACAGGATTTTGTCAAGAAAAATAAAGGAGAAATATTAAATGTTGCTTCTTCAGCAGCGTTTGAACCTGGACCTCTTATGTCAACTTACTATGCAACAAAATCTTATGTTTATAATTTAACAATGGGAATTTATGAGGAACTTAGAAGAAGCAAAAGTAAAGTAAAAATTCATGTTTTATGTCCAGGCCCAGTTGATACAGGTTTTAATGATAGAGCACATGTTAAATTTGGTGTAAAATCATTAAAAAGTATAGATGTAGTAAAATATACATTAAGATGTATGGCTAAAAATAAGCTGATTATAATTCCAGGGTTTACAATTAAATTGGGAGTATTTGCTAATAGAATTTTACCAAGAAAACTGGTGATAAAAGTCACATATAAAATTCAAAAGTCAAAAGAGTTAAAAGAGAAATAAAAATTATAAAATTAATTGAAAGTAATGGGAGATTATGTATGAAAATAGTAAAAATAACTTCTTTAGGATGTCCTTCATGTATTATTATGAATAAAGTTATAAATCAAATAAAAATTGAATATCCTAATATTGAAATTGAAGAATTTGATTATGATTTTGACGATGTAGATAATTATGATGTAGGAAAAATTTTGCCTGTCTTTATATTTTATAAAGATGATAAAGAAATAGGAAGACTAAATGGTGAACATAAAAAAGAAGAACTAGTGAAAATTATAGAGGAAAATGTATGATGAACAAAAAAATGACAAAAGGTATTCAAGAAAATAATTTTATAAAGTTATTTAAAATATTATTTATAATTACTTTGTTTTTTCCAATTGTAATATTTGGTAAAGCGAAAGAATTAAATATTTATTTATTTTATGGTGATAAATGTCCTCATTGTGCTGAACTTGAAAAGTTTTTAGAACAATATTTAGATGATAATAAAAATGTTATACTGAATAAATATGAGGTATGGAGTAATAAAGAGAATCAAGAAAAGTATAAGGAAGTTCAAAAAATATTAAATGATTATAGTAATGGTGTTCCTTATTTGATAATTGGAAATAATGTTATAACTGGTTATGATAGTGAAATAACACCTGAAAGAATAAAAAATACAATAACTTATTATTTAAATTTTGATTATAAAGATAAAGTTGGAATTTATTTAGGAACAACAACTGAGGAAGAAGAAAATTTGAAAGAGGATGGTAAAAAATATGAAGATGCTGAAGTGAATATACCTATACTTGGAAAGAAAAAGAGCAAAGAAGTACCAATATTATTATCAACAATTCTAATAGGACTAGTTGATGGATTTAATCCTTGTGCCATGTGGATTTTAATATTTTTAATATCGATGCTTTTGGGAATGAAAAATGTAAAAAGGAAATGGGCTCTTGGAATAACTTTTCTTTTATCATCGGCACTTGTATATTTTTTATTTTTAATATCATGGCTAAATTTAGCTGTATTTTTAAATAATATTATTTTGATAAGAATGGGTATAAGTATAATTGCTGTTTTCTTTGGAATATTAACAATATTAAAATTTTTCTTTGTTAAGGAAGATGATGGATGTGAAGTCGTTGATAAAAGTGGTAGAAAAAAAATTATTAATTCAATAAAGAAAATTATTAAAGAAAAATCATTTATATTAGCTTTATTTGGTATTGTTGTGTTGGCGGCATCTGTTAATGTTATTGAGTTGTTGTGTTCTCTTGGATTACCAGTTATGTTTACTCAAATATTGACTATAAATGAGGTAAGTAAAACAGCACAAATTATTTATTCATTAATATATGTTTTCTTTTTCTTAATTGATGATATTGTTGTATTTACAATTGCAATGAAAACATTAGAAATAAAAGCAATATCAAATAAATTTGGTAAATATTCACATTTAATTGGTGGAATCATAATGTTAATAATTGGATTCTTAATGATTTATAAGCCAGAGTGGTTAATGTTTAATTTTTAAAAATTAGAAGCAAAAAGGATTATCAAAACATATAATATTTTAGGTGATATATGTGAATGATAATCTTTTTAATAGAATTGAAGAGAAAACAAAAGTGAGTAAAGATACTATTATATCTTTAGCAAGAAAACTTCAAGATGGTGACTATAAGAATGAGAATACTTTGAGAGATATTATACATGAATTATCTTTTATTACTGGCCGTGAAGTAAGTGAAGAAAAGGAAAATAAAATAATAGATATGATTGTTCAAGATAAAGTACCAAAGAATATAGATAAATATGTTTAAAATGAATAGAATGTGAAGTTATTGTGAGCTAATTACTCACTTTTTACTTTAATTAAATATGTGAAAATATGTTATCTTTAGTATATTTTTATTGAACATAAAGCCATATATTAATAGAATATATTTGGAAAAAATATGTAAGATAAAGTGTATAAATTTTTGAAAACTTATGGTTTTTTGCTTATATGTACTTTACTTTTAGACTATGGAAATAATAAATTGACTTATCCTGTTGGACTTACTTTTAGTGATGAAGCTGTATTTACTGGAACTGTAAGATATAATAAAGATGATTCTTCTACTAATAATTCTTCGTTTTTTATGTATACTGGTGTGATTATACCTGTAATTTCGTTAAAAGGTGAAGTACAAGTATCTGGAGGTACAGGATTATAAACGATCCATATATAGTTTTAGTAGTACAATAAAAATAACATAATGATTGCTCACTATGTTATTTTTTATGATTTAATTGCTGGTTTATAAAATTCTTTTTGTATTTTATTTGTTGACCATAATAATTGATGGAATGGTTTATTAACAATCAAATCAAATTCACCAATATATTCATAAGTAGTTGGTTTGAATTTAAGTTTAAAATCATTAAGTCTCTTATATGGATTAGTATCACTAAAGTCAGCAGTAATTCCATATAAATCTACATACAAATAACCAGCCTTCTTATATTCTTCAATAATCTTATAAAATAAGAATGTCTTAACATCAATACTTGAAAAATCATTATTATTACCAGTAATTATTATTGTAACTCTGCCTTCATATTTAACAACGAACGCAGCACCAAGATATTCTTTCGTCTTATTTTCTTGCATTCTCAAATTGGTCTTCGCTATATCATTAGAAATTCTATCAAGATTTCTATCTGATTCAGTTTTTCTCTTATAAATATCAGCACTATTAGGATTTTTATTAAATTCAATATTTATTCTATCATTATTTTCTTGTTCGATAATATATTCTTTTTGTAGGTATTTTACATATGTATCATAGTTTACTTCCGCAAATAATAAATCAACCATATCACTTTGTTTAAATGTTTTATAGAAATATTTATAATATGTAAGTGTTTTATTCTTTTTATCTTCTACGAATGAATAGAATTTCTCAAGCTCTTCTTCACCACGAGATACAAGTCTTATTCCTTTATATTCACTTTCTTTCATATTTTTAACCATATTTTGATCTAAACTATTAAAATCATATGTAGGCAAATATATAACTGGAGTGTATTTAGGCAGTAATGACTCAAAATACAAATTATCTTTTAATTTATCATAACCAAGTTCTTTTAAGTTAGCAATTAATTCTTTATTTTTAGAATTAATTGTCTTACTTTTATTATCAAAATCTATAACTGAATATGTAATTTCAGGATTAATCTTAATGAAAGCAAATCCTCTTCTTAAAAAGAATTCTTTAACTTTACGAGTGAATGCTTTTAATAAATCAGTATTATAAAAATCTACTAAAAATCCACGAGGAGCGTACCCATATTTAATATTGGCACTTAATGTTTTATACAAAATAAGACTTGCAGCCACTAATATATCTTTATGATAAGCACCTATGTACATAACTGAAAAATCACTATGTGACATAAGTTCTCCATATTCTTTTGTTTGAAAAAAGTTTTTAAGCACATGCTTACTTGCAAATTCACCAAATGTAGTAGCATTGATTTCTTCTATAGACATAAAAAAATTCACTCCTTTAAATTAATAATATTATAGCATATTTATTAAAAAAATTGTATAATTAATACATAGATAATTATAGGAGGATTAATAATGAGTAAAATAATAGATATTAAAGCTAGAGAAATATTGGATTCAAGAGGATATCCTACTGTAGAAGTAACTGTAAAAAGTGAAAGAGGAATAGGCATTGCATCAGTGCCTTCAGGAGCATCAACTGGTTCTCGTGAAGCATTAGAACTTCGTGATAATGATGAAAGATATTGTGGTAAAGGAGTATTAAAGGCTGTAAACAATGTAAACACAATAATTAAAGATGCTTTACTTGGTATGGATGTTACTCATCAAAAAGAAATTGATTATAAAATGATTGAGCTTGATGGGACACCAAATAAGAGTAAACTTGGTGCGAATGCGACACTTGGAGTTAGTCTTGCTTGTATAAAAGCAGCTGCTAGTGAAGCACATAAAGAATTATACGAATACTTAAATCCTAGAGAAAAAAGAATACCAAAATTAATGTTTAATATTATTAATGGTGGTATGCATGCTAAAAATAACTTAGATATTCAAGAGTTTATGATAGTTCCAAAAAGAGATTCTTTTAGGGAAGGACTTAGATGCGCTAGTGAAGTATTCCACGCTCTTAAAAAAATATTGGATAATGAAGGACATGAAACATCAGTCGGTGATGAAGGAGGATTTGCTCCAAATTTAGAAAGCAATCGTGCTGCATTATCATATATAATAAAAGCAATAGAAAGTGCAGGTTACATTCCTGGAAAAGATGTGTTTATCGCACTTGATATAGCTGCGTCATCAATATATAATGAACAGAATAAAGCATATAAAATAGAAAATAGATTCTTAAGTAAAGAAGAATTATTAGATTATTATATGGACCTTGTTAAAAATTATCCAATTATATCAATTGAAGATCCTTATGATGAAAATGATTATGAGGGATTCAAATTAATCACAGAAAAACTTGGTAAGGGAATCAACATAGTTGGAGATGATTTGTTCGTAACAAATAAAAAAGAATTAGAACATGGTATTCAAAATGGACTATGCAACTCAATATTAATTAAGCCTAATCAAATAGGAACATTCTTTGAAACATTAGAAACAATTGTACTTGCTAAAAAGCATAATTACACATGTATTATGTCTCATAGAAGTGGAGAAACAACAGATACATTTATTATAGATGCTGCAGTTGCATTAAATATACCATTCGTAAAAACAGGTTCTGTTTCAAGGGGTGAAAGAATTTGCAAATTTAATAGACTTCTTGAAATAGAAGAACAAATTGAAAGCAAAAAAGCAAAATAATTACATAAATATTTGCATAATACTAATATTTATTGTATAATACAAAACACAAGGGAGAAATCAATATGGAAAAAGTATTATTAGTAATATCTGTTATATTAATAGTGATAGTTCTATTACAAAGTAATAAAGCTAGTGATGCTAGTCAAATAATAACAGGTGGAAATGCAATGTTACTTGGTAAATCAAAAGAAAGAGGTCTTGAAAAAGTAATAACAAGACTTACTTATGTTTTAGGATTTGCATTTATAGTAATATCATTTATCTTATCAATATAAAAAAATACATAAAAGTTCATATTTTCTTATGAACTTTTTAATTTATATGATAAAATGAAGGTGAGGTAGATATGAGAGACAAAATATTAAAAGTAATTGAAAAAAATAATAAGAGTTTAAATGCTATGGAAATTATGAATCAAATAATGGAAAATAGTACTATTAAAGATTATGAAGAACTTATGAGAGAACTTGAAAAGCTATGTAGAGAGGGTGTATTAAGACAAACTCATCATAATGGTTATGTTAAAAATGAACTTCTAACAGGTACTCTTGATATGCATGAGAAAGGTAATGCACATTTATTAGTAAAAGATGGAGAAGATATTTTCATTGCTAAAAATAATATGAATGGTGCTACTGATAAAGATTTAGTACTTGTTGATTATACTAATAAAGATAAGACTGAAGGTAAAGTCATAAGAGTTCTAAAGAGATCACTTGGTAAAAGTATGGGTGAAATTGTTGATAACGATGGTAAATTTACTGTAAAGATACTTGACACTGAATTACCTTATGAAGTTGATGTTGACACAAGCGATTGTGATTTTACTTTGGTGGATGGATTAATCGTACACCTTGATTATGTAAAAGATATAAGTAGAGGTAGAGTCCTTGCTAAAATAGATTATCCAATAGGGCACAAAAATGCTCCAGGTAATGATACTGAAATAGCCATGATTGCTAGTGAATTTGGTGTTCATCTATTTATGCCAGAAGAAGTAAAAGAGCAAGCCAAGACATTTCCAAGCAGTTTAACTGAAGAAGAAATAAAAAAAGAAATATCAAAAGGTAGAGTTGATTTAAGAGGTGAAGCAACTACTACAATGGATGGTAAAGATACAAAAGATATTGATGATGCTGTACAGGATGAAATAAGTAAAAACGGAAACTATAAAGTAACAGTTGACATTGCTGATGTAAGTTATTATGTAAAGATGAATACACCAGTATGGAACTATGCAGAACTAAAAGGTAACTCTGATTATCTTGCTAATAAAGTAGGTCCAATGCTTCCAATAGAACTTTCGAATGGAATCTGTTCATTAAATCCAAATGAAGATAGATATGCTTTGACATGTGAAATGGAAATAGATCATGGTGGAAACATTGTTAATGAAAAAGTATACATTTCAGTTATAAAATCTAAAAAGAAAATGAATTATGATGCCGTACAAGATATCCTAGAAGATAAAGAAACTGAAGATACAAAGGATTATATAACAATAAAATATACAGTAAAGCCAAATGAAATAATAGATGATATCGCATTCAAAAATGGAATCACAAGAGAAAGATTACTAGAATACAATAGCATTGAAGATATAAAACCAGGTAATGAAATAAATTTACCTATAAGAGATATTATCAAATTGATGTATGTTATCTCTAAAATAATGGATAATAAACTTCACAAATTAGGTAAAATTGATTTTGAAAATACAAGTGAAAAGAAACAAATATTTGATGAAAATGACAAATTAATTGATATAGTTCCAAGAGTTCAAAGACCTGCTGAATCAATAATAGAAAATCATATGATTTATGCGAATGTTGGATTTACTAGATTCACATGCAATGCATTATCACAAATAATACCAAATATGGTACCATTTGTATTTAGAATTCACGAAGATCCAAATCCTAAAAAGATAGAAGATTTTATGAAAATGTTATCAGTATTTGGAGTAAATTATCCTAAAAAGATAAATCCAGAAAATGTAAGTAGTAAGGATATTCAAGAATTATTAGAATATTTAAAAGATAAAGAACATTATAAAGTATTTAGTAAAAAACTACTTAGAAGTATGCAAAAGGCAAGATATTCACCAGAACCTAAAGGTCATTTTGGACTTGGTCTAAAAGCACATGATAGAGATTATACACACTTTACTTCTCCTATTAGAAGAATGTGTGACTTACTTGTTCATACAATATTTAGAGTATTCATTATTGAAAAAGATACTAGTCCTGAAAATATTAGTTTCTGGGCTTCATATCTAACAGAAGTATGCGACCATATTTCAGAATGTGAAAGAACAAGTGCTGATTGTGAATACGCAACTGATGACTATTATGATGCAGTTTATATGCAAGATAGAATTGGTAAAACATTTGAAGCAACACTTGATGGACCAATGCCTTCATCATTCTTTGCTCAAACAAATGATAAATTTATAGATGGAAAAGTAGAATGGATTATAAGTGAAGATGATTCAAAAGAATTAGAAAGCCTTACTGATCCAAATGAAATACAACAATTCATAGAACTTCATAAAAAACCATTCACGTACGAATACAATGATTCTCTTTACGGATACACTAAAAAAGGTAGAGTTGTCTATAGATATGGCGATCAAATCATAGTTCAATGTATAGGAAGCGACCCTGCCAAAAGAGAAATAGATTTCGCTTTAGTAAAAAAAATAACAAATGGAAATAATAAATAGAAAAGCACATTATGATTATTTCATAAAAGATACATATGAAGCAGGTATAGAGTTAAAGGGTACTGAAATAAAGTCCTTAAGAAAAGGAAATGCCAACATAAACGATTCATATGCAAGAATAAAAAACAATGAAGTATATCTTACAAATATGTTTATCGCAAAATATGAAGAAGGTAACATATTTAATCATGATGAAAGACGTGAAAGAAAACTATTACTTCATAAAAACGAAATAATTAAAATTAATAATGAAATCACATTAAAAAAATATACTTTAATACCACTTAAAATATATTTTAAAAAAGGAAAAGCTAAAGTAGAAATAGGCATTTGTCAAGGTAAGAAACTATACGATAAAAGAGAATCTATAAAAGAAAAAGATATCAAAAGACATGAATATTTAGAATATTAAAATAATATAATATTCTAGGTGAATATATGAAAAGAGTTCCTGAAATCTTTGTTAACAAAATAAATAAAAATATAAGTAATAATAAAGAAGTATATTACTCTTATAATGATAAAAATGTTTATGAAGAAGAAATAATTCCAAATGAATATGATTTACAGCAAAAGATAAATAAATTATTTAAATCGAATGACTTTATTTATAAAAAGAAATTCAAAATTAAAACGAAAGATTATGAAAGAGAATATACTATAATATCAAAAAGTTATGATTATTTACTTTGTATTGATGGAACTAAAATATATATTAAAGATATAATTGATATAAAATAATTAAAAACACTTGAAAGTAATTAGTATTTATGATAATATTTAATTACACAAACGGTGTTTTTTTTTGGAGGGATTTGAAATGAAAAAAATAAAAAGTTTCTTTAAAGGCGTTAAAAAAGAATCAAAAGCTGTAAGATGGCCAGATGGTAAAGCATTAGTTAAATATTCTTGTATAACAGTCGTAATGCTTGTATTCTTTGGATTATTCTTTTATGGGCTTGATGCATTATTTGCAGTAATAAGGGGGCTATTCTAATGGAAGAAAAGAAATTATGGTATGTTGTTAATGCATACAGCGGACATGAACAAAAAGTTAAAGATTATTTAGAATCAAGACGTGAAAGTATGGGAATGGAAAATAACATATTTAGAGTTATTATTCCAGAAAGAACTGAAATTGAAGTTAAAGATGGAGTTAAAAAAGAAAAAGTACGTAAAATGTTTCCAGGATATGTTTTAATCGAAATGATTATGAGTGATGAAGCATGGTATGTAGTTCGTAATACTCCAGGAGTAACAGGATTTATAGGTTCATCAGGAAAAGGTGCTAAACCAATTCCACTTTCACCAGAAGAAGTTAAGAAATTTATTGCTGATGAAGAAGAAATGACTAAACCAATTAATTCAAATGTTGAAGTAGGAGACACTGTAACAATTATAGATGGTCCATTCAAAGGAATGTATGGTAAGATTGAAAGTGAAGACAAAGAAAATGAAAAACTTACTGTACTTATTGATTTATTCGGACAAGAAACTCCAGTTGAAGTTGATTTACTTCAAGTGTCAAAAATGTAAAAAGGTTACCAAAAGTAATCTTTTTTTGATATAATGTTTTTAAGAGGTGAAATATGAAAAAAATAAAAGTATTATTACTAACATTTGCATTAGTTTTGCTTGCGGGTTGTGGTAAAAGTTTAACAAACAAATCAACTGGAGATACTATGAAAATTTCATTAGATGTTGATACTTCAAGTAATTATGTTTGGTCATATTCAATAATGGATTCAAATGTTATTGATTTAAAATCAGAAGAATTTTTAACACCAGCTGATGATGAAACATTAGATGGTGATGCACAAGTATTAACATTTAAGGCATTTAATGAGGGAGAATCAGAAATAATATTAAGCTATATGAATAATGATAGTGGTAAAACTAAATATGATATAACTTATGTTATTACAGTTGATGCTAATAAGAATATCAAAGTAAAAGAGAAATCAGGAAAATATAGTAAGAAATTACCAAATCCAGTAATATATACAGAATCTAATGATGAAAAGTAATGTATATAAATTAACTGAGATTGATGATGAAATAATTGATTTATATATCGAATGTTTCAAAAAAGATAAAATATTTACTTCTAGAGATAAAAATATTATAAAAGATAGAGAATTAATCACAAAACTATTTAATTACTATATAAAATATGGAACACTTCTTTATACAAAAAGATATAGTAAGAAAATATCTTTTCTATGCACATTAAAAATGAATGAAGTATTAGAAGATATGGAAGCAGTAAAATTAATTTTTGATAAAGAAAAGTATCCAGAAATTAATAAATACATTAGTAAAATAGATAAAAATTCAAATTATATAGTACTTGTAGGTGTAAATAAAAATTATTTTATTGCAAAAAAATATAAATTAAATTGACATATGAAGTTTTATAAAGTAAACTTTTAAAAGTAAGGAGGAATTAAAATGGAATTAAAAGGTAGTAAAACAGAAGCTAACTTAATGGCTGCTTTCGCAGGTGAAAGCCAAGCAAGAAATAAATATACTTACTATGCTAGTAAGGCTAAAAAGGAAGGGTATGAACAAATAGCAGAAATATTTGAAGAAACTGCTAATAATGAAAAAGAACATGCTAAATTATGGTTCAAAGAATTACATAATGGTGAAGTTCCAAGTACACTTGAAAACTTAAAAGATGCAGCAAGTGGTGAAAACTATGAATGGACAGAAATGTATAAAGAATTTGCTGAAACTGCTCGTGCTGAAGGATTTGATAACATTGCAAAATTATTCGAAAGTGTTGGTGAAATAGAAAAACATCACGAAGAAAGATATATGAAATTAGTAGGTAATATTGAAAATAATTTAGTATTTGAACGTGGTGAAGAAAAAGTATGGATTTGTAGAAATTGTGGCCATATTTATAAAGGTAAAAAAGCATTAAAAGTTTGTCCTGTTTGTAAACATCCAGAAAGCTATATGGAAATCAAAAAAGAAAATTATTAATTGTAAAAAAATATAGAAAATGCATCAAACTTAATGCATTTTTTTCTTTATTATGATAAAATTATTAAGAATAAAGGGTGTGATAAATATGAGAAGTGGAGTACTTAAAGGTGCTAGAAAAATAGAATTAGAGAAAAGAGATAATCTAGTTGGAAGACCTGGTTACATTTTAATAGATGTTTTAAAAGCAGGTATATGTGGTTCTGATATTCATTATTGGGAATCAGGAGCTCCAGCAGGACTTGTAATGGGTCATGAATTTAGTGGTATCGTTATTGATAATGGTGGAAGTAAGAAATTTAAAGAAGGAGATAGAGTTACAGCATTACCAATTTCACCTTGCCTTGAATGTGAAGAATGTAAAAGAGGAGAAGTTCAAATATGTAGAAACACATGGACTAATGCAGTTGGACTTAGTCTTGCTTTTCCAGGAGCATTTGGTGGAAGAATTTTAGTAAGAGAAGATATGGTAAGATTACTTCCAGACAATGTTACATTTGAGTCAGGAGCAATGGTAGAACCAGCAGCAGTTGGTTTAAGAGCAGCAGACCTTGCTAATGTTAAAAAAGGTGATAAGTGCCTAGTAATAGGTGGTGGAATTATTGGACTTTTAACAGCAGAATTCTTAAAACTAAAAGGTGCAAGTTATGTAGCACTTACTGAAACAAATGAATTAAGAGGTAAAAAATCAGTTAAACTAGGTGCGGCAGATGAATATTTTAATGCATTAGATCCAAAACTAATGGAGAAATTATATGCTAAAACAAATAATAATGGATTTGATATAGTATGTGATTGTTGTGGTAATTCAGCAGCATTAACATCAGGAATAATATTTACAAAACCAAATGGAAACTTAATATTAGTAGGTATTTCACTTAATAATGTAAGTATTCCATTAGTGGCTGGAGTAATGAAAGAAATAAATATCAAAGGATCTATCGCATATAAAAGAGAAGAATTTGATGCTGTTATTGATTTACTTGCTAAAAAAAGAATTAATTTAGAAAAGTATATAGATGACATCGCTACATTAGATGACTTACAAGCATCATTTGAAAGATTAACAAGTGGGCAAGATGATGCAGTTAAAATACTAATTGATCCAAATAAGCATAAAATAGTTGAATTATAAAAAAATACTGAACCTAATCGTTCAGTTTTTAATTCCATAACTTTTATCTTTAGTATCATAAAATAAATAATTATGAGGTGGATTATAAGTAAGATAATAAAACATAAAATATATCAAAAACAATAAAATAATTCCTATATAATTTGAATATTTAATTTTATTTGAATTAATTATCTTAAAACTTAAATATTCCATAAAACAATAATCTAAAAATAATAAACTAATAGATACTATCATATTATGACTAATAAATTTATCAATAATAAGATAAGGTACTAAATAAGCAATTATACCTACTATTATAGAAATACAAAGTGATATTAATAAATTATCATAATTGATATTCTTTTTCTTATAATAAATCCATTCAAAAATACCATATAAGAGAAAAGGAGTAGCCATTAATTTCATATGCTCCCATATACTTTCATTAATCGGACAAAGCACACTAAAAATAAAATTATTATTCCATTCATATAAAAAATGACATAAAATAGATAAAGGCATTATAACAAAAACACCTATAATTTTAATCTTTTTCATAATAATCATTAATATTATATCGAATTTCCTTGATTTTATGCAGTTTTTATGCTATTATCTAGTAGTCGATTTATATTGGATTAATATAAATTAGAAGTGGGAGATTAGGGTTATCAAGAATACCACTCGCGAAAAAAATAAAACTAAATTATATAGGAGGTGTTTTTCGTGGCAAAGAATGTTGTAAAGAAAATTAAATTACAAATCCCAGCAGGAAAAGCAACACCAGCTCCACCAGTTGGAACTGTTTTAGGACCTGCAGGAATTAATCTACAAGAATTTTGTACAAAATATAATGATGCAACTAGAGAAAAAATGGGAGATATAGTACCAGTTGAAATTTCTATTTATGATGATAGATCATTTGACTTCGTTTTAAAAACTCCACCAACTCCAACTTTATTAAAGAAAGCTGCTGGAATTGATAAAGGAAGTACTAAAGGTGCTAACAATGTAGTTGCTACATTATCAAAAGATGATATTCAAAAAATCGCAGAAATCAAAATGCCAGATTTAAATGCATATGATTTAAAATCAGCAATGAATACAGTTGCTGGAACTGCTAGAAATATGGGTATCGCAGTTAAGGGATTAAACGATGCTGAATTAGCTGAACAAGAAAGAGAAGCAGAAGAAGCTGAAGCACAAGCTGCTAAACTTGAAGCTGATTTAGAAGCGATGGAAGAAAGTGCTAAAGCATTAGCTGATGGTGCTAATGTTGAAGTAGAAGTAACACATCAAGATACTAAAGAAGAAACAGAAAGCGAAGAATAATTAAATAAAAAAATTATTCGTGAGAAATAGAGATAATCCAAAGACCACATAAGGAGGTTAGTTTATGAGAAAACATAGTAAGATGTATGTGGAAGCATTAGGTAATGTTGAAAAAAATAAAAGTTACGATGTTACTGAAGCGATTAAAGTACTTAAAAGTCTTAAAACTAGAAAATTTGATGAATCAGTTGATGCTGTATTAAAATTAAACATTGATGCTAAAAAAACTGATATGAATGTGAGAGGAAGTTTTGTTCTTCCTAACGGAACTGGTAAGACTAAAAGAGTATTAGTTATTACTAAAACTAAAGCATCTGAAGCTAGCGAAGCTGAATACTGTGGAGCAGAAGATATGTTAGAAAAAATCGAAAAAGAAAATTGGTTCGATTTTGATACAATCGTTGCCACTCCAGAAATGATGCCTGCATTAGGAAAACTTGGTAAAATTTTAGGACCTAAAGGATTAATGCCTAATCCTAAACTTGGAACAGTTACTACAAATGTTAAAGATGCAGTTAGTAATATTAAAAAAGGTATGGTAGAATACAAAAATGATTCTTATGGAAATGTACACTTCTCATTTGGTAAACTATCATTCAGCGAAGAAAAACTTGAGGAAAACTTAAGAGCTATCGTTGCTGAAATAGTTAAAAATAAACCAAGTAGTGTTAAAGGTACATTCGTTAAAGGAATTAGTATTTCAACAACTATGGGTCCTGGTGTTAAAGTAGATAAAGCTTCATTTGGACTTTAATATAAAGCACGAAAGTGCTTTTTCTTTTGCATGAAAAAAGCCATTATTTGTGATGCTCATCAAATGGCTTCATAAGTATTCCTGTTGATACTAAACCACTAATACCAACAAGTGCATAAATAAAATTAGTTAAGAATGTGTCTACTCCAAAAAGAAGGGATACTAAATTAACATTAAATATACCGACCATTCCCCAATTTATCGCACCTATAATAACAAGAGTAAGTGCAATCTTATATAGCGTATTCATTAATTCCTCCTTACATACTACTATTATGTACAAAAAAATAAAATTATATTCATATAAATAATAAATAAAAATATAATTTATTGTGAAGGGGGAATTAATATCAAAAAGATAATAGTACTATTAATGACATGTTTACTTTTAGTTGGATGTAATAAAATGGATTCAAGTTCATCTATTAAAAAATATAAAAAATTACTAAATGATAATAGTATGTATAAACTAACTGGTGAAATGGACATAGTTAGTAATGAAGAATTATATCACTATAATGTAACAGTTGACTATATGGAAGGAGAATATTATAAAGCATCACTTATAAACAAAGATAATCGTCATGAACAAATAATACTTAAAAATGAAAATGGTGTATTTGTAGTAACTCCAAGTTTAAATAAGAGTTTCAAATTTCAAAGTGAATGGCCATATAATAGTAGTCAAGCATATATATTATCATCACTACTCAAAGATCTTGAAAATGATTCTAATGTTACATTTGAAGAAAAAGAAGATAAATATATATTAGGGTCTACAGTTAATTATCCAAATAATACATCATTAATAAGTCAAAAAATTACATTTGATAAAGATATGAAACCAGAATTAGTAGAGGTATTTAATAAAGAAGGAATAGTTAATATAAAATTCAAAATATCTAAAATAGATTTTAAACCTGAATTTAAAGAAGATAATTTCGAAGTAGAAAATACTGCTAGTGATAATACAATAGACAATGTAGGCAAAATAGATGAAGTAGTTTATCCAATGTACTTACCAACAGGAACAAAATTTAAAAGTGAAGAAACAGTAAAAACTGATGATACAGAGAGAGTTATATTAACATTTACTGGAGAAAAGTCATTTATATTAATAGAGGAAGCTAGTAAAGTACCTAAAGAATTTGAAGTAACTTCAAAAGATGGTGAACTAGTATTTTATGAAACAGTGATGGGTTCACTTTCAGGTTCTTCATTAAACTGGACTATGAATGGTAAAGATTACTATATCATTGGAGAAAACTTATCAAATGAAGAATTATTAAAAGTAGCATCATCAACCTCTATTGTATCTTTAACAAAATAATTTAGTTAGAAGCGAATACAAAGTTCACTTCTTTTTATTTACACTTTTATTTTATAAAAAAATATGTTATTATTTATAATAGTATAGGAGAAAAGAATATGAAAGGTAAAATAATAAGTTATTCTATATCTATAGTATTTCTAATATTATTTATTTTTGTTTTGACATATTCTTATCTTAATACTAATTTTAGTCAAAAAGGAAATATAGATTATAAAAGAAAATACTATGATATTGTATTTAATAATGTAACTATTGATGCAGATACTACTATGAAGGTTAAATTAGATAGTGATAGTGATACTATTAAAATAAAAGTAGAAGATTTAAATGAATTTAGAAAAGCTAATTCCTTTAGTATAGATTTAACAAATATAGGTAATATAAATGCAATAATAAAGAATATAAGAATATTAAATACAAATTCAAATGTACAACTTAAAGATGTTAATGTAGATATATCTACAAATGTAAATGATATTATAAATGGTGGAGAAACAAAGAAATTAATAATTTGTATTACATATAATAAAACTAGTAAAATAGAAAATCCATATTACTTTTTTGATATAAAATATGATTTTGATGAAGTAATTCTTTAAAAAAAGAATTTTTTTTGATATAATGTTTTTATAGATTATAGGAGGATACATGAAGGAGATAATTTCTAGTTTAGATATTGGTTCATCTACAATAAAACTTGTAGTAGGTGAAGTTTATAATAATGAAGTTAATGTTTTGTCTGTATCTGAAGTAAAATCAAAAGGGGTTAAGAAGGGAATAATAGTAAATCCTGAAGAAACACTTGTATCATTAAAAGAAGCATTTAACAGAACCGAAGAAATGTTAAATATTAAAATTAATAAAGTAGTTTTATTAGTTCCATCATATTATGCTGAGTTTATAATAACTGAAGGTAGTACTAATGTTAGAAATGAAGAAGGTATTATTGATGGTAATGATATAGTATCTGTTTTACAATCATGTGTTTATAATAAAGTACCTAATAATAAAGAATTCATATCAATTATGCCAATTGAATTTGTTATTGATGATAAAGAAAAAGTAAAAGATCCAAAAGGTATGAAAGCTGAGAAATTATCATGTAAGGCAGTAATAAGTTTAGCACCTAAAAAGAATGTGTATACAGCAGTTTCACTTTTAGAAAATTTAGGGGTAGGAGTTGTAGATATAAATTTTGGTGGTATTGCTGACTATTATGAATTTAAGACTAGTGAACTTGATAAGAAGAATACAGCAGTTGTTAATATAGGTGATGAAAAAACTGAAGTAAGTATATTCAAAAAAGGAATAATGATTGAAACAGAAAATATAGAAATTGGTGGAAAAAATATTGACAGAGATATTTGTTACATATATGATATAAGTAGAAAGAGTGCAAAAGTATTGAAGAAAAAATTTGCTTTAGCATCTAAAAGAAATGCATCTACTTCATGGAGTGAAGATGTAGAAAATAATACAAAAGAGAATATAAAAATAAGTCAATATGAATTAAGTGAAATAATTAATTCAAGGATAAAAGAGATATTGGAACTAGTAAAAAAGCAAATTAACCTCTTAACAAAGATGGAAATTAGTTATATAATAATAACTGGAGGAACAACAGAGGTAAATGATTTTAATCTAGTTGTCGATGAAGTGTTTGGTAGAGAAATGAAATCTTATAAGGTAAAAGAAATAGGATGCAGACACAATAAATATTCTAGTTCTCTTGGACTAATAAAATATTATCATGATAAGTTAGCGTTTAGAAATAAACTTGCTTATACAGTTGATGAAGAAAGTCAAAGTGAACTTATAAATACAAAGAAAAGTAATAATAGCACAGTACTTGGAAAAATATATGGATATTTTTTCAACGATTAAGGAGTGAAATATGAATAATTTAGAGATGGATCAAATAGCCGATATAAAAGTAATTGGTGTCGGTGGTGGCGGATGTAATGCAGTAAATAGAATGATAGATTCAGGACTTAGAGGAGTTGAATTTATTGTTGCGAATACTGATCAACAAGTATTAAATGTATCTCATGCCGAAAATAAAATTCAATTAGGAAAGACTATAACTAAAGGAAGAGGAGCAGGTACTAGACCAGAGGTTGGTAGAGAAGCAGCACTTGAAGCAAAAGAAGAAATTGAGGATGCTTTAAGAGGAGCTGATATGGTATTTGTTACTTGTGGACTTGGTGGTGGAACTGGTACAGGAGCTGCTCCAGTTGTTGCTGAAATCGCACAAAATCTTGGATGTTTAACAGTTGCAATAGTAACTAAACCATTTAAGTTTGAAGGTAAGAAAAGAATGGATTATGCTTTAGTTGGACTTGATGAACTTAGAAAACATGTTGATACTATTGTTGTAATACCTAATGATAAGTTAAGAGATTTAATTGATAGAAGTACTCCACTTAATGCAGCATTTAAAGAAGTTGATAATGTTCTTCGTTTAGGAGTTCAATCAATAAGTGACTTAATTAGTGTTCCAGGACTTGTTAACCTAGACTTTGCTGATGTTAGAACTATCATGGAAGATAGAGGAGATGCACTTATTGGTATAGGTGTTGGATTTGGAGATAATAGGGCAGTAGAAGCTGCTAAACAAGCAGTAAATAGTCCACTACTTGAACAAACTATCAATGGAGCAACAGATTGTATTGTTAATATAACTGGTGGTAATTCCATGGGACTTTTTGAAGCAGAAGATGCTGTTGAAGTTGTAAGAGCAGTAGCCAATACAGATGTAAATATCATATTTGGTGCTGTTATCAATGAAGCATTAACTGATGAAATAGTTGTTACAGTTATCGCAACAGGATTTGAAGATTCAACTGAACCACTTTATCGCTCAATAGAAGGAGAAAAGAAATCAGTTCAAGAAATCAAAGATGATGACGATGATGAATTAGAAATGCCAGCATTCTTAAGAAATAGAGATTTCTAAAACAATAAAAAATAGAATCAAAATAATGAAGGTACTAGAAATAGTACTTTTTATCTTGTCTAATTTTTATAGAATAGGAAGTGTGATATGAAGAAATATATAATTCTTGGTCAAACGATGTATATGGCGTTTCACCAGCATTTAGAATTGGGTAAGCATGTAAACTAAATTGTAAAAAGATGGTATTGAAAAATGCTATTTTTTTAATTTACATCTAATTTACATTACATATTGATTTACATAATAAAAAAATATATAATGAATTTAAGAGTAGTAAAGATAATACTGCTATAGGAGGGTTATAATATGAAGAAAGGGAAGGACAATACTAAAAAAGTAATAGACGTAAAAGATAACTTCATGGAAGAAGAAGACAACGACAAAAGAGTTATCATTTTTGTAGCTATTGCTATATTAGTAATTGTTGGTACAATAATTGGTCTTCTAGTTGGCTGTGAAAAGAAAGAGGAAGATGATCCTGTTAAACCAAATAACAACAAGACAACAACACCAGTTAAAAGAGAAGACGACAAGAAAGACAAAGATGTTGAACCAACAACAAAGAAAGTAGTTGTTAAAAAATTATCAACTAAGACTGAAAATACAACTAAGACTCACACAAAGAAACTTACTGTTACATTCTTCATGATTGATGAAAAATATTCATACATGACTGAAATAGAAAACAATAGTAAAGTTAAAGCACATGAGGTATCAGGTTATGAAAATTGTAAATACTATACTGATGAAACAAGTAACACTGAATTTGATTTTACAAAGAATATAACTAAAGATACTAATATCTATATGACTTGTTCATTAACAACATATACTATTAAATATGATAGAACTAGCAATAATGTAACTAGTTATAATATTAAAGATGGTAATGTTGAATTATTTGATGGTTATGATGCTGATATGATATTTGATGGATGGTATACTGATACTGCTTATACAAATAAAGTTACATCATTAAGTCCAAGTATAATTAAATATGCTGATAGTGAAAACGTTATCAATTTATATGCTAAATTTGTAGAATATTATACAGTTAGTTATTATGATGAAGATAATACATTAATTAGATCAGAAGATTTAGCTAAAGCTAATTTAAGTAACTATACGCTTAATGCTGATTATAGTTGTCCTAATGGAGCTAAATTACTAGGATTTACAAGTTCACTTGGAAGTTCAGTAATTAAATATGCAAAGAATGAGGTTATTGAAGTAACAGGAAACACTAATATATATACTAAGTGTGGTAAAGCAACAGTTATATATGTAAGTGAAGATACTACGGTAACAGTTGGTTATAATGAAGAAGAAATAGAAAAATATGAGGTTCCAAAACCAAATGATGTAGGACTTGAAACACCAACTTACTTCGTAAAAGTTGATGAGAAAACTGAAACAAGTATGGAAGTAATTCCAGATGAAGCTTTAGAAGCGATTGAAAATCAAATCAAGTTAAGTGAGGCTAAAAAGAAAGCTGGAAGTAATACTGAAATATCAGTTGGAGATAATGTTGAAGAAAAAGAAAAAGTTTTTGATGGATGGGTTACTAAAGAAGAAAATCCAGAAGAACCTGAAAATCCAATAGTTACTCCAGTAGATGAAAATTATAAACCTACAGAAGATGTTGAAAATAAACTTGAAGCTGTATGGAAAGAACAAGAAGAAGATAAGACTGAAGTTCTAACAGGTGAAACAGAAGTAGAAGGCGAAACTATTAATGAAGTAGTAGAACCGCCAACTATAGAAGAACCACCAGTACAAGAAACAGAAGTTATAGAAGTACCAACTATAGAAGAAGTACCAAATATAACAATGTAACATAAAGCATTCTTAAAGAATGCTTTTTATATAGTAAAAAACATGTTATAATTAAAAAGAGGTACATTATGGAAATTACACTAGATAATAAAACATTCAAAGTATTTATAACTAAAAAAAACAATAAGAATATGTATTTAAGAGTTAAAAAAGATGGAATATATATTACATGTAATTATTTTGTTACTAAGGGATTAATTAAGTCATTTATTGAAAAGAATAAAGATTCAATACTTGAAATGAATGAAAGAATACAAAAGAAAGAACAAAAGAAAGAAGAATTTTATTATTTAGGAAATAAGTATGACGTTATAATATTAAATACAGTTTCTAAAATAGAATTCATAGATGATAAAGTTTATGTTAAAAACAAAACATATTTAAATACATTTCTTAAAAAAGAAGCAGAAAGAATATTTAATGAAAGACTAGAAATATGTTATAATTTATTTGAAGAAGATATTCCATATCCAGAATTGTTAATAGGTAAAATGACTCGAAAGTGGGGCTACTGTAATAAAAGTAAAAAACTTATTAAATTAAATTTTGAATTAATAAAATATAGTATTAATGAAATAGATTATGTAATTATACATGAACTATCTCATTTGATAGAATTTAATCATTCAAAGAATTTTTGGAATATTGTTAAGAAATATAAACCTGATTATAAAGAGAGTACTAAAGTATTAAAGGAGGAATAACATGCTTATAACATCTAAAGATAATAATAGAATTAAAGAAGTAAGAAAACTTTTAAATAAGAAATATTCTATAGAAAAAGGATTATTTGTTATTGAAGGAGAAAACTTAGTAGAAGAAGCTATTAAAAATAATTTACTTGTAGAATTATTTGTTCTTGAAAGCTATGAATGTAATTATGATGTTCCTTATGATATAGTTACTCTTGATATTATGAAAAGTATGAGTGATTTAAAGAGTACTCCAAGATTACTAGGTGTTGCGAAAATTAAAAATGATAATAAAATAGGTTCTAAAATACTTATATTAGATGGAGTGCAAGATCCTGGTAATGCTGGTACTATTATAAGAAATGCAGTAGCATTTGATATAGACACTATTATATTTAGTAATGATTCAGTAAGTCCATATAATGAAAAAGTATTAAGAAGTACTGGTGGTATGATATTTAATACTAATATAATAATAGGTAATATTGAAGAATTGATAAGTGAGATAAAGAATAGAAATATTAAAGTAATAGGTACATCATTAAAATCTTCTATTTCACTTGAAAAACTTGAAAAAACTCGCGAATTTGCTATAATATTTGGAAATGAAGGGAATGGAGTAAAAGATAATATATTAAGTTTATGTGATGAAATAGTTAGAATAGATATGAATCCTAAATGTGAAAGTTTAAATGTGGGAGTATCTACTGCTATAATATTATATTATTTATATAAGTGAAGAGGTTGTTATGAAATACATATTTATTGGAAGGATAGTTAATACACATGCCCTTAAGGGCGAAGTAAGAATAGTAAGTGATTTTGAATTTAAAGATAGAATTTTTAAAGAAAACACTCTTCTTTATATTGGAGAAAATAAAGATAAAGAAATAATTGAAACATATAGAAAACATAAACAATTTGATATGGTTAAATTTAAGGGAATAGACTATATAAATGATGTATTAAAATATAAAGGTAGTAAGGTATATATTGATGAATCTATTCTTAATCTTAAAGATGATGAAATACTTATAAGTGAACTAATAAATATGGATGTGTACAATGATAATAAATATGTTGGTAGAATAACTGAATATAGAAGTGATAATGGTAATAATATGTTAAGAGTTAATAATAAGTTAATACCATATAATAAAGATTTTATTACAAAAATAGATAAAGAAAATAAAAGTATTTATTTTCATGATATAGGAGTGTTTTTATGAGAATAGATATATTAACATTATTTCCTAGTATGTTTGATGGCTTCAAGACAGAAAGTATTATGAAAAGAGCTATTGAAAAAGGAAAAGTAAAAATAAATATTATTGATATAAGAGATTATACACCATATAAAAATAATCAAGTTGATGATTATCAATTTGGTGGTGGTGGGGGTATGATAATGATGTGTGAACCTGTATTTAATGCAGTGGAAAGTATTAGAACAGAAGATTCAATTGTTATCTTACTTACTCCAAGAGGTGAAACTTATAATGAAAAGAAAGCATATGAATTTAAAGATAAAAAACATCTTATAATAATATGTGGTCATTATGAAGGATTTGATGAAAGAATATATACTCTTGCTGATGAACTTGTTTCAATTGGTAACTTTATACTTACAGGTGGGGAATTACCAGCAATGATGATAACAGACTCAGTAGTAAGACTAATTGATGGAGTAATAACAAGTACAAGTCTTGAATATGAAAGTTTCAATGATAATTTACTTGATTATCCAGTTTATACTAAACCAAGAGAATTTAGAGGAATGGAAGTACCAGAAGTATTACTAAATGGTAACCATAAACTAATAAATGAATATAGAGAAAGTGAAAGAAAAAGAATAACAAAAGAATATAGAAAAGATTTATTATAGGTGATATGTATGAGATATGTAATAGAACATAAAGGAGAAGAAAAGAAATTAACTTATCATAACGTTAAGATAGTTGGACTATCTGTTACTCCTAAAAACAACGTAAAAGATTTAACTATCAAAGCTGATAAAATTATTTTAATAGACCCTAATTTATGTGAAACATACATACGTAGAAGAATAAATAAAAAAATAGATAAAGTAATAAAATTTATGATAAAAATACTAAATGATGAAGATACAACTGATGGAGATGCAGGACTTGTATTAGATGAAGTAAATAAATTAAAAGGAATAATTATTAATAAATATAAAGAATATATGTTAGAAAGTGAATATAAAACATTACTTACCAAACTTATATTAATTGAAGAAGAATTCAAAAGAAATTATAATAATAAATTATATAATACATATGGTAATAACATATATTATGAAGAAGAATTTAGTGAAGGAAGAAGTAGATAATGAAAGAAGATTTTAAATTAATGAATTTAAAAGGTACTAGTGATTTTTTACCTGAAGAACAAATTATTAGAAATAGAATTACTGATACCTTAAAGAAAAAGTTTGAACTATATGGATTTTTACCACTTGAAACACCAATATTATGCTACTATGATTTACTTGCGAGTAAATATGCAGGTGGTGCTGAAATATTAAAGGAAGTTTATAAGTTTAAAGATCAAGGTATGAGAGATATAGGTCTTCGTTATGATTTAACAGTACCATTTTCTAAAGTAATTGGTATGAATAAAGGACTTATATTACCATTTAAGAGATATGAAATAGGTAAAGTATTTAGAGATGGACCTGTAAAATTAGGTAGAGCTCGTGAATTTTATCAATGTGATGTTGATGCTTGTGGAGTTGAATCTCCTTATGCTGAAATAGAATATTTCATGATGAGTAAAGAAGTATTTAAAGAATTTAATCTTGATGTTGAAATAAGATATAACAATAGAAAATTCTTGAGTGGATTACTTGAATATGTAAGTGTTCCTAAAGAAAATATTGGAGCATTCATAACATTAATTGATAAATTAGATAAGTTAACTAGAGATGATATTGAAAGTGAACTTGAAGAATTATCATCTAAAGAAGTAGTAGATAAAGTATTTAAATATTTTGAATATGATTTAGAAATGTTAACAAGTGAACTAGAAAATACAAATGTAGAATTATTAATAGAAGGAATAAATGAACTTAATAGTTTAGATAAACTTATTAAAGATTTGAATTTAGATTTATGTAAGTTTACACCTTTTTTAGCAAGAGGTCTTGAAATATATACTGGAACAGTATGGGAAATATTTGATAAAACTGGTGAATTTAAATCAGCTTTAGGTGGTGGTGGAAGATATGATAAAATAATCACCAACTTTTTACACAATGGTGAAGAGTATCCAGCAATAGGTATGTCATTTGGATTAGAACCAATGTATACACTACTTAAAGAAAGAGAATCAAAAGAATTAAAGAAGTATGACGTGTATGTTTATTCATTTAATAATGATAAATACTTATTTGAAATATCTAATATGTTAAGACAAAACAATATAAAAGTATTAACAGAACTTAATAATATAAAATTAAAGAAAGCAATGAATAATGCTAATCGTGAAAAAATAGATAAAGTTATCATAATAGGTGAAGATGAACTTAAGAATAATTCAGTTACATTAAAAGATATGGTAACAGGTAATCAAGAACTAGTGAAAATAGAAGATATAGTTTCAAAAATAAAAGAGATGTAAAGAATATACTTCTTTACATCTTTTATTTGATTAAATATTTTAATGTGATAAAATATATATTGAAAGATAGGTTGATTGTTATGAAAAAAGATGGATTTACATTAGTAGAAATTTTAGCTGTTATAGCTATTTTAGCTATTCTTGTAACTTTAGTCGTTCCAAGAGTAATTGATTATTTTTTTAAGTCTAAGAAGGAAGCGTTTATAATTGAAGTTGGAAAACTTTATAGTGAAACTAAGAAAGAAATGGATACTGCTGCTATTAGAAATCAAAAATTTACTGGTGCTAATTCAGTAAAAGGGCCAAAGTTAGATTTACTTGCAGTTAGTTTAGATTATTGTATTGAAGTAAAAGATGGAGTAATAACATCTGTTAAAGCATATAATGATGAATTTTATATTGAAACTACTGCTTCATATGATAAATTTAATGATGAGGTTACTATTGATGATATAAAAGAACATAGTAAAACTTATACTTGTGATTGATATATATTTATGATAACTATTTAAGGTAGTTATCTTTTATTTTAAAATGAATTTCCATAGAATAGGTGGATAATATGAAAAAAACACCACTTTTTTGGAAAATAAGCAACAAAAAATCCCTAAATAAGGGATTTCGTATCAAAATATGGTGACCCGTACGGGATTTGAACCCATAAATGCACGCGTGAAAGGCGTGTGTGTTAACCGTTTCACCAACGGGCCATTTATATAAAATGGTGGGCCTGGATGGACTTGAACCATCGACCTTTCGCTTATCAGACGAACGCTCTAACCGCCTGAGCTACAAGCCCATCTGCTTAAATTTAACTTGAAATTAAGTCACAATTAAAGCTGACTACTTAATATTATACTATTTTTTAGAAAAAAGCAACCATTTTTTTGAAAAAAATGATATTTTTTATAAATTATTGCAAAAAAATACGTATTATTGTATGATATATATAGAAAATAGGAGGAAAAATTATGTCACCATCAACAATAAATACACTTGTAACAGTAGTTTTTATAGTGCTTGGTATAACATTTACAAGATCAATTCTTATAATGTTGGGTGGAAAAAATATCTTTAAGAAAGCACATAAAGGAGAAAAAACTGCATATTATCCAATTATAAATTTATTTACTATGTTAGAAATAGTAGATATGTCTATTTTTTGGGGAATATTGTTCTTTGTTCCTGGAGTTAATTTAATTGTACTTATGATTATGTCTTATAAGCTTGGTACTGTATTTAATACATCATTTGGATTTAAGATGGGACTTGTATTTTTACCTATATGTTTCTATCCACTATTATTTATAAGCGATAAACAATATAAAATAAGTGACGAAGAATATTTTAAGGCACTTGATAATGCTAAAGATGAAAGTATAAATCTAATGACACAAGATGAAATTAATGCTGAAAATAATGAAATAGTAGATGAAGGTCCAATAGTAGATTCAGTTTTTAAAAGTGATTTACAACTTATGGAAAAGCCTGCCCCATATAAAGCAGCTAAAATAGATTTGCTTGGTATGGAAAAAGAAAAAGCTATGTCTAAAGAAGAAAATATATTTGAACCAATTGAAGTAAAAGAACCACCAAAGCCTATAAAAGAAGATAGTGAAGTACCAGTGGAAAGTACAAGTAAGTTTACAACTGAACTTGATAAGAAGAAAGATATGGAATATGTTGACTTATAAAAATATGTAAATATATTAACAATGAAAGTGTAAACCTTTTCTTTACACTTTTTTTAATTTTTTGTATAATGAGTTATGGAGATTAGGTGATTATGGCAGAATATAATGAAAAATCAATAAAAATATTAGAAGGTCTTGAAGCAGTTCGTAAAAGACCTGGTATGTATATAGGTAGTACTGATAAAAGAGGACTACATCATTTAGTATGGGAAATCGTTGACAATGCGATAGATGAAGCCATAAACGGATATGGTAAAAAAATAACAGTTACTCTTACTAAAGTGGGAAGTGTAAGAGTGAGTGATGAAGGACGTGGAGTTCCAATTGGAAAACATTCTTCAGGAAAGTCAACACCAGAAGTAATTTATACAGTATTACATGCTGGTGGAAAGTTTGAAACAGATGGATATAAGGTATCAGGAGGACTACATGGTGTTGGTTCTTCTGTTGTTAATGCATTATCTAAATGGATGAAAGTTACCATTTGTAGAGAAGGAAAGATATGTGAAATATCATTTAAGAATGGTGGACACGTAGATAAAGAACTAAAACAAATAGGTACAACTAAACAAACAGGTACAACTGTAGAATTTTTCCCAGATGAAGAAATATTTGGTAATGCAAGATTTAGTTACACTACAATATGTGAAAGAATGCAAGAAAGTGCTTTTCTTATAAATGGTCTTACTATGGAAGTTATAGATGAAGAAGATGATAAACATAATACATATTGTTATGATAATGGACTTGTATCTTTTGTAGAATATGTTAATGAAGGAAAAGATGTACTTCAAAAAGTAATTAACTTTAGTGGAGAAAAGAATGGTATAGAAGTTGATATCGCAATGCAATATACTGATTCATATAATGAAAACATTATGTCATTTGTTAACAATGTTAAAACTGTTGATGGTGGTAGTCATGAAGTTGGATTTAAGACAGCACTTACTAAAGTATTTAATGAATATATTAGAGCAAACAATCTACTTAAGAGTAAAGAAGGACTTGATGGTAGTGATACAAGAGAAGGCTTAACAGCAATAATTAGTTTAAAAATACCTGAAAATTTACTTCAATTTGAAGGACAAACTAAAGGTAAACTTGGTACGCCACAAGCAAGAACAGTAGTGGAAAGTGTAGTATATGAAAAATTATCTTACTATTTAGAAGAAAATAAAGAATCAGCTACATCTATAATGGATAAAGCATTAAAGAGTAAACTTGCTCGTGAAGCAGCTAGAAAAGCAAGAGCAGAAGCAAGAGCTGGAAAGGGTAAAGGTAAAAGTGAAAAAGTATTACTTGGTAAACTAACACCTGCACAAAGTAAAGAATATCATAAAAATGAACTATTCATAGTTGAAGGAAACAGTGCCGGTGGTACTGCTAAGAGTGGTAGAGATAAGCGTCATCAAGCAATATTACCATTAAGAGGTAAAATAATTAACTGTGAAAAATCAACAGTTGCAGACCTATTTAAAAATGAAGAAATAAATACAATAGTACATGCAATAGGTGCTGGAGTAGGAGCTGATTTTGATTATACTGAATCAAACTATGGTAAAGTTATAATAATGACCGATGCCGATGATGATGGAGCACATATTCAAACATTACTTCTTACATTTTTCTATAGATGGATGAGAGATTTAATTGAACATGGTATGCTTTATATAGCAGTTCCACCATTATATCTAGTTAAATATAATAAAGATAAAAAATATATAAATACAAATGAAGAACTAAATGAATTTAAAAATACATTTAAAGGTAAATATACAGTTCAACGTTATAAGGGACTTGGTGAAATGAATGCAGATCAATTATGGGAAACAACAATGGATCCATCAAGTAGAACTCTTGTAAAAGTAAGAATAGATGATAAAGCACTTGCTGAAAAAAGAGTTGGAGTTCTAATGGGAGATGATTCTGAAGTTCGTAAAGAATGGATTGAAGAAAACGTAGAATTTACACTTGAAGATGATTATACGAAAGGAGCAAAATAATGGCAAAAGAAAAAGAAACAACTATAATAGAAAAGATAAATGATTTTGCTCTTGAAGAAATCATGGGAGAACGTTTTGGTAGATATGCTAAATATATTATTCAAGATAGGGCACTACCAGACGTACGTGATGGACTAAAACCTGTTCAAAGAAGAATACTTTATTCAATGTATAAAGATAAAAATACATATGATAAAGAAACAAGAAAATCTGCTAAAACAGTAGGTAATGTTATAGGTAATTACCATCCACATGGAGATACATCTGTTTATGATGCGATGGTAAGACTTAGTCAAAAATGGAAACAAAGAGTAATACTTGTAGATATGCAAGGAAATAATGGTTCAATTGATGGAGATGGGCCAGCCGCAATGCGTTATACAGAAGCGAGACTTGCTAAAATAAGTAATGTACTTTTAGAAGATATAGATAAAGATTCAGTTGAAATGGCTTTAACATTTGATGATTATAGCTATGAACCAACAGTTTTACCAGCATACTTTCCAAATCTTTTAGTAAATGGTTCAACTGGTATAAGTGCTGGATATGCAACTAATATCCCACCACACAATTTAGGTGAAGTAATAGATGCAACTATTAAAAGAATAGATAGTCCTAATTGTAGAATTGATACAATAATGGATATAGTAAAAGGCCCAGACTTTCCAACTGGTGGTATAGTTGAAGGAAAAGATGCTCTTATAAAAGCATATACAACTGGTAAAGGAAAAGTAGTGGTAAAAGCAAGATATGATTTTGATAATACAAAAGGTAAAAATCAAATAATCATAACAGAAATTCCATATGATACTATCAAGAAAAACATAATAAGTAAAATAGAAGAAATAAGACTTGATAAAAAAATAGATGGAATATTTGAAGTAAGAGATGAATCAGATAGAAATGATGAACTTCGTATAGTTATAGAGCTTAAGAAGGACGCTAATAGAGATTTAATAATAAATTATTTACTTAAGAATACTGATTTACAAGTAAACTATGCATATAATATGGTCGCAATAGTAAATAAAACTCCAAAAACACTTGGAATACTTGATATATTAGATGCATTCATTGCTCATAATAAAGAAGTAGTAATAAAGAGAACTAAATTTGATTTAGATGTTGATTTAAAGAAAATTCATATTATAGAAGGATTCATTAAAGCACTTGATATACTTGATGAAGTTATTAAAACAATTCGTAAAAGTAAAAATAAAAGTGATGCGATAGAAAATTTAATGCATGAATATGAATTTACTCGTGCTCAAGCAGAAGCAATTGTTATGATGCAGTTATATAAATTAACTAATACTGATGTAACTGAACTTAAAAATGAATTTGAAGAACTTACTAAAGAAATCGCATATTTTAGAGAAATACTTTCTAGTGAAGAAAAATTATTATCTGTTATTAAAGATAAACTTAGAAGTATTAAGAAAGAATATGCTGATCCAAGACGTACTACTATTAAAGATGAAGTAAGTGAAATTAAGATAGATACACTTGATATGATAAGTAAAGAAGACTTTATCGTATGTATATCTAATAGTGGATATGTTAAAAAGGTATCAATGAAATCATATAATGCAACACCTAATGAATATCCAGGAGTAAGAGAAAATGATTATATAACAGGATTCTTTAAGATTAATAATGTTGATACAGTATTATTATTTACTAATTTAGGTAACTATTTATATTTACCAGTAAGAGATATAAATGAAGCTAAATATAAAGATATAGGTAGTCATATATCTAATTATATTAAAGTAAGTGATGGAGAAAAAATAATTCAATCATTTGGAATATCTAAATTTGATAAAACAATAATTACTGCATTTACTAAAAATGGTATGGTTAAAAGAATGACTTTAAAAGACTTTGAAGTATCAAGATATTCTAAACCTATTGCTATGTTTAAATTAAAAGACAATGATGAAGTAATTAGTGTAAGTAATAAAATGTATGAAGACACAATTGTTGTTACTAAAGAGGGTTATGCATTAAAATATTCTACTAGTGAAATACCATTAGTTGGTCTTAGAACAAGTGGTGTTAAATCAATAAATCTAGGAAGTAATGATGAAGTAATTAGTTCATTTAATGTAGATCCTAATAAAGAATATATAACAGTATTTACAGATAGAAATACTGCTAAAAGAATAAAAGTAGATGAAATACAAAAGACAACAAGAGCTAAAAAAGGTTCATTAATTATTAAAAGTCCAAAAACTAAACAATATAATTTATTTAGATGCTATAACACAAATAGTAAAACAATATTTGGAATTCTTGATGGTGATATAGGATATATGAAATCAAGTGATATAAATATCATGGATAAATTAAGTACAGGAAGTCAAATTACTAAAAAGAATATAGAAGATATATTTGTTGTTAGTAGACTTAAAGATATTACTAAAATAGAAATGCCAAAAGAAGAAACACAAGTAGAAGAAATAAAAGAAGAAAAAAAAGAAACACCTAAAAAAGAATCAAGAGAACAACTTACTATGAGTGACTTCTTTGAAGAATTTAAGATATAGATTTTCTATATCTTTTTTTGTATAATATTTGTGGTAGGTGATATTATGGATTATAGATATGAAACAAAAGATGAAACAAGAGATTTTCATAAACAAAGAATAGCTTTTATTATATATGATAATAAAATAGAATTTATTAAAAATAGTGGTATGTCACATTTTGAATATTGTAGTAGTAAAGGAATGACAAGAAAAGAATTTAATAAAATAACTCGTGGTTATTATATGAATGGAAATTTAATGTTTTACAAAGATAATTTTACTTATGATGATGGAGTAATAAATGAAGGATTAAGATTTGTAGATGAAATTGCAAAATTCTGTAATACAGATAGTATGAAAATATATTTTGGATTAATAGTTGATAAATCAGTAACAGTATGGCCACCAGATTATTATTATGGAGAATATATAGATGGTAATATAATTAAATCTCCTCAAATAACAAAAACATTATAAGATGTCTCGTACACCTTTTTTAATTATCAAAATATGATATAATAACTATATAATAGAGAGGTTAATATGAAACTAATATATTTAATAACAGGTATAATATTTTTAATATCATTACTAATCAATTTTAAATTAAAAAGAAATAGTAAAATAAAGTCAGGAAATGTATTCTTTTGTTTATCTTTATTTATATTAATTGGATATATTTTAGAAATAGTAATTTATTTACTTTCAAATACTATTGGTTCAAGTAATATAATTATAGATATATATAAAAATTTATACTATATATTTACTATATTATGGTATTTAATATTAAATACTTATATATTCATTATAACAAATACTAAAAATACTAAATTACTTTATATAATAGAATGTATCATACTTATAATATTATCGATAATAATTACATTATCTAAGAATAGTATATTAGTACTTACTATATCAATATTAACTATAAATATTGTTTCATTGATACAAGTAATATTAAATCATAAAATAATAAAAGTTACTAAATCAAATAGTATTTATTCTATATTAATATTATTATTTGTATTAACTATATTACAATTTAAATTTACTAGTGTTTTAGTACCAACAACTATAATGTTATTCATAACATATTTAATATATATGTATATTGAAAGTCCTTCTATAAAAGAATATAATATCATAAATGAATTAAGAGTTAATGCATTAAAGAAAGATATGAATAAAACTAATTTCTTAAATAATATATCTCATGAATTAAGAACACCACTTACATCAATAATTAATTCTATAGAATATATGAGTATGCATACTGATAATTTATCAAATGAGATAAAAGAAAGTATAAATGATCTTAACGATGCATCTTCTTCATTATTAGATTTAGTTGGTAATGTTATAGATATAAATAAGATAGAAAATAAAGAACTAGAATTAAAAGAAAAGAATTATGATATAAGAAAAGAAGTAGAAAGATTAATACTATTAAATAAGAAAATGTCTAGTAAAAAAGATGTAGTATTTAAATATTCAATATCTGAAAATACTCCGAATGTTTTATATGGAGATAAGACTAAAATAAAAGAAATAATAAATAATTTACTTACTAATGCATTTAAATATACTGATAAAGGAACTATTACTTTAACAATAAATAGTGTTATTGAAAATAATATATGTAATTTACAAATAGAAGTAAAAGATACTGGAATAGGTATTAAGAGTGAAGACTTAAATAAGATATTTAGTAAAAAAGGTATAGATAATGATATTAACAGTGATGTTGATAGAGATGGTATAGGATTATTAGTATCAAAAGATTTAATATATTTAATGAATGGCACTATTAATGTAAGAAGTTATTATGGCAGCGGTAGTGTATTTAGTATAGAAATACCACAAAAAATATCAAATGTAGTAGATAATAATTCTAATGATAACAATATTACATATGATAATAAAACTATATTACTTGTTGATGATGATGAACTTAATAATAAAGTTTTATCTAGATTACTTTCTAAATATAATATAAAATTATCGACATGTAAAAATGGTAGCGAATGTATTGATAAAATAAATAATAATGAAAAATATGATCTTATATTTATGGATATAATGATGAAAGATATGAATGGTGTTGATACATTAAAAGAATTAAAAAATATAAATAATTTTAATACTAAGGTCATAGCTTTTACTGCTGATGCTCTTACTTCATCTAAAGACAAATATATAAAATATGGATTTGATGGTTATATTTCTAAGCCATTTAAAAAAGAAGATTTAGAAAAAATACTTAATGATAATTTAATAAATAATAAATAATTTTATGATATAGTAAGCAATATTATATAAAGTTATGTTTTATTTAGCTAAAAAGAATATGTTTTTATTTATGATGTGACAATAAGAAAGGTAATAGAAATAGTACTTCTTATATTGTATAATATATAAATATAATAAGGATGTGTGATATGAAAAAGAATGGATTTACATTAGTGGAGAATAGCACTTCCAAATGTACTTAATATGTTTAATCAAGCAAAGAAAGATACATTTTTAATAGAAGCAAAAAATATATTACTGAAACAATGAGCCACGTTCAATAAATGGTGTTTCTTTTAGAATAGAATATATTTAATTATTTTATGATAATTAAATAAGATTTGACAAACTAATTTAATGAATGTATAATTAGGTCATAAATCTTTGATGTGGAGAAGTAATATATAGATGTTTTAAAGAGAGTTAGTGATTGGTGAAAACTAATAAACTATATATATGAATAACACCACTGAGTGGAATATTGAATTAGTAGTAAGTATTCCCGGGAAACCGTTATAATAATTAAGTTAAATAAGGGATGGTAATCGTCATTATGACTCCTTTTACCATCTCTTTTTATTTTAGGAAAGGAAGATGAAATATATGGATGTTAAAGATTTATTTAAAAAAATAGAAGACTACGAAAATAAAGATGTAGTATTAGAAGGTTGGGTTCGTAATAATAGAAATCAATCTAATTTTGGATTTATTGATTTTAATGATGGAACATATTTTCAAAATTTACAACTTGTATATGATAAAGAATTATCTAATTTTGATATGATTGGTAAAATTAGAGTAGGTTCAGCTATAAGAGTTAATGGAACAATAATTAAATCACAAGGTAGTGGACAAAGTCATGAAATGAAAGTTAAAAATGTTGAAGTATTAGGTGACTGTCCTGAAGATTATCCAATTCAACCAAAAAGACATACAAGAGAATTCTTAAGAGAACTAGCATACTTAAGACCAAGAACAAACTTATTTAATGCAGTTTTTAGAGTAAGAAGTGTAGCTGCTCATGCTATACATGAATATTTTCAAAGTAATAACTATGTATATTTTCATAGTCCAATTATAACAGGAGCAGATTGTGAAGGATCAGGACAAATGTTCAAAGTAACAACTCTTGATATGAATAATCTTCCTTTAGGGGAAGATAAGAAAGTTGATTTTAAGAAAGATTTGTTTGGTAAACAAACATATATAACAGGCTCTGGTCAACTTCATGGAGAAACTTTTGCTCTTGCATATAAAAAAATATATACATTTGGTCCAACAATGAGAACTGAAAACTCAAATACAAAAACACATGCTAATGAATTTTGGATGATTGAACCTGAAATAGCATTTTGTGATATGAATGGAATAATGGATATAGAAGAAGAAATGTTGAAATTTATTATCAAGTATGTAATGGAAAGATGTCCACTTGAAATAGATTTCTTTGATAAATTTGTAGAGAAAGGACTTAAAGATAAATTAAATAAAGTATTAAATAGTAAATTCGTAAGAATTACTCATCATGATGCTATAACTTTATTAAAAGAAGCAAAAGTTGACTTTGAATTTAAACCAGAATATGGCGAAGATATTGCCAAAGAACATGAAAAATATATTACAGAACACTTTAATGGTCCAGTATTTATAACAGACTGGCCAAAAGATATTAAAGCGTTTTATATGAAATTAAATGATGATAATAAAACAGTAGCTGCAGTAGATTTAGAAGTACCAGGTTCTGGAGAATTAATTGGTGGAAGTCAAAGAGAAGATGATTATGATAAACTAATTAATAGAATGAAAGAAATGAATATACCACTAGAAAACTTAGATTGGTATACAAATCTTAGAAGATTTGGAGGCTGCTATCACGCAGGATTTGGTCTTGGATTTGAAAGATTAATAATGTATCTAACAGGTATTGAAAACATAAGAGATGTAATACCTTATCCAAGAACACCTAATAACTGTGACTACTAAAAGGAGGAACAGTGAAAACAAATAAATATCGTACAATCATGATTAGTGATATAGAAAACGATATGGTAGGAAAAGAAATAATAGTTAGTGGTTGGGTACAAAATATAAGAGATCATGGTGGAGTTTTATTCCTTGATTTAAGAGATACAAGTGGAGTATTACAAACTGTATCAAATGATGACTCTATATTTAAAGGCCTAGCTAAAGAAACAGTTATAAGATTAAAAGGTATACTTCGTAAAAGAGATGAAGATACTATAAATAAAAAAATTAAAAGTGGAGAAGTGGAATTATTAATAAGTGAACTTGATGTACTTGGAGAGTCACTTCATGAATTACCATTTGAAATAATGTCTAGTAAGCAAGTAAGTGAAGATGTTAGACTTAAATATAGATATTTAGATATGAGAAATGATAAAGTAAAAGATAATATATTACTTAGAAGTGAAATACTACATTTCTTAAGAAATAAAATGTATGATTTAAGTTTTACTGAAGTGCAAACACCAATACTTACTGCATCTAGTCCAGAAGGAGCAAGAGATTTTGTTGTTCCAAGTAGAAACTTTAAAGGTAAATTCTATGCTTTACCACAAGCTCCACAAATATATAAAGAATTATTAATGGTAGGCGGAATAGATAAATATTTTCAAGTAGCACCTTGCTTTAGAGATGAAGATGCTAGAAGTGATAGAACATTAGAGTTTTACCAACTTGATCTTGAAATGAACTTTGTTACTGAAGAAGAAGTACTTCTACTTGGAGAAGAAATATTTCATTCAGTATTCACAAAATATAGTGATAAAAAAGTTTCACCTAAACCATTTAGAAGAATAAGTTACAATGATTCAATGGAAATGTATGGAACAGATAAGCCAGATTTAAGAAACCCACTTATAATAAAAGATATAAGTAAGATACTTGAAAATACTACATTTGGTCCATTTAAAAGTTCGATTATAAAAGCAATAGTTGTAGATGATATAGGAGATAAATCAAACTCATGGTTCAATGAAATAGTGGATTATGCGTCATCTATTGGAATGCCAGGTATAGGGTATTTAACACTTACTAAAGATAAAACATTTAAAGGACCTATAGATAAATTCTTAAATGATATAGAAAGAAAAGATTTAATAGAATTTTTATCTATGAAAGAAAATTCAGTAGTATTCTTTATTGCTAATAAGAATAAAAAAGTAGCTCAAAAGTTCTCAGGTCAAATAAGAACATATCTTGGAAACAAACTTAACTTAATAGATGAAAATAGAATAGAATTATGTATTATTAATGACTTTCCAATGTTTGAATATGATGAGAAACTTAGAAAATATGAATTTTGTCATAACCCATTTAGTCTTCCACATGAAAGCAATATAGAGTATAATAAAGATAACATGGATGAAATACTGGCATATCAATATGACTTTGTATGTAATGGTAATGAGATGGCAAGTGGAGCAATAAGAAATAGTAATGTTGAATCACTTATAAAAGGGTTTGAAGCAGTAGGCTATAAAAGGGATGAAGTTGAACGTAAATTTCAGTCATTAATAACTGCATTTAAATATGGATGTCCACCTCATGGAGGTATGGCTCTTGGAATAGATAGAATTATTATGATATTAAAAGATGAATCAAACTTAAGAGAAGTACAAGCATTTCCGGTAAGTACTAGTGGTCAAGACCTTATGATGGGAAGTCCTGGTACATTAGAACCAAAGCAATTAGAGGAGCTCGGTATTAAGATAAAGGAGGAATAATAATGAGTAATTTCACAAAAGAAATGATAGATGATTATGCTGATAAATTACTTATAGGATTAACAGAAGAAGAAAGAACTAATATACAAGAAGAATTTGATGAAATAGAAAAAAATATGGATTTAATAAATGAAATACCAAATATTAAAGACACTGAACCACTTAGTTATCCATATGATTCTTATATAGAAGAATTAAGAAGTGATGATGAGGTACTGGAAGAAATACCTATTGAAGATTTACTTAAGAATTGTGACCAATATGAAGGTAGAGAAGTAGAAGTACCAAAGGTGGTGGGATAATGATAACTAAAAATATTAAAGAATTACATGAAGATTTATTAAATAAGAAAATTACTTCAAAAGAACTAGTAGATGAATCATTAAAAAAATGTCATAGTATACAGGAAGCAACTAATTCATTTGTAACTATAATTGATGATGCGAAAGAAAGAGAAGTAACAGAAGAACTTGTAAGTGGTATACCTTTTGGAGTTAAAGATAACTTTTCTACTAAAGATATTTTATCAACAGGAAGTTCTAATACATTAAAAGATTATGTTCCATTCTTTGATGCAACTGCTGTACTTAATCTTAAAAATAAAGGCGCAGTTCCAGTTTCAAAAACTGTTCTTGATGAACTTGGAATGGGCGGAACAGGTACTACAGGACATACAGGCATTGTACATAATCCCTGGGATACTAGTAGAATGACAGCAGGAAGTTCAGCAGGAAGTGCAGCATCTGTCGCATGTGGATGCTATCCATTTGCTCTTGGAAGTGATACAGGTGACTCAATACGTAAGCCAGCTGCATACTGTGGAATAGTTGGATATAAACCTACATATGGAATGATTTCAAGATATGGACTTTTTCCATTTGCTTGCTCTCTTGATACAGTTGGTGTATTATCAAGAAGTGTAGAAGATGCTGCTATCGCAGTAGATGCTATGAAAGGAAAAGATCCTAAAGATATGACATCTTGGGATTCAAGTGATATTGAATTATATAAAAGTTTAAATAAAGATGTTAAAGGTAAAAAATTATTCTATATTAAAGAAATAACTGATATAGATAATTATAAAAATCCTAGTGAAGAATTAAAAAATCATTTAGAAAATTTTAATAAAACAATAGAACTTTGTAAAAAACTTGGTATGGAAGTATATGAAGAAAGTGTTGATAAAAAGTTATTAGATGCAGTTCCATCAGTTTATGTAGTGTTATCTTGTGCAGAAGCAACAAGTAATATGTCTAACTTAACTGGAATTAGTTTTGGTCCAAGAGGTGAAGGTGAAACTCCATTTGAAATAATGAAAGATCACAGAACTAAAGGATTTAGTCCACTTATTAAAAGAAGATTTGTAATTGGTTCTTATGTACTTCAAAAAGAAAACCAAGAAAAATATTTCATAAATGCTAAAAGAGTAAGAAGACTTATTGTTAACAAAATGAACGAATTATTTAGTAAATATGATGGACTTATTTTACCTGTAGGTAGTGGTCCTGCTAAACCTATAGAAGACTCCAAAAATAAATTATCTAGTTCAAATAATATTTTAGAAGACCACTTACAAATAGGTAACTTTGGTGGATATCCATCAATAACAATACCAAATGGATTTGTAAATAATCTTCCAGTTGGAGTAAATATAACAGGTAAAGTTAAGGATGATATAAATGTTTTAAATATTGCATACGCTCTTGAAAGTAATATGGAATATAAAAATCAAATTGCAAAGGAGGTGTTATAATGTCATATAAGGCAGTAATAGGACTAGAATTTCACTGTGAAATGAAGTCAAATACAAAAGTATTTTCACCATCAAGCAATAGTTTTAGTAAAAGAGCTAACTCAAATGTAGCACCACTTGATATGGCATTTCCAGGTACACTTCCAGTTGTTAATAAAACATGTGTCAAAAAAGCAATAATGATGGCTTCAATATTGAATTGTAAAATACCTGAATATATGGAATTTGATAGAAAAAACTATTATTATCCAGATCTTCCAAAGGGATATCAACTAACACAATTCTTTAATCCAGTTGGAGTAAATGGTAAAATAACTATAGATGTAAAAGGCACTAAAAAAGAAGTATTAATTCATGATATACATTTAGAAGAAGATGCTGCTTCACTTGATCACTATTATAATACTTCAACAATAGATTATAATAGAGCAGGTGTACCTCTTTTAGAACTTGTAACAGAGCCATGTTTACATAGTGCAGATGAAGCACTAGCATTCTTAGAACATGTTAAAAGTATTTATGAATATACTGATATATCAGAATGTGATACTAAAAAAGGACAAATAAGAGCCGATGTAAACGTATCAATAATGAATGAAAATGATACTTGCTTTGGTACAAAGGTTGAAGTTAAAAACGTAAATAGTTTTGATGCGATTAGAAAAACAATAGAATATGAAATTAAAAGACAATCAGAACTAAAAGATGCAGGACGTTATGATGAAGTAGTACAAGAAACAAGAAGATGGGATGACGAAAGTGGTACTACTATCCATATGAGAAGTAAAGCTGATGCGATAGATTATAAATACTTCACAGAACCAAATATTCCAAGATATAAAATATCAAAAGAATTAATAGAAGAAATTAAATCACAAATACCAATGCTTGCAAGTGAAAGAAAAGAAAAATATATGAATGAGTATGGACTTTCAGAATATGATGCAAACGTACTTACTAAAAATAAAAAAGTATCAGATTACTTTGAAGAATGCATTAAAGATAAATGTGATCCTAAAATGGCATGTAACTGGATAACAACAAGATTACTTGGTGAAATAAATAAGAGTGAAGACATAACAATAGACAATATATTTATAAGACCAAACATGATAGTAGAATTAATAACACTTGTAAATGATAAAAAAATATCATCAGATCAAGCTAAAAAAGTGTTTACTAAAATGCTAGAAGAAAAACTAACTCCAAAAGAAATAGTTAAAAAATATGATATGGAAGTAATAGAAGATTCATCATTTATAGATTCACTTGTAGATGAAGTAATAAGTGAAAATGAAAAAGCAATCACAGATTATCATAACGGAAGAACTAATATGTTAGATTACCTAGTTGGTCAAGTAATGAAAAAATCAAAAGGAAAAGCAAATCCAGTTGAAGCAAAATCTAAAATGTTAGAAAAAATTAAATAATGTAATACCTAGTCATATGATTAGGTATTTTTAATGTAAAATTTACATATAATTACTATAAATAATATTCAATATAAAACAATATGATATAATTTAGATGGAGAATGTATATGAAAAAGAAAAAAAGTAAAATGTTAAGAAATTTATTATTTTTTGTGATATTTGCTGGTATTTCAGTAATAGCATTTAATTATTTTAATGTGTATGATAAGATACTAGAATATACTATGGAAAACGGAATCAATATTGGTAATGTTTATGTGGTTAAACCTAAGGTTAAGATAATTGATGAAGATTCTAAAACTAGACATATTGCAGTATCAATTAATAACAATCATGATGCTTATCCACATGCTGGACTACAGGATGCATATCTTGCATACGAACTTATCGCAGAAGGTGGAATCACAAGAATAATCGCACTTTTTAAAGACCAAGCAACTAAAAAGATAGGTTCTGTTAGAAGTGCAAGACATTATTTTTTAGATTATGTTCTTGAAAATGATGCTATATTTGTTCATTATGGGCATTCACCACAAGCATTAAGTGATATAAAAAGTTTAAAGATTAACAATATAAATGGTATGTATGATGCTAAAGGATTTTTTAGAGATACTTCACTTCATAGAGCATATGAACATACTGCATTTACATCAATGGATAGAATTAATAAGTTAATAAAATCAAAAAAATATAGAAATACCACTGAAGAACAGTTACTCAAATATAGTCCTATTAAAATGGAATATAAAACTGAAAATAAAAAAGAAGCAAAAATAGTTGAAATAGTATATTCATCATATCAAACAACAAAATATGTTTATGATCCTGAGAATATGAATTATAAAATGTTTATGGGAGGAAAAGAACATACTGACCTTATCACTAAAAAACAATATACTGTTAAAAATATAATAACTTATCAAGTGCAAAATTCTAGTATACAGAGTGATAGAAAAGGTAGACAAGATTTATATAATGTTGGTAATGGAGAAGGATATTATATTTCAAATGGTGAAGCAATAAAGATAAAATGGAGTAAAAAAGATAGAGCAAGTAAAACTATTTATACTTTAGAAGATGGAAGTGAACTTAAAGTAAATGATGGAAATACTTGGATTCATATACAACCAAAAGGTAAAAAATTAAATATTTCTTAATATCAAAATTTTATATTGAAATATTAAATATTAAATGTTAAAATAGTACTATGAGAATAAGGAGGATATGATACTCATATGAAAGATAATATATTAAATTTTTTAGCAGATAATTATTTGATTTTTATGATTGTTGCTGTAATATTACTATTTGCATTAATTGGCTTTATTGTTGATGGTAAAAAGAAAAAACAAAAAGGAGGAGAAGTTGTTCCTGGAGCGTCTGTTCCACCACAACCAGCGCCAGCCATGGTAAATCCTGGAATGGCACCACAAGCTGATACTGTTACACCAGCTCCTGCTGTAGCTCCTGCACCAGCACCAGTTGAACCTAGTTTAAGTGGTCTTGAAGCAACTGCTAACGATGTTACTTTAAATACAAGTACACCAGTTACACCTCAAGTAGCTCCTGCGACTGAAGCACCAGTTGAAAGTATTTTTAATACTCCAGCTGTGGAGTCACCAGTGTCAGCTACAACTGAGAAACCAACTTTAGTGATTGAAGAACCAGCACCAATGGTACAACCAGAGGCATCAGTTCAAAGCCCTGAAGTTATGGCTCCACCAATTGGTGAAACTCCATCAATAGGAGAAACACCAAGTATTGGCGAAACTCCAAGTATAGGTGAAACTCCAAGCATTGGTACAACACCAGTAGCACCTCAAGTTGAAACTTCAACTGTTACTCCTGAAGTAGCGCCTGTTGCTTCAAGTGTTCCTGAAACTCCAGTACCACCAGTTATAGGAGAAACACCTAGTATACCTGCTGCACCTGTTTCTGAAGCACCACAAACACCAGGTACACCACTTCAATAAAAAAATCAAAGATAGATATAATAATAGCACTAGAAATAGTGCTTTTTTGTTTAGTATAAAAGTGATTATTTAAATAGTTAATTTTTATTCCCCACTAGATTATCTAGAACTATTATTTATTTGCAAGTATAAGTTTTGAATAAAAATCAAATCTTTTAAATTTAATTCATTTACTAATTATTATTATATGTGCTATAATAATGTCATGAATAGAATAGTTAATTTCTTACAAAAATATTTTGCTGTTATTTCAGTACTTATAGGAATAAGTATTCTTTTAAGTGTTACTTTTTCTAGTTATATCGTTACATCAAACAATCATAAAGCAGCAGAAATGTATATTGGAGAACTTAAATATTCAATAGAATTAAATGGAAGTAGTACTAACACTTTAACAGTACCAACAGGAGAAACAATTGTAGATGTTAAGGTAAATAATTTAAATCCAGTAGATACATATTATAAGTTACTTTATTTAAAGAATACAAACATTACTGTTAAATATTATGAATCAACTAAAGATACAAATGACGTGGTAACCACATATAATAAGCCAAATGATTCAATAACAAGTAGTAATTCAAATATAGTAAAATTATTAATTACAAACAATAGTGCTTCTTCTCAAAATATAGCTTTTACTATGAAAGGTGGATATATAACAAACACTATTCAAGATATAATAACACCATCCACTTATAGTGAGATAACATTAGTAGAAACACCTAGTACTAATACATATTTTTGTACAACAACAAATACTTTAACACAAGGTTTAAAATATGTGAATGGACAATATACATATGCTTATAAACAAGAAGGAAAAAATAGTTCATCTTTATCTTGGAGAAATATAACTACTGATGGTTGGGGAGTACAGCTTACTGATAGAACAAGTACTGATGCAGTAACAAGTAGTTTATGTACGTATATTAACAATAAACCAATATCCTCAATGTCAAATATGTTTGTTTACAGTCAAGCTACTTCAATAAATTTAAGCAATTTTAATACAAGCAAAGTAACAAATATGAGTGCTATGTTTTATAAAAGCCAAGCCACAACATTAGATTTAAGTAGTTTTGACACAAGTAATGTAACTCTTATGGATTTTATGTTTGCTTATAGTCAAGCTACAACTTTAGATGCGAGCAAACTTAATACATCAATCGTAAAAAATATGTCATATATGTTTATAGATAGTCAAGCCACAACATTAGATTTAAGTAATTTTGATACATCAAACGTAACCAATATGTATAGTATGTTTGAAGGAAGTCAAGCTACAACTTTAGATGTAAGTAACTTTGATACATCAAAAGTAACGGATATGGGTTGGATGTTTAAAGGTAATAAATCCACAACCGTAGATGTAAGTAAATTTGATACAAGCAATGTAACAAATATGAGTAATATGTTTTCTAATAGTCAAGCCACAACGCTAGATGTAAGTAATTTTAATACGAGCAATGTAACAAATATGAGTGATATGTTTTCTAATAGTCAAGCCACAACATTAGATTTAAGTAATTTTGATACATCAAACGTAACCAATATGTATAGTATGTTTGAAGGAAGTCAAGCTACAACTTTAGATGTAAGTAACTTTGATACATCAAAAGTAACGGATATGGGTTGGATGTTTAAAGGTAATAAATCCACAACCGTAGATGTAAGTAAATTTGATACAAGCAATGTAACAAATATGAGTAATATGTTTTCTAATAGTCAAGCCACAACGCTAGATGTAAGTAATTTTAATACGAGCAAAGTAACAAATATGAGCTATATGTTTTGGAATAGTAAATCCACAATGCTAGATGTAAGTAATTTTAATACAAGCAATGTAACAAATATGAGTTATATGTTTTGGAATAGTAAATCCACAATGCTAGATGTAAGTAATTTTAATACAAGCAATGTAACAAATATGAGTTATATGTTTTCTGGTAGCAAAGCAACTACATTAGATTTAAACAATTTTGATACATCAAAAGTAACGAATATGAGTTATATGTTTTCTAGTTCTACAAATCTTAAAACAATATATGTAAGTAATAAGTTTAATACTGATAAAGTTACATCCAGCACTTATATGTTTTATGGTTGTACTAAACTAATAGGCGGAGCAGGAACTAAATATAATTCAAGCTATATTGATAAAACATATGCTCATATAGATGGTGGAACAAGTAACCCAGGATACTTTACTGATATTGCTGAAAAAGATATTCCAGCACCTAATTCATTTGCGGCTGATTCATGGAAAACAATAATTAAAGCAGTTGGAAATAATAACATAAGCAAATACAATGTTGGTGATACTAGAACAATAGATATGGGAACATATGGAACACATACTTTACGTATTGCAAATAAATCTAAGCCTAGTTCTTGTTCTAAGTCTGGTTATTCTCAAACAGCATGCGGATTTGTTCTTGAATTTGCAGATATAATAACAACATATAATATGAATCCAGCCGGAACATATAAGAATGTAGAATATGAATATGGCTGGAATAAAGATGGTTGGCCAGCATCAGCAATGAGAACATTTGTAAATAATGATATATATAATTCATTACCATCTGATTTAAGAAGTGGAATAGTAGAAACAACAGTTGTATCAGGATATGGTAGTTCAGATAGTGCTAATTTCACGTCTACTGATAAATTGTATTTATTATCGCCAATGGAAGTTTGGGGAGATTGGACTGGAATGTATGGTTCTGAAGTAGATAGAGCTAAAAATCAGACTAGACAGTTAGATTATTATAGTAATTTAGGTGTAACCTATAATAATTATAATAGTGCTATAAAAAAACATGGAAAAACTCAATATTTTTGGTGGCATCGTTCAGCTAAATATGATAATAATATTGGATTTTATGGTATGCGAGGTAATGGATATGCCTATCGTGATGGTGGTGTTTCTCCTGCATTCAGGATAGGCTAATAGCCTTACCATATTCTTTACAAATTGAACCTTTTATGTTATGATACCTTTCATAAATAAAAGGTTTTTGATTGTGTGGGGATAATATATGAAAAAAGTAATAAAAAGTTATGCTGAAAAAATATGTAGTAGATCATTAATAAGTGATATTAAAATTGAAGAAGTAAAGTCAAAAGAGCCAGAATTATTTTTAAATGATAATATAGTTCAAGCGATTCGTTTTTATGATATTGAATATATTATTGATAAAGATAAAACTTATTCTAGTGAAAAAGAGAATGTTACTAATTGGATTTATTATGGGAGAAGAATGAGTGTTGCTGAACTAAAGAGAATTTATGGTAATGATCCTAAATATAGTACTGTTATTTCTACTGCTGAAGTGTCTGGATGTGAATATGTATGTATTACTAAAGGTGGTGTAGTTTTATTAATGAATGATACTGATATAACATTTGAAGAATATATTTCTAAAAAACAAAAATCTAAAGAAAAAATTGCAATAGAGATGTTCAATAATTTAAAAAGTCATATTGGTGAAGAAGTGTCATGTACATATTATGATAATGAAAAGCAATATCTTGTTCAAGGTACGTTAAGAGGAGTATCTCCATTTTCTAGAGTTTTTATTGGATCAGGTGATATGCCTTTTCTTAATTGGAATGGTGGAATATTATATATAAAATTGATGGATGGAACAGAATTATATTCAAATTTAAATATACCTTTAACACATAAATGTCATAATGCTTTAGAATTTTTTGAAATTGAAAGACAGGTATTTGGAGATAGAATTGTTGATAAGAAAGAAAGTGAATATAAAAGAAATAGAGAATTAGCTGATAAAAGAGAAAGAGAAGAAGAACTCGAAGTTCAAAAGAAAAAATATTTACTCATGAAAAATGGATTAGAAGTAGTGAAGAAAGAGAAGATAGAAGAATGGTTAGAATATGCTGATAATTGTACTGAACCTGGTTATAAAGCTACGATTGTTGAAACAGCTATCGATATGATAAAAGAAGTTAATAAAGGCACTTCATTTAGGAAAATTGATCTTGAAATCGAAAGAAGAGGATTAACAGGTGAACCAGCAAGTTTAGTAGCACTTGGAATAGAAAAGTTTTCAAATAGAGGTGAAGAATTTAAAAAGTATTGGGATAGATTGTATAAAATTGATTTTGGATGTCAAGATATAAATGTACCATCATCATTAATATTAAAGCAAAAATAGTTTGAAAACTTATTGATTTCTTAAAAAATATTTGTTAAAATATGTTCATTGAAAGACGAGTAGAGTAAACTAATATTCTATAGAGAGTTAGTGGTTGGTGAAAACTAATGATATTGTTATTTGAAGCTACTTTCATTTATGAGTTAATCACTCACGTGGAAATACGTTACATTAATTAAGTTAAATAAAAGGATGGTACCGTCATAATGACTCCTTATGTACTATTCTTTTTTATTTTAGAAAAGGAGAAGGAAAAAATGAAAATTAAAGATTTGTTTATTGATTTTTTTGTAAGTAAAGGACACAAACAAATACCTAGTGCGCCAGTTGTACCTGAAAATGATCCAAGTGTATTATTTAATACTGCAGGTATGCAACCATTAATACCATATTTAATGGGAGAACCACATCCATACGGAACAAGACTATGTGATTATCAAAAATGTATTAGAACAAATGATCTAGATGTAATTGGAGACACTTATCATCATACATTCTTTGAAATGTTAGGAAATTGGTCTCTTGGAGATTATTTTAAAGATGAAGCAATTGAATGGAGTTTTGAATTTCTAACAAAAGTACTTAATATACCAGTAGAAAAACTAGCAGTAACGGTATATGCTGGTAAAGATAATATTCCATTTGATAATACTGCTCATGATAAATGGTTAAGTCTTGGCATAAAAGAAGAAAGAATCGCAAGAACTGTTGATGATAATTTTTGGATTGCTGGAGAAACTGGACCTTGTGGACCTGATACTGAAATGTTTTATTGGAGAAGTAATGAACCTGTTCCTGAGAAGTTTGATCCGGAAGATGTAAGATGGGTAGAAATATGGAATGATGTATTCATGCAATACAAAAAGAATAGTGATGGAAGTATTGAAGAACTACCTAAAAAGAATGTCGACACAGGTATGGGAGTGGAAAGAGTAACAGCAGTACTTGAAGGAGTAAACGATAACTATATGTCTAGTATATGGAGCGATGTTATTGAACTAATTTCTAAAATATCTAATCTTCCATATGAAGGCAACGAAGTAAGTATGAGAATAATTGCTGATCACTTAAGAACAGCTGTATTTATAAGTGCTGACCCTGCTGGTATTAAGCCTAGTAATGTAGGACAAGGCTATATTTTAAGAAGATTAATTAGAAGAGCAATTAGACATGCTAAAAAATTAAATATTGATGTTAATAGTGACTGGGAAAGTCAAATCGCATCACTTATAATGAATAAATATGAAATATATTATAGTGAACTTAAGGATAATAGAAATATTGTATTAGAAGTACTTAAGAATGAAAAAGAAAAATTTAATAGAACTCTCGAAAAAGGACTTCGTGAATTTGAAAAAGTAACTAGAGATAATAAAGATTTAGATGCTTCTACTTCATTTAGATTATATGATACTTATGGCTTTCCAATTGAACTTACAATAGAACTTGCTCATGAAAAAGGTCTAAATGTCGATGAAGAAGGATTCAAAGAAAAGTTTAAAGCACATCAAGAATTATCAAGAACTGCTTCTGCTGGTCAATTTAAGGGCGGGCTTTCTGGTAACAATGAAATAGAAACTAAATATCATACTGCAACTCATTTACTTAATGCTGCTTTAAAACAAGTGGTAAGTAAAGATGTTCATCAAAAAGGAAGTAATATTACTGATGAAAGAATGAGATTTGATTTTAGCTGTGATCATAAACTTACTGATGAAGAAAAGAAACAAACTGAAGATTTAGTTAATAAATGGATAAATGAAGGTCTTCCTGTAAAAGTAGAAGAAATGAAAAAAGAAGACGCTATTGCATCTGGTGCTGAATGTATGTTCATTGAAAAATATCCTGATATTGTAACTGTTTATACAATAGGTGATAATGTTTCAAAAGAACTTTGTGGTGGTCCTCATGTTAAAAATACTAGTGAACTAGGACATTTTAAAATAGTAAAAGAAGAAGCATCAAGTGCTGGCGTAAGAAGAATTAAAGCAATATTAGAATAAGAAGTACTAAAAAAGTACTTTTTATTTTCTTTGTTATTGAAAAATAAAAGTAAAAATGATATATTTGTTAAGTAAGGTAGGAGATAGATATGAATAAAAAATTATCATTAGCTATACTTGGAGTATTAATGTTATTTACATTTTCAGCGTGTAAAAAAGAAGAAGAGGTAAGAAAGCCCATTTCATCTGATTCTTTTAAATTAGTTGGAGAAAGTGATGACTATGAAATTACTGATGTAACTGAAAGTTTAAATAATAATAAAGGTATCATGAAGGCTTTAGTTGCTAGAGTTAAAAATAAATATCAAGTAGAATATTATACTTTAGATGATAGTGAAGTTGCTCAAAAGATGTATGATAGAAATAAAAAGAGATTTGAATCACAAAAAAATGATAACGATAAAGCTGAAATAGTTGAAACTGATAATTATTCTGAATATAAATTATTAACAAAAGGTAAATATAAATTATTATGTAAAATAGATAACACTTTAGTATATGCAGATGTTGATGAGCAATATAAAGATAGTGTTGTTGAATTTGCTAAACAGCTTGGATATCTTAAATAACTATACGTTCTATGTATAGTTTTTATTTTACAAGTGACTTATATTAATGATATAATTTAATGGGTGTTTAATATGAGTATATATGATTTTACATTAGATGAACTTGAGAATTATTTAGTAGATAATGGATTTAAAAAATATAATGCTACTCAAATATTTGAAGGTATATATAAAAAAAGGGTTTCTTCTTTTGATGAAATAACTAACATTAGTAAGGAATTAAAAGCATTTTTAAATAATAATTTTGAAATAAAATATTTAAAAGTTTTAGATGAATTAAAGAGTGAAGACACAAATAAATATTTACTTGAAGTGAAGGATTCTAGTATTGAAGTAGTACTTATGAAACATGATTATGGAAATAGTATATGTATAAGTACTCAAATTGGTTGTAATATGGCTTGTGCTTTTTGTGAAAGTGGAAAGTTAAAAAGAGTTAGAAATTTAACTACTGCTGAAATTATATTAGAAGTTTTAACCATAGAAAAGTTAGAAAATATTAAAGTGGATAATATAGTTGTAATGGGAATAGGAGAGCCATTTGATAATTTTACAAATTTAGTAAAGGCTATTAAGATATTAAATTGTCCTAAAGGAATTGATTTAGGTTCAAGGAGAATTACAGTAAGTACTTGTGGAATAGTACCAAGAATCAAAGAATTTGCTGATTTAGATACTCAAGTAAATTTAGCAATAAGTTTGCATGCTCCAAATCAAAGAATTAGAGAAACTTTAATGCCTATTAGTAAAGCGTATAAAATGAATGAATTAATGGATGCGGTTGATTATTATATTTCTAAAACTAATAGAAAAGTGACAATGGAATATATTTTATTAGAAGGAATTAATGATAGTATAGAAGACGCTAAGGAACTTGCTAGTCTTTTAAAAGGAAAACTAGTTTATGTGAACTTAATACCATATAATAGTACTAGTAGTAATTTTAAAAGAAGTTCTAAGGAAAGAATAAATGCTTTTTATGATGAACTAGTAAAAAATAAAATAAATGTTCAAATGAGAAGAGAGATGGGCAAAGGTATTAAAGGTGCCTGTGGACAATTAAAAGCGAGTCATGAAAGCAATAACATTAATTTATAAAAAATATTAATTTAAGTATAATTTTCTTTTAATGTAACATCTAATTTACAATGAAGAAAAGTAATGACTTTAAAATCAAAAGTTTTTATGATATACTTAAATCAAATAAAATAAATATAATAATAAGAAAGAGATAGGTAGTAATTAGATACTACCTCTTAGTAATCAATACAAAAAGAAGGTGAAAAATGAAAACTTGTTATCAAACTGATCCAGGAAAAGTAAGAAGTCATAATGAAGATTCAGTTACAATCGTAAAAAATCTTAAAGGTGAATATTTACTTGTAGTTGCTGATGGTATGGGAGGACATAAAGCTGGTGAAATAGCTAGTTCTCTTGTAGTAACAGAACTTGGAAAACGTTTTAGTGAACTATCTAGTATAGGAACTAAAGAAGATGCAGTTATATGGTTAAAAGAAATAATAGATGAAATAAATGTAAAGATACTTAAATATGCAGAAGAACACATTGACGCAAATGGTCTAGGGACAACTTGTGTGTGTTCAATCCTAACAGATGATTTCTTACTATTTGGTAACGTTGGCGATTCAAGTGGCTTCGTAGAGAAAAAAGGAAAGCTTTATAAAGTAACAAAAGATCATACACTTGTAAATATATTACTTGAAAACGGAGAACTTACTGAAGAAGAAGCAAAAAATCATCCTCAAAAAAATGTTCTTATGAAAGCACTTGGTGCTGCTGAAATAATAGATATGGACATTTTTGATGTTGAAAGAACTGTTGATGGAATATTCCTATGTAGTGATGGACTTACTAACATGTTAACAGTTGAACAAATAGAAAAAGTTCTAAATGATAATGAACTTGAAATAGAAGAAAAAGTGGATAAATTAATAATGAAAGCGAATACTCGTGGGGGCAATGATAATATTACAATAGCTTATATGAGAATGAGTGGTGAATAGTGTGATAGTTAAAGGTACTAAAATAAATGATAGATACCAAATTATAAAGACCCTTGGTGAGGGTGGTATGGCTAATGTTTATTTAGCTCATGATACTTATTTGGATAGAAATGTTGCAGTTAAAGTACTTCGTGGAGATCTTGCTAATGATGAAAAGTTTGTAAGAAGATTTCAAAGAGAAGCATTATCTGCTACAAGTCTTTCACATCCAAATATAGTTGAAATATATGATGTTGGTGAAGACGATGGTCAATATTATATAGTAATGGAATATGTTGATGGTAAAACATTAAAACAAGTGTTAAAACAAAGAGGACATTTATCAGTAACAGAAGTAATTGATATAATGCTACAAGTTACAGATGGTATGGCACATGCACATGATGCTTATATTATTCATAGGGATATAAAGCCTCAAAATATAATGATTTTATCAAATGGGATGATTAAGATAACTGATTTTGGAGTAGCAATAGCGTTAAATTCTACTCAACTTACACAAACAAATTCAGTTATGGGAACAGTTCACTACATACCTCCAGAACAAGCAAATGGTAAAGGATCAACTATTAGAAGTGATATCTACTCAATGGGAATAATGATGTATGAGTTATTAACAGGTCTTCTTCCATATAAAGGAGATAATGCTGTTGAAATAGCACTTAAACATTTGAGAGAACCACTTCCAAGTGTAAGAAAATTTGACTCATCAATTCCACAATCTATTGAAAATGTAATAATAAAAGCAACAGCTAAGAATCCTAAAAATAGATATAAAGATGCAAGAGAGATGCATGATGATTTAAAAACTGCACTTGATGCTAGCAGAGTTGATGAAAAAAGATATGTTTATCCATATCCAGAAAACGACTTAGAAGAAACAAAAGCACTTGATAAAGAAGTAGAAGCAATCAAAGATGCAACAAAAACTAAAAAAGTAGAAAAAGTCAAAGATGACACCGATGAAGATGAAATTGAAGATAAAAAACAAAATAGAACTTTAATAATAATATTAAGTATATTTGTTGGGCTTGTATTATTATTAACTGTTGGACTTACAATACTTCTTCATGATGATAATAAAGAAGCAATTATACCTGATGTTGCGAATAGGAGCGTTCAAGTTGCTACTAAGATGTTAAATGATGCTGGATTTGATATAGCAAAAGATTATAAATATATTGCAAGTGATGTTGTAAAAGAGGGAGATGTAGTTAAAACTAGTCCTGAAATTGGTAGTAATAATAAGTTACCAAAAGAAGTAATTCTATATATATCTAGTGGTGAAGCTGCATATGTAATGGAAGATTTCACTGGTGAAAATTATTTAATTGCTCAAGGTAAAATTGAAGCAAAATGTCAGTGTAATGTCGAAATAGTTGCTGAGGCTGTTGATGAATCTAAGAAGCCAAAAGAAGATACAGTACTTAAGACTGAACCTGCTGCTGGTGATAAAAGTAAACTTGGTAGTCCTGTTAAGATATATATTCCAAAAGTAGAATATAAATATCCAGACTTTACAAAAGGATATACTATTGCTAAAATAGAAGAATTCGCAGAAAAACATGAATTAAAACTTGAGATAAAATATCAAGAAACAACTTCAGCAGCAGAAGGTACAATATTAAAGCAAAGTAGAGCGGCTTCTTCACTTGTAACACCTGGAGCTAGTCTTGTAATAACAGTTGCAAGAGCACCAGAAGTAGAAGAACCAACTACAGAGCCAACAAAAGTTCCAACTGAAGGAGACAATACAGGGGAGTAATATGAAAGGTAAAATTATATGTATTAACAAATTTATACATAGAGTATTATTAGAAAATAATACGATAATTGATACACGAACTAGAGGAAAATTAAGAAATATGAAAGTAGTTCCAGTAGTTGGTGATAATGTTATAGTTGATGTTAATACAAAGACAATAGAAAAAGTAGAACTAAGAAAAAACTACCTGGAAAGACCACTCATTGCTAATATAGATAAACTCTTAATAGTAATGAGTACATCAATTCCAGCTTTTTCTTCTTATTTAATTGATAAATTTTTACTTATTGCTTATAAAAATGAAATAGAGCCTATTATAGTTATTACAAAAACTGATATGATAACTATGAAAGAAAAAAGTGAAATAAAAAAATATATCAATTATTATAGAAAATTGAAAATTAAAATATATGTTAATACTAGTGTTTCTAAAATAAAAAAAGAGTTTGCTAATTCTGTAGTAGCACTTTGTGGTCAAACAGGAGCAGGAAAAAGTACACTATTAAATAAAATTGACGCATCTTTATCACTTAAAACAGGTGAAGTATCAACTTCTCTTGGTAGGGGTAAACATACAACTAGACTAGTTGAACTTTTAGAAGTAAATGATGGATTAATTGCTGATACTCCTGGATTTAGTTCACTCGAATTAACAATCCCTAAAAAAGAAATAAAAAAATATTATTATGATTTTAATAAACCATGTAAATATAGAAGTTGTCTTCATATAAAAGAAGACGGATGTTCTATAATTGAAGAAGTTAATAAAGGCAAAATACCAGAGTGGCGTTATCAAAATTATTTAAAATTTATGGAGGAAACAAAGGAATGAAAATAAATGTATCAATATTATCTAGTACAATAAAGCCTCAAGATATAGTAAAAGAATTAGATAATACAAATGCTGATGCTATACATATTGATATAATGGATGGCAAATTCGTAGAAAATAAAACTTGGACAATAGGTGAGATAACTAAAATAACAAAATATTCAAGTTTTCCTCTTGATGTACATTTGATGGTTAATAACCCTTCTAAATATATAGAAGACTATGCAATGCTTAATACGAATAACATAACATTTCATTATGAAGCAGTAGAAAATATAGATAAAATGATTAATGAAATAAAAGATTATGGATTAAAAGTAGGTATTGCTGTAAATCCTGATACTGATATTAAAAATATATTTCCTTATTTAGATAGAATAGATTTAGTACTTGTAATGAGTGTATATCCTGGTAAGAGTGGTCAAACATTTATAGAAACAACACCAAGTAAAATAAAAGAATTAAAAGAATATATTACTGAAAATGATTTAAAAACACAAATATCTGTAGATGGCGGAATAAATAATGAAACAGGTAAGTTGTGTAAAGATGCTGGTGCTGATATATTAGTATCTGCTTCGTATATACATAATGACATAAAACATAATATAGATATACTTAAAAATATATGATTTATTATTAAAGATTAGTTTTACTAATCTTTTTTATTTTTTTGAAAAAAGTTTTAAAAAAAAGAAGTGTTTTATAAAGTTTTCGCTAATAATAATAGTAGGGGGATAAGATGAAACAATATATTGTAAGACAAAATGGCTATAAAGATTGTGGTCCTTCATGTTTATTATCTGTAATGAAATATTATGGATTAGAAGCTTCGCATGAAGAAGTAACTATGAATCTAAAAACTACTAGAGAGGGTACAAATGCTTTTAATATCATTAATGGTTCTAGGTTATATGGATTTGATGGCTTTGCATCTCATTATAATTATGATGACATTATAAATAGTAAAGTGACATTACCAATAATATGTCATTGTAAGAAAGATAATTTTTTACATTTTATAGTGATATATAAAATTAATAAGAAGTCAATAATTGTGATGGATCCATCAAGCAGTATAACTAAAATCACTAAAGAACAATTTAGAGATATGTACTTGAATACTTCAATTGTTATTTATCCTGTTAAACAGGTATGTAATAGTTTCTCTAAAAATGAAAATATAATTAAGACTTATATTTGGTTGAACAGAAAAGAACTCTTTAAAATATTAATTATAAATATATTTATTATTTTGTTTGGAATATTACTTAATTATTATTCATATATAGTTATAGATTATATATTACCTAACTATGATTATAAAAAGCTAATCGTCTTTACAATTATCTTTATAATATCTTTAATAATTAAAACAATAATCTTATTTATTAATAATAAAATAGTTATTAATTTGAATAATAAATTATCAAAAGAATTAAATAATGATTTTATAAGAAAATTATTTTATCTCCCTTATCAATTCTTTAAGAATAAATCTTCCAGTGAAATTATATCAAGAATGAATGATTTTAAACTATTTTTAGATGTCCTATTAAATATTATTACCACAACTCTATCAAATATACTTTTAGTTTTAATAAGTTTAACATTACTTTTAATAATCAATTATAAATTGTTCTTTATATACTTAATTGAACTTATATTATATGCTTTTATTATTTTATTAAATAAAACTAAATTAAGAAATTTAAATGAAGAAGTTATGATTTATGAAGAAAAATATAATAAATCATTAAATGATAATATATGTAGCTATGAAATAAATAAAAATTTAAATTTAACAAACGACATTGTTAATCTCACTGAAATGAATTTTAACATTTATCATTTAAAAAAAACTAATTCCCTAAACAATCAAAATAAAGAAAACATTTTAAAAGATTTTGTTTCAGATTTTTCATATATATCATTTGTGTTTTTAGGTTGTATATTCATAAATAAAAATATTTTTACTTTAGGTAGTTTTGTATTATTTCAAGCTATAGTAATATATTTTATAAATCCTATAAAAACTATACTTGATTTAAGTGAATCAATTGATTATCTTAAAAACATTTATAAGAGAATAAATGATTTATTATTGATAAAAGATTCAAAAGATAGAGAAACAAATGAAATAATAGATGGCAATATAAGCATAAGAAATCTATCATACTCGCCAAACAATATAGATTTTATATTTAAAAATGTATCTTTTGATATAGTTAATAGAAGTAAATTTTTACTTTATGGAAGTAGTGGTAATGGTAAAAGTACTATTATGAAAATATTATTAAAATATTTAAAAGAATATAAAGGTGAAATTTATATAGGTGATTTAAACATTAAAGATATCAATAGTAATGTCATATCAAATAGTTTTACTTATGTATCACAAAATAACTATATAATTAATGATACATTAAAGAATAATATTATTTATCATAGAAATATTAGTAATGAAGAATATGAAAAAATGATTAATATTTGTAATTTAAATATACTTAGGAGTAGAAGTATTTTAAGAGATAATTATGTTATAGAGGATAATGGATTTAATATATCTGGAGGAGAAAAACAAAAAATATTATTAGCTAGAAGTTTACTTAAAAATAGTAATTATATCATTCTTGATGAAGCATTAAGTGAAGTATCTTTTGATGAAGAAAAAGAAATACTTGATAAGATATTTGAATCTTATAGTGATAAAACAATAATATATGTTTCACATAAAAAAGAAATAATAGATTTATTCAAAAAGAAATATAAATTAGAAAGGAGTTAGCATGATTATTGAATCAGAATTAAAAGAGATAAAGGGGGGAGTAAATTGGGTAATTGTTGGCGTTGGTGGTTCAATCATTTCATTCATTATTGGCCTCGTGGATGGGTATTTAAGGCCGTTAAAATGTAGAAAAAAATAATAGTAGGAGGAAAAATGTTAAAAGAAGAAGAACTAATTAAAATACAAGGTGGAGCAGTATCAGTTGGTACAATTATAAATGCAGTTGTTAAAGCAATTAGCTTATTAAATGAGTTAGGACAACAACTTGGTTCTGCTATAAGAAGAAAAAGAGATGGAAGAAAGTGTGCTTATTAAAGTATATGTGTAGAAGAAGGGGATAACTTCTCCTTCTTTTCAAAATAAAGGTAAATATGTACGGTAGCGACTATCGGAATTTACGTTTGTGGAGATGAAAGTCGATGAAGCAAAAAGACGATATAATTGTAAAAGTTCTGTGAAAATAGCCTTTCTTTGTTGACATTATAAATCTGGATAGTATAATCGTTATAGTTAGTTACCTAACTAAAGGAGTATCGCTATGGAAGAACAAAGTATAGGATCAGAAATTAAAAAGATTGATAATTTGATCATAAGAAAAATTATGTCTTATAGTAAGAACAATAGTTATATGTTGAGTCCAAGTCAAATGATGATTACACGCTTTTTATACAAAAATTCAGATAAAGTAGTTTATCAAAAAGACTTAGAAGGGGCTTTACCATTTAGAAAGTCAACAATATCTGGAATAATACAAACTATGATGAAAAATAATATTATAAGTACAGAATCTTCTAAAGATGATTTAAGAAGTAAAAGAATAATTCTTACTCCTTATGGTAAAAAAATAAATAAAGAAATAGAGAAAAATATTATTGAATTTGAAAAAGTTCTAAAAAATAATATTAAAGAAGATGATTTACGAGTATTTTTTAAAGTAACAAAACAAATACAAAATAATTTGAAGGGAGAAAATGATGATTAAATTATTCAAAAATCTTAAAAAGGAAGATTATTTATTAATTATATTATCGAGTCTATTTATTATATTCCAAGTATGGCTTGAACTTAAAATACCTGATTACATGAGTGAAATAACAAAACTTGTTCAAACAAGTGGCGCAACTAAAGATATTTTAAAAGAAGGCTTATACATGATATTATGTGCTTTTGCAAGTTTAGCTTCTTCATGTGTAGTAGGTTATATTATTGCTAATGTTGGAAGTAAGTTTTCTAAAAATATAAGAGAAAAATTATTTATTAAAGTACAAGAATTCGGCATGGCAGAAATAAAAAAATTCCAAACAAGTAGTCTTATAACTAGAACAACTAATGATGTTACAAATGTTGAAGCTATGTTAACATTGGGCTTACAAATGATGATAAAAGCACCTATAACAGCTGTATGGGCTATTGGAAAAATAATTAATAAAAGTTTTGAATGGACAGCTATTACAGGTGGAGCAGTATTAGTTCTATTAATAATGGTTATCGTACTTATGTTAATAGTTTTACCAAGATTCAAAATAGTTCAAAAACTAATTGATAATGTCAATGGACTTACTCGTGAAAATTTAAAAGGTATAAGAGTTATTAGAGCATTTAATGCAGATGAGATGGAAGAAAGTAAGTTTGAAAAAGTAAATAAAAAGCTTACGAACACTCAATTATTTAATCAAAAAGTAATGAGTATTATGTCTCCTATGATGTATTTAATTATGAATGGTGTTTCACTTGCTATATATTTCATGGGCAGTATACTTATAAGCAAAGCATTACTCGCAGATAAAATTACATTATTTAGTAATATGGTAGTTTTTAGTTCGTATGCTATGCAAGTAATTATGTCATTCTTGATGTTAGCGATGATATTTATAATGTATCCTAGAGCTTCTATTTCTGCTGATAGAATTAATGAAGTACTTAGTACAAAAACAAAAATCAAAAATGGCAAAGTTAAAAAATCAGAAGAAACAGGCACACTAGAATTTAAAAATGTTAGTTTTAAATATCCAGATTCAGATGAATCAGTTTTAGAAAATATATCATTTAAAGCAAATAAAGGTGAAACTATTGCTATTATAGGTTCAACTGGAAGTGGAAAAAGTACACTTGTTAACTTAATTCCAAGATTTTATGATGTTACAAGTGGTTCAATCTTAATTGATGGAATAGATGTAAAAGATTATGATTTAAATTCATTATATGATAGACTTGGCTATGTTCCACAAAAAGCAGTTATGTTTAATGGAACTATCAAATATAATGTTAGTTATGGTAAAAAATCTAATTATGAATTTACCGAAGACAAAATCAAAGAAGCAATAGATGTTGCACAAGCAAAAGAGTTTGTAGAAAAAATGCAAAAAAAATATGACTCAAATATTTCACAAGGAGGTACAAATGTATCTGGTGGTCAAAAGCAAAGATTATCAATCGCAAGAGCAATCGCAAGAGATCCGGAAATATATATATTTGATGATACATTTAGTGCTCTTGATTATAAAACAGATTATGTGCTTAGAAAAAAATTAAAAGAGTATACAAAAGATGCTACAAGTATAATTGTTGCTCAAAGAATAGGGACAATTAAAAATGCTGATAAGATAATTGTTTTAGATAAAGGTAAAACAGTTGGAATTGGAACACATAAAGAATTATTAAATAAATGCAAAGTATATAAAGAAATAGCATATTCACAACTATCAAAGGAGGAACTAGAAAATGAATAATGAAAACGAAGAAACTCCTAGAACAAGAATTCCAAGAGGACATGGACCAGGTGCATCATTTGAAAAACCAAAGAATTTTAAAGAAGCATTACTAAAGTTAAAAAAATATTTAAGTAAATTAATGCCGCTTATTATAGTAGCTGTACTACTATCAATGATAAGCAGTGTCTTATCAATTATTGGTCCAAATAAAATAAAAGATTTAACAAATGAAATTCAAGGTGGAATAGTAATTAATAAAGATAATTTAGAATTACTTACAAAGGATATATCAAGAGATATACAAGAGAATCTAATATTATCACAAGATTCATTAAAAGAGATAAGCATAGATGATCAAACAAAATATTATGAAATATTAAATACAATAACAAAAGAAAATACAATGGAAAAGGTAATAGAAATACCAGATTCAATAAAGTTATTGATATTTAAGAATACTACTATTGAAGGTATAAATATTACATCAAAAGATAAAGTAGAGTTGTTAAATATTATGAAAAATGTGGATATAAACGATCCTACAAAAATCTATAGTAAATTAGATACACTTTCAAGTAATATAAATGAATTAATTAAACCTAATATGAATAGAAATAAGATAAAAAATATAACAATCTTCTTAGTATGTTTATATTTACTTAGTGCATTATTTAGTTATATAGAAAATTATCTAATGGTAGTTGCATCAAACAATTTTGCTAAATCTTTAAGAACAAAAATATCACAAAAGATAAATAAATTACCATTAAGATATTTTGATAGCCATAGTTATGGTGATATTTTATCAAGAGTTACGAATGATGTAGATACTATAAATATGTCTCTTCAAAATAGTTTAGGTACATTTATTGGTGCAGTAGCTTTATTTATTGGTTGTGCAATAATGATGTTTACTACAAATGTAATAATGGCTATTGCATGTATCTTATCTTCAATATTTGGTTTTGCTTTTATGAGCTTTATATTAAAAAAATCTCAAAAATATTTTGTAAGAAGACAAACTGAACTTGGTAAGTTAAATGGTCATATTGAAGAAATATATAGTTCACACAATGTTGTTAAAGTATATAATGGAGAAACTGAATCACTAGAAAAATTCAATGAACTTAACAATAAAGTTTATGACTGCAATAGAAAGAGTCAATTTTTATCTGGTCTTATGCCACCAATGATGGGATTTATAGGCAATTTTAGTTATGTTGCAGTTTGTATAGTTGGATCTTTGCTTGTTTTAAAAGGTAATATTACATTTGGTGTAATAATTGCATTTATAATGTATGCTAGATTATTTACTAGTCCACTTTCACAAATTGCACAAAGTATGACTCAACTTCAAACAGCAGCAGCTGCATCTGAAAGAGTATTTGAATTTTTAGAAGAAGAGGAAATGACAGATGAAAGTACTTTAACAGGACTTCTTGATCCTAAAAAAGTAAAAGGTAATATTGATTTTGAACATGTTAAATTTGGATACACAAAAGATAGAAAAATTATAAAAGACTTTAATTGTCATGTAAAGCCTGGTGAAAAGATAGCTATAGTTGGACCTACTGGTGCTGGTAAAACAACAATAGTTAACTTACTTATGAAATTCTATGAAGTAAATAGTGGTGAAATAAAGATAGATAATATGCCTATAAGTAATCTTACAAGAGAAAATATTCATGATTTATTCATAATGGTTCTTCAGGATACATGGTTATTTGAAGGTACTATAAGGGACAATATTAAATTTAATAAAGATAATGTTACTGATGAAGAAATATGGAACGCTCTTAAAGTGGTAGGTGTAGATCATTTTGTAAAATCACTTCCTAAAACATTAGATTATAAACTTGGTGATAATGAATCAATATCTGCAGGACAAAAACAATTACTTACGATTGCAAGAGGTATGATAAAAGATTCACCATTCTTGATACTCGATGAGGCAACATCTTCTGTAGATACAAGAACAGAAGAATTAGTTCAAGAAGCAATGGATAAATTAACTGAAGGAAGAACTTCGTTTATAATCGCACATAGATTATCAACAATCAAAAATGCTGATTTAATTCTAGTAATGAAAGATGGAAATATAATTGAAACTGGAAATCATGATGAATTGATAAAGCAAAATGGATTTTATGCAGAACTTTATAATTCACAATTTCAAAACTAATAAATATTAAGCATTCAAGTTTAACAGCTTGAGTGCTTTTTAAATAAAAATCTATTGTTAAAAAAATCATTATATGTTACAATATTTAATAGGATAGAGGGGAAGTAAAATATGTTAGGAAAGATACTTACAATTAACAAAAATAGTGCGATTGTAGCTATTAATAAAGCAAATGGTGCCCAAATAACAGATTTAATAAATTTGCATGTAGTATTTGAAGATCAAAATAAAAAAATATTAGGTGAAATAGATTCAATTGAACAAGATACTATTAAAATAACTTTCTTAGGAGAATTAACTTCTAATGATTTTATTGGTGGCCTAATTAAAAAGCCCAGTTTAGATGCCAAAATAAGAATTATTAATCCAGAAGAATTAAAGATACTTACTGGAGTTGAAAATAGAAGCATAAGACTTGGAGTATCTCCTCTTTATAATGACTTTCCATTAAATGTAAGTATAGATGAGTTATTTAGTAATCATACTGCTATATTTGGTAATACAGGTAGTGGTAAAACATATGGTATATGTAGAATCATTCAAAATATATTTCCTAAAGGTCAAATAATTCCTTACAAAGCAAATCTTTTTATATTTGATTCATATGGTGAATATATAAATGCTTTTTCAAGGTTACAAGAGAATAATCCATTTTATTCATTTAAAGTAATTACAACTAATTTAAAAAAGAATTATGAAAAATTGAATATTCCTGTATGCCTATTAGAACTTGAAGATGTATTGAATTTACTTGAAGCAACAAATTTTTCACAAATTGCTATGGTAGATACTGCACTTACTTATGTAAAAATGTTTGCTAGAAATGATAAAGAAGCAATGGATTTCAAAAATCATATCTTGGCAAAAGCTATAACTTCAATAATGTATACTAATCAAACATCTTCAAAGATAAGAGATCAAATTTTTGAAATATTAAGTGAAACTAATACAGCTGAACTTTCTCTTGAAACAGAAGTTCCAGGAATTGGATTTACAAGACAATTTAGAAATTGTTTCGATATAGATAGTGAAGGAAGATTTGCTGAAAGAAAAATAATTAGTGATTATATAAAAGGATTTATTGATGAAGATAGAAAATGGAATTATGATAGTACTGGAGTAAGCTATTCATTACATGATCTTGAAGTAGCATTAAACTTTACATTATACAGTGAAAGATATTTACTTAATGAAGCAATGTATGATTCGGCAATGAGTTTAAAGGTTAAATTACATGATTTAGCAACAAGAAGTAATAGTTCATTCTTTACTAATGAAGGATATATTACATTAGATGAATATATAAAAAGAATTCAAATTAATGGAAATAAAAAGAGTCAAATCGTAAATTTTAATTTAGAAGATGTAGATGATAGATTTGCTCGTTCTATAGTTAAGATATTTGGAAGAATGTTTATGAAATATACAAAGGGACTTGCAGAAAGAGCATCTTTTCCAATACATATGATTTTAGAAGAAGCTCACCGTTATGTTTTAGAGGGTGATGATAAAAAATTATTTGGTTATAACATATTTGAAAGAATTGCTAAAGAAGGAAGAAAATATGGACTTTTACTTGATTTAATTACTCAAAGGCCAACTGATTTAAATGAAAATGTAATAAGTCAGTGTGCTAACTTCTTAATATTTAAAATAAATCATCCAGCTGATCTTGAATATATAGCTAAAAGTGTACCTAATATGAGTGAAGATGTAGTAGAAAAGCAAAAGACACTTCAATCTGGTACTTGTGTAGCATTTGGTAGAATATTCAAAATACCAATGATTGTGAAAATGGAAAAAGCAGACCCACCTCCAACTAGTGCTAACTGTGAGATATATAATAACTGGATGGTAAAATTAAAAGAACAATAGAATTATAAAATATATAGAAAGGAAGGATAATTATGTATGATTTTGGTACTCACTTTGAAGTTGATTTAACTAAAAGCAAAACACCATCATCAAATGTATTTAGAGGTAAAACATATAGAATAAGTATATTATCTGATGTTTTAATAAGATTTGAATACAGTGAAACAGGATCATTTAATGATTATCCTACTTTTTTTGCTAGTAATAGATCTTTTGGTAAACCAAAGATAACAGTAGAAGAAGATAACAATGTATTAATAATCAAAAATGATATATTTATTTTAGAGTATAATAAAGAGAAACCATTTATAGGCAGTAAGTTAATGCCTGATCAAAATTTAAAAGTAACTATTGCTGGTACTGAAAAAATATGGTATTTTAATCATCCAGAAGTTAAAAACTTTAAAGGAACAGCTTATAGTCTTGATGATACTAAAGGTAATATAGATTTTGAAAAAGGATTATTTAGTTTAGATGGATTTACAACATTTGATGACTCTAGAACTCCAATACTTGATGCTCATGGAAATGTTTTATCTCCAAACTATAAAAATATAGATACATATTTATTTATATATAATAATGATTTTGGTATAGGACTTCGTGATTATTTTAATCTTACGTCTTTACCACCATTAATACCAAGATATGCTTTAGGAGTATGGTGGAATAAAAATGAAGCATATGGTGAAAAAGATATACAAAATTTAGTTTATAATTTTAAGAAATATGATTTACCAATGTCAGTTCTTTTATTAAATGAATGCAATAGAACTAAAAATAATTATTCACCAATAAGTTTTTCTTTTGATAAAACTAAATTGCCAAATCCAAGAGGACTAAGTGAGTTCTTACATAAAAATAAAATATATCTAGGAAGCAATATTAAAACAGAAGGATTAATAAGTGTAGAAGAGGAAAGTTACTTAGAATTTCAAAAATATTACAATAAAGATTTAAATAAAAACATTCCACTTAATGTATATGATCCTAAATTAGTTGATTCATATTTAAAAGGAATAATTAATCCATTCTTAGATAAAGGTGTAGATTTCTTATGGATAGATGATAATAATAAAGAAAATACTCTTCGTAGTTTTACAATGAATTATTTTCTATATAAGAACTTTAATCTAAATAAAGCAAAAAGAAATTTTATAATATCAAGAAATTTTGGAATATGCCCTCATAAATATTCTGCTCTTTATTCAGGCGAAACTTTAATTAGTTGGAAAACATTAAAACTTCTTCCATTCTTTAATTCAACAGCCGCTAATATAGGTGTTTCTTGGTGGAGTCATGATATTGGTGGATACAAGGGTGGAACTGAAGATGCTGAATTATTCATGAGATATGTTCAACTTGGAGTATATAGTCCAATATTAAGACTTTCAAGTGATACAGGTAAATACTATAAAAGAGAGCCATGGAAATGGGATGCTAAAACCTATAAAATTGTTCATGATTATTTAAAAATAAGACATAGACTTATACCATATATATATAGTGAAGCTAAAAAGTATTCATCATTTGGTTCACCATTGATACAACCACTTTACTACAAATATCCAGAAACATATGATGAACCACTTTATAAAAATGAATTCTATTATGGTAGTGAATTATTCGTGTGTCCAATTACAACACCTAAAGATGAAATAATGAATAGAGTTGTACATAGAATATTCTTACCTAATGGAGTATGGTATGACTTTAAAACTGGTAAGAAATTTACTGGTGGTAATAGATATGTGACATTCTATAAAGATGAAGATTATCCAGTTTATGCTAAAACAGGAGCAATAATTCCACTTGCCAAATTAGATCCACAAAATATAAATGATACAAGTGCTCCTAAAACACTTGAAATACAAATATTTCCAGGAAGAAGTAACACATATAAAATGTATGAAGACGATGGAACTTCTTCAATGTATAAAGAAGGATATAGCTTTACAACTGAAATAAATTATTACTATAAAGAAGATGATTTTTCAGTATCAATTGAACCAATTGAAGGAAAACTTGGTATCATCCCTGAAAAACGAAACTACATTATAAGATTTAGAAATACAAAATTTACTGATGGAGTACAAGTGTTCCAAGATGAAGTAAATGTTAAATGTAAAAGATATACAGATGAAAATGACTTTGTTATTGAATTTAATGATATAAGCACTACAAGTAAAGTATTCGTATATTGTAAGGGTAAAGATATAGAAATTGACGCGAATAGAGTTATTAATGAAGACTTAGAAGGTATCATAACAGATTTAAAAATAAAAACATCACTAAAAGAAGAAATAGATAAAATAATATTTAGTGATTCAAATATCAAAGCAAAAAGAATTGCTATTAGGAAGTTAAGAAGAAAAGGATTACCATCAATTTTCATAAGAATGTTTATGAAGTTACTTGAATATATTGAAGAAGTATAGTATAATGAACCTATATTTCAGTGATGAAAAGAGTAGTAAATATATATTTATTTATAGAAAGTTAGTGGTTGATGTAAACTAATAATAAAATATATTGAACTTGCTTTTTTAGAAATAACGTTTATGCGCGTTAAGCAAATGAGAAATAGTTTAACTATAAAATAAGGTGGTACCACGGCAATAGTCGTCCTTTGATACCATCTTTTTTGTTTAGAAAATTATAGATATAAGGAGGAAAAAAATGGAAATATTAAAATTTATTGGTGATTTCTTGCTGATTTTTGCATTAGTATATATTGTATATAGTGTGTTTTTCAATAAGAAAAGAAAAGATTATAAAGATTTAAAAAAGAATGATGAAATAAAATTCTTCATAAGAAAATATGATTTAGATATGAGAAAGACTAAATATAAAAGTTTACTTAGAACACTTACATTTATTAATTCTTTCATTATATCATTAGAAACTACAATTGTACTTTATATTGAAAATTATATTGTGAAGATAATAGTGTGTTTTATATCATCAATAATTTTACTATATGTTTTATATACAATAACAGGTAATTATTATAAGAAGAAGGAGAATGAAGAAGATGTATGATTTTAAGAAAATAGAAGATAAATGGAAAAAATATTGGGAAAGTCATGATTGTTTTAAAACTGATACTAGTGATTTTAGTAAACCAAAGTATTATGCTTTAGATATGTTTCCTTATCCTAGTGGAGTAGGACTTCATGCAGGACATCCTGAAGGGTATACTGCTACTGACATTATTTCAAGAATGAAAAGAATGCAAGGATATAATGTACTTCATCCAATGGGATGGGATGCTTTTGGGCTACCAGCAGAACAATATGCTATACAAACAGGAAATCATCCGGGAAATTTTACTGAAAAGAATATTGAAACATTTAAAGGTCAACTTAAAAATATAGGTCTTTCATATGATTGGTCTAAAGAAATATCTACATGTGATCCTAAATTCTATAAATGGACACAATGGATATTTAAAAGATTATTTGAAGATGGACTTGCTAAAAAAGTTGATATGCCAGTAAATTGGTGTGAAGAACTTGGTACTGTTCTTGCTAATGATGAGGTAATTGATGGTAAAAGTGAAAGAGGTGGATATCCTGTTGTTCGTAAAAATATGAGTCAATGGGTTATTAATATTACAAAATATGCTGATAGATTACTAGAAGGACTTGATGAAATAGATTGGCCAGAGGGTACAAAAGAAATACAAAGATATTGGATAGGTAAAAGTATTGGTGCTGAAGTTAATTTCAAAGTAAAAAATACTGATTATGATTTTACTGTATTTACTACAAGATGTGATACATTATTTGGTGCAACATATACAGTATTATCACCAGAACATCCACTTGTTAAAGAAATAACAACAGAGTCACAAAAGGAAGAAGTAGAAAAATATATAAATGAATGTAAAAGTAAAAGTGAACTTGAAAGAACAGGTTCTAATGCTGGAAAAACAGGTGTATTCACAGGTGCTTATGCTATAAATCCAGTTAATAATAAAGAAATACCAATATGGATAAGTGATTATGTGTTAATGTCTTATGGAACTGGTGCTATTATGGCTGTACCTGCTCATGATACAAGAGATTTTGAGTTTGCTACTAAGTTTAATATTCCAATAATACAAGTATTAGAAGAAGTAACAGGTAAAGAACAAGAAAATGAAAAACAAAAGAAATCAATAGTTGCAATACTTTATGATAAGATTGAAGACAAATATTTAACTATTAACTGGCATTCAAAAGGTGGAAGATTATTTGTAGGTGGAACTATAAAAAATAATGAAACAGATGTTGAATGTGCGATAAGAGAAATAAAAGAAGAAACTGGTTATACTGATTTTACTCTTAAAGAGGTTGGATTTAAAATAAACCATCATTATTATGCTTACAACAAAGATACTTACTTTGAGATAGAAGCAACACCATTATTATTTGAATTAAATTCAAGTAAGCAAGATAAACAAAATTTGGATGAAGATGAAGTTTTTGATATAGAGTGGGTAACTAAAGATATTATAGAAAAAGAGATAAAAGATGAATTACATAAAAAAACGTATGAATATGTAACTTGTCCTGATGCTATGACTAATGATGGAATCCATATTAATTCAGGATTTTTAGATGGCCTTAATAAAGAAGATGCAATTAATACAATGATTAATTGGCTTCATGAACATAATTGTGGTAAAAAGAAAGTTAATTATAGATTAAGAGATTGGATATTCGCAAGACAAAGATATTGGGGAGAACCTATACCTGTTGTTGAACTAGAAGATGGAGAATACATTGCTCTTAAGGATAGCGAGCTTCCACTTATACTACCTGAACTTGAAGATTATGCTCCAGGTAAAGATGGAACAGCTCCACTTAATAAAAAAACTGATTGGGTAAACATAGAAATAGATGGTAAAAAAGGTAAAAGAGAAACATCAACTATGCCAGGAAGTGCTGGATCTAGTTGGTACTTCTTAAGATATATTGATCCAAATAATGATGAATGTTTAGCAGATTATAAATTATTAGAGCATTGGATGCCAGTAGATCTATATATTGGTGGTCCAGAACACGCCACAGGACACTTATTATATTCAAGAATGTGGAATAATTATTTATATGATAAAAAAGTAGTACCAGTAAAAGAACCATTCAAAAAACTTGTTCATCAGGGAATGATACTTGGTGCTAATGGAATAAAGATGGGTAAAAGGTATCCAGAGTTTGTAGTAAATCCTAATGATGTGGTAAATGAATATGGTGCAGATACTTTAAGATTATACGAAATGTTCATGGGACCACTTGAAGCAGATAAGCCATGGAATAATGAAGGTGTAGTTGGAAGCAAAAGATTTTTAGAAAGAGTTTATAGACAACTTATTGAAAGTGATAAAGTAAAAGATAAAGAAAATAAAAATTTAGAACAACTATATCACATCACAGTTAAAAAAGTAACAGAGGACTATGAAAATTTAAAATTCAATACAGCAATAAGTAGTCTTATGATATTTATGAATGCAGTAAGTAAAGAAGAATACATAAGTAAAGAATATGCAGTTGGATTTATAAAACTTCTTTATCCAATCGCGCCATTTATATGCGAAGAAATGTATTTAATAATAGATGGCTCACTTGATACATTAACATATGCACCATGGCCAACATATAATGAAGAATTAACTAAGTTAGATACAGTTACTATTGCGGTAAGTGTTAATGGTAAATTAAGAGCGACATTTGAAGCTGAAAAAGATTTAGAAAAGGATGAAATACTAAAACTTGCTCATCAAGAAGAAAATGTCATTAGACATTTAGAAGGACACGAAATCATAAAAGAAATTGTTGTTCCAAATAAAATAGTTAACATAGTTATAAAATAAGCAGCATAAAAAGTGCTGCTTTTATCATTTGAAAACATATTTAATATATGTTATCATAAGTAATGAAATAGTGGTGAAAATATGAATGATAGTTTAGATAAATATTGGGATAATATTCATAAAGAATACATTTCTACTTATGATGGATGGTTCAATAAATATATAAATTTATTACATAAAGATGATAATATTGTTGAACTTGGTTGTGGAAGGGCATATACAAGTAAATACCTAATTGATAATGGATTTAAAAATATAATTGCTTGTGATTTTTCAAAAGAAGTATTGAATATTGTGAACAATGAAAATCCAAATATAAAAACAATGCTTTTTGATATGAGTGATGGACTACCTTTTAATGATAATTCAAAAAATATAATAGTTGCTGATCTTTGTTTACATTACTTTGATTTATCAAAAACAAAATATATTTTTAGTGAAATATATAGAGTATTAAAAGAAAACGGATATTTAATCGCAAGAGTTAATTCATTTAATGATATACAAATACCACTTAAATCAAAAAAAATAGAAAAGCATTATTATTATGATGGTAAATTTTATAAGAGATTCTTCGATAAAAATGATTTAGAAGAACTATTTAAAGATTTTAAAATATACAATTTAGAAGAAAAGAAAATGGATAGATATGAACATCCTAAAATATTATGGGAATTTTGTGTAGAAAAAAAGAAATAATGGTGTTAAGAAAAGATAGATTGTTTGCATTTTATGTAAAAAATATGTATAATTAAATAGAGGTGTATAATATGATAGGATTTTATGATTATACAGTATTACTAACGTATATGGGATTTATATTTGGTATGTCTGGTATAATTTTAGCAATAAATGGACAAATATTTCCAGCAATAATATGTTTAATGTTTAGTGGACTTTGTGATATGTTTGATGGAAGAGTAGCAAGAACTAAAAAGAAAAGAACAACTGAAGAAAGACAATTTGGAATACAACTTGATAGTTTATCTGATTTAGTTTGTTTTGGTGTATTACCTTCAATAATTGGATATAATTTAGCATTAAATGATGCTTGGTTAACTTTTGACTATAAGTATTTACTTCCAATAATGATATTATTTCCACTTGCAGCACTTATAAGACTTGCTTATTTTAATGTACTTGAAATAACAAGAAATAGTAGTAAACCAGTAAAAGAATATACAGGCTTACCAGTAACGTCATCAGCATTAATATTTCCATTTTTATATATATTTAGAAAAATGATAGGCAAATATTTTCCACTTGCATATGCTGGGGTAATGTTACTAGTTGGTATACTTTTTATATCAAAGATTAAAATTAAAAAACCAAGTCTAAAAGTTATGATATTATTTATATTAATAGGGGTAATTGAGATATTATTTATTATCGCGACTAGGTTATTATGATATACAAAGTAAAATCAAGAGAAACGAATAAAATAGATGAACTTAGTTCAGGTATAGCATTATCATTTTTATATAATACCTTACTTGGAAGATTAATTCTAAAAATACTTACTATGAAATTTATTACTGATTTAGGTGGACTTTATATGAATAGTAAGCTATCTAAGCATAAAATAAAAAGATTTATAAAAAAAAATAATATCAAAATAACTGACTATGAAAAAACAAATTATAATTCATTTAATGATTTCTTTAAAAGAAAAATTATATCAGTAAAAAGACCAATAGATATGAATAAAGATGTATTTATTTCACCATGTGATAGTAAATTATCAGTATATAAAATTATTAATGATTTAACACTTAATATAAAAGATTCATACTATACAATTAACACATTAGTTGATAAAAATATAATGAAACAATATAAAAATGGATATGCTTTAGTATTTAGATTATCACCAAATGATTACCATAGATATTGTTATATAGATTCTGGATATCAAGAAACTAATACTAAAATAAAGGGTATATTTCATACAGTACAACCAATATCATTAAAGCATTACAATTTCTTTAAAACTAATAGTAGGGAGTGGACTATATTACATACTAAAAACTTTGGTGATGTAATACAAGTTGAAGTAGGAGCTTTAATGATAGGAAAAATAACTAATGAACATGAGAATAATAATTTCAAGAAAGGGGAAGAAAAGGGTTATTTTGAATTTGGTGGTTCAACAATAGTATTACTTGTTAAAGAAAATGTAGTAAATATTGATAAAGATATATTAGATAATACAAGTAATAATATTGAAACATATGTTAAATATGGAGAAAAAATAGGTAAAAAAAATACTTAGTTTAAAAAGTTTTCTAAGTATTTTTTATATGCCTTTTTAGCACTAGATTCTTCTTTCTTATATTTAAGATTATGTTCCTTACATATTTTATTAAGTAAATAATCAGTAAAATATGGATTACGTATAAGTAATGGACCAATTATATGAGTAGCATAAACATTCTTATAGTGATATCCATCACCATCGCTTTCATAATCATTTGAGTATTCTTTATTTACTTTAAATAGTGGACTCTTTATGTCATAAACTAAATCACATCTATTTTGAAATCCAATTATCTTTTCTTTTATATATTCAGAAGTTCCAACAACCTCACCAACAATTCTATATCCAGAAGCATTACTAAATATCTTTTCGTTTATAAGTTTAGTATGATAAGCAAATATATCAAGAGCATCCATCTTTTCATCATTATTAATAATATATTTACCAAATAAATCCATAGAGTTACCAGTAAGTATTAAATAACCATTATTTTCAATATATTTCTTTATATCATTTTTTCTTTTCATGATATCACTAAGTGCAAGAAATAAATTATCTTCACTGCCAGATCCAATATAAACAATATCATATTTATCAAAATTAATTTGTTCATTAATACTTCTAAAGTCAATATTTACTTTAATTCCATTACGTTTAAGTTCATTATGTAAACATCTAGTATTAGCATTCTCTCCATATAAATTAAGAAGATCATAATATAAATGTAAAATATTAATCATTATTATTTTCCTCCTTTATAATCTTTTTAAGTTCAATTTCTTTATCAAAACAAACCATAGAGAATATCTTACCAGTTGTCTTATTCTTAAGTATTTCACTTAATTTACTAATGTCATCTACAAGTATAATTTTATCTTTATTAATACCTGCATATTCCATTCTAACATTCATGTCATAACAGAATTTACCAATTAGAACAATATTTTTAATTGAAGCATCATTTAAACTTTCAAAATCAATATCCCATATCCATGATATATCATTTTCTTTATATCTACGACTTGAAGAATCAAATCCAAGTATAATAGTTTTATCACCATCTTGATGTAATATATAATCAAGTGATTGTTTATAACTTAAATTATTTTCATTTTTACTTACTAGCATTTGCCATTTTCTATTATCAAAGTCATATATTTCAAGTCTTTTAGTTTTAATATTTTCATCATTAATAACCTTTAAAATATCTTCATCTTTAAGACCGATTGATTTAGATAACGCATAACATCCAGTAACAAAATAAACTGTATATAGAAAGTTAGATGGTAAATTTACTTCGTTATCATTAATCTTTATCTTTTTATTGTCTACATCAATATCAGTAGCAAAATAATCTGGCTTACCACGATTAAAATGATATTTAGGACAATTATATGAACCAATATGTCCATATTGATAATAATCATATTCAAGTTTAGAATGACATATAGGGCAGTAAGCAGCATCTAAATTATTAAGATTACTTTTACGAGAATAATTATTTTTATCAATTCCATAAGTAATAATTTCTCCTTTATGATTAATTCTAATTCTATTTACAAAAGGATCATCAACATTTATTACAAGATTAGTTCCGTTTGGTATTGCCTCTTTAATCGCATTATATATATTTTCAGGATGAGCATTTCTAGGTGGTTGATCTCTAGTTATATTAGTTATCATTAAATGAGTAGGGGTAATATATTCAAAAACATATTTCATAAATTTCTCATCTAATTCCATAAGTAATACATCTGATTTAAGTTTACCAGTTAGTCTAGAATTATTAAGTACAAGAGAAGCAATTCCATCAATAGTGTTACTTCCTTCTTTATTATAAACTACTTTATAATTATTTTTAGTAAGTATGTTATACATAAGTTCAGTAGAAGAACTTTTACCACTAGAACCAGTTATACCAATTACATATTTAGGTAGTTTAATTTTCTTTAGAATATTTTTATCAAGCTTTCTAGCAACTCGTCCTCCTATAACACTACCAGCATGACCAGTTAGTTTACTTAGTTTATTTGTTAATTTACATGAAAGTATTACAATAAATTTCCACATTTTAATCACCTAAATATATTATATAACATTTTTATGAATTTATAAATATCTACTTGAAAAACATGAACCCTTGTGTTACAATCAATGTATTGTTGATGGCTCATTGGTGAAATGGTTAACACATCGCCCTCTCAAGGCGACATTCAAGGGTTCAAATCCCTTATGAGTCACCAATTTTTTTATTTGAACTATTATTTTATGGGAAATTTTAAGATAGTTTTATTATAATTAGAGTGTAAAATAATGAATAATTATTTACATAATATCAATTGATATGATAATATATAAATAGTGAAGTACCTAACCCCTGTGATTGGGCGTCACAATGTTTTTTTTGTTAAGCCTAACTACAAAAGTAAGTTAGGCATTTTTATTAACCAAAAATGATTAATAAAATTATTATAATAAGCAAAACGGCTATTAATAAGTCTTTCTTACTCATATAATACCACCTCCATTAGATTCCCCTGAAAAGAGAGAACAATAATGATTGTGGCGCCCAACCTAGGTACTTCGGTAATAGGTTAACATATATGAAAATATAATGCAAAAAGGTAAAATTCAATTTTTAATTTTGAAAATTCAATTTTTCTATATAGATTTATTAAATATTGATAGAGTATTTTATGAATAATTAAATTTTTCTTATTTACAACGTGTAAAAATTAAAATTCACTAAAAATAAAAAAATTTAAATAATACTGAAATATGTATTATTTTTTTTATGTTGTTAACAATAATATTAGGTGGATTATGAATAAAAAAGAATATAAAAAGATAGTGGAAAAAAATATTGAAAAAGAAAGTCCTACTAAAAATGTTTTAATAGCATTTATAAGTGGTGGATTTGCTGGATTATTTGCTGAACTTATAACTAACTATTATATAGGATGGTTGAATCTTTATATAAGTGATGCTTATTTAATGACATTTATAACATTTGTAACAATTGGTTCTATTTTAACAGGATTTGGAATATTTGATAAAGTATTATCAGTAGTTAAATGTGGACTTATAGTGCCAGCTAGTGGATTTGCGAATACTATGACAAGTTCTGCGATGGATACAAGAAGTGAAGGATTCATAAAAGGAATAGGTGCGAGTATATTTAAACTTGCTGGAAGTATAATTCTTTATGGCGTTATATTTGGAATAATATTTGGGTATATAAGGAGTGTAGTATTATGACAAAATATTATGATAACGTTTATATTAATAATAAATATTCACTTTTAGGATCAACAAGATATGATCCAATTGTTAAAAGTAATGTTGATAATTGTATTAATGATTATTATATAGGTCAAAAGACAATTGAACTTGCTGAAAGTAAATATCAAGAAATAACAATAGAAGGTTTACTTAAAAAAAGTAAACTAAAAGAAAAAAATATAGAATTATTAATATCAAGTGATCTTCAAAATCAAAATCTATGTTCTACATTGGGAGCATCTAAATTTAAAATACCTTATCTTGGTATATATAGTGCTTGTGCTGGATTTACTGAAGGACTTATTGTTGCTTCTTCTTTATCTAAGAATGCGATTGTTACAGTTTCTTCTCATAATCTTGTAAGTGAAAAACAATTTAGATTTCCAGTTGAATATGGAGCACTTAGAAAAATGGTTAATACATGCACATCTACTGGAAGCATAAGTGTTCTTGTGTCAAATAATGAATCTAATATAAGAATAGAGTCATCAACAATAGGTAGGGTAATTACTATGGGTCATACTGATTCTAATGATATGGGAAGTGCGATGGCACCTTCATGTGCTGAAACTTTACATGATCATTTGAAAGATACAGGTAGAAATCCAAATTATTATGATTTAGTTCTTACTGGTGATCTTGGAATTTATGGATTAAAAATTATGAAAGAATATTACAAAAAGAAATATAAAGTGGATTTATCAAATGTTAATATAATTGATTCAGGTAGTATGTATTTTACAAAAGAAAATATATATGCTGGAGCTAGTGGTCCATTATGTTTACCTCTTATATTCTTTGATTATATCTTACCAATGAAAAAGTATAATAAAATATTATTAATCGCAACAGGTTCGCTTCATTCAGTATTAAGTTCTAATTTAAAACTTGAAATGCCGGGAGTAAGTCACATAGTTAGTGTGGAGGTGAAATATTGACATATATATTATCATTCTTATTTTGTGGAATAGTTTGTGCTATTTCTCAATATGTACTAGAAAAAACTAAATGGACACCAGGACATATGAATACTTTACTTGTTATAGTTGGATGCATTTTATCAGGATTTGGACTTTATGATATTTTGCTAAAAGTTTTTCATGCAGGAGCAAGTATACCAATCATTAATTTTGGACATTTACTTGTTACTGGCGCAAGTGAAGGATATTTGGTGGATGGCTTTATAGGACTTTTTAAGGGCGTACTTGTTAATGCTAGTGCTGGAATAAGTTATACGATATTAATATCTTTTATAGTAAGTTTATTATTTAAGGTTAAAAACTAAAAAAGGAATGACATTTCCTTCTTTTTTTGTTATAATTTTTTTAGGAATAAAAAGGATAGTGGTTAATATGGATAATACAAATAATGTAAATAATGGTGTGGGTAGTGAAAATAATGCACCTGTAAATAATGGAGTATCAGTACCAAATACACAACCTGAAGTGATTAATTCAAATACACAACAAGTGGTAGGACAAACATCAGTTCTAGAAGGGGTACAAACAAATACGCCACAAACAGCTCAACCAGTACAATCAGTTCAACCACAAACAGTGGCAGCACCAACAGTGCAACCAACACCTGAAACTCCAATGCCTGAAATGCCTGCTATGCCAGAAGTTGCGCCAATGGAAGCAGCACCAATGGAAGAACAAGTAATCTCAACACATAAAAAGAAAACTAGTAATTTAATTATGTATATACTTGTAATAATACTTATATTATTTGTTGTGTTTATTGATCCAATAAAAGAATTTATAACTGATAAAATAATTGATTTTAAACCTAATAATCCTAATACATCTGAAAATTTGATAAGTGGATTTTTAAAATTAGAAGAGAAGAGTGGATACATAAAAGTTAATAATATTAAATATTATAATGTTAAAAAAAGTAATGAAACAAATATTATATTAAATTATGAACCATATAAAAATTCTTCTAATATAGAAAAAGAAGGTATATATATTGAATTATATAATGCTGATAAAGAAATACTTAGTAAGACATTATTTAATCCATCAAAGATAGAAAAAGAAGTTGTAAGAACATTCACTTTTGAAGTAACAAATGATGTATATACTGATGCTTTTTATGCTCTTGTTAAAACTTATACTGATGAGGAATTAAAGTCTACAAAAACATTAACATGTAAATATACAGTTAATAATGACAATATTACTTTAAATTATGTTAATACATATGAATTTATTAATAATTCTCTTACTAAATATAATGTAAATAAAACTTTCTCATATAAAGAAGATAATACTGAATCTAATAAATATAAAAATGAACTTAAAAGTGAATACTTGAATATAAATGATTTTAATATAAAGAGTGAATATAATGATACTTCTCTTAAATATAGTATTGATTTATCAAATGAAATAAAAGATTTTAGACCACTATATAAAAAAGATACAATAATAACAATAGTTAAAAATAAAGAAAAATTAAAGAAATGGAAATGTGAATAATGGATAATTTATTAATAGGGGATTTTGAAGGTCCACTTGATTTACTACTTCATTTAATAAAGAAATCAAAAATGGAAATATTTGATATAGAAATATCAAAAATAACTGAAGAATATATTAATTATATTAATTCTATGGCTGAACTTAATCTTGATATAGCAAGTGAATATTTAGTTATGGCAAGTGAACTTGTAGAAATGAAAAGTAAGAAACTTCTTCCTACTCATGAAGAAAAAGAGGATGAAGAAGATATTAATCCTGAAGAAGAACTTAAGAAAAGACTTATTGAATATAAGAAATATAAAGAAAGTACTGAAGTATTTAGAGCACTTGAAGAAAAAAGAAGTAATTATTTTACTAAAGCACCTGAAAGTATGAAAAAGTATTCAGTAGAAACATTAGAAAATGATGGTAATGTAAGTTTATTTGATTTACTTGATGCATTTCAAAAGATGTTAGAAAGAAGAGAAACAAGTAAGCCAATGAATACTAAGATAGCTAGAAAAGAAATGTCTGTAAAAGAAAGAGTTGTTAAGATAAGAGAAATATTAAAAACCAAAAAGAAACTAGCTTTCGAAGAATTATTTGATGATTTTAGTAAACCTTATGTTGTTGTTACATTTTTATCTATTCTTGAAATGGTAAAGGGAAGAGAAATAAATATTAAACAAGATGGTAATTTTGGAGAAATATACTTAGAAAGAGTTGATTAGCATGAATTATAAAGCAATTGTAGAAGGCCTATTATTTGTAGTAGGTGATGAAGGTATTACAGTTGAAGAATTAAGAAAAATATTAGAACTTGATAATGAAACATTAAAGCAAATATTTTTAGAATTGAAAAGAGATTATGATAAGCCTGATAGAGGACTTAGAATATCATATTTAGGTAATGCATTTAAGCTAACTACTAAAGAAGAACATAAAGAGTTTTATGAAAAATTAGTTGTTGATACTAAAAATAAAACGTTATCTAATGCATCTTTAGAAGTACTTGCAGTAATTGCATATAATGAACCAATAACAAGACTTAAAATAGATGAAATAAGAGGAGTAAATAGTTCACAAATAGTAAGAAGATTACTTGCAAGAGGATTTATAAAAATATGTGGTAAAGATGATTCAATTGGAAAACCAAATCTATATAAAACAACAAATGAATTTCTTGATTACTTTGGATTATCTTCAAAAAAAGATTTACCTGAAATAATAAATAAAAATATAGAAAAAGATGATAATGAAGATTTATACGATTCAACATATAAAGAAAACAATTAGAACTAACTAATTGCTTTTTATTTTAGATAACTTCTTATAAGTATACTATCTTCTTCAGTGAATCTATCAATTGTATCTATAAAATATTTATCACTTTTTTCATAACCAAAAATATATTTAAAATAGTCTTTCTTATCACCATCAAAGAATTCAATAATATCACTTTGTTCAATACTATTAAGTTCAAATGGTAAGATAACTCTCATATTAATTAATATCGTAAAACATAATCTAGCAAGTCTTAAATAAGAAAGTTCAATATTATGATTAAAATTATCTTTAACACATATTTTATCAAGCATAACACTATCCATATCTATAACTCTGACAATACCATCTTTATATAAAAAGTTACCAGTATGAATATCAGGATAACATACACCAATTCTCTCTAAATACATAATTATTTGATATAGTTTTATTGCTATTTGTTTTCTATCACTAAAACTTAATGATTCATCCTCTATCAATCTAAATAGAGTAGAAAAATCTTTTAAATATTCCATTCCATATCCAACTATATTGCTACCATAAATAATTGAATATTTAGGAATAATGCATTCTTGTCTTTCTATTTCATCTAATGACAATATAGTTCTTTGTCTATCAAAACTTATTCTTTTATTGAATAGTTTGATAATATCACCATTATATAAATATAGTTCGCTCTCATTATGTATTCCATTAGGTATAATATGATCTTTCTTATATTCTTTTCTAAATTTTACAATGTTCATAATAATCACTTGAAAGTTATTATAGCATGTATATTTAATTTGTACTAGATAATTTTAATTTTGCTTGACTGCATTCTTCTAATATATTAGATAAAGTATCATATGGAATATCATATTCACTTTCAAGTCTATCTAATATTTCGCTATTATCCATATTTAAAAGAGTTAGTAATTTTTCAAGTATATCTTTAATATCATTACCTTTATGTGTAGAATTAAATGAATTAATATGTATTTTTAAATATTCAAATATAGAAACACTAGTTTTATTATCTAGTTCTTTATGAAATACATCTTGTATAGTTCTATTTAAATATAAAATAAATCTTATTACTTTATCATAATCATTATCAAGTGAAGAAACTTTAATACCATTAATTATCATATCATTACCACATATTATAAATCTTTTAGATAGATTCATAATATCTAACAATGAATAATTATCAAATGGATATGGTAGTAATTTAAGTCTCATTAGTTTTGAATAATATAGTATATCACTTTCGGTTATTTTATCTTGAACTCCTATAACATTGTAATCTCTATCAAGAAGAATATCTTTTCTTTTTTCTTTATTAGAGAGTATTATATGTTCTTCATGTGTAGTTGTATCTTTTTGGTCTACTCCATATTCTTTACATTTAAAAATAAAATTAAAATTGTTTGTCATAAATTCCTCCGTATATTTACTATATTATTCTAATATAATATTTATGTCAATAATAGACAAATGAATTTAATGTGATATAATTTAGGTATAAGGAGAAGATATGGTTAAAAAAGAATATTCAACGAAAGAGATTTTGTTAGGACTAAGGGAAGAGAGTAAAAGGGTAAAGAGTGAACTTGATAAGGCAACATCTATGCTTATTTATGATAAAAGCACATATAAAATTGAATCTTTAATTGATAGAGAAAACAGATTATATTTTAATGCTGTGTTAAATAGTAAAGATATTTCATATTTAAAAGCATTAAGACAAATTCTTAAAGGAAAATGTTCTGTTTCAACTGAAGTGGGTAAGTATAAAGGTGAGTATGAACTACTATGGCCAGATGGATTTCCAGTACGTATTGATGAACGTAAGAAAGAAGAATTTACAAAAGTATTAGATACTTTACTTAGAAGTACAAGTGAAAGAATGTTTGAAGATACTAGTCAGTATAGACTAAATAGAATATCATACTTACCATTAACTATAAGTATAGATAGTGCAGTTAATAATGTATTTCCATATAAATGTGTTTATGATGGTAATAGAGATATAATATTATTTAGTTCTCTTTATGAAGATATAAATTCAAGATTAATAAAAAGAATATTAGATGCAAATTATAAAAGTGAAATATTAAGTGATAAAGCAAGAAAAATAATTGAAGAAAGTGATATTGCAAAGAAAGATGTATCAATAGTTGATTTTAGTGAAAGTAGAAAAGATAGTGAATTTATAATAACTGAATATCCAAATAGTGTATCACTTACATTTAAAAAGAAAAAATGATATGAAATATTTAAAAGTAATATTTGATGATAAATCAAGATATAATTATCAATATAAAATAGATGAAGTTAATATAGCTAATAATTTTAATAAAGATGCTAAAAATCCTAAAGATATGGGTGGATTCAATTTTAGTAATGAAGAAAATATATTAAGATGGTTACATAATGGAAACTATATTTATGATGTAATTATACCAAATGATACTACAGTTATAGGTATAAAAGAGTGTGCTACTCCTGGAGGAGTATTTAGATCAAATAAAATAATTGTTACAAATAAAAGAAAAGTTACCGATGATATGGCTCTTGAATATTATAAGAAAGCAAAAATACCAGAAAGTGCTTTTCCAAAAGCACTATGTGCTGTATCACTTATGAACTATAAGAATACTGCTCTTAATATATTAAAAGATAAAGTTAATAAAGACAATATAGATTTCTATATAGAAGAATGGAATGACTTCATGAATAAAAAGGATAGAAATAATTCTAATGATACAGTTATCTTAATAAATAATGAATTACACAAAATAAAGGAACTAGAATAAATAAAACTAGTTCTTTTAATATTCTTGGATTAATTTATCAATTTCTTCTTTTGAAATAATACTATTATCATAAGATATATTTATTTTAATATTCCATAAATCAATATGATAATTTGTCTTAACTGATATAATTCCATCTTTTTCATATAAGTCTTCAATAAATCCCATTAAACAATATTCACAACATGCATCTTTAATAGTTGCTTCATATTTAGTTACATTATCTTTATATTTATTGAATCCAAGTAGAGAAGGTATTTCTTTATTAATATTATATATATCTAAAAATAAGTATATTTCTTTTAAAATAATTTTATCATCTATAATTTTATCATCGTAATTTATATTTACTTCAAGATAATTATCATTATTAATTTTAACATCATTAATACCTTTTAAACTTATTAAATAATCTTTAAGTTCATTATGATATGGTTTATCAATAATAAGTAATAATTTCATAATTATATCTTTCTTGTAAGAGTAATTCCTTCTTTAAATCCACATGGTTTAGAACACTTATAGTTAGGGAATGTACATCTTGCTCCATGAGTATATTTTTCTATATCATCATATAATGGACTTTCACTTTCTTTTAAGGCATCTCTATATTTAAGTAATGTATCTCTTGTTTGTCTCATTATCTCAAGTTGAGCAGCAGTACATAATCTTTCTTGACACTTTAATATGAAATTTTCATAGTTACCATTTTCATTTACAAGTACAAGTTCACCATTAGGAATAACATCTTTAACTGATTCAATATCGTGTAGCCATTCATTTACAAGTACAGGATCGTTTTCTAAAATTGGTGGAACAAAATATTCTTTTTCGTCTGTTCTTTCTATTTTATAATCAAGTGTTCTATGTCTTTGTGCTTGAGCAAGTCCAGCAAATGACATTTTATAATTAGTAGAATATACATCTCCAAAATAATCTTTTTTCTTATCAAGATTACTTCCAAATAGTGAGAAACTTCTATTTTTATCATTAGTCATAAGACCAGGTATTAATATATTAAGCTTGTCTAGTTCACTTAAGAATCCCTCCATGGAACTAGATAAATCTGATTTGAATTTGTCTTTAGATTCGCCATTTTCTTTAATATATTTTTCCATCCATGATGCGATATAATTTATTTGTCTAAGTGAAGTAGTGTAGATAAGAGTAGTAGGCATAAATACACTTACTAAGCTTCTAGCATTTTCTTGAGCAAGTGTTTGAATTTTAAAATCATTAAACACATTTCCATATTCATTTTTAATTTTTATTTTAAATATTTCTACCCATTTATTATAAAGTTCTTCTTCTTTTTCAGTAATAATAGAGCCTTCAGTTCTAATAACTGGTGTATATCTACCTGATTTTTCACTTGTTGTATATTCATGTTCATTATTAAGAGTCATTGCTAAAATTTTAGGTACTCCTTGTAAATTAAGGCTTAAATTAACATGACCAAACACACTATGATGACCATCATTAAGAGTCCTATTGGCTCTTTTAATAGTCTTTTTTTCATCTTCGTGCATTAAATGATCAAATCCTTCTTCGTCATAACAAACTCCAGCAATTTTACCTGATAATTTAATTGCTTCATCCTTATTAAAAGTACCATCTTCATTTAAATATTGACAATTAGGTAAAATGTCAATTTTGATATTTGTTTTTTTCATATATAATCCTCCTTAAAAAGTTTCCTCATTTTATTCTTTTCTATGAAAATTATAGCAAAAAAATATATATACTTCAATCTAAAAATTATTTTCAAAAACATTGATTTTATTTTAAAAAAACATATTTATATATTCTTCATGAACTATTTTAACAATACCAACATATTCAAAATTATAATTTACTATTAAAAGTTTTTCATTTAAATTAGAAGTAGAAAAGTAATGTTTAACATGTAATTTATAGTCTTTTTGGCCATCTATTATTGCACTCGTAATTTTATCATTTTTAGTCCATATTTGATGATAAAATTCTATTTCCAATACTTTTTTATTATCTCATTTTCTTTGATAGGTATAATGTAAAAATATGTTTTATGCCTCTTTTTATTAATTCTTTCAAAAATATCATCTAATTCTTTTAATTCTTCACTTATTACAAGTTCTTTAGTTTCTATTGTCATAACTCATCACTCATCCTTTCTTAAATAACAAAAAAACTAACTATTTCTAGTTAGTATTTATTACTTAAACTCGAAAAGTTCGAGTTTCCTGTCAATCTGGTGCAAGAAAAGGGAATCGAACCCTCAAGGTATTACTACCGGCAGATTTTGAGTCTGCTGCGTCTACCAATTCCGCCACTCTTGCATTACTCATCAATTATAACATAAAATATATTAAATAGCATAGTATTTATTATTAAAATTATGTTATAATCAAATTATGGTAGGAGGAAAATGATGAATAATAACCCAAATAACATAAATCAAATGAATCAAAATAATGGTACAGTAAATCAAAATGTTAATAATATAAATAATGCAGTACAATCAGGAATGCAAATGGGGGCAGTGAACCAAGTACACACACAAACGGGAACGCAACCTATGCAAGGACAAAATGTAATGCCTAATCAAAATATAGGTCAAATGCAAAATCCAAGTATGACAGGGGTCCCACCACAAAATGTTTTAAATTCACAATCTCAAAAGGTAGTTCAAATGCAAAATACGAGTCAGCAAAACCAACAAAATATTCCTCAAGGTCAAACTACTAATAGCCAACAAGGACAACAAAATAATATAGAAATGGTAGACTTAAGTAAAAAAACTGCTTCAGAAGACTTTAGTGATAAAACAATTAGCTTTATTGAAAAAGTAGTAAATACAAAAGATTTTACAAACACATTTACTAAAGAAGAGGTAGTACCATTTAGAATACTTGCGACAATGTGTTATGTACCATTTTTATTCTTATTACCATTACTTACTGGTAAATATAAAAAATCAAGATTCTTATATTTTCATATAAATCAAGGATTAAATATTACTCTTGCATGGTTCATAGTGTTCTTTTTTAATAAAGTGTTTAGATCATTGTTTACAACAACATATAGATACAGTAGTACAACACCTGGATGGGTAGATTTTATAAGTTATGTGCTTTATTGTATAATTATTACTATAACAGTAGTTGGTATGGTAAATACATTTAATGGTAAAAGTAAAAATACAAGTATAGTAGGTGGATTTAGATTTTTGAAATAGTGTTCTTCACTATTTTTTTTGTAAATAAATTGTCAGTTATGTTTAAATTTTATCTATGAAATGCTAAACTATAATAGGAGAGTGATTTATGAGAAATGTAGGAACAATAGTAAGAGGTATTAGAACACCTATCATAAAAGAAGGATGTGACCTTGCATCAATAGTTGTAGATTCAGTTATTAAAGCAAGTGAAACTGAAAACTTTGAATTTGAAGATAGAGATGTTATCGCTATCACTGAAGCAGTAGTTGGAATAAGTGAAGGAAACTTCGCAACACTAGACCAAATATCAAAAGATATTAAAAATAAACTTAATAATAGTGAACATATAGGAGTAGTATTTCCAATATTAAGTCGTAATAGGTTTGCAGTTCTTTTATCATCAATAGCGAAAAGTACTAAAAAGATAACATTATTATCAAGTTATCCAAGTGATGAAGTAGGTAATGATATTTTATATAAAGAAGATTTAGTAAAATATAATATTAATCCATCAAGAGATTTAATTTCTGAAGAAGAATACAAAGATAAATTTATTAGATTTAAACATATGTTTACAGGTGTTAATATGTATGAAGTGTATAGAGATTTAGTACTTAATGAGGGCTGTGAATTTGAAATGGTATTTTCAAATAATCCAGAAGATATTCTTAATTATACTAAAGATGTAATCGTAAGTGATATTCATACTAGATTTGAAACTAAAAAGAGAATTCTTGATAAAGATAGTAATGCTCATGTAATAATGTTAAGTGAAATACTAAATGAAAGTGTTGATGGAAGTGGATACTCACCATATGGACTTTTAGGTAGCAATCGTTCAACTGAAGAAAGAGTTAAATTATTTCCAAGAACAGGTGATAAGCTTGTATTAAGAGTTCAAGAACTTATGAAAGAAAGAACTGGTAAAAATATTGAAGTTATGGTATATGGAGATGGAGCATTTAAAGATCCAGTTGGTAAAATATGGGAACTTGCTGATCCTGTAGTTAGTCCTGCTTATACTAAAGGATTAGAAGGAAGTCCTAATGAAATAAAACTAAAATACTTTAGTGAAAATAAATTCAAAGACTTACAAGGCGAAGAATTAAATAATGCGATGAAAAAAGCAATAAGGGAAAAAGATAAAGAATTAAAAGGAACTATGGCATCTCAAGGTACTACACCAAGACGCTACACTGACCTACTTGGAAGCCTTTGCGATTTAACAAGCGGAAGCGGAGACAAAGGAACACCAGTAGTATTAATTCAAAGATACTTTACAAATTATAGTAATGACTAAAAAGCACTTAAAAAAGTGTTTTTTCTTTGATATAATACTTTAGAAGGGAAATATATCATGAAAATAAATAAATTCAAAAAAGTAGGTAAGAATAAATATAAGATAATATTTGATAATACAGATTTAACATTATATGAAGATGTAATACTTAAATATGATTTATTAATTAAAAAAGAAGTAGATTTAGATCTAATAGATAAAATTATTGAAGAAAATAAGTATGAAGATGCATTTGAAACATCAGTAAGCTATATAGAAATAAAAATGAGAAATAGAAAAGAAATAATAGATTACTTACATAAGAAAGAATTTAATGAAAAACATATCAATTATGCATTAGATAAACTTGATAAACTAAATCTTCTTAATGATAAAAAATATATTGAAGCATTTATTAATGATAAAGTTAATCTTACACTAGATGGACCATTTAAAATAAAGAAAGCATTATTAGATTTTGATCTTAATGAAAATGATATAGATAATTATTTAAATACTTTTGATAGTGATATATGGCAAGAAAAACTAAATAAAATTATAAATAAAAAGAAATCTCTTATGAAAAATAAGAGTTATACAATGTTTATTAATAAATTGAAACTAGATTTATATAATATGGGATATGATAAATATATGATAGATAATAGTCTCATGAATATTGAATATAATTCTAATGCTATTTATAAAGACATAGAAAAATCTATAAAGAAATTTAAAAATGATAGAAATAAAATAATATCTTCATTAATGAGAAAAGGTTATAGTTATGAAGATATTAATTCTAAACTAAAAGAATATGATAATTAGATAATTAAATATAAAAGGAACTACGTAATGTAATTCCTTATTTTATACTATTAGCAAATTGATTTAATGTAGTGCCTCTACTTACTCTTACACGTGGTAATTTATATTTATTAGCACCTTTTTTAACTCTACCTGAATTAATAGTGAATGCCATTTTAAATCCTGAATCCTTAAGTGCTTTTATAAAGTCATCACTATAATGACCAAATGGATAAGCAAATATAGTAGGGTTATCTTTAAGTTTATCTTTTGTAGTCATTAAATCATTATATATATTTTTATATGATTCACACATGGCTTTACCATCCCATTTACCTTTAGTACAACTTCTTACATGCATACTATCAGTATGAGATTGCATATCTAAGTAATCTTTATTTAAGTAATTCTTCCATACTACTTTATTAGTAATAACAAATGAAGTAATAGGTACATTATACTTAAGAGTAATAGGGTATGCAATTTCATAAAATGATTTAACACCATCATCATCAGTAAGAATAATACTTTTTTCAGGTAAATCTATCTTTTTATCAATATAATCATTTAACTCATCCCAGGTTACAAAATAATAATTATTATCAACTAGATATTTAATTTGTTTTTCAAAATTAGTTTTAGAAATATAATTATGATTATTAGGCTTTTTTGTTATATCTTCACCTTTAGTATCATCATAGAACCAGTGATACATCATAACAGGTATTCCTTTAGTATTTTTCTTTTGAACGTTAATTGTTGTTTCAAGAATAGTTTCATTATTACTACTATCATTTACTTTATATGTCACTTTATAAAGACCAACTTTTTTAGTATTAACACTTCCAATAGTAGTAACTTTATCAGTAATATCTCCATCATAGTTATCACTTGCAGTAAAATCTTTTAAATTAATATCTTTATTAAGTATTACATAACTATTTACATTTCTATTAAGTTTAATAACAGGTTTTGTCTTATCTTTAACACTAACTTTTCTTTTAATAATAGTTTCATTATTACTGCTATCTTTTACTTTATATGTTACTTCATAATCTCCAAGTTTAGTATTATCAATATTGTTTTCAATAATAACTTTATCAGTAATATCACCATCATAATTATCAGTTACAGTATATCCAGGTTCCATGTATTCTTCTTTATAATCAATTACTATATCATTATCTTTTAAAGTTATAACGGGCTTTTCATCATCAACAACATATACTTTAACTTTCTTTTTAGTATTAATCGCATATTTCTCATGACTTTCAAGTGTTACTTCATATTCACCAAGTTTACTATAATCAATATTAGAATCATTAGATAAATCAATATCTTTATTTCTTATTTTACCTTTTAAACTATTAAAGTCATATTTACTATTGATTTCTATTTTAATATCATCAATATCAATTCTAGTTATAAATAAATATTTAACTCCAAAAAATAATATAATAATCGTAACAATAGATATAATTATATAAATGATTTTCTTTTTCATATATCTTCACCATGATAATTTTATCACAAAATGTATATAAAAAAACATTGAACTTTAAAATTCAATGTTTACTTTACTTATTACTACTAGAATTTGAAGCACTTTGTGTTTGTCTATTTACTAGTGTTTCAAAGTCCTTATTTAAGTCAGTATCTAATATTTTCATTTCATTTTTTTCTCTTAATGCTTTAAGTGCTTTAATAGAAAATCCTGATTCTTTAGCAATTTCACTACCAATAGTAGTTTTAATCTTTTCAGTAAGTTCATCATTTAATTCTGGTTTTTTATCTTGAGATTTTCTATATAAAATATGATAACCATTACTTGATTTAACTGGTGAAGTAGAGTAACTACCATCTTTTAAATTTAAAAGAGCACTAAATACTTCACTTGGAACACTATCAGTATTAACTTTTCCTAAACTTCCACCATTAGAACTTGAGTTTTCATCTTTAGAATATTCTTTAGCAAGTTTAGCAAAATCTTCTCCATCTTTTAATTTAGAAATGATTTCTTTTGCTTTATCGTATGCTTTTTGTTCTGCTTTTTTCTTCTCATCATCAGTTGCATCTTTCTTAGTATCAACTGTTATTAATATTTGACTTGCTTCAATATCACCATAAGTTTCATTTTCATAATATTCATTTATTTGTTTTTCACTTACAGTTTCTTTAGCATAATCTTTTACCCATAAATTTCTTTTATAAGTAAGAGAAAGATAATCTCTAAATGCACTTTCATTTGCTAGACCATAATAATAATTTAAATATAAATCAAAGTCAGCATTCATATCTTTAGCAGTCTTCTTTGTAGTTTTAACAGTCTGATTTACATAAGCCTTTTCATCGTTATCAGTTTCATATAGTTTTTCAAGTAAATGCATATCAATAAGATTCATTAATTTTTCAGCACCATATGTTTCTTTTAGTTCTTGATATAATTCATCACTACTGATTCCACCTTCCTTAAAAGTTACTAAAGCATTTTCTCCATTTGTAAGTTTTACATTTTTACATCCAGCAAGTAAGAATAAACTTAAAAGTAATAAAAATATTTTTTTCATTTACTTAACCTCCTAACTCTTAATATAATAGCAAAATTACAAGTAAAATACAAGTAATTATCATACACAAAAAATAGAGAATATCATACTATAAGAGTGTAAAGATAAAAAGGAGGAATGTTTTATGAATACAGGATGTGGATGTGGATGCGGTAAAGGTAATGGTATTTCAGGAGCAGCATTTGCCTTAGTTCTATTTATATTATTAGTAATCATACTAGGTGCTTTTATCTAGTATAAGGAGGTGAATCGTATGTTTTGCGGAAATCCTTGTAATAATGGATGTAATATATTCTTCATAATATTAATTTTATTCATACTTCTAGCAATAATCTTCGGTACTTGCGGAAGTTGGTAAAAATAATAAAGAGTATTGATTAATTCAATGCTTTTTATATATAATAAAATAGGTATAAAACATGATAAAATATATAATAAATGAAAATATAAAATTAAAAAAATCTACGATAAATGATATAAAAAACATAATAAAATTTCAAGAAGAAATAATAAATGATATGGAAAATAAAGAGCTTTTTAAACCACTTATAGAAGAAGAATTTACCTATCCAATTATGAATAATGGCCTTGTATACTTATTATATTTTGAAAATAAAATAATAGGTCTTTTTGTATTAACTATAAATCCAAAAGACGATATAATTAATGAATATCAATTAGAAGATACTAGTAACATTGCAATATTAGATAGTGTAATGATTAAAAGAGAATTTAGAGGAAGTAAGTTACAACTACAATGTATGAAAATTATAGATATTGATTGTAAAAAACTAAATATAGATAAAATAGTCGCAACAGTTCATCCAGATAACAAATATAGTTTAAATAACTTATTAGAAGGTAATTATAAAATTATTAATACAATAAATATTCATGGTGGAATAAGAAATATATTAATTAAAGAAGTAAAATAATCAAAAAAACTTCTTTTTTAATTAATAAAATGATATTATATTATTTAAGAAGAAGGGATTTATATGATAGATATTAAACTTATAAGAGAAAATAAAGATTTAGTAAAAGAAAATATTAAAAAGAAATTTCAAGATGAAAAGTTACCTCTAGTAGATGAAGTATATAACTTAGATACTGAATATAGAAATGCTAGAGTTAAAGCAGATACATTAAGAGGTAATAAAAATAAAATGAGTTCTAAAATTGGTGAACTTATGAGAGATAAGAAAATAGATGAAGCAAATAAAATAAAGAGTGAAGTATCATCTATGCAAAGTGAAATAGAAAGTCTTGAAGCAAAAGAAGTAGAACTTGAAGAAAAGATTAATAAAATAATGATGGTTATTCCAAATATTATTGATGAGTCTGTTCCAATAGGAAAAGATGATAAAGAAAATGTTGAAATAGAGAAGTTTGGTGAACCATTTGTCCCTGAATATGAAATACCATATCATGCTGATATATTAGAGTCTAAAAATGGACTTGATAAAGAAGCATCAGGTAGAACAAGTGGAAATGGATTCTATTATTTAATGGGAGACGCTGCTAGACTTAGTTCAGCAATGCTATCTTATGCTAGGGATTTCATGATTGATAAGGGATTTACTTATTGTATACCACCATTTATGATTAGAAGTAGTGTAGTAAATGGAGTTATGTCTTTTGCTGAAATGGATGCTATGATGTATAAAATTGAAGGAGAAGATTTATATCTAATAGGTACAAGTGAACACTCAATGATAGGTAAATTTAAAGGTGAATTAATTAAAGAAAATACTTTACCAATAACAATGACATCTTATAGTCCATGTTTTAGAAAAGAAGTAGGTGCTCATGGTATTGAAGAAAGAGGTATTTATAGAGTTCATCAATTTGAAAAACAAGAAATGATAGTTCTATGTCGTCCAGAAGAATCAATGGATTGGTATAATAAAATGTGGAAGTTTACAGTTGAATTATTTAGAAGTTTAGATATACCTGTTAGAACACTTGAATGTTGTAGTGGAGATCTTGCTGATTTAAAAGTTAAATCATGTGATATAGAAGCATGGAGTCCAAGACAACAAAAATATTTTGAAGTAGGTAGTTGTTCAACACTAGGTGATGCTCAAGCAAGAAGACTCGGAATAAGAGTAAAAGGTGAAAATGGAAATTATTATCCACATACACTTAATAATACAGTACTTGCTTCAACAAGAGCATTAATCGCATTACTTGAAAACAATTACAATGAAGATGGAACTGTAACAATACCAAAAGTTTTAAGACCATATATGGGAAATAAAGAAAGAATATAAATAAAAAACAGTTCAGGGGAGTAAAAAATGAAAACATACCAAGAAAGGCTAATAAGCGATCTAAAAAGATTAAGAGATTATTATAAAACTCATCAAAAGAAATCTAATTTAACTTTTGATTTTTCTAGTTTTTATAGTTTAGATTCTATAGCAACTCCAATTCTTGGTTTTTCTTTTGAACCAACATCTACAATAATAGATGAAGAGTCAGCCATAGTAATTGCACAAGACTCATATAGAGAAATACTTGGATTTAATAAGAAAGTATATGATAATTATGATGAATTATATTCTATGTTTGATGGATTAGATGATTTTATGAGTGAAATTGATTATCCAACACTACCATATTATAGCTTGTTACGTAAATTTAATGAGAAAGATTTTACAGATATACTTTTATCATTTTTAAGTGAATTTGGTGATGATATGGTAAACATAGCTAAAAAATATATGGATGAAGATAGAATAATAATGAATTATAGAATGAATCCACATGATCAATTTAAAGCTATGCATATAGGAAGTAAACTACTTAAAAGTGGATATATTATATTAAGATATGATGAATATACTACATATTCTTTAAGTTCACTTATTCATGAATTAGGTCATGCTTATGATAGAGAAAGATTTATATATTCACAACAAAAAAGAATAAGAAATTTTGAAGATTTACTAATAGAAGTACCATCAATATATTTTGAAATGGAATTTTATGATTATTTAATAAGAAATAAAATAAATAAAGATGGAGCAATGATACTTAAAAATGAGAAATTAACAAGGATGTCTGATACATTTGCTTCATTTTATATGACACCTAAAGAATATTTTGAGATAGTAGATCCAATTATATTACAAAGTGAAAGTGATTATAATAAAAGAAGTGCATTTAGAAATGATTTAATATATGGACTAGGTATATATATAGTAGTACATTTATCACATTTAAGAAGAAATATGAGTTCTAAAGAGTTTATGAAAGAACTTTATAACTTTATATCATCAAGAAAAGAAAGAACATTAAAAGAGTCAGTTGAAGGACTAGGTATAGACTATGATGACTTCTTAACAGGTACATTTGTTTATCCAGAAGTAGAGAAGTCATCTCTAAAACTTAAAAGAAGATTTTAAAATCATGAATAAATAATTAATAACCATTATATATTTTAATATGAAACAATATTTAAAAAATATAATAGTTATTTTTTTTGTACTATTTAGTTTTTATTATACAGATAAAGTAATAGAAATATCTAAGTATAATGATACAATTTTAGTATCTATAAATGAATATGCTTCTTCTAAAGACTATGAATGTAGAGAAGGAAGCATAAATGAATATGGTATAGTTTTAGGACTTTCTGGATTAAAAGTAGATAAAAATAAAAGCTATTCTAACATGAAAGGCATAGGATTTAAAGAAGAATTAATAGAATATAAAGAAAATAAATGTATATTAAATAAAGAAGATAATGTTGATAAATATATCATAAAAGGTAATGACTATAATAAAAATATATCACTTGTAATAAATATCACAAATACAAAATATTATAAAAATATGATAAATGTTTCAAATAATAAAGATGTAGAATTAAATCTATTGTTTAATTATAATGATTTATCAAATGAAATAGATAATATAACTAATCATAGTAATATTCTGTTTAAAGGTAAGAATATGGATGAATTAAATAACTTTATAAAAATATTACATAATGAAATATATTGTGTTAAGATAGATGACTTTGATATAAAGAAAATATGTTCTAGAAAGAAACTTAATAGTATTAATAAAGTACTTGAAATACAAGATAACTTACTTAATAATGTAAAAAATAATATTAAAAATGGAACAATATTCTTTATAAGTGAGAATAGTAAGAACTTAAAAGAACTAAGTACTACAATAAACTATATACAAAGTAGAGGATATAAAATAGTAACAATAAATGAACTATTAAAGTAATTGTTGATATTTACTATAAAAAACTATATAATAGTGCTAATAAAGGACGAAGTAGTATGAAAAAAGAGATAAAAAAGTTTTATAACAATTTAAAAAAAGAATTAAAAGATCTTAATAAAAACATAAAAGAAATAACAAATAGGAGTAATAAATCATATATAAAAATATTACTTGATATATATATTTGTTATTTAAAATATAGTATTACATATGAAGAATATAAAATATTTGGATTTGAAAATGTCTCTAAAAATAAAAGAGATACTTATGTAGGTAAAGTTAGAAAAGAATATATAAATAAACATTTAACAAATAAACATGCATTAAGTTTACTTAATAATAAAACTAAATTTAATATTAAATTTGATAAATATTTAAATAGAGAAATAATAAATATAAAAGATATAAGTTATAAAGAATATGAAGATTTCGTAAAAGATAAAAAAGAAATAACATGTAGATGCGAAGCACCTGATGAGAGAAGAACTATTAAATTTAATTTAAAAGATTATAGAAGTCCTGCTTTCATATTAGAAAAAATAAATAAGAATAAATTATATTATATGGAAGCAACACATAAGCCTAATAAATTACTTGAAAAACTAAATAAGAATAATTTAACAACTATAAGTATAGTAACAGTACATAGAAAGAATACAATTGATATATTATATGCTGAAATAAATATGTATTTAAAAGATAAAACATTAAGTAGTAAGATAGATTTAAAAAGTAAAAAAACTATATATGACTTTATAGATGAAAAATATAATGTTTATAAAACACATCCTGAAACAAATGAAAACTTAAATGATATAGAACTTCCACTTATAGATGAAATGATAAATATATCAAAAACATGTGCTTTAGCAATAGATGAAATAAAAGAAATAAAATGGAATTTTACATTATCAAATACAAAAGCATATTTAGTAAGTGCTTCATTATGGAATGATTATATTGAAGCACAAATACCTAATTATTTAAAAGACAGTATAAGTTTTATGCCTTATTATAGAAAAGTTATAAATGAAAAGAGAAAGATTAAATAGTATTTTTATATCTTTCTCTATTTTTAATTGTAGATGATTTTAGTAAGGATGATGCACGAAGTATAGAAGTATTACCATATTTAGAAGTAATTTTATCTATTATTTTGTTATATTCATCAGTTGGAACTTCATTCTTATCAAATAATGATAATTGAGTAGCACCTTTATCTGAAAGCTTAGAATATGCTATACCAACTTTTCTAATAGGTAAGTCTTCTATATTTTTGTAATACATATATTTTAATGTTTCAAATATCTTTTCACCATTATCTTCTTCTGTATTAAGTAGAGTAGTATCATTAAATGATTTATATAAATCTCTTGAATATGAAATACTTAAATGAATAAGTCTAGTTGTAAGTTTCTTTTCTTTAAGTTGAACATTTAACATATCATTCATTTCTTTAATAATAAGTATTGCTTCTTCTATACTATAATCTCTATATAATATTTGACTCATACTCATAGATTTTTCATGTACTCTTGAATTAAGTTCTTTTATAGTTGGAAAGTATATTCCGTTAGCCTTATCAAATATATCATTTCCCATCACATTACCAAATCTTTTGATATAGAAACTTCTTGGATAATTATTTATATCACCAACTTTGTATATTCCAAGATTATTAAGCTTACGTTCAGTATTTTTACCAATTCCCCAGATTTTAGTAAGAGGAGTTACATTCCATAATTTAGTTTCAATATCTTTATAAGTCCATTTAGATAAACAATTTTTATTGTGCTTTGCTTCAATATCCATCGCAACTTTTGCAAGTAAAACATTAGGTCCAATTCCAGCAGTAGTGGTAAGTCCAGTTTTCTCAAGAACAGTTTTCATAATTAATAAAGCAAGTTCTGTGTCAGTTTTATTATAGTATTTTAAATAATCAGTAACATCCATAAATACTTCATCAATAGAGTAGAAATGTATATCTTCTTCACTAATAAAACTTTTGTATATATCAAATACTTTCTTACTATATTCTTGATATAGTTTGATTCTAGGCTTAACAAACATTATATTTAGATTTTTAGGTATTTCAAAAACTCTACATCTTGATTTAATTCCACGATTTCTAAGGTAAGGGGATACTGCAAGAGACATAGCTTTATCACCTCTATCAGTATCAGCTACTACTAATGGAGTTTTATAAGGATCAAGTCCTCTTTCAACACATTCACAGGATGCAAAAAAACTCTTTAAATCAATACTTATAATATTTCTCTCTTTCATATACATATATAATAAATAACAAACGTAAGTTTGTCAATATAAATGAGTAGGAAATATATGTAAAAATTAGAGTAAAGTAGGTTCAAATAATATAAAGAAAAATGTATAATGAAAACATCAAGGGGTAATGGCATGAAAAGATTAAGTATTTTTATAGACGAAACAGGAGAATTTGGATTTGGAAAAGGTTCATCAAGATTATATGGTGTATCTTTTGTTTTTCATGATCAGAGTTATAGTATTAAAAAAGAAATAAATGACTTAAATCAGAGATTGTTAAATATTGGATATATAAACATGATACATATGGCTGATTTAATAATGAAAAGAGGTGATTATTCAAATATGAATATCACCAAAAGAAAAAATATATTTAATGCTATATATTACTTTCTAAGAAAAATTCCAGTAAAATATCAAACTATTATAATTGATAAAAAATATACTGATAATAGTAAAGTATTAAGAAGAAAAATAAGAAATGAAATAATAAAAATGTTAGAGAAAAATAAAGAATTTTTTAAGAAATATGATTCAATTATTTTATATTATGATAATGGTCAAGAAACATTAGGTAATATATTAGAAGATATATTCTCTAAATTTAAAAATTTTAAACATGTAATAGACTTTAATCATAAAGTAAAAAGATTATTTCAAGTAGCAGATATGCTTACATATTTAGATAAGTATAATTATAAATATAAAAATAAAATACCTATTGCGAATGGAGAAAAGTATTTCTTTACAGGTGAAGAAATAAGAAAAGCAATGAAAAAGTTAGATAAGAAGAAATTACAGCATTAAAAAAACAACCTTATGGTTGTTTTTTTAAGCAGCTACACGCTAACACGGGTTTGATCCTGTTACAGACCAATAGTAGAAAATAATTTCTACTTTAATAGTATATCAACTTCAAAACGAAATTATTCGTTTCAGTTGATAAAAGAATTTTAACATTAATATTATTTAAAATCAAGTACTTTTATTATTTTTTAGGTCTAAATTCAAGAATTTTACCTTTGTCTTTTTGTTCTTCACTTTTTACAATTGAACTATATTTTTCACGAGCGGATTTATAAAGTCTTTCTTCATCCATAACAGCAAGTTTAATATCATCCATAGTTACTACGTCTCTATCGTTAATAGCCGCTATTGCATATGCTTCTTTTAATATATCAATTACAAGTCTTGGATTGTTAGATGGATCTTTATAATCTCTATATGATTTTTTAGTAACAGCAATTAATGAATTAATAATATTACTTCTATTAGTTCCAAGAGCATCAAGAGTACATCCACTAATTTCATTATAAGTATTAATTAAATCATCAAGTATAGTATAAATTGTATCATTAGTAGATTCTTTTATATCAATTCTTTTAAATCTTGTTTTAAAAGCAGGATTACTACTAATATGTTCCATATATTCTTCAGTAGTAGTCGCACCAATAACTCTAACTTTGCCACTATCTAAATATGGTTTTAATATTTCAGCAACACTATTAGAATCATTTTCACTCTTACCACCACCAATAGTTTGATGTATTTCGTCAATAAACAATATAATAGTTTTATCTTTAGATGCTTCATCAAGTATTTTCTTAAGTTTTTCTTCTAGTGAACCAACATATTTAGTACCAGCAACCATAGTCGCAGTATCAATACTAATTATTTTTAAATACTTAAGTAGGTATGGAACATTACCATTTTTAATTCTATAAGCAAGTCCTTTTACTAAAGCTGTTTTACCAATACCACTTTCACCAGTTATAATAACACTCTTATCTCTTTCAGGATATAAAAGTATTTGTTCTATCTTTCTAATATCTTCATCTCTACCAATACTAGGATCTTTAATATAACTAAGTTTAGTTAAGTCTTCACCATACTTATCTAATATAGAACTCTTTTTATTATTATCGTTATTATTTTGTGTTTCTGTTTGAGGTTTCATAAATAATTCTCCCTTTCTTGTTTTGAATATTCTTTCGATACCATCAACATCTACAATAGTTAATTCAAGAAAAGAACTATCACTTAATGATAATATTTCTTTAAATGATTCATATGTTAAATCTTTACCATTGATTCTTAATATTTCAGCACTCTTAATATCAATAGAATCATTTTCTTCATCAAATACTTTTACTTTAACATTATTATTGTCTTTAGGTATTAAATAACTACATCCGTCATCATTAATAAGTTTAAATCTATCAAAATCAAATTCCCATATAGTATCTTTATGTTTACTATTAAATATATCAACATTATATCTATCTTTAGCCATTTCACCATATACTTCTTCACGCTTAGATTGATATTCCATAAATAAATCACTATGACCAAAATCTTCTACATCAAACATTTCAGCCATAATATCTTCTAGAACTTCATTATAATACACCATTGAATAATCAAATATTTGATATGGTTCTAAATCGTTAATAGAGAAATCTTTATCACGTAAATAATAATCTTCTTTTATTTGATATGCTATATTTCCTAAATAACTTTCTAAATCAATAAGACCAAATACTTCACTATCAAATAAATCTTCTTTTAATAATTTAAATTTAACTGTATCATTACTTTTTTTAATATATTTAAGACTTGCTTCAAATGTAATATCTTTACTTGCAAATAAATCTTTAGTAAATCCATCTATATAAAGTCCTGCTAAAAAGAATGATAATCCAATTATGTAATGTCCATCATCTAATTTAAAATATAATGTTTCATTATCACCATTAGTAACTCTATAATACATATCGTTATAACTAAAGTAGTTAATTAATGAATAAACAATTCTTAAATAGTCTTGAGTCTTCTTATCTAAACTCATAAAAATAGTTTTATTTTTCATACCAATACCTCTTAATTCAATATACTAACAAATTAGAAATAATATTTCAATTAAATCTTGTATTTTATAATAATTTTATTAAAAAAATATATATGTTTTAACTTGTTAGTAATATTTTAGTGTGCTATACTTTTATTATAAGGAAGGTAAGATAAATGAAAGATAAGAAAATATTATTTGGTACATTTATAGCATTACTTTTATTATTAACAACAGGACTATCTTATGCATATTTTAGTGCAAGTATAAGTGGTAATGAAAATGCTAAAAATGTAGTGGTAGAAGCAGGTACATTAAGTTTAGTTTATACTGATGGACCAGAAATAAAAGCACAAAATATTAAGCCAGGTTGGAGTACAACAAAAGAAGTATCAGTAAAGAATACAGGTACACTAGATACAAATTACAATGTTATTTGGCAATCTTTAACAAACACTATCACTAATAATGAATTAGTTTTAAGTGCTACTTGTCAAAGACTTAATGCATCAGGAACAGTAGAAGGAACATGTGAATCTATATCACAAGCAGCAATAAGTGATATGACTATAGCAAAAAGGGTATCAATAGAATCAGGTATCACACATAAATATACTTTTACAATATTGTTCAAAGAAACAAATGCTGATCAAAATACTAATCAAGGCAAAAAGTTTAATGGTGTTTTAGGAATAGAAGAATACATTCCCACTCAATTTGAAAAAGACAATTGGTCAACGATAGTATCAAATGTAAAATCAGGAAATATAAACGCTTATAATGTAGGTGATATAAAAAATGTAGATCTAGGAACATATGGAATACACACACTTCGTATTGCAAATACATCAACTCCAAGTGAATGTTCAGGAACAGGTTTCTCACAAAGTGCGTGTGGATTTGTACTAGAGTTTGCAGATATTATAACAACACATACAATGAATGATACAGATACAAATGTAGGAGGATGGTTATCAACAAGCATGAGATCATTTGTAAATAATGATATATATAATGCAATACCAAATGAAATAAAGAATGCAATAATAGATACAACAGTAGTATCAGGTCATGGAAAAAGCGATACAGAAAACTTCACATCAACAGATAAATTATATTTATTAGCACCAAAAGAAATATATAGTGACTGGTCTACTTATCAATCTGCAAATGATACAGCAAAAGATTTAACAAGAACCTTAGATTATTATAAAAATTTAGGAACAAGTACAAGTAATCGCAGTGGAGTAAAAAAGAAAAATGGAACTAGTGCTGATTATTGGTGGTTCCGTACGGCCAGTTTTAACACTCTCGAAGGTTTCTACACTGTGGCTAGCACTGGTACCTACTCTAATGACGTTGCTGTTTATACACACGGTGTTGCTCCAGCTTTCCGATTGGGTTAATTAAAAAATCATAAGGTACTAGAAATAGTACTTTTTATGTTGTATAATTTAAGTAGGATAAGGAAGTGTGGTATGAAGCATAAAGGATTCACGTTAGTTGAGCTTTTAGCAGTAATAGCAATATTAGCATTACTTGTTATAATAGCATTACCAAACGTATTAAAAATGTTTAATCAAGCAAAGAAAGATACGTTTTTAACAGAATCAAAAAATATTTATAAAGAGATTTCTAAAAAATATATTAGTGAAACAATGAAAGGTAATAAGATAAATAATATTTCAAACACTAATAATAAGTTAGATTTAGAATCAAATAATCTAAAGTATAATGTTAAATTAAATAATGATGTAAGCATTAAGGAATTTGAAGTTAGTAATGGTACATATTGTTTAAGTGGCAAATTTAATAATTTAAGTGAACTTACAACTGATAAAATAACTGAAGGAAAATGTGAAGGAACATCTCCTAAGAATTTTTCTACAGACGACTGGAAGATAATTATAGATGCAATAAAAGAAGGAAATGATGGAGTATATAATGTAGGTGATACAAAAGAAATAGATTTAGGTAGTTATGGAAAACATACATTGCGTATAGCTAATAAATCTACACCAAGTGAATGTTCAAATACAAATTTTTCACAAAGTGCATGTGGATTTGTACTAGAGTTTGCTGATGTTATAACAATACATAAAATGAATGATACAGCTACAAATGTAGGAGGATGGCCAGCATCAAGTATGTATACACTTGTAAATAATGATATATATAATGCAATACCAAGTGAAATAAAGAATGCAATAATAGATACAACAGTTGTATCAGGACATGGAAAAAGTGACACAGAAAACTTCACATCAACAGATAAATTATACTTGTTAACTCTAAAAGAAATATATACAGATTGGGGGGCTATTAGTTATGATACAGCAAAAGATTTAACAAGAACATTAGATTATTACACAAATATTGGTGTAACAACAAGCAGTTATAGTGGAGCAATAAAGAAAAACGGAACTAGTCCTGCTAGGTGGTGGTTCCGTGCGGCCGGTTCTAGTGCTAACCGCAATTTCTGCGGTGTGTCTAGCAATGGTCGCTACAATACCGACTATGCTACTTATACATACGGTGTTTCGCCAGCTTTCCGATTGGGATAATGCGTAAAGCATATATAAACTTATGCAAAACGTAATTGGAAGAGAGAACAAAAACAAATCCGACTTAAAACAAAAAAGTATGAAAGATGTTATGAAGTGACTATTCCATGTGAAAATATTGATAGGCGATTATGAGAAAATATAAATAATAGGATAGTAACCTGTCTTTAGGCAGAAAATGAAAATTTTGAATTTATGTGGATTCAAAATTTTTTAATTGTTTAGATTGTGAAGAATATCAAAATAGAAATATTATGATTTAGTGTTTATTTATGGTAAAGTTTTTCTTGTAACATATAATTTAATATGATATAATACATTTGACAACGAAGAGTGGGCATAACAGTCCACTCTTTAATTACGAAAGGAGGCATTTGTGTGATAGATAAAATCAAAGATGCAATAACTGAACCACTAGAGAAAGAAAACATAAAATTGTTAGATGTTTATCTAGGGGAAGATGAAGGAGAAAAAACATTATTTGTAACTATAGATAGTGAATCTGGAGTAGATATGGATTTATGTGTTAAAGCAACACATATAGTTGACCCAATAATTGATTCATTAGATTTAGATTTAGAAGAATATGTTTTAGATGTAGGAAGCAAAGGAGTGAGTGAAGAAGATGAAGAAAACTAAAGTAGAAGATGAAAATGTTGCTAAGGCAAAAGAATTTAAAAAAGCATTAGACTATATCGTTAAAGAAAAAGGCATTGATGAAGATGTTGTTATAGAAGCAATGCAAACAGCACTTTCAACAGCATTTAAAAAGAATGAAAAAGCAGATTATACATCAAGAGTATTAATTGATAGAAACACAGGAGAAATAAAAGTATTTAAAGTTACAACAATAGTTGAAGATTATAAAGATGATGACGATGATATTGATCCTGAAACTGGAGAAGTTAAAGTAAAACATGATTATCTAAATGAAATGACAATAAGTGATGCTAAAGAAATAAATAGTGATTATCAAGTTGGAGATGAAATATTAGAAGAGGTTACTCCTAAAGATTTTGGTAGAGTTGCTATTTCAGTAGCAAAACAAGTTGTACTTCAAAAGATAAGAGAAGCAGAACGTGAAAAAATCATGAGTGAATTTGAAGATAAACAAGATGAACTTATGATAGGATTCCTTGCGATGGAAGATGCTAGAAATTACTATGTTGATTTAGGTAAAGCACGTGGAATACTTCCTAAAACTGAATTAATACCAGGTGAAAAATTAACCATGGGAGACTCTATTAAAGTATATATTACTAAGATAGAAACTACTACTAAAGGACCATTAATTTTAGTATCAAGAAAGAATTATGGATTTGTTAAAAGATTATTTGAACATGAAATACCTGAATTTAGTGATGGAACTCTTGAACTTAGGGGAGTTGCTCGTGAAGCAGGTGTTAGATCTAAAGTAGCAGTAGCATCAACTAATCCAAAAGTAGATCCAATTGGAAGTTGTATTGGTGAAAAAGGAAGAAGAATTGCTAATATAATTAATGAACTTGGAGGAGAAAAAGTAGATTTAATCGCATATAGCACTGACCCAGAAGAATTCATTGCTAATGCATTAAGTCCTGCTAAAAACTTAAATGTAAGTATAACTGATGAAAAGAAAAAAGAAGCATTAGTTATTGCTGATGATGAAAACTTAAGTTTAGCAATAGGTAAGAAAGGTATTAATATTAAACTTGCTAGTAAACTTACTAAATATACAATTAATATTAAAACACTTGCTGATATAAATAAACAAATTAACTCATAAGGAGAATAAAATGAAAGTAAGAAAAGTACCTATGAGAACATGTGTAGTGACACATGAAAAATTAGAAAAGAAAGAATTATTAAGAGTTGTTCGTGATAATGAAGGAAATGTATTTGTAGATGAAACTGGTAAAGCAAATGGTAGAGGTGCTTATATTAAAAAAGACAGAGAAACTATTGAAAAAGCACGTAAGTCTAAAATACTAGAACGTCATTTAGAAGTAACAATTAAAGATGAAATATATGATGAATTATTAACTAAAATATAAAATAGAAAAAGGAGGGATTTTATGAGTATAGAAGATTATGCTTTAGAATTAGGTGTAACATGTGAAGAAGTTATAGATTCACTAAAGAAGATGGGATATAACTACAAAAGCAAGAGTGATATATTAGATGATGAAGCAATAATTATGCTTGATAATGAATTATCAAAAGTAGAAGAAAATAATTTAACAGAGGAACTTGCTGATAAATTTGAACTAGAAGATAGAGCAGAAGAAGCAGCACTTGCATACAATATTGAATTAGATGAACAAGTTAAGGTAAAAGAAAAATTCAAGAAGAAAGATAATAAACAAAATCAAGAAGATTTATCACTTAAGAAAAAGAATATTTATAAAAACAAACAAAAACTTCAAAGTAATAAAGAAGAAGTAGAAAGTAATGTTGTTTTATATAAAGAAGGTATGAGTGTATCTGATCTTGCAAATGAACTTAAAGTTCCAGTTACAGATGTTGTTAAAAAATTAATTGGTATGGGACTTATGATTTCTTCAAATCAAGCAATTTCATTTGAAGATGCAGAAGTATTAGTTCTTGATTATAATAAAGAACTTGTTAAAGAAGAAACAACTGATATAACTAATTTTGAAGAATATGTAATTAAAGATAATGAAAGTGATTTAGTAGAAAGACCAGCAGTTGTAACAATTATGGGACATGTTGATCATGGAAAAACTACATTATTAGATTATATTCGTAATTCTCATGTTGCGGCTGGTGAAGCAGGTGGTATCACTCAAGCAATAGGTGCATATCAAGTAACTAAGAATGGTAAAAAGATTACATTTATTGATACACCAGGTCATGCAGCATTTACAGAAATGAGAGCAAGAGGTGCAGCTGTAACTGATATTGTTATTATTATAGTAGCAGCAGATGATGGAGTTATGCCTCAAACAAGAGAAGCAATAGATCATGCTAAAGCAGCAGGAGTACCTATTATTGTTGCTGTTAACAAGATTGATAAGCCAAATATTAATGTTGATAAAATAATGAGTGAATTAAGTGAAGTAGGTCTTACTCCAGAAGAATGGGGAGGAGACACTATATTCTGCCGTATAAGTGCTCAAACTGGAGAAGGTGTTGACTTACTGTTAGATAACATTAATGCATTAAGTGAAATGTTAGATTTAAAAGCAAATCCTAATAGATATGCTAGTGGTTCAGTAATAGAAGCAAGACTTGATAAGAATATAGGACCAGTTGTAACATTATTAATACAAAATGGTACATTAAGACTTGGAGACCCTATCGTAGTTGGAACAAACTATGGAAAAGTAAGAACGCTTAAAGATGATACAGGACGTGAAATAATATCAGCAGAACCATCTAAACCAGTAGAAGTAACTGGACTTGATGATGTACCTGTTGCAGGTGATAAATTCATGGCATTTGAAAGTGAAAAAGAAGCAAGAAGTGTAGCCATGAAGAGAAAAGAACATGAAAAAAGTAAGAAATTTGCTAAAAAAGCATTAAGTCTTGAAGAATTATTTGATTCTATTAAAGAAGGTAGAAAAGAAATAAATATTATATTAAAGACAGATGTTAAAGGTAGCGAAGAAGCAGTTAAAAATGCATTATTAAAAATTAATGTAGAAGGTGTTAAGATAAATGTTATTAGAAGTGGAGTTGGAACTATAACTGAAAGTGATGTAGTTTTAGCAAACGCATCTAATGCGATTATCATTGGATTTAATGTAAGTCCAAGTAAACAAACAAAAGAAACTGCTAAAAGTTATGGCATTGATATAAGACTTTATAATATTATTTATAAACTTGTAGAAGAAATAGAAAGTGCTATGAAAGGTATGCTTGATCCAGAATATGAAGAAGTAGTTATTGGTGAAGCAGAAGTAAGACAAATATTCCATTTTTCTAAAGTTGGTAATATCGCAGGATCTCATGTAACAAGTGGAATTGTTAAAGTTGGAACACCATGTAGAGTAATTAGAGATGGTATAGTAGTAACAACATCAAAAATTGCAACACTTCAAAGAGAGAAAGACCAAGCTAAAGAAGTTAAAGCTGGATATGATTGTGGTATGACTATTGAATCATTCCCAGACATTAAAGAAAGAGATATTATTGAAGCATATGAAGTAAGGGAAGTGAAAAGAGTATGAGTTTAAAAGGTGAAAGAGTAGCTTCTGACATGCAAAAAGAACTTGGAAATATATTACTTCTTGATGCTAAAGATGAAGACTTTAAACATGTAACAATAACTGCATGTGAAGTAACAAATGATTTAAGTTTTGCTAAAGTATACTTTACTACCACTGATGTTAGAGTAAAAGTAGAAAAAGATTTAAACAATGCAAGTGGATTCTTTAGAAGTTTGCTTGCTGAAAGATTACAAATAAGACATACACCTGAATTAAAATTTATATTTGATGAATCTATCGAATATGGACAAAAAATAGAAAAAATAATTGAAGAACTTCATAAAGAAGACTAATTTATAAAGACAGGGGGAAATAATAATGGACGAAATAAATTATCCAACAGCGTATGCTTTATATGAAATAAAAAAATATACAGGACATGATATGTGTGGACTACCTATAATTGATACAGATTGTTTTGTAGTAATGCCTTGTTATATAACAAAGCATACAGTTAAATATGATTATGATGGTAAAATACATGAAGAATATGATGTTATATTTATGAAAAAAGAACAAGATGATACTTTTGTAGATGTAGATAATGTCATATTTGAAGAGCCACAAGTAGTAAGTTTTATAAGTGCTGATTATGAAACTATGAAAAGTGAATGTCATAAAGAAAATGGCAAACTATTAATAAAAAGATATAATTTATCTACTCCAGTTGAAATAGCAAGAGTTAGAAATGAATTTTATCAAAGACAAGAAGAATTACAAGAAAAAGTAAATGGTAATAATAGTGTACTTAGATTATCAAATAAAGATTACAATGAATAATTTATAAATGTAATTGACAGTTTAAAGTTTAAGTTGTATAATCTAAATCATAAAAACAAAGACCAAGAGGAGTAATATATACTACTTATTAGAGATGAAAAGTTATTAGCTGAAAGCTTTTCTTAAGGAATATATATGAAGGTAGCTTGTGAGTTTAATTTCTGAGTTTAGTAAGAAATTACGTAATTATGCGTTAAAAATATAAGAAGTAAATAAGGTGGTACCACGATTTAATCGTCCTTTGGTATCATCTTTTCTTTTGGAGGAAAAGTTATGAAAAATGAAATGAATGATAATTTAGATGAATTTGATAAGTATGTTATGTCATTTGATTTAGAAGATAAAATGATAGAATATAAATATAAACATAGTTATCGAGTCATGCATGAATGTGATGAAATATCATATACATTAAATTTAGATGAAGATGATAACTATTTAGCATGTTTAATTGGACTATTACATGATTATGGTAGATTTGAACAATGGAAACAATATAAGACATTTAATGATAATGAATCTATTGATCATGCTGTTCTTGGATGTAAATTATTATTTGATGATGGAGATATAAAGAATTATAAATTAGGTACTGAGGACTATGATATTGTAAAGAAAGCAATACTTAATCATAATAAATATAGTATAGATAGTGACTTATCAGTAAAAGAAACATTACATTCTAAAATAATAAGAGATGCTGATAAATTAGATATATTATATGCATTCTCTAATCCTAGAATATTAGAATTAAATGAAGATGATAGTGAATTATCAAGTGAAGTAATAATAGAATTTAAGAAACATAAATTAGTCAAAAATGAATATGTTAAAACAGTTAATGATAAGATACTTGTCTTTTTAGCATTTGCATTTGATTTAAACTATGATTATAGTAAACAAACTATATTAGAAAAAGGTTACTATGATAAGATGTTTGAACATATTAAAAATAAAGATAAGTTTAAGCCTTATTTTGATGAGGTAAAGAAATATTTAAAAGGAGAATAGATTATGTTAGAAAAAAAATATAACCATAAAGAAGTAGAAAATGGTAAATATGATGCATGGATGAAGAGTCATTTATTTGAAGCAGGTGATAAAAGTAAGGAACCATTTACAATAGTTATACCACCACCTAATGTTACAGGTAATCTTCATTTAGGACATGCACTTAATACAAGTTTGCAAGATGCAATTATTAGATATAAAAAAATGAAAGGATTTGATACTTTGTGGCTTCCTGGTATGGATCATGCCGCTATTGCAACTGAAGCAAAAGTTGTTAATAGATTAAAAGAACAAGGTATCAATAAATATGAACTTGGAAGAGAAGGATTCTTAAAAGAATGTTGGAAATGGACTGATGAACATAGAGATAATATTCATAATCAATGGAAAACGATGGGACTATGTGTAGATTATACAAGAGAAAGATTCACATTAGATGAAGGACTTAATAATGCAGTAAATACAGTATTTATTAAATTATATAATGAAGGACTTATCTATAGAGGAGAAAAGATTATAAACTGGGATCCTGTTGCTAAAACAGCACTTTCTAATGAAGAAGTTATTTATGAAGAAGACGAAGGAGCATTCTATCATTTAAAATATTTTATTGAAGGAAGCGATAGATATTTAGATGTAGCAACAACTAGACCAGAAACATTATTTGGTGATACAGCTGTCGCAGTAAATCCAGAAGATGAAAGATATAATGATTTAATAGGTAAAAATGTTATACTTCCAATTGTTAATAAATTAATACCAATTATAGGAGATGAACATGCTGATCCAGAATTCGGAACAGGTTGCGTTAAGACAACACCCATTTGTACAAACCCTTTAATCATAAGGGAAAACAAAGGAATTATTTTGTGTTAACTAAGCAATATTATATTAAAATTAGATGATTATGCTCAAGTGATGGTAGATTGACTTGTTTTTTTTTACGATAATTTTGTTACAAAGAAAGGGTGATATAAAATGGTGTTTAAAATAGAAAAAACAAAAAATTATACAGTTATGAGTAACTACCATCTTCAGGATAAAAATATATCTTTTAAAGCAAAAGGTCTGTTATCTTTTATGTTGAGTTTACCAGAAGATTGGGACTATTCACTTGCGGGGTTAGTTAGTGTTAGTAAAGAAAATACAAAAGCAATAAGGACTATATTAAATGAACTTAAAGATAATGGTTATCTTGTTATAGAACAAACTCGTGGTGATAAGGGCTACTATAAGTATAACTATATAATATATGAACAGCCAATTACAATTGAAAAGGATAAAAAAAGTCCAGATACCCAAAAAGGCTATGCCGTTGAAGGAGATGCCGAAAAAGGCTTACAAATAAATACTAATATACAAAATACTGAAGAACAAATAGATAAAAGTGATAAAGATGATAAAACAAAAAAATCATCTTTTTTTGATGCCGAAGAACATAACCCATTAACTATTGATTTAATTAACAGAAATTTCATAAAAGAAGATGATATGCAAATTTTTTATTATGATAAGTTATTTGATGAACTGCTGCAAGATTATTCATTTAGAGAGCTGGTTATAATAAATCATTATATAATACCAAGAGTAATGGATCGTGATTATCATGATGAAAATGGTGAAAAGATAGAAAATTTATATGGCTATTTTAAAAATTCTGTTTTAAGTAATATTGAAAAATTAAAGGGTAATGAAATTGAATGGGACGAAGAAACGGGGTGGTTTAAAGAAAATGACACAAATGAAATAGAAGATGACTTGGAAATGGAAATATAAAAAAAGATTCAAATCGAATCTCTCACTATGTTACTTCAAATTTTTAATAAGACTATGTACTAAATCAATTTTGTCATCACTTAATTTTTGTAGTTCACTTACTATCACATATAATTTTGAATTTTTAGATATTTTAATATATTCACCATTTTCATTAGGATTATAGTTTTGTAAGTTAGTTTCTAGCATTTTATAGTATTCAGAATAACTACAATCTAGACCATTTAATATTTTATCTATTATTTTTTGAGTAACAGATGATTTATAGTTGCCTGCTGCAATGTAGAATATTGTTGACCTTCCTATATCACATTTTTTAGCGATTTCAGTAGGAGTCATATTATATTTTCTTCCATAATCATTTATTATGGATCGCAGTACATTTAATACATTTTCATTATCCATAATTCAGTCCTTTCATAAAATAAATTCTAAAATAATTTTACCTTGTTTTGATATAAAAGTCCATAATTTTAGACTAAAAAGCACAAAATAATGGACGTTTTCATAGACCAAGAAGTAATTTGGTAGTATTATATTATTATAAGTTTCCTTATTTATTAAGAGAAAGTTATGTGTAATTATGGTGATAACTTAGTTTTTTTGCTGAAAGGAGGTTTCTTGAAAACATAGTTGTAGATTAAAGACTAAGTTCATTTACAGCTATGTTAGGACTAACTATCACAACATATCAGACAATTAGAAATGAGGAGCGTATTATGTCTAAAAATAATAAAGTAGTAAATGAAGTAATAGAAGTATTAAGCAGTATAGATAATGATTTAAATAACAAACAGTATATTTCAATTATAAAATATAATTTGTTAAAGGAAAGGCTAACAGACTTAATAAACGATTATGTATCTACTATTAATGAATGTGATAGACTTAATTCCTTGGAAACAAAATTAGAAGATTTCATAGAAATAATTGGAATGATGTGTACTATTTCTGTAGGGAGCATTGCAGGATTGAAAAATTTAGAAAATACAGCAACCTGTATGAAAGAAATAATAAATAAATTTTAAACAGAAATAGAAAGAAAGCTGTATAGAATTTCTATATGGCTTTTGTTAACTATTGACAAAAGTAAAAAAATAATGTATCCTTTAATTGTAGTCCAAAATAATGGACTGATAAGAATAGGAGGGATATAATTAGAATTTGAAATCGGGCAGAGGTATAAGGTGTATAATGCAGTATCCGAAAATCATGGAAAATTTCTCACTATAATTGCTACTAATAACGATTTAGTATATTATATTTATGATGGTGAAGATCTAATTCAATGTTTTTCAATTAGAAGTATATTTGTAGTTGACCTAATAAAATTGGTCTAATTTTTTGAAATAATAAGTCCAAAATAATGGACTTAAAGGAGGACTACAGAAGTGAAAATTTCTAAAAGAGAAAGACTAATTCCATATTGGGTACTAAAAAATTTGAGAATGTATGGAAATTGTGCTTGTGGATACGATTTAGTAAAAAAACACGGTAGGAAAAAGTTATTAAGAACATTAGATGACTTTGGCTACGAATGTACATTAAGGATAGTTTTAGACCCAAATGAAAGAAAGTATAAAAATTTAAGGTATCAACCCAATGCCTATTATATTTTAGAATTAGTTAGATGGAATCGTTGTAATGAAGAATAGTAGGTTTAGAAAAGGAGAAATATATTTATTTGATTTAGCAGATTCTTATATTAATGTACAAAGCGGATTAAGACCTTGTTTAATAATCCAAAATGAATTAGGAAATATTTATTCTCCGACAGTAATAGTAGTTCCAATTACTACTAAAATAAAAAAAACAGATTTACCAGTTCACGTGATGACAAAAAATTATTTTATGGGTAAAAAAATAATGGAAATAATTTTGTGTGAACAAATTCTTACTGTACCAAAATCTAGAATAAAAAAATATTTAAGAACACTAGATAAGGCAACATTAAGAGAAGTAGAGAAAGCTATAGAAGTATCATTAGGAATAGATGTCATAGGAGGAGATTGAGATTAAGAAATTAAAAATGGCGTACAATGATATTTTTGGAAAAAATGCTTCTGATTACTGGTGCAATGAAGGCTGTAATAAGAGAATGCAAAAATATAAAGTCATATCAAATTGTCTAAAATTTTTTAAATATGTTTTAGGTCTTATATTTTTAATTTATTTGTTATATTTGGCACTGCAAGTATTAACTTTACTGCTAACAGATGTAAATATGTATAATAAATTAATATTCAAGGAAACACCTACATATAGTTCATGTTTTTTAGGAATATTAAATCAGTTAAAGATTTGTGGTGTTATTTATCTGATGTTAGTATTAATGAATGAATATTTTTTTGGAAATATGACGATAAAAAATATATACAAGCGTTTATTATTGTTTTTGGGTATCAGCCCAACAATAATGTTAGTAGTTATTAATTTTGATATTTATTCAACTGGGTTAGTAACTATATTTTTAGCAGTATTATATATATTTATTATATTTTGCATCAACCTATTAAGAAGTAAAATTGATTTTTTATATGATGTATCTACTGGTAAGTTTATAAATAAAACTGAAGAAACAATACCAGAGCAAAAAGAAGATAAAAAAATAAAAGAAAATAATTTTAAGAATAAGAAAAGGAGAAAGTGATTTATATGCAAGGAATTGTAAAATGGTTTGATGATAAGTTGGGTTATGGTTTTATTGAAAGCAGTGAAGCAGACAAGGATATATTTGTACATTTTAAAGAGATTAAAATGAAAGGATTTAAAACTCTTAAAGAAGGAGAGAAAGTTGAGTTTGATTTTGATGAAGAATTAGGTAAAGCCACTAATGTTAGAATTGTTCAAAATGAAGAAGCTAATGTTAATGCTTAATTTTGATTTTGATAGATGGAGTAGAATATTATCCTATTAATTTAATAGATGAAGAAGAAACTATTAAAAATGGGAAAAGAATTTGTGTTCTATATAGACCATTAATTGAAAAAAGAATGAAACAAATTCTAACAACTCCAATGAATTCGGCAAGCATAGTTACATTTACTGGTAATCAAAGAAACAATCACGCTTTCGAGGATAAACTCATTGAAAGATGTGCATGGAATGATGATCAAGTAACAAAGTTTATTAATAATATATTAATTTTAGAACAAAGTGATAAAATTGCAGGACAATTTTTAAAGGAAAAATACATTTATGATAAATACGATAAGGAAATATTAGAAGATTTAAATATTTCAAAAAGGACATTAATTTATCATAAGAAAGAAGCGTATTATAAAATTGCAATATGGTCTAATCAAGTTGTATATATTGATAATAAAGCTACTCATTTTGAAAATAAGTAACATAGTTTTATTGATGTGGTATATCCACATCTAGTACATAGGAAGGTGTAATGGAATGAAAAATAAAAAATTATTAATAGCAGTAATAATGGTGATGATTATTGTATTTTTAGTAGGGTTAATTTTGTGTCTTAAAACTAAGGACAAAATAGAACTAAAACAAAATACTTATAATTTAGAATATGGTGATGATATTGTAAAAGAAATATCATTTTACTTAAAAGATGCTAATTCTACTAAGAATATAAAAGACTATGAGTTAGTATATGATATAAACAAAAATACTGAAACTGGATTAATTGATACGGGAGAATATGTAATAAAAATAAAGTATAAAAAACAAGTAGCAGAAGTGAGAATTATAATAAAAGACACTGTTGCACCTAAATTTTCTAAGGCGGAAGATGTTATAGAACTAGAGAAAGATAATATGGATGTTGATTTAACAACTTATTTTAAGGTGGAAGACTTAGACAATGATATAAAATTGAATATTGAAGGTCAGTATGATTTATTTAAGATAGGTGAATATAATTTAAAAATAATTGCTAGTGATAGTAGTAATAATCATACGTGTAAAGATTTTATTTTAAAAGTAAAAGAAAAAGAAATGCCAAAAACTACTAATAATAGTAAAGAACAACCTACAGCTCAGACAAATACGAGTAAAAATAATAATACAAATTCTAATAATTCTAATGATACAAATCAAAAACTTGAAAGATACAGAAAAGATATATCCGATATGTATGTTAGACAAATAAATGAGTATAGAATAGCAAAAGGTTTGGCAGAGTTACCTGTTACAATAGAATCACAAAATGAGGCTGATAGGAGAGCAAAGGAAATTGTAAATAATTATTCACATGATGGTTCTGGATATGGATTTGGAGAAAATATTGGTGATGGTTCAATAGGCAGTGATTTTTTTACAGCATGGAAAAATAGTCCAACTCATAACGCTGCTATGTTAAGGGAAGAAAATAGAGCAATAGCCGCCAGCGTTTATGAAGCAAATAATAAGTGGTATGCAGTAGTAGTTTTTAGAATGAATTACTAAAAAAATAAACAAAGATGGTCTAATCATAGATAAATATAATTTGAAAGTGAGATGAAAATAATGAGTTCAAGTAAAAGTATCAAGGACATTATAGGATGATGTATTGTAAATTAGCTATCAGTTTTAAATAATATAAATTTTAGATGCAAATTATAAAGATGAAAAGTAATAAATAAACTAAGCTAAATCTTATATAAAATTTAATTTTTATGATATAATTAGTGTAGTACAATAGTTAGGTAAATAATAATTTGTCATTAAGATTGGAGAGTGCGAATGTGGAATACTATTTAGATAAAGTAAATATAAAAGATAAGGATATACTATATAGATTATTGCAATATTCTTTGTTTGAAGAAAGTTTAAATGATGGTAATGAAATGAATAAAAATGCTATATTTGAATATAAATATTTTGATTTATACTTTTGTGATAATGATAGAGATGCATATTTTATAAAAGACAAAGTTGATGGTAAACTATTAGGCTTTGTAATGATAAATACTTATATGCAAAAATATGAACATGGGCATAGTATTGCTGAATTTATGATTATTCCAAAATATAGAAGAAACAAATTAGGTGAAAGAGTTGCATTTGACTGTTTTGATATGTACAAAGGCAACTGGGAAGTTTCTCCATCTGTCGGAAGTGAATTGGCTTATAATTTTTGGAATAAGGTTATAGGTAAGTATACAAATAACAACAATAAATATGAAGACAGAATATTTATGTTTAATAATAAATAATTTTGTAAATTATAATTTATTGAATAGATTTAAACGAATTTGTTTTCGTTATTTACTGAAGTAAAGAAAAATGAGTATCAGAATGAACTGAACTCATTTTTGTTATCCATCATATAGAACGTATTGTGTAATTATTAAGAAATTTATTATTTAGTTAAGATAAACTCATGAATTTTTTAACACATTCTATATTTTTTTTATATTCCCTAATTAAACTATGCCAATGCATACAATAATCTTTATAAACGATATCATTAGCATTTAACCCTTTCTTTGCAACTTGTTTTCTTCTTTCTTTTAAATGTGATTTATAGTCAGAAAAAATATAGTACATTGAAAATTGATTATATTTACAATTACCCCAAATTAATTCTTCTAAAAAATTGAAAATCTTATTTAAGTCACGAGTCCTGTTTAGCGACATCTTTTTTGTGATATTTATACTCTTAAAAAAATTTTCAAAATCAGTATATATGTATTTTATGTTATTGTAAAAGTTTTTAACAAATAATTTTTGCATATTTTTTGTATAGTAAGGTATAAATTTATTATCACCCCAATATTTTTTACATAATAGGAATTTTGGAATATAATTTTCCACGGCACTGGCAAAGTGAAGTTCTTTATGTTCTAATGGTAAAAAGTGTGAATTAAAATAAGAAATAGTTTCACTCAGTACATCGATAAATTGTTCATTTCCTGTTAAGTATCCTTTTTTTATGATTGAACGTGTGTTGGTATATGTTTTTTCATCTGTTATTTTGTTAATAATGTGATCCAAATTATTTTTACTTATTAATATATATATTGAAGCTCCAATTGAATAGTTGTCAATGGCAATTTTTTTTAACTTCGTTTTTCGATCATTTAGTGTCATAATGATATTATTCAATCTCCTTATTATTAAGCTTTAATATTTCTGTTTTAACACCATCATTTGATTTGTATTTTATCTCATAGTACCAATCACTCAGATTATTAACAACTTTTTTTGGAAACAATTCGTTATATCCTTTATTTTCTTCTTCAATTCCAGAAATAAAAGTATCAGCTCCTATTATCAATTTATCGCCGCACATTAATCTTACTGATTCAATGTCATTTTTTGTAATATTATTGTTTTTAATATCAAAACTTCCAAATATCAAAAAGTATTTTTTACCGTCATAAATAAATAGAGAATCACTGTATGTGAATGTTTCACTTTCACCAGCTAATTTATAAACCCAATTTTTGTTTTTAAATATATAAATACCAGTAAAAATTAATGAAACGATAAGTAATATGAAGACACCAGTTATTACTTTCTTTGTTTTTTCGAGTTTTTCAACTTTTCTTAGTTCATTAATCAATAACTCATCTGCTTCACTCTTGGTATATGTTTTTTTTATATGATTATTATCTGCTATTTTTTTAATTTGTTTTTTCATTTTTTACTCCTTCAAAATTTTCACAATTACAAAATAACTTACTTATAAGTGTGTTGTATATTTTAGTTATTTTTTTATGTTTTTTTCTTTTTTCTTCTCTATTATTACAATTAGCTTTTATTTGTTCAAAATGTTCTTCAACGGGTATCAGCTTTTCGTTCATGTATTTTGCTATAAGTCTTTCAATAACAAATCCTTCAGGAAAGCTTAACTCCTGCTCGTTCAAAATTTTATTTATAGCTGAATTTTTAATTTTTTGAAATTGAAAAATTAAATTGAATTTTTCTGTTACTTCATAATTTTTGTTTAATCTTTCTTTTGTAAAAACTAAATCTTTAATTTCATCAAATGTTTCTGTATGATTTTTTATAACTTCAATAAATTTTAATGCTTCATCATCTAATTTCACCTTTGCGTACATTTTGTTAACACTCCTTTAAATGTTGATTTTTATCTTCAATTAAATAAAAATTCTCTCTTGTTACAATGTTATCTTGTAATCCTAGATCCTTAAAAGAAACAACAGAAAAGATATCTCCATGCTCAAATATATAATCAGGAGCATCTTTTATTAAGCCATCATATATTGTTTTATCATTTTCATCATATACAAATAAGTTTATTTTATCTTCTCTTAACATATAATTCCAAATTTCTATGTCTTGTTCTTTATTGAAAGAAATACAAAACTCATTAGCGGCAAGCATTCCTAACATTATATTCTTTCTTATTTTTTTTCTTTTCCCAATACGTAATTTCAATAAATCTTTAATTTTTTTCCTCATAATTTCATTCCTTTCTCATAAAAACTTTTTTTCTGACTAAAATAATAAAAGCAGTAGTTATATACGAGTTTAGTAATAATATTCTAACAAATTACAACAAACTATATATTTACTACTGCTTATTTGGTTATTAAATTGTATTGTTAAATATTTCGTCCAATTTAATAATACCATATTGGGACGATTAAGATACATTATTTTCTCTCTTTTTATGGGAAAATATAAAAAGAGGTGATTTAAGTGAAAAACGAAGATCAACTTCAACAATTACTTAATAAGGATTACATGCCAATTATATATAGAAACATCAAGAAGTTTCGTCATGAAAGTGGAATAGCACTTTCAAAAGTAGCGGAAATATTAGATATGTCTTATGATTATTTGAGAAGAATTGAGTCAGAAGACGATCTAAATAAAACGTGTTCTTTGAAGCTACTTATCAAATTTAGTATATTGTATCAAAAACCACTAGATGATTTCTTAAAGGAGTGATAATCCTTAATTACAAGGTTGAAACTGCAATTTCAATCTTTTTTATAGTACGAGGTTAATCTCCAAATCTATTTTACCACAATGTATCTTATTTGTCCCATTACTACGTTTTAAATTATACCACAAATACGACCAACAAACAAGAGCCTAATTTAAAACTCTTATTTGTGATACTATTATATTGTAAAATTGCTGATATATAGGAAGGAGGTAAATAGTTGGAAAGACAATATAAAATGGACATATTAGAAATGCTAGGTAATTATGGACACTATGTGTGTAACGTTGGAACAGCTATGGATAAAGCTGGAATATCAATATCAAAAATGCGAAGATTGACAGGTTTGAATCATGAGATTGTTAAAAAATATTATGAGGATAGAATTGTTAGAATTGATAAAGATGTTTTAGCTAGAATAACTTGCGTATTAGTTGCCTGTGGTATAGACCCAAAGGAAATAATAGAATATATTCCACCAGAAAAAAAGATGAATTTGCAAAACAATACTTAAAATTGACCCGTTAAGTAATTAAAATTTCACATATCATCTTTGTATATATAATAATATCTATTCAAGATGGATGTCAAGTTTTTGAGGATATATCGGCAATCAAACTGTCTTTTTATCCGTCTTAGAGTTTATTATATCAATATATATTACACAAATTAAATTTATAAATAATATGTTACATTTAATGGTTATTGTGATATAGTATTTTATGGTGTAGAACAAATTGAGGTTAGATATATAATGAATTTAAAAGATGTCTTTAAGGAAAATGTTAAATATTACAGAAAACAATTAAACTTGACTCAAGAATCTTTAGCAAAACTATCTGGATTAAGTACCAATTATGTTGGCGAGATAGAACGAACTGGAAGAAAGGCTACATTAGAAACTGTTGAAAAGATAGCAAATGGTTTAAACATGGAACCGTCTTTATTATTGATACCCAGAAAAAGAGATGAGTAAAGTAATATTAATAAAAGGATAAAAAAACAAATAGGATAGCTTAGTATAATGCTTAAAGCTATTTTTTTTCTATCATATTCTTCAAATATAGTAACATTTTAAAAAAACACAACAAAATCGTTGTTTTTTTTGTTCAATCTATTGACTTATTTTTTTAAAAGTAATAAAATATTACTCAAATCGTTGGAGGAGTGATGCGTTATGATTATGAAATGTTGCTGTAATGCGTTAAATATTATAAAACTTTTCTTAATAGATGTCTTCTGCTGTTTTGCTTGTGGCAACTGCTGCAAGGTATCATTATGCACTCCTTTAAATATTATTTGTATAAATGGTGACTAAAAATGAATATTTTTTTTAGTCGCCATTTTTTGTTATGTTGGAGGTGTTTTTGATGAATAATATTACGTTACAAGATTTGTTAGATAAGTTGGAAGAGTATAATCCAGAAGAAGTAGAAATTGTAAAAAGAGCTTATGAATATGCTGACACATTACATCAAGGTCAAATGAGGCAAAGTGGAGAACCTTATATAAGTCATCCATTAAATGTTGCTTATATTTTAGCAGATATGCACGCTGACAAGGATACTATATGTGCTGGTCTTTTGCATGATACATTAGAAGATACTAATATAACTAAAGAAGACATATCTCATGATTTTAATCAAAATGTTGCTAATTTAGTGGATGGAGTTACAAAATTAGCTAAAATGAACTTTTCTTCTAAACAAGCACAAAATTATGCAAATACAAGAAAAATAATAACAGGAATAACTGAGGACGTTAGAATAATTATAATTAAACTTGCTGATAGACTTCATAACATGAGGACATTGGAATTTAAATCAGAGTTTAAACAAAAAGAAAATGCACTTGAAACTATGGAAATATTTGTTCCTCTTGCTTACTATATAGGTGCTTATAGAATAAAATCAGAATTAGAAGATCTATCATTGCAATATTTAAAACCTGACATGTATAAAACTATAGAAGAAAGAAAATTAAAAATTGAAGAATCAAGTGAAGATTGTTTAAAAGAAATGTTATATAAGATAGAAACATTATTAAATGATCGAAATATACCAAATGAAATAAAGATAAGAACAAAAAACATTTATGGTATATATAAAAGATTAAGTGAAGGTCATAAGTTATCTGATATACATGATTTGTTAGCACTTAAAATAATGGTAGATGAAGTGGCGAATTGTTATTATACATTGGGGATGATTCATCAAGAATATCATCCAATAAATGATAAGTTTAAAGATTATATTTGTAATCCAAAAACGAATATGTATCAAAGTTTGCATACAACAGTTTTTGGACCAGATGATAGATTGGTTCAAACTCAAATAAGAACTTTTGATATGGATAAAGTGGCATCATTCGGATTAACTGCATATTGGGATGAGCAAAAGGGAGCAGCAAGAGATGTAATGCAAGAAGATCTAAAACAAAAATTTCAGTTTTTTAAATCACTAACAGAGATTAATTCTATGTTTGGAGATAATCAACAATTTGTAAATCAAGTAAAGACTGAATTATTTGCAGACAGAGTATACGTATATACAACAAAAGGAGATATCATAGAACTTCCAAAAGGAGCAACGCCAATAGATTTTGCATATAAAATCCACACAGATATAGGAAATACAATGGTAGGCGTATTCGTAAATGACGAATTTGTGCCAATAGATTATGTATTAAAAAATAAAGATAGAGTTAGGATTGTTACTGATGAATTATCTTACGGTCCAAGAGAAGATTGGATAGACAAAGCACAAACAAGTTTAGCAAAAAGAAAAATAAAAGAATTCAATAAAAAATAGTTGTAAAAAAAGATGTCAAACATAAAAAAAATAAAAGTTCAAATGTTATAATGATAGTTAGAGAGGTGATTGGAATGTATGAGTATCAAGGTAAAAATGTGATTATCATGTTATGCTCAAAATGTAACATTAATTGCAAGCATTGTTATATTAAATATAATGGTAATTTCTCACCAGAAGAATTGAAAAAAATATTTGATAAAATAAAAGATAAGTATTTTATTATTTTGAACGGAACAGAACCGATTCTTTTTCCAGAATATTATGAATTGTATAAAGAAAACTCTCAAAATAGGATTTTAACTAATGGATTAGAATTAATTAGAAATCCAGATTTGTATGATATTTTAAAAGAAAACGGAATAAATGAAATTGCCTTGTCATATCACTTTGGAATTCAAGATGATATATCTGCTGTCAAAAGCTCAATGTTAGATGGTTTAATTGAAAATCTTGTAGAAAATGGGTTTCAAGTAAAACTAATGACAACATTATCAAGTGATAATTATAAAATGATTTCAACAATGTGTAGTAAAGCTTATGAATTGGGAGCTAAAACAATTAAATTTACAAATTACATTTATCAAGGAAATGCACAGAAAAATGATTTTACAAAAGTATTAAACCAAGAACAAATAGATGAAGTTTTATCTGAAATAGACTATTGTCGCTCATTATATAATAAAGAAGATTTAAAAATTGAACGTTGTGGAACATTTGGTCCTAAACAAGGAAATTCAGAAAAATTTGAATGTTTAGCTTGTAATAATATGGCTGTTATAACTCCTGATTTAAATGTTTATCAATGTGTTTTTGATATTGATAGGGGAAATGAAATCGGTAGAGTGATAGATGGTAAAATAATGATTGATGATGAATATAAATCACTTGATAAGTCTTATTGTAAAGTATTGAAGAAGTATAATGGGATTGGAGGGCAACGATGAGTCAACCAATAGTAGGAATTGTTTCGAGCAATGAATTAATAGAAAAAGGAACATATAAAAAGCCTGTTCAAGATGTGAATGATGATTACTTAAATATGATATATAAGTATGGAGGTGTACCAATTATCATTCCAAATACCAATAGTTTTGTTTCATTAAAATCATTTATAGACAAAATGGATGCTTTATTATTAATTGGAGGAGAAGATGTTTCTGATAGATGTTATTCAGGAAAAAAGAGTGAAAATCCAAGAGATAATTTTGAAATTGAAATATATAAATATTTTAAACAAAACAAAAAACCAATACTTGGAATTTGTAGAGGATTGCAAATAATAAATGTAGCTGAAGGCGGGACATTAAAGAACATTGAAGAAGATAAAGTAGAGCATAAGATTGGAATGGATGGCTGGGTTAATTATCACGATATAAGAATTATTAATAATACAAAACTGAAAAAGTTAATATCTAAAACTAGTTATACTGTTTCATCAGTACATCATCAAGCAATAGATAAATTAGGTAAATCTTTAGTTATATCAGCTACAGCTTCTGATGGCATAGTAGAAGCTATAGAAAGTTTTGACGATACATTTATGATGGCATTCCAAGGGCATATAGAAAAATGCTTAAATAATTATGAAGCGTATGGTAGAGTTGTAAAAAAATTTATAGAGGAGGCAAAAAATGAATAAAAAAGAAATTTTAAAGTTGCCAATTTATAAGAATCAAATTGGCAAGTATTTAACAAAAAAGGATATAGTGTCTAATTTCCCACATAATTTTGAAATAAAAGATGGTATAGAATATGAATATGCTACAACCTCTGGAACAACGTCTGATAGAATGGAAATAATAAGAAAACCAAATTGGTGGAAAGACGAATATAAAAGAACGTATTCAAATGAAAAAAAATTGGAAAAATATTTAGACGAGAAATTGCATAAGGTTATTTTTACAACTGCTCAATGTTCAAATTTAGTGTGTTTTGTAGAAAAACCGTCAATGGAGAAGAGAACTATTGGAAATACATTATATGTAAACAATACTTTTAATCCTTGGGACTGGACAAAAGAGAATATTCAAGAAATAATAAAAGAAATAAATTATTTTAAGCCCTATTATTTAGATGCCGATCCAGTTTATCTTGCAGTATTTTTGTATTTGAAAGAAAAATATAAAATTAAGACTAAAATTTTTACTCCAACAATAATCACATTAAGTTATGAATATGTTACAGGTAATCTTAGAAAATATATTTCAGATTATTTTAAAACTGATATTAGAAATTTGTATGGAACTACTGAATTTGGATATGCTTTTCTTGAAAATGAAAATGGAAAAATGCATATTTGTAAAGATTTGATTGATATAAAACTTTTACCAATTAATGATGATGAAAGTAATAATATTTATTCAATAATAATAGACAGTTATAAAAATGAATATATGCCACTTTTAAATTATAAAGTTGGAGACCTTGTTCAAGCGACACCAAAGGAATATAAGAATTTTGCCAAAGATGGAATTGTAAGTAAAATGGCTGGAAGAGAAAAGGATTTAATTGACAATAAAATATCCTTTTCAATGCTAGATGATATTATTAGTAGTGTCTCTAGTAAAATATTGCTTTATCAATTTTACTTTATTGATAAAAATATTTGTAATTTTAAATATATAACATTGGATGACTCTGAAATATCAGAAACAGAAATGAAAAATATAACTAATAAACTTGAAGACATGGGATTGAATATTTCGATAACATTTAATAAAGTTGAAGAAATATCACCAGAGATGTCAGGAAAATTTTCAATTTTAAAAAGAGGAATATAATATATGAAACAAGATATAAGAAAAGATTTTCCAATGTTAGAAAGTAATATTATTTATTTTGATAATTCTTCAACTTCTTTGAAACCTTATAGTGTATTAGAAAGTATTACAGAGTTTTATACAAAATATACTTCAAATGCGTATAGAGGTAGTTACATTAATTCTGAATATATTTCGTTAAAAATAGATGAAACAAGAGAACTTGTAGCAACAATGTTAAATTGTTCCCCTAGAGAAGTTATTTTTACTTCAAATTGCACTGATTCTATAAATCAACTTGTTAGGATGTTGAATATAAATAAAAGAACTAAGGTTATCTGCTCATTATTAGAACATCATTCAAACTATCTACCTTGGTTAAACAATGCAAATATATTAACTGTTAATTTGAATGACGATGGTACAATAGACTTAATAGAATTAGAAAAATTATTAAAAGAGAATAAGATCAAATTGGTAAGTATTACAGCCTTATCAAATGTTACAGGAAATGTACAACCAATTAAAGAAATTTGTCAAATTGTCCATAAATACAAAGCACTTGTAAATTTGGATTGCTGTCAATTTGCTCCACATTATAAAATAAATGTAAAAGATATTGATTGTGATTTTTTGACTTTGTCAGCTCATAAAATGTGTGGACCAAGTGGACTTGGCGTAATATATGGTAAAAAAGATTTATTATTGAAATGCAAAAAAGCTAAATATGGTGGTGGAATGGTAGATAGGATTATTGATAATGAAGACATTAGATATAAAGAAATTCCATATTGTTTCGAGGCAGGTACACCTGCAATAGAAAATATTTTGGGTTTTGCAAGTGCAATAAGATATTACTTATCGTATGGTTATGATAATATTACAAAAAGAAATAAAGAACTAAATGATTATTTTTATAAAAGAATATTAGCAAGTAAAAATATTGAGTTGATTTTTCCAATTTCAAAAAAACATGCTCCAATTTTTACTTTCAAATTAAAAAATAAAGATTTAAATTTAAATTATGTTGCAAAAATTTTATCAGATTCTGCTAATATTTGCGTTTCTTCTGGCTATCAATGTTGTCAACCATTATATAATAGTATGAAAGAAAAAGGCGGAATAAGGGTATCATTGCAATTTTATAATACTGAAGAAGAAATAGATTATTTTTTCAATATAATAGATAATTTAAAAATATAAGGAGGTTTGAAGATGGAATATAAATTATCAGTAGGATTTAATGGGGATCTAGACCTATTAGAAAAAATGTATGCGGATAAAGAGAATAAAATAGGGACACTTTATACAGGCGGCTATCTTAAAGAAGTAACCAGTGGAAGGTATCAACACAGTAAGAGCGAACAAGAATTAGAAAGAATTGTTGAAGCTGTCCATGATAAAAATGCAAGATTAGCTGTAACATTGAATTCACCATGCAATGTTCCTCCACTTTCAGAAAAACAATGGTGGGAAAATGTAAAAAATTACTTAAAACATTTAGAGTCAATTGGAGTTGATACAGCAATTATTGCTCATCCATTTATAATGGCTCTTGCAAAAGAAAATACAAACTTAAGTGTAGCCGCATCAATAATTTGTGATGTTAATACTCCACGTGGTGCATTATATTATGAAGATATGGGTGCTGATGTGATAGTTCCATCATCTTCAATTAATTATGATTTAGAACAATTAAAACAAATTAAGGCAAATTTAAAAAAAGCAAAGTTAGCATTATTAGTTAATGAAGCTTGTTTAGGAAATTGTCCTTGGAGAAGATTTCATCAAAATGCTTTATCACACGCTGATAGAAAAGGTTATGATTTAGATTATGCAATGAGTTGCACAGGTTTGTATGAAAAAAATCCTTATATGATGTTAACAAATAATGTTGTACGACCAGAAGACTTAAAGGAATATGAAGGAATTAGCGACATGTTCAAATTAGTTGGAAGGACAACTGACGAAGAAACATTATTAAAAATGATTCATGCTTATTCAACTGAATCATATCATGGAAATTTAGTGGAAATAGTAGATAAAGGGTTTAGTGAATTCATCAATTTACCAAACGATCAGTTGGATTCGTTATTTGCACAAAAATCAAATTGTATTAAAAATTGTCAAAATTGTTCTAAATGTAAAACTTTATATAGAAAAATAAATAGATAAATAATAGGAGGATATATATGGAAAGATTATTAAATTTGGAAGCAACCTCTTATTGTAATGCTAATTGTAGTATGTGTCCTAGAGATTGTGTGAAAGAATATGGATATATTTCTTTAGATACCGTTGACAAATTGATTGATAAAATTGGGGATTATTTACTATATGAAATATCAATTTCTGGAAGGGGTGAACCAACTTTTCACCCACAATTAATAGAAATAATAAAAAAATTACAAACTTTAAAGACAAAAATATCTGTTGTAACAACAACTGATGGTATTAAGGATGCAACATATAAACAATTAATTGACGAATTAGATATTATGAGAATATCGGTAAGTTCTATAGATGAACAAATCTTTAAGAAGATTCATAGAGGACTAAATTATGATAAGATTTGGGCAAATATTACTAAATTAGTAAATTATAATCCTGAAAAATTACATATTCATTTAGTAGGCGGCGAAGAGACATACCCAGCACTAGAAAAAACTATATCATTTTTTAAAGCTAATGATGTTAACAATATTTATCTATTACCATTATGGAATAGAGGCGGAAATGTTGAAGAACAGGAAATTCTAGATTTGAGAAAGCAAATTGTGGAAAAATATAATATTTTTTATTCAGAAGATGAATACTTAGATGAAACAAAAGTCAGAAATTTAGCAAATCCGAATTATTGTCCATTGGGAGACACAAGCATTTCGGTAAATTATAAAGGTGATATGATTGGCTGTTTTCAAGATTTTGAAAATTTGACTAAAATTTGTAGTGTTGATGATGATGTAGATTTTATAACAGAAAGGGTTAAAGTATTAAAGAAAATGCCAGTTTGTAGAAGTTGTAATTCTTACAATCAAGCACGAAAGTGATGGAGTGTTTATATGGAAATAAAACAATATTTTATTGAAAATTATATTAATAAATTTAGTGAAAATGATTATATAGGTGTTGAAATTGAAATGCCTATAATTAATTTGAATTCTCCTTATATTGTTAATAATAAAGTAATTGAAGGATTATTTTCGACCTTTCTTGATAATGAAGAATTTAAAATAGAAAATTATGATAATGAAAAAAATATCATTTCAATAAAAAATATAAAAACAAATGACACTGTATCTTTAGAATATTCTTTCAATACAATCGAATTATCGTTAGGAAAAGAATTGTTAATTGATAGGTTGAAAGAAAAATTTGATTTTTACTATAATTTTATTAAACAATATTTGGAAAAATATGAGTACGAAATATATTGTGGTGGTATAAATCCTAATTATCATTATATAGATAAAACATGTTTAAATCAGGATAGATATAAAGTTATTGAAAGATTATTGACTAATAGTAGTAACAGTGATTTATATAACCAATTTTGCTCATATTGTTGCAGCATACAAACTCATATTAATACATCTAAGGATAGTATAGTAAATTTAATAAATATGTTGTCAAAAGTAGAAAATAATAAAATGGAAATATTTTCTAATTCATATATGAAAGAGACTAACTTAAAAAATAGTAGAAAATATTTGTGGGAGAATAGCAACTTTGGTCCTTTAAATATTGGTACAAATCCTAATTATAACAATTTAGAAGATTTACTTAATGATTATTCTAAGCGAAATTTATTCTTTGTTGAAAGAAATAACAAGTACCTTCTTTTGAATGCAAAACAACCACTAAATAAATATCTTGATAAGAAAAGAGTTAAGGCTACAGATGAATATGGAAAAACTTGTTATGTAGTACCATCATATTCTGATCTTGATAATTTTAGGTCATATAGAAGTGTTGAATTGACAAAATATGGTACGTTAGAAATTAGAAGTGATTGTACTCAATCAAAAGAAAATATATTTAAGTTGATTGCATTTAATGTTGGAGTATGTAAGAATCATTTAGAAATATTGAAATATTTAGATATGAATAAAAAAATTACAAATGAGAGATTAGTAGAATTTTGTATTAAGGGTTTGAAAATGCGTAATTTTGGTGAAGAAAAGTATATGGAGGTAAGTAATGACTAAGAAAAAAATAGGTATTTGGATGTATGAAAATGACAATGGAATAAACATAAAGAAAAAACTTGTTTCCTCATTGAAAGATTTGGGCTACGAAGTCTATTCAGATTTTGATATGCGAGAGTGCTATTTAAAAAATGGAAAAGTTTATGCAAAAGATGGATACTGTTTGTCAGATGTTGATATATTTTATCACATGAATGCTGATGAGCAAAATCAATATCAAAATGATATATTAAGATTATTAGAATTATCAGGCGTTCATGTTTTTAATGATTATCAATCATTTATATATTGTAAAGATAAGGTTATAAGTAATTTACTTTTAAGAAAAAACGGTATTTTAGTACCTCCATCAATGCTGATAAATAATAAATTAACAAAAGAAGAATTAAAAAAAATTATAGATGAGTGGGGAACAGTAATTGTAAAACCTCGAACAAATCATGGCGGTAAAGGAATAATTAAGATTGATAATTATGAATTGTTTTGTGATTTTTATGAAGCTACAAAAGCATCTACAAAAGATTATTATTTAGAAAAATATATTCCCTTTAAATCCCATGACTATAGAGCAGAAGTTTTTAATGGTGAAGTTATAGGAACGTATTGCCGTGGAAAATGTGGTACATATAAAACAAATATTTCCTCTGGTGGTTCAATGAAAGACATTACAGTACCAGAAGAATTTAAAGAAATAGCATTAAAAGCTGCTAAAACGCTTAACGTAACAACAACTATTGTTGATATGATTTTATCAGAGGAGGACAAAAAGATATACGTTCTTGAGGTCAATCCTATAATGGGAATATTTTTAGAAGAAGGTATGAAAGCAGGTACAAAAATGCCAATTCAAACAAAAATTCCTGAATCATTTAAAACTGATAAAATTAAATTGGAAAAAATAATTAATTATATAGATAATTATTTGAAAAACAATTAAGAAAATGAAATGATTACATATTTATAGTTCACTTCTTATGAGAGCTAAAATGTAAAATTGCCTTACAAAAGAAAAAATATGTATGTTTTGATTAAGCGAAAGGAATGAATGGTTAGTATGAAAAAAGATTTTATGATTATTGCAGGACCATGTGCTGTCGAATCAAAAGAACAAATAATAAGAATTGCTAAATCTTTAAAAGAAATAGGAGTAGATGTCCTAAGAGGAGGAGCATTTAAACCTCGAACAAATCCTAATAGTTTTCAAGGCTTACAAGATGAAGGCATTGAATATTTGTTAGAAGCTAAGAAAGTAACAGGCTTGCCAATAATAACAGAGTTATTAACAATAGAACAAGTAAAAAAATATGGTAATGTTATAGATATTATTCAAATTGGTAGTAGAAATATGTACAATTACGAATTATTAAAAGAGGTAGGAAAATTAAATAAGCCTGTTATGTTAAAACGTGGATTATCTGCTACTTATAATGAATGGCTATCTGCTTGTGAATATATAAAGCAAAATGGAAATGACAACATTATTGTTTGTGAAAGGGGCATAAGAAGTTTTGATAATTCAACACGTAATGTTCTTGATTTGCAAGCTATTCCATACATAAAGAAACATTCTGATTTTCCAATAATTATAGATCCTAGTCATGCTGCTGGTAATAATTATATGATTGAATCTATGTGCTGTGCAGCAACGGCTGCGGGGTGTGATGGTATAATGGTGGAAGTTCATGATAATCCTAGTGAAGCGTTATGTGATAAGGATCAGGCAATAACAATTGATGAATTTTCTAATATATGCAATAAAATAAAAAAAATAAGGGAAATCAACCAATTTTGATATTAAATTCACTTGAATTCATTGACTAAAATAAATTTTATGCTATAATAAACAGAAATCTAAAAATTTAAGGGGGAATACTCATGTTAGACAAAAGATTTAATCTTGAAAATGAAAAGGAAATGCAAAAATTATGGGAAGAAAAAGAAGCCTATAAATTTAAAGGTGTAGATGAACGACCAGTTTATTCAGTCGATACACCTCCTCCAACAGTAAGCGGTAAGTTACATGTTGGACATATATTTTCATTCACTCAATCTGAAATGCTTGTTAGGTATCACAGATTAAAAGGTGAAAATGTATATTATCCATTTGGATTTGATGACAATGGTTTGCCAACAGAAAGATTGGTTGAAAGAGAAGAGGGTATATTTGCAAAAGATTTACCTAGAAGTGAATTTATTGAAAAATGTACTGCTACAAAAGATAAATATATTAAAGAATTCCAAGATTTATTTAAGCGTTTAGGAATCAGTGCTGATTGGGATTTGGGATATGATACTATAAATGAATTGTCTAGAAAAGTTTCACAAAGATCATTTATAGATTTAGTAAAAAAAGGAAAAGCGTATAGAAAGGAAATGCCAGTTTTATGGTGTCCTTGCTGCCAAACTTCTATTGCACAAGCAGAACTTGAAAATAAAGATGTAAAAAGTTATTTCAATTATATTAATTTTTCTGTTGATAATAAAGATTTAGAAATAGCTACAACAAGACCTGAGTTTTTAGGTGGATGTGTTGCAATATTTGTAAATCCTAATGATGAAAGATATAAAGATTTAATAGGAAAAACTGCTACTGTTCCGTTATATAATAATCAAGTTCCAATCATTGCAGATGAAAAAGTTGCAATAGACAAAGGTACTGGCGTTGTTATGTGCTGTACATTTGGAGATCAAACTGATATGGAATGGCAAAAAGAATATAATCTTCCAATTAAGAAAGTAATGCAGGCTGATGGAACAATTAATCCAGAAGTTGCTATAATTGGTGGAATGAAAACGCTTGATGCAAGGATGAAGATTGTTGAGGAATTACAAAAACAAGGTCTATTAGTAAAAAGTGAAAAAATTGAACATTCTGTAAGTACGCATGAAAGATGTGGAAATGAAATAGAAATAATTAATTCTCCACAATGGTACATTGACATTTTAAGTATAAAAGATGAATTGATTAAAGCAGCAGATGAAATTAATTGGCATCCAGAATCTATGAAAACTAGATATTTAGATTGGGTTAACAATTTAAAATGGGATTGGTGCATATCAAGACAAAGATATTTTGGAGTACCATTTCCAGTATGGTATTGTAAAGAATGTGGAGATGTAATGATTCCTGAAGATAAAGAATTACCATTAAATCCATTAGAACATAACCCACATGGTGCTTGTAAGTGTGGATGTAAGGAATTTATACCTGAAACAGCTGTAATGGATACATGGGCAACATCATCTGTATCACCATTCATTAATATGAAATATGGTGAAGATGACGAAAGAAAATTCTTATATCCTATGAGTATGAGAAGCCATGCACATGAAATAATAAGAACATGGACATTCTATTCAATTGTAAAAAGTTTATATCATACTGGACAAGTACCTTGGAAAGATTTAATGATTTCAGGATTTGTACTTGCTAAAAAAGGCGAGAAAATAAGCAAATCTAAAAATAATGCAAAGATGTCTCCTAATGACTTATTAGATACTTATGGTGCTGATATGATAAGATATTGGACTGCATCAAATAAATTAGGAACAGATACATGGTTTGATACAAAAGATATAGAAAGTTCAAAGAGATTTATGAACAAATTATGGAATTCTGCTAAATTTGTAGATATGCACATCAAGGATGCTGATTTAAGTGAAGAAACAGAATTGCAATCTATTGATAAATGGTTAATCTCTAGATGTCACGAAACATTTGAAAAATATCAACAACAAATGGAAAATTATGAAATGGGCTTAGCAAGACAAGAAATTGATAAATTTTTCTGGAACGATTTATGTGATAATTATTTAGAAATGGCAAAAGAGAGATTATATAATCCTGATAATAAATATGGAGATTCCCAAAAAGCTGCTCAACAAACTTTAGCAACTGTATTCCTTGAAGTATTAAAAATGTATTCACCTTTTGTTCCACATATTACAGAATATATTTATCAAGAATTATATAAATCTAAACTTAAAGATGAACTTCTTTCTACAAGTAAATTCACAGAGTTACCTTATGATAAAAAATATATAGAATTTGGTGATGCAATGAAAAAAGTAGTAGGAGATGTTCGTAAATATAAAACTGAACGTAATTTATCAATGAAAGAACCAATTGAAGAATTGAAAATATCAACGTCATTGGATAATATTAGATGTTTAAGAGATTCAATTTTAGATATTCAAAGTTGTACTCGTGCTGAACATATTGACGTTGAGAAAAGTGATGAAACAGAAGTAACAATTACTGGAAGAAATATTGAAGATAGTTACGTAGAAGATGCGATAGATGCACCAGTTCAAGAAGAAGCAAAAGTCATGAAACTTGTTAGAAAAGATAAGAAAAATCAATAAAACTTATCTTTTTTTCTGCAATTTATCTAATTTTATTGAATATATAAGGAAAATCTGATATAATATTTGCAACTGCTGAGAACAAGAGGAGTAGATTACCAATTTATTACAGAGAGCAAATGTTTGGTGTAAATTTGCATAATAGGTAATTGAAGGTAGCTTGGGAGCATATTTTCTGAACTATTAGTAAGAAATTACGTATCGCTGCGTTAAAGCATTAAGCTGCATATTAATAAAATAATATGAATTAAGGTGGTACCGTGGACTTCAAGTTCATCCTTTGATTAGGATGGACTTTTTTATATGAAAGGAAGGAATTAAAATGTTAGATAAGAAGTATAATTCACTTGAAAAAGAAGAAAAATGGTTAAATTATTGGAAAGAAAATAAAATATATGAATTTAAACCAGATCAAAGAAAGGTATATTCAATAGATACACCTCCTCCAACAGTTAATGGTAAAATACATATTGGACATATATTTTCTTATTCACAAGCGGAAATGATTGCAAGATATAAAAGAATAAGCGGATATAATGTGTTTTATCCATTTGGCTTTGATGATAATGGTCTTCCTAGTGAAAGATTAGTAGAAAAGGAACAAGGTAAAAAAGCACATGAAATTGGTAGAGAAAACTTCTCTAAATTATGCTATGAAACAACAGATAAATATGAAGCTGAATTTCAAGATTTATTCTCTAAACTTGGTGTAAGTACAGATTGGAGTATGCACTATAAAACAGTAAGTCCATCAACAATAAAGATAAGTCAAAATTCATTTTTGGATTTAATAGATAAAGGACATTGTTATCATAAAGAAAGCCCTGCATTATGGTGTAATGAATGCTTAACATCTATTGCTCAGGCTGAATTAGAAACAAAGACCATTAAAACAACATTTAATTATGTAAATTTTGAAACTGTCGAAGACGGTGAAAAGTTTACTATTGCTACAACAAGACCTGAATTGATGCCTGCCATTGTTTGTGTATTTGTAAATCCTAATGATGAGAAGAATAAACATTTAATAGGAAAAACTGCACATATTCCAGTAATTAATGTTGATGTTCCAATTATGGGTGATGAAAAAGTTGCAATTGATAAGGGTACAGGTATTGTTATGTGCTGTACATTTGGAGATCAAACGGATATAGAATGGTGGAAAAAATATAATTTACCACTTAAATATATATTTACAAATGATGGAAAAATAATTGATTCTGTACCAAATTATGGTGGCTTAAAAATAAAAGAAGCAAGAAAGCAAATCGTAAATGATTTACAAGCAGGTGGCTACATTGTTAAAATTGAAGAGTTAGAACATGAAGTACAAACACATGAAAGATGTGGCAGAGAAGTAGAATATACGGTAATGAAACAATGGTTTATTGATATAATGAGCCATAAAGAAGATTTCTTGAGAATTGGAAATGAAATTAATTGGTATCCATCACACATGCACAATAGATATGAAGAATGGGTTAATAATGTTGCATGGGATTGGTGCATATCAAGACAAAGATATTTTGGTGTACCATTTCCAGTATGGTACTGTAAAGAATGTGGTGAACCTATATTTGCATCAAAAGAACAATTACCTGTCAATCCGTTAACTGATACTCCACCAGTTGAAAAATGTTCTAAGTGTGGCTGCAAAGAGTTTATACCTGAATCTGATGTTATGGATACGTGGGCAACTTCTTCAGTTACACCACTTATTAATATGAAATATGGCGAAAAAGATAATTACGAATCTATTTTAAAACCTATGAGTTTGCGTAGTAATGCGTCTGAAATAATAAGAACTTGGGATTTTTATACTATTGTAAAAAGTTATTATCATTTTGGTATTAGACCTTGGGATAATGTTATGATTTCAGGATTCGTAATGGCAAACAAAGGTGAAAAAATAAGTAAAAGTAAGGGAAATTCAAAAGTTGAACCTTTAGATTTAATAAAACAATATTCTGCAGATGTTGTAAGATATTGGGCTGCATCTGGAAGGTTAGGAACAGACATCACATATAGTGAAGAAACATTACTTCGTGGTAAAAAATTAGTTAATAAAATATGGAATGTTTCTAAATTAATTCAAATGCACCTTCAAGATTATCAAGATAAAGACTTTGATGATTTTGAATATGTTGATAAATGGATCTTAGGTAACTTTATTAAGATGGAAAAAGAATATATAAAATATTTAGATAATTATGAAATAGGATTAGCTTTAAATATTTTAGAAAAGTTTTTCTGGAATTTCTGTGATAACTATATAGAAATTGTTAAACATAGATTGTATAGACCAGAAGAATTCGGTGAAAAGGCAAGATACTCTGGACAAAAAACTGTCTATATGTTACTTTATAAATTATTACAAGATTTTAGTGTTTTCTTCCCATTCATTACTGAAGAAATATATCAAGACATATATCATGATATGAAATCAATACATATTACTGAAATTAAACCTTTAAATTACTCATTTGATGATGAAATGTTGAATGGTGATTTAATGTGTGAAATAATAAGTGCAGTAAGAGGTGAAAAGTCTAGTAACAATTTATCATTAAAAACAACTGTTAAGGAATTAGATATAGATTGTTCAGCTGGCATAAAAGATGCGATTAAGCAATCTGAGAAAGATTTTAAAGCAACATTATTTATAGAAAAATTAATTTTAAATGACATAGAAAAAGACTATAAAATTAATAAAGTTGTTTTAGATACTGAAAACTCATAATACCTATAAAATTAAATAATTGTAATAAGTTAGGGGGGATGTTTATGATAAGCAACAATTCTAATTTTGGATATGATAAGTATCACAGAAAAAAACCAATTAAAGAATTTGATTTAAATCAAACTATGTATTCTTTGGTAACAGGTGAAAGTAAAGATGATTTAGATTTAAAAGCAACAGGCTTTATGGGAAACGATATGAGTTATAATGATTTAATAATATCAGCAGACAAATTAGCCCAAGCCTTCTATAATATTGGAATAAAAGATGGAGATAGTGTGGCAATATTGACTATAAGTATGCCAATAGTTCAACAGTCATTGTTATCTCTTTCCAAAATTGGGGCTACTATGTCTTGGATAGACCTAAGATCTAAACCGAAAGATGTAGTAAGATACATTAATAGTAGTAATTGTAAAACAATAATAGTGTTTGAAGATATGCTTCCATTAATAGAGTCAATAATAGATGAAACTGATGTTAGAAAAGTTGTTGTAAGCTCACCAAAAGATTATTTATCTCCTATAGTGAAAGTGCTAGCTACGTTAAAAGATAAGAAAGATGGTAAAAAAATAGTATTGCCAGATGATTCAAGATTCGTTAGATTCAATGATTTTATTAAAAATGTTGATACTAATAATTTAATTACACCAGCATCATTTGAAAAAGATAGACCATCTTTAATCGTACAATCTAGTGGCAGTACAGGAAAGCCAAAGCAAATAGTTCATACTGAATATAATTTTAATTCTGCAGTTCAAAAGATGGCTTATACAGATTTACCCTTTTATAAAGGAAATACAATGCACATTTCAATTCCACCTTTTATCATATATGGATTAGGAAATTCTATATATGCCAGTATGGCTTTTACAATGAAAGCAGAAATGAGTCCTTTTGTAGATGAGAACACAGTATATAATGATTTAGGAAAGTTTGATATATCTTTAGCAACACCATTGCATTATAGATATATGTACAAACAATTAATAGAATTAAATAAAAGTATAACCGAATTAGAAAAGGATAACTCATTAGAGGCAAAAAAAGAATTGAAACGAAAAATGAAAGAGTTAAAACGAGTATTAACAGGAATTGATAGAGCCAAAGTATTTGTATCTGGTGGAGATAAAATTGGTGCAGATGAACTAATAGAAATGCAACAAACTTTTAACAAAGTCATAGTTAATGGTTATGGTAACAACGAATGTTTAGGTGCTACAATAGTTAGTCCTATGTACGCCAATAAACCTGGTAGTATTGGGGTACCTATGGAAGGAATAGAAGTTAAAGTAGTTAATCCAGAAACTGAGGAGATATTACCACAAGGAGAAATTGGAGAATTATATATATCTTCTGATAATCTTTTTGTTGAATATTTAAATAACCCTGATGAAACAAATAAAATAAAAGTAATAGATGAATTAGAAAAACAATGGGTGAAATCAGGAGATTTATGTTATATAGATAAAGATGGATATATTATTCCTAGAGGAAGAAACCGAAGACTTATAAGAAAAGAAGCATTTAAGATTAGCCCTGATACAATAGAAGAGGTTATTAGTTCTATACCATTTGTACAAGATTGTGTTGTAGTTGGTGTGGATGATGAAAAATCTTTGTCAGTGCCAATGGCATTCATAGTTTTAAAAGATGAGACATTATCATTTGATGAAGTTAAAGAACAAATAAAAGAGAAATGTGTTGAAGAATTACCTGATTATGAAGTCCCAACTTATTTTGAACAAATTGATAAAATACCTTATACTCCAAACGATAAACAAGACTTTAGGACATTAGAAAATATAGGAAACGAGATAGTAAAAAATCAAAAATCAAAAAAATTAGTAAAAAAGATTTAATATAAATGACAAATAATTTACATATAAAAAGTAAGAAAATTCTAAAAAAACAACAATTTCGTTGTTTTTTTATGTTATAATATTCTTATCAAAAGTAGTAGAGTTTTAGGAGGATGATTTTTTATGAGTGCAAGTGGGACAATATACCTTACAATATCAGCACTAATTTATACGATAATTACTACAATTTTATTTACAAAGAAAAAGAAGATCAATAAGTTAGAAAATAGAATATTTACTAAGTTATTGATTTTATCAATTTTATCAATGATTTTTGAGTTAACAATTGTGCTTACTGTTAATATTCCTATGCTTAGTTCTATAATTCAAAAAATATTCTTAGTATTCATAGTATTGTGGTTATCACGTTTTATTGATTATACATTTGTAATAACAGTCTTTGATGCGAAGAAAAGTGATTTAGAAAATTATGAGAAATACAAGAATCTTCATTATATATTTCTAGGCATAAATGTATTATGCTGTATTGGAATTTTATTGTTACCAATTTATTTTAATGATATAGGTACTGCGAAATATACAAGCGGACCTAGTGTTAATATGGTTTTTACTATAACAGGAATATATTTATTAACGATTTTAATCCTATTAGTAACACATTTCAAAAAAATTAAGCAAAAAAATTGTTTGCCAATAATAGTTTTATTTATTCTATTAATTGTTTGTGCAATAATTCAAAAATCTAATCCACAAGTATTATTAACTAATACTGTATTTGGATTAATTATTTACTTAATGTATAACACAATAGAAAATCCTGATTTAAAGTTAATAACACAATTAGAACTTGCAAAGCAAAGTGTTGAGAAAGCAAATAATGCTAAATCGGATTTTTTAAGTAGTATGAGCCATGAAATAAGAACACCGTTAAATGCTATTGTAGGCTCAATAGAATTATTAAAAGATGAAGAAAATTTGTCGGAAGATGGTAAAGAAGCATTAAAAGATTTAAATACGGCATCAAATAGTCTGTTAGAAATAGGAACAGGAATATTAAATATATCTCAAATTGAATCGGGTAAAATTGATTTAATAGAAAAAGAATATTCACCAGTTGAAACTTTTGATGAACTATATAATTTATTAAAAGGAAGAATAGGTAATAAGCCTATTGATTTTACAACAAATTATGCTGATGATTTGCCAAAAAAATTATATGGCGACAAATCAAAGATAAAAGAAATTGTAACTAATTTATTAACCAATGCTATTAAATATACAGATGAAGGAAAGATAAATCTTGCTGTTAGATGTATAAATAACAAAGACACTTGTAAATTGATAATTTCCGTTAGTGATACAGGTAGAGGCATTCGTAAAGAAGTAATGGATAAATTGTTTGAAAAATTTACAAGAGATGCTGATGTTACAGATTCAACTATTGATGGAGTCGGACTAGGTTTAGCCATTACAAAGAGTTTGGTTGAAATAATCGGAGGTACAATAACAGTTAATTCGGTGGTTGGAAAGGGGTCTGTTTTTACAGTCGTTTTCTTACAAAGAATAGTTGATGATACTGTAAAAAACATGCCTAAACAAGAAACAATACCAGAGCAATCCACTTCATCAAATAATAATTATAAAATATTGATAGTTGATGATAATAATATGAATTTGAATATAGAAAAAAATCATTTGAAACATTATGGACTTGATTGTGATACTTGTTTATCTGGTGAACTTGCGATTGAAAAAATAACTTCAGGAATTAGATATGATTTAATTTTAATGGATGATATGATGCCTAGTATGAGTGGAACAGACACAATGAGAAAATTAAAATACGAAATGAATTTTACTAATCCGATTATTGTTATAACAGCTAATGCAACAACTGAAGCAAAAGAACAATATTTAAATGCAGGATTTGATGAATTTATTTCTAAACCAGTTAAACGAGAAGATTTATATAAGATAGTAATTAGATATTTACAAAAATAAAAAATATAAAAAGACAACAGTTTTGTTGTTTTTTTTATGTAAACTTATGTTATAATTTATACTAGAGGTAGGTGAATATAGGGATGGGAAGTAGTGCTACAATATTTTTATCAATAGCATCAATGCTTTATATGATTATGGTTGCTATTGTTTATTTTACTAAAGAAAAGGTTAATACAAGTGAAAATAAAATATTTTCTAAATTAGTATTAATTTCTCTTGCATCATTGTTTTCAGAGATTTACATAACATTTATTCCAATTGATATGAAGATTCCATTATTTGTAATTTCTTTAAAAGTTTATTTAATATTGTGCGTGTTTTGGTTAAGTTATTTTATGGAATATGTTTTTATTATTACTAGAAATAACGAAAACAAATTATTGATTAACTATAAACAGAAATATAAAAAGACATATATAAGATTTTGGATTATAACTGCATTTGTTATAAGTGCGGTAATATTATTGCCAATTTCATTTTATAATGAGAATGGAATGAAATATTCTTATGGTCCAAGTGTTGACGTTGTTTTTGGATTATCAGCACTTTATATGGTGATAATGTTTATTTATATTATTAAAAATTTAAAAAATTTGAAAAATAAAGGATATATGCCAATAATATTTTTTGTAATATTATTATCAATAGTAGCAATAGTACAAAAATTATATCCAAATTTATTACTAGCAAATACATGCTTTGCATTAATTACAACATTAATGTATTATACAATAGAAAATCCTGACATTAAGATGGCAAAAGAATTAGCTTTTTCTAAAAAGATCGCAGAAGAATCAAGAGATAGAACATTAAATGTTTTAAACGAAATATCAGACGAATTAAAAAATTCTTTTAGTAAATTACAAACGTTTGGATATAAAAAAGTTAATTATCAAGACTTAGAAGAAGTGAGTAAAGAATTAAAGTATATTAAAAAATATAATATTGATTTTGTAGATAGAGCAACTGGGCTTCTTGAAATTGGGAAGATTGAGAGTGGAAGTCTTACATTACGAGAAAAAGAATATGAATCAAGTGAATTATTGGAAGAATTAAGGAAAATGCTTTTCTATGATAAGAAAAATAAGCAAATAAATGTTTTGACAGAATTTGAAAACAAAGTACCTAGTGTGTTATATGGGGACAAAACAAAAGTAGAACAACTGGTATTATCAGTTTATGATTATATATTAAATATAATAGATAAAGATGATTTAATAATTAAGATGGATTCAATTACAGTTGGAAGATTTAGCAAAATTAAATTTCATTTTATAACTCAAGATCCAAATTTAGATAAATATATATATGTAAAAAAACAATCTTATGATTTGGAAGTTAAGAATTTAAATGAATTTGAATTTTATGATACCAAAGAGAATGTTAAATATGATAAAATACTTAAACTTGCTTCGTTACTTAATGCCAAACTAAATGTAAGCAAAGATGAGTTTGGTAGAAAAGATTTAACTTTGTCTATTAGACAAAGAATTATAGATCCGTATGTAATGGTAGAACAAAAAGAAGAAAATAAAGGCTTAAATGTAAAGTATTTTGATGCTTCAGATAAACGAATTTTAATTGTTAACAAAAATAATACTCATTTAAAAGAATTATTATTATTGTTAAGACCATATAAATCTGATATTGATGTTGTTAGTAGTATTAATGATATGAAAACAAAATTATCAGATAATAAAACTTATGATATGGTAATGATAGATGACACAATTTATAATAATGAAAAAGATTTTGAATCCATAAAATCAGTAAAATCTTTTAGTGGCTATGATATTAAGTTAGTTATATTAGCATCAGATGACAGGGTAAACGATTGTGAAATTTATATTGAAGAAGGTTTTGATGAATATATAATAAAACCAATTAATAAGAAAAATATAAATTATATTATGAAGAAGTATTTAAAATAAATTTTTTGAAAATTTCAATTTGCACTTTACTTGCACTTCAAAATGTGCTAATATGGTAATATAGAAAAATTGTAAGAGACGTGAGAGATAATTTGCTTTATCTCTTTTTTCTTGGTAATTTTTCTTTTTTTTGTTGGGCGAAAGGAGAGTGATTATAAAAATTTTAAATGTTTTACGGTCGTACAACTAAAATGATGAAAGGAGAAAAAAGTTGAAAAAGAATTTAAAAAAGTTGTTTAGTGTCGTAATGATTTTTGGAATTTTTATATCGTCTTTTCCAATATCACCTTTAATTCAAAAAGTTAATGCTTTAGCAAATGTTTCAGGAGATAAAATAATTGAAACTGCAATGACGTATGGTGATTGGAGCTACGATGAAGTAGGTACGTGTACAGGCTTAGTTACAAGAACGTTAAATAAACTAGGAGTAGGAACGAGTATAGTAGGGATACATCCATATAATATTGATACCCCTCAACCAGCAGGTACAGGTGCGAGATATGCCCCAGCGGCAATGTATAATAATGCAATGAACCATCCAGAAGATGCAGTTCATATTTGGAGTGGTTATATAAAAGATGTAAGGGCAAATGCTTCTCTATTCCAAAATGGTGATTTAGTAATTCAAAGACCCGAAGATAAAGCAAATTATACTGGGTCAGGGCATGTTGGATTAATTCACATTTATAACGGAAATATTTCTATGTATGGAGCAAATGGTAGTCAGTACGGAGTTGGAGATGCTGTAATGGCACAAGGTGTTGCAACAAGAGGTACATCGACTAGAGTTAATGGAAACGATTACATACATGTTTTCAGATTGATTAAAGTTGAACCTGAATATGCAAGTTTAACATCAAAAAAATCCTCAACTGAAAGTGTTAAGGTGTCATTTTATAAAAGCGATAAAGAATCCGATAAACCAATATCAGGAGTAGAAGTAGATTTTTATCGTGATGGAGTTAAATTTGCAAGTGGCGTAACTGATTCAACAGGTTATGCAAGTGCAACTTCCAATGTTACTTTTGAATCAGAATCATCACCCAAAAAATATGTTACAAATTATAATCAATTGGATAATGAGGATAAAGCAAAAATTGAATCTAATATTTTTAAGAGTGAAGCAGATGCAAGAGCAAGTGCTGATGAAGAAGCCCAAAAATCAGCAATAGAAAAAGCATCTCAAAAACATAATTTTACAGTTATTGAAGTCAAAGCAAATAAAAAATATTGGTTAGATCCAGACAATAATACAGTTAGTGATTCACAAACTGGTAGTGGAAGTATCTCTGTAAGTTTAAATAATATTAGAACCAAAGGAATAGCAAAATTAAAAAAGGTAGATAAAGATGCTACAATTGCTCAAAATGAAGCTACGTTAGATGATGCCTTATATGGATTATATGCTAGAAATAATATTCTAGATCCAGCAGATGGAACAATTATTTATAATGCAGGGACAGAAATAACAAGAGTAAGAACTGTAAATGGAGAAGCCGAAGTACAAGACTTATATTTAGGTGATTATTATTGGAAAGAGTTAACGCCTTCAGATGGGTATAAATTATCAACTAAGGAAGAAGATTTTTCTTTAACACCAAATTCTTCTGTAAGCACTGTAACATCAAAATCAGTTGTAAAAGAAGAAGTTATTTCAGGTGATTTTAAAATAAATAAAGTAATAGTATCAGGCGATAAAAGTGAAGTAACTAAACCAGAAGAAGGTGCTGAATTCATTGTTGTTGCTAAAAAATATGTCGAAAAGTATGGAAGTATAGAGGAAGCATATAAGCATAAAGACGAATTTACTGAAATGGAATACGATCACTTAGTTACTTCAAAAAATGGTGAGGCAAAATCCAAAAGATTAAGTTTTGGTACGTTTGTGATAAAACAAATTGGTGGTGATATTAATACTAATTATTTAAAGGATAGTTGGGAATTTGTAGTAAAAAAAGAAAATCAAGATACAATTAATTATGTTGTAAGTAATTCTATTTTTAGAACACATTTAAAATTAGTAAAAAAAGATGCAGATACAGAAAAGACTATATCAGTATCAAATACAACATTTAAAATTAAAAATCTAGAAACAAATGAATATATAAAACAAAAGATAAATGGTGAATTGACTGATGAATTTACGACAGGAAAAGATGGTAGTATTTTACTTCCAGAAGAAGTAAAAGCAGGTAAGTACAAATTAGAAGAAATAAAACAACCAAATTCATATTTAATTAATGAAGATGGTCTAGAATTTGCTGTCAACAATACTAATATTCTTGAAACAGATAAAGATGGTAATACTTATACAGTTATAACAATGTATGATAAAGCCATTAAGGGAATAATTAGTATTAAAAAGACTGGTGAAGTATTAACTGGAGTTAAAAAGAATACTGATGGGAATATAGAATTTATCTACGAAGAAGTTGGATTATCAGGTATGAAGGCAGAAATTGTTGCTGCAGAAGATATTAAAGATCCAGCCACAGGCGAGATTATATACGCTAAGAACACAGTTGTTGATATAATTGAATCTAATGAAGGTTATGCTGAATCAAATTACTTACCATTAGGTAAATATATAGTAACTGAAATAGAAGCCCCAGAGGGAATGATTTTAGATAAAAACAACTATAAAGTTGAATTAACAAGTGGTGATAATAAAGAAGAAATTGTGTTTGAAACAGTATCTATTACTAATAAAAGACAAAAGTTAGAAATGAATATTACAAAATTAGATAAAGATGAAAAAACTCCAATTGAAGGAGTTGTTTTTGGATTGTATGCAAAAAAAGATATTTCGCTTTCGTCTATTTCAATGCTTGAAGCAACAAATATGGAGGAAAATAATTCTAAAATTTTAGTAAAAGCAGGCACACTTATTGAAACCGCAGTATCTGATAAAGATGGAAAAGTGAAATTCAAAGCAGATCTACCGCTATCTTATGATAAAGATGATTATTATGAAATAAAGGAATTAGAAACGATAGATGGATATTATGATAATAATGATGTGGTGTCTATCAATTCAAAATATAATAGTAATGCAGATAAAGTTAAAAATAATATAACTATATATAATGAAGCTATTAAAAATTATATATTAGTTAATAAAGTTGATAGTCTAACAATGAAAAATATAATAAGTAAGGATTTCAATTTTAACTTGTGTGAAGATTATGAATGTAATAAAGTAGTTAAAAATTATAGTGCCAATACAGAAAATGGAACAGCATTAATTCCAATTAGATATGGGACTTGGTATATCAAAGAAAAATCTGCACCTCAAGGATATGCTATTTCAAGTGAAGTTGTAAAAGTTAGTTTAAATGAAGAGGGATTATTTATTAATGATACTAAGGTGGAAACAGATGAGGATTTAACTTATAGTATTATATACCAAAATAGTTTACTTCCTGTAATTCAAACTGGCTATAATGATAATCCTACAATTTACATTATTATTTGTGGAACAGCATTAATTATTGCAACAACAGTATCAATATCATTTATTAAAAAGAAAAAAAGAAAGTAATATTATGGAAAGGAGTAATATGAGCAATAAATATAATGCTATTGTATGTGAAAAAACAAGATATTACAAAGGCGTTCCATATATAACAAAAAAGGACTTCAATCAAAAGAAAAATAGTATTGTTGTTGGAAAGACAAAATTAAAAAAATATAAATCTGATTGTAATAATAAAAATATAGATTTATTATATTTTAATGATAATGTTTATGAAGTGAAAGATAAAATATTTGCTTTTAATAAGGGATATGTTTGCGTAGGTGATAATAAATATATTACTTTGAAAAAACATATTCCTTTTTTCTTTCTTTTTTTATTCTTTCTTTTGTTTATGATTTTTGTTGTTTGGTATAACAAAAATATCACTTCTGACATTAATCCAATTACTCCACCAGAAATAGAAGTTACACCAGATAGTGAAAAATCGAATGAGGAAATTAATAAAAAACAAGAAATTCCCAATGTATATGTGCCGACTAAAAATAAAACAGAAAAGGCAAAAGGAATCAAATATTTTATTTCGTTTGATCCTAATGAAGGTGTAGGGACGATGGAAACAATTTCTTGTAATGGTAATGAATTATGTAAATTACCAAAAAACTTGATAAAGAAAGAAGGATATGATTTCATAGGATGGTCCTTATCCAAAAATAATGATGAGATTTATCTAGATGAGACTGAAGTATTTAATTTAACTACTGAAAATAATACAAATATTATTTTATATGCAATATGGAAAATTAAATCATTTGATGTTCAATTTATTAATTACGATGGTTCAATCATTGATAAAACTAAATACAATTATGGGGACAAAGTTATTATTCCAGATAATCCAAAACGTCTCGGATATACATTTTTGCAATGGGATAAAGATATAAGTGAAGTTAAAGAAAATTTGACTTTTAATGCTCTTTATAATATTGAAAATTATGAAATTTTCTATGAACTTAACGGAGGAATATTTAATAAAGATGTACATTCAACTTATACAATTGAAGATAATTCATTTCATATCCCGTCTCCAGTAAAAAAAGGTTATACATTTATAGGCTGGACAAGCGATAAATTAAAAGAACCTAAAGTTGATTATACAATAAATCAAGGGACTGTTGGTAACTTAACATTAAAGGCTAATTATAAACCCAATTTATATAAGTTAATTTATAATACAAACGGCTCAAAAGAAAAAATTGTTCCAAAAGAAATAAAATTTGATGATACTTATGGAAAATTACCAATAGTTTCAAAAAAAGGCTACACTTTTATTAATTGGACTGATAAAAATAATAACGAAGTATCAAGTAAAAATGTATTTGATGAAGAAAATGATATAACTATTAACGCTAATTGGAATATTATAAATTACAATATTACTTATGATTTGAATGATGGTGTTATTATTGATAATCCACTCAATTATAATGTAGAGGAAAACGTTGTTATTCCTAATCCGACTAAGGATGGTTATACATTTATAGGTTGGACAACAAAAAATAATGACACACCAATTGTTAATTATGAAATAAAAAAAGGTACAATAGGTAATTTGAAATTAATAGCTAATTATAGACCTAACTCATATAAAATTGTTTATAACTCATTGTCTGAAGGAAAAACGGTGGATACTCAAGTCAATTACGATGAAAGTGTGAAGTTAAGAAAAAATACATTCATTAAGGAAGGCTATGTGTTTAAAGGTTGGTCTACGGTTCCTGAAGGAAGTGTTACTTATACAGATGAACAAGAAATTTGTAATCTGTCAAACAAGGATAAAGATGTAATAAATTTATATGCAGTATGGGAAGTAATTAAATTAAATGTAAAATATTATGATTTATTTGGCGTTATCTTAAAAGAGGAACAAGTAGCTTATGGTAATTCATCAACTCCACCAGAAGATCCATTCATTGATGGTTATACATTTGTAGGCTGGAATCCTACAATCAATACAATAAAATCAAATACCGACTATCATGCAGAATATATTAAAAATGAATATGTTGTCAAATATGATTTAAATAAGGGCAACAAAAATGATATAAAGAAAATCAATTATAATGTAGAATCAGATTCATTTACATTACCACAGCCAACAAGAGAAGGCTATACATTTGTAGGTTGGACAGGAGATAATGGATTTACTCCAGAACTTCAGCTTACTATTCCAAAAGGTACTGTAGGCAATAAAAATTATAAAGCAAATTGGAATGCTAATTTATACAAAGTGTCTTTAAATCCAAATGAAGGTACAGTTAATCCAAATTATATAGACATTTCATATAAGAGTTTATACGGAATTATACCAACGCCTGAAAGAAAAGGTTATTTATTTGATGGGTGGTATAATGGGGATTCATTAATAAAAGAAGATACTGTTATGAATAGTGCTTTCGATCATGAAATAAAAGCTAACTGGAAGATAATAGATTATTCAATTAATTATGATTTAAATGGTGGATCTATTTCATCACAGCCAACAAGCTATAATGTAGAATCAGATTCATTTACATTACCACAGCCAACAAGAGAAGGTTATACATTTGTAGGCTGGACAGGAGATAATGGATTAATTCCAACGGTTAATGTAGTAATTGAAAAAGGTACAATAGGTGATAAAAATTATAAAGCAAATTGGAAGGTAATAGATTATTCAATTAATTATGATTTAAATGGTGGATCTATTTCATCACAGCCAACGAGCTATAATGTAGAATCAGATTCATTTACATTACCACAGCCAACAAAAAAAGGTTATACATTTGTAGGTTGGACAGGTACTGAATTAAGTTCAACTTCAAAAAATGTAACTATAAATAAAGGATCAATCGGCAACAGAAAGTATGTGGCAAATTGGTCGGTAAACTATTATACAGTAAATTACTATGTTCAAAATTCGTTATGGACTACTCGTTCGGTAGCATATAATACAACACCAGAAAATTTAAATGCTCAAAGTGCATTAGATATTTATCATAAATTTAATTATTGGGAAGGTTGGGTTGATAAAATGCCAACTAATACAGTTAATTTATATGCAAATATTACAGAATCATATTGTATGCTTATGACTGGACATGGTCCTTATGGAAATGCTCAAGCCTTACTAAATGTTTTTAAATCTGCTGGTTGGACAGGAAGAATAGAAGAAGCACCATCTGCACCAGGGTATTATTGGGTAGTAACAGATTATACATTAACTAGAGCTCAAGCAGATATTCAAAGAAACTATATAGCAAATCATACAAATTATACTAACTATAATTTTCCATATTTGTATTGGGTTGGTTTATCTTGTACAAATGGAATTGGTGATACATGGACTCGTAGTGTGGGAACAAAAAATTTTACCAGTCAATGGTAAAGCATAATGAAATAAGAAATCAAATATGAGAAAGAAGGGATTATATGCTCAAAGTTACATTAATTGTACTATTTTCTTTGGTGTTTTTATTTTTACTTATATTTTTATATTCGTGTTGTGTAATATCTAGTAAGTATTCAAGATTGGAGGAGATGCACGAATCTTATGAATTAATAAATTGAAATCTAAAAATGTTTAGCAAACAGAAGAAATATAAAAATAATGATTGAAAGGAGAAATATGAAAAGATGCTTTGAACTAGAGAAATGCGGTAAGAAAATTACAGTGTATGGAAGCAGAGCCGATATTGATAAAACAACATCATTAATCGAAAATCTTGATATAACTGGAAATGAAATGAAGGATAGACTATTAATACAAGAACTAATAGATAACAATAAATTAAAATCAAGAATTTCTTATAATAGCAATACTGTTTACTCATTCAAAAAAATAATAAAAGCATATAGAAAATTACAAAAGGATGATTCTTTATATGGCATGACAGAAGAACTATATCATTTTTTTATGTATGCTTGTGGAGACATTGCACATTATAATATTTCTGGCTATATAGATAATTATGGTAATAGTATTAGAAAATTGGAAAATACTTTTTTAAAGGATTGTACATTTGCTCCTCGATATACTGATGTTGATAGAATATTTAGAGAACTTAAAATAGGAAAGTATTATAACGAGAGAGAGGCAATCAATCTTAACAACTTACCATTAAAAAAATTAAAAAATATAATAACTGACTGTGGGTGGAATGTTTTAGAAAAAAATGAATCTTTATGGGAATTAAAGATAAACTTGAATGATAATAATGTATACTGTTTTGATGTTGAAATAGGTGATTCAGATGTTTCAACTATTATTTATAGTATGATTAGATATGGTATAAATTATAACCCTGATAATTATGCTGAAAAAATTATTAAATCAAGATCTAAAGATGATAATTCTTCGGCTAGATCTATTATAAATTATGCTGATATGGTTAAAAGAAAATTGATGACTTTATCATCTGATATTTTGTATAAAAGTAGATATGAAATTGAAACATCGAAAAACACAAAAATTTATGATTTAGAATTAGAAAAATAGGAGGTGGATGCCATAGATTTTTATAATGAAGTTCTAAAACGTGTTAGTATTAAAGATGTACTTGAAAGTTATGGAATGAATATAAATCGTGGTAAAACAAAGTGTGTTTTTCATAATGACAATAACCCAAGCATGATGATTAATGAAAAAAAGAATATTGCAAAATGTTTTGCATGTGGAGTAGGAGGCAATCCTATAACATTTGTTAAGAAATATGAAAAAGAAATAAATCACAATAATATATCCACAAATGAAGCAATAATTATGCTAGTTGATAAATTCAATTTAGATTTAGACGTGTCAAGTTTAAAAGACAGAAAGGCAGAGTATCAATATAGAACCAATACCAAAGTGTATAATGATGAAGAAAAAAAACTATTAGAATTAAATGATTATTTAAGCAAATTATTTAGTTATAATTTATTTCATCAAAGTAATAAAGAAGCTCTTGATTATCTTCATAATAGAGGGTTATCAGACGATATGATAAAAGAAATGAATTTAGGTTTTTGTTTGAAGGGACAATTATTATCTGTAAAAGATAATTCTAATTCAAAATTAAATAAAGAAGATTTGAAAAAACTAGGCTTTTTTAAAGACAATGGTACGGAGACTTTTCAAGATAGAATTATGTTCCCTATAAAGGATGAAAAAGGTAATATTATAACATTTGCGGGAAGAACAATGAAAGATGAAAAACCTAAATATTTACATACTGGAGAGACTTCTATATTTCATAAAAGTGAGTTATTATATAACTTTTCAGATGTGAAAAATCTGTCTTATAATGATGAGATTTTTATAGTTGAAGGTTATATGGATGTAATAGGTGCTAAAAAGATAGGAATGGATAATGTGGTAGCTTTAATGGGAACAGCTTTAACAGAAGAACATCTAAAGTTATTAAAACAAAATAATTCATCTCTTATATTAGCTCTTGATAATGATGAGGCAGGGCATAATGCAATGCTTAATAAAATACCAGAATTGTTGAAACAAGATTATGATGTTAGTGTTTTAGATATCTCAAAATTAGGTGATTATAAAGATTTAGGGGATATATCCAAAACCCATATAACAAGAGAAATGGTTTATTCAACAAAAGTATCTGGTTTTACTTTTTTAATGGATAGATTATATTTTAAAGATAGAAATTATAGCGTTGATAATATATATAAAGTATTTAATAGACTAAATAAAGAAAAAATAATTACTAATACGCTAGATAGGTTAAAATTTATAGAATATTTAGAAAAAAATACAAATTATAATATTGATAAAATAAATGAAATAATTGATCCTAAGTCTATTGATGAATTAAATCCGCTATCAAATATAAATAATTTGGCTATAAAATCTTTAATTGTTAGTAGTATTGATAATTATATAAGTAATTCAAATGATAAAACTTTATCTTCATACTATAATCTAAATAAAGATAAACTGAATAAAACAGCAATAGAAGTTTTTAATGCTTATGATGTTAGATATTTAAATTCTGATAATTCAAATATTAATATAGAAAAATTACTTGATGATGTTTTAAATCTTGATTCTAAATATTCAGAATATAAAACACTTAATAGTTTTCAATATGAAAATGTCTTTGATAAAACATATATTAAGAATATAAATGGCAGTGCTGTTGTAAATCTTTCATTTGAACAAAAACAGAAAATAATAGATCAATTTGATAGAAGCTTTATAAGTAATGAAAGATTAGCACTTGAGGAAGTAGAAGAATTATATATTGTGAATGATATAAGTGATTTAGACGGCATACTAAATTATGATAATAAAACAGTACGATTATTAAAGGAAAATATTCAAAATAGAATGTTTTTAAATCAAAATAAAATGGATTTTTTTAAATTTGGAAACATATTTCAAAATGTAGAAAAAGAATTTATTAGCAACGAATTTAAAGGCTCTACAGGTAATTTTAAAACAATTCTTTTGTACAATAACTTATCTAATACGTTAACCTTGAGCAAGGATAATATCGTAAAAACAGAAATTAATAATAAATCAGAAAAAGTTTTAGAACAGGATTATATTTTTTCTATAAACAAAGTGCTTCTTGTTAAAGAATTAGAAACTGAAACATCATATTTTATTAGAATTCCAAACACAGAAGGAAAAGATTATTTCTATATTGATAAAGAAGACTGTAACTGGGCTAATAACAATGAAATGTTATTTACTAAATTAGAAGCAAATAAAACATATAAAATATATGATAAATCTGGTAATTTTAAATATGAAAAAACAAGCTTTGAATTAAAAAAATACTGGGAAGACAAAACAAAAAAGGAGGAGAAAAAAACAAAAAAAGAAGAAAGAAGCAATATTGTAAAAGTGAATTTTAAAGAGCCATATACTCCAATAAAGGAGCCAATAAGTAAAGTATACAAGTCAAAAATATATGATGAAACAGAAAATGGCTTTTATATTAGGACTGATGATCCAAATGTATTATTATTTGCATCTAAAAGAATATGTAACTGGAATCAAGAAAAAAACTTTTTAATAATTCATCCAAGGAAAAACTTTTTAAGAGGAACAGATATTTCAAAATATAATTTTGATGGCGAAAATAAAAAGTTTATGAAGAAACTGTCATATAATGAGATTGAAAATTATTTAAAATTATTTTATCCTGCATCCTTGAAAAAAAGTGTAAATGCAGTTGAAATACCTAAAGAAAAATGTAATATAGTAAATAATTTTGTTAAAATTCCTATTACATTAGATTCTGTCAATGGTTATATAGATGCTAGTGTTTTTAAATGTATTGAAAAAAATAATAATATAGTATTAGAATTCACTAAAAATGAAAAACTATCTTTTTACGCACAAGATGGCTCTTATATAGGTAATTATTCTTATGAAGAAATCAATGAAGGTCTCAAAAAAGGAAAAGCTATAAAACAACAGGTTCAAAGTAAAATAAATTTTAATGATATTATAGACAGCCATGAAAATACTATATTTTATAGTGATAACGATATATTAGAGTTTGAGACAACAATGATAGAACCAACTTACGAATATTTTGAAACTGTTACTTGTGTAAAATTAAATGGCAATTACTTATATAAACCAGAAGGTGTTAATATTGCTGCATATAAAAATAAATTAATTCAAAAAGGCGTGTTTAAAACGAAGGAAGATACAGTTAAATTTTTAGAATCTTACTTTCAAAATAGAGAATTAACTAAAAATACAAAAATAGAAAAAGAAAGAGAGGTGGCTTAATTGGATGGTAATGCTAAAAGCGATTTAGAACATTCAACCGAAAAAGCGGTTAGAGTATCAACTAAAAGTAGTATAGTATTATCAAAGTTATTTAAAAATCTTGCTAAATGGAGCGGAAAATTTTATCAAAAGCATTTTTCTTCTTCACTAAGTGCATTAAAAAAGGATGGACCAACAAAAGAACTATCTGTATCACCCGCACTGACAAAAGAAGAGGCTAAAATGATAATCGCTAATGCTCGCAATAATGGGATTATTATAGGAATTAAAAAGATGGAACCTGATGGTGAAGTGGGAACAAATAAATCACTTCATCAGCAAGAAAAAATGGCAAAAAATGAAATTAAGTTTGATAGATGGAATGATAGAGCCAAAGTTTTAAATAAAGTGCCTATTATAAATAAAATAGCAAAAAGTAAAGCAGAAAATTATAAAAAGTTAGCTAAGGAAGACAATGAAAAGTCAAAAGAAGACAGATTTATAATTCTCTGTAACAAGAGCAGATTATCATTTATAAATGAACAATTAGAACAAATAACAAAATTGAGAGTTCAAAAATTATCTAAAAATGAATTAGATGACATAAATAAAGATGGTGTAATAGATCCAAAAGATTATGAACCACTTGTAACTCGTGATGTTAATTTAACGCCTAATCAACTAAATGATGTCGGGAAAGATTATGGAACTTGTATGGTAAAAGATTATAACAGAAATTATTGCTTACAAAGAATTACTAAGGAAGAATATTGTGAAATAAGAGAGGCTTTATTCGATTTACCATCACATGGTGCTTGCGTTCTAAATGATAAAGAAATGTTAGTTGCAATAAATTCTAGTGATTTATCAGAATATAGAAAATATGCTCCCATTGATAAACCTATTAAAGAATTTGGTTATAATGGAGCAAGAAGCATTGAAACAGAAAGTAATTCTAATGATATTATGCAAATAGAAGTACCAACATTAAAAGAATTTAATATTTTTAAAGAACGATATAAAGGTAAAGATTTTATAGCACAATATAATCCAAATGGTACAGTATCAGTAATTGTTCGTGAAAAAGATACAACAGAATTGGTGGAAGATGCTAAAAAAAAATCGCAGACAGCAGATTTATTAAAAGAAGCTGATGAATTTGCTGAAAAAAATGCAGGAAATATAATTGAAGCTACTATTACACCTGAGTTAGAAAAGGAAGACGAACTTGATCGTTAAAAGAGATAAAAAGCCCAGTTATATTTTGATTTTTTTAATTATTTTAATAGCTTCTTATTTTACTTTGAGAGTTACTACTTTAATGGAACAAAATGGTGGAAAGTTCAACGTTGATTATTTAAATATAACATTAGATAATTTATACAAATTAGCGACACCATTAATTATTACTAAAAAGACTGTTTCAATAACTTTATTTGTAAGTGTTTTTTTGTTTGTTTTAATATATAGTTATATATCATCCCAAAAAAAGAATATGCAAGAAAATACTTACGGAAGTTCAGATTGGGAAGATTCTAAAAATATTAAACAATTTAAAGATCCAATACTTGAAAACAATCAAATTTTTACAAAAACAGAAATGTTTTCTAAAAATATGAAAATTTCAAAAAGAAATAGAAATGTTTGTTTAGTCGGAAGACCAGGGACAGGTAAAAGTAGATACTATTTTAAGGTAAATATATTAAATAATTGTGGTGAAACATTGATTGTTACTGATCCTAAGGGTGAACTCCTTAGAGATTGTGGAATGAGTTTAGTAAATCGTGGATATGACATAAGGGTTTTAAATCTAGTCGATAAATGGAAATCAGATCATTTTAATCCGCTTATGTATATTAGAAAAGTGCCAAAGGATTATACCAAGATAGACATAACAAGTGATTCAACATTAGAAAAAGAATTGAGTTTAGATAACACATGGATTGCAGAAGATGACGTTATGACACTAATAAATACATTAATGCAAAACACTAAGTCTGAAACTATTGAATCCAATACAGGTGATCCCTTTTGGGAAAAAGCAGAAATGGTATTTTTACAGTCAATAATATATTATGTCATTTTTAATTATGAAGATAAAGATAAAAACTTTAAGACTGTATTAGAACTTATTAGATTAGCAGAGCCTGACAAAGATGGTAACTCTAAATTATCAAAAATGTTTGATGTTTGGGAAAGAAAAGATCCTGATAATATTGGTGTTAAACAATGGAAACATTTTAAAGTATCAGCATCTTCACCCAAAATGATGTCAACAATTATTATGACCGCTTCATCACGTTTAGCCCCTTTTAATATAGCAGAAATAGAAAAAATGACAGTTGATGATACGTTAGAGCTTAATAGGATTGGTAAAAAAGGCGAGGAAGGGAGAATTGCAATTTTTATTATAACAAGTCCTAACAATTCAACTTTTAATTTTTTGGCTAATATAGTGTATACTCAAATTTTTTCTATAATTGATTATAATGCAAGTAGAAATAATGGTTCACTTGCAACCCCATGTCAATTATATATGGATGAATGGAGCCAGCTTGGTACAATTCCACGCTTTATTGAAATGTTGGCATACGTTCGTGGACTTAATGTTGGTATAACTATTGGGCTACAATCATTAAGTCAGTTAAAGAGGGTTTATAAGGATAATTGGGAAACTGCATTAGATTGTGTTGATTATTTCTTATTGCTTGGCTCTAGATCTAAGGAAACTCTTGAATGGACAAGCTTAATGGTAGGTAAAAAAACATGGTATAAAAAATCTTCTGGTAGGACTTTTTCAAAACAGGGTTCGTCATCGACAACTTGGGATGTAGTTGGAAGGGAACTTGCTAATGTAGATGAAATATCTAGAATGAAATCAGGAACTTGTATTTTACTGGTATCAGGATTAAGACCATTCTGTTCTGAACTATATGATATAAAGGATCACCCTAGGTATGATGAATTATTCGAACCATGGAACAAAGAAAAAACAAGTCAAAATTTATATAATCATGTAGTTCAAAGAAAATTAAGCAAGGAAACAATAAATAGACAAAAAATGTTAAATGATTTAGGACTTTCTTTTGCAAAAGTAGAACCTAAGTTCAAAATGCACAATATAAGTGATTATGAACTTTTAAAAATGAAAGGTGATGTTGTTTTATCTAAGAATAAAACATTGACAGACATTTTACTTGATTAAAAATAGAAAAGGAGAAATGTAATGAAAAAATTAATAGAAAAAGTAAAAACAAGTCGTAAAAAAATTGTTAGTCTAAGTAATATTGTTTTAATGAGTTTGATTCTTGGGACAACGCCTGTTTATGCTGCTGGAAGTAATACAAGTAGTATAGATGGATTTATTACATTTGTTTGTGATTGGTTGCTTAAAATAGGTGGTGTTGTATCATTGGTTGGTGGAGTTATGTTTGCTCTTAGTTGGCAAAGAGATGATGCGGAAGGTAAATCTCGTGCTTTGATGACTTTAATGGCTGGTGGAATGGTAATGGCTATTAGTGCTTCAAGAAATTTATTTGGTTTATAAATCTTATAAAGGAGGGATGTGATGGCAGGCTTAATTGAAAAGATTTTCAAAATCACATTTACAGTCCTTGGATTTAAAATAGATTTTGGAAATTTTGTTGGAACAATAAGAAGTTTATGTAATTGGAATACTATTACTAATACAAGTATATGGACCTTAGCATCAAAATTACATTCTGTAATAGTTCCTATTGGTTTATCGCTATTAACATTATTTTTCTTAATAGATTTGACAAAAAAAGTAATGGATTTTGAAAGACTATCTTGGGAAAGGGTAGTCTTTATTTGTATTAGATTTTTAATATTTAAGATGTTATTAGAAAATTCATTTGAGCTTATGTCAGCTATAATGAATATATCAAATGATTTATTAACAAAAGTAACAGCTTCATTAGGGGCAGCGGCTTCTATTCCAGAATTAGCAACTCAAATGGGAGATTTAGTTAGAAACGCTGGCAATTTTATTGAAAGAGGTTTTATGGGAATTATTATATTAATATTATATATTCCTTTTATGGGAACTTTAGTTGGTATATTAGTTCAGATTTTTTTAAGAATCGGAAAACTTATATTAAGTTTTTCGTTTTCACCAATTCCTATTGCTATTGGAGCATGGGAAGATGGACAATCTGTTTGTAAAAGATTCTTTATGTCAACAATAGCACTAGGCATAGAAGCTTCTATGATTGTGGTTGCAAGTGGTATTTATTCTTTAGCACTTGGAACTTTAAAGGATGCTGGGTCAATAAGTACCATGATTGCTATTATGTTTTTAAATGGCTTTTTAATGGCTTTAATATCACTAACAAGCAACTTATCAGAAAAATGGACAGGAGGGTAAATAATGGATAGGATTGAACCTAGAATTCATGATGAAATCAAGGATTATAAAGAAAAATTTTATAATTTTACATTAAGACAATGGATTTTTGGAATTTTAATATTACTTGCTACTGTTCCGTTATATCTATTTTTAAGTCCTAAAATAGGAAGTGATTTATCAGGATGGATAGTAATAATAGTAGCAATTCCTATTGCTTTTTTTGGCTTTATTCCTATACAAGGTTTAAATGCTGAAAAAATAATATTTTATTGGATTAGAAACTATATTAACTTTTCAAAGCCAATTGTTTATATAGCTGATGATGAACTTAATTTAAGAAAGCAAAAAAAATCAAAAAATGTTGTAAACAAAAAACAGTTATCAAAAGAAATAAAAGAAGAAAAGAAAAAAAGTAAAGAATTAAAAAAAGAAAGAAAGAAGCAAAGAGATCTTGCTTATGCTAAAAAGAAATACGGAAGTAAAAATATAATTAATAATAATTTTTCTTTAAGTGAAGATGAAGCAAAATTATTACTTAAAATTGCAAATCAAGTTGTTAGAAAGGAGACGAACATTGAGGAAAAACAAGAAGCAAAGAAAGAGTAATAAGAATAATAAGAAGATACTTCAAAAAGTATATACCCCAAGAAGAACTCAAGATATTATTAAATATTTATTTAAAGAAGTAGATGAAAGAACTGGAATATTCAAAATAACTGATGATGAGTATTCAATTTGTATGGAATATACTGATTTATCTTTTGCTAAGGCTAATGATGAAGAGGCAGAAAATATATTTTTTAAATGGTTAGAATTTTTACATTCTTTTAGGGAAGATACTCATATACAAGTAGTAAATGCAGGCTCGCCTATAAAAACAGATAAATATAAGGAACAATTTACGTTTGATATGAATGATAGTAATATGGATCAAAATAAAATAACTGATGAACTTAATACATTAATAGTTAATGCTTTAGGAACAGCCGAAGAAACTCTTCAAACTAAACGATTTATTATTATATCTTTAAAGGCAAACAGTTTTATAGAAGCTAATTCATTGTTCTTAAATATTTGTATTAAAACGGAGCAAAAACTTAAAGAATTAAAAAGCAATGTAAATGTAGTAACAGTAAGAGAGAGATTAGCATTTATATATAATTATATCAATATTGCAACATTAGAAGACAAAGGAATAGATAATATTCTTACTTATGCAAAAAATAACAATTTATCAATCTTTGATGTCATTGCTCCTAAAAAAGTTTCGATGAACGAATCTGATTATATTGAAATAGAAGATAGTAAATTTTTAAGAATTTTATATGTGAATAAACTTCCAAAAAGTTTAACTCCTAGATTTTATAATAGAATAACAACATTAGAAAATATAAATTTAATGACTACATTGAATATAACTCCTACTAATTCTGCAAAAATGATAAAACAAGTTGATAAGAGTCTATCTGCTATGGAAACAGAAAGACTAGAAAAGATAAAAAGAGCAGGTAGAAGTAATTTGGATTATAATTATGTAAAGGATAAAAAATTAGAAACAAGAATATCTAACGCCGAACAATTACAATATGATTTACAAAAAAATAATCAAAAGATATTTCAAAATAATTTTTTAGTTTGTATTAGTGCAACTTCGTTTGAAGAATTAGAAGAACAAACAGTAAGAGTATATGAGGTTGCGTCAGAAATGTTAGTAGAAATGAAGCTGTTTTTTTGGCAACAATTAGAAGGCTTACAACATACATTGCCATTAGGACATAATTCTATTCAACTGCAAAGAACATTAACAAGTGAAGCGACTGCTGTCAATGTTCCTTTTAATACCAAAGACCTCTTACATCCAAAATCACTTTTTTATGGTACAAATCTAGTTAGTAAAAACGCTATATTTTGCGATAGAAAAAAACTGATAAATGGAAATGGTTGTGTTCTTGCAACATCTGGAGCAGGAAAATCTTTTAATGTAAAAACAATTATAGAACAAGTTATGATTAGGTATCCTTCAGATGATGTTTGTGTAATAGATCCAAATAACGAATATGGAAGTTTGATAGATTCATTTAAGGGTCAAAAAATAGTTATATCAACTAATTCTAATACACATATAAATCCGTTTGATTTAGATTTGAATTATGGACTTGAAGAATCTGGTAAGAATGACCCGTTGAAATCAAAAGTGGAATATATAATTGCTTTTTTAGAAAGCATTGTTGGAGCTAATGGATTGTCAGGTGGACAAAAAACAATAATCGATAGATGTTGTAAACTAATATTTGAAGAATACGAAAAAAGTCATTTTTCTGACAAAACAAAAGTACCAACATTGCCAATATTCTATGATGCTTTAAAATCACAGCCAGAACAAGAAGCAAAAGATTTGGCTTTAATAATCGAAAGATATGTATCAGGCTCATTAGATATATTTTCAAAGGATACTAATATTGATATTCAAAATAGATTAGTTTGTTTTGATATAAGTGAATTATCATCAAGCTTGCAATCAACAGGATATCTTGTATTATTGGATCATTTGCAAAATAGATTAGCTGCTAATAAGAAAAAGCAAAAATACACATGGATATTTATAGATGAGATGCACATTTTACTAACTAATCCATATTCGGCACAGTATATAGCAAAATTCTATAAAGTAGGAAGAAAATTTTATGCAATGAATACTGTAATTACTCAAAATATAGCTGATGTTTTAGAAAATGAACAAGGCAGAAAAATATTATCTAACTCTGAATTTGCAATTATTTTAAAGCAAAAACCTCTTGATTTACCCCATATATGTAGTATTTTTGGTATTAGTAAAGAAGAATCAAGATATGTAGAAGGCGATGCTCCTACGGGTCAAGGACTTTTAGTATACGGTTCTGATGTTATTCCTTTTACTAACAAAATACCTAAAGATTATTTTTTGTATAAAATAAATAATACTGATAATATTCAACAGGCAAGGTAATATGGAAAACAAAAACAATGACGTATCAAAGTCAATAGAAAGAGAACAAGTTTTAAAAACAAAAGCAAACGAAAGAGGTTTTGATATATTAGATAAAGCATCAAAGGGTTTGTCTAATATTAGAGAAAAACTTACTGAAGAAGATAATCAGGTTGAAGAAGAAATTATAAAGACTGAAGAAGAATTGGAAGAGTATCAATCTAGATTAAAAACACAAGAAAATGACAAAGAAAATAATCTTTTTGATACACTAAACAATAATACGTCGAAAATAAAAACAAATGTAAATAACGAGAATAACGCAAATTCAAGTGAATCAAAAGAAAATAAAGTTCAACAAACAAGTAAATTAAAGACTAATATATCTAAAAAGATAGGATTTAATGAAAATCAAGGGAAAATATCAAAAAGTATTACTATTGTGAGTAAAACTGGAAAAAAGATAGAAAAAACAAAACGAAATATTACTAAATTATCAAGTGATTTAGAAAGGACAACAAAAGGTGATGGAACAGGTAGCGAATATCTAAAAACGGCTGCTAAAAGAGGCGGACAAAACTTTTCAAAAAAAGCTATCAATAAAATAAATAAACCAATAAAAAAAGGAATAAAAAAAATTACCTCACCAATAACAAATAAATTAAAAGTAATTTTAAAAGCAACAGCAAAAAAAGCTATAAAGGCAATAATTACTTTTATTGCATCTTATGCTGAAATTATTATTCCTGTTTTATTTGCATTTATATTAATATTCGGAGCCTGCAGTATATTTTCAACAAGTAAAGAAACAAAAACGTCTTATCAAACTTATATGACTAATATTCAAAAAGAATATGATAAGGAAGTTGATGAATTTCTAAAACAAAATCCAGATTCAATTTCTGTTGGTGTAAGAGGAAGTTATGGGAAAATTGATTGGCGTAGTGTTTTTTCGTTAGTTCAAGGATTAGGTGAAGACTCTTCATTTGATCTATCAGAACAAAAATTATTACAAAAGTTTAAGGATGCAGAATTGCTAGAGAAACATTATATAATAGATCAAGCTGTTATAACAGGTACTGGTGATTTTAAAACTGAAAAGACAATTAAAGTAATGATTATAGTAAATCCTATATTAGAAGATTATCTAAATTATATTAATACTAACTTTTATTTTGTTAAGGAATATATGCAAAGTAAAAAAACTTTTGTAATGGAACAAAATAGTTTGAATGATTATCAAAAAGAATTAGTTAATATGCTATACACCTCTGATAATTTATTTGATGAGTTTGATAATCAATATAAAGATTATGGAATTAAATACGGCGAGAATAATACAAAAAGAAACTTAAATAGTGATTCATATTTGAAAAATTCACTCGCTACAAGTGGATACAAGGGACAATGTACTTGGTATAGTTTAGGCAGGTCGTTAGAAAGTATGAATGTTCAAACTCCAACTGGTAATGCTCAAACTTGGTTATCAAGTGCTATTGCTATGGGTTTAAAAACTGGAAGCACTCCTAGGGCAAATTCTGTTGCAGTTATGGCTGGAAGCCAATTCGGTCATGTAGCATATATAGAAAGTTATGATGGTAAAACAATAAAAATAAGCGAAGGTAATATTGGTAATGCTTGTTATGGTAAGGATAATTGTAATCAAGTTGAATATGCAAATGATCATGCTAATGAGCTTGTAAAAGATAGAACATATAATTCTTTTTCTGAGTTCAAAAGTAGTCGTATGAAGAGTGGCTATTATATTGTTGGATTTATTTATTTAGATTAAAAAGGAGAGAATATGAAAAATAAAAAAATAGCATTTGGTGTAATAATAGGTTTGGCAGTATTATCATGTTTTGTTAAATATCTAATTCCATCTAATACAAAGGTAGAGGTTGAAGAAGTAACTAATAATGAAAGAAAAGATATAACACCACCATATTTGTTATTAAAAGAGGAAAAATTTATTGTATATCAGAATACAGAAATAAACTATAAATCTTTTATAATAGATGCTTATGATGAAGTGGATGGTGATTTAATTGATAAGGTTACTTATAATACAATTGATACTTCAAAAGTGGGTGAATATACTGTTACATATTCTGTAAAAGATTTATCTGGAAATGAAACTAAAAAAGATATATTATTTATAGTTCATGAAAATATAGAATAGGTGAATATGCAAAAGCCTAAAAACATATCAGAGTATACAGTAATAGAACAACAAGCTATAATAGATGAATTAGAAAAAATATTAAAGAATCATAAAGAAGATTACTATAGTGCTTTTTATACAGAAAATAAATATACACGAAATAGAACATATAAAAATATATATTTTTATGTACCTTTGCTCAACTCATTTTTTTATATAAATACAAATTACCTTGCTAATTTTTTAGATAATAATTATAATTCTATAAATAATGTTGGAGATGCTTTACTTAAATATAATAAACACGAAATATTTAATATACATTCACTTGAAGATGTAAAACACAGATATTTTTTTGATTTTGATTCAATAAGTTTAGTATATAATGAGGCTCTAAATTTATTTAAAGAAAACAATAAATATTCTGGGATAGATGAATATATAGAGTTCTTAGAACAAAGTGATTATCGCAATCGCTACTATGTAACAGATAAAATAGATATTAATTCATTAAATTATGCAGTGATGTATATTGAATATCCGCAAATAGAAAAAATGGTTAAAGCAGGATTTGGTAGAATAGTAAATAATTGGCTTTATAATTCAAGTGATTTATACAATAGAAGTTTTAAAAATGGTGCCAACATAAATGAAATAACAAGACTTCCTAAATATGCGTGGCAAACACTGCAAAACAATTCGGTAACTGATATAGGAATGTGGAACGAGTATAGAATTTGGATACAAAAAGATAATTTGTCAAAAGATCAATTAGATATTGTTTTAAATTTAAATATAAGAGATGCCACAACAATAAAAGCTATTAGAAATATTCTTAATTCAGAATATAATGGAAAAAAGCTATATACATTAGATACATTATTAAATTATTTATCTCGTGTTGATATGTATCAAGCAATACCCATAAATGATTCTATTACGATACTAAGAGATTATATTAAAATGTGTTTAGAATGTAACATAGAGCCTTTGACTAATAGTAATTCATTAAAAAGGGAACATGATGTAGTTATGAGAAATTATAATTTAATTCAAAGAGAAAAGTATAATCAAAAAGAAAAAGAAAAGCAAATAACTTTAAATAAAAAAATAGAGGATAGATTAAAATTTTTGGAAAAATATAAATATCAAAATGAAGAATTAGAAGTAATATTTCCAAAAAATATTGAGGATTTATTTCAAGAAGGAAGAAATAATCATAATTGCGTTGGTTCTTATTGTGAAAGGTATGCAAGTGGTAATAGCAATATAGGATTCATTAGAAAAAAAGATAATCCAGAACAAAGTTATATAACAATAGAAGTTAACTCAGATTTTACAAAAGTAAATCAAGCGTTTTACTCTTCCAATAGGGATATAACTAACATAAAGGATTTGAAATTTATTAATTCTTGGATAGATCATAACAAGGATATTAATCAGAAAGAAATGAATGAAATTGATAAGGATATAACAGATGATATGTTTTAATATCACTCTTTCAAAGGAGGGATTTAATGACAGATGAAGAATTATTAATTAAATATAGAAAATATAAGAAGAGAAGAAATTTTATAATTGTAATTTCTTTTCTTTTTGCTTTGATATTGGGATTATTCTTATTTAATAAATTAGCCAACACAAAAATAGATAATGACGAAGAACAAGTAAAAAAAGAAAATGTCAAAGAAGAAATTGATATTACACCACCAATATTAACTTTGAATAATGAATCTATTGAAATAACTGAAGGTGATAAAATAGATTATAAATCTTATATAAAGTCGGCTATTGATGATGTAGATGGAGATATAACGGATAAAGTTCTTTACTTTGAAATAGATTCGGCAAAAATTGGTGAATCTGAAATTGTTTACTATGTACTTGATAATTCAAATAACATGGCTCAAGCAAAACTAAAAGTTTTAGTAAAAGAAAAACCAAAAGAAATAGTAGAAAATAATCCAGTAGAGGACCAAAATCAAAATAAAAGTAATACTACTACTAACAATAATAACGATTCAAAACAATCTGAAAACAAGCCCAAAGAAAGTGAAAAAATAATTAAATATTTTTTATTTTCTGATGGATATACAATGAATAATGTAGTGGATGCTTGTGCTAATGAACTAAAAAAATTAAATAGAGCTGGTAGTTGTACTCCATTAACTGATTCTTCTGGGATTTATTTAGGTATGAAGTTAGAAACTAATTAAGGAGATGATAAATCTGAAAGAAAATAAAAAGATAATAATTTATTGCAGGTTAGGAAATGAAGAAGAAAACAATTCATCATATAACATTGAACTTGAAAATATTATAAAAAAATATGTAAAAAATTTTAATTTTCCAAATATGTTCCAAAGCAAAAATTGTTATATGCCGTACAGAGGCTATTATGATTTAAAAGAATATAATTTAACAGATGAAGAATTTAAAGACTTTTGGAAAACACAATATTTGCTCAAATGTTGTGAAAAAAATGTAAATTTAATAAAGAGTACAAATAACAATGATTTTGAAAAAATAAAGGAAATATCTGCTATTTATCAAAATAATTTACTAAAAAAAGAATTAAAAGATAAAGATATAGAAATAGAATATTAAAAAGAAAAGGAGAAAAAGATGAAATATAACTATTTGTTAATAGGTGAAACAATAAGAAATGAAAGACTTAAAAATAATTATAGTATTAGAGGGCTTGCCAGATTAGTGGGCATGAGTGATACAGAATTATCACGTTGGGAAAATGGTGAAAGGATTAATTATAATTTAATATTATTAATAAGACTTTGTGAAATTTTAAAAATTAATTTTATTAATCTATTAAAAGTGAGTAATTATTTACCTGTAAATTATAAGGAGGAAGTTAGTAATAAAGAAAAATTTGCAGAGTCAAACTATAAAAATAATAACATTGATAAATCTAACTATATCCGTGTATATATTCCACGTGAATTTTTTGTGATAGGAGAATTAAATGAAAAAAGAAAATAGAGATATACTAGTTATTAGTGCGGAAGAAAACATACTTCATATATCTATATCATCATATTGTGCAAATTATTTTTTATATGATAATAAAGGCAAATTTTTAATAAGTGGTACAATGGAAAGTTCTAAATATAAAATGGATGAAAATAACATTACTAGAGAAATAGTAAATTTAATAAGTCAGTATATCCCTTTTTCAGAACCTTTTTTATATTTACAGGATGGACAAACAAAATTTTTAAGAGATTTAATTTTGAGTGAAAATAACAAAAAAGACATTGAAAAAATAGTAAAAGAAATAGAAAAGGAGAGTGAATAGTTATAAAAAATGAATTAGAACAGTTTATATTAAGTGAATCAAAAGAACCTTTTGATTATATAGATGATGAAAGAGAATATTTTAATAAAAAATATTTAAAAATTAAATTTAATCATAGATTTGATACAATTTATAGTCAAAGACTTTATAAAAATAAAATGAATAATGATTCGTTTAGTTTTGCAGGATTTTATGACAAGATAGATAAAGCTATATATAATTGCGATTATGATTTGAGAGAAGTCTTAAAAGATAAAAGTATTAAGTTTGAGGATATTAGTAATTTGAAAAGAAAAATATATAAAGATATGAATGAATTCATCAAAAACTATACAGTAAATAATCAAGATGAATTAAGACAACTTTATCATGATCTTTTTTACAATAATGAAAAAAACTTTTTTAGAAGACAAGAAGAAAATGTTGAATGTAAGTTCATAAAAACTGGTGATACTGTAATTGAAATGCCATATTTTGCCGAAACAAGATATGATGCTAACTACGAATATGATAATGTTTTACTCGATAATTCAAACACTGTATATTCAGATTATTTAGATAACCCAGAAAAAACAATAAAAGAAAAAGCAAAGATAATATTAAGTCAAGAAGAAACAAAGAAAAAATTGGGCTTTATGTTAAATTGTAATGAATTTCAAAATAATTATTTATCTAAGATAATTGAAAATAAAAATAATGAATTTGCAAGTTTATATAAAAACAAAGAATTATATGAAGCAATAAAAGATGTCAAAGCTCAAATGCTTAATATTACAATTAATTATAATGGTAATGAATTGACTTTTAAGTATCCTAAATATACTCTTGAATGTGCATTAGAAAGAAATGATACAAATGAAAGTGGATACAATAAGGCTTATGAATGTGTGGAAGACTTTTTGAAAGATAATAAAGATCAAAGCAATTATGGTGGTAAGAACTTTGATTTTTTTAATATAACGAAAATCAGTTATGGTAGAAATACTTTATATGAGCAGAAGAAAGAAAAGGAATTGAAACATGATGATTATGAAATGGAGATGGATTATTAATGAAAGAAAAGAACCTAAAAAAATTTGATATTTTGATTAAGGAATATGATGAAAGAGTCGTAAAACAAGTAGGGGAAGATTTTGAAGATGCTAAATCAATAGTTGAAGACAAGATTAATAATGAAGAAATATATTTAGATTTAACAACTAATTATTATAAAGAAATATTAAATTATAATAGTAAAAATATAAATAATCCACTAAAAGTAATTATTGAATATGACCCCATTACAAGAAAAACAAACATAAAATCAGATGATTTTAATGTTGAGTATAACTATGGTAATACAATTCGTGATTTAGCAAATGACTTTACTAAATTTTGTGAAACTTATCTGGAAGATATGGAAATAGAAGCAGGAAAAGATTTAGAAAACGAAATTGAAGAAGAAAGGGAGATGATATAGTTTGGAAAAACAATATGATGTGTTTTGTAAAATGAAACAAAAAGAAATGTCTAAGGCGATAAGTGATATGACTTATGAGTATATAAATCCAGAGACGAATTACCCAACAGTGGTGCCAGCTTCACATTATGATAAAATATTAGGTTTAGTAAAAGAACAGTTTATTGATGTTGCTATGCAAAACGAATTCTTAAATATAGCATACGATCAATTGAAAAGATTAAAAACACAAGATCCAAAATACTTTTATCAAGCATTGCTTTGCTTAGATATGAACATAAAACCTAATGATTTAAGAACTAATGAAAGACTTGCATTGTCGCTTACTTATGATGAAATAGATAATAAAGAAAATAATTCAAAAAAAGAATTTAATTTTTTAAATCAAGATATATTGGATACATTTATAAGTAATAGAGATAATAGACAACTTCATGCTGAAATACTCAAATCAGATGATAATACAATTGAAGAAGAAATAGAAATGGATTACTAATTTAATTAGAATGAAATAATATTTTTATAAAAAGATATATTTTCAAAAGAAAAGGAGAAAAAATGAATAAGCAATTACAAATAAAAATTAATAAATTAGAAAATCAAAAATCAAAAGAGATTGAAAAAAGAGATAAGATTAATGATGTAATTAATGATATGGATAAACAGCTAAAAGTTCTATACGATTATCAAAAACAGCAAGAAAAAATTTACCAAATGCAGCAAGAATTAGATAGTAAGATTAAGGAACAATAATATGAGTAGGAGAATATTTGTTGATATGGACGGGACTTTAGCTGAGTGGAAAAATGTATCAAAAATAGATGAATTATATGAAGAAGGTTACTATTATAACTTAGAGCCTAATAAAAAGTTGATAGAAAACCTAAAAAAAATGATTCAAAAGGGAGAAGAGATTTATATTCTTTCCTCCTTTTTAAATGATAGTAAATATGCTTTGGTAGAAAAAAACAGGTGGCTGGATAGTCATTTGCCAGAACTGAAAAATGAAAATAGAATATTTGTTAAATATGGTGATGATAAATCTCGCTATATAAAAGGTGGCATTTCTGATACTGATTATTTATTAGACGATTATACTAAAAATTTACTGGAATGGAAAGCATCTGGAGGTGTAGGTATTAAATATTTAAATGGTATAAATCATACAAAAGGTACTTGGCAAGGTTTAATGCTAGATAGTAATAAATTGGATAATAGTTTAGAAAAAGTAATAAATAATTATGAGGCAAATAAAGATTTATTTAACAAAAAATATCTAGATTTATATAAAAAGTTAGAAGATAATATATCTAAAATAGGAGAAGAATATAATTTTGATTTTAATGAGTTTAGTGATATAAGAGAAGAAACAATCAAAGAAAGAGATAGGTTATTAAGAGACTATGATATAGAAATAGAAAGCACTTGGAAAGATGAAAGCTCTGAAGATTTAGTTGTTCATTATAAAATTAGAAATAATGAATCAAAATTATTATATGATGGATATACAACGCTTAATTATATAGAAAATATAGACGAAGATAGTATTAGAATTAAAATATTAGCTAATAATTTTCATAATAAAATTGATATAACAAGTGTTTCAAAAGAATTAAAATGCTTTGTTGATTATGTATTAACAAGTGAAACAGATGGTTATATTAGAGTATATGAAGATGATTTATTAAATTATTTTGATATAAATGGAGAAGAGTTAATTAAAAGAATTGATGATATAAAAAATGAAATTAAAAATCTTGGTATAGTAGATTGTTTTGATATAAATTATTCTAATTTTAATAATAAAATAAATTATGTAGATATATCACCTGATATAATTTATGAATTTGAATTTTCTAATGCTAGTAATGAAAAAAATATAAGCAAAACTTTAAACTATAACATTAATGGAAAAGATATAATTTGTGAACTAAAATATAATAACAAGCTACATGGATTTGCTGTTACGGGTTATACAGTTGATAATGAAAATATAAACCAAGATAAGGTAGGAAATGTATTATCAAAAGAAGAATTATCAAAAATTCAGGGACTATTATTAAATGAAATTAATGAAATTTATACCAAAGAGTTTTTTAATAATTCTTACGAAGAAAAAGATATAACAGACGATATGTTTTAAGAAAGGAGAATCAATGAGAGTAATTAAATTAGCTAGAAACTTAGAACGTTATGATAATTCATTATGGCATGGTGGTAAAGTTGCTATTATAGAATGTGATAATGGAACATACAATATATATGTTAATGGTATAGTTAGTTGTAATTTAATAGCAAAAAAAGCACTTACAGATGAATATGGTAATAATTATTGTAAAGGTGAAATTATAGAAACAGTCAAAGACAAAAATAATGATGGAGAATTTTTTAAAATTTTAAATTCTTATATAACAGATGATGAACATTTAGACAAAATATTAGATGGCAAAGACTCTAATTATGAATTGGAAATGCTTGATAGTAATTGGATAGAATTAGAATTCATAAATAACAAGGGAGAAATGGAATATGATGATTTAATATTAGATTTTTGTAATATAACGGATGCAATAGACAATGTTGTAGAAGAGATTTCAAAAGAAAGTGATAAACGATTTAATTATGTAATTTATTGCCGTTCTGCATCATACAATGGTTTTAGTTTTGACGCTTGTGATGTCCAAAAAGAATGCTGTCTAGATTATTTAAAAAGAGTAAAAAATATTGAAGAGGACAAGGTAGGAATATTCATTGATGATGGTTTTAGTGGAATAAATTATAATAGACCTTGCTTTAAAGCAATGCTAGATAAAATAAAAAAAGGAAATGTAAAACAAATTATAACCCCATCATTTTCAAGAATTTGTAGAGATTTAGAAACATCTTATATATTTATAAATTTGTTGAAAGAACATGACGTTGATTTATATTCCATTAAAGAAAATCTTTCTTTAAAAGACATAATATTACCAAGTTTTAATAAGTATTTGAATGATAAAACTAATGATGAAACGGAATTAGAATATGAGTAAATATAATAAGGCACGTGAAGAACTTGTTAATATGTATTTAAATAGTCTTGAAGAGGGAGAAATACCTTGGTATAAAACTTGGAATATTAAAGCACCTTGTAATGTTGTATCCAATAAAAATTATAGAGGGATAAATAATCTTTTATTATCTTATATAACAGCAAAAAGAGGGTATAAAGATAATCGCTGGTGTACTTTCAATCAATTAAAAAAGAATAAATGGAAATTTAAAGAAGATGCTAAAGGTCAAGGCATCTGGGTAGAATATTGGACACAATATAATATAAAAGATAAGAAAGTTTATTCATTTCACGCTTATGAACAAATAATAAAAAAAGAGCCAGAGAGAAAAGAAGAGTTTAGAATTATAGATAGATGTACGGTAGTTTTTAATTGTGATTTAATAGAGGGAATTCCAAAGCCAAAAGAAATAATTGAACAAGATAATGATACAAAATTAATTAATACTATTGATAATATAATTAGAAATGTAGGGGTTAATTATGAAGAAACTAATAGCGATCCATATTATAATCCACTTGAAGATAAGGTTGTCATACCACATAAAAGTACTTTCATAAATGAGTATTCATATCATGCAACTCAATTACATGAATTGGCACATTCAACAGGTCATGAATCAAGACTTAATAGAGATATAAAAAATAAATTTGGAACTGAGGAATATGCAAAGGAGGAACTTAGAGCAGAAATAAGTTCTTCTTTTTTAATTCAAAAGTTTGGGTTAGAGTATGACAAAAAACATTTGGAAGAGCATAAAGCTTATATTCAAAATTGGATACAAATTATTAAAGATAAATCGTCAGAACTATTAAAAGCAATATCAGATGCTGATAAAATTGTTAGTTATCTTGAAGAAAATTCAATAGATAAAAATAAAGAATTAATAAATGAAAATCTAGATAAGGAGATTGAATTAGAATATGAATAAAGACGTTTTAAAAAAGTTTGAAGGTATCAGAGAAAAACTGATTATAAATGATGAAATAGAAGATTTTTTATATTATTCTGGAATATTGAACATAGACGCTAGTGTTTCGGAAAGCGAAATTACAGATTTGATTAATTATTGCAAAAGCGTAAGGAATAATAATATAGATCCTTATATATTAGCAAGAGATTTGAGTTTAATTATATATAAATACAGAAATAGTATATCATCAGAAAATATAAAAAGAGTTCCGAAAGAAGCAATAGAATATTATTATGAGAGTGGTAACATAGAAGAGTTGGAAGATTATTTTGAAGATTACGAAGAAACCTTAACGAAAGTAAAAGACATAAAAGAAGGAGTATCATATACAGTTGCTTGTGTTGTAGAAAATGGTTATTGTGTAGAGTTGCATTATGATAGTGATGATGGAGCAACTATTGAATATGGTACTAAATTATCATACGATTATTGGGAAAATGAGATAGAAAAAGCGGAATGGTTTAATAAGAACTTAACAGACGATTATGTTTTGAAAAGACTTGAATGTTTATATGAAGAACACTTTATTGTTAAAAAAATATCAAGCGAAAAAATAGAAGAATTGAACTTAATTTATAAAATTCTTCATCATCATAAAGTTTATGATATTACATTACACATTGATAGACTCAATAATATAGAAGCTTATGACGATTGTAACTTTTGGTATGGGAAAGAATTTTATGACTTTATATTTAATGAATTATTTGTTTACAATAATGATGATAAGGTAGAACTTGTTAAAGATAATGATTTAAAAAAACTGAAAGAATATAGTAAAAAATATAACAAAACTGCAATTGAAAAAGAAGAAGAATTATCGGAAAAAGATATTTAATTTTATAAAAAATACATAACTGTCGGAGACTTTTTAGCAGGTCTTAGGAGTATCTCCTAACAAGCAATAAGGGTGTGATAACACCATGCTTGGGTAGTTTATATATATACAGTCTGTAACGGATGATCTAAATTAAGAAAGGAGAGATTAAAATAAAACTATATTTTGATAGATGGCAAGTACAAACGCAACTAATGATTTCAGAAAAAGAGTTAGATAATGCAATAAAAAATATGTTAAGAAGACATATATTAGAAGATTGGATGTTTGTGAGAAATGCTAGTAATAATCAAAAGACTATGTATATATCAAAAGAAGGCTTTGATTGGTTAAAGGAAGTTTATTTTAATAAAACTGGTTATTATTTGGATTTGGATATTTCATTTTTCGAAAAACAAATCAAACAGAAAGAACAAGAATTAAATTTAAGTCATAAAAAGAAAGACTATTTTGATTCAAGTATAACAGATTTAATGAGAATGTTTAATAAATCAAAAACAGCGGTTAAAACAGCAATTAGTAGAATGACTAAAAGAACAGGCATAAATTATAAATATATTTTAGATGGAGAAATAATTATTAAAGCTGCAGGTGTTAAGTGGTTATATGAGAAATACTTTCGTTTAGCATATTTAGAATATTTAGAAAATTATAAATTAGATCTTGATAAGAAAGTTTTAGAATTATATGGCAGATAAAAAATTAAGGCGTGAAAAAATAAATATTATGCTAAATGAAGATGAAAGAAAAATTATTACTGAAAAGGCAATTAAATATGGTTATGGTCCTAAACTGGCTGAATATGTGAGAGATGCTTGTATATATGAAAAAGTATATGTAGAAGATGTAAAGGGCAAAACGGAAATTTGTAAGATTGTTGATAATCTTATTTTAGAAGTAAGAAAAGTCCAACTGTCTTTAAATAAAATTTCTAAAAATATTACTATAACTAAAAATGATATAGAACTTATAAAAAGGAATAATACAAAATTAAATACATTAATAAATAACTTAACGAAAACAGTAGTTAAAGTTTTATCAACAACTTCGACACAGAAGTATCAAAAAAGACTAGGGCTAGTTGAAAGATATAAAACAACACATAAACATATAGATAGTATTTTGAAAAAAGAATTTTGTTTGGCAATTCCTAGCACTTTGTCTTTTAATGATTATAAGATGGGATATCTGGTTATAATGTTAGATACAGCAAAAAGTATTCGTCTTGATTATATCAACTATAATGGTATTTCAATTATGATTGATTCTCAAAGAGAATTAGCATTACAAAATAATTGTTATATTCTTTTTAAAAAGAAAGATGATGTTTTGTATTCTTATTTAGCACTTTATAAGAAATCAAAGGAGGAGGCAATGAGCTATATTGTAGGAAATAAAAATAAATCTTTATATGATTATACAAATGATGTAGAAATTATATCTGATAAATAATGCCTACAACAGCAAGATGGGTTGTACATGGAGTTCAAGGCAGAAGTGATTGTATTAATTATATAAAGAATAAAGATAAAACTGAAGATGGAATTCTTGTAACTGGTGTAAATTGTTCTTCAGAATTTGCAGCTTACGAAATGAAAATTAATAATGATAAATTTCATATTGAAGAAGACAACAGCAGTCGCACTTGTTATCATGGGTATCAATCATTCGATCCGAAAGAAAAAAATTTAACACCAGAGGAAGCACATGAAATTGGAGTAGAACTTGTTAAAAGATTGTATCCAAATTATCAAGTGATTGTTAGCACTCATACAGATAGATCACACATTCATAATCATTTTGTTATAAATGCAGTAGATATGAATGGCAAGAAGTTAGAAGACAGACTTGCTAATCCTATAGAGGGACTTTATGGTCTTAGAGATATGAGTGATACTATTGCACTTAGCCATGGACTGAAAATTATAGAAGATGCTCCAAAGATAGGAAAATTTCACAAGAGCAAGTATTTGTATGTGCTGGCACAAAAGTCATGGAAACAACAAATAATTGAGAAATTAGAAGAGTTAAAAACTACCTGTTTTTCTTTTGATGAACTACTTGAAAATTTAGCTCTTGATGGCTATTTGATTAAGAGTGGCAAAAACATCAGAATAAAACCTTATGGAAAACAAAAATTTGTAACTATGAAAATTTTGGGAGAACAATATAGCGAAGAAAATTTAAAAAAATTCTTTTTTGATAAAAGCAAAAATTCTGTACCTATTAATTTTATAGATTATAAAATTAATAGAGAAGATAGTGAGTTGTTAAATCTACAAGATGTCTTAATCAAAATGTCTAAAAAATCTATTTTATCAACGATGAAAGAATTAGAACCAAATTTAAAATATCCTAAATATTACAATTCTAGATATTTAGAGATTAAGCGTTATCACAAATTGATTGATACGCTTAATTTTTTAAATGATTATGAAATATACAATTCGGAAGATTTAAATAGTAAACTAGAAAATATAAAAAAAGAAATAGAATTAAAACAAGAGGAATATGAAAAACAAGTTTCTCAAAATGAAACATTACAACTTCGTGTTCCTCTTTGTAATTTATACTTAAAATTATTAGATTATTATGAAGTTTATTTAGAACAAAAAGATATGGTTAGTTCAAAGGTAGAATTAAGTAATGAAGTAAAAACATTCATAGATATAAAAAAAGAATTGGAGGTAGAAACAACTGAAGAGGTAAAGCAAATACTTTCTTCTGCGAATAGAAGTAAATCTGAAACTAATAGACAATATGCTTATTTAACCTATTTAAAAAACAAAGCTAGTAGCTTGGAAAAAATTAAAGGATTATCATTAGAAACAGAAAAGGGATATATTAAAAGTTTTTCAATAAGCCCAAAGATGATAGATCAAGCAAGAACAACTGAATCAACTTATTGTATTCGTGTACCATATAGTGATTACTATATCTACATATCTAAAGATAATGTATCTTGGTTTAATTATGATAAGAGAGCGAATGTTTATGTAGTGGATGATAAAAAATATGAATTATATGATAAGGATAATAAGTTAGTAGATTCTATAACAGGAGAGTTGATAGAAGAATTATCTTTAAAAGAAAAGTCTAAGATAAGTGAATATTATAAAAATGAAAAAGAAAGAGAGGAAAACAATGGATAAAGAAAAGGTAAAACAATTTATTAAATATTTTAATGACAATCAAAATGATTTTAGGGAACTTGAAACTGCTTTTGCAATTTATACTTTGTATGATGAACCAGAAAAACTACCTGATGAAATGATTTATAAAATAGATAAAGAAGTAAGAAAAAAATCTATAATAGATGAAAATATCAGATACAATATTGAAGATTTAAATGAAGAATATTTAATAGATACACAAGAGGAGGAAATAGAGCGTTAATGAAAAACAAAACATTGGTTATTGTTGTAAAAGGCATAGTCATAATTGTTTTATTTGTAATAATATTTTTTTGCCTTTATAGGCTATTTTTCATATATGAAGATAGAAAAAATCAGAAAGATGAATATGATAAAATTATTGATATTTCAGAAATAAAAGATGATAAATCAGAAGAACAAGTTAATAAAATAAATTTTAAAGAATTATCAATAATTAATCCAGATATTGTTGGTTGGTTAACTATTGAAGGAACAAATATCAATTATCCGATAGTTCAAACAGATAATAATACATATTATTTAAAGCATTCATTCGAGAAGAAATATAGTAATTACGGAGCTATTTATATGGATGCAACAGCAGATAAAAATTTTAATTCTTTAAACACATTTATATATGGACATAATACTTCAAATGGAACAATGTTTGGGGAGTTAAAAAAATTCATGAAGCAATCATTCTATGATGAACATAAAAATATTTTTATTTATACTAAAGATAAAAATTACAAACTAGAAGTATTTAGTGTTCATATTGATACGGCGTCGTCTAAATCATATCAAATGAATTTTGCAACAATGGATTCATACAAAAAATATATTGATTTAATGCAAGATTATAGTGTTATTAAAACTAATGTCGATATTAATTACGAAACAGATAAGATAGTTTCACTTTATTCCTGCTCACATGAAAGAGGTAATTCGAAGTTAGATAGATATTTTATTCATGGAAAAATTCAAGAAGTAGGTGGAATATAAATGAAAATAAATATTTACTATACCGAAGAAGGAGTTTCATTTTTGGATTTAATCGTAAAAGATTTTATGTGTTTTTTACAGAAATATATTGAAGAAAACCGAAAGGAACCATGAAACTTATGATATAATATATATGTATATTGCTTAGTTATGCCAAAAAATTGGTTCCTTTGTATGAAAGGAGCGGCATGAAATATACAACTGATTTGTCAAACTATTCAGAAAATGAAATTGCTAAATATTTAAGACTTTCATTAATGGATAATTTGAAGAAAGGTGGTATCAAGGACGAAAGCGAAAGCATTGCAAATCAAAGAAATATTATAAATAATTTTATAGATCAAAAAGGTAAAAAAGGATTTTTATGTAAAGAGTTTATAGATGATGGAAGAAGTGGAACTAATTTTGATAGACCTGGATGGCAAGATCTATTAGATGAGATAGAAGCGGGAAATATAAAAGTTGTAATTGTTAAAAATTTATCTAGGCTTGGAAGAAGTAATTTTGAATGTGGATATTTTATGGATTACTATTTTCCATCTGTTGGAATAAGGTTTTTAACAGTGCAAGAGGGAATTGATACTTTTGATGATAGCAACAACAGTAATGAATATGCACCATTGACTAATTTCTTAAACGAAAAGTATTCTAGGGACTTATCGAAAAATGTTCGTAATAGTAAACGAATAAGACAAGAAGCAGGAGAGTATATTGGTGGAAAAAATACGCCCTTTGGTTATAAAAGAGATCCAGCAGATAAGCATCATTTAATAATTGATGAATATGAGGCTATAATTATTAAAAAAATTTTTAATTGGTATGTGGAATCTGGGAATCAAAAAGAGGTAATTAGAAAGTTATATGAAAACAATATACCTAAACCTTCATTTGTTAGAAATTATAAAACTAAATCAACAAATGAAAAAAACAAATGTCATTGGGATGGAAAAACGATACATGATATATTAGTGAATCAAGTTTATATAGGAACTATGGTTCAACACAAATATCAGAAAAAAAGTTTTAGGCAAAAAAAACTATCTAGAGTGCCAAAAGATGATTGGATTGCAGTTCCAAACACTCATGAGCCAATTATAACAAAAGATGTGTTTGAAAAATCGGTAAATTTGATGAAAGCAAATTATAGATCTAGTCCTAAAAAAGAACCAGAGTTATTACAAGGATTATTAATATGTCATGATTGTAAGCGAAAAATGGGTATATCAAAAAAAGACCACATAGGAAAAGATGGTAAATTATATAAACAATATTACACTCAATGCTTATATTATAGAAGAAATAGACATCTAAAACTTTGCACTATTCATTCGGTAAATTATTTTGATGTAGAAAATCAGGTTTTACAATCTCTAAATGAAATTTGCAAAAAATATATGAAGTTAGTTGATTTTGATAAACTAACTCAACAGGGAAAAGAAAAATTACAGTCGGTTACAAATATTTATGAAAAAAAGATAAAAATAATAGAAAAAGAAATTGCAGATTTAGATCATAAAATTGAAGTAATATATATGGATAGATTAAATAATGCTATTGGTATTGATACATATAATAAAATTTCAAACAAGTTTGAGGAACAGAAGGAACAATTCCAAAAGGAACTCATTGAATTGAAAGAAAATTATGAAGATTATAAAAATAATAATACAATAGATAATCTTCTTGAAACAAAAAAAATAGTCAATTTATATTTGAAAAATAGAAAAAATTTAACTAGAGATTTGATATTACAATTAATAGACCATATTGAAATACATGAAGATAAGACAATAGATTTATTTTTGAAAATTAAGTCATTAGAGCAAATTGTTTGATTTGTACCAATGGGTGTAGGGAAAATAACACCAGCACATGATCCTAATGATTTTGAAGTAGGAAATAGACATAATTTAGAAAGAATTGTCATAATGAATGAAGATGCAACTATGAATGAACTTACCGGTAAATATAATGGTATGACAAGAGAACAATGTAGAAGTGAATTACTTAAAGATTTAGAAAAAGAAGGACTACTTATTAGTGTTGAAAAGATGACACATAGTGTAGGGCATTCTGAAAGAACACGTGCAGTAGTAGAACCTTATCTTTCTAAACAATGGTTTGTTAGTATGAAAGGTATGAGTGAAGACTTATTAAATGCTCAAAAATCTAAAGATAAAAAAATAAACTTTATACCAAAGAAATTTGAAAAGATACTTAATCACTGGATGGAAGATTGCCATGATTGGTGTATAAGTAGACAATTATGGTGGGGACATAGAATTCCTGCTTGGTATAAAGATGATGAAGTTAAAGTACAAGTAGAATGTCCAGGAGAAGGATGGACTCAAGACAATGATGTTTTAGATACATGGTTTAGTAGTGCATTATGGCCATTTAGTACTCTTGGTTGGCCAAATAAAACAGAAGATTTAGAAAGATATTTCCCAACAGATGTTTTAGTAACAGCATATGATATAATATTCTTCTGGGTAGCAAGAATGGCATTTTCATCACTTAAACAAATGAATAATCGTCCATTTAAAGATTGTATAATTCATGGACTTATAAGAGATAAACAAGGTAGAAAAATGTCTAAATCACTTGGTAATGGAATAGATCCAATGGACTTAATAGATGAATATGGATGTGATGCTTTAAGATTTTATTTAACAACAACATCTGCAATGGGAATGGATATAAAATTTGATACAGAAAAAGTCGCATCAACTTGGAACTTCATAAATAAATTATGGAATGCATCAAGATTTGTACTCATGAAACTAGAAAACTTTAAGAAGGAAGACTATAAATTAGAAAATTTAAATGATGCTGATAAATGGATGCTTACTAAATTAAATGAAACAATTCATGCAGTAACAAAATCAATGGATAAATATGAATTTAATAATGCAGGAAGTTGCTTATATTCATTTATATGGGATATATTCTGTGATAAATATATAGAAATGTCTAAATTCAGTGAATCAAATGGTACAAAGAGTACACTTCTATATACAATAACATGTATTATAAAAATGTTACATCCATTTATGCCTTTTGTAACAGAAGAAATATATAGTAATTTTGAAATAAAAGATACAGAATTACTATTACAAAGTGAATATCCAACATATAATAAAAAACAAATATATAACGATATCACTAAAGAAATAGATAATATGTTAGAATATATAACATTATTTAGAAATAAAAAACTAGAAAATAAAATATCAAATGATATAGAAATAATAGATTATAACAAGAATACATTATTAAATAAGATGTTAAAACTAGAAGATAAAATAGTAGAAACTCCTACATATAAAGATAAATTAACTATAGAATTATATAGTTATAAATTTGATATATATTTTGATAATTCTAAAAATAGTGAAGAAGAAAAGCAAAAGATACAAGAAGAAATATTAAAACTAGAAGTATCTATAGAAAGACGTAAAAAACTTCTTTCTAATGAAAACTATGTTAATAAAGCACCTGAAGCAATAGTTAATAAAGAAAGAGAAGATTTAGCTAAAGAAGAACATAAACTTGGAATATTAAGAAAGAATTAATGAGATTAAGTTCTCATTTTTTTCTTGTCATGTTATAATTATAAAGCAGGAGAATTATATGAAAATAAATGCTAAAAAAGATAAATTTATGCCTACAATAATATTAGATATAACACTAGAAATATTCTTTCTAATTCCAACAATATTAGTGTTCTTTTTAGCATTAGATATAAAAATAGAATTACTAGGAATAATTATATCATTATTTATATTGTCAGTACCAAATGTATTTTTAATAGGTAATATCGTAACAGGTATAAAGTATTATAAAGGTATAAGTATTGTTATTGAAGAAGATACATTATATTTGAATCTCTTACTTCCATCAAAAAACATATCAAAAAAAGATAAAGTATATAACCCATATAAACTTATCACTATACCAAGTAATAAATTTAAATGTGGAGCATATATTCCTAAAAAATATAAAGTTGATTTAAAAAATATAAAAGAATATGGTTATAAAAATGACTTAAATATAAGTAATTATCTATATGATGGTAGAGATATAATAATTATATCTAATGATAAAAGATATTATATAATAACAGATAATTTTAATTATAAAGATATAATAGATTTAATAAATGAAATATATAAAATAACTAAAATAGAACCTACAGGTGAATTAAAAAATATAATTGTTAAATAATTAGTACTAGCAATAGTACCTTTTTAATGATATAATTTTAATAGAATAAGAAGGTGCTTATATGTTTGGAAAAATAATATCAATATTTGAACAAAATATTAAATTAGAAAACTTATCAAAAAGAGTAGAAACAACTTTAGTTGGAGTACATATAGTATTTGAAGATAAATTTAAAGTAGTTGCTGAAATTACATCAATAACTAGAGATGAAATATCTTGTATTTTAGTAGGTGAATTTATTAATAATCAATTTTATAGTGGTGTTTTAAATAAACCTACTGCTGATGCTAAGGCTAGAATAGTTAATAAAGATGAAGTAATCGCACTTGTTGGTAATCAACAAATAGATACTCCAACTGATCTTTATATTGGTAAAAGCCTTATATATGATGGATTTAATGTATCTGCTAATATAGATAATTTCTTCTCAAATCACTTTGCTATAATAGGTAATACAGGTAGTGGTAAAAGTTGTAGTGTAACAAGATTATTTCAAAATCTATTTTATAGAAAGAATTATATTCCAACTAATGCTAATATAGTATTATTTGATGTATATGGTGAATATCATTATGCTCTTGATAGAATAAATCAAACTAAATTTTGTAGATGTAAAACACTTACTACAGACCCAGGATTTACAAGAAGTGAAATAGTTAAAATACCACCATATTATCTTGAAGTTGATGATATAGCATTACTTTTAAATGTAGATTCTCCATCACAACTTCCTATTATTGAAAAAGCACTTAAGTATGTATATTTATTTACTGAAGATGAAGAAAAAGTAAAAGATATGAAAAACAATATCATTGCTAAAGCAATATTAGATATACTTACAAGTGGTAAAAGTTCAGCACAAATAAGAGATCAAGTAGTAGCTGTACTTTCTACATTCTATACAAAAGATATAAATTTAGAGAGTAAGATAATTCAACCGGGATATACGAGAACATTAAGACAATGTTTAAATATAGATCAAACTGGTAAAATAAATACAATGCAGTTAGTAACTGAATATTTGGAAGGTTATGTAAGTGAAGAATTAAAATTAAATAGAAATATGAAACCTAAATTTTATACTCTTAAGGACTTATATAATGCATTTGAATTTGCTCTTATTAGTGAAGGTGTTTTAAAAAGTGATAAAGTTTATGATGTTAATAATATATTAAAAGTAAGATTAGATACTATAATTAATGGAGACTATGGAATATATTTTGAAGTAGATGAATATATACCTAAATCTGATTATATTAAAAATATATTTACTGCTCCTACTGGTGAAAAAGCTCAAATAGTAAATTTTAACTTAAATTATGTTGATGAAAGATTTGCTAAAGTACTTACTAAAGTATATTCTAAGTTATTCTTTGATTATGCGATTAGTTTAGAAAACAGGGGAGGCTTCCCAATGCAAATAATATTAGAAGAAGCACACCGTTATGTTCAAAATGATAATGATATTAATACAATTGGATATAATATATTTGATAGAATTACTAAAGAAGGAAGAAAATATGGTGTTATTTTAGGACTTATTACTCAAAGACCTAGTGAACTATCTAATACTGCACTTAGTCAATGTTCTAATTATTTAGTTCTTAGAATGTTCCATCCAGCAGATCTTGAAATTGTTAAAAATATTACTCACAGCATAAGTGAAACAGATGTAGAAAGATTGAAGACATTAAGACCAGGTGTTGCATTATGCTTTGGAAATGCCTTTAATATACCAACATTTACTAAAATAGATAAACCAGATCCAACTCCAAATTCAAGTAATGCTCATATTGGTACTGAGTGGTTCAGAAGGAGTGAAGAGTTACTTAAAGAACAAGAACAATTTAAATTAAATCAAATGCAAAATAATAATACAAATATTATTACAAATGAAAACCCTATAATTCAATAGGGCTTTTATTTTGAATAAATTATCTTACAACATATGGATCAGTTTCAGTACCATTACCAGATTTAAATAATGCTCTTTTATTAACATATGCAGTTAATATGAATCTTCTTTCTAAACTAGCTCTTGCTGTGTTGAAAGCAGCACCATTTAAATAATAAACTGAATAATTATTATCTTCTGTATCAAGTGCTGTTAATGACCATGTATTCCATCTTTCATGATATAAATAATTATAATTTGAACATGATTCACTAGTAGCTATTTTACAATTTTCATCAAGACTTGCTCTCATATATTCATATGGAGTAATAAGTCCAAACATATATTTATCATTTGATTTAACTGAACATTCAACAGTACCATTTTTTGTTTCATCATTAAGTTTTCTTTTAGCAACGCATAATTCTTTAGAAACAATAGCATTTCTTAAATTTTCATTAACTATCTCTTCATTACTTTCAAAAATTTTTAATGTTTCTTTAGCTCTACTAAGTTCAAATGTATTGTATCCCCAAGTAGCATCTCTATCTTCATTATATCTATTATCCCAAGGATATTGTTCTCTTTTACCAGTTTCATTTATTATTTTAACTGTATTATCATCTTCAATGCTAACTATTCTCCATAGGTATGGAACATCTTTATCATTAATATTTATAGTTCCAAAAGTTATATAATTATTTTTAACTTCACCTCTAAAGTAGTATCCACCATTTTCACTTTCATAAAGTCCACTACCTTCAGTAACGACAGGTGAATTTTCTTTAATAACTTTGTATAACTCTTTAGTTTCATAACTACCTGGGCAAGTTAGATATGGAAGATATGCTATATTATCTCCACTTTTATTAACTACTATTTCTACAGTACAATTATCTCCATCTTTAAGTATTTCATTAAGAGGTTTAATATGTTTTCCTTCAACTAATGTACTATATTGAATAGTATAATCTCCATCAGTAGTAGGTACTAAAGTAGGATTAGTTTCATAATAACTTTTAACCGCTAAAGTAATTTTTTCTTCAACTTCCTCATAAGTATAATAGTGTGGCTTAACAATAGATATAATCCATGTTGCAAGTAAAACTACAACAAGAAATCCTACTAAAGAAGCACCTATTATTATTAATTTTTTCTTATCAATAGATTCAAACATTTTTGTCACTCCTTTTTATAAATTAATTATACACTAAATAATCCAAATAAACAATTACTTAATCATATTAAATACATCACTTACATCCATATTATTTTTCTTATTATAACTAGGAATAATATGTAAATGATAATGTTTAACTTCTTGTAATATTCCATTATTTTGAACTAGTTTATACCCATTAGGCTTTAATTTTTCATCAAGGATTTTAATTACTTCTTTACTAGCCTTATTAATTTCGCTTAGATATAGAGTATCTATATCATAAATATCTTTAAAATGTTTCTTAGGTATAATTAATGTATGTCCCATAGAATTAGGATTAACATCTAAAAAACACTTTACATATTCATTTTCATATATTGTATATGATGGAATATCTCCTTTAATAATTTTACAAAAAATACAATCCATTTTCTTTCACCCATATATATTATATATTAAATAATAAACTACTTCAATTATTATATTTGTTATAAAACAATTTATTTTACATGTATATATTATATTAGGTGAGGTATAAGGTGAATAATAAAAATGAATTTCCTATGAAAGAAAAAAGTCTAATATATTTTGATAATGCTGCTACTACATTTAAGCCTTATAGAGTTATAGATAAAATGAATGAATATTATTATGATTATAATGCTAATTCACATAGAGGAGATTATGATATAAGTTTTAAAGTAGATGATGAAATAGACTATACAAGAGATTTAGTTAAAATGTTTATTAATGCTAAAAGAACAGATGAAATAATATTTACTAGAAATACAACTGACTCACTAAATATGATATGTTTTGGCTATTTCTTAAATTATTTAAAAGAAAATGATGAAATAATATTATCAAGTAGTGAACATGCATCTAATATACTTCCATGGTTAATATTATCTATAAAAAAGAATATTAAGATAGTATTTGTAGATTCAGTAAATGAAAAATTAAATATAAATGATTTAACAAGTAAAATAACTAATAAAACTAAAGTAATATCACTTGCTCATATAACAAATGTAAGTGGAGATAAAAGAGATATAAAAACTATTTGTAAGATAGCTCATAAACATAATATATTAGTAGTAGTTGATGGAGCACAAAGTGTTCCTCATATTAAAACTGATGTTCAAGATTTAGATATAGATTTTCTAGCATTTTCTGCTCATAAAATGTGTGGACCAACAGGGGTAGGAGTGCTTTATGGAAAATATGATTTATTAAAGAAAATGATACCATTTGAATATGGTGGTGGAATGAATCTAATATATGATAGTAATTCATTAAGACTTGCTGAACTTCCATATAGATTTGAAGCAGGTACTCCTAATTTAAGTGGAATAATAGGCTTTAGTGAATCAATAAATTATCTAAATGAAATAGGTATGGATAATATAGAAAGACATGAAAAATATTTAAAAAAATATTTGATAAAAGAACTAGAAAAGATACCATATATAAAAATATATAATAAAGATACAGAAGGTAGTATAGTATTAATTAATATAGATGGAGTATTATCAGGAGACTTAGGACTTTATCTAAATACTAAAGGTATTTGCGTAAGAAGTGGTAAACATTGTGCTAAAATGGGTGATAACACAGAAGATACTGTTAGAATAAGTTTATATTTCTATAATACATATGAAGAAATAGACTATTTAATAAAAGTATTAAAGAATAAAAAAGAAATCTTTGAGTTTGCTAATTAGTTAAAAAAGTTACATTTTTTTGTAATTTTTTTAATTTTACCTAAAATTAAATTTTAGGTATAAAAACATATCCGAAAACTATATTTTTCTCTAAAGAAAAATTAAATTTTCACTATAAAAAACTATCTCAAAATTAAATTTTACCAATTTGAAACACTATATTTATTTATGTTATATTCCTCATGAAAGGAGGAAACATAATGATAAATCAAGTAATTATAACAGGTAGAATAGCAAATGATCCTGAAGTAATAGTTGGTGAAAATAATAAGAAAAGAACTTATATAACACTAGCAGTACCAAGAGCTTACAAGAATATGGAAGGACAATATGATACTGATTTCATAAGATGTACATTATGGAATGGTATTGCTGAAACCACTTGTGAGTATTGTAAGAAAAGTGATTTAGTTGGTGTTAAAGGCAGACTTCAAACTTCACAATATGATAAAGATGGTGAAACTAAATATGTAATGGACGTAATCGCAGAAAAAGTATCGTTCCTATCAAGTTATAAAAAACCTGAAGAATAATAAGAAAGTGGTATCAAAACTACCACTTTTGTCATGTGAAAAGGTGCGACACTGTCGCACCAATTGAAAGAATATCTATTTAAGAAGATTATACAGTTTTATTTAATGATTGAAAACGCGCACCACTGGCGCGTATTTTAATCTTGAACCATAAATTTATCAAAAAAGAAAGGATAGTAACAAGAACAAATGAATTATTATGAAGATATAAAGAAAGAATTAATAAATAATGAAATAAATAGAAAAGTAAAAACACATTCAATTAATAAAAGTGATTTAACCACTTATTATAATGTGGGAAAAACGTTAAGTGAAGCAGGTAAATGTTATGGAGAAAGTATAATTAAAGAATATTCCAAAAAACTAACAAATGAATTAGGCAAAGGATATGGCGTATCTAATTTAAAAAGATTTAGACAGTTTTACTTAATGATTGAAAAAGGTGCGACACTGTCGCACCTTTTGACATGGAGCCATTATATAGAAATAATACCAATAAATAACGTAACAATCATAAATTATTATATAAATATATGTATATACCAAAATTTATCAGCTAGAGAACTTAGGAATAAAATAAAAAACAAAGAATATGAAAGACTTGATGAAGAAACTAAAAATAAACTAATTGATAATGAAAAATTAAATATTAAAGATAATATAAAGAATCCAATATTAATAAAAAATATTCATAATTATACAGAAATAACAGAAAAAATATTACAAAAACTAATACTTGAAGATATCTCATTATTTATGAAAGAACTAGGAGATTCATTTAGTTTTATAGACAATGAATATAAAATCAAAATAGGTGATAGATATAATTATATAGATTTACTTCTATTTAATATTGAATTTAATTGTTATGTAGTGGTTGAATTAAAAGTAACAGAATTAAAGAAAGAACATATAGGGCAAATACAAGTATATATGAATTATATAGATAAAAACTTAAAAAAGATTAATCAAGATAAAACAATAGGTATTATCATTTGTAAAAAAGAAAATAAATATGTAATAGAATACTCAAGCGATGCAAGGATAATAACAAGAACATATGAATTGCTATGATAAAACTATCAAAATAAAGCAAAAAATTAATATGAACCTTATACACTATTAATAAATAATTAAAAAGAATTATGGTATACCAATAAAAGAATAAACAATATATAAATAAAATTATTATATGAAAATATAAAACTTCAAAGAAGCAATTGATAATATTTGCTAATAATGATAAAATAATTTTGGAGAATAGATATGACTAAAGTATTAGATTTTTTAAAAGAACATAAATATTTGATGGTAACTTTAGTACTAGTAGGAATTAGTATTACTTTAGGAGTAACATATTCAAATTATATTGTTACATCAAATAATCATAAAGCAGCTGAAATGTATATTGGTACTTTAAAATACTCAATGACTGTCGATGGAACAACTACTAACACTTTATCAGTACCAAGTGGTGAAACAATAGTAGATGTAACTATCACAAATGAAAATCCAATAGATACATACTATAAACTTATATATCAAAATAATTCAAATATATCAATAAAGTATTATGAATCAACAAAAGATACAAATGATAATGTAACAAATTATAGTTCTCCAAATGATAAAATAACTTCAAGTGGTAAAAATACTATTAAATTAAAGATTACTAATAGCAGTACTTCATCACAAACTATAACATTCAAAATAGTAGGTGGCTTTGCCACTAATACATTAAATGATGTGACAGTACCAGCTGGATACACAATAATAGAAAAAGATACATCAACAAATACATATTTTTGTACAACAACAGATACTTTAACACAAGGACTTAAATATGTAAATGGACAATATACTTATGGGTATAAACAACATGGTTATGTTATTCAAAATGGTCCATTTGTATTAGCTTGGACAAATATGGATACTGATGGTTGGGGAGTTATGCTTACTAACAGAGCAAGTACTGATGTTGTAAATAGTAAAGTTTGTACTTATATAAATAATAAGCCAATTAGTTCAATGTCATATATGTTTTTTAGGAGTCTAGCAACAATATTAGATGTAAGCAATTTTAATACAAGTAATGTAACTGATATGGAATCTATGTTTTCTGGAAGTCAAGCCACAACATTAGATGTAAGCAATTTTAATACAAGCAATGTAACAAATATGAGATATATGTTTGGAGATAGTCAAGCTACAACCTTAGATGTAAGTAATTTTGATACATCAAAAGTAATAGATATGAGTAATATGTTTTCTGATAGTCAAGCTACAACCTTAGATTTAAGTAATTTTGATACATCAAAGGTAAGATATATGGGGTTTATGTTTTCTAGTAGTAAAGCCACAATATTAGATTTAAGTTCTTTTAATACATCAAAAGTAACAAATATGAGTGCTATGTTTTCTAGTAGTCAAGCTACAACCTTAGATTTAAGTAATTTTGATACAAGTAATGTAACAAACATGAGCTATATGTTTAATACTTCTACAAATCTTAAAACCATATATGTAGGTGATAAGTTTAATACTAATAATGTAACATCTAGTGCTAATATGTTTACTGATAGTACTAAACTAGTAGGTGGAGCAGGAACAAAATATGATTCAACTAAGATTGATAAAGCTTATGCTCATATAGATGGTGGAACAAGTAACCCAGGATACTTTACTGATATTGCTGATAAAGATATTCCAGCACCTAATTCATTTGTGACAGATTCATGGAAAACAATAATTAAAGCTGTTAGAAATAATAATATAAGTAAATATAATGTAGGAGATACAAAGACAGTAGATTTAGGAACATATGGAACACATACATTACGTATTGCAAATAAATCAACGCCAAGTGAGTGTTCAACTAGTGGCTTTTCACAAAGTGCATGTGGATTTGTACTTGAATTTGCAGATATAATAACAACACATAAAATGAATGATACAAATACAAATGTAGGAGGATGGCCAGCAACAAGCATGAGAACATTTGTAAATACAGATATATATAATGCAATACCAAGTGAAATAAAGAATGCAATAATAGATACAACAGTAGTATCAGGACATGGAAGTACAAGTGGAGAAACAAACTTCACATCAACAGATAAATTATATTTACTAAGTACAGCAGAAGTATGGGCACAAGGAAGTTCAAATACAATAAGTGGTGATACAGCAAAAGATTTAACAAGACAATTAGACTATTATAAAAATTTAGGAACAAGTACAAGTAACTATAGTGGAGCAATAAAGAAAAACGGAACTAGTGATTCTTATTGGTGGCTTCGCGCGGCTCGTTCTACTTATACTTACTATTTCTTACGTGTTTACAATAACGGAGATTGGGCTGACAACGATGCTTATGATACAAACGGCGTCGCCCCAGCTTTCCGATTAGGATAATATGTAAAGTATATATAAACTAATTCAAAACGAAATTAGTTAAGAGAACTAAAACAAATCCGACTTAAAGCAAAAAAGGTATGGAATATATTATTAAGCGACTACTCCATGCGAAAGCATGGATAGGCGATGAGAACTAAAACAAATGCATTGGTTATGGGATGTCTGCCTTAAGGTAGAGTAATAAAATTTGAATTTATGTAAATTCAAATTTTTTGTCTTATAGAAAATCTTTTTTGATACAATAGTTCTGTTATATAAATGTTAAAATAAAAGATGATAAAAATATCAAAATGAAAATAAGGGCTTTTTCTATTCTATTTAACTCTTTATAATGTTATCTACTAATTAGGCCATTTAGAACCATAAAAATGAATCTATTTTTTTCATCAAAAATATTGTATAATGTATAATAGGTGAGGTATATGAAGGTAGTAGAAATAATTGATAAAAAGAATAATAAGGAAGAACTTACATATAAAGAAATAGAATATATGGTTAATAGTTATATCAAAGGTAAAATAAATGATAAGACTATGAGTGATTTCTTATTTAGTATTTATAATAATGATTTATCTATGGAAGAAACATATTATTTAACAGATATAATGATTAAAAGTGGTGAGATAATTGATTTAAGTAGTATTGATAAGCCTGTATGTGATAAACATTCAACTGGTGGAGTAGGAGATAAAATAACACTAATTGTTGCTCCTATAGTTGCTGCTTCTGGAGTTGCTGTTCCAAAAATGAGTGGTAGAGGACTTGGACTTACTGGTGGAACAGTTGATAAACTTGAAAGTATTCCTGGATACAAATTAAACATATCTAAAAAAGAATTTCTTAAATTACTTAGTACAGTTGGATGTGCTGTTATAAGTCAAAGTGAAAAGATAGCTGTAGCTGATAAAAAAATATATGCTTTAAGAAATGAAATAGGTGCGGTTGATTCAATTCCACTAATTGCAAGCTCTATAATGTCTAAGAAAATCGCAAGCGGTAGTGATACTATAGTAATAGACTTAAAAGTAGGTAAAGGTGCATTTATGACTAATATAAAAGATGCTACTAAACTTGCTAAAACAATGGTAGAACTAGGAAGATACTATAATAAAAAAGTAGTGTGTACATTAAGTGATATGAGTGTTCCACTTGGACTTAATATAGGTAATGCCCTTGAAGTAAAAGAAGTAATAGATTTCTTTAATGGAAAATATGATAAAAGATTATATGAACTTTCAGTATCAATATCTAGTCTTATGATTAGTGTTTCTAAAGGAATAAATATAAGTAAAGCACGTAAACTCGTTATAAATCTACTTGAATGTGGTCATGCTAAAAATAAATTCTATGAGTGGATCAAGGCACAGGGTGGAGATATAAAAAAACTTAAAATAAATGCTCATAGAAAATATATTTATAGTGATAGTACTGGATATATAAATAATATTGATGTACATAAATTATCTAAATTAGTATTTGATTTAGGAGCAGGAAGGGTTCATAAAACAGATAACATAGATTATAGTGTAGGAGTTGTTTTAAATAAAACAATAGGTTCAAAAGTAAAAGAAAAAGAATTACTTGCGACAATATATTATAATAAAAAGATAGATGATATGACAGAAACATTAAAAGAATGTTTTAAAATTGATAAAAGAAAAAGAAAAAATAAAAAAATAATAATTAAAACAATAAAATAGATTCTTTATGAATTTATTTTTTTAATATGTAAATAATATTAATATGAAAAAGATTACTATATTTATATTATTGTTTTGTGTTGTTAAGGTAAATGCTTTAAGTAATATTAAGGTTAATAATGAAGAGTTAATTCCCTCTTTTGATAAAGAAATAAAAGTATATAATTATTATACTGATAGTGAAAGCGTTAATATAAATGTTAAAAAAGATAAAAATGAAATAGTAAATGGGGAAGGTATGTATACTTTAGATAATAATTATAAGAAGATTATAATTAGCTCTAATATTGATAATGATTATGTAATAAATGTATTTAAAAATTATGATAAAAGAGAATATGATAGTAGTGAACTTTTATCTTTAAATATAGATGGATATAATATAAATTATAATAAAGATATATATGATTATGATATTACTTTAAATAATGAAAATAATTTAAATATTAAATATGAAGTAAATGATAATACAAGTGTAGTAATAACTGGTAATGGTAACTTTAATAAATCTAATAATCTTATAAAGATTAAAGTGGGAGATAAAGTATACAATATACATGCTCATAAAACTATAAAAGTGTCATATTCCAAAGATAGGGAGATTATTAAAGAAATGAGCGGTACAAAAAAAGAAATAGTTAAGGTTCTTATAATAACTATTTCTTGTTCATTTGTATTTTTATTCTATAAATTTATTTCAAAAATTTAACTACATATTCTTCATATGTAATATTTTCTGTATATATTTTAGTAGCAGTATCTATTCCTACATATCTATAGTGCCATGGTTCATATGCAAAACCTGTTATATTTTCTTTACCTTTTTTATATCTTTCTATAAATCCATATTTATATGAATTGTTTATAAGCCACTTATATTCTTCTGTATCTTTAAAACTTTCATTAACACTATTTATATCAATTGCAAGACCTAATTGGTGTTCAGAGTGTCCGGATTTAGCTGAATATAATAATGCATGTTCTAAGCCGTTATTTTTGACTGAATTTGTGAATAATGTATTTTGTTTATCATTAGTTCTAAATCCTGATACAACATTTAATTTTAACCCGTCTTCTTTTGCTTTATCAAACATTGCTTTTAGGTCTTTATATATTACTTCACGTACTTTTTCACCACGTTTACTATATTCTTTATCTAATGTTATTAAATCATCTATTTCATAATTATCTGGAAGTTTATTATATTTATTTACAAGAGTAGTTATATCTAAATAATTATGAAGAGTATTTATATTAGTATAAAAATCATAATCTAGATTCATATTTACATTAAGTATAACATTATCATAAGGTATATCACTATTTAATTTATGATAACTTATGTATCTTTCTATATTCTTTGGTATAAAATATAATGCATTTATATAAGATGTAAGATTATCATATTTTTCTTTTAATAAATAACTTTTTACATCAATATTACTAACTTTATTTTGTATAATTTCTATATCTTTTAAATCATATCCTAAATGTAATAAATCTTCTTTATATATATATTCATCACTATCAATTTCTTTACCTTTAACATCACTTTCAATACCAATAGTATTTATATTTTTAACACATATATAAGCATAATATAATATAAAACCACTACATAGTAATAAGATGAAAGTAATTACTATCTTTTTCATATTATCACTTCCTAAAGATATTATACTATATTTAAAAGAGAATTATTATAAAAAGTTTTAAGATTTTACGAATATTTTTAATTTAAAAGCACTTTGATAGTAGAACCTTCTTTAACACGAGAGTTAACATTTGGGCTTGTATCTATGACGTTATCACCATCTCCTGTAAATTCTATGTTGAATCCTTGAAGCAATTTTTTTGCTTCTTTTTTAGTTTTACCAATTACATCTGGTATCATTTTATAAACAATATCATCCCATCTATATGATTTAGGAATACCTTTTGTATCTTCTTTTATATCATGAATAGAAATTATATCTTTAAATACATTTCTAGCAATAGGAGCACTTACAACACCACCATATTGTGTAACACCTTTAGCGTGATCTATAGCTATATACATAACATAATCAGGGTTATCAGCAGGCATAAAACCAATAAACGAAAGAACATAGTTTCCTTGCATATAACGTCCATCACTACCAACTTTTTGAGCTGTACCTGTTTTACCACCAATTCTATAGTTTTCAATATAAGCATTTCTACCGCTACCATTTGCAACAACACTTTCAAGAGCATACTTTACAACATCACTTGTTTCTTTAGTAATTATATTTTCTTTTTTAATAACTGGACTTTTTGAATCATCTCCAACACTTGAAACAATATATGGAGTATAAAGAGTACCACCGTTTACGATTGCACTAACTGCTGTAACTTGTTGTAATGCTGTAACACTTATTCCTTGGCCAAACGCAGTAGTTGCAAGTTCAACTGGACCAACTTTATCAAGATTAAATAATATTCCAGTTGCTTCACCATTTAAATCAATACCAGTTTTCTTACCAAAACCAAGTTCAGTAATATATTTAAATAATGTTTCTTTGCCAAGTCTTTGACCTAAATTAACAAATCCAGGGTTACAAGAGTTTTCAACAACCTGTATAAATGTTTCATCTCCATGACCTTTTCTTTTCCAGCAGTGTAGAGTAGAGTTCGCCACTTTTATACTTCCACTATCATAGAAGTGTTCTTTAAATATATCAACTTTTCCTTCATTAATGGCTGAAGCAAGTGTTACTATTTTAAAAGTACTTCCTGGCTCAAAGTTAGACCATATTGCTAAATTTCTATTAATAATTTCACTACTATAATTTTTATAGTTTGCCGGATTAAATGATGGAATACTACTTATTGCAAGTATTTCACCAGACTTTGGATTCATAACAATACCAATCGCACCTTCAGCATCATATTTTTTATATGCGTTCATTAATTCATTTTCAAGGGAAAGCTGAATATCTAAATCAATAGTTAATGTTACATCACTACCAGAAGTAGGGGACACATATGTTTCAGGCAAAGAAAGTCTTTTACCTTTACCATCACTATAATATTTAATATTACCATTTTTACCAGTAAGAGTCTTATCATATTTAAGTTCAATACCACTTAGCCCTTGATTATCAATACCAGTATAACCAATAACATGAGATAAAATATTACCATATTTATAATCTCTCTTACTTTCTTTTAAAAGATAAACTCCTTCATAATTATAAGAACTAATTAAGTCTGCTTTCTCATGGCTAATATTTCTTCCTTCAGGATGTACTCTTTCAATAGAAGTCTTTTTAGTAACATGTTTATACATTTCTTCATAACTAACTTCAAGTATGCTTGATAAAGTCTTACTTACTTCTTCTTTATTAATGATTTGATTTGGTATAAGATAAAGCCCAACAGTAGTAACATTATCTACTATTACTTTACCATTTCTATCAAGTATTTTACCTCTATCAGCCTGTACTGTTAAATCACGACTCCATAATTCATTAGCAAGATTATTAAGTTTCTTATATTCAATAACCTGTATATAAAACACTTTAACAATAACAAATATAAATATTAATATACATATCAAAAACATATATTTAATTCTAGTATTTTGCTTACTTTGAAACATAAATTCACCCATAAATTATATTCATGAGAATTTATATTATTTCCTAATATATAAAATTTTAAAAAATGTTGACAATATAAATAAAATATTGTAGATTAATTTTGATGAAAAATATTACTGAAAAAGATAAAATTATTAGTGAACATGAGTTAATAAGTTTAATTATAAACGAATTATATGCTAGAAACTTAACTGATTATGTTGATAAAATTGAAATAGGAAATAATCTACCAGCTGCTAGATATTATAATAGTTCAAAAATACTTTGTTTTAATTATGATATGATGTTATCACAAATAATGTTTAACGCAAACAAAATACATTTAAATTCTAATTTGGAACTTATAAGATATATAAATTTATATATATTATCTACAGTTTTACATGAAATCATACATGTTGCTCAAGAAAAAGAGAAAAATGATTTAGTCCTTTTATCTGAAGAAGTAGAAACTACGTTAAAAGAACAAAAGAAATATGATGTAACTTATTACCTAACAAACCCCATAGAAAGACAAGCACAAATAAGCTCACTTTCATATGTTGTAATGTTAGATAATGAATTAAACAATTCTACTACAATTATATTATTAAAAAGGCGATTAGCTAATTGTATAGAATTTGGGTATGAAAAAGAAAGATATCCAATACAAATATTTTTTCAAGGAACAAAATATTTTGAAGAAGCAATAAACTATTCTAAAACTATACCAAGAACATTTGAAGAAAGATTAGAATATGGTTGTGAACTATCAAATATAGAATTTAATAAAATAAAGGAGTTAAAATTATGAAATGTTATATTGATATTGAAAATTCTAAAACACAAAAAGTTGAAACACTATGTGTTAATATAATAAAATACGAAGAAGATAAAGAAGCCATATTTGATATATCAACTCTTAATAGTCATGAACTTGAAATATTAAAAGATGCTATTAATGATGATTTAACTTATACTGATATAGAAATGTTCTTTATTGGTGAAAGTAACATACCTAATTTTGGACCTGATTATAAATGCAATATAGTTGAAAATACTTTGGTATTAGATTACATTCCTAAAAAAAGAAAAATGAAGGTTGAAGAGAAAAATGAAGATTGGACTTTACAATATGAAAATGAATTTGAAAAGTTAGCGTTTGAATTTATGAAATCAGATTCTCAATATTTACTTGTTTATAGAGAGAATGAAAACTTAAAATCTGAATTTATTAAAAGCAAACCTAAAAAATCAATTTTTATGGATTTATTTTTTGATAAAAATTACAATATGATCGCATTATTCAAGAAAAAATCAAATGTAAATTCAACAAATTTACGAGATCACCTTGAATATATTGATTCATATTGTGAAGATGAAAATTTAGAAGAAGGGAGGCACTTATAATGGGATGGTTTGGAAGTATATTTGACGCAAAAGAGTCAAAAAGTGAAGAACTTTCTAAAGAAGGAAAAGATGGAAACTATACATATGATAAGTCAGGAACATATGGACAAAGTGATTATACTGTAAGAGAAAGAAAAGATGGTACTTATGATGTATATGTTAAATCTGATTCAGAAAAAGGGCATTCACATGATCATGTTGATTCTAAAGGAAATCTTTTAGAAAAATATCATGACTGTTTATTATCATTATATTTATTAAGAGATTATTTAGAATCAGAACTTCGTAAAGAAGAATCTGAAATAAAATTAATAAAGAAGTAATTAATATTAAAAACTGTAGATAATCAAATGATTTCTACAGTTTTAAAATGCTAAATTTTCATAAATATAAAAGTTTCTAAAAGTTAAAGTATTCAATTTCACCTGGTTTTATTGTATCATGTGGTATTTCATTATTATGATTTTCTACATCTTTAGGTATTAATGCTGAATAATCTATTATTTCATTATTATTTGTTGTTACTGGTTCTAGTGATACATAATGATCATCAGGATTAAATGCATCTATTTCTTGTATATCTGGTTTATTTATTTCATGATTTATATCTGATTTATTTATTTCATGATTTATATTTGTATTTGTTTCTTGATTTTCTATATCTCTAATACCTGTTTCTAAGTTATCATCTTCATAATTAGATAAGTCATTATCAAGGTCAACAACTTTAAGTATTTCTGAGAATGATGTTTCTCCTTCAACAACTTTTATAAGTCCATCTTGAAGTAGGGTAATAACATCACTTTTATAAACTAGTTTTCTAAGTTCATCTTTGTGCATATTATTTGTAATAGCATCTCTTATATCATCATTCATAAGAAGTACTTCAAGTATTGCAATTCTATCTGTAAATCCTCTAAAGCAATGTTCACATCCGTCAGGATTAGCATCATACATTTGTTCTACATCTTTATGAAGTACTTTTCTAAATACAGTTTTTTCATATTCACTTGTATTTCTAAGTATTTTACAATGTGGACATAAACGTCTCGCTAGTTTTTGAGAAATAATTCCAGTAAGAGCAGAACCAAGTAAGTAACGTTCTACATCCATATCGGTAAGTCTTTCAATAGTATTAAGTGAGTTATTGGTATGTATTGTAGATAGTACTTTATGACCTGTGATAGAAGCACGAACAGCAATTCTAGCAGTTTCATCGTCACGAATTTCTCCAATCATTATAACATCAGGGTCTTGACGTAAGATACTTCTAAGTACATTTGCGAATGTAAGTCCAATTTCACTTTGCGCTTGTACTTGATTTATACCAGCAATATCCATTTCTATTGGGTCTTCAACTGTTATAATATTTACTTCTTCAGTGTTCATCTTTTGAAGAATAGAGTATACAGTTGTTGATTTACCTGAACCAGTAGCACCAGTTACAAGAATGATACCATTTGGAACATTAATCATTTTATGTATTTTATTTAAACTATCTTCTGAAAATCCTAATGTCTCAAGGCCTTGTAAACTCTTTGAATAATCAAGGACACGAATAACGACTTTTTCACCATTATTAGTAGGTAATGAAGAAACACGAAGATCAAGCATTCTATCTCCAATTTTAGTTTTAATAGCACCATCTTGTGGAAGCCTTGTTTCCATAATATTCATTTGTGCCATCATTTTTATACGAGATATTAAGTTTCTTTTATATTGACCTGGAATCATAGAGTAATCTGATAATAATCCATCTATACGAATACGAATTCTAATAGCATCTTTAGTTGGATCCAAGTGAATATCACTAACATTTCTTTTAACAGCATCCATTATGATTTCGTTAGCTATTTCAACTATAGGCATTTTTTCAAAATCAAATTCCCTCATAATTCCCTCTCTATTCTAAATATTATTATATAATAATGAAAAAAATAATTCAACATAATATTGTTATTAAATGAAAAATTTGTTATACTTTTAAATAGAATAATAGAGGTAATAAAATGAAAAATAAAGGATTTACATTAATAGAACTTATGGTATCAATAGCAATAATGATGATACTTGCTATTATGTTGGTACCAGCAATTAACGCTATTAGGAAGAAAGTACTTAATAATCTTTATGATACTAAGGTTAAACAAATATTATCTACAAGTCAAAGTTGGGGTAGAGAGAATTTAGTAAGAATTCCTCAGTTTGTTTCTTCTACTTATACTGGTAATGAAAAAACGTGTACTAAAGATTGTGCTTGTATTTTAGTAAGAGAACTTATAAATGAAGGATTTTTAGCGGGAGATAAAAACGATAAAACTGAATTACAAAATCCTATAAATAAAAAAAGTATGAATGGTATGCTTGTATGTGTAAGATTTGATAATAATGATGCGATGAATAGAAAAATAGTATCATATATAGTGGAGGAATAACTATGAGAATGTCTAATAGCTTTTTTATTACAAGAAGAGAATATCCTAAAGATGAAAATACTATTTCCGCATCACTTCTTATTAAAAGTGGAATGATATTTAAAAATGATAATGGTATATATAGTTATCTTCCTATGGGCTTAAAAGTAGTAAATAATGTAAAAAAATTAATAAGAGATGAAATGATGAAAATAGGTGCTGAAGAAGTATTAATGCCTTCTTTAGTTGATTATTCATATTTTGAAAATAGTGGTAGAAATGTAATATTTAACGAAGAAATGTTTACATTAAAAGATAGAAATAATAAAGAATATGCATTATGTCCTACTCATGAAGAATTATTTGCATATTTAGTTAGAAATAAAATACAAAGTTATAAGGATTTACACTTTACATTATTTCAAATGAGTAATAAATTTAGAGATGAAGAACATCCTGAATATGGGCTTATGCGTAAAAAAGAATTTTTAATGGCTGATGCATACAGTTTTGATGCTGATATGAGTGGACTTGATGTTAGTTATGATAAGATGTATCAAACATTTAAAAATATATTTAAAAAGTGTAATTTAGATACAATAGTTGTTAAAAGTAATCCAGAAAGTATGAAAGGTACAACTAGTGAAGAATTTCAAGTCCTATGTAATTTTGGTGATAATGAAATTGTAAAATGTACTACATGTTCATATAGTTCTAATATAGAAGAAGCATCTTCTCTTATAAAAGATAAAAAAGATAAATCTTATGACATTAAAATGTTAAGAAAAGTATATACTCCAGGAGTTAAGACAGTTAAGGAGCTAAAAGAATACTTTAATGTAGATGATGATAAAATATTAAAATCATTAGTGATAAAGGCTGATTCAAAATATATAATGATACTTTTAAAAGGTAGTGATGAATTAAATATTTCTAAATTAGAAAAAGTATTAAAAACTAAAGATATTGAAATACCTTCTTCATATGAATTAGAAAGAATTGGTACTGAAGTAGGGTTTATTGGTCCTATAAAATCAACTATGATGATAATTGCTGATAGTGAAGTTAAAAATATGCATAATGTAATATGTGGAGCTAATATAAAAGATTATCATTATAAGAATGCTAATCCTAGAATAGATTTTAAGATAGATAGATATGCTGATTTAAAGAATTTTAATGATAATTCTTTATGTCCTAAATGTGGCAGTAAATGTGAAATATTAAATGGTATAGAAGTAGGACATATATTTAAATTAGAAACTAATTATAGTAAGATTTATAATTTAAGATATTTAGATGAAACAAATAGTTTTAATTATGTTCATATGGGTTCTTATGGTATTGGTATAGATAGATTAATATCTGCGATAATAGAAAAGAATCATGATGAAAAAGGTATTATATGGCCTATAAATATAGCTCCTTATAAAGTTGTAATTGTAGTAATAAATGTTAATGATAAAGATAGTTATAAGTATTCTAAAATGTTATATGAAAGATTAAGCTCTAATGGAATAGATACTATACTTGATGATAGAAAAGAAAGTGTAGGAGTTAAATTTAATGATATGGATCTATTTGGTATACCAATACGTATAACAGTTGGTAAAAAATTAAGTGATGATTATGTTGAACTTAAACTTAGAAGTGAAGAAAAAAGTATGGATATAAAAACAGGAGAAGTGTTAAAAATAGTTGACAAAATATTAAATAATAATTAAGTTTCAATGAAGTTATTTTAAAAAGAGACTTTTTCTTTTTCTATTATTTACAAAAAAATATAGATTTGCTATAATTTATTTAGGATAGAAAGGAGGGTCAAAATTGAACCCAATAAATGTTAAAAGTGAAATTGGAGCATTGAAAAAAGTTCTTGTACATAGACCAGGTCGTGAATTACTTAATTTAACTCCTGATAGCCTAGAAAGACTTTTATTTGATGATATTCCATATTTACCAGTTGCTCAAGAAGAGCATGATGAATTCGTAAGAATTTTAAGAGATAATGGAGTTGAAGTCGTATATTTAGAAGATTTAATGACTGAAGTATTAGATTCAAATCCAGAAATTAGAGAGAGATTTATAACTCAATTTATTTATGAAGCAGGTATTAGAACACCTAAATATCGTAGTTTAGTTTATGAATATTTAAGTTCTATAGAAAATAATAGATTACTTGTTTTAAAGACTATGGAAGGTATAGTTAATAATGAAGTAATTAAATCTAAAGCAAAGAAAGGTAAAAGTTTAGTAGATTATATTCAAGATGATACAGCATTTGTAGTAGATCCTATGCCAAACTTATATTTTACAAGAGATCCATTTGCTTCAATTGGAAATGGAATATCATTAAATAGAATGTATTCTGTAACTAGAAATAGAGAAACTATATATGCAGAATATATATTTGAATATCATCCTGAATATAAAGGACTTGTTGATAAATATTTTGATAGATATAGTGCTTATCATATTGAAGGTGGAGATGTGCTTAACTTAAATGAACATATTTTAGCAGTAGGTATTTCTCAAAGAACAAGTGCTGATGCGATTGAAGAACTTGCTCATAAAATATTTGAAGATAAAGATGCTAAGATTAATACAATTCTTGCTTTTGATATTCCAGTATGTCGTGCATTTATGCATTTAGATACTGTATTTACTCAAATAGATAAGGATAAATTTACATATCATCCAGGTATTATGGGTACTTTAAAAGTATATGAAATAACTAGTGATGGTGAAGATGGACTTAATGTTAAAGAGAAGAGTGCTTCACTTGAAAGAATATTAGAAGAATATTTAGATAGAGAAATCACATTAATACCTTGTGCTGGTGGAGACAAAATCGGTGCAGAACGTGAACAATGGAATGATGGAAGTAATACATTATGTATAGCTCCAGGTGTAGTTATTGTTTATGATAGAAATAATATTACTAATGAGCTATTAAGAGATAATGGTATCAAAGTTCTTGAAATGCATAGTGCTGAGCTATCAAGAGGTAGAGGTGGCCCTAGATGTATGTCAATGCCACTTCAAAGAAGCGATAGAATATGAAAACTATAGTAGTCGCACTTGGTGGAAATGCACTTGGCAATACACCGGAAGAACAATTAAAATTAGTTAAAAACACTGCTAAATCTATAGTTGATTTAGTTAGTGAAGGATATAATGTAGTAGTAAGTCATGGTAATGGCCCTCAAGTTGGAATGATTAATTTAGCTTTTGCTGTTTCACATGAAAATGGAAGTGGTACTCCTATAGTACCTTTTCCTGAATGTGGTGCAATGAGTCAAGGTTATATTGGATATCATTTACAACAAGCAATTCAATCTGAATTGAAAGCAAGAAATATCAATAAAAATTGTGCGTCAGTTGTAACACAAGTTCTTGTTGATAAAAAAGATCCTGCTTTTAATAATCCAGAAAAACCAGTTGGGATGTTTTATACCAAATCCGAAGCTAAAAAAATAGAAAAGGAAAAAGGTTATACATTCGTTGAAGATTCTGGAAGAGGTTATAGGAGAGTTGTACCTTCTCCTAAGCCAATTGAAATAGTAGAACTTGATTTGATTAAAGACCTGTTAAATCAAGGTAATATTGTTATAGCATCTGGAGGAGGAGGAATTCCTGTAGTACGTGATGGAGATACTTTAGTTGGTGTAGATGCAGTAATCGATAAAGATCGTTCTAGTAGTTTACTTGCTAGAAAGTTAAATGCTGATGCTCTTCTTATATTAACTACAGTCGAGACTGTTTCATTAAAATATAATACAATTGATCAAGTAAGTTTACGTAATCTTGATATAAGTGATGCAAAAAAATATATTAAGGCAGGTGAATTTGCTAAAGGAAGTATGCTTCCTAAAGTAGAATCTTGTGTTGAATTTTGTGAATATAATAAAGATGGAAAAGGTATTATTACATCACTTGAATGTGCTAAAGAAGCTCTTCTAAATGAGACAGGTACAATTATTACAAATAGTCAAAAAGGAGGCAAAAAAATGGCTAAAACAAAGAAAAAAAGAGAGAGAATGTCCGCATTCACTATCATCATTTTACTTACTATTATAGTAGCCTTAGTAACATTAGTGTTACCTGGAGCAAAATTTGATGCTGCTGGAAAAATCGTTAATGGTTCTGGAGTAGTTGCAGCTAAATTATCAGATGTATTACTTGCTCCTATAAAAGGATTTGAAAATGCAGTAGATGTATGTGTATTCATTCTAATTCTTGGTGGATTCTTACAAATTGTAACAAAAACAGGGGCATTGGAAAATGGAATTAAGGTCTTAGTTAAAAAATTAAAAGGAAATGAATTAGTATTAATTCCAATACTAATGATTATCTTCTCTATAGGTGGAACAACTTATGGAATGATGGAAGAAACAGTTGGTTTCTATGCATTACTTTCGTTTACTATGGTAGCTGCAGGTATGGATACAATTGTTGCATCAGCAACAGTATTACTTGGAGCAGGTTGTGGTGTTTTAGGTTCAACTATTAACCCATTTGCAACAGGTGCTGCAGTGGCTGCACTTCCAGAAGGACTTGCAGTTAATCAAGGGATTTTAATTGCTCTTGGTACTGTGTTATGGTTAGTATCACTTGGACTTTCAATTTTCTATGTAATGAGATATGCAAGAAAAGTTAAAGATGATAAAGGCTCAACTTTCTTATCATTACAAGAACAAAAGAAAATGGAAAAATTCAATGAAAAAGATGCTACAAAAGAAGCAGTTCTTACAGGAAAACAAAAAGCTACATTATGGATTTTTGCTATAACATTTATAGTAATGATTATAGGATTTATTCCATGGGAAGAATTTGGTATAACATTCTTTAAAGGATGGACTGATTGGTTAACTGGAGTACCTTTAGGTGAGTGGTATTTCTATGAATCAGCTGCTTGGTTCTTAATTATTGGTATCTTAATTGGATATATAAATGGATTTACAACAAATCAAATAATTGATGAATTTATTGCTGGAGCAAGAGATATTTTATCAGTTGTACTTATTGTTGCAGTAGCACGTGGTGTTAAAGTATTAATGGAAACAACTATGTTAGATAATTATATTATTTATAATGTAGCAGATGCATTAAAAGGTACACCAGTTGCAATATTTACTCCTTGTAACTATATCTTACATGTATTATTATCAATACTTGTACCATCTAGTTCAGGACTTGCTACAATATCTACACCAATTATGGCTCCACTTGCATTCCAACTTGGTTATAGTGTTGAAACAACAATTATGACATTCGTTGCTGCAAATGGACTTGTTAACTTATTTACTCCAACATGTGGTGCAATCATGGGAGGACTAGCACTTGCTAAAGTTAACTATACAACTTGGTTAAAATGGTCTATGAAGTTATTAGTTTTAATAGGACTATCTTCAATTGTAATACTTACATTTGCATCAGTAATATTATCATAAAAAAAGAGATTAAATCTCTTAGATCATATAGATATTATCATTAATTTCATTAGATACAGATTCTAACTTTTGAATTCTTGTATCTAATGTTTTTATTTGTCTTTCTAATTTACTAACTCTATCTTCTAAATCATTATTTATATTATTATAATTATTATTCATATTAGTATTCATACCATTCATTCCATTATTGTATGGCATAACATTAGGCCCATAAGCTTGATATTCTTGATTTAAATTGTATCCACTAGGAGGATATATCATACCTGGATTTTGATATCCTTGATTTAGATTTTGATAGAACATATCTCTATTATTCATAACATCACCTAGTATAATATATGATAAATGTTTATTTTTGAGTATATTTTGTATTATAATATATATGAAAGGAAGAATTATGAGATTAAAACATATAAAAGATGCTGATAAAATAATTAATAAAAGTAACTATATAATAGAAAAACCAGAAGAATATAAAGGTAAATGGAATAAATTATTTAATAATGACAATAATATAGAAATAGAAATAGGTACAGGAAAAGGAAAATTTATAATTGAAAAAGCACTTCAAAATTCAAATATAAACTTTATAGGAATAGAAAAGTATGATAGTCCTCTTGTTTCAGCAGTAAAAAAGTTAGAAGAACTTGATATAAATAACTTAAGACTTATTTGCTATGATGCATTTACTATAGATAATATTTTTGACAAAGAGATATCTAAAATATATTTAAACTTTTCTGATCCATGGCCTAAAAAAAGACATACTAAAAGAAGACTTACATCAAGTAGATTTTTAGAAAAGTATGATTTAATATTCAAGGATACTAAAATGATAGAAATGAAGACTGATAATGATGATTTATTTGATTATTCATGCGAGTCATTTAGTGAATATGGATATAAGATAGTTAGTAAAGATACTAATCATATAAGTGATATAACAACAGAATATGAAGACAAGTTTAGAAGTATAGGTAAAAACATAAACTATATAAGTGTTGTTAAAGATTAAATAATTTGTTATAATTTTTAAGTAGGAGAGAAAGATGTATAAAAAGATAACTATAATAATATGTCTATTATTTTTAACTGCTTGTACTAAGCAAACATATTATATAAATAATTTATCATATGAAGACATAATTAATGTATCAATTAATGATAATGGAAAAACTACTAATACAAATAATAAAGGGTATAAATATTATTTACCAACTGGATTTATAGTTTCAAAAGATAATGGATATAATCAAGAATTATTAAGTGATGATAACACTAGATATTATTTAAATATAGATATAGTAAGTTATTATTATAAAAACAAGATGAAAACATCACATGATTTAAATGATTATAAATACTATGAATTTGAGAATAATAATAAGAGTGGTTATTTGAAAATAACTCAAAATAATGATACTTTTTTTGTTGAGTTATGTTATAATTATGCTATAATAGAAGTAGAGGTAAAGGAAAGTAACATAAGATATGCTATATCAAGAGGAATAATTATATTGAATTCAATAGAATATAATGATTTGATTATTCAAAAATATATTGGTAATAATGATATAGATAATGCAGAAACAGTATATAAGATACCTGAGCCTAAAGATAAAGATAGTTCTAAAAATATTTTAGAATATATGGGAGAAGAATAGGAGAGTGTAAGAAAATATGGGAGTTTTTAGTAAACTTAAAAACATATTTTATGATGAAGTTGAAGTAGATGAACCTGCTAAAGAGATTAAAATAGATAAGCCTGTTAAAAAGGAAATAGTTGAGAAACCTAGAGTTGAAGAAATAAAGGTTGTAAGACAAGAAGAAAAAAGAGAAGAACCTAAGAGAGAAGAAACACTTAAAGAAAATGATAATTTTGGTAATGAAAGAGATTTATTTAGGAGTGAAAGAACATTTAATTTTACACAATTTGATGATGATGAAATAGATTTACCACCAAGAAGAAATGTTCTTGAGAGAGAAAAGAAAGTTGTAAAACAAGAAGTTAAAGAACCAGTAGTGGAACAGCCAAAAGTATTTAAACCAAGTCCAGTTATTTCTCCAATATATGGTATTTTAGATAAAGACTATAAAAAAGAAGAAATAGCTCCTAAAAAAGTTGAAGTAAAAGAGACAACTTTAAGTGCTAATACAGTTAACTATGATACAGTTAGAAGAAAAGCATATGGTACACTTGAAGATGATCTTGAAGATACATTAAACAAGATGAATAAATTAACTCCAAATGATATACAAGCTGAAGTTCAAAAAATAGATAGTGATGTTAATAAGTTAGAAGAAAGATCAAATAAAATAGAAGATTTAATAACTAAGATTGAATCCTCTCCAGAAATGAATAAAAATGTTTCAGTTGGAGAGTTAGAAGATAAAGTTAAATTAGAAAACTTTGATGATACAACAGAATTATCTAATGATAAGACAATGACAGATAGTACTTTAGAGCATGACTTATTTAACTTAATTGATTCAATGTATGATGATAAGGAGGATTAATGGAAGCACTAAATGAGACACTACCTGTGGTAATTTATTTATTATTAATTGTATTGCTAGTAGTAGTTATAGTTATTGGTATTAAGTTAATATTTACTATGAATAAAGTAGATTTATTACTTGATGATGTAACTAAAAAAGTTCATTCACTTGATAGAGTATTCAATATGATTGATTATACTACTGATAAAGTGACAATGATTAGTGATACAGTAGTAAACTTTATAACTAGTAAGTTAAAAAGAATAATTAAATTTAAGAAAAATGATGAGGAGGATGAAGACGATGAGTAATAAAAAAGGCGGATTTGGAAAGTTTTTAGGAGGATTAGCATTAGGTGCTGGAATAGGTATATTACTTGCTCCAGATAAAGGAGAAAACACTAGAAAGGCACTTAAAAAGAAACTTGATGAACTTCTAAAAAAATTAAAAGAAATAGATGTAGATGAAGTAAAAGATGAATTATTATTTAAAGCTGAAGAATTACAAGCAGAACTTGCTGAATTAGATACTGAAAAAGCTAAAGAAATAGCATTAAAACAAGCTAAAAATATTAAAGCAAAGGCAGAAGAATTATATAGATATGCTATTGAAAAGAGTACACCAGTTGTAGAAAAAGCTGCTGATGAAGTAAGAAAACAATCTTTAAAAGTAGTAAAAGAAATCGAAAAGAAATTAGAAGACGAAAAGAAAAGTAAGAAGTAATTAAAGGCACTAAAATTTAGTGCTTTTTGTTTTAATAAATAATTGATTGACAATGATATAATATCGTGCTAAAATTTATTTAAATCTTGAAGAAATATTAATGAATTCCTTATTATAGTGAATCTAGGATAGTGTAAACTAGAGAATAATATTTATTAATTCCTATCTTCTTAAAAAGGATACTAATCATATCTCGGATAATTCCGTTAAAAATAATTAAGTTAATTAAAGGATGGTACCGTCATTATTGACTCCTTATGTACCATTCTTTTTTGTTTATAAAGGAGGAAAAATGAAAAACGAAAAAATAACATCAAGAAGTGAAGACTTCGCATCATGGTATACTGATGTAGTTAAAGCAGCACATTTGGCTGAATATTCTAATGTAAAAGGATTTATTATTTTTGAACCTAATGGTTATGCTATCTGGGAAAAGATACAATCTGTAATGGATGGTATGTTTAAAGAACTTGGACATCAAAATGTATATTTACCTGTTATGATACCTGAAAACTTACTTAAAAAAGAAGGGGAATTTGTAGAAGGATTTGCTCCTGAAGTAGCATGGGTAACATCAGGTGGAAGTAATAACCTTGAAGAAAGATTAGCTTTTCGTCCAACTAGTGAATCATTATTTAGTGATTACTATAAAAATGTTGTTAAAACTTATAGAGATTTACCAAAATTATATAATCAATGGTGTAATGTAATAAGATGGGAAAAAGAAACAAGACCATTCTTAAGAAGTCGTGAGTTCTTATGGCAAGAAGGACATACTGTTCATGCAACAAGCGAAGAAGCTGAAGAAGAAACATTAAGAATGTTAAATACGTATAAAAGATTCTTTGAAGAATATTTAGCAATACCAGTAGTAGTAGGTAAGAAAACTGAAAAAGAGAAGTTTGCAGGAGCGGAATACACTTTAACAGTAGAAGCTCTTATGCAAAATGGAATATGCCTTCAATCAGCAACAAGTCATTATTTTGGACAAAAGTTTGCTAAAGCATATGATGTTAAATTTGTAAATAAAGATAATAAATTTGAATATTGTTATCAAACATCATGGGGATCAACAACAAGAATGATAGGTGCTCTTATAATGGTTCATGGAGATGATAAAGGTCTTGTATTACCACCAAAGATAGCTCCAAAAGAAGTATGTATTGTTCCAATTAGAATGGAAGATAATGTTTTAGATGTTGCTAATAAAATAAATAGTGAACTAAAAGAAAGCAATATCACTTCATATGTTGATTTAAGTGATAAGAGTGCTGGATTTAAATTTGCAGAAGCAGAAGTAAATGGTATACCTGTTAGAATAGAAATAGGTCCAAGAGATCTTATAAATAATGAAGTTACTTTAGTAAGACGTGATACAAGTGAAAAAATAAATGTAAAAGTTGATGAAGTAAATGCTAAAGTAAAAGAATTGCTTAACGATATTCAAAATAGTCTATATAATAAGGCACTTGAAAATCAAAAGAATAAAACATTCTATGCTAAAACATTAAAAGATGTTGAAGATATTATGAATAAGCAACCAGGATTTGTACATGCTCATTGGTGTGGAAATACTGAATGTGAGCTTAAAATGAAAGAAATAAAAGGTACAAAATCAAGATGTATATTAGAATCAAAAGACTATGAAAATGAAAAATGTGTAGTATGTGAAAAAGATGCTAAACATGAAGTAGTTTGGGGAATTCAATATTAATGTAAAGTAACATACTTTTAATATATCTATCACAAATCTTTCACAATCGCCAGATATAATTGAAACATAAGGTAGGTGAAGCGTATAGATATAGAAAAGTAAAAGTAAAAAAAAGAACAAAAATATTTAACGAATGATAATGTTAACAAAGCACCATTTTGGTGCTTTTTTTTTAACGATAAAACAATTTTTAGTGAAAAAAATGGTAAAAGTGGCAAAAAAATTCAATGAAAATAATTTAAAATTATATATAAAACAAGAAAATATAAGAAAAACAACCAAATTATGCATAAAATTGGTTGACAAACACATATTATTACTATATAATCATACTTGTTGAAAAAGAAAGAAAGAGATCCACTCTTCACCAGATGTAAAAGTACATTGGTAAAAAGCTTATTTATTAAAAATGTAAATATTCTTTTTAAGTGGACTCTCAAGTTCACTTTTTTAAATGTAATATGGAGGTGTTAGCAATAGCTAAGCAAAATAATGAAGTTCAAATTAATGAACAAATAACTTTTCAAAACGTAATGGTAATCGGACCAAATGGAGAAAAAATGGGTGTTAAAAATATTAATGATGCGTTAACATTATCAAAATATGCAGGGCTTGATTTAGTACTTTTAAATAATGATCCAAAAAATCCTGTTTGTAAAATAATTGATTACAATAAGTTTCGTTATGAGAAACAAAAAAGAGAAAAAGAAGCTAAGAAGAAACAAAGAGAACAAAATCTTGAAACTAAAGAATATAGACTTAGTGTTTCAATAGATGTAGGAGACTTTGAAACTAAGCTTCGTAATGCGAAAGCATATATTGAAAAAGGACATAAAATCAAAGTATCTGTTAGATTTAAAGGTAGACAACTTGCTCATCCAGAACTTGGACGTGATGTAATAATGAAATTCGCAAGTAAACTTGATGATGTAGCAGTTATTGAACAAATGCCTAAATTAGAAGGAAGAAGTATGCAACTATTCCTAGCACCAAAAAAATAGAAAGGAAAGATGTAAATTATGCCAAAGATGAAATCACATGGTGGAATTAGTAAAAAAATTAATGTAAGAAATTCTGGTTCAACTAAAATTGGACACGTTGGAGCAAATCATAACAGTGGTAAAAAGAACACTGACTTCAATAGAAAATCAAGAAAGGGTTCTGTACTTAGTAGTGGAGACGCTAAAAGATACAGAGGACTAGTTAAGTAAGGAGGAGTTAAGAAATGACAAGAGTTAAAGGTGGAATTGTTTCTAAAAATAGAAGAAGAAAAGTATTAAAAAGAGCTAAAGGTTATTTTGGAAGCAAACATAGATTATATAAGACTGCTCAAGAACAATTATTCCATAGTGGAGCTTATAGTTACAACGATAGAAAGAAAAGAGCTAACGACTTTAGAAAATTATGGATTACAAGAATTAATGCTGCATGTAGAGCAAATGATATAGTATATTCTAAATTCATTAATGGACTTAAGAAAGCTAATATTGAAATTAATAGAAAAATGCTTAGCGAACTTGCTATATTCGCACCAGAAGAATTCTCTAAATTAGTTAAATTATCTAAAGATGCTTTAGAAGGAAAAGTAACTAAAGAAAGTAAAGAAGTTAAAGAAGTAGCAGCTAAAGTAGAAAAGAAAGTTGAAGAAGCTGTAGATTATGCTAAATTAACTGTTGCTGAATTAAAGTCTTTATGTAAAGAAAAAGGAATTGAAGTTCTATCAACAATGAAGAAAAACGACTTAGTTGAAGCATTAAAGAAATAATTAAGTAATTATTAAGTATCCATATCATAATGGATACTTTTTGATTGATAAATTTCTAATTATACTTTATAATATAAGTGAAAAAAGAAGGAATTAAGATGTATAAAAGAATAGATCCATTTTTATATAATACTCCATCTTTAGATATACATGGTTATGATAGATATGGAGCAGTTGCTTTAATAAGAAACTTCATTGATAATATGGAAAGAATAGAAAGTAAAAAAATAAGAATTGTTCATGGACATGGAGAAGGAATATTAAAAGAAGCAACACATGAATATTTAAAACATGATAAACGTGTTCTTGAATATAAATTAAATATATATAATGATGGTGAAACAATAGTTATACTTAAGTAGGTGAGTTTATGCAGCAATATTTTGGAATATCTAAAAAAGATAATAATATAATGCTTAATACTAATGATTTAAATCATATAAAGAATGTTATGAGAATGAAAGAAAATGATAAAGTAATAGTTGTATATGGTGATAAAAGTTATATATGTTCTCTTAATAAAGATTTAATGAGTGCTAGTATTAATGAAATATTTAAAGAATATAAAGAAAAAAATAATTTTAGAGTATATGTTCCACTATTAAGTGAAGAAAAAATGAGCTTTATATTGCAACATGGTACTGAACTTGGTATAACAGAGTTTGTAGTAGTGATGTATAGTCATTGTAAATATAAATTACCTAAGAAAGACTTTGATAAGAAACTTCAAAGATGGAATAAAATACTGAAAGAAGCGACTGAACAAAGTTATAGATTAGTAAAGCCAACACTAGGAAATATCATAGAAATAAAAGATGTCAAAGGGGACGCAAGTGTAAATATATTGTGTTCACTTGACAAAAACAATGTAAAACGCTTAACAGACGTATTAACACTTTCTAATTGTAGTGATACAATGAATATAGTATTTGGGCCGGAAGGCGGTTTATCAAATATTGAAGAAGATATATTGGTGGAAAAAGGTTATACTAAAACATCTTTAGGTGATGATATCTTAAGAACAGAAACAGTACCACTAATGATAGCTTCAGTAAAAAAATATTTAGAAGGATAGTGGTAATAATAATGAAAGAGTTTGATAATTTTTTAGAAGCATTTATGACAGGAGATTATTTTTTAATATTTTTAATATTAATGTTAATTATATTAGTTGTGCTTGTTTTAGCACTTGTTAAAACACGTAATGATTACATGGAAGTAATAACAAGAGAAGAAAAGAAATTAGATTCTCCAGACTTTCTAGAAGATTTAACATCATTAAAGACTAGTATGAAGGATGAAGAAGAAAAAGATATATTTGAAAGTATTAAAGAAGATTCACATGAAGAAGATTTATTCGAAAGTCTAAAAGCAGATACAAAAGAAGATACTATTGATGAAAATAAGCCATTAATTAAACAAATAGATGTTCCTAATGTAATGACTTATGATAAAGTTATAGATGAATATGAAGATAGTGAAGAATCAAATGCTGTTATTTCTACAGAAGAACTTGAAAAAGTTACTAGAGATAGAATGGATACTTTAGGACTTAATGATAATCAAGCAGCAATAGCTAAATATGAAGAAGAACAAGAAAAGAAAGCAATAATCAGCTATGAACAACTTCTAAAGAATGCATCAAATATCACATTATCATATAAGAAAGAGAATAATGAAAAGGGTTGTCCAAAAATAAATAAAATAGAAGTTAAAGAGAAAGAGGTAACTCAAGCAATAAGTTATTTAGAAGAAGAAGAATTCTTAAAAATACTTAAAGAGTTTAGATTGTCGTTATAATGAAAACATTTTTAATAAAAACACTAGGATGCAAAGTTAATTCTTATGAAAGTGAATTTATAAGAACAATTATGCTAAATGATGGATATGAAGAAGTAAATGAAAATGCTGATATTTGTATAGTTAACACTTGTACTGTTACAAATACAGCTGATAATAAAAGTAAACAAATAATAAATAATATAAGAAAAAATAATCCAGAAGCAATAGTAGTTGCTTGTGGATGTTTTTGTGAGTTTAGACAAGATAATATTGATAACTTAATCAATGCTGAAATAATAATTGGTAATAAAAATAAAAGTAAGATTACTAAATATATTAAGGAATATGAACGTACTCATGAAAGAATAATAGAATTTTATGATATGAGTGAAGTTGATTTTGAAGATATGGAAATTAAGAAATATGAGCATCATCATAGAGCATTCATTAAGATTGAAGATGGATGTAATAATTTTTGTAGTTACTGTATTATTCCTTATGTAAGAGGTAGAGTAAGAAGCAAAGAATTTAATAAATGTATTATTGAAGTACAAGATTTAGCATTATCTGGTCATAAAGAAATAGTTTTATCAGGCATACATACAGGTCAATATAATAGTGATAATAAGAGACTTGCTGACTTAATTAATGAAATTAGTAAGATAGATGAAATAAAAAGAATAAGACTTTCATCAGTAGAAATAGTAGAACTTGATGAAAAAATGATGGATATAATTAAAAATAATGATAAATTTGTATCTCACTTACATATTCCACTTCAAGCAGGATCAGACCATATACTTAAACTTATGAATAGAAGATATGATAAAGAATATTTTATGAATAAAGTAAAAGAAATAAGAAGTTTAAGAAAAGATATATCATTATCTACTGATGTTATTGTTGGATTTCCTGGTGAAACAGAAGAAGACTTTAATGAAACAATGGAGTTTTGTAAAGAAATAGGATTTTCTAAAATACATGTGTTTCCATATTCTGATAGGAATGGTACTGTTGCTTCAAGAATGAAAGACCACATAGATAGAACGATTATTAAAGATAGAGCAAGAAAGCTAATAACACTTTCAAATGAACTAGAAAAAGAATATTTTGAAAAATTTATTGATAGGGAAGAAGACGTTCTTATTGAAGAATATAAAGATGGTTATTTCCATGGATTTACAAGTAATTATATTCCAGTTAAACTAAAAGGTAATTATGAAATAAATAGTTTAATTAATATAAAACTTACTAAAGAAAATATAAATTTTGATTTAAATCAGTAAAAAATGATTAATTTGCACTTGAACTAAATAAATATTTATGATATATTATTAGCGTTGGTGCGAAATGGCGATGTAGCTCAGTTGGCTAGAGCATCTGGTTCATACCCAGAGGGTCGAGGGTTCGAATCCCCCCGTCGCTACCAAATTTAAAGATAATAGATAGAAATATCTATTTTTTTATTGTATTTTTTTTTCTAAATAAAAAATATGAGTTACCAGTACAGCCAAAACCTACGCCTGAAATTATGAGTAATAATGACGCTAAGTAAATAAGACTATTTTAAATAGTCTTTTATTTTTCTTCAAATGGTGTTAAAATACTCATAAGAAAGAAGTGATATTATGAAAATAATTAGTAATGGAGAATTGTATGTAAAAAGAAGCGATATAGAGTTTCTATCACATTATGATTCTACTTTTCCACTTGATCTTGCATTAGAACATTTAATGGATATACAAGAAAATAAATATATAAGAATAACTAACCAAAATCAAATAGATTATTTATTATCACAAAGTGATGTTCTTGATTTCAATCTTTTTCAATGTAGAAGACCTGAAGATATTAAATTAATGATATTAAAAATAAAAATGAAACTATATGAAGAAAGTGAAAGTAATACTGAAAAAATGACTCCTGAAGAATTTAGGGCATCACAAATAGAAGCGTATAAAAATAAAATGAGAATAGAATATTTAATATCGCAATTAAAAGAGATACTAGCATATAAAAAGGGATTAAATAGGGATATTTATCCTGATATTCCAAATCCTTTATATACTGGTGTAACAAATGGTGAAATAACATCAGGGATATCAATTAAACATGGAAATATAGTTTTCTATAAAGAAAATGGTGAAGAAATAACAAGAGAAGATATAGACAATGAATTCTATAATCACGCAGTAAATATTGTTAAAAGAGACATAAGAAAACAAAATGAAAATGATGAAACTGAGCTTGTAGAAGTACAAAGTGATAATAAAAAATATCTTGTTCTTGAATCAAAAACACTAAGATGTAACTCACCAAAAACATTAAAATTAATAGATAAAAGAGAGAGTAATCAGTAAAATGATTACTTTTTAAATTGAAAGACTACAAAAACAATAATAAATATGTTAAAATGTATAAGGAGGATTGTATGGATAAAGTAACAATTATAATAACTGGAATATTTGTATTTTGTATAATACTTTTATATATATTAACAATAATAATTAAAAATAAGAAAAAGAAAGAGATACTATCTAATATAGATAGGTTAACTACAGAGAAGAATTTAATAATATCTTCATCATTAATTACTGAGTTTGGTAAAGCAAATAAACTTATTAATAATAAAAAAATTGCAAGTGAAGTAGAAGAGTGGAAAAAGAGATTTGATGAAATTGAAAAAACAGACATGCCAAAATTAACAGATAAGTTAATTGAAGTAGAAAGTTATATGCTTGAAAAAAACTATGCAGAAGCACATAGAAGTCTTAATAAAGCAGAAAAAAGTATATTTCTTGTTAAAGCAAAATCAATAAAACTATTAAATGAAATAAAAGAGCTTACTGAAAGTGAAGAAAGAAATAGAGAAGCAATAACAAAATTAAAAAGTGTTTATAGAGAAGTTATATTCAAATATAATAAAAATAAAAATGATTATATGGATGTATCATCAAGAATTGAATTACAATTCGAAAATATAGACAAACTATTTAGTGCTTTTGAAGTTGCAGTTCAAAACAGTGAATATGATGAACTTGGTAAAATTGTTAAAGTACTTGATGATATGATTCATAACATAAGTATAGTTATAGAAGAAGCACCAACCATAGTAATGATGGCAACAATGATACTTCCTAAAAAGATGAAAGATATAAAAAGTGTATCTAATAAAATGATTAGAGAAGGATATAATCTTGAATACTTAAATATAGATTATAATATAGAAGAAACAAATAAGAAGATTGCTGAAATAATGGATAAATTATATGTTCTTAATCTTCAAGATTCTATATTTGATTTAAAAACATTACTTGATTATTATGAAACATTGTATAGTGATTTTGATGCTGAAAAAAGAGGCAAGAAAGAATATGAAAGAGGACTTATTAATATAAATGAAAGAATAAGTAAAGTAAGTTCTATAATAAGAAATTTATATGCAGAAATTGATAATATAAAAGATACTTATGATTTAAGTGATGATGAAATTAAAGTAATAGATGAAATTAATAAAGAATTAATTGCTGTTAAAGATAGTTTTAAACTTGTTAAAGATAGAACTCTTATTAAAGTAATGCCATATTCAAAATTAAGTAGTGAAATAGAAATGGTTGCTGTGTCTTTATCAAAAGTAGAAGATAAACTTGAAACAACACTTAAGAATTTAGGTAGTCTTAAAGAAGATGAAGCAAGAGCGAGAGATCAATTAAGTGAAATTAAAACAATAATTAATAACTCAAAATATAAAATTAAAGATTATAATTTACCAGTTATACCTGATAAATTCTATATAGAATTAAAAGAAGCACATGATGCGATAAAAGAAATAGTAAAAGAAATAGATAAGAAACCAATATCAATAAAAACATTAAATTTAAGAGTAGATACTGCAAGAGATTTATCATTAAAACTATATCAAACAGCGGACTCTATGGTGAATACAGCGGCTATGGCTGAAATGGCTATAGTATATGGAAATAGATATAGAAGTAGTAATACAGAAGTAGAAATGGGATTAATATCTGCCTCTAAAGCATTTTATAAAGGAGACTATAAAAACTCATTAGAAATAGTATTAAATACACTTAATATTGTTGAACCTGGAATACATAAAAAACTTCTTAGTAAAATGGAAAAAGAGGTGTAAAAATGGCAAAAAAGAAAAGAGAAAAAACTAGTAAAAAAGGATTTGCTTATGCTAAAGAATTAGAAGGATTAATATTGATTTTAGTGTCAATTACAGGACTTGGTAACTTTGGAATAGTAGGCTCACTTATGAAAAAATTTGCTATATTCTTATTTGGAACATGGTATACACTAGGACTTGCTTTAGCACTCGTTCTTGGAGTATATTTAATTGTTAAAAGAGGTAAACCAAACTATTTAAGTGGAAGAATGATAGGCATATATGCTATAGTTTTAGCATTATTATTATTTTCACATACAAAATATATTTCTACTAATAAATTAAGTGCAAGAGATATATTTACGACTACATTTGATAATATAAGTGCATCTTATGAACAAGAAAGTGAAATAAGAAATACAGGTGGTGGTATTATAGGTGCTGCATCAAGTTGGGCATTTGTATCACTATTTGATGTAGAAGGAACAAGTATAGTAATAGTAATAATATCTTTATTCGGACTTATAATGTTGTTTGAAATGAATCTATCTGATTTATGTAGTTCGGTAGCGAGTTCATTTAGAAATATGAAAGAAAATAAAGAAGAGAAGAAACAAAGAATTCAAGAAGAAAAGCAAAGTAGAATTAAAGATATTCCTGATGATGAAGATGATAAACCTATTGATAAAAGAGTAGTTATTACAAGTGTTGAAGATTTAAAACCTGCACTTCATAAAGAAGAAGCACCTGTAATGGCAGCAACAAAAGAAAATGATAATAAAGTAATAGAAGGTATAGCGGATGCAAAACCATATAAAAAGCCTTCTATTCAATTATTAAATCCAACTAAGAATAAAGGTAAAGCTAATTCAACTGAAACTATAAATTCTAATACAAGAATATTAGAAAGAACATTTATTGATTATGGAATTAAGGCTAAAGTAATTGAGGTACATGTAGGACCTGCAGTAACTCAATATGAAATGGAATTAGAACGTGGTACTAAAGTTAATAAGGTACTTAGCATTTCAAGAGAAATAGCATTAGCACTTGCGGCTAAAGAAGTTAGAATAGAAGCACCAATACCTGGTAAAAATACAGTTGGTGTAGAAATACCTAATCAAACAATAATGGCTGTATCAATGAGAGAAATAATGGAAGATTTAGAACGTAATCCTAAATATAAAGATTCTAAACTTGCAGCACCTCTTGGTAGAGACATTATGGGAAATGTTAAATGTGTTGAAATAAATAAAACTCCACATATGTTAGTTGCTGGTGCTACTGGTAGTGGTAAATCAGTATGTATAAATAATATAATCCTAGCAATACTTATGAGAGCGACACCAGATGAAGTAAAGATGGTACTTGTTGATCCTAAAAAAGTAGAATTTAATGTATATGAAGGAATACCACATTTACTTACACCAGTTGTTACAGACCCTAAAAAAGCATCCGCAGCACTACAAAAGATAGTTGTTGAAATGGATGATAGATATGAAACATTTAAAAATAGTGGAACTAAAAATATTCAAACATATAATGATTATGTAGAAAAAGAACTTAAAAAGAATCCAAATTGTGGACTTACTAAAATGCCATTTATATTAGTAGTTATAGATGAACTTGCTGATTTAATGTTAGTTGCTGCTAAAGAAGTTGAAGAATCAATAATGAGAATCACACAACTTGCAAGAGCTGCTGGAATACATTTAATTGTCGCAACACAAAGACCATCTACTGATATAATCACAGGTGTTGTTAAATCAAATATACCAACTCGTATATCATTTGCAGTTTCTTCAAGTATAGATTCAAGAACAATACTTGATATGGTTGGAGCAGAGAAATTACTTGGTAAAGGTGATATGCTTTATAAACCAATGGATGATAATACTCCTACAAGAATTCAAGGTAGTTTTGTAAGTGATGATGAAATAGAAAGAGTTGTAAATTTCGTAAAAGAAAATTGTAATCCACCAAAATATAATGAAAAATTCACAAATTTAGATTCAGCATCTAGTAGTGAGGGAAATTACAGTGGAGATGCTTCCGGTAATGGTGGTGGAGTTAAAGATGTTCTTTATGATGAAATATTAAATTATGCGATTCGTATGGGTCAAATAAGTGCATCATTAATTCAAAGAAAGTATTCAATTGGTTATAATAGAGCCGCTAGAATAATGGATCAGTTTGAAGAACAAGGAATAGTTGGTCCAGCAAAAGGTTCTAAACCAAGAGATGTACTTGTAAAATTAGAATCACAAAATGAAGGAGAATAATTATGGGAACAGTACATATAGAAGCAGAAAAAGGTGAGATCGCTAAAAGAGTATTAATGCCAGGAGATCCAAATAGAGCAAAGTATATTGCAGAAAAATATTTAGAAAATCCTGTATTAGTAAATCAATTAAGAGGTGAACTTGCATTTACTGGTAAATATAAAGGAGTAGATGTAACAATATTCTCAAGTGGTATGGGAATAGGTAGTATGGGAATCTATAGTTATGAATTATTTAACTATTATGATGTGGATTCAATTATTAGAATAGGTACAGCAGGTAGTTATACAACTGACTTCAAGATATTTGATATACTTGTTGCTGATTCAGCATATTCTAAAACTGATTTTGATGAAGAAGCAGGTAGAGAAGATATTGAAATTATAAATTCATCATTTGAACTTAATAGTGCGATTATGGATACAGCAGCACTTAAAAGAATAAATGCACGTTTAGGACGTGTTCATACTACTGAAGCATTTTATACAGATAATAAAGATTATTCTAAATTTATAAATCTTGGATGTAAAGCAGTAGAAATGGAAACATATGCATTACTTTATAACGCTAAAAAGTTTCTTAAAAAGGCAACAGCTATACTTACAATAAGTGATAGCTTAATTACACATGAAGAAATAGATCCAAAAGCACGTGAACAAAAACTAGATGAAATGATATTATTAGCATTAGAATCTATAATAAAAAAATAAAAATATAACATAATAATAAAGAAGATTCACATCTTCTTTTTATGCTTAATCGGAGGAACAAATGGAATACAAAAAAATACAAAATAAAGAATATACACTACACTTAATAAATTCAAATAGATTTAAAACAATAAATGTAGTAGTATTTCTAACAAAAAAATTTAATAAAGATGACATTACATATGGTGGAATGCTAAGTAGTAATCTAGTTTATACATCAAAAAAATATAATACTAAAAATAAAATAGCAATAATAGGTGAAGAACTATATGGAGCAAATATAACTGCTTCTTTTGGTATATCAGGCAATACTGAATCATTTATTTTTTCACTAGAATTTCTAAATCCAAAATATACAGAAGATAAATATATGAATGATACATTAGATTTCTTGTGTGAAGTATTATTTAATCCAAATGTGAAAGATAATAAATTTGATGAAACATACTTTAATCTTATAAAGAAAGATGTCATAACAAAATGTAAATCAGTAAAAGATAATCCAGGTCTTTATGCTAGTATAGAATATGCTAAAATAATGTATAATGGAACACCTTCTTCTTATAGTACTATTCCAAATATAGAAGAAGTAGAAAAAGTTACACCAGAAAAACTATATAAAAAATATGCTGAATTATTTAATGGAAACTATAAAATTGATATAGTCATTAATGGTGAAATAGATGATAAGATTATAGGAATAATAGAAAACAAATTCAAGAATGTTAAAGGAAGTAATAAGAAACTATCATTTAAAATAGAACATACTTATGATAAAAAAGTTATAGAGAAAGTAGACACTCTTCCATTTAATCAATCTAAATTATATGTAGGATATAGATTAAATGATCTTACTTATCATGAACTTAATCATGTTTTAAGAGTATATAATGCAATACTTGGTACAATGAATGATTCATTATTATTTAATATAGTAAGAGAAGAACATTCACTATGTTATACAGTAGGTTCTTATTATTCAAAATATAATCCATCACTTACAATATATGCTGGTATAAATAAAGTTAATTATGAAGAAAGTGTTAAATTAATAAAAGAATGTGTTAACTTAATGAGTGATAAAGCTACTGTAGAAAGATTATTTGATTCATCATTAAAAACAATAAATACATATTTAAATAATTATTATGATGATGTAACATCTCAAATAAATGAATACTATAAGAAAGAATTCGAAGAAACAGAATCAGTAGAAGAATTAAGAAGTAATATAAATAAAGTTACTATTGATGAAGTTATTAATCTAAATAAAAAAATATCACTTAGTACAATATATCTATTAAGAGGTGAGTTATGAAAAAGAAAACATTTGAAAGAGTAAATGAATCACTTTATACTGAAAAATTAGATAATGGAATAGAAGTATATCTATATAAGACAGATAAAACAAAGAATTTTTATATATCTATTTCAGTTAAATATGGAGCGAGTGTTACAAAATATAAAATAAATGATAAAGTAACAGAAATAATCCCAGGAAGTGCTCACTTCTTAGAACATAAAGTAATGGCTTTATCAGAGAATAAAGAAATATCAAGAAGAATAAATGAACTTGGTAGTCTTGCGAATGCATGGACTAGTTATAATGGTACTAATTATAATATTTTTGGAAGTATAAATATAAAAGAAAACTTAAAATTACTTTTAGATATATTTTATAATACTGATATAAATCCTAAAAATGTAGAAGAAGAAAAAGGTATTATCGGTGAAGAAATAGATATGTATAAAGATAAAATAAATAGTTATATGATGAGTGAACTATTTAAAAATCTATTTACAAATTCATATGTAAGAAATACTGTCGTAGGTGAGAGAAGTGATATTGCTAAAATTACTTCAAAAGGATTAAACAAGATATATAAAGACTTCTATGTACCTAATAATACATTTATAATCGTATGTGGTAACTTTGATGAAAATGATATTATGGATACTATAAAAGAATATATGAATAAGTTAAATCTAAAGCCAAAGAAATTGCCTAAGGTTATCAAAGCAAAAGATAAAGATATTGTTAAAGTACCATATCAAGAGATAAAGAAAGATATAAATGATGAAAGAGTTAAATATGCGATAAAGATAAATAAAAAGAAATTTGATATCAAAAATAATAAAGATTTATCAGCATATCTAAATATTATTTTAGGCGCAAACTTTTCACCAACATCATCACTATATGAAAAATATAAGAATGAAGATATAGTAACAAGTTTAAGTTATTCAGTAAATATAATTGATAATTATGTAGTACTTATTTTAAAAGCATTTACTAAAGATGCAAGTAGATTCTTAAATGAAATACAAAGTGATATTAAGAATCTATCACTTACAAAAGAAGTATTTGAAAGAAAGAAAAAAAGATATTTAAAGAATTATATTTTAGATTTTGATAATATAGAAGATGTTGAATATATAATTTCTTATGCATTAATGGTAGATAACAAGATAGATTATAATGATTATACTAAAATAATAGAACTTGATTATAATAAAGCATTATATGTATTAAAAAATATAAATAGTGATAATACTTCGGTAATTAAAACAATAAAATAGCCTTGTCATTTGACAAGACTTTTTAAATGAAATGTTTTTCATTTTTAATACCCTAGAAATGTATGGAAAATAGAAAATGCATCAGGTATTGGAGAAGTAGGAAATCTAGTATGTGTAGACATTATGAAAATGTTTATCAAAGTAAAAGATAATGTTATTACTGATGTAAAATTCAAAACATTTGGTTGTGGAGTAGCTATCGCAACAAGCAGTATATCAACTGAAATGATAATTGGTAAAACATTAGAAGGTTCACTTTTAGCAGAAGAAGCAATACATTTAGCAATCGCAGATTACTATAGAAAAGAAGGTAAGATGACTGAAGAAGAAATTAAAAAGAAATGTAATTTAAAAGAGCATTCAGCATCTTGTCATCTACATAATTAGTGTTAGTAAATAAAAAGTTTACAATCTATATAAAATTATGATAAACTATTGTTAGTGAAGCACCTGACCCCTGTAGGCTAGGTATCACATTGATTGTATTTACCTAACTACAAAGTGAGTTAGGTGATTTTTTTAATTCATAAAAATTAAAGAAATTATTATAAAAAGTAATACGAATATAATAACAAGTAAAAAACTTATTAAGAAATCTTTCTTACTCATATAACATCACCTCCATTATATCTTCTGAATACAGAAAATTAATATTGGTGACACCTAGCCTCAGGTACTTCGAATGATAAAGTATCATATATGAAAAAGTAATGCAAATAGGTAAAATTTAATTTTGAAGTAGTTTTTTATACTGAAAATCAAATTATTCTCTAGAAAAAAAATAAATTATTGACTACATTTAAGAATACAAAATTCAATTTTAGGCAAAAATAAAAATTATTGATAAATATTACATTAAAACACTAGACAATAGTGCTCTTTATATGTTTATTTATTTTGAATAATATAGTATAATTAAGTCGGTGAAGTGAATGGAAAAGATAGAATTCAAAACTGTAGAGGAACTATATAAAAGAGTATCACCTGCTTTATATTCAAAACTTAAAGAGATTAAAAGAATGGGTTACACATTAGTAACAGAAAAAGATATATGGAATTATTTAGTTGATAATGATTGGAAAAATAGAACTAATTTAGAATTATACGATTTAATTAGTGATATTATGAATGCTGATAATTATAAAATAAATTTATATGTTACAGATAAACTTTCAAGAATGAAAAGTAAACTAGATAAAACAAATAATACAGATATACTTTAGGAGGAAATAAAAATGAAAAAAATATTAAAACCAATAGTGATAACATTTCTTATATTAGTGGGATGTATATTATTAATAAAGCCTACATTAAAAGGTATTCATTATGGAATAGATTTACAAGGTGGATTTGAAATACTATATAATATTGAACCTTTAAAAAAAGGAGATACAGTAACTGAAGATGATTTAGATAAAACATATAAGGCAATTGTAAATAGAATAGATACTCTTGGTGTTAGTGAACCAGTTATTAGTTTTGAAGGAAATGATTTAATTAGAATACAACTTCCAGGTCTTAAGAATGAAGAAGAAGCAAGGCAAAGAATAGGTACAACAGCTGTACTTTCAATGAGGGACACTGAAGACAATTTATTACTTTCTAGTGATGTATTTGGTCGTGGTGGAGCAACTCTTGAACAAAATTCTAAGACATTTCAATATCAAGTTAAATTAGATATAAAAGATACTGAAAAGTTTTATGAAATAACTAAAAAAATATCAAAGAAACCTAATGGAGAAAATCTAATTGTAATATGGCTTGATTTTGTTGAAGGATTAGATTCATATGAAAATGAAAAAACAACTTGTGGTAAAGATGCTAATATGAAATGTATATCAAGTGCTTATGTAAATGAAGCACTTAATAGTAATAGTGTTGTTATTGAAGGAAGTTTTACTAAAGAAGAAGCACAAAACTTAGTTGATTTAATAAATAGTGGTAGTCTTCCAACTAAATTAACTGAAGAAGCTACTCCTAAAAGTGTTTCACCATCATTTGGTAGTGACACTATTAAGAAAACAGGTATTGCTGGTATTATAACATTTGCATTAATAACGGTAATATTAGTTGTAAAATATAGATTAAGTGGTATTGTTGCTAGTGTATGTTTATTTGCATATGCATTACTTGTATTTGTAGTATTTAATCTAGTAGGTGGAGTTCTTACACTAACAGGTATAGCTGCACTTGTTCTTGGAATAGGTATGGCAGTAGATTCAATAATCATATCTAATAGTAGAGTACATGATGAATTACTTAAAGGTAAAAAACTTAGAGAAGCATTTAAAGATGGAAATAAAAATAGTTTAGGAGCAATAATTGATGCTAATATAACAACATTTATCGCTGGAGTAGTACTTTATATATTTGGTGAGTCATCAGTAAAAGGATTTGCTACTATGCTTATTATAACAATATTTGTAACAGTATTATGTACTGTAATATTATATAGAGTGTTACTAGAACTATTTGTTAATTCAAAGGTATTTAATAGTAAAGAAAAATTATTATTTGGAATATCTAAAGAGCCAAAACAAAAAGACTATGTTAAATTTGGTAAAGTGCCAACAATAGTGTCACTCGTGGTAATAGTAGTTGGAATAATATTTGCGTGTGTTCGTGGATTTAATTTTGGAGTAGATTTTACAGGTGGAACAAATATAAATATATCTTCAAGTAATGATATAGATTTTAATAAAGTAACAGAACTTGTAAGAAAGTATGATATACGTGATTATGATTATTATATGGGAACTAAAAAAGAAGGATTTATTAAACTTAATGATATATTAGATGATGAAACTAGTATAAAAGTAAAGAAAGAATTTGAAAAATTAGGATATACAACATCTAGTAGTGAAATAAGTACACTAGTTACTAAAAATTTAACAAGTAATGCAGTTAAATCATTAATATATTCATTAATCGCAATAATTATATATGTAGCAATAAGATTTAATATGAACTTTGCTGTAACAGGAATACTTATGCTTATACATGATGTACTCGTAATACTATCTATATTTGCTATATTCTATATACCTGTAGATTTTATAATAGTTGCATCCCTTCTTACAATAATAGGTTATTCAATAAATGATACAATAGTTGTATTTGATAGAATAAGAGAAAATAGAAAGAAATTATATAATAATAGAAAAGAACTTACTGATGAAGAGATAAATAATTTAGTAAATGTTAGTTCATCGAATACATTTAATAGAAATATATGGACAAGTATTACAACAATAATTGCAGTAGTAACTCTTATATGCGTAGGACTTAATGATATATATACATTTAATATATCAGTATTAATTGGTCTAATTGCTGGTACTATTAGTTCACTTTTGATAGGCCCAAGATTATGGATAAGATTTGAAAAAAGAACTATGCATAAAAAAGATGATGACGATGAAGAGGAAGAAGAACTTAAAATAAAAGGTATAAATATATAGAAAAATAGGGAAGTGAAATTATTAAAAACCATAGTTATGAAGAATTAGTTGATTTATTAAAATCATATATGGATATTGAATATGTTGATTTTATAAATGAATATTATGAGCAAGCTAAAATAGTATATAGCGATATGAAAAGAGAGACTGGTGAAGATTATATTCTTCACCCTATAAATGTTGCTTATATACTTGCTGAACTTAAGATGGATCCTGTTACTATAGGATGTGCTTTAATACATGAAGCAATAACGCTTAATAAAATGACTTATGAAGAAATAGAAGAAATGTTTGGTAGTGAAAGTGCCATTATAGTTTCTTCTGTAACAAAAATAAGTAATTTAAAACAAACATTTAAGATTAATAATCCAGAAAAATATAGAAGAATAATAGTCGGACTATCAGAGAATCCTGCTACATTATTTATTAAATTTGCTGATAGATTACATAATCTTAGAACATTAAAAGTACATGATAAAGAACATCAAAAATATATAGTAGATGAGACACAAAATATTTATATACCTATCGCACATAGACTTGGTATGAAAAAAATGAAAAGTGAAATGGAAGATTTATGTCTTCAATACACTGATCCTGATGGATATAATAAAGTCCTTGATAAAATTAATTCATCTAAAACTGAACTTGAAAAATCACTTGCTAGAATGAAATATGAAATAATGCAGTTACTTGATAATCATAATATTAAGTATCAAATGTTATCAAGAGTTAAATCAGTAAGAGGTATTTATAATAAACTTAAGGCAGGTAAAACATGGAATAATATATATGATTTACTTGGTATAAGAGTACTTGTTGATAATGTTGAAGATTGCTATAGAGTTATAGGTCTTGTTCAATCTAAGTATCCTCCTGTACCAAATAGATTTAAAGATTATATAGCTAATCCAAAGCCAAATTTATATCAAAGCTTACACACAACTGTTTTTGGCGAAGATAAAAGAATATATGAAGTGCAAGTAAGAACTTATGAAATGGATGAAATTGCTGAAAAAGGTGTAGCTTCTCACTGGAGCTATAAAGAGAAGATAGATGGTTCAGTTAAGAATAATTTAGATCATATTTTGGAACAATTTAGAGTTTTAGTTGAAGTAAATGATATAGAAAAGAATATGAAGTTCTTTAGTAATATAAAAGATGAACTTAAAAGAAATGAAATATATGTGTACACACCTAAAGGTGATATTATAGAGTTGCCTGCTGGTGCTACTCCAATAGATTTTGCATATAAAATACATAGTGAAGTAGGTAATACAACTACTGGTGCTCTTGTTAATAATAAAATGGTTAAATTAAACTATGAACTTAAAGAGGGGGATATGGTTGAGTTAATAACTCAAAAAGGCCATGCTCCATCTAAGGGATGGTTAAAGATAGTTAAAACAGAGGCAGCTAAATCAAGAATAAAATCTTATTTCTATAAAAAAGAGAGAGAAAAATATATTGCACTTGGTCATGAAATGCTTAATAATGAATGTAAAAAAAGAAATGCTGATATTAATGACATTATTACAGATGAAAATATTGAAAAGCTTAATAATAGTTTAGGTACTAAAGATTTAGATGATATATATTTTGGTATATCTACTCTTAAATATTTACCATCATCTATACTTAGTAGACTTGAAGTACATGAACCTAAAAAGAAAGCACTTACTATTAATAAAAATAATAATAAGAATGGCAATGGAATAATTATCGCTGGTTCTAATGACATATTAAGTAGTCTTGCTACTTGTTGTAATCCAGTTTATGGAGAAGATATAGTTGGTTATATTACAAAAGGCTATGGAGTTAAAATACATTCTAAAAATTGCCCTAATGTTGACTTAAGTAGTGAAAGATTGATAGATGCAGAGTGGAGCGATAATATAGAAAATAGATACACAGCTAAACTAAAAGTATATATTAGTGATGTAAATGATATATTAGTTCAAATAGTAACTTTATCAACTAAAGATTCAATCATTATAGACTCAATAAATCTAATAAATAGAAATAAAGAATTATTTTATAATATAACATGTAAAGTAAAAAATATAAGTGACTTACATAAATTCATAGATGAAGTTAAAGGCATTAGTTCAGTAACATCAGTAGAAAGGATATTTATATAATGAAAGTAGTATTACAAAGAAGTAAGCAAAGTAAAGTAACAATTGATGGTAAAATAAATGGTAAAATTGACCATGGCTATGTAGCACTAGTTAGTTTTACTAATGGTGATAATATAGAAATAATAGATAAAATGATTAAAAAGATTATAAATTTAAGAGTGTTTACAGATGAAAATGATAAAATGAATCTAAGTATTTTAGATACTAAAGGAAGCATTCTTAGTATAAGTCAATTTACATTATATGCAGATACTACTAAAGGAAATAGACCATCTTTTATAAATGCACTTAATCCTACTGAAGCAACTAAGCTATATGACATCTTTAATCAAAAGTTAAGTGAATTTGTTCATGTAGAAACAGGTATATTTGGTGCAGATATGAAGGTTGAAATATATAATGATGGACCTGTTACAATAATACTTGATAGTCATGAATTATTTAAAAAATAATAATTATATTTAAAGTTAACGATTAGTTTCGTTAACTTTTTATTATTCGATTGTTTTATGTCAAAATTGTGATATAATTTAATATATATAATAGAAGGAGGAAGTTATGGAAGGTAAAAAAAGAACTATAATTATCGTAATTGGAGTTGTTTTGATAATAGCTTGTTTAGTAATTTATTTTATATTTGCTAATAAGAAATATACTATTACATTTGATTCTGATGGTGGTAGTGTAGTTGAAAAACAAATTGTAAAGAGAGGAGAAAAAGTTAATAAGCCAACAGATCCTACAAGAGATGGTTATATTTTTATAGAATGGGATTTAGGTAGTTCAATATATGATTTTAGTGCTAAAGTAACAAGAAATCTTATATTAAAGGCAGTATGGAAAGAGCAAGAAGGTGGAAAAGTAACTTATGTTGTTAACTTTAATACCGATGGTGGTAATAGTGTATCTAATCAAATCATTAATAAAGATGGAACAATTACTAAGCCACAAGATCCAGTGCGTGATGGTTATAAATTTTTAGGTTGGTATAGTAATAATGTTTTGTTTGATTTTAATACACCAATAACAAAAAATCTTGAGTTAGTAGCAAAATGGGAAAAAGCCAAAGATAATTCTACAACAGGTACTACTACAACAACTAAGAAGAACGATACAACAAGTTCAACAACCAAGAAGACAACAACAAAGAAAAATGATACAACAAATACAACAACAACTAAGAAGACTACTACAACTACAACTGAAGCTAAAAAATATACTGTAAAATTTGATTCAAATGGTGGAAGTAAAGTATCAAGCAAAGAGGTTACTAGTGGAAGTAAAGTAACAAAGCCAAGTAATCCAACAAGAACAGGATATAAATTTGGAGGTTGGACTTTAAATAATAAGGCATATGATTTTAATTCTAAAGTAACAAGTAATATTACATTAGTTGCTAAATGGACAGCAAAAACTTACACAGTTAAGGTATCAAGCGTAGATGAATATTCACCAGCAAGAATACTTTCAGTATATGAAGATGGTTCAAAAATATCATTTAAACAAATTAACTATACAGATGGAATTAAATTATGCTCTTCAAATGGTAATGTTAATAAGAGTGATATTGATGGTCTATCAAAATTACAAGTTGTATTAAGTGATGGAACAAAAGTAACAGCAACAATTAAATAGAAAGGAATAAAAATGAAAAAGAAGTTATTATATTTATTATTACTATTTGGAATATTATTTTGTATGAAGATAAATGTAAATGCAAAAGAAATATTAAGTAGTGATATATCACCTAGAACATACATAATAGGGACATATGAATTTACTGAAAATACAACATTAACAACAAGACATATCATGTTAGCATCAAAAACAATAGATGGAAACACATTAAATGACATGATAATCTACTACAAGAATCCAAGGGGTAAATGGATTAATGGACTTACAGGAGAGACGGTTGAAGTAAGTGAAAAATTTAACATTGAATATGTAGACTTAATTAAATTTTTGACAACACCAACATTAGAAAATATATTAGGTGATGAAACAAGTGCAACTTTATCAATAACATCTAGTGGATATTATTTAGATTCAAATAATCTAAGTAAAATATCAGGATGGGAATTATATGAAAAGACAACAGATGGTTATTCAAAAATAACAGAAGGAACAAATTATAATTATAAAGTAACATTAAATCCAGGTGAAACAAAAACTTTTGTAGCAAGAGTTTATAAATTAAATGAAACACTTGATAGAGTATATAGTGATTATTCAAATGAAGTAGAGGTAACAAGAGAAAAATTAAATACCCCAACACTCGCAAATGATTATAATGATAAAACAAAAGCAAGTTTATCAATATTAGGTGCTGGATATTATGGAAGCAGTGAAGAAACGCTAAAAGAAATATCAGGATGGGAATTATATGAAAAAACAGAAAATGGTTATTCAAAAATAACAGAAGGTACTAACTATACATATCAAATGGAACTAGTTCCAGGTGAAACAAAAACATTTGTAGCTAGAGTTTATAAAGATAAAGAAAATGGAGACAGAATATATAGTGAATATTCTAATGAACTTGAAGTAACAAGAGAAAAATTACAAACACCAACATTAACAAGAGATTTTCATTATACTAATTTAGTAAATATTGCTATAACAGGCGAAGGATATTACGCAAAAGGTGAAGAAGTATTAAAAGAAATTTCAGGATGGGAATTATATGAAAAAGTTGATAAAAACTATAATAAAATAAAAGAAGGAACAGAATATTTTTATACATCTAATGAATTTGCTCCAGGGGAAAGTAAAATATATGTTTCAAGAGTATATTATGAAACAACAAATGGAAATAGAATATATAGTGAATATTCAAATGAACTTGAAGTAACAAGAGAAAAACTACAAACTCCAACGCTAGTAAATGATCCAAGTGATTTAAGTGGAGCACATCTTTCAATGGCTGTTGAAGGATATTATGCTAGTGGTGAAGATGCACTTAAAGAAATAACAGGATGGGAACTATATGAAAAAACTGAAAATGGATATGTAACAATTGCTAATGACTCAACATATTCACATAATGTAAGTATGGATCAAGGAACAACAAAAACATTCATCGCAAGAGTATATTACGAAAATGAAAATGTAACAAAAACTTATAGTGAATACTCAAATGAAGTAGTAGTTACTATTGAAAAAATAAAAGTTCCAACTTTAACATTTAGTAAAAATAATGATAAAATGACTTTATCAATAATTGCTGAAGGAACTTATAAAGATGAAACTGAGCAAAATAAAATAACAGGATGGGAACTATACGAAAAAGGTGAAACAAATACATTAATAACAAGTGATAAACCTTATACATATGAAATGGATATTCCATATGGGGAAACTAAAACATATTATGCAAGAATATATATAGTTGATGTTTATAATAATAAAGTATATAGTGAAAATTCTGCTGAACTTGTTATTAATGAGAAATTACCAACTCCTACATTAAGCAATGATTATAGTTATACAGATGGAGCAAAATTATCAATATTAACGGAAGGATATTATGGTTCTGATGTTGAAAAGAAAAATATGATTTCAGGATGGGAACTATATGAAAAAACTGAAAGTGGATATTCAATTCTTACTGAAGGAACTAATTATACATATGAATTAGCAATGGAAAGCGGTTCTTCAAAAACTTTTGTATCAAGAGTTTATAAAAATATAAATGGTGAAAAAGTTTATAGCGATTATTCAAATGAAATAACAATTGAAAGAATTCTAATTGGTGATGCTAATTGTGATGGTGAAATAAGTAGCCTTGATTCTTCTATAATTAGTAGATATGTTGATAATTTATCTGTTGATAAGATAAGTTTAAAAAATGCAGATGTTAATCTTGATGGTGAAGTTAATGAAGTAGATTCAACAATAATATTATATTATATTGCTCATAAAGATAGTGAAGATGCAATAACATTGCCATATGATGCTGGAAAAGTTTATAAAATAACTTATGATTTGGATGGAGGAGTTCTTAATGATGGATCACATAATCCTGGTTCTTATGCAGAAATTTCTTTACCATTTAGTTTAAGTGTTCCAACTAAGGATGGATATGAATTCATTGGGTGGACTGGAAGCAATGGAGATACACCTGAATTAAAAGTTACAATTCTAAAAGGTACAACTGGTAATTTAAATTATAAAGCTAATTGGAATTTAAAATAAAATTACAAAAAAATAAAAATGGATAGTTTATACTATCCATTTATTTTGCCTTCACAGCTTATTTTAAAATTACTATCATAATCTCTAATATAAGGATTATTTTTAACTTCACTATAAAGTGCTGAACCTAAGTCATCAATACTAATATTATCTTTTTCAAGTTCAAATATATATTTATCATTATAAGCATATATTTTATTAATATTACCATTATTATCAAAAGAGTAATAATAATTTAATCCTTCATAATCTAAATTTGTAGATATGTCACTATTACAACTTTTACCATTGATATTAGCAAAATATTTAATGTTAGATGTATATTGTGTTTTAGCTGTCTTATATATTTCTTTAACTCCAGCTAAAAAAGCACTCTTATCTTGATACTTAGTTTTATCATTTTCCTTAAATAACATAACAAATATAACTATTAAAGCTATAATTATTATTCCTAATAAAATAAATTTAAAATTCTTTTTCATAAATCTCCTCTAAATAAGTAGTTATTATACTTTCAATATTATTAGTAAACTTAACTTCTGTTGTCGTATATAGTTTTCTTGTTTGAATATCAAAATATTTGCCTGTACTTAAAATAGTGTAATGATCAAAATTATTGGCTTTCTTGATATTTTCTAAGTAATTACTATCTATTGATTTAATGTTTATTAGTATTAGAACTATTTTTAATTAAATTAACAATTTCATTATATGATAAGTTAAACATATAATAAGAAATCATAATATGTCTTATGTAATCCATTAATTTCTAATTTAAAATCGTTAAGATTGACGTTATCAACGTTGTCTTTTAGAAATGAAATAATTTTATTAATATCAGTATTTACAATATTATTTTTATTTTTCATTTCAATTTTTTTTGCATTATATAAGAATATTAATTATAATTATTTTTTCATTTTTAATTCTTTTACTTCTTCAATTTTTGCTTTTTCTGGTGGCAAATTATATATAACTTTATCTTTATTACAAGATGCATTAAATAATAATGAGACACTTAATGCGATTGAAAGAACCTTCTTTTGATAATCATTCATTTATGTATCCTCCTATTAATATGGTACATTTTATTCTCTATAATGTCAAATTTTATTTGTCTTTTTTAAAAATTGTATTATAATAATTTGTATGGAAAGAAAAGATGTAAAATTAGAAGAAGTAAGCCCTATGATGAGGGAATACCTAAAAACAAAAAGTGAATATGAAGGTATAATATTATTTTATAGATTAGGTGATTTCTATGAAATGTTTTTTGATGATGCAATAACTGCTAGTCATGAACTCGAACTTACTCTTACAGGTAAACAATGTGGTCTTAAAGAAAGAGTACCTATGTGTGGAGTACCACATCATGCGGTTAATATATATTTAGAAAAATTAATTGAAAAAGGATATAAAGTAGCTATATGTGAACAAATGGAAGATCCTAAAACTGCAAAAGGAATAGTTAAAAGAGAAGTAATACAAATAGTAAGTGCTGGAACTCTTACAAGTACTGAAATAGTTAATGAAAAAGATTTTAACTATATCGCAAGCATAACTGATTATAATTATCTATATGTTTTATCGTATGCAGACCTTCTAAGTGGTAAAGTTTATACTACTAAAATAGAAAAGAATAATGATAAATTAATAAGTCATATAGTAAATTTAAATATTAAAGAGATAGTCGTAAGAGATACTTTTGATGTTGATTTAATTCATAAATTAAAATCTAATTATAATATATTTATATCTTATTATGATAATGATGAACTATATAAGGGAAAAGTATTTGAAAATGTAACTGATCAAAAACTTATAAAGAACACATCATTATTATTAAATTATTTAACTAATTCATTAAAGCAAGATTTAGGACATATACAGCAAGTAGAAGTTATTGATAGTGGGCTATTCTTAGAACTTGATAAAGAATGTATAAAGAATTTAGAACTTGTTGAAACAATAAGAAATAAGGATAGACAAAATAGTTTACTTGGTTTCATGGATAAAACTAAAACAGCGATGGGAAGTAGACTTCTTAAAAGTTATATAATTAGTCCGAGCATAGATAAGACTGAAATTATTAAAAGACAAAATTTAGTAGAAAAATTAATGACAGAGTTCTTACTTAAAAGTGAACTAAAAGAATATCTATATGAAATATATGATTTAGAAAGATTAACTGGCAAAGTAGTATGCTCTAATTTAAACGCAAGGGATTTATTGCAACTTAAAACTAGTATTAAAGTTATTCCTGATATAAATAATATTTTAGAAACACTTGGTGAAGAAAAGATAGAAACATTTAATGAATTATATTTAATACTTGAAAACTCTATTAAAGATGATGTACCTCTTACTGTAAAAGATGGTGGAATTATTAAAGAAGGGTATGACAAGGAAGTAGATGAATTAAGAAGCATTAAATCAGGTGGTAAAGATTTCATATCTAATTTTGAAAGAGAAGAAAAAGAAAGAACAGGTATTAAAGGACTTAAAATTGGTTATAATAAAGTATTTGGCTATTATATAGAAGTACCTAAAGGACAAATAAGTCAAGTTAAAGAAGAATTTCATTATGATAGAAAACAAACAATATCTAATTGTGAAAGATATATAACACCACTTTTAAAAGAAAAAGAAAATCTTATATTAAATGCTGAAGAAAAACTAAATACTTTAGAATATGATATTTTCTGTAAGATTAAAGAAGAAGTTAAAAGATATATTCCAAAGTTACAAAAAGCATCTGCTAAAATAGCATATTATGATGTAATGCAGTCATTTGCGACAATTGCTGAAGAACATAATTTTGTAAAGCCAACTATTAATGAAAATTCTACTGTTGAAATAATAAAAGGTAGACATCCAGTAGTAGAATCAGTTATAAGTACTGAGTATATTGATAATGATATTATTATGAATGAGAACACTAATATTCTTATTATAACAGGTCCTAATATGAGTGGTAAAAGTACATACATGAGAGAATTTGGTATCATAGCTATACTAAATCAAATAGGTTCTTTTGTACCAGCAAGTAAATGTAATCTACCTGTATTTGATAAAATATTTACAAGAATAGGTGCGAGTGATGACTTAGTAGGTGGAGAAAGTACATTCATGGTTGAAATGAAAGAAAGTGCTTATGCTTTAGAAAATGCTACTAAGAATAGCTTAATATTATTTGATGAACTTGGACGTGGTACTAGTACATATGATGGAATGAGTCTTGCAGGTTCTATAATTGATTATATTGCTACTAAAATAAGATGTAAGACATTATTCTCAACTCATTATCATGAACTAACTGATATGGAAAATAAACTTCCTGGTATACATAATGTTCATGTATCAATAGATGAAACGAATGGTGATATTACATTCCTTCATAAAGTAATGGATGGTGCTGTTGATAAAAGTTATGGTATAAATGTTGCTAAATTAGCTAATCTACCACACGAAGTAATTAAAAAAGCAAATGAATTACTTAAAGAATATGAATCTAAAAGTATTAATACTTCTAAAACAAAGATCGTTAAGCAATATACCCTTGATTTAGAAGAAGAAAAGAAAGATGAATTAAGAGAATTTATAAAAGGCATTAATGTACTAAATATAACACCATTAGAAGCAATAAATTTATTAGATGAAATTAAAAGAAAAAGTGATTTGTAGGAGAAAATATGAGTGAAGAATATAAGGTAATAGTGACAAACACTGATGAAGAAATAAAAGGGGAAGAATTAAAAAGATTAATAGAAGAAGCACTTAGTAAAACTGAAACTATTGAAGAAATTCTAAAAGCAAAAGAAGAAGAACTAAAGGAAACTAAAGCGATATATAAAGAATTAAGAAGTGATTTTAAAAAAACAAGAGAAATTCTAAAAGAATTAATAATGAGAATTAGATTTTCAAGTATAGTTTTAAGAATAGAACAGAGTGGTTCAGTATTATTTGGTTCATGTGTAGATCCCAGTGAATTTGATGTGATTATCGATGATATGAAATTATGTATTAAAGAGTTAAAAGCTGATTTAAAGTTTTTGAGAGTTCTTGAAAAGGCATTTAAAAGTCTAACAAAATATAATGTATATGAAAAAATGTATGATATAACTGATTTATTAGTTCTATATTATGAAAGAAGTCAATTAAAAGAAAAATTACTTACAACTAAAATAAATGTATTAAGTGCTAGAGTGAGAGGATTTAATATGCAATCTCACAGTAGTGAAGAAAAAGATATAGAAGAAAAAAGTAGTGAAATAAAGAGATTAACAATGAAACTTGGATTATAAATGAAGAAATATAATGTAATTGTAGTATTTAATAAAGATTTAACTAAAACATTAATGTGCAAGAGAACTAAAGAACCATATAAAAATATGTATAATTTAGTTGGTGGTAAAATAGAAAAAGAAAATGATGGACTTAGTGAAGCATATAGAGAATTATATGAAGAAACAAATATTTCTAAGAGTGATGTTAGATTAGAATACTTTATGAATATTGAATATGTTGTATTTGATAAAATTCTTGAAGTATATTATGGAATACTTAATAAAGAAGTAAATCTTATTGAAGAAGTTAATAAATTAGAGTGGGTAAATATAGATGATAATTTCTTTGATATGAAAAAGTATGCTGGTGAAGGAAATATTGGTCATATTATAGAAGAAATAAAAATAAGTTTAAAAAGTAAGTAAAATAAAAATCCTAATTATTTAGGATTTTTTCAGTGTTCTTAAAATTAGTTTTAGCAATATTATCAAGTTCAAGTTTACCATATTTTTTAACGATATCTTTACCTACAGCATCAACATTAGTACCGGCACCTTTTGGAATAGCAATACCATATTTTTGACTTAGTTTATCCATTTCTTGTAAGAATAAATATCTACTTATAACACTTGCTGCTGCTACACTTAAATGTTTACTTTCACCTTTAGTTAAAAATGTAATTTTAGTAACTTTATCAGTAATATTTTCTTGTTTTAAATAGCTAAAATAACTTCTTGGAGTAGTAAATTGGTCAACAATTATTTTATGATAAGGAATTCCTTTATTAGATAATTCATATAAAACTCTATTATGAAGTATAGCTTTAATTTTATTCATATTGAATCCCTTGTTAGATAGTTCATTATATTTTTTATTACTAAGAGTAAATGTTACATAAGGTATTTTTGACATAAGAATAGGCGCACATCTACGAATCTTATCATCGGTCATCTTTTTAGAATCCATTATTTTTAAATCTTCAAGTAACTTTCTATTTTCTTTATTTACAAGAGTAGCACTTACTATAATAGGGCCAAAGAAGTCACCAGTACCAACCTCATCACTACCAATCGCATCATAGTAGTAATAAGTTTTATCATTAATTTTATCATCTTTTTCTTTTAGTTCTTGATCTATATTTCTATTATTAAAATGACTTTCTAAATCTTTCCACATATTAGCATCAATATCAGCACTAATACCTTGAAACATTACTTTACCACTTTCATATAAAGTTATAATAGTTCCTCCTTCTTCTGCTTGAAATATAGAATATGGTGGCTTTTTGTCTCTTTGAAGTAGAAAATAATAATCAATCATTTTTTGTTTAATATTATCACTTACTTTAAATACTATAGTTTTTTGTTCTGCCATAAAATCACTTCCATATTCATTTTATCATATTTGCTTGAAACATAAAATAAAAAGTGTATAATAATTACCTAAGTGATAATTATGAGAGAAAAAAGATTAAAACTGTTTTTATATGATGTTAGTATTAATTATGGTGGAAGAATAGAAATAACTGATAATCTATTGTTGCTTTTAAATACTTTTATAGGAAATATAAGTTCAAAAGAAGAATTGCAAAGATTTTTACTTGTTTTTAATCATGAAAAAACTGATGATGGCTATTGTAAGGTTAAATATTTAACTAAAGAATTAATTGAAGCAAATGATTCGTTAGAAAATGAAACTATTGAAAGTATATTAAATGGTATAAGTAATGAAGATGCATTAGAAGTTGGAATTCTTGCATCAAATTTTCTTGAACACATGTATAGTTATTGTTATATGATGTCTGTACCTACATTAACAAAAAAATTTCTTTGTTGATACATTTTTAAGTAAAGATATTTAAAAATGTATTTTAATATGATAGAATTTTAGTAGAGGTAAATATATGAAAAGAGCTAAAATAATAGTAATTGAAGGAACAGATGGTTCGGGTAAAGAAACTCAAAGTAAAAAAATAAAAGAGTATTATATAAGTAAAGGACTAAATGTAAAAAGTTTTTCTTTTCCAAAATATGATAGTCCAACTGGTAAAATAGTAGGTGGTGCTTATCTTGGAAAACCAGAAATTAGTGAAAGTGTATTTCCAGAAACATCAGCTAATGTAGATCCACTTGTAAGTAGTTTATATTATGCTGCTGATAGAAGATATAACTTTTTAAAATTTATAGAAGAAGAAATATATCAAAATGATATTATAATATTAGATAGATATACTACATCTAATATGGGACATCAAGCTGGAAAAGCTAAATCAAAAGAACAAGAAGATAAAATATTAAAATTTATTTTAGAACTTGAATTTGATTTATGTGAATTACCTAAACCTGATGTTGTAGTATTCTTATATATGCCATTTGAGGCAGCAAAAGAGCTTAGAAAAGGAAGAACTTCTGGTGATGGTAATGAAAATAGTGAAGAGCACTTAAGAAAAGCAGAGCAAACATACTTAGATATTTCTTCACGTTATAATTGGACTCGTATAGATTGTACTAAAAAAGTATTTGAATCATTAGATGATATCAAATCAATAGATGAAATAACAAAAGAAATAATTGAACATTTAGATACTGAATTAAAAAAAGAATCATATATAATAAAAAGAATGACAAGATTCTGAGGTAAATATGATAAGTAGAACATTAAAAAATAAAAAGAAATTTAGTAAATATCTTAAAATATCAATAATAGTTTTGTTAGTAATAACAATATCATTAATTACATATAAAATTTATTTTAATAATAAATCATCAAAACAATTGTTTCAAAGCATTAAAAAACAAGATGAACTATGTAATTTAGATCTTGTAACAACACCATTTAGTATATATAAAGATTATTATATAACAACAACTAATAATGATAGTTATATTGTATTAAAAATATCAAGAAAAGAATATTCAAAATTAATGAATCATGATTTTAAAGACACATATAATATAAAAGGCATATCAAAAATATTAGATGGTAAACCACTTAGAAGAATTAAATTACTTATAAATAATGGTAAGATTGAATTAAAAGGTAAAGTATTATATTTAGATGCTTCATCAAAAGATATACTAAATACTACAATAATTTTATCAATAGTATTAATTATTATAAATTTATTCTTATATATAATTAATAATATATTTATTAAAACAATTAATATAAGTAATGAAGAGTTAAAAAAATTAGATAAAGAAAAATATAAAAAATATGGAAAACTATATATATCTGATAATTATATATTTATTAAAAATACGTTTGATATTATTAATATAAATAAAATAATAGTTATGTATGAGAAAAATAATATTATATATTTAATTACTGAATTTAATGAAATATATAAATTTAAAAATAATAAGCATTATGATTTAATAGAAATATTAATGGATAAAAATAAAGATATTATTGTTGGAATAAATAGTGATATAATAAAGCAAATAAAAAAGAAATATAATATAACATTAAAGGAAGTTTGAGAAAACTTCCTTTAATTATTGCATCCATTATTACAATTGTTATTATTTATAAAACCTACGCCAAAAATTATTACAAGTAAAATAAATAGTACTAATATTATGGCAGCACCATATCCATATCCATTAGAATAATATCCTGGATAGTTATTATACATCATACTATTACCACCTGCATAACCACCATTATATCCATAATAATACATATTATTACCTCCTAACTATCTATATTATTTTATGGTAATTAATTATACTTGACACCACTAAATACCGAAAACATATAATAATTTACATATTTAACTTTTTTTTGTATAATAATAAATAGATAGTATGAAAAAATATATGGTGAAAGTATTTAAAAATTTGAATAAGAGCTTATTAATTATGTCTCTAATTTATGCGATAGGTGGGGCGTTACTTATATTAGATGCTTCTCTTATTTCGTCTACATTAACTTATGGATATAGTAATCCATATCATTTTTGTATTATGCAACTTGTCTTTATTTGTGTTTCATTGTTTGCTTCATACTTGATAATTAAATTTTTCCCATCGACTAGTTATTGGATTGTATCAATTATATTAGGTGGATTTTTAATGATACTTTTGTTTGGTACAATTGGTGGTAATTGGATTGGAAATGGAGTTAGAGCTGTAACAGTAAATATAGGAAGCTTTACTTTACAGCCGGCTGAGTTTTTGAAGATAGTTATAATAATGTTTATGGGTGCTTTTTATCATTATAGGTCTCTTAAACCAAAATTTAAGTCATTGTGGTGGTTAGGACTAATTCCAAGTATTCTTATATTTTGCGTAGTACTTTTTGGTGGAGACTATGGTACAGCAGCAATTATTGCAGCTTTAACAGCACTTATATTTATTGGTATTCCTTCATCAAAAGATGAAAAAGTATTTAGAATGATGAAGAAAATTACAGCTATTTCATTAATCTTAGCAATAATTGTATTAAAATTTGGATATTTAGTAATACCAGAAGAAAAATTACAAAAAGATTATAGATTGAATAGACTTATTTATACTAATCCATGTGATAGATATGAAGAAAATTCTGGATATCAAGTGTGTAATGGATTTATAGCAATAGATAATGGTGGACTTAAAGGTGTTGGACTAATGAACTCAGTTCAAAAATATTTATATTTGCCAGAAAGTCATACTGATTTTATATTTCCAATAATTGTTGAAGAATTAGGGGCTATAGTAGGTGTAGTAATAATAGTTGGATATATGTATATAATAGCATTAATATTTAGAGTATCATATAAATCATATAATCTTAGAAATTCAATCATATGCTATGGCGTAGGTCTTAACCTTATGTTACATATATTTGTAAATTTAGGTGGAGTTCTTGGAGTAATACCACTTACAGGAGTACCACTTCCATTTTTAAGTTATGGTGGTAGTTTCTGTATTACAACAATATGTTCACTTGCTCTTGTACAAAGAATACATATTGAAAACATGGAAGAAAAAAAGAAAAGAGAAATAAATAAGATAGTGAATAGATAGAATGGTAAAAACTGAAAAACTACTTGAGTTCAAAAGAATTATTAGAACAAACAACAACGGCTATAGAAGGATACTATATCAAAAAAGATAATATAATATCACTTTATGATTATAAAATGTATGAAAGTGATGCGTTATGTACAATATTAGAAAAACCAATTGAATATAAATTTATAATAAATAATGATTCATTAGATGGAACATTTAAAGATGACTTTGGCACTATGAAATTTGTAACAACATCATTTGATAATTTAAATGGAATAAATTCCTACATAAAAAATATAGAAGAAACAGTATATGAAAATGAATAAAATGCCATAAAAATACTAGACAATACCTATATTTTGTGGTATTATCATATTGCTTAATCCGATGCATTATTATGTATGATTAAATAAAGCACAAAGGAGGACTAGTAGTATGAATTTAATCGATAAGATTAACAAAAAACAAATTAACCCAAACGTTCCTGCATTCCAAGTTGGAGATACAGTACGTGTTGATGTTAAAATTGTTGAAGGTAAAAGAGAAAGAATTCAAGCTTTTGAAGGAATTGTTACAGCTCGTAAAGGTGGAAGCGTAAGTGAAACATTTACAGTTCGTAAGAAAAGTGGAAACGTTGGTATTAACAGAGTTTTCCCAGTAAACAGCCCAATTATTGACAAAATAACAGTTGTTAAAAAAGGAAAAGTAAGAAGAGCAAAACTTAACTTCTTAAAGAATATCACAGGAAGCTTTAAAATTAAAGAAAGAAATTAGGTTGTAAAAACCTAGTTTTTTTTAAAAAGAAAGGAATAAAATGGTTAAATTTTTAAAAGAAATAAAAGATTATATAATTATTATAGTAGTAGTCATATTAATAAGAACATTCTTAGTTACACCAGCTATTGTAGATGGAGATAGTATGAATGAAACATTACTTGATGGTAATTTAGTACTCATAAATAAATTAACATATAGAATAAATGATATTAATAGATTTGATATAGTTGTTTTAGATAATGATACTGATAATGATAGAATAATCAAAAGAGTAATTGGACTTCCTAATGAAAGAATTGAATATAAAGATAATAAACTTTATATAAATGATAAAGAAGTTAAATTAAATATGGAATTTCATGATACTAATGATTTTATCGCAGAAACTAAAGATAATGAATATTTTGTTCTAGGGGATAATAGAGAAGTATCCAAAGATAGTAGAATACTTGGTAACTTTACTAAAGATAAAATAATAGGTAAAGTTAATATAAGATTTTATCCTCTTGATAGAATTGGAAAAGTTAAATAAGCAGTTTATTACTGCTTTTTATTATGATATAATTTTGTTATAAGAAGGTGATAATATGCATGAAATGAGATTACATAATGAACCATTTGTATTAATAAAAAATGGTACTAAGACTATTGAATTAAGACTTAATGATGAAAAAAGAAGACAAATAAAAGTAGGAGATATTATTACATTTACAAATAGAAGTAATAATGAACAAATAAGTACAGTTGTAATTAATTTACATAAATATGATAGTTTTGAAGAATTATATAAACATTTCGATAAAGTATCTTTGGGATATAAAGAAGATGAAATAGCAGATCCAAAAGATATGGAATTATATTATTCAAAAGAAGAACAAGATAAATATGGTGTAGTTGGTATAGAAATAAAACTATTATAGGAGGAAAATAAATATGCAAGTAAGAAATAATTATAATGAATGTTTAACTAATCTAGCATGTTCTATAAGAAAATATTTTGATTTACCATATAATCATAATACTTTAGAACATGTAGATAAGTTACTTAACGAAAAGAAACCTAAGAATGTAGTTACTATTCTTTGCGATGGTATGGGAAGTAATATATTAAAAAGAACACTTGATAAAGATGATTTTTTAATTAAAAATATGTATAAAAGTATAACAACAGTTTTTCCAGCAACAACAGTCGCAGCAACTACATCAATGAGAACAGGACTTAATCCTAGTGAAACTGGTATGATAGGTTGGAATACATATTATAAAGATATAGATAAAGTAATAACAACATTCTTTAATACTGAAAAAACTGATACAACACATACTATAATTCCTGAAGCAGTTTCTTTAAGAAAAAAGTATATGAAAGAAAAATCTATTGAAAAATATATCAATGAAGAAGGTAAATATAAAGCATATTCATTATTTCCTTTTGGAGATAATTCATACACTGACACTCTTGATATGTATAACAAAATAAAAGAATTATGCATAGAACCATCAAAAAAATATATTTATGCCTATGATGAAGAACCTGATCATACAATGCATTTATATGGACCGGATAATAAGACAGTGAAAGATTTAATAAGATATAGAAATATGATGATAGAGCGTTTATCAAATGAACTTGAAGACACTATTATATTTGTAGTTGCCGATCATGGACACACATTAATAGAAAATATATTTTTAGAGAATTATCCTGACATAATAGAATGTTTAATTAGAAACACATCAACAGAGCCAAGAGCGACTTCGTTCTTCATTAAAGAAGATAAAAAAGATGAATTTGTAACATTATTTAATAAATATTTTAGTAATGACTTTGATTTATATACTAAAGAAGAAGTATTAGAAAGTAAATTATTTGGTGATGGTGATATAAATCCTATTTTGGAAAGTGAACTTGGGGACTATATATCAATTGCTAAAACTAATAAAGCAATATTATATAAAGGAGATGAAACACTCGTTTCACATCACGCAGGATATACAGATGATGAAATATATGTACCATTAATAATTACTACCAGATAATTCACGAAATTTACAATTTGTATTATAAAAAGGAAGGTTAAAAATGAAAGAAGAAAAAATATATAATGTAAGATATAGTGAAAGTAAAGGTAAAATAAAATTATATTTAGAACCAAAGAAATTAGTATTTAAAAAGATTAAAGGATTATTTAAGAAAGAAACTATTATAGTTGATACAATACTTTTAGATGATATTAAAACTAAAGGAAATGAAGTAAATCTTGATATAGATTATAACGAAGTATGTATTGAAACAAAAGATAAATTTATATTAATAACATTTGATGAAATAAAAGATGTAGATAAATTTGTTAAAGAACTAAAAGAAGCAATAAAAAAGAGAAAGAAAATTATTGCTGATAAAAGAATAAATAATATAAAGAATTATGTAAATGTTGGTATAACTGTTGCTACTACAATAGTGGAACTTTACAATAGATATAAAGGTGATAATAAAGATAAAAAATAGAACTCTACACTTCGTAGGTTCTTTTCTTTCTAAATATTTTGTATAGTGTATATGAAAGAAAATAATAATTCACTTGATGGTATAAAAAATGTTACAATATAGTATAAATCATATATTAAGAAAAATAGATACAGAACAAAATATATTTAATATGAAAAATGAATATATAAAATATAGTAAAAAAGAAATAGATAAAGATGTAATAAAAGTAATAAAAGAATGGTTGGTGAAATATGAATTTAAAAGAGAAAAACATAAAATGTAAATATATATTTCTAATAATGAATTTAATATCATATTTATATATGATTATTTTTCATAATGTTACTTTTATTTATTCTATTGTTTATTTATCATTAATATCAATTTATATATTTATAAGTGGTATAAGTATTAATGATAAAAGAGAATATAAAAGAAATATTAATATTTATATGATACTTTATATATTATGTTTGATAAGCATTCTCTTTTTAGTAGGAAGACCACCTATTAGAATATCAACTTCTTGGTATATTCCTGAACTAACACCTTTTAAAACAATAATATCACAGTTGAAATATGGAAGTATAAATGAAATAATAAGAAATATAATAGGTAACTTATGTTTATTTATTCCTCTTTCATTCTTACTTATTTTAAAGGATAATAAGTATAAAAATATATTAAGACAGACAGTAATAATATTACCATCTATCCTTATGACAGAAACACTTCAAATGATAACAAATGTAGGTGTATTTGATATAGATGATATAATACTTAATTATTTAGGAGTTTTATTATTTGTAATTATTATGAATATAGTAAATGTAGATAAAATATATAAACAATTTAATACAGATTTTCATTTAAAAAGTAAAACTAAAAAAGTATTAGACATTATTATAATTTTTATATTAATAATATTTATGTTTAGAAATATTTAATAAATCAAATATTATAAATAATAATTATATGAATATAAGAATAATTGAATAACAAAAGATATTGTGATAAAATTAAACAGCAAAGGAGACTAACATGAATAATATACATGCAATATTTACTGATTTAGATGGAACTCTCTTAAATGATAATAAAGAAATTGGAGAGTATACTAAAAATATATTAATGAAATATAAACATGATATAAATATAATACCTACTAGTGCTAGATCATTTGAAAGGATTAAGCCTTATCTTGAAGAATTAGATATGGTAGATAGTTTTAATTATACAATATGTTTTAATGGTGCTTTAATTGTTAATAATCTTGGAATAGAATTATTTAGTAGTCATATATCAAAAGAAACTATGAAGGAACTTATAAATCATGTAGATAAATATAATATAGAGTGGACTATATATACTAAAAATGATATTTATAAGAGAAGTAAGATTAACGATATAGATAGTTATATTAAAGATAATGATACATTTAAATTAATAGGTGTTGGTACAGAAAAAGAGATAGACACTATTAGAGATGAATTAAAATCTATGAATGATAAACTTGAAATAACTACCAGTATGAGTGGAAGACTTGTTATTACAAATATTGGTACTACTAAAGATAAAGCAGTAGAAATAATAATGAATAGACTTAATATAGGTAGAGAAAATATCATAACAATAGGTGATGGGGAAAATGACATAAATATGATTAAAATGGCTGAATATGGAGTTTCAATGCTAAATGCACCTGATAATGTTAAAAAGTGTGCAAGATTTATAACAAAATATGATAATAATCATGATGGTGTTGGTAAAGTAATAGAAGAAATAATGAAATAATTGTATTAGAAATAATACAGTTTTTTTAATACGTAGAATTTATTATTAGAATAAAAATTATAAAATAGTAGAATCTATATTTTAAATATGGTATAGTAAAACTATACAAAAAGTAATAATAGTAGAGTTTACGACATGAAAGGCATATTTTATGACATTTTGTAATGAAAATTTTTAAAATATGTTAATTTATTCTAAAGATGTGAGTGCATTAGTTAGGAGGTAAAATATGAAATATTTAAAAGTAACACTTGCTGTATTAGTACTTGCGATAATATGTAATGCTACAGGTGTTTTTGCTACATCTAGTCCAATAATGGTGTCATTAAAACTTTCAGGGACCAAAGATACTGATACAAGTTATAGACAAAAAGATGATAACACAGTACAAAAATATGAGCATAGTTGGTCAGCAACCGATATAACCAGACCGTGTCCAAATTGTAGGGTTCAAGTAACATTAATTAATACTTCAGGAAAAATAGCCTGTACTGGTTGTAGTGTAACTACAAAGATGGAAAATGCTTATTCTCTTTTAAATAATATGCCTGGCAAATATAAATTAAGATTAAGTAGACAGGATTTCACTATATGGAATACAGATCATGTAGGAACTTGGCATATAGATTATTAAAAAGCAAAACAAATTTATAAATAAATTAAATTAATAAAAAAGAATGCCTTACATCTTTTTATTAATTATATGTAGTAGGAGTAAGAATGAAAAATTTTATAAAAGAAAATTTTATAGCAATTATATTTTTTGCTATTTTGGTAGGCTTTGGTATATATCAAATTTATGATTTTGATAGAGTATCTATGGAAACTAATTTGTCATCTGCGGACTCTATAATTGAATGTTTACAAAAATATGAAAAATCTAATCCAGGAATTTGTGATGAAATGTTAAAAATGCATGAAGAAGCAAAAAAAGGGCCAGATTTTTATAATATGTCTTTTACAGTTATAAATAAATTTTCCATGAATACATATGTAATGTTTTTTGTGATTTCAATTCCTGTGTTATATAATGTGTGCAGAATATTTAGAAATAAACATTTAATATATGAACTTACTAGAGAAAATTATAAAAAATTTAAAAGGTCATTTTTTAAGAAAGCATATCTTAGCTCTATGATTTTAGCTTTGTCAATATTGGTTGTATTTATAATTACAATAATTTATTGTAAAGGATTTTCAACTAATTCAATTATCGCAGAAGGTTCACTTGGTGGACAAATAAAATATTCTATGAGTCCAATATTTTATATATTTACTGTATTATATAGAGTGTTTGTAGCTGGTATAATATATACAAATTTTTCATTAATAGTTGCAAGAAAAAATCATAATTTTTATATAGCTAATATTTTGTCATATTTATTGTTTATAGGTACCGAAGCTGTATTAGAGGGTCTTGGCGATTATATATTTTATGAATTTTTTCATATAGATTCAATGATTATTTTTATTAATATGATAAATGTTTTTAACTTAAATTTAGGAAAAGGTATTGTAGCATTATATTTACCACTAACTATTATATTAATTGTTACATCAATAATAGTATATTTAAAATATAGAAATAAAGAAAAGTTAATAATAGATTGTGAGAAGAATGGATAGGAGTGTATTTTATGAAAATAGAGTTAAAAAATGTCACAAAAAAATTTGATAAAATAGAGGTTATTAAAAATACAAATATAGTATTTGAATCTGGTCATATTTATGGTTTACATGGAAGAAATGGTAGTGGTAAAAGCGTACTTATGAAATTAATATGTGGGTTTTATATGCCAACTACAGGAGAAATATTATTTGATAATGTGAATTTCAATGCTAAAAATGAATATCCAAAAGATTTAAGAGCAGTAATAGAAAAGCCAACATTTTTTCCTGATTTGACAGGCTATGAAAATCTTAAAGTTTTAGCAAGAATTCAAAATAAAATAACAGATAAAGAAATATTAGATTCATTAGAAACAGTAAATTTAATTCATGAAAAAGATAAAAAATACAGTAAGTATTCACTTGGTATGAAACAAAAATTAGCTATTGCACAGGCTATAATGGAAGATCCAAAGGTTCTTATATTAGATGAACCATTTAATGGAATAGAGGAAAAATCAGTAGAAAAGATAACTAAATATTTGAAGCAGAAAAAGAAAGAAGATAGGCTGATAATATTTAGTACGCATATAAAAGAAGATTTAAATAATTTAGCTGATACTATATTTCATATAGATGATGGTGTGATAAATAATGATTAAAAGTAAATTATCTTTAATCAATAACAATAAATATTTATTACCTTATTTATTAATAATATCTGGCTGTGTACTAGGATATTTTCAAGTTTTAGTAACTCATCATAATTTATCAATTATATATAAAGAAACAATGTTTTCTTCAGTTGGAAATCTATTTTTATTTGCTGCTCTTTATGTAGTTGGAAAAGGTACTTATGATAGTTATTTTAAAAATTATTATTTCATTACTAGAGAGGCTGATTTTAAAAAAGTTGTAAAAAATTCAATTAAAGATATAACACTTTACACTTTATATTTTTATCTTATATATGTATTAACGATATTAACTATATCATTTATGTTTTCATTTGAAGGAAGAAGTATAGGGGTACATAATGTATATAATATTAATTTACTTGTTTATAATATTTATATAACAATTAGAAATGGATTTATATTAACTGCGATAATTAATATTGTTTTTATATTAAAATTATTTGATAATAAATATCTATCATTGATTGTATTATTTTTAAATATAATTTTTTATATGATTTCTATATTTGGAGATACACTTTTTAATAAATATAAGATTGTTATAATACCTCAAGATTATTTGACTAATGAACTTATATATGGTACTTTTTATATGGATGTAATTAATACTGCATTAGTTATATTAATATTATTTGGAATAGTTAAATTAATATTTAATTATGTTATTAAAAAGAAGAGAGATATTATATGAAGGTAGAGTTATGTTTAATAAAAGAAAGAATTATTAAAGATAAAATATGGATAATATTATTATTTGCAATTTTAATAATAGAATACTTTAGTTACTATATTGAGTTTAATGATTTTAGTATAAATAATCAATATTATATTAGTTTAATTGGTTATCCTTTTGCTGAGATTTCTACAAATATATCTGTTTTATATAATATGTATTGTATAGTTTATCTTGTATATTTTTCTATCACATATTTCAATCATGAACTTGAAGATCTTAAAGAATATATAATTGTAAGAGAAAAGAGTAAGAAATGGATTGTAAGAAAAATATTTTTTATATTTCTATATATTATATTGATTAAATTATTATTAATATTTATGTTAAATTTATTTTGTAGTTTTAGATATAATATAGGTGTAAGCTATTATCTATTAACATTTTTATATATTATTTCTATATCTATATTATCAATTACTATAAATAATATTGTTAAAAGTAATACTATTGCTACTATTGTATCTGTTTTATTATCATACCTTTTATATTTTGAATTTGATAATTTTTTAGTAATATCTATATCAATAGTAGTATTAATTATATTAAATATAATATTTTTTAGATTTAAAAGAATGTATAAATTGAAGGATTATTAATGATTTTATTATTTATTTAAGACATATTAAGTTATGTCTTTTATTTTGCATATAAATTGTGTACAATGGTGTTAAGAAAAACAAGTTACTATAATATAGTGAAGGAGGATCCATGATAGAATATAATAAACTTACTTTTGAAGAATATAAAATACTACTTAATGATGTAGGTTGGAAATTACCAAGTGAAAGACTTGTCAAAATATCATTAGAAAAAGGTATTAATGTTAAATATGTTTTAGATGGTAAAACAGTTGGCATGGCAAGTTTTGTTACTAATGGTGGATATGCTGGATTAATAATGGATGTTGTTGTCTTAAAAGAATATAGAGGTAAAGGATATGGAACAATATTAATTGAAAGTATACTTAATTATATTAAAAGTGATTTAGAAGATAATGAAGAAATGATGATACAACTTTTATCAGCACCAGGGAAACAAGATTTTTATTCAAAATTTGGATTCAAAGTTAAAAAAGAAATTGCAGAAGATGGTATGTATATGTGGCTTAGAAAAGAGTAAACGTGAATAATAAAGAATATATTGGTAAAATAATAGATATTAAAATTGATCGTGAACTTGGAAGTAAACATCCTCGTCATGGATTTATATATCCAGTTAATTATGGATATGTAGAAGGTACTATAAGTGGTGATGGTGAAGAACTTGATTGCTATCTTTTAGGAGTATTTGAGCCTGTAAAAGAATATACAGGTAAATGTATAGCAATTATTCATAGAACTAATGATAATGATGATAAATTAATTATTGTACCAGAAAATAAAGAATATAGTGATGATGCGATAAATGCATTAACTGAATTTCAAGAACAATATTTCAAGCATGAAATAATAAGATAGGAGGAATTAAAATTGGAGTATTATAAAAAAATAGTAGGAGATAGGATATATTTATCACCTGTGGCATACACAGAAGAAGCACTTGATAAGTTTACAGGATGGATGAATGATTTTAATGTAACAGACTATACAGGTAGAAGTAGTGAGATAACAACATATTTAAATGAGAAAGAATGGTTAGATAGAACAGCAAGAAAAACAGAAACAAGAGATTTCAATATAATAGATATCAAAACAAATAAATTAATTGGTTCAGTTGGGCTTGTTAATTTTAAATGGATACCACGAAGTGCTACTCTTGGAATATTTATTGGAGACGATGAATATAGAAGTAATGGTTATGGTACAGAAGCAATTAAATTAATACTTGAATTTGCATTTAAATATTTAAATCTTCATAGTGTTAATTTAGATCTAATTGAAGCAAATGAAAGAGCACACAAATGTTATTTGAAATGTGGATTTAAAGATACAGGAATGAGTAGAGATGCAATATTCTTAAATGGTAAATATTATAATAAATTACACATGGATATATTAGAAAGTGAATTTGAAGGGGATTATATTCGTAATAAGAATATATAGTTAAAATAATATGGAAAAAGTAATAGAAAAATTTTATTTAGAAAATCCATCTATGGAAAGAAAAAATGATGTTATAGAATACATGAACGAACATGTAAAATATAATTCAGCAATAAATGGTACTGGATCTTTTGATCATGTTTTAGAGGGTGAAACATATGAAGAATGTATGGATAGATATTATAAAATACAAGATAACGAATATGCTAAAAGTATAGATAGATGTCCTGGTAAAACATACTTTCTAATAAGAAAAAATGACAATAAATTAATAGGTATGATAAATATAAGACATCATTTAACACCTAAAATGTTAGTACATGGCGGACATATTGGATATGGAATAAGACCTACTGAAAGAAGAAAAGGCTACAATAAAATAAATTTATATTTAGGGCTTCTAAAAGCACTCGAAGAATTTAATCTTGATAAAGTAATGCTTGATTGTGATGTAAAAAATCTTGGTAGTGATAAAACAATACAAGCATTAGGTGGAGTACTTGAAAGAACTGATATTGATGACTATGATGGAGTACTTACAAATGTATATTGGATTAACACAAAAGATTCAATAAGAAAATATAAAGATGTATATCAAAAATACATGTATTAGTAGACTACATAAGCAGATTGATTTCTGCTTTTTAAATGAATAAAATATCAAAAAATGTCAAAATGTGTAAATAAGTGAATAAAAAGAGAAAACAAATTGTTTTTAAATATTTTAAAATGATATAATTAAGCCAAGATAGGAGAGGAAATATATGAAAAATCTAAAAAAACTATTATTTACATTTATTATATCAGTTCTTGTATTAGTTCCAGTAATTACTAATGCAGAAACTATAAATGTAAAAACAATGGAAGAATTACTTAATGCTGTTAAAGGAAACAATACTGTAGTTCTTGATGACAACATAACATTAAACAAAGCACTTGAAATTAATGGAAATAATGTTGTATTAGACCTTAATGGTAAAACAATTACTATAACTGAAAAGTATATTGATTTAATAAAAGGTTCACTTGAAATTACTGGGAAAGGAACAATAAAAGATACTCGTGTTTTAGAAGCACCTGGTTCAACTATATATGTAGAAGGTTCTACTAATAAGAGCGATACTGGATATTCTACATTATATGTTGGTAAGGATATAACAATTGATACCACACAATGGGGCTTATCTGTATGGGATACAAGTGCTAAAGCTTATGGTGTTACAGTTAATTTTGATGGAACAATAGTTAGTACTGGTAGTAAAGCAGGCGGTATTACTATTCAAGGTAATATTAAAAATGATGGAACTGCTATTAATGTTCCAGTTATCAATTTAAGCAAAACAACTAAAATTACTGCTACTGGTTCAGATGGATTCCCACTTTATGGAGCAGGTGCAGGACAATGGAATGTTGTAGAAGCAACTTGTGAAGGAATAAATGGTGCACTTGGAGTTAAAAGTGGAAGATTTAATATTGTTAATGCTACACTTAAAGCAACAGGAAAACCTGGAGTTGCTGAGGGATATGGAAATGGTATCAATGGAGTAGGAGCTGCTATTCAAATCGAATCAAATAACACATACTTCGGTAAAATAGAATTATTAATAACACAAAATTCTCAAATTATCAGTGAAAAAGGAAATAGTATTTATCACTATTCAGCACAAACTGGTGTTAATAATTTAAATGAATTACGTATACATGATGGAAATTTTGTTGGTGACATAGTATTTCAAGAAAACGACAAAGTATATGTAAAAGGTGGAACATTCCAAACAGATTCAATTGGAAATTATGTAGAAAATGGTTATAAACTTATAAAATTATCAGAAACAAAATATACAGTTTCAAATATTAATTATATTGATGTTGAAGGTGCTAGTGCTACTGTTACTGTAGATGGTAAAGAAACTAAATATGCATCAATTGAAGCTGGTATAAAAGTAAAAGTTAATGCTAAGGCAGACACAGGATATTACGTAAAAGAAATTATTGTTAAAGATTCTAAGGATAACAAAATAACTGTAACAAATAATGAATTCACAATGCCAGAAGGTGCAGTTACAATTTCACTTGATACTGCTAGATGTCTTGATAAAGATGCTAATATAGTTGAGGTTGCTAAAGATATTACAGTTAGTGATAAAGTAAATGGAGATAAGGCTAAAGAAATACTTGATATTAAACTAGATAATAGAAATAGTGGATTAGTTAAGTCTATTAATAAAGAAAAATTACAACTTATAGATACAACTACTATAATTGAAGTTAATTTTAATACTAAATTAGTTGAATATGATGAAAAAACTAATAAAGTTGTATATGAAATTAAACCAATGTATTCAATAAATGGAATTGATTATACTGAAATTCCTAATGAAGCACTTAATGGTGGTAAAATTAGAATTAACTTACCAATACCATCTAGTGTAAAAGATACACACGCTAAAGTTAAACATATTAATAATGATAAAGTAATAGATGAGAAAGAATATGAAATTAAGAAAACAGAAGATGGAAAAAAATACATCACAATCGAAACAACAAGTTTCTCAACATTTGAAATTTCATATTTCACAGCAAAAAATTTAAATCCACAAACTGGTGATAATGTTATGACTTATGTAATAATGTTATTAGGTTCTATGTTAACTATAGTTACAGTTGTTCTATTAAAAAAACGTTTTAATTAATGATTGTTAAGTTGAGAGCTATTTAAATTGAATAGCTCTTTTTCATGTTTAAAAACAAAGTATATTATGTTATACTTATAACATGAATTAAGGTGTGTGGTAATGATGTTATGGATGCTTTTGATGCTATTTTGTATAATTATTTTTGTTCTTGGAATAATCTATATTTGCAGTAGAATAAGTAAATTCGGCATTGAAAATAAATATATGCCTTTCATAATAGTTGGAATATTTATTTTAGTAACAACACTTATACTTAACTTTATTACGTCTGCGATAATAATTATTCATTATTTATTTATATGGTTATTTATGGATCTAGTTTTTCTTATAATAAAAAAGATAAGAAAGAAGGATTTTAAATATTATTTAGCAGGTATAATAACTCTAACATTTGTACCGCTTTACATATTAAAAGGAATATATAATGTTTATAATGTGGATATTACTACATATGATATAAAAACTGATAAATTCAATAATAAATATAAAGTAGCATTACTTTCAGATAGCCATATAGGAACAACATTCCATGCTGAAAAGTTTTATGAATATTTAAAAGAAATAGAAAAAGAAAATCCTGATATTTTACTTATCGCAGGTGATTTTGTAGATGATGGTACCACTAAAGAAGACATGATTGCTTCGTGTGAAGCACTTGGTAAAATTAATATTAAATATGGAATATATTTTGCTCATGGTAATCATGATAAAGGATATTATTATGAAAAAAGAGGGTATTCTGCGCAAGATTTAGAGATGGAACTTACTAAAAATAATGTAAAAGTTTTAAAAGATGAAAGTGTACTTATTGATGATAAAATATATATTATAGGTAGAAAAGATGTTGAAGATAGAAGTAGAATGAGTGCTGAAGATTTAACAAAAGATTTAGATAAAAGTAAATTTATGATAGATATTAATCATCAACCAACAGATTACTATAATGAATCAAAAAGTAATATTGATTTAGTAGTATCAGGACATACTCATGGAGGACAAATGATACCACTTCAATTACTTAGTACACATATAAGTGAAAATGATAGTGTTTATGGTTATGAAAAGATAAATAATACTAATTTTATAGTTACATCAGGAATATCAGATTGGGAACTTAAAATTAAGACAGGATGTAAATCTGAATATGTATTTATAAATATAAATTAAGGAGAGATGAATATGAAAAAGATATTAGTAGTAGCAGTACTAATTTTATTATTAACTGGTTGTGGTGGAACCATGAACGCAGAAATACCAAAAGGTTATATATCTAAAACAGAATATTATGATAAAGATGGAATACAAGATCATACTGATTATGCTAAATATGTTTATGATAAAGTTATTGTTGAAAATGATAATAATTATACAAAAGTAAGTACGGATGATATAGAAAATATTAAAAGTTACTTTAATGATTTTAAAGCCGTAGTGGAATCGTTGAAAAGATTAAATGAATATGATTTTGATGTAAATTCTATTACTGAAAATGATTATGTAAGAATAGTTACTAAAGAAGGAACACCTATTGGAGACTCTATTTATGGTAGATTTGATAATTATAGTGTATTCTTATTTGATAGTGAAACATTAACATTATATTATATACATAATAATATTTAAAATTGGAAACAAGCTGTTGCCAATTTGCTCGCGTCAAAAACATATATTGTATTGAAGAAGTAAAAAGAATTATGAAGGAAGTAAAAGAGTATTTAAAAAATTATAATATAATCAAATTAGAAGAAATTGAATATGTTAGAGAAAATGATAATAAAAAGTGGCACTTTTATGATATAATAGCAAAGAAAAAAGTGGGTGATAAGCATGAATAATGAAAATAAAACTAATATAAATTGGTATCCAGGTCATATGGCTAAAACAAAAAGAGAAATAACAAATATTATTTCAAATATAGACGTAGTAATAAATGTTATCGATTCAAGAATACCATATTCATCAATGATACCTGATTTAGCAAAGATAACAAGAGATAAACAGAACATAATTGTATTTAATAAATATGATTTATGTGATAAAGATGAAACGGGTAAATGGATAGAAAAATATAATAAAGAAGGTTATATAACAGTAACATGTGATTCTAAAAATACAAATGATTATAAAAAAATAATAGAAGAAGTTACTAAATTAATGAAATCTGTTAATGAGAAAAGAAAGAATAAAGGACTACTTCCTAAAAAGGCAAAGTGTTTAATAGTGGGGGTTCCAAATGTTGGAAAGAGCACTCTTATTAATAAACTTGTTGGTAAGAATATAGTTGGTGTGGGAAATAAGCCAGGTGTTACGAAAAACTTAACAACGCTTAGAATTAATGATACAATTGATCTTGTTGATTCTCCTGGTATATTATGGCCTAAATTTGAAAATAATCTTGTTGCTTATAATCTAGCAAGTATGACAATTATTAAAGAAGAAGTTATAACTATAGAGGAAGTAGCTATTCATATTTTAAAAATGTTAAGTGAATATTATCCTGATATTTTAAAACAGGAATTTGGTATTGATAATTATAGTGATGATGAAATAGAAGAATGTTTCACTAAAATATCTAAAAAGAAAAATATACCTGTTAAAGGTGAAGTTGATTATGAAAAAGTAAGTTTAGTAATAATCAATTCAATTAAACAAGAAAAAGTTAAAAATATAACATTTGATAGAATTGATGAAATAAAATATTGAAAGGAATAATGAAAATGTATGAATTAAATATAGAAAGAGATTATACCTTTATAAGTAAATTATATGAAAAAATAGGTAACTACAAATTAATGAGAATAAATATACTAAGACAAATGCAAAAAAGTAATAATAGTTCACTTACTTTACGAAAAGATGAAATAGATAAAATAATAGAAGATATGGAAAGATGCTATACTGAATATAATAGATTAACAGCAAAATTACATAAGCTTTTTAATGAATTAAATCTAGAAAAAGATTCTAATAAAAGAAGAGAAATAGAATCATCAATAAATAGAATTACTAACATAAAGCAAAGAATCTATCAAAAATATAGTGAAGTATTAGACTTATTTGAATCAAAATCAATGAGAATCACTAAGTAAAAGTGATTTTTATTTGATTAAAATATTTCTACAATTGACTTTATGTATCAAATATGATATAATATGCACATTATTAAGGGGGAAAATGATATGTTAAGAGATTCAGGAGATAGAAGATTATTAGGAATTGATAGAAGAAGAATGTCTGATATTCATGAGAATGCATGTAATAGAGAAAAAATATTTCATAAATGGGGAGAAAAAACTAAAAGTAAGATAATAGTTTTATATGTTAGATCTCATATAAGAGATATTGGTGATAAAGAAATGGAAGCCACATATGACTTTATACATTTTAAAATGCAAAATGATGGTTATAGTGAAGAAAGCATTATAAGATATATAGAACATTTTAAAGATTTATTAGAAGTAAATAGTGAGAGATTAGCAACTATTTTAAGTATGTTTAAAACAAAAGAAGCAGCTGATAGAGTTTTTTATAATTATCCAAGAATTTTAACAAGAAAAATTCCATTAAATAAATTCTTTACAGTAATACAAGAACTAGATAACGAATTTGGATTTGTAGAGATTGATAAAGCTACTAGTTCAGAACTTAGAAAAGAAGATAAAAAGACTGCTCCAATTGATCAAATGGAAGCTACATATAAATTTATAGTTGATAAATTTTTAAATGATAAATTTAGTAAAGAACAGGCTTGTGAATTTATAGATCAAAATTTAGATTTATTACAAGTACCAACTTCAAAAATTATGAGTGAACTTGCAATACTTTCTCTTGCATCATTAGAAGATAAAGTTTTCTATGAAAATACTGATTTAATTACAAGTAAACCACCAATTACAAGAATATATGGTGCGATAAAATCTTCATCTTCTAAAGTAAGTGTTGACACTATTAGAAAACATTTAGAAAAGCCTGCGAATAAAACTGTTAGTTATGATGGAGAACTTACTCGTGAAAAATTATCTTTAATTTATTATGCATATAAACGTAATTTTGAAAAACAAGTTAAAGAAAGAGAAGAAAAAAGAACTTTATAGTTCTTTTTTTGTGAAAATTTTCTTTTTATGTTTACATTTTTTTAAATTAAATTTATAATAATAAGTCAAGTAGGGAGGAAGCATGATTAAGAGTAATTTACCTGTAATTTTATTAAAAAAACTAGTCTTGCTTCCAGGAGAAGAAGTACGAGTAGAAATAAAAAGTGATATAAGTAAAAAAGTAACTGAAATATCTAAATTATATCATGATAGTGAAGTCTTAATCGTATGCCCTCTAAATCTTTTAGAAGAAAAGCCTGATACATCTGATTTACCAAGAATAGGTGTAGTTGGAAAAATTAATAGTGTTATTGATCTACCTAATGGAAATGAAAGAGTTATAATAACAGGTCTTTATAGAGTAAAAATAATTAGTTATGTAAATTATTCAAATGAAGAAGATATTCTTGATAGTATTATCACTAATATTGAAACGAGTGAAAGTGAAATAGAATGGGTAGCATATCAAAGAAAATTACAAGCTGAATTAGAACTTTACATAAATAAAAATCCATTTGTTGGTAATTCAATAATGAGTGAAGTAAAGCAGGGTATCAATTTAGATAAATTAACAGACGTAATTGCTAATTTTTTACCACTTTCTTTTGAAAAGAAGCTTAATTTAATGTTAGATTCTTCTCCAATAAGTAGATGTAAAATATTGATAAAAGAACTTGCTGTAGAAAGTGCTGTAATAGACCTTGAAAGTCATATTGAAAGCGAAATCAAAAAGGGATTAGATGACACTCAAAAAGAATTTATTTTAAAAGAAAAATTAAAAGTTATTAAAAATGAACTTGGTGAAACTAATACTAAAGAAGAAGATATATTAAATTATAGAAATCTTGTAAATAGTCCTAAATATCCAGAGAGAATAAGAAATAAATTATTAAGTGAGATAGAAAGATATAATGCGACTAGTGAAATGAGTCCTGATGCAGGCATCATAAGAAATTATATTGAATATTTATTAAATGTACCTTGGTATACTGAAACAAGAGACGAAAGAGATTTAATTAAAATAGAAAAGAAACTTAATGATACTCATTATGGAATGAAAAAGGCTAAAGAAAGAGTAATTGAGTACATTGCAGTAAAAAGTATTACTGATGAAGTATCTAGTCCAATTATATGTTTAGTTGGTCCTCCTGGTGTTGGTAAAACTACATTTGCTGAATCAATATCAAAAGCACTTGATAGAAACTTCGTAAAAATATCTTTAGGTGGTATGAGTGATTCAGCTGAATTAGTGGGACATAGACGAGCATATATAGGTTCTAACCCTGGTAAAATAGTTACTTCTCTTATAAAATGTGGTAGTAATAATCCAGTATTTTTACTTGATGAAGTTGATAAATTGAAAAAAGACTATAAAGGTGATCCTGCATCAACATTACTTGATATATTAGATGTAAGTCAAAATAAAAGATTTGTTGATAATTATATAGATGAAGAAATAGATTTATCTAAAATATTATTTATATTAACCGCAAATGATATTTCTAATATCCCACCAGCACTTTTAGATAGACTTGAAATAATAGATCTAACAGGGTACACTGATAATGAAAAATTACTTATAAGTGAGAACTACATCATCCCATCAGCATTAAAAAAACATGGGCTTAAAAATACAATTATTAAATTTGAAACAGAAGCTATCAAAAAAATAATAAATGAATATACAAATGAATCAGGTGTTCGTGAACTAGAAAGAGATATTAATAAAATAATAAGAAAAGTAATAACAGAACATATTAAATCATCAAGAAAAATAGTAAGTGTTAGAATAAAAGAAAATGATATACCACATTATCTTGAACAAGAATTATATAAAGAATCTAAATATAAAGAAATAATTCATCCAGGAGTAGTTACTGCAGTTGCTTGTAGTAGTATAGGTGGAGTATCAATATATATAGAATGCACATCATTTAAAGGAACTGGAAAATATACATTTACAGGCTCACTTGGTAGTATTACTAAAGAAAGTATAGAAATTGCACTTAGTTATATAAAAAGTAATGCTAAAAGATTTGATATTGATGAAGACTTCTTTTTAAATAATGACTTTCATATCAATTTTACAGAAGGTGCTATTAATAAAGATGGTCCATCTGCTGGTATATCAATCGTAACAGCAATACTTTCACATATAAAAGGCGTAATAATTAGTGATAAAATATCATTAACTGGAGAAATAACACTTAATGGAGACATACTTAAAATAGGTGGCCTTAAAGAAAAAACTATTGCTTGTAAAAGACAAAATATAGAAAGATTATTTATACCAAAAGATAACTTAAATGATATAGAATGGTTAGAAAAAGACCTTAAAAATGATATAGAATTTATCCCCGTAAGTAATTATTTAGAAATATACGAAAAAATATTCTCATAAAGAATATTTTTTTTCATATATTTAATTAGAAAGGATGAATATATGAAAGAAATTATTCCATTAAAAAAAGATATTATCTTCAAAACTAAAATTGGAGAAATAACTAATATCAGTCTAGAACATGATTATAAGATATTAGATGATTTAGTTGAAGGTGAAGTAAATATAAATGGTACATACAAAATGACTGAAGCAAGTGTCATTGATGAAGAATTTGAATATAAAGTACCATTTGGTATTGCTATATCTAAAAAAGTAGATAAAGATACTATTAAAATAGATATAGATGATTTTAAATATGATATAAATAAAGATGTATTAAAAGTTAATATTGACTTATTACTTACTTGTGATGAATTAGAAAAGAAGACTGAAGATATTAAAAATGAAATAGAAGAAGAGCCTGATGAATTAGATGACTATTTAAATAACTATTTCAAAGATGATATGGAACTTCCTAAAGAAGTAGAAAAGACAGTCGAACCAGTAATGAATGACATTGATATAGAAAATAATATATCAAATATAACAAATACAATAATTAATAATGAAAATAAATATTATACCTATAAAATTTATATTTTAAGAGAAGGTGATACAGTAGATACAATATGTAATAAATATAATATTACTAAAGAAGAATTATCTATGTATAATACGCTCTCTGATCTAAAGATAGGTGATAAGATAATTATACCTGAAGTAAATGAGTAAGAAGTATAAAAATAGTGTACAAATTGATGAAGACAGAGTAGTAAAAAAAAGAAATAATGATTTACTAGAGTTATATGAATATCTAGATACAGTTAGATATGATAACTACCCTGAAATAATAGATATAAATGATAGAGAAGTAACAACTAAATATATAAAAGAAGAAAAATATCATGAAGTATCTAAAGGCGTAGAACTTATGAAAACATTATCAATGTTACACTATAAAACAATGTTTTTTAAAGACGTTAGTAAAAATAAATATAAAACAATATATAATAAATTGTTATCAAATATAGAATACTTAACTAAATATTATGAAGAAGCTATAGAAGAAATAGAAAATGAAGAATTAATGTCACCATCACATTATTTATTTGCAAGAAACTATAGTGCTATAGATGGATCACTTAAATATGCTAAAGAAGAACTAAAAAAATGGTTCAAAATAGTAGAATATAAATCAAAAGAAAGAGTGTGTATAAATCATAACAATGTTTCACTAGAACATTTTATTCATGGGGATAAAAATTATTTAATCAGTTGGGATAATTATTTGGTTGACACTCCAATTCTTGATCTATATAAATTTTATAAAAAAGAAGGTTATAAATTAGATTTTCCATATCTTTTAAAAATATATAATGAAACATTGTCTTTAACAGATGAAGAAAAAATGTTGTTTAATGTCTTGATATCTATACCTCCTAAAATAGTAAGAATAGATAATGAAATGGATAATACATATAATATTAAGAATACTTTTTCTTATATATATTCTGGTATAGGAGTAGTAAGTGAAAATAAATAATCTACACATCAATATACGTGTAGATTTTTATTTTATTTTGTTATATAATTACAATAGAGGAGTACAAGATGAAAAATAAAAATGGATTTATATCAATGACTTTAGTATATACATTTTTGATATTGTTTCTTTTTGTTATGCTTGCTATATTAAAAACGTATTCAAGAAATAATAAGGTATTAACTACTTTTAGTGAGAGAATTAATAATGATTTAAGAACTTCTAATGAACAGAAAAGTAAACTTTATTATAGAATTTTAATTGATAATTTGAGTTATCCTGATAGTGTAAGTAGTACTAATGTTAGTAGAAGTAATGGCATTGATTTTAGTAAACCAGCAAGTTCTACTAATGGAGAGGGGTTATATTATACAACTGATCATACTAAAACTCTTAATGGTAATAAAGTATATTATTTTAGAGGTAATGTTAATAATAATTATGTTATATATGCAGGATTTTGTTTTAGAATAATTAGAACTGCTGAAGGAAATAGCGTTAGAATGCAATATGCTGGTGTTCCAACTAGTGGTAGTTGTCCTAGTGGTACTGTAAGCGCGCCTATAACTTCTACAAGATATAATCAAACTAAAAAAGATAATGCTTTTATTGGATATAGAGTTGGATTGAGTCAAGCGTGTGGAAATACTACTACATGTAATACAACAACTTATTCAACTTCATATAATAATGCTCATAAAGGTACAGCTGATAGTAATGCTAAAAAAGCTGTTGATTTATGGATGCAAAATAATATATATACAAAAGGTACAAATACTACAAAGCATTTAGCTAATACAGTATATTGTTCAGATAGAAAAATAACTAATGCTAGTGGTGGATATACAGGTTCTTCAACTCAACTTGGTTATGGAAATAATACAACAGATTATGATCCATTACTTAGATTTAATAGTAATAGTCCATCATTTAATTGTATTAATGAAAATGATAGATTCTCAAATGCTGTAACTAGTGGTAATGGAGAATTATCTTATTCGGCCGCTTTAATAACTATGGATGAACTTCTTTATGCTGGTGCTAGTAAATCAGGAACAAGTACATTTTATCTTGCTAATGGTAATCAATATTTTACAATGACTCCAGCTGCTTATAAATACAATAGTAGTATTAGTTCTAATGATTCATATATATTTAATATTGATGCAAGTGGAACATTGGGTGAAGTTAGTACATGGACTAGCGGAAAATTGTTTCCAGTTATTACATTAAGAGGAGATACTATAATAGAAAGTGGTACTGGTCTTAGAACAAGCCCATATGTAATAGGAGAATAAATATGAAAAAAGATGGATTTGTATTTGTAGAAAGCGTAACAGTGTTAATAGTTGTGGCATTATCACTTACTATGTCATTATCTAGTTATGAATTATTATCAAGTAAATCTAAGCAAAGAAAGTATTATGATTTAGCCAGTGATAAATATTTATTATGGACTTTAAATGAACTTGGTAATAAAACAGGTTCAAGTTATCAAAACAATATGGTTGCTTCTAAAGATAATTGTTCTAGTACAACTATGGGAACTGTACTTAGTAATTGTGTACAAGTATTTAAGGATACTGATTTAGTTTATTTTATAAAAGTAAATGATGTAGAAAAGGCACTTAAAAATGATCCTAGTAGAGGTTATTATGCTACTAAAACTTATGATAATGGAACAATAGAATATTTAAAAACTTTAAAAAGAAAAGAAGATGATAATACTACACCTATTAATTATATAGTTGGAGTGTTTTATAGAAAAGGAAAATATTATTATGCATCAATAATATTATAGTGGAGGGGCTATGAATAAGAAAGGATTTACATTAATTGAACTTATTGTAAGTATAGTATTAGTTACTGTAATATTGGTATCTTTACTCGCAACACTTGTTAAATTAAAACAAACATATGAAGTGATAGAGGAAGATAGTGATATTAGAATATATAGTGCTTCAATATCAAGACATATAAATAACGACATTATCACAAATAAAGGTATTACTTCTGGAACATGTAATGAAGAAGGAAGTAGATGTGAATTAAAACTAAAAAATGGAGAAGAAAGAGTAATTGAAGTTTATACTACTAATAAAGGTACTGTAGAAATATTTGATGAAGCAGGTAAAAGAATAGGTAGAAGAAGAACTGACTTAAGTACTGTATCTTATACTGATAAAAAAACTAATAAAAGATTATTTATTCGTACGATTGAAATGGAAAATAGAATGGATCTTTCTAATCCTGATAAACTTACTACTTATGGATATAAATTTATAGGTATATCTTTAACTAAGTATTCTTATGATAATAAAAAAGATACTACTATGCAAGATGTAATAAGTGTGCTTACATTACATATGAGTGATGAAAATTACAATATTAAAATATATGGAAATGATACAGTAAGCAAAAGTGGTAATCCTGTTATGCCAGTTGAACCTGTTAATCCACCTGTAACTGGTCTTGCATGTACAACTGGAAATTCTTCATTAACTCAGGGTACTAAATTTACAAGAGGTTCATATATATATAGTTATAAACAAGAAGGCTTTTGGACAAGAATGCAAGGTAATCAATATAACTGGGTAAATATTACTGCTGATGGATGGGGCGTAAAACTTGTAAATAGGTCTTCAACTTCACCAATCACCGATGAAATATGTGCGACGATAGATGGAAAACCAATTGTATCTACTTCACATATGTATATTAATTCAAAAGCAACTTCTATTGATGTAAGTAGTTTGAAATCTAGTAACGTTGTTAATATGAGTAATATGTTTGAAGGTACTGCTGCCACTACAATAACTGGACTTGATAAACTTGATACAAGTAATGTTACTAATATGTTTTCGACATTTTATGCCACAAAGGTTTCTATTCTTGATTTAAGTAGTTTTAATACAAGTAAGGTAACAAATATGAATTATATTTTTAGTAATACAAGTGCTACTATAGGATATGCTAGAAATAGTAGTGAAGTAAGTAAATTTAATGCACTTAGTACATCATATAAACCTTCAACATTAAGATTTAAATTAAAGTAATTAAATATATAATAAATGTACTTATAATAGAAAATATTAATTTAACGATTAATATTTTTTTAATGTTTATTTTATATTTACTTAGTATAGTAAAACTCTGAAATAATATAGACAGGCTACTAAAGCATAAAATAAATACTGTTAAAAGAAACTTATTGTTGATACTACTACTTACATCACTTATCTTAATAACACCACTAGTAAGTTCTAAAATACCGCTAAAAATACCAAGTATATATGGATTAATACTTACATATCTAAGAATTAAATTAATGATAATAGTAAATATAATAAGAGTTCCAAGAATGATAAAAGAAGTATTAATACCTTTCATTATAGAGTTAGAAATAACATCAAAAATATTAGAATTATTATTAATAACAATATCACTATCAATATTATCATTCTTATTTCTTAAAAATATTCCAATTAAAATATTATTTATTAAGCATATTAAATATAGATATAATCCAAATCTATAACTACCATATAAACTTATTCCAATTGTTCCAATAACAAAAGCAATAGATGGAAAATATGTATAACAAAGTAAATTAGAAGCATCATTTAAACTAATTTCATCATTATCAAGCATATTTTTAATGTATATTGCATTTCCTGGATGACTAGTAAATAAACATAGTAAAAATATACTACTAGACTTACTATTAATATTAAATATTTTAGATATAAGCGCACCAATATTATCTTTCAAGAATAAATGATAATTATAATAATATAATATATCACTAAGTATAATAAATGGAAAAATACTCACAAAAACTTTATTAAAAAATATTATTGATGCACTTTTTACAGAAGTGATAACAATATCAATATTAACAATAAATATAATAAAAATTATAGTGAGTATGACATATTTAATTTTTTTCATTTAATTTCCTTATATGTGATATACTATTAATAATGGGAGAAAAATATGATAAAAAAGATATTAAATTATATAAAAAATGATATAAAAAACAATTATAAATCTTATATAGTACTTATATTAATAATTTCAACTTTCTTTATAAAATTAGATTATAATGTATATTCACCAGGAGGACTTATTAATTTAAATGATAGAATTGAAACAAATAATAAATATACTGAAAAAGGTAGTTTCAATTTAACGTATGTTACATCAAGAAGTGGAATATTACCTGTAGTACTTCTTTCTTATGTAATACCTTCATGGGACTTAGTACCAGCAAGTGAAGTTAAAGTCGATAATGAAAGTATGGATGAAGTTAATCTTCGTAATAAGATATATTTAGAAGAAACAAGTTACAATGCTATTATTGCTGCATATGAAGAAGCAAATAAACCATATACAGTTAATAGTGTTGATATAAAAGTAACATACATTGTAGATAAAGATAATAATAACCTAAAAGTAGGAGACACTATAAAAGAAATTAATGGTGTTAAAATAGATAGTTATGAAACATTAAAACAAGAAAAAGAAAAATATAATGAAAATGATAGATTAAATATAAAAATACTTAGAAATAATAAAGAAAAAGAATGTTATGCAGTATTAAAGAAAGATAAAAATGGCAATTTAACTATTGGCATATATTTAGCAATACTAAAAAATGTATCTACTAAAGAAGAAGTAACATATGTGTTTAAGAATAATGAAAGTGGATCGTCAAGAGGATTAATGTGTGCTCTTGAAATATATAATAGAATTACTGACTTTGATATCACTAAAGGAGATATTATCGCTGGAACAGGTAGTATAGAAGTAGATGGAACTGTAGGTGATATAGATGGAGTTAAATATAAGATAAAAGGTGCTGTTAAAAATAAAGCAAAAGTATTTATCGTACCAAGTGGTAACTATGATGAAGCATTAAAATTAAAAGAAAAAAACAACTATGACATTGAACTTATCAAAGCAGATAATCTTCATAATGTAATAGAAAATTTAAAAAATAGGTAGTGTATTATAAATATTCCTCGTATATAAATAATAGGGGGAATTTTTTTATGATAAAAGACATAATCAAAAGTGAAAGACCAAGAGAAAGATTATTAAACGCAGGAGCATCTTCTTTATCAAATGAAGAGTTACTTTCAATAATATTAAAGACGGGTACTAAAAATATATCAGTAAAAGATTTATCAAGAACATTATTAAAAGAAATACACGATATAACTAATTTAAGAGATATTACATATAATAAACTTATTAAAATAAAAGGAATAGGCAGTGTAAAAGCAATAGAACTATTAGCTTCTTTAGAACTTGGAAAACGAGTTTATTATACAAATATAAAAGATAAAATAAAACTTAATAATTCAACACTTATATTTGATACATTTAAAGACTTATTTATAAATGAAACACAAGAAAACTTTTATGCTCTATATCTTAATCCTAAAATGGAGTTAATATCTTATAAATTATTATTTAAAGGTACTATTAATACATCTGTAGTTCATCCAAGAGAAATATTTAAACATGCATTTTTAGAAAGTGCTCACTCAATAATAGTGATACATAACCATCCATCAAATAATACGACACCATCAAATGAAGACATAGACCTTACTAATAAACTATTTGAAATAGGAAGTATTATGGCTATACCACTTCTTGATCATATAATAATTGGTAAAGATAACTATTATAGTTTCTATGAAAATATGCATAAAAAAGAATAAGCATTATATAATTTAATATGACATACGAAGAATATAAAAATAATAAAAAAGAAACAAGTGGTAAAAGTATATTTAAAACATTCATGAGTAAACTATTTACAATAGTTATTTTTACAATGTTAGTTGTTATTATAAGTAATTATTCACCTAAATTTAGAGATTTCGTTACTAATAAAGTATTAAATAGTACGATAGATTTTAGCTTCATAAATAAATTTATGAATAAGACAACAGATGTATTTAAAAATAATGATACAAGAAAAGTATTTAAAGAAGAAACAAAGCATGAAAAATATAAAGATGGTATTAAATATATGATAGGTGAAAGTGAAAATATATATCTAAAAGATAGTGGAATAGTTACATTCATAGGTAATAAAGATGGTTATAACAATACAATAATAATTCAACAAAGCAATGGTTATTATGCTTGGTATGGAAATGTAAAAGAATCAGTTAAACTTTATGACTATATTGAATCTGGTGAAGTAATAGGTACAGCTGATAGTGAATATTATTATGTCCTTTTAAAAGATAATAAACCAGTTAACATAGATGAAAATTAATATACATAATACAACATATGTATTCGTTCTTTTATCTTTTTTAAGTGGATATTTTGAATATGTATATCTTTTTTTATTGATAATATTTATTCATGAAAGCGGACACTATATCTTTAGCAAAATAGTAAACTTTAAGTATAGTGAAATAATAATATATCCATTTGGTGGTATAACTAATTATAATGAAGACTTAAATGTAAGCGTAAATAAAGAACTCTTCACTTTAATAGGTGGTATAACATTTCAATTATGTTTTGTTTATTTAATATTCATTTTATATAAAAATAATTATGTAACATATCATACCTATAATATAATTAATAATATAAATAAATTACTCATATCATATAACTTCCTTCCAATATTACCACTTGATGGAGGAAAACTACTAAATATCATACTCGATAAAATATTTCCATATAAACTTTCATTTAAAATATCAATAATAATTTCAATTATTTTTACTATAATATTTTTATTATTAAAAAGAACATATCTAGGATTACTTTTAACATTATTCTTAATAAAATGTATCATCTTAGAAATAAATAATCTAAAATACAAATATAATAAATTCTTATTAGAAAGATATCTAAATAATTACAATTTTAAAAAGATAAAAATAATCAAGAATATAAATAATTTAAAAAGAGATAATTATCACATAATAAATAATATGTTAGAGAAGAAATACTTAAAGAAATTATTTGACAGAAACACGTATTTATGCTAAAATATCCATGTTTGTAGAAATCTTTCTCTACAACCGCATTGAAAAGGTTATTTAAAAGATGGAAAATTCTTACCTTAAAAGCGAGTCTTATTGAAGGAGGAATAAAATGAAAGCAATATTCGTAACTGGTGGAAAACAATATATGGTTGAAGAAGGACAAGAACTATATGTTGAAAAGCTAGATAATGAAGTAGAATCAGAAGTTGTTTTTGATGAAGTTTTATATGTTGATGGTAAGGTAGGAACTCCTACTGTTAAGGGTGCTAAAGTTGTTGCTAAAGTATTAAAACATGGTAAACAAAAGAAAGTACTTGTGTTTAAATATAAACCAAAGAAAAAATATAGAAAAACTCAAGGACATAGACAACCTTATACTAAGATTCTTATCAAATCTATTTCTAAGTAATGATTAAAGTAAGAATTACTAAAAAAAATAATGTTATCGAAAGTATTCATTGTAATGGTCATGCGAATTATTCAAGAGATGGAAAAGATATAGTTTGTGCATCTTTTAGTACTATGATTATTACTACTATAAATGCAATACTTGAGTTTGACAAAGATGCTATTAGTTATACTGATACTAATGATTTAGAAATTATTAATATTAAGAAAGATAATATAACAAATGGCTTACTTAACAATTTAGTTCAAATGATGAAGGAACTAAAAGAAAATTATGATAAAAATATTAATATTAAGGAGGAAAACCATGAATAAGATGAAGTTAAATATACAATTATTCGCATCTAAAAAAGGTGTTGGTTCTACAAAGAATGGTAGAGATTCTGCCGGTCGTAGATTAGGTGCTAAGTTAAGTGACGGACAAGTTGCTAAAGCTGGCGCAATAATTTATCGTCAAAGAGGAACTAAAATTTATCCAGGTAACAATGTAGGAATGGGTAAAGATCATACTTTATATGCTAAAATTAATGGAAATGTAAAGTTTGAAAGAAAAGGAAAAGACAAAAAACAAGTTAGCGTTTATGAGAACTAGTAATAGTTCTTTTCTTTTGCATAAAAATGATATATAATACTACTTAAAGGTGATTTTTATGTTATATAAAGGAAGAGTAATACCAAAGAAAGCAATAAAACCAGTAGAAGTAAGACTAGTATATCGTTATGGCACATTTTCAAAAATAAATGATAAAGATTTTGCTAATATAGATAGTGAAGATCAAGATATATTAACAGATTATTTAAAATCTTTATCCAATAAAATAACTGAATATGAAACATTTCAAATTGATGATGAAGAAATAATCAAAATATTAAATAAAGAATATTCTAATACACAACATTATTATAGTGCCAATAGTACTTATGAAGAAATAATATATGAAAGAGTAGAAGATCAAGAGGGAAATATATACGCCAAAGAATTATTAACTGGTTCTCTATTTCCAATCGAATGTGATGGAACTATTGAAACAAAGGTGTACACTATTAAAAGATTAGTAACCAATGGAAGCATTGCTGATTATTGTGATCTTGCTATTTCTTCAGATTCTAATCATGTTAATTATGCTAGAATAGAAAAAATTGTTACTGATTATAAAATTGCTTCACCAAAAGATGTGGAAAATTATGAAACACAATTTGATGGTGGATTTAGACTTCAAAAAGCAAAAGAAAAATTTTTAAGAAAAATAAGAGAAGATTCCATGTCAAATACTCTTGATAGTGAAGTAGAAGTGTATCCTATTAAGCCTAAAAAGAAAGAAAAAAGAAAAAGAGAAATTCAAAATACTACTACAAAATGTATGGAAAATATTGAATATTTAATATAAAAACTAAAAAAAGTTAATCCAGCAAAAGCAAAAGAATTTAGTGAAGAATATGATCATGCATTAAATATAGAAGATATTATGCAAAATAAAATGGTATCGGAAGCAGCATTAATCGCATTAGAAGCAAAACTTGAGTTTGAATTAATGTTTTCAAAAGGAGAAAATACATCTTTAGCAGATAAAATAGAAGATTTAAAAAGAGAATATTTATCACATTTTGTGAGTGAAACGCAAACAAAAACATCAATAACGCTTGATGATTTAGATAAACTAATGGAATTATTCTTAAAAACAAAAGATAACTATAGTATTTTAGAACAAAGAAAAATATTAAGAAACTTTGCTAGTCTTTATGCTTTAGAAGTTAAAGAAAATGAAAGCGAAGTAACTGTTGAAAGACTACAAGATAGCTATTTTGAAGATTTAAAAAAATCTATATTATTATTTATAAATGCTTTAGTAGAAAGTGGATATGTTAAAGATAATATAATAACAGAGTTAACAGATACTGAAAATACAGAAGAAATACTAAATTTAATTAAAAACTTAGAATTTAAGAAAATGTCATTAAAAGATGCAAAAGGACTTGAATTAGTTATGTAGTGGACTATAAAAGTTCTTTTCTTTTGCCTAAAAATGATATATAATATCACTCAAAGGTGATTAATATGAAGCAATATTTTAAAGGATGTTTAATATCTTGTGCTGATGCTACAGATTATCCTAGCGTAGACGTAGCACTACAAGGATATGGATACAGAGTAGTAGAATTAGATGGAAGAAGAATCTCAGATATAGAAATATGCGATATAATACAAAGCTTATCTAAAGAAGCACTTAGAACTTTTAATAGAAAAAGCAGTGTAGAAGTAACATCTCCACAAATGATCGCATCATTAAATAATGCATTTAAAGATGTAGGACCAACCATATATGAAAATGATGTTTTACTAAATCTAATGTATGAAAAAGTAGAAGATGCTGAAGGTAATATATATGCAAGAGAACTACTAAGCGGAAAATTATTTCCAATAGGTGATAGTCATACAAAATTTATGAAATATACTCTCACTGATATCCCATCATGCCCAAATGCATCAACATTCACAATTAAAATAGAAACAGAGTATAGACATCCAAACTATGAGAAAATATATTCAGTCATGATGTTTGAAGAAGTAGCTGATAAAAATGATTTAGATGAATATTTAAATAAATACGATAGAATGTTTTTTGGAGAATATAAAAAACAAAAAAGAATAGATAGAATAGTATATGAATCAAATAAAAATGTCTTAAGTGAAGAAGTAGAAGTCACTGAAATATCAAGAAATAGAAAAACTAAAACAGAAAGACAAAGTCAAAATACACTTACAATAAGCATGGAAAATATAGAATACATGATTAGTAGATTAGAAAGCATTAATCCAGAAAGAAGTAAATACTATAGTGAAGAATATGAACGTGCTTTAAATAGTGTAGATATCATGCAAAATAAAAGAGTATTAGAAACATCAATAATATCACTAGAAGCAAGACTAGAATTTGAACTAATGTTTACAAAAGGAGAAAATACATCTTTAACAGAAAAATTAGATGAATTAAAGAAAGAATACTTATCACATTTTATAGAAAAAACACAAGAAAAAACATCAATAACATTAGATGATTTAGATAAACTAATGGAATTATTCTTAAAGACAAAAGATAGCTATAGTATTCTTGAACAAAGAAAAATATTAAGAAATTTTGCCACTATTTACACACTTGAAGTAAAAGAAAATATAAAAGAAATAGATTCTAATAGATTAAAAGATAGTTACTTTAATGATTTAAAGAAATCAATTATATTATCAATTAAATCATTAATACAAACTGGTTTATTTAAAGGTAATATACAATTTGAATTAAGTACAGATGAATCTATAGAAAATATTTTAGAATTGATTAGAAGTTTAGAGATAGAAAAAACACAAGAAGAACCAGAAAACAGTAATCAAAAGAACCTTAAAATGAGTGAAAAAATCACATTTTATACGTAATTCTATGTAAAGTAAAAGCACATTTTTGTGCTTTTTTTCTCTGAATCTTTTTAAAAAGCACAAGATATGAAAAAACGCATGTTATACTTATGACATCAAAGGGAGGAAGTATAATGAAAAAAAGAAACATTAAAGAAAATTTAATTTCAAAAGAATATGATAATAATAAGAAAGGAAAAACATTATTGAAACTCATTATTAATGGTGAGACATTATTTGATACAAAAGAGAATGAATTATCAAAAGAAGAATTTTTAAAATTATACAACCAAGTAGGAAAATCAAGTATCACTAGTCTGTATGCATTTTCAAAACTTATGAATGAAACAAAAGATAAAGAATTATCATATAAATTAACTGGAATATTAACTTACCTTATCATATTTACCGAAAAAGAGTTAAAAGTAAATTGCGATATCAATAATTTATGCAAAAAACTTATTAATGTTTGCAAAGTGAAAGGCAATAAAATTTATAATTTGAGTATGATAGAAATATTAAAAGAAGTTTATTAAAAAAAGAATATTAAAATGATAAAAGTATTAAATAATATTAAAAATAAAATTATAAATATATTTTTTGAAGAAGTATCAGAAATAGAACACAAAGAAATTCTCAGTAAAGATGAACTAAATGAATTAAGAAATAAACTTGGTAGATTAAACATCACAAGATTATATGAATATGATTCATTAATAATGGTATTTAATTCTCATGATAACGCTTATAAATTAATAAACATATTAAATGAACTATGGCTAGAATCAGCAAGACATTTTAAATATGATTACAGCATTGATAAACTATGTGATATCTTATATGACATAAGAGCAATAATCTAGAAGATATACTATTATTTAATAAAAATGAAATTATAAGTAAAATTAAAAGAATGGGGTATTAAAAAAGAATGAAAAGAATAGTAACTAAACACGGAAAGAAAAGAATTAAAGAAAGAGTGGGTGTAAGAAACACAAGATACAACTACAAACAAGCAAGAATGAAAGGAAATTATAACTATCAATACGATGGCGACTTTAGAAAATTCCTAGACTATTTAGCACATAAAAATAAACATAAAATAACAGTTTATAACAACTACATATATATAATTAAAAATAATAAACTAGTAACAGTACTAAATGTACCAAATAAATATAAGAATTTAACACCAATATATACTAAATAATAGGTAAATAATGTAACTAAAAATAAATATAATTCATACCATATTAATGAATAGAAATAAAGGAGTGGATTATATGTGTAATAATAATGAAAACAATTGCAATACATGTGATAACTGCATAATGGAAATATTACAAGTTATTAATGTATTACAGTCTAATGCTTGCCCTGATAATTGCTTACTTTCATGTGATAGACCTGCTTTAGGTGGCGGCACTAACTGTGTAATATGCAACACTCGTCCAATTATGTTATATACTTGCTGTGGAAATGGCACACCTTGGAGTATGCCTGTAAGTAGAACAGAAACAGATACAACTAGTTCAGTATTTAGAGTTGAAAAAGTAGATGGATGCTGCTGTACATTTAGAGTTCTAGCTGCAAACCCTGATACAACTTCACTTTATCCATATGTAAGTACAGATTCAATTTTCACAATGGATTGTAATTGCTTATGTACAATAAGATGCTTAAATGATACCTATGTAGAATGTTTATAATATAAGAATTATTAGAAAGTAGAGAAATCTACTTTTTAATTTGCAATGAATAATAATTTAATTTTTTTCTTTTTACTATCATAAAAATTAATTAATTTTAATATAATCATTCCAAAAATAATAGAAATTATAATTGTAATACCAGAAAAACATAAATATGATAAATGAATATTAAACTTAGTTAGTATAAATACCAATATTTCAATAATAAGCCATTGATAAATATACATAGGTAAACTTAATTTTTCTAAGTAATAAAATAATTTATTATTACAAAATTTATATAAATACATATCTTTATTAGTAGATATTAGTATACATATTGATAATATAATTAACATTAAAACATCAAATCTTCTATGAGCATTATTTAAATTTACAAGTATAAAAATACTTAAATATCCAGTTATTTCAAACAATAAAAGTAATATTTTAGATAATTTAGTAAACTTAATATTACTAATCTTTTCACTAATTAAATATAAATACATTCCTATATTTATTTCGAAAATACCCCTTAATATTCCTTTATAAAGTATACTTCCCATTTTCCAAGGAGTAGCAAAATGTCCATATCTAATTAATAAATAACTTCCCAATAAGACAATAATAATCGGAGAAACAATATATACAAATTCTTTTTTATATTTAACTAAAAATGGAAATAACATTGATTCAACTAAAATCATAGCCATAATATACCATGTTATTCCAAAAATTTCTGAATTACATTTACCATGATAAGGTATATATAATAATTTATAAAAAGCATTTATTACACTTGTAAAATTAAATTTTAAACACAATATAGAAAATGGAATAGCAATAATTAATAAAATTATAATATATTTAATAAATCTACTTGTTCTATTTACTAAATAGTTAAAACTATCTTCTCCAAGTGATTTTTTAATCTTATAATTTATATACTTTCTACAAAAGAAAAAACCACTTACAACAAAGAAAAAATCTACTGCTATACTTCCTGATCCAAAATTAAATCTAAATTTATTATAATCAAGAACATTACCAACATGAAATATTATAATCATTATAGAAAATAAAAATTTCCATAAACTAATTTTACCAAATCTATCTTTCATATATTTATCACTATATATAATATAACACATATTCAAAAAAATAAAATATTTTTTTCGAAAAAAAGAAGTGTTTTTAAAACTTTTCGTATATATAATTAGTAGAGGCAAAAGAAATAATTTCTTGACAAATAAAATATTAATGTTAATATTATTTTTGTGAAGAGAAATAGAAAAGGAGAAATATGAAGAATCTTGTTATAGTAGAAAGCCCTAGTAAAAGTAAAACAATTGAAAAATATCTAGGCAGTGATTATAAGGTATTATCAAGTAAAGGTCATATAAGAAATTTATCAAATACTGGTAAGTTTGGACTTGGCATTGATCTTGAGAATGGTTATAAACCTAATTACGTTATTCTTAAAGAAAAAAGCAAAGTCGTAAAAGAGTTAAAATCAGCAATCAAAGATTGTGATAATGTTATACTCGCAACCGATCCAGACCGTGAAGGAGAAGCAATAAGTTGGCATTTAAAAGAGGCTCTTAATATAAAAGATAATAATTATGAAAGAGTAGTTTTTAATGAAATAACAAAACCAGCAATACTTGAATCATTTAAACATCCAAGAAAAATAGATGATAATCTTGTTCATAGTCAAGAATCAAGACTTATGCTTGATAAAATAATTGGATTTAGATTGAGTAGATTAATGCAAAATAAAACTGAAGGTAAAAGTGCAGGTAGAGTACAAAGTGTTGCTTTAAAGTTAATTGTAGATAGAGAAAGAGAAATAGAAGCATTCACCCCAAAAGAATATTATACAATTGAAACAGATTTCAAAGATTTTAAAGCAGAATTAACGAAATATAAAGGTAAAGATATAGAAATCAATAGTAAAGTAGAAGCAGATGAAATTATAAATAAATTATCAAATGCTTATAATATTGTAAATGTTGATAAAAAATTAAAAAATAAACAAAGCAAATTACCATTTACAACAAGTACACTTACTCAAATGGCATCTAATCGTTTAGGATTTCCAGCCTCAAAAACTATGAGTATTGCTCAAAAGTTATATGAAGGAATCAATATAGGTACTGAGACAGTCGGACTTATTTCATATATGAGAACTGATTCAATTAGGCTTTCTGATTTATTTGTATCTGAGACAGAAAGATATATTAAAAATAATTATGGCAAAGATTATGCTGGGTATGCTAAGTCATCTAAAAAGAATGAAAATGTTCAAGACGCACATGAAGCAATTAGACCAACAAGTATAGATAGAACACCAGAAAGTATTAAAAAGTATTTAAAAACAGATGAATACAAGTTATATAATTTAATATATATAAGAACACTTGCTTCTCTAATGGCAGATGCTAAAGTTGAATCCACAAGCGTAGATTTAGAAAATAATGATTATATATTTCATGCTACTGGCCAAGTGTATGTTTTCGATGGCTATTTAAAAGTTTATAAAGATTACGAGGACATAGAAGATATTGTACTTCCAGATTTTGCAAATTATATGTCTTCAGTAATTGTATCTGATAAAGTATCAAAAATACAACATTTTACAGAGCCAAAGCCAAGATTTACAGAAGCAAAGTTAATTGCTGAACTTGAAAAATTAGGAATCGGTAGACCAAGTACTTATGCTACTATAATAAAAATTTTAAAGGATAGAGAGTATGTTGAACTTAAAGATAAAAAATTTTATCCAACTGAAACAGGTATAAACGTTACAGACAAACTTCAAGAATTCTTCTCTGGAATTATCAATGTTGATTACACGGCCAACATGGAAAAAGAGCTGGATGAAGTTGCTGAAGGAAAAATGAAATGGGATACTGTTGTTGATGAATTTTATAAAGATTTTGAGCCTCTATTAAATAAAGCGTTTAAAGAAATGGAAAAAGTTGGTCCTAAAGAAACAGGCGAAACTTGTCCTTTGTGTGGAAATGCATTGGTGTTAAGAAAAGGAAAATATGGTGAGTTTATTGCTTGCTCAAATTATCCTGAGTGTAAATATATAAAACATGAAGAAAAGGAAAAACCAAAAGAAACAGGAGAAACTTGTCCTAATTGTGGAAGTATGCTAGTGATAAGAAAAGGAAAACGTGGTGAATTTACAGCTTGTTCAAATTATCCAAAATGTAAATATATTAAGCAAGATGAACTAAAAGAGTTGGAAGAAACTTGCCCAGAATGTGGGAACAATTTAGTTGAGAGAGTGGGAAGGTATGGAAAATTTATATCATGTTCTAATTATCCAAAATGTAAATATATAAAGAAAAACAAAAAATAATAATTATAAATATAAGAATAATATGAAAAATAATAAAAATATGTACGGCAGCTATTGTCGGAATTTAAGTCTGCAGAGAGGACTCAAATAGAGTGTCAATGAAGCAGAAAGTAAGTAAAATTAGTAAAAATTCGCTATTTTAGTAATCTCAATGTAAAAATTTTATTAAATTGCTTGCATTTTTAGTGAGTTATGCTACAATTAATATGTAAGCATTGTATGAAGAATATATACAGTGCTAATATTAATAATGGGAGGTAATTTACGATGAGTAAAACTGAATTAGTAGAATTTATTGCTGCAAAAGCTGGACTTACAAAAGCAGATGCACAAAGAGCATTAGAAGCTACAATTGAAGGCGTTACTGCTGGTCTTAAAAAAGATGGAAAAGTTTCATTAGTTGGATTTGGAACTTTTGCAGCTAAGAAGAGACCTGCAAGAGAAGGTATCAATCCTGCAACTAAGGAAACTATTAAAATTCCTGCAAAGGTTGCTGCTACTTTCAAAGCTGGAAGCAAGTTAAAAGACGCTTTAAATTAATTATAAAAGAGCCAGTTATGGCTTTTTTATTTTGCTAAAATGTTTTATAATATAGATATGAATAATATAGTTGATGAATTAAATAAACATGGATATGAGGCTTATATAGTAGGTGGTTATGTTCGAGACTATCTTCTTTCATATGAATCAAAAGATATAGATATATGTACAAATGCTAAAATAGAAGATATAGAAAGAATTTTTCAAGAAAGAGGAAAGTCTTATCCAAATTATTATAGTTATCACATCAAAGAACAGGATTATACTTACGACATAACTTCATATAGAAAAGAACTGAAATATAAAAATAATAAGCCATGTAAAATAGTATATGCAAAGACATTAAAAGAGGATCTAAAAAGAAGAGATTTTACTATAAATACTCTTGCAATAGATAAAAATGGTAAATTAATAGATTTAATGCATGCAAAAAAAGATTTAGATAGGAAGATTATTAGAGTTGTAGGTGATACTGAAACAAGGCTGAAAGAAGATAAAACACGTATTATAAGAGCAATTCGTTTTGCATGTACATTAGATTTTACATTATCAAATGATATAGAAAAATTTCTTTCTAAAAATGGTAAATATTTAAATCAAATTCCAAAGGAATATATCAAAAAAGAATTAGATAAAATATTTAATAATGGAAATTATATAAAGTTTTTTGAGATTGTTAAAAAGTATAAATTAAATAGATATCTAAATATAGAATTTAAAGATATCAAGAACGTTTACAATTACTATGGCATATGGGCTCAATTAAATACTAAACTTCCACTTACTAGAAAAGAAATGTACAATATTAAGTATATTAATAAATTAGTTTCAAATGGAACTATTACAATAGCTGATGTGAGAATTTATAATGAAGATATAGTCAAAAATGCTTCTTCAATTTTAAATATTGATTCAAAAGTTAAAAAAATACTAGAAATTACAAAATTACATAGTATAATAGATATAAATTTTGATGTATATGAGATTTCAACAATAGTTGGCATATCAAAGACAAAAACAATGTTTAAAAAAATAGAGAAGGCTATAATGTCAGGCTTTTTAATAAATGATCATGATGAAATAGAAAGGTTCATAATAAATAATAGATATGAGTGATTTAAGAAATATTTTTACAAGTAGAGATTTTGTTATTAATTCTAATATAGTCAAATGTATAAGTTCAATTGATATTACATTAGAAGAGTTTTTACTTGTATTATATTTTATCAATATAAGTTCACTTCTAAATACAAATGATATTAAAGAGAAACTAGGATTTGATGATGAAAAAATATTTAATACATTTACAAGTCTTATTAATAAAAAATATATAGAAATGGTTGTTACTAATAACAATGGAGAAGTGATCGAACAAATAAAATTAGATCCATTATATGATAGACTTGCTCTTAATAAGAAAACTGAAAATGTAGATTCAAAAGATATATATGCTATGTTTGAAAGCGAACTTGGTCGTACTTTAAGTAGTTTTGAATATGAAATGATAAATAAATGGATAGAAAAAGGTGTGGAAGAAGAGACTATAAAAAATGCTTTAAAAGAAGCTGTATTAAATAATGTTAGAAATTTTAAATACATTGATAAGATTATATATGAATGGACTAAAAAAGGTATTAAAAATAAAATAAAAGATGATAATAAAAAGGATACTCATGAAGATGATATATTAGATTTTGAATGGTTTGATGAAAATGAATAAGGATTTAATAATAAATGAATTTGACAAGCATTTTAATGATCCAAAATGCGAACTTGAATATACAAAAGATTATGAATTATTATTATCGGTTATGCTATCTGCTCAAACTACGGATAAAAGTGTAAATATGGTAACAAGAGAACTATATAAAAAATATGATACTCTTGATAAATTAGATACTTTAACTCTTGATGAAATAGATAATTATATTCGAAGTATAGGACTTCATAAAACGAAATCTAAATATTTTAAAGAAATTGTTACAAAAATTAAAGAAATTGGTTATGTTCCTAATGACAGAGAATTTTTGGAAAGTTTAAGTGGTGTGGGTAGAAAAACTGCTAGTGTTGTACTAGGGATACTATTTGATATTCCATCTTTTGCAGTAGATACGCATGTTTATAGAGTATCAAAAAGGCTTGGTATAACAACTATGAAAGATGATGTGTTGAAAACTGAAATTAAACTTAAAAAGTATTTTGATGAGGATGAATGGAACAAAATAAATTCTCAAATGGTATTATTTGGTAGATACATTTGTACAAGCAAAAATCCAAAGTGTGATAAATGTCATTTAAAAAATATATGTAAATATAAATAAAATAGTATTTTGCACATTAAAAGAGATGAATTGTATTAAACTCATCTCTTTTATATTTATTGATTAACTGTTACAGTTTGTATAACTTTTTTACTATACATTTTATCTTCATATTTAAATGTGATAGTGTAAGTGATTTTATAGGTACCAGCAGTGGCAGTAAAATTATCAATTGTTGGTCCACCATTACCACTAATTGATGTGTAACTTACAGTTAAGTCACTAATATTATTTTTAACGTCAATACCATTTAATTTAATAGCGTTAACTGATGTATTATCTAAATAATTGTATTTATCATTTAATTTAATTTTTTTTGTAAGATCGTTTATAGAAATATCAAAAATTTTATCTTCATTTCCTGTAGCATTAAGTGATATTTTAATCCCATCAGAGGCATTGCTTTTAAATATAGAATAAATACTTTTAATAATAACACCATCAAATGTTCCATGATATTTGTTTAAATCTATTTCCATTGATGTATCTTTTGTAAAACCAACATATGTAGAATTTGTACCTGAAGTTAAGTAAACAGCAAATCCAAATTCACCAATATTAGAATTGTTGTAATTGATTCTTTTCTTTAAATAATCTTCCGCCCATATTGTATATCCTTTTTTGAAATATTCAGTTAGATATGTTTCACTTATTGCATCAGGAGTACCTGGTGAATTCCAACTGATAGTTAATCTTTTGCCATTAATAGAATATGTTCCTGGTGTGGGGTCTGCAAGTTTAGAAAATCTATTTGAAACTTCACTAGGTTCTGTGCCGCTTATAAATATGAAACTCTTTTTAAGTTTACTTGGTGTATAAGCACTTGGCTTTTGAGCAGGTATTGTTTCAAGTTCAACTTCTGTAGTAGTAAGTCCACCTGGATTTTTAAATTTAGCATTTTTTTCATATATTTTATTACCAAGAGCAGCTTGTATTTTTAATCTTTCATTACTAGCATGACCCATTGTCATATAATATTTCTTCTTTACATTATCTTTTGTAAGACCTTCTGGATAACCATACCATATTGCCATAGCATAATCAGTTGTATAACTTGATGTCCATGAATCTGGTATTACTGAACTAGTAAGTCCATAAGTTTTAAGAAGTGCTGTATCATATGAGCTTGTACCAGTTTTAGTAGCAACTTGTGTGCCCTTTACTTTAAGCCTTGAAGTAGTAACTCCAGTTAGGACAGTAGATAGTATGTAAGCTGTTTGTTCTTTCATAACTCTTTTTCTTTCAATATCAGGAGTATATTCTTCTTCACTTTCACGATACACAATCTTAGTAAAGGAATAAGGCTTAGTATAATATCCACCATTACCAAATGCAGCATAGGCACCAGCAAGTATTTCAGGAGTAGCAGTATTAAATGCTCCAACTGAATATGATTGAGGAAGTTTAGTAATACCTTCTTCAGGTTGTACACCAAGGTTTGTCATAAATTCCATTTTTTGTTCATTAGTAGTCATATTAAATGCTTGTAAAGCACATGTATTAACTGAATTCTTTAAACAATCTCTCATTGTCATAAATCCATTATATTTACCATTAAAGTTTCTCATAGATCCACTTCCATAAGGAGTTTTTTCATCAATAAATGGACCATATGTACTTAAATTTTCATATTCAATAGCAGGACCATAATCAAGAATAGGCTTGATTGTACTACCAGGGTGTCTCTTAGTTTGATAATCAAATGTAGCAAGATTAAGAGTATTTGCACCTTTTTTATTTCTACCAGCTCCAACAGCAATTAAGGCACCAGTTTTAACATCAACAACTGCAACACCAACTTGAATTTTATCATTTTTAAATTTATATGTTTTATAAAAATTATTTATAACATCTTGTTTATCTTTTCTCATGGTTGTATATATATCCATTGGAACATCATATGGATTATGACCAGTCATTTCAATTACATCTGCAACAACAGTATCAATAAATCCAATATATTCATTTGTACTTGATACACCTTCATCTAAGAAATCTTTTATTTCAACAGATGTACCAGCTTTATACTCATCATCTGTTATATATCCATGTCTTTTCATTAAGTAAAGAACTGTATTTTTTCTAGCATTTGCATCATTAGGATTTATATAAGCATTATACCCATTAGGTGATTGGAACATACCAGCTATCATTGCTGCTTCAACTAAATTTATATCGCCAATATCTTTACCAAAGTAATATTGACTTGCTTGTTGAACTCCATAAATATTACCTCCCATACAAGGAATATTTACGTAATATTCAATTATTTCTTCTTTGGTAAATGCTTTTTCAAGTTTAAATACTGCCATATATATATCAGTAAATTTTCTTATAATACCTTTAATACCTTGAGCTTCAAAATCTGTGTATTCTAATTTTGAAAGTTGCATTGTTAGGGTAGAAGCACCACCACCTCCACGACCAAGTACTTGACTAATTGAGGCTTTTAAGAATCTAGGAGCATCAAATCCATTATGTTGAAAGAATCTTGAATCTTCTGTTGCTATAATCGCATCAATTAATACTTGAGGAAGTTCATCATAAGTAACTTTTTCTCTTTTTTCACTACCAAGAGTAGCATATAAATTACCATCTGAATCAAATATTCTCGTTGATTCTTTTTCAAACATGTTATTTTTATCAAATTCTGGAGCACTCTTTACAATGTAGTAGCAAAACCCAATACCAGCCATAAAGCAAAGTAATCCACATGTCAGTACAAATACAAGTAACCAGTATCCAAATCTAAATTTACGTTTCTTTTTAGGAGTACTTTCACCATCAACATTATCTTTTTTCTTTCTAAATTTCTTCATAAAATTCCTTCCTTTAATTAAAATAAGCTTTATCAACTGCATCTAAATATTTAAGTCTTGGTGTATAACTTTCACTTATTTTATATCCTTTTTCTTTAATATAATTATATTCTATAGATTTTCTTTCATTATTATCTATAAAATCAATTAAATCCTCACCTTTAAATAAATAAAATTCATTATTCATAAATATTATCAAAAATACAATTCCTTTTTGCTTAATAACTCTTCTTATATGAAGTATTTGATGTTCTTTAACGTTACTAAGTGGAAAAGATGTTTTAGAGTGACATTCTTTTGCATCAAATTCAATATATTTTTCTCTATATATTCCATTATAATCAAGTGTTGAAATACTAGAATAAACTGCTTTATTTATCAAATGTGAGTTGTTAGTAGGATAACTAACATTAAGTACTTTAATAGGTGTAGGCTTTTTATATATCAAACATTTCTCTATATTGTTATAATATGTATTAGAATCATTTAATATATTTTCGAGAAACATACCTCTATTTTTATAAGTAGAATTATTCATAGATGTAATATTCATAATGCACACCACCTATATACATTATACTATAAATGATATGATTTTTCTATATATTATACTTTAGAGTGTAAATTGACAAATTGTATTAAAAGTGATATAATATAGCGCATTAAAGGGGTAGATTATGAAGAAAGTATTAATAATAATGTTGTTATTTTTAATAGGTATTTTAAATGTAAATGCTAGTTCAGTTGAAAGTGTAAGTGGTAATATGTATATTTTAGCAGAGACGCCTACAATTACTAATTTTGGAACAGGAGAAGAAAGCTGTAGTGATATACTTGGTCCTACGTTTACTGAACTTGTTAAACTTGGTATATCTATTGTTAGAATAGGTGGTTCTATAATTGCTATAGTAAATGCTATGTTACAATTAGTACCAGCTATTATGTCAAAAGATGCAGGAGCTCTTAAAAAAGCTCTTGATAAATGTGTTATGATGGCAATAATTTTAGCAGTAATTGCGTTATTCCCATTAATATTAAATTTAATAGGTATGATATTTAAATTTGATATGTCATGTTTAGCGTAAACGCATAGTACTAGAAATAGTACTTTTTTTAATAAATTATTTACTATGTATATTAAATTGTGATAAACAATTATTAGTGAAGCACCTGAACCCCCCATAAAAAAGCAATAGGATAATAATAACAAGTAAAAAACTTATTAAGAAATACAAAAAATTATATAAATTGGTTCAAATAATTCATTAAGAATTTACCACTATATTTTGTCTAGCATACATTTTTAACTAATTACATTTAAAAAGAGTTACTTTTTACCATAGACAACATTGAATTTTCACAAAACTCTTTTTTTTTACTTGAAAATGTGCTAAAATAAACTCGCTTTAAGAAAAAAGACATGCTTATTGATTTAATATTCTAGTGCTTAATATAAGTGAATATTAATTTAAAGATAGGCAGAAGAATTAACGAAAGGAGAAATGAAAAATGGCAGTAATTGCAAAAAGTTATTTATTAGAAGCAGGTGTTCACTTTGGACATCAAGCAAAAAGATGGAATCCTAAAATGAAGGAATACATTTTCACTACAAGAGATGACATTCATATTATTGATTTACAAAAAACTGTTGAAAAAATAGAAGAAGCTTACGCTGAACTTCTTAAAGCATGCGAAAACGGTGGTAAGGTTCTATTCGTAGGTACTAAAAAACAAGCTAAAGAAGCTAGTATTGAAGAAGCAACTAGATGTAATAGTTTTTATGTAACAGAAAGATGGCTAGGAGGAACTCTTACTAACTTTAGAACTATTAAAGAAAGAATTAAGAGACTTGTAGAAATCGAAAAAATGGAAAAGGATGGTAAATTCGAATTACTACCTAAAAAAGAAGTTGCAAAAATTCAAAAAGAATATGACAGATTAAATAAACTTCTAGGTGGAGTTCGTGAAATGGATCGTTTACCAAAAGCAATCATCGTTGTTGATCCAAGAGTGGAAACTAATGCTATACATGAAGCTCGTAAATTACACATTCCAGTATTTGGAATTGTAGATACTAACTGTGATCCAGATGACGTAGATTTCCCAATTCCAGCTAATGATGATGCTGTTAGAAGTGTTAAAGTAGTTTTAGGTGTTTTAGCTAATGCTGTTTGTGAAGCAAACGGACTTCCATTAGTAGACTATGTTACTGAAGATGAAAATGCAGTAAAACCATCAAAAGAAATCAAAGTTGAAACTAAAGTAGTTGAATTTGATGATTTTAGTGAAGAAGAATCTAAGAAAGTAGAAAAGAATACTAAAAAAGAAGGAAAAAAAGAAGCTAAAAAAGAAGAAAAAGTTGATTATTCATCAATGAGTGTTGCTGAATTAAAGAAAATTGCTAAAGAAAAAGGTGTTTCTGGATATTCAACAATGAAAAAAGATGAATTAGTTGATGCTTTAAATTAGGAGGCAAAGTATGAATATTAGTGCTAGTATGGTTAAAGAACTAAGAGAAAAAACTGGAGCAGGAATGATGGATTGCAAAAAGGCTCTTGTTGAAACTAACGGAGATATGGAAAAAGCAATCGATTATTTAAGAGAAAAGGGTATTTCTAAAGCTGCTAAAAAAGCTGAAAGAATAGCTGCAGAAGGTCTTTCAAATATTTATATTAAAGGTAACGATGCAGTTGTAGTTGAACTTAATAGTGAAACTGATTTCGTTGCTAAAAATGCTGAATTTAAAGAATTATTAGATAAAATTGGAAATACTATTTTAGAAAATAATGTAACTTCTATGGAAGAAGCATTAAATACTAAATGTGGAGATGAAACTATTAACGATTTAATAGTTAATGCTACTGCTAAAATAGGTGAAAAAATATCTTTAAGAAGATTTGAAAAAGTCACTAAGACTGATTCACAAGTATTTGGTTCATATTTACATATGGGTGGAAAAATTTCATCTTTAACAATTATTGAAGGTGGAAATGAAGAAGTTGCTCGTGATGTAGCAATGCAAGCAGCAGCTATGAGACCTCAATATATTAATATTGAATCAGTACCAGCTGAAGACTTAGAAAGAGAAAAAGCTGTTATTAAAGAACAAGTTATTAATGAAGGTAAAAAGCCTGAATTTGCTGATAAAATTGTTGAAGGTAGAATTAGAAAATTCTATGAAGAAACTGTTTTAGAGGAACAAGCATTCATTAAAGATTCTGGATTAACAGTAAAAGCTTATTTAGAAAATAATAAAGCTACATTAGTAAAACTTGTTAAATATGAAGTTGGAGAAGGAATGGAAAAGAGAAATGATGACTTCGCTGCTGAAGTAATGAGTCAAATTAAGTAGTTTAATAAAGATACCTGATGGTATCTTTTTTCTTTATAAACTAGTATAATGTCTATAGGTGATTTTATGGGAAATATTATAAGTGCAATGTTACCTTCTATATTTTTTGTTAATTTTTATAGGAATAACAAAAAGAATAAAAAATGGGTTGTATTGTATGCTAAATTATTATTTATAAGCAATATTATAAGTATATTTATTATTTATAAATATTTTAATTTTACTAATTTTGAAAATAGTATAGTATTTTCATTAAGATATGGTGTTATATCCTTTATAGTAAACTTGATTATGATGTTAATATACAAAGTAGTGATTAATTATATAAAAGTTAAAGTCGAAATCAAAAAGGTAGATAACAAATGAAAAGGGTAAAAAATATATTATTAATAACTTATCTATTAATTCTAACTTTAATACTAATTGTTACTTTCTATTTTAAATTTTGTTTTTCAAATGAAACAATAGAGGAATTATATTTTTATTTAACTAATGGGGTAGTACATGCTGATGCTGGCGTTTTCTTAATAGCAGTTGGAGATTGCTTATTGTTTTTTCTATTAGTATTTGGGGTATTATTAGCGTTATATTATAATATTCTAATTGATAAAGAAGTATATTTAAATATTAAATTTAAAAATGGAAAATCGATAAGAAAGCAAATATATCCTTTAAATTTCTTTCTAAAACATAGAAAAGTTTCATTAGTGATAACTACTATTTTTATATTATTTCTTTCTATTATAAATATGAATGGTATTAATTACATAAAGGATAATGTCAATGTATCTACTTTTATAGAAGATAATTATGTTATGCCTAAAAATAACAATATTGTTTTTGAAAAGAAAAATAATTTAATTCTTATATTCGCTGAATCTTTTGAAACAACTTTATTTAGCAAAGAAGAAGGTGGAGAATGGGATTATAATGTAATGCCTGAAATGTATGATTTATTAAATGAAGAAGATTCTATATATTTTGCTAGTGATAATAAAATAGGTGGAGTTAATGATTTATTCGCTACTACATGGACTACAGCTTCTATAGTTGCTAATACATCTGGATTACCATTTAAGATACCTATTGATGGTAATAAGTATCACTCTGATGATTTTATGAATGGTGCTTATACTCTTGGTGATATTCTTAAGGATAATGAATATTATAATGAAGTTATCTCAGCGGCTAATATGTCTTTTGGAGGTCTTAAAGAGTATTATACAAAACATGGAAATTATAATATAATCGATGGCGATAATGTTAAAAAATATGATAAAAATTATAATAAAAGTAATAAATCAAGTTGGGGAATGAATGATAAATATTTATTTGATATAGCTAAGAAAAGACTCGAAAATATATCAAAGACAAATAAACCATTTAACTTGAATCTTATAACTATTGACACACATGGTAATGATGAGTATCTAGGAGCATATTCTGAAAGAAAATATAAGAGCAGTAATGAAAATGCTTATGCGACTAGTTCAAAATTAATATATGAGTTTATAGAATATGTTAAGAAGCAACCTTATTACAAGGATACAACTATTGTTATATTGGGTGATCATCCAAGTATGCATAAGACAATATATAAAAATATAGATAAATCAAGAAGGCTTAGATATAATGTGATAATTAATTCATTAAGAACATCTAATAATACTAAAAATAGAACATTTACAGCTTTAGATATGTATCCTACAATTTTATCTTCTATTGGAGCTAATATAGAAAATGATAGACTTAGTTTAGGTACCAATCTTTTCTCTAATAAAAAAACATTAGCTGAACAATATGGGCTTTCAAAGCTAGATAGTGAAATGTCTAAAAGATCGATGTTTTATAATGAAGAAATATTAGGTAATGATTATACTAAACTTTTATTAAGAAATAAAGATAGACATTAGTATTGACAAAAATCAAATATACAATATAATAATTCACGAGGTGGAGTATGAATACAGAAGAACAAATAGTACTACAAAGAATGATTGAAATATATAAGCCTGGTGATATTGACTGGATGGGAACTAAAATTAAAAAGAATAACCCTTTAACTTTTCATCATATAGTAAAAAGAAAAAAAGGCGATACAATTGTATCTAATGGAGCGTTACTTACTAGAAAAAGTCATCAAGTATTAAATAAATTACAGGCTAGAAATAGAGACTTATATGATAAATGGCAATGGTTATTCATAGAGATAAATTGTTCTAATTCAAGTCCGAATACAGCACACTTAGAAGAGATCAAAGAACTTAGAAAAGAAACAAAGGAATTTTTATATGGTAAACCAAAAACATTAAAATTATAAAAATGTCAAATTAAATCACAAAATAAGTAGAATTTACTTGAAATTTGGCACTTTTTGTTCTATAATCAATTATAGTCATGAAGGGAGGGAAGAAATAGTGACACACGTAGAAGTAAAAGACGGAAATATCGAGGGCGCATTAAAACGTTTCAAAATGAAAGTTCAAAGAAGTGGAATCCCTACTGAAATGAAAAAAAGAAAAGAATATTCTAAACCTGGCATTAAGAGAAGAGAAGCTAAAAAAGAAGCTATCAGAAATGCTAAAAAACATAACAAACAAAGATATTAATAAAGGAGTAGATAATTATGTTATATGAAACTATATCAAATGATATGAAAGAGGCCATGAAGGCTCATGACAAAGATTCGTTAAATACTATAAGACTATTAAAGTCAGCCATTGATATGTATCTAGTCAATAACAAAATGGAAAGAAATTCATGTAGTGATGAGATAGTTATAGATATAGTAAGTAAACAAGTTAAAACTCATAAAGAAAGTATAGAAGAATTTAAGAAAGGTAATAGACAAGACTTAGTAGATAAATTATTAAAAGAAATAGATTTATTAAGTAAATACTTACCTAAACAATTAACAGAAGAAGAAATCAATTCTGAAATAGATAAAGTATTTGATAAAGTTAAACCTACAAGTATGAAAGATATGGGACTGATTATGAAAGAATTAACTCCAATCTTTAAAGGTAAAGCAGATATGAAAACTGTTAATGAAATTGTTCGTTCTAAATTAAATTAATTAATAAAAAAGAACTTCACTTAAATGTGAAGTTTTATTATGCTTATTTTTCTTTATGAAATTCAAGTTTAATAATAGAATTATCATTTGTAGAAAATAAATATCCTCCTAAATAACTTTTAATATTATCAAACTTTTCAAGTTCTTCTTTATTCTTATAAATTTTTAATACATTGTCTTTCAAAGTATAACCATATCCATTATCAAAATATTTATATAAAGCATCAATCTCTTTTATTTCTCTTGAATTTATTAAATCTAAATATATAGTTTCATAATTACCATTAACATCATAATAGATTTCAATATAACAAATATTATTTATCATATATACTGAAACATTATAATTAGAATTAATTAGTTTTTTAGTTGTATATTTATAGTATTCATAGTAATCTGTGTCATAGAAAGTAACAGTAACTTTACCATCTGTATTAGAAATAGAGTAGTAGTAACCAATATTTTCGTAATTATCATCTGTATAAAGTGGTTCAATATTACTATTAATAGTGAAAGTTCTATCTATTCCTCTTGAACTAATTACATATGCTTTAATGTCTTTTGCTGTACTATCTTTCTTCTTATATATACCGCCTTCATCTAAAACGTACCCTTTAGGATATATCATAAGTAGTAATGAACCACTTGATATAGTAGAACTATATGTACCATGTATATCATTATTTGGAATATTATAAAAATCTATACTTGTATCAATTGTAATACTATAATCAACTATAACTTTATATTTATTATTTAAAACGCCAAGTTTATCACCTTTAGTAACTATAATATAATTACCAGAAGTAGACATACTATCATAATCAAAATTTAATACTATTTTATTATTTTTATCAATAATACCATATTTGTCATTCATTTTGGCAATAAATAATCCATTTTTATAACTAACAATATTATCATATACGAAATCTATTAGTATTTCACCTTTAGAATTAATAATACCATATTTATCATTATTACTTTTTACTACTATTTCATATTTATTATTAGTGATAACTTCATATCCATAAAGTTCATTACTAAATTCAGGTAGCCATGAAATTTCTTTGTTAAGAGTAATAACTTTATGTGTTTTAATATCAAGAAGTTCAATATTATCTCCTGTTAAAAGTAAATATCTAGGAGTATTTTTATTTTTATAATAAACAGGTGTTATAAAACTATAACTATCTGAACTCTTTTTATTTAATTTATCATAATAGTAATATAACGTATTATCATTTTTATCTTCATTTTTTCTTATTTCATATCTATCAAATTTTAATATTTCATCACTAGATTCTTCATTACTATTAATATACTTAATCTTATCTGGATAAAGTTTTCCATTACTACCAAGTATATATTTTTCACTACTAGTAAGTTCATATATTTCTGTACTTTTTTCATCATAAGTAATAACACCATCATATTTACTAAGTAATTTACTTGTAACCGCATTAAATTCTTCAGTGATAGATGGAACAGTAGTACTTTCATTTTCAATATCATTAATTGGCTTCTTTCCAAGAGTAACAAAAGCATAAATACTTGATACTATCAAACAAAATAATAATGTAACAAAAACTCCATAAATAATAATTTTCTTTTTCATATTTTACACCTCATATTATTAATATTAGTATATCATACATATTTTTCTTTTAAAATATTAAATTTTAATATATAATATTTTAGTAGGAGTAGATTATGGAAAAACAAGTACAAGAATATATAACTTATTTAACACCGGAGTATATTTATATACCTTATGATAATGAAATGTTACTTACATTAAATAAAAATAAATTAGTTTATCATAATATGAGTCTTGGGACTAATAATGATGGAAGTGAAATATTTAGTCCTGTTAGTGGTAAAATTATTGGTATAAAAGAGATGGAATTTAATAATAAGAAAAGTAACACACTTGTAATAATGAATGATTACAAAGATAAACGTGAAAAATTAAATCCATCAAGAAATATAAATAAGGTTAAAAAAAGTGATATAGTAGCATCCTTACAAAAATATAATCTTAATAAAAAAATTAATAGTAAGACTACTCTTGTAGTAAATTCTTTATATAATAAAAACTATGATCTTAAAGATATGGTTATTAATTATGAGTCATATGAGGGTATACTTGAAGCTATAGATGAATTTATGTCTATATTTAATATGAAGAATTGTTATATATGCATTCCTAAAACTGATTTATATTCTACTTGTGCATATGAAAAATATATTAATGCATTTATGAATATATGTTTAGTTCATTCTAATAGTAAGTTTAAAGATAGTACTTGTGTATTTTATAGTATAGAAGAAATACTTGCTATACATAAGGCTATACATTTAGATTATATGTATGATAACACAATAATAACAATAAATAGTGGTAAAAGTACAATAGTAAAAGTAAAACTATATACTTCACTTTATGAAGTTTTAAAAGCATTAAGAATAGCTTATAAAGGTAAAAAGATACTAGTTAATAATAAAGAAATAAATGAAATAAAAGACTTTGTTATAGATTCTAGTATAAGAAGCGTAATAATAAAGGATTAAATATGATATATGTTTATTTAGGTAATGAAATTAATATTTTAAAAATGAGAATAAATGAACTTATTTCTTCTTTAGATATAAAAAATATTATAGAATATGATTATAGTAATACATCTATAAATGAAATATTAGAAGAAGTATGTTATATAGATTTATTTAATGAAAAGAAACTTATTATAGTTTCATCTTTTACGTTTAAGAAAATGAAAGATAAAGAAAAAGAATCTTTAAAAAAATATATAGATAATATGAATGAAAATGTTATTATATTTAAATGTATAGATGAAAAACTAGATAGTAAAGATTCACTTATTAAGAAGTTAAAAGAAAAATGTAAGGTAGTAGAGATAGTTAAGATGGACTATAAGGCTACTCATGAATTTATAACTAAAATACTTAAAGATAATGGATTTAATGTAAGCTATGATGTAGTTAAAAAGATACTTAGTTTATGTGAAAATAATGCTGATTATGCTTTAAAAGAGATAGAAAAGTTAATGCTTTATAAAATAGATGATAAAAATATTACTATAAAAGATGTTGAAGATACAATAAGTAAAAGTAATGAAAAAGAAATGTTTACTTTGATAGATGCAGTTATGAGTAAAAATATTGGTAATTGTTTTACTTCATATAAAATACTTAAAGATAATACTGATGCGACTGTTATTATTGATGCGATAAGTAAACAATTTAGATATTTGTATCAAATAAAAGTACTTATGAAAAGTATGCCTTTACCTAGTATAGTTACAAAAATATCAATAAATCCATATGTAGGTAAGAAATTATATGAAAGCACTAGAAACTTTAGTGAAGAAGAGATATTAGATATTTTATATAAATTGAGTGATATGGATATTAGTATAAAAGTAAAAGGTAATGATAAAAATAAAGTACTTGAGAATTTTTTTCTTAATTTATAATGTATAGACTTTACATAAAAAACGTAAAATTATTATGAGAAGTAAAATATATAAAGTATAATAAAAGTAAGGGATGTGATAAAATGTTAATTCTTGCGAAAAGTATATTGGGATTAATGTTAGGTTTTTTTATAGCAGTAATACTAGGATTCTTCTTAATACCACTTTTGAGAAAATTAAAATGTAAACAAAGTATAAGTTCTTTTACTGCATTTAGACATGCATCTAAAAATGGAACTCCAACACTTGGAGGACTTATATTTATAATACCAACACTTATTACGATGTTATTTTTGTATTTAAGGGGTAGTCTTGAAATAACACATAGTTTACTTATTATAATATTTGTATTTATAAGTTATGCTTTACTTGGATTTGTAGATGATTATTTAAAGATAAAAGAACATAATAATGCAGGGCTTTCTATACCACAGAAGCTTGCTGTTCAAGTGTTGATTGCTCTTGTATTCTTCTATATTTATATGAAAGGTGGGGGAGATGCTAATGTCACTATTACTTCACTTGGTATAAGTATAGATATGGGATGGTTTTATGGACTATTTATATTGTTCTTACTTGTTGGCTCATCTAATGCAGTTAATTTAACGGATGGACTTGATGGTCTTGCTGGTGGTCTTTCATTAATAGCATTCTTAAGTTTTGGTATTATCACCTGGGGAACAACCTGGGTAGAAGGTTATCAAGAAATAGCAATATTCTGTTTTATATTAGTGGGTTCAATACTTGGATTCTTAGTTTATAATACGCATCCAGCAAAAGTATTTATGGGAGATACTGGTTCACTTTCACTAGGTGCAACACTTGCCGCTATAGCAATACTTACTAAACATGAATTATCACTTGCTGTAATAGGTGGAGTATTTGTAATAGAAGCTTTATCTTCAATAATACAGTTAACAGCAATAAAGAAATTCCACAGGAAAGTATTTTTAATGACACCAATACATCATCATTTTGAAAAACTAGGATGGGAAGAAACAGATATAGTAAAAATGTTCTTAATAATAGGATTTATGCTTGGTATGATAGCTATCTATTATGGAGTATGGATGTAGGAAACAAAGAAATTTGTTTCTTTTTTATCGCATAAAAAGAGCATCTATCTTTTAAATTCAATATTGACATTTAAAATGATTAAATAGTATACTATTTGTAAGTGATAAGGAGGTAGGCAATATGTTTTTATTAAATGAAACATTAAAAGCAAAAATTTATTCGAAAATCAAAAGTGAATTAACATTTTGTCCAATTGAACAAGTTTGCTTTGAAGAGGTTTGTGCTTGCAAAGGTAGTTGTGGAACTTATACTCCGCCATGTTCTTGCTGTGCATACGATTAATGTTTATTTTTAATGTTATGCAAGGACGATAAATACTTATTTTCGTCCTTGTTTAGTTTTTAGGAGGTGTAACGATTTCATGTCAAATATTGGTAATAGTAATATGAGATATGTAACATTTATTGTAACACAAAATTGTAATTTGAATTGTACATATTGTTATGAACATAATAAAACAAAGAATAGTTTTGATGTCAATTTAGCAAAAGAAATAATTTTAAGAGAATTAAGTATTAAAGATAATTATACAGAAATTTGTTTCGACTTTTTTGGCGGGGAACCATTCTTGGAATTTGATAAAATAAAAGAAATAGTAGAATTTTTCAAAGATAGAAAATTTGATAAAAAGGTTTATTTTTTGCTGGAACAAATGGTACTCTAATAAATAAAGATATTCAAAAATGGTTGATGGAAAACAGAGATATTTTTCAAATTGCTTTAAGTTTAGATGGGACAAAGGAAATGCATGATATGAATAGAAGTAATTCATATGATATGATTCCAGTAGATTTTTTTGCAAAAGAATTTCAATATTTAAGTGTTAAAGCTACTATATCTCCAAAATCTATTGAAACTTTAGCAGATGGGGTAATTCATTTACATGATTTAGGATTTAAAAATGTTTCTTGCAATTTGGCAGTTGGAGTAGATTGGTCTTTAGAAAAATACACTGAAATTTTAGGAAGAGAACTCAATAAGTTAATTGAATTTTACTTAAAAAATCCGAGTATTAAGCCATGCAATATACTTGATTATAGAATTGAAAATGCTATTCATCCAAATAATGGCAAAGCAATTAAATTTTGCGGTGCTGGAACAAGAACAAAAGTTTATGATATTGATGGTAGAATGTACCCATGTCAATATTTTCTACCATTAACTATAGGAGATAGAGCAGAAGAACCTATTAAGGTTGAATTTACAGATATAATAGATATAAAAGATATGGATCCAAAGTGTCAAAAATGTGTTGCGGTAAATATTTGTCCTTCTTGTTATGGCTCTAATTATCAAGAAACTGGTGATATACATAAAAAAGATAAATATTTTTGTAAATTACAAAAGATAATAATTTTAGCCAACACATATTTTAAGGCTAAACAATGGGAATTAGGCCAAATTAAGTTATCTGAAAATAAAGAACAAGAATTACTTAAAAGCATAGTTCTGCTTCAAGACAATATAAAATTATAATAAGGAGATATCAAATATGAAGGTAATAAATATTGGCAAAGATAATGCTATATTTCAACAAATAGTAGCATTAAAAGAAAATAGAACTAAAAGAACACAAATGAAAATGTTTTTTGTAGAAGGCGTTCAAAATATTAAAGATGCCATTTCAAACAATTGGGAGATTGAAGCACTTATTTATGCTTCTAATACCAAACTCTCTTTATGGGCTAAAAGTATATTAAATGTTGCTAATTATAATTATGTTATTTCACCAACATTAATGAATAAATTGAGTGATAAAGATGATACAAGTGAAATACTTGCCATAATAAAAATGAAGTCAACTGAAAGGATTCAATATTCAAAGAATCCTATCATATTATTGATTGATAGGCCATCTAAGAAAGGTAATCTTGGAACAATTATTAGAAGTGCTGATGCATTAAATGTGGAACACATTTATTTTTCAGGCCATGCAGTAGATATTTATGATCATACTGTTATCACAGCAACAATGGGATCTTTCTTTAAAATGCTATTAACTTTTATATCTAGTAATAATGAATTCGATAAATTAGTAAGTGATTTAAAAAACAAGTTTAATAATTTAAAAGTTGTTGCAACATCATTACAAACTAATAATAGAATTCAAGATTATGATTTTACTTCACCAGTATTATTACTTATTGGAAATGAAACTGATGGATTATGTAGGTATTATAATGAAAAAGCAGATGAAAAGGTTAAAATATCTATGAGAGATGGTATTGATTCATTAAATATTGCGTGTGCTACTACAGCATGTTTATATGAGATAAATAGACAAAGAAATTTTTAATATTCATATGAAAGTGAACAAAATTGTTCCTTTTTTTCTTCTCTTTATGTATAATAATAAATAGTTTGTAAAGGAGATGAAGTAAATGATAAAAGGTAAGCCATTTGTGAAATGGGCTGGTGGTAAAAGACAAATAATAGATAAACTAAAAGAATATGTTCCAGAAGAATTTGATACTTATTATGAACCATTTGTGGGTGGTGGAGCATTACTATTTGAATTATCTCCTAAAAAAGCAGTTATTAATGATTCAAATAAAGAACTTATGAATGTATTTGAATGTATAAAAGATGAAAAGAAATTTGAAAGTATGTGTAGAGAACTTAATCTACATGAAAGAGAACATAGTGAAGAATATTATTATAAAATCAGAAATTTAGATAGAGATAAAAAGAAATTTAGTAAACTTGCTGATTATAAAAGGGCTGCTCGTACAATATATTTAAATAAAGCATGTTTTAATGGACTTTATAGAGTTAATAGTAAGAATGAATTTAATGTACCATTTGGTAAAAAGACAAAAGTAAATACTTATGAAGGACAAAATCTAGGAATAATATGTGGATACCTAAACTATAATGATATCAAAATATTATCAGTAGACTTTGAAGAATCTGTTAAAGATGCTAAAAGAGGTGATTTTATATATTTTGATCCACCATATGATTCAGATACAAGTACATTTAATAGTTATACTGAAGATGGATTTAATAAAAATGAACAAGTTAGACTTGCTAGAGTATTTAAAGAATTATCTGATAGAGGATGTTATGTAATGTTATCTAATCATAATACAATGCTTGTAAATGAATTATACAAAGATTATCATATACATTTAATTGAGGCCAAAAGAAGTATTAATTCTAATGGTAAAAAGCGTGGTAATGTAAAAGAAGTAATTATAACAAATTATACTAATAATAAAACATTTTAAATAATAAATGATATCACTTATTCATACTATATAATGAATAGGTGATTTTTATTAAAAGAAATAAGACAATAATTATTACAACTATAATACTATCTTTAATAGGAATTGTAATGATATATTCAAGTAGTTATATATGGGCTAGTTTCAAATATGGAAATGCTTATAAATATTTTATTAGTCAATTTTGTTTCTTAATAATTGGTATCTTTATGATGTTTGTTTTTTCTAAAATAGATTATAATTTGTATAAAAAACACTCTAATAAATTTTTACTTGTATGTTTTATTTTACTTATATTAGTTTTAATACCAGGAATAGGTAGTGTTAGAAATGGAAGCAGAAGTTGGTTTGGAATATTAGGATTTGGTTTTCAGCCTAGTGAAATAACTAAATTATCATTAATAATTTTTACATCTAAATATTTATCTAATAATGATAGACTTAAGAGAAACACTTTTAAGTTTATTGTTCCATTATTTTTAGTGATAATGCTGTTCTTTGGACTTATCATGTTAGAACCAGATTTTGGTACTGGTATGGTAATTGTTTGTTCTTTAATCGGACTTATTTTTATAAGTGGTGCTGACTTTTCTATATTTATTAAACTTGGTATTTTAGGTGTAATAGGCATAGTTATTTTAATATTAATCGCACCTTATAGGATGGATAGAATTACTTCATTTTTAGATCCATGGAGTGACCCACTTGGTAGTGGATTTCAAATGATACAAAGTTTATATGCGATAGGGCCAGGTGGACTTTTAGGATTTGGATTTCTTGGTTCAAGACAAAAACATTTTTATCTTCCTGAACCTCAAACAGATTTTATTTTTTCAATAATAACAGAAGAATTTGGATTTATAGGTGCACTGACAATAATAATTTTATTTATAATTTTATTTTATAATATAATTAAGAAAGCAATAGATTGCAATGATCTTTATGGTAAATATTTAATATTTGGGTTATCTTTTTTACTTATGTTTCAAACATTGTTAAATCTATCTGTAGTTGTAGGACTAGTTCCAATTACTGGAGTTACTTTACCTTTCATAAGTTATGGTGGCAGTTCATTAGTAGTAAGTATGATTTCAATTGGTATAATTCTTAATGTAAAATGCAAATAGATTTTATTAATTATATTATTTAAAAAATAAGAGTAAAGTTATTTTTTTCTTTGATAGTAAATGTAAAAAACGTATGTTATAATTAAAATCGAAATAGAAAAAATAATTAATAAAATAGCAAATAATCAAATAAAAAGAAAAATTAGAAAATATAAAGCAAAACAAATCAAAGATGAAGACTTAAAAGATGTTACTTTACTTTTTATATGTTATTGTGATAGTTCATCTGTAGTAAGTATGATTTTGATAGTATGATTTTGAATATAAATAATAAGAAATAATGCTTAAAATTGAAAAAAGTGGGTGAAAAAAGTGCAAACCTTATGTTTGATACTTAAAAATACTTGTTTATAATATTATATAATAATATTCATTGAAAAAGATACTTCTATATAGTACAATATTCTTATAATAGGTGGTTAGTAAAATGAATGATGAAAATAATAATGTAGAAAATGTTAATAATAATGAAAAAGAAACTATTCAAAATATAAAAAATAATAATGTTGAGAATAATGTTGTGCAAAATGAAATGAATCAAAATATAGTTAAAAATCAAGATTTATCAAATCAAAATATGCAAGAGCAAATTACTACAAATAATAATTCTAATGATGAAGATAGTGATAGTGTTAATCTTAAAAGAGTAAAAGATTTAATAATAGCAATAATATTATCAATATTAGTTATCTATTTTGGAAGAACAATGATTTTAGATTTACTTGCTGAAATTGATACTAATTTAAATCATGATTTTGCTGATATTCTTAATTCTTTTCTTTATTTTGGTTCTTCTGTTTTTCAATTTGTTGGGACCATTGGCCTATTAATTTTTATATGGGTAATGTATTTTACTAAGCCATCAAGAGAAAGAATTAAAGCTAGAATGAATTCTAAAACAAGAAGAACAGTAAGAATTGTTTATGTTATAAGTTATATTCTTATTCCTACCTTTATTATGTTATTTATTTGGTGGAAAATCTATGACTTTCTTGGCAATGATGTAGCACATTATAATGCTTGGATGAATTTGAAAGAAGTTTTAGATATGACTGATGAAAGAGCCGGTAGTGACTATGAACCTTCTTTTATTTATAAAGATAAAATTTACTTTTATGATTCTGGGCATATAACGAAATTTAATGGAGAAGTTGTGTATTATCATAAATTATATCAAATGGATTTAAATGGTAAACATAGAAAAGTTATTTCAAATAGTGATAAATTGAAAACTGGTAATTTTAGTTTTATTTATAATGATGAAGTTTATTTTTATAGTATAAAAGATAACGATTATATAGTATTTAATTTAAAAACTAAAGATATTCGTAATTTAGATGTTGGTGGTAGTTATGTAGCTAATTCACTTAAAAATAATTATATATATGTATATAATTATACTAATACGTCTAATGAAAATAATGAACGATATACTAATATTTTATTAAGAAAGGTTAACTTGGATACTAATAAAACTATTTCTGAAATTAAATTAGATAATATTGATGATTCTATACAAATAGAGGATGTATTTGTTGATTATAAATATGGAAATATCTATTATAAATTAGAAAGTAAACTTGATTCTTTATATATTTATAAAAATGATGAAATAGTTTATCAAGTAGAAAATGATAAAATTGATAAAGATAATTTTACTTTTTTAGCCGCAACTGAAAGATACATATATTTTACTGATAAAAAGATTATTTATAAAGTAGATATTGTTAATAAAATTTTGGAAAAAGAGATTACAAATAATTTTAGTAATATTGAAAGAATTGACGATGGAGAAGGATTTAACTATTTCTATGATAATAAAAATATATATTATTTAGATACAGATAGTGATGAATTTATTCAAGTATTAAGCGATATTTCGGGATTACCGGAAAAAGCACAAAGTGTCAATAATTTAATAATTTTTAAAGGATATGAAGAAAAAAATTATAAAAATAATAAGTTAAGAAGTATTATTGTTTATGATACGCAAACTAAGAGTAAAAAACAATATGATGATATCTATAAATATTATATTGAAGAAAATTATATATATTTATTGAAATATAAAGATAATAATTATGTTGTAGATAAAGTAAAATTATATTAATAATTAGAAGTGTAATAAAAATACACTTTTAAAATAAAATTTATTAGCACTCTCTATTGACAAGTGCTAATATTTGGTGTATAATATGCACGTATGACTAAGGAGGTATAAATTATGTTTAATATGAATAATGAAGAAAAAGAAAATGTCCTTGAAAAATATGGACGTAATATAAATGAAGATGTTAAGAATCGTAAGATTGATCCTATAATTGGTCGTGATGAAGAGATTCGTAGTATAACTAGAATTTTATCAAGAAAGACTAAAAATAACCCAGTTCTTATTGGTGAACCAGGAGTAGGTAAAACTGCTATTGTAGAAGGACTTGCTCAAAGAATTGTTAAAGGGGACGTACCAGAGAGTTTAAAAAATAAAACTATTTGGGAACTTAATATGGCATCTTTAATTGCTGGTGCTAAATATCGTGGTGAATTTGAAGAAAGACTTAAAAAAGTACTTGATGAAGTTAAAAAGAGTGAAGGAAACCTTATAATGTTTATAGATGAAATTCATTTAATAGTAGGAACAGGTGCTGTTGATGGAGCAATGGATACAGGAAATATCTTAAAGCCAATGCTAGCACGTGGTGAAATACATGTTATAGGAGCAACAACTTTAAATGAATATAGAATGTATATTGAAAAAGATGGTGCTCTTGAACGTAGATTTCAAAAAGTAACTATCGCAGAGCCAACTGTTGAAGATACTATAACAATACTTCGTGGACTTAAAGAAAGATTTGAAATATATCATGGAGTTACTATTCAAGATAAAGCATTAGTGAGTGCTGCTACTTTATCAAATAGATATATAACAGATAGATTTTTGCCTGATAAAGCAATTGATTTAATTGATGAAGCATGTGCAACAATAAGAGTACAAATGGATAGTGTTCCAACATCACTTGATAAAATACAAAGGAAAATACTTACACTCCAAGTTGAAAAAGAAGCACTTAAGAAAGAAAAAGATGAATTATCTTTAAAAAGATTAGATAATATTGATAATGAGCTTTATGAATTAAAAGGTCAAGAACAAGAATTAAGTACTAAATGGAAAGAAGAAAAAGAAATAAATGAATCAATAAAGAAAGTAAAGTCTGATATTTCAGCATGTACTTTTGAACTTGAACAAGCTGAAAATAATTATGATTTAGAAACTATTGCTAGAATTAAGAATGGTAAATTACCTGAACTTAAAAAGAAACTTTCTGAACTTTCAAATAAAAATGGTAGTAGTATTTTATCAGATACTGTTACAAGTGATGATATTGCAAGTGTTATAAGTAAATGGACTAATATACCAGTATCAAAACTAATGAGTAGTGAAAAAGATAAAATATTAAATCTATATGATAACTTAAGAAAACGTGTTAAAGGTCAAGATAAAGCATTAAAACTTGTAAGTGATGCGATAATTCGTTCAAGAAGTGGAATTAAAGATCCAAATAGACCAATAGGTTCATTTATGTTTTTAGGTCCAACTGGAGTAGGTAAAACAGAAGTAGCAAGAAGTCTAGCTTATGAATTATTTGATGATGAACATCATATGGTAAGAATAGATATGAGTGAATATATGGAAAAATATTCAGTATCAAGATTAATAGGTGCAGCTCCTGGATATGTTGGATATGAAGAAGGAGGACAACTTACAGAAAAAGTAAGAAGAAATCCATATTCAATAGTATTATTTGATGAAATAGAAAAGGCACATCCTGATGTACTTAATCTATTATTACAAATACTTGATGAAGGAAGACTAACTGACTCTAATGGTAGAACAGTTGACTTTAAAAATACAATTATCATAATGACATCAAATGTAGGTAGTGAATACATTATTAATAATGAAGAAGATAAAGTATCAAGTGAGCTTACTAAGTACTTTAAACCAGAATTCTTAAATAGACTTGATGAAATAATTACATTTAATAAATTATCTAAAGAAGATCTAAAAGAAATATTATCTAAAATAATAGAAGAAATAGAACATAGATTAATAGATATAAATGTTAAGATTAATTTAAGTGATAGTGCAATTAATTACTTTATAGATAATGGATATGATGAATTCTATGGAGCAAGACCACTTAAGAGACTTGTTAATAATAAACTTGAAACAATAATTGCTCGTAAACTTATTAATAATGAAATAAAATCTAATACAACAATTAATGTAGATTATGTTAATAATGAAATCAAAATAAATTAACTTAAGGTGTAGAAGTACTTTCTACATCTTTTTTATTGTGATATAATATTTAAGAAAGGAAATAAATAATATGGAAACATTAAAAGCAGGTTGTTTCCTAATAAATAGAGAGACAAAAGAAATTGCACTAATTTATAGAAAGAAACAAAATGATTATTCTTTTCCAAAGGGACATGTTGAAGATGGTGAATCATTAAAAGAAGCAGCTATAAGAGAAACTGCAGAGGAAACAAAAAGAATTGCTGAAATTATAGATGATTATGAACCCTATATTGAAAAATATACTACACCAAAAGGAGAACATTGTATTTGTTATATGTTTTTTGCAATAGATAAAGGTAAAAGTGATAATGATTCATTAGATACACATGATGTTGTGTGGACTCAACTAAATAAAGTAGAAGAAACTTTAAGCTATGATAGTTTAAAAAACACATGGAGATCAGTACAAGATACAATAATTAAAATAATAGAAGATAGATTATAACGAGGTATATAAAATTGGACTTATAATAAATAATTGTAATAAGAATCAGTTTCTTTCGCACCATAAATACATTTATCAGTAGATAAAAAAGAATATCCAATTAGTTTAGATAAATTTGATTATATTAATGTATCAAATAAAAAACACAAAGTTAAAATATTAAAAGGAAGATTAAAAAACAGTTATAAAACATTGAATTTTTCTAATGGCGAAACATATATAATAAAATATTATTATGGATTATTTATATTGGATAAACATAATAGAAAGATATGGTTACCTGTAATAAGCGATTATATGGTTTTAAAGTATAAAGATATATTTATTTTTGAATTAATAAAGCATGAAGAGGAAGAACATATTAATTTAAAATCAGCAATAGTAGGATATGCTTTACGTGGTACCGCAGGTGCAGTACTAGACGGAATGAACACAAATGAAACAAATAAATACGAAATATTAATAACACTAAATAATGCTCAAAAATTATTAATAGAAAATTTAGATAAACAAGTTGCATAAGTAATACTTGAAGCATTTAATGAATTTGAAATAGAAGAAATAAATAACGGTAAAGAGGTATAAAATGAAAGAATTTGAAACAGAACTATATAATAATGGAATAAATTTTATCGCAGGAATAGATGAAGTAGGTAGAGGTCCACTTGTGGGCCCAGTTGTTACAGCAGCAGTAATACTTCCTAAAGATTTTTATGATGAAAGAATAAATGATTCAAAAAAACTTACTGAAAAGAAAAGAGAACTTTTATATGATGTTATCATGGAAAATGCTATATCAGTAGGTATTGGAATATCAAGTGAAGATGTTATTGATGAAATAAATATATTGAATGCTACTAAAAGGGCTATGTTAGAAGCAGTAAATAATTTAAGCGTTAAACCTGAACATTTACTTATAGATGCAGTTAAATTGGATACTGATATACCACAAACATCAATAATAAAGGGTGATGCTAAAAGTGAAAGTATCGCAGCAGCTTCAATAATTGCAAAAGTAACAAGAGATAGAATGATGATAGAATTAGATAAAATACATCCAGAATATGATTTTAAACATAATAAAGGATATGGTACTAAAAAACATATAGAAGCAATAAGAAAATATGGAATAATAAAAGAGCATAGAAAAACTTTTGCTCCATGTGATGAATATGTAAAATAGTTATTGAATTAGAAATATATTTGTGATAAACTTATTTTGTTAAGCGATGAAGGTGTGATGGCAAAGCACTGAGGCTATAAATTAAGAGTGATTCTTCTAGAATAAGTAGGGTGGAACCGTCCATATGGACCCCTATAATTGTTTTAGAAGTTTTTATTTTAAAGAAGGAGTAATAATGGAATCAAGTAGTAAAGATAGTTTAAAACAAAACACTTATCAAACAATTAAAATAAGTGATATAGGCATTAAATTACATGGTGAAACAATAGAAGGAATAAATGTTTCAACATTATTTGGTAAAGAATATGAAAAAATGAGTATTGAAGACAAAAGAAAAGTAGTAATAGGTTACTTCATGGATTTTAATCATATAACATTTATATCAAAAGATAGTGATAAACGTAGAATATATGTAGGTGGAGGTACTGATAGATTACTAATAGTAGATAATGCAACTTTTGAAGAAGAAAAACTATTATATGATAAATATAAAAATGATAGACTTAATTTCTTAGCAAGTGATAATAATAATGAATTCAATATGGAATTTTGCTTTGAAGATACAAGTTCCTATTCGGTAAGTGGCATTCATACAGGAAATCCTACAACTAAATATTACTTCTCATGTGATGATGATAAATTACCTACTTATGAAAAAGAATTTATAAGAGAATTTTTAAATCATACATTTAAAGGTGAAAAAGCTACTTTAATAGAAAAACAACATCAATGTTATATTGTAGGTAATGGAGTAGTAGTAAATCTAATTAAAAAAAATAAAGGCTTTATAAGTGAACTTAATAAATATAATAAAGCTGTTAGTGAAATAGAAAAAGAAAATAAAGAACAAATGAAATTACAAATGAAAATGGAGGGATTTTAATGGAAAATAAAATAACAATGGAAGAACTTACTAATTATTGTAAGAATTACGGATATATCTTTCAAGGAAGTGAAATATATGGAGGACTTGCGAATACTTGGGATTTTGGTCCATTAGGTGTTGAACTTAAAAATAATATTAAGAAAGCATGGACTAAAAAGTTTATACAAGAAGATATTAATAATGTAGGGTTAGATAGTGCTATACTTATGAATCCTAAAACATGGGAAGCAAGTGGTCATTTAAAAACATTTAGTGATCCATTAATTGATTGTAAACATTGTAAGACACGTCATAGAGCAGATAAATTACTTGAAGATTTAGGTATAGAAAATGCTGGTAAATTTAGTAATGATGAATTAATAGATTATATAAGAAAGAATCATGTTAAATGTCCTAATTGTGGTAGTGAAGACTTTACTGACATTAGAAACTTTAATCTTATGTTTAAGACATTTCAAGGAGTTACAGAAGACTCTAAAAGTACAGTATATTTAAGACCAGAAACTGCTCAAGGTATATTTGTTAACTTTAAGAATGTAGAACGTAGTATGAGACTTAAATTACCATTTGGTATAGGTCAAATAGGTAAATCATTTAGAAATGAAATTACACCTGGTAACTTTATATTTAGAGTACGTGAATTTGATCAAATGGAACTTGAATTCTTCTGTAAACCTGGTACTGAACTTGAATGGTTCAAACATTATAAAGAATATTGCAAGAATTTCTTACTTAACTTAGGTATCAAAGAAGAAAATCTAAGACTTAGAGACCATGAAAAAGAAGAATTAAGTTTTTATAGTAATGCTACTACTGATATTGAATACAAGTTTCCATTTGGTTGGGGAGAACTTTGGGGAATAGCTTCAAGAACAAATTACGATTTAAGTAGACATATGGAAGTAAGCAAAGAAAGCCTTGAATATTTAGATCCTGAAACAAATGAAAAATATATTCCTTATGTAATAGAACCATCACTAGGAGTAGAAAGATTATTCTTAACTGTATTATGTGATGCATATCATAAAGATATAGTAAATAATGAAGAAAGAGAAGTATTAAAACTTCATCCATATCTTGCTCCTATAAAAGTAACTATTTTACCTCTTGTTAAAAAATATCATAATGAAAAGGCATTAGAAGTATATAAGAATTTATCAAAATATTTTATGTGTAGTTATGACGAAAGTGGTTCTATTGGTAAAAGATATAGAAGAGCTGATGTAGTTGGAACACCATTCTGTGTAACTGTTGATGATGAAACTATCAATAATAATACAGTTACAATAAGAGATAGAGATACAATGGAACAAATAACATTAAGTTTAGATGAATTAAAAGATTATATTACAAAGAAAATAGAATTTTAAAAATTCTTTTTTTCTATACAAAAATATGTATATTATTGTATAATAATGTTGATTTATTATTATTTTTGAAATATTTATTGCTACTAAAAAATATTTATGTTAAAATGTATATGTATAAATAATAAGGAGGAATATAAAAGTGGCATTTAAATTAAAAGAAATATTTACTGGTGAAGAAGAAGATACTGATTCAATTGATTATGAAGTAAAAGAACCAATTAAGAAAAGTAATAATAAAGAATTTAAAAATAAAACAATACTTGTTGAACCAAGAGCATTCTCTGAAGCACAACAAATAGCTGACTACTTAAAAACAAATAATCAAGTAGTAGTAAACTTTAAAAGAGTAACAAGTGATGTATCAAAAAGAATAATGGACTTTTTAAATGGTATTATATATGCTATAGAAGGTACTATGCAAAAACTTGGTCCTGGTATTGTTATTTGTGCTCCTAAAGGATTTGAAATAGAAGGAAATATTTCAGAAGAAGAGAGTAAAAAATCAAGTAAAAAAGACGATATGAATGAATGGTAATGATTAACATTAGTATAAAATATTTGAGGTGAAAAGCATGAGAAAATTTGATACAGTTTTTCATGGTTATGATAAAAATCAAGTACATAAGTGTATAGATGATATCATAAATAATTATGAAGTCTTGCTAAATAAAAGTAAGAAAACTGAAGAACAAAATAGACTATTAAGAGAAAAAATACAGTATTATGAGAGAATAGAAGACTCTATGAATAGAGCAATATTCACTGCTGAAACTGCTGGAGATCAAATCAAAAGTAGTGCTAGAAAAGAAGCGGATGCTCTTATTACAGAAGCAAGACATAATGCTAGTAGAATAATAAATGATGCTTTATTAAAAGCAGAAAAAGCCCAAAATCATGCTGATCAATTAAAAAGAAATACTAATGTACTAAAGAGAAGATTAAGACAAATAATAGAAAATCAATTAGAAGTTATAGAAGAGATAGATAACGTTGATTTTAGTGATATAGATAATAAATATTAAGTAGGACTTCCTACTTTTTCTTTTGTCTTAAATATTGTATAATTAAATTGAGGGAAAGAAATGAGATATATACCACTTAATATAAAAACTGAATATGATTTAATGAATAGTTTAATAAGAATAAAAGATCTTATTTCTTTTGCATTAAAGAAAGAAATATATGCACTTGGTATAACAGATCCTAATATGTTTGGAACAATGGAATTCATTAATGAATGTAATAAGAATAATATAAAGCCAATTATAGGAACGGAAGTAATCGTTAATGATATGTATATGCTTATGTATGCTAAAAACTATAATGGACTTACTAATCTATTTAAAATAGTATCTCATAAAAATATAGAAGGTACACTTGATATAGATTATGTAAAAGATAATTCAAGTGATTTAATAATTGTTACAAATGGAAAACATTATCCTCTAGTAAGTAAATATTTTGATAATGTTTATATAAAATATCATACATCTAAATTAAAAGAAGAAGCATTAAAATTAACTAATAATATAGTATATATGGATTTAATAAGATATTTTAATGAAGAAGATAAAGAATATTTTAAATATTTAAAATATATTGATGAAGGTAAAACTATAGATGATAAAATAAATGTATATGATAGTAATTTTAGATTAAATATAAGTGAAAGTGATACTAATACAACAATAGAATTTGCAAGTCTTATAGATATAGAACTACCAAGTAAAGAATTACATATACCAGTATATAATGATAATTCATTATCTTTCTTAAAAGCACTTGCTAAAAAAGGGTTAGAGAAAAGACTTAATAATAATGTACCTAATATATATAAGAATAGACTTACTTATGAATTATCAGTAATAGAGAAAATGAACTTTGTAGATTATTTCTTAATAGTTTATGATTTTGTTTTATATGCTAAAAAACATAATATATATGTAGGCCCTGGTAGGGGAAGCGGTGCTGCTTCTTTAGTTAATTATAGTTTAGGTATAATAAATGTAGATCCTTTAAAGTATAATCTTATATTCGAAAGATTTTTAAACCCTGATAGAATTACTATGCCTGATATAGATATAGATTTTGATAATACTAAAAGAGATGATGTGATAGAATATGTAAGTGATAAATATGGTCATGATAAAACTGCTAGAATTATATCATTTAATACAATGTTACCTAAACAAATAATAAGAGATATGGGCCGTGTTTTAAAATATGAAAATATTGTTATAGATAATATATGCAAGACTATTAATGATGAAAAAGACTTTATATCACTTAAAGACAATAAAGCATTTATGAATCTTGTAAGTAGAAATAATAATATTAAACATTTAGTAAATTGTTGTTATAAATTATGTGGTCTTAAAAAGAATACAAGTATGCATGCAGCTGGTGTTGTTATAAGTGATGTATCTCTTTATAATTTTATGCCTTTATATAAAAGTAATAATGTTATACTTACAGGTTATAGTATGGAATATATTGAATCTTTAGGACTTTTAAAAATGGATTTCTTATCTATAAAGAATCTTAATACTATATCTAATATAGTAAATGATATTAAGAAAGATAATATTGATATTGATTTAAATAATATACCACTTAATGATATAAATACATTGAATCTATTTAAGAATGCTTATACTACAGGTATATTTCAATTTGAAAGCAGTGGTATGAAGAGTTTCTTAAGACAACTTAAAGTAGATAATTTTAATACTTTAGTTGATGCGATTGCTTTATATAGACCTGGTCCTAGAGATATGATAGGGGAATATATATTAAGAAAAGATGGTAAAAAGAAAGTAACTTATCTTGTAAAAGAATTAGAGCCAATACTTAAAAGTACATATGGTATTATTATTTATCAAGAACAAGTACTTGAAATATTAAGAATAATTGGTGGATATACTTATGCAGAGGCTGATCTTATAAGAAGAGCAATGTCTAAAAAGAAAGCTGATGTAATAGAGAAGAATAAATCTAAATTTATAAGTGGTGTTATAGAACATGGTTATGATGAAAAAGTAGGAACAGAACTATATGATTTAATTATAAAATTCTCTTCATATGGATTTAATAAATCACATTCAGTAGTGTATTCATTAGTCGCATATCAAATGGCTTATCTAAAGAGTAATTATACAAAGTATTTCATGAGAAACTTACTTAATATGAATATATCTAGTGATAAGATAAAAGACTATATTGAAGAATCTAAGAAACTAGGAATACGTTTCTTAAAAGTAGATATAAATAGAAGTGATAAAGAATTTATAATATTTAATAATTATCTTTTATTACCATTTAATTCAATAAAGAATATATCTAATATAGTAAGTGAAGATATATTAAGAGAAAGAAATAAAGGTGAATTTAAATCATTTAATGATTTTATGATAAGATGCTATGGTAAAAATATTAATAAAAGAATAGTTATATCATTAATATTATGTGGTGCTTTTGATAGTTTTGGTATTAATAAGAAAGCAACAATAGAAATACTTGATGAAATAATTAATTATGCTATGTTATGTAAAGATTTAGGTGTTGTTATGGATAATGCTCCTATAGTGAATGATATAGATGATTATGATTCTATTGAAACTATTGATAATGAAATTAATAATTATGGATTTTATCTATCGAGACATCCTGTTACTAAATATATAAGAGAGGGCTATATTAAATTAAATGATATATCTAAATATTATAATAAAGTAATAAGTCTTATATTATTTTTAGAAGATACTAGAATGATAAAAACACGTAATAATGATAATATGTGTTTTTTGAAATTTAGTGATGAATATGGTAGTATAGAAGCCGTAATGTTCAGTGATGCTTTATTAAAGGTTACTGAACTTAATAAAAATAAAGTATATAAAGTTAATGCTAAAGTAGAAAAAAGGGATGAATCATATCAATTAATAGTATATGGTATGTTTCAAATATGAGGTATGATATGGCAAGTAAGAAGACAAAGAAGAATTCCAAAAAGAATTCTAAAAAGAATAGTACTACTAAAAAAGTAAGTACAATTAAGAAAACTACAAGCAATAAAGCAAAAGTAACTTCGACTAAAAAGATAACAAATAATAAAACAAAGACAGTATCAGCAAAGAAAAATAATTCAAAAGATACTAAAAAAGATAATAAAACAAATTTTATATTTAATATATTAATAGTTATTTTATCTATAATAGTTGTTGTTAGTTTTGTATTGTTAATTCAAAAGAAGAAAGAAGAAGAAAAAACAATAATAGAAATTAATGAAAGTAAATTAGTTAAACCAGCTTCAAATGTAGAAGTTCCAAAAAAAACTGTAGAAGAAGAAATAATTGATTTAAAGAAGAAATACAATAATAAGGATGTTATTGGAATTTTAAGTATTGATGATGAAATATATACTCCAGTAGTACAAACTAAAGATAATCAATATTATTTAAAGTATTCATTAAGTAAAAAGAGAAGTGTCATTGGAAGTACATTCATGGATTATAGAGTTAGTAAAGATAGTAAACAAATCAATATATATGGACATAATCATAGTAATAAAAAATATAATCCTCCATTTAAAACACTAGAAGGTTATTTAAAGAAAGATTATTTTAATGAACATAGATTTATTGAATTAAAGATTGATAATAAAACTCAAAAATATGAAATATTTAGTATAGTTCTTGCTGATAAAGTAGGTACAGAAGAACATATGAAATTAAAATATACAAAAGATAGTGATTGGTTAAAACACTTTAATAGATTGAAAAATAGAAGTATATATAAGACAAATGTAGAATTAAATAAAGAAGATAAAATAATAGTTCTTCAAACATGCTTATTTGGAAAACATCATGGCAAGCTAATGGTTGTCGTTGGCAAAAGATTAGATTAGTCAAAAAATGAGCAAATGTTTGCTTGCGCGGGTGGGGTAATTTTTGTTATAATGATCCTATAATAGGAAGCGTGATAATGAAAAAGAAATATATAATGAAAACTATTTTAGTTATATTTGTTATTACATTATCTTTAGCTGTTATAGGATTTTCTTATGCATATTTTAGTACTGAAATAATTGGAGAAGGTAAATATATAACACTAGATACTGCGAATTTAAAATTTAAATATACTGATAATACAGTACTTTCTCTTGATAATGCAATTCCAGGAGATTTTGTAACTAAAACTTTTACTGTTGAAAATATAGGTACTAAAAAAATAAGTTACAATATTGTATGGAATAATCTTATAAATACAATTAATAATTATGATTTACAACTTGATATGAAATGTAAAAGTTATAAAAATTACAATACTACTAAACAAGTAGAAGAAGGAAAATGTGATTCATTTTATAAAGCAGTACCTTATACAGAAACAAGCATAAGAAAAGATATAGAAGAATATATTGACCCTTCACCTGAAGCAATATATTGTACTTTGCCAGAAAGAACTACATTGACACAGGAAACAGAATATGTAAATGGTCAGTTTACATATAGATATAAACAAACTGGTTCAGCTTACAATGAGGGTATATCGCTAAAAACATGTTTGGACTATCGACTAACTTAGTAGGTGGTGCTGGTACAAAGTATGATGCTAATCATGTTGATAAAACATATGCTCGTATAGATGGTGGAACAAGTAGTCCTGGATATTTTACTTTAAAAACTAATTAATTAAACAATAAAAAAGAATTACATTTGAATGTGTAATTCTTTTAATATATATGAAACTTAATATTACATAAATTTCTTTTTAAGTACTATAGTAGTTCCAAGTGCTACTAAACTTACCATAGTGATAATTTCAACGATATTATTACTTTCAATACCTGTTCTTGGAAATTCAGGATCATCTCCTCCAATTCCACCAACATATTCATATATGTAAGTAACAACTATATCATTAAGTCCATATGTACCTTTAGTTTCACCTTTAACTTCGATTAATTCATAATATTGAATTTCTTTTTCGAATGTTTGATACTCATTTTTATATTTACCATTAGTGATAACCTCTTCTGATATTTCTTTACCATCTTTATCAACATATTTTGCTATTACATTACTGTAAATATTATGAGCTGCTTTAATTGATAAAACACCTTCAAATGTTTTAGAATCTACTTCTTCAACGTGAACTTCTTCTTCAGTTTTACCATGTGCATTCCATCTATTATTTTTTGAATCATCATACCAATTATCTATTTTATCAGTACAATCATTTAATTTTTTACCATCTTTACGAGTTTCTTCTAACTTAGTATCTACATTTGGATTAGATATAGTTATAGTAGCTCCTTCTGCATTATAGATATCATCTGCTTCGCTTTCAGCATGATTGTTATTAATGATAACATCACTATTCATGATAAGTGTACCATTGTTATTAATACCACCGCCAATAGTTAATTTTTCAGCAATGTTATTTGTGATAGTACCAACTTCTAAATTTAATGATGCATTCTTTTTAACATAAATACCTGAACCATTATTATTAGTTATAGTTAATTTTGTTGATTTTTCGATTATTGAATCTTTACCACCGATGTATAATGCTCCTGGTTGAGTCCATTTACTACTAATAGTACATTTATTACCATCTATTAATAGAGTAGAGTTATTTTTAACTGTTAATTTACTTCCAGCATGTACTCCATTAGCACCATTATTTTTTGCTTCTACATATGAGTTATCAATAGTAAGTGTACCTGCTGATAAACCATGTGAACCATTGTTATTAAATCTAACAACTGAACCATTAGTTATTTCAAAGTTTGAACCATTTGATCCATTACCAAGACTATTAATAACATTAATTTTAGAATTATCTGCTTTAACTGTGAATACACCAGTTATTCCAGAACGATTATTATCACTAGTAAATGTAGAATTAGTTAATATAAAATTATATCCACCATTTCCGCCATCCCATTCAATAGCATCTTGTTTGTAATTCTTAATTACTAGAGTAGAGTTATTTAATGTTAATTTATTATTGCTACCAAAATAAATTACATGAGTATTAGATGCTGATTTACCATCTGCATCAATAGTCATTTTTACATTATCAAGTGTAAGACTTGCATTTTTGCTTGCACTAATTACCATCCAACTCCATTCAACATATGGAGTAGAGATAACGCCAACCATATTTACAGTTGCATTTTTAATTGTAAGATTTTTACCCCAAAGAGCAATTCCTTTTTCATTGAAAGTAATAGTAAAGTTTTTACCATCAATGATAAGGTTCTTACTTAATTCAAATCCCTTAGTAGTAGCATTACTAAGTAATGTAATAGTGTCATTATCTTTGGCAGCACTTATTGCTTCATCTAAAGTTTCATAATTAACACCATTAAGTTCTGCTACATAAGTTTTAACACTAACAACTTCATTTTCATTCTTAAGTATAGTTTCATCATTTTCTATAGCTTCATCATTGTTACTTTCTAAAACTTCTGTAGCTTCATTATCTTCATTATTTAATACTTCTATTTCTTCTGCATTAACAAAAGAGATGTTAAATATAAATGATAAAGATATAAGTGAAAGTAAAACTTTCTTCATAAAAAAACCTCCCAAACATAACACAGCTGGAAGAAATATTTCTATTTCAACCAAACCCCCTGCGTTTATGGCTCTATATTGTACATCAAAATTTAATTTTAATCAAGATAAATATTCTAAAAACTCAATTTTTATTGAAAAAGATTACTTAAAATGATATTATTTATATAGAAAATAGGTGATAATATGAGTTTTGCTGACAATATATTTGGTAGTTACACTAGAAACAATCAAAAAAGAATTAGAGAAATGGTAAAAGAAGTTAAGACCAAAGTTAATTCTTATAAAGGCAGTAGTATAACATCTTCTGAAATTAAAAAAAGAAGCATTAGTTTAATGAATGATATTAGAAGTGGCAAGAGTAGTATTGAAGATAAATTAATAGATGCGGTTGCCTTATGTTATCTTGCAACTGAAAGGTCTATTGGTGTAAGCCTTTATGATGTTCAACTAGAAGCTGCTCTTGCGATGAGAGAGGGCGCAATTGCTGAAGTTAAGACTGGAGAAGGTAAAACATTCATTCAAATAATTGAAGCATATTTAAATGCCTTAGATGGAAAAGGTGTACATGTTATTACAGCAAATGATTATCTTATTGGAAGAGATCTTGAAGAAACAAAACCTGTTTATGATTTATTAGGACTTACTTCAGGAGTAGTTTATGGTAATGATAAAATGACTCGTGATGAAAGACGTGAAATATATAAGAGTGATATAGTTTATGGTACTGCTAAAACTTTAGCATTCGATTATTTACTTGATAATACAGTTACTAAAAAGGAAGATAGAGTATTTAATTTACCTAATAAACATGATAAAAATTATGGTAAAGCATTTAATTATGCAATTATAGATGAAGTTGATAGTATTCTTTTAGATGATGCGACAGTACCTCTTATTATAAATGGAGGGTATCCAGGTCAAAAGAAAAGTGATATTGGAGAAGAAGAATTTAAAAGAAGAAGTGAAATTAATAGAGAAATGTATAGAAAAGCAATGCTACTTGCTGATACTCTTACATGTAAAATAGAAGCACAAGATGAACTTGATAAGAATAAAGAAATAAGATTTAAAGAAGATTGCTTGTTATATCAAGATGATCAAAAAGTAATATTTAGTGAAAAACTATATAAAAAAATATATGGTAATAAAGATGTATCTAAACTTAGTTTAGAAGAACAAGAATATCTTATGAATTTCACTGTTGCGGTAGAAAATTGTATACTTGCTAAATTTTACTATAAGAATGGGGAACATTATGTACTTAGTAATGTACCTGTTAAACCTGGCAAAAAGCCTCGTAAAGAAATTGTCTTAATTGATGAAAGTACAGGTAGACTTACACCTGGTAGAAGAAAAGGCCATGGTATACATGAAGCACTTGAAGCAAAAGAAGAATTACTTGCTAAAGGTAAAAGCTACCATGTTGCGATACAAAGTCCTACTGTTACTACTGCAACGTGTACGTATCCAGACTTTATGTCAAGATATAAGAGTGGTATAAGTGGTATGACAGGTACTAGTAATATTGAAGAATTTAATGAAATATATAATCTACCTACATATGAAGTACCAAGTAGACTTCCAAATATAAGAAAAGATTTAAAGGAAAGTGTTTATCTTACTAAGAATGCTAAATATAAAGCAATTGTTGAAGAAGTATTAAAGGCTAATGAAACATTACAACCTGTACTAATTGGTACTACTAGTGTAGAAGAGAGTGTTATTATAAGTAAGATGCTTGAAGAAGCAGGAATAAGACATCAGTTATTAAATGCAGTTAACAATGAAAATGAGGCTGGTATTATTGAAAATGCTGGTATGAAAGGTAAAGTAACCGTTGCGACTAATATGGCTGGTCGTGGTAGTAATATAAGACTAGGCGAAGGCGTTAAAGAATTAGGCGGTCTTTATGTAATTGGTACATCAAGAAATAATAATGAAAGAATTGATTATCAACTTCGTGGTAGAGCTAGTAGACAAGGTGAACCTGGTAAAACAAAATATTATTGTTCACTTGAAGATGATTTAGTTAAAACAAGAGGAAGCACTGAATTATTTAATGCAGCATCTTCACTTGTTAAAGACAAAGACAAAGAAATTACTAATAAAAACATAATTAAACTAGTAGATAGATGTCAAAAAGCACAAGAAGGATTTGAAGAAAAAGTAAGAATTACAAGTGAAAAATATGGTAAAGTAATGACTACTCAAAAAGATCTAATGTATAGTCAAAGAAATATGATACTTGATACATCTGATGTTAAGACATTATTTGATAGAATAGTTCCTTCATATACTGATTATTTAATTAATAATTGTTCAATTGATGAAATAAGTAGTAGTTTAGACGGAATAATTGATACTAAAGAACTTGATACAACTAGTAAAGAAAGCTTGAGGGAATCTATTAATTCTTCAGTTCTTTCTAAAATTAAAGCAAGTATTTCTTTAGTAGGCAATAATGAAAAAGTAAGAAAGAATATGTTAAATGTAGTTGATTCTTATTGGATTGATCATTTAGATAGATTAGAAGATTTAAAGAAACAAACATCATTTTATACTTTATCAGGTGTTGATCCATTTAAAGAATATGAACATATGGCTAATAATGAATTTATAAGTTTAAATCCCAAAATACAAGGAGAATTTTTACTTTATGCGACTAATCCAGATCTTAAATTTGGCAGAACTATTAGTCCTGAAATGGAAGGTGGAATGTATCTAAAATGAAAAATATATTAAATGTAATAAGAATAATAATTATCATATATTTAATAACTTTTACAGCTGTTATGGTATCTATGTATACTAAAAGAAAGGTATACAAAGATGAGTTTCCTACTGTTATGGGATATACATATATAAAAGTAGATTCTGATATTTATGAACCTGATATTAAAAAAAATAATATAATTATATTAGAAAAGACAAGAGCAGTTGATGTTAATGATTATATAGCTTTTAAATATACTAATACTGTTAAACTAGGTAAAGTAGAAAAAGTAAATAAGTATAAGGTATATATTAAAGATGATAATGGAGTTTTAAATGAATATGATTTACAAGATGTATATGGAAAGATGATATATAACAATGATACATTTAGTAAAGTAATGAATATTTTAACTAACTGGATAGTACTTGTAATACTTTTATTTGTAGGAACTCTTCTTCCAGAATTGATATTTAATAATTAGTATCAAAATAGATACAATGTAAATATGAGAGATTTATATGTATATGATATGTAAATCTCTTTTTGTTTTGTTTTAGAGAGTAAATTATAATTTGTTAAATGTATCAAGTGTAAAATACTAGTTTTCTATGACAATAAAATGTAAATATAAAAAATTGTAATATTATATAAATGTATTCATATATTTTATTAGAAATTAGAAAGTGGGTAAAATATGGATAAAAGTGAAATTATCAAAAGCCTAGGTAAAAAATCAAATGGAGAAATTTATTTAGGCATTGTAGGTGCGGTTAGAACTGGTAAAAGTACATTTATAAAGAAATGTATTGAAACATTAATTCTTCCATATATGGATGATGATATTGAAAAGAAAAGATGTATGGATGAAATACCACAGACTGCTCAAGGCAAAACTATTATGACAGTTGAACCTAAGTTTGTTCCATCAAATGGAGCAACTATTAATATCGAAGGATTAACTACTAATATTAAACTAGTTGATTGTGTAGGTTATGTTACTCCTGAATCAGTTGGCTATGAAGATGAACTTGGTAATCCTAGAATGGTTAAGACGCCTTGGTTCCCTGATGAAATACCATTTGTCGAAGCTGCTTCAATCGGTACAGAAAAAGTTATAAGAGATCATGCGACTATAGGTATAGTAATATCAACTGATGGTTCAATATTAGGACTACCAAGAAGTAATTATGTTGATGCTGAAGATAAAGTTATAACAGAATTAAAAGGAATAAATAAACCTTTCATAGTTATAATGAATAGTACTCATCCAGGAAGTCCTGAAACAAAAACACTCGCAAATGCATTATCTCAAAAACATAATGTTCCAGTAATACCAATAAGTGTAGAAGATATGAATATAAATGATATAACTAATGTACTTAAAGAAGCATTATATGAGTTCCCTGTTTCTCATATTGAATTTAAGATACCAGATTGGGTAGGAGTACTTAAAAATACTCATCCATTAAAACAAGAATTTATAAATAAAATGAAGGAATCAGTAATTAACGTGGATAAACTTCGTGATGTAGAAAACATTAATATTAATTTAGAAGATACAAAAGAAATCACTAAAGCATTTGTTTCAGCACTTGACACAGAGAATGATTTAGTAACAATAACACTAGAAGCTGATGAAAACTTATTTAATGATATATTAAAAGATGTAGTTGGTTCTAGTATTAATAGTAAGGGTGAATTATTAAAAGTATTTCAAGATGTAAGTGAAGGAAGAAGTGAATATGAAAGTATAAAAGGAGCTTTAAAACAAGTATATCAAACTGGATATGGTATAGTTCTTCCAAGAGTAAGTGATATGAAACTTGATAAACCTGAAATTATTAAACAAGGTGGTAGATTTGGTATAAAACTTAAAGCTAAAGCATCAAGTGTACATATGATAAAAGTAGATGTAGAAAGTAGTTTTGAACCAATTATAGGTAGTGAACTTCAAAGTAAAGAATTAATAGATTATATTATGAAAGATAATGAAAATCCTGAAAAAATATGGGAAAGTGAAATATTTGGTAGAAGTTTAAATGAAATAGTTCAAGAAGGAATACAAGCTAAATTATCATTATTACCTGATTCAGCTAAATTTAAATTATCAAATACAATAACTAAAATGGTTAATAAAGGAAGTAACAATTTAATTGCAATAGTCTTGTAAATGAGACTATTTTTGTGTATAATTGTTTATGGAAAGTAGGTAAAACTTATGGATGAAAATAATAATGTTACTAATGATGAAGTAAAAGCTGAAAAAGTATCAAACGTAGAAAATAATGAAGTTAAAACTGATGTAGTTAATGTTGACGCAAGTGTACTTACTAATGAAGAAATAAAAAATATTAGTGAAGATGTAATTACTACACCACAAGAAAATGTGGAATTACCTGAATTACCTAAAATAGAGCCCGAAGTAGTAACTCCAAATAATACATCTAAACCAGTTATTAAAAATAAACCTAAAAAGAAAAAGCATCCAATTAAAATAATTATAAATATATTTATGTGGATAGTTGTTCTTGGATGGGCTGGAATGTTAATTTATGATTTTATAAGTACATTATCTGGGAAAAATCCTACATTTTGTTTAGAAAATACTACTGAAAAAGTAACAGATGGTACGATTGAAACATGTGAGGGTGTGGGATATAAAGTTTATAAATATAACTATGGAGGACAAGGATATATAGAATTTGTACCATTCTTCCAAAAACCTAAAACATATGAAGAAGTAAAAGAAATTAATAAATGGTAAAAAATAAAGTGAAAGAAAATGTAAAATTCTTTCACTTTTAAAGTGTTTTTGAAACTTTTCTCTTATATATATAATAGAGGAGGTAAAAATGTATAGATATATTAGATGTTATAAGATGGGTTATGAAGAAGGATATCAAAAAGCACTTGAAGACAAAGAAAAGTTTAAAATAAAGAAGTTTATAGAAATAGATGACTATTTAATAATGGCTAAATTATATGATATAGGATTTATAAATGGATATAATAATTATTTAAAAAATTCACTTTAAAATAAATACGTATTATAGTATAATATATATAGAATAGGTGATTTAATGAAAAAAGATGGATTTACATTAATGGAATTATTAGTAGTAATAGTTATACTTGTTGTTACTAGTGTTTCATCAACTATAATATTTGAAAGTGCATCATCTGGTACTGAAGAAGAAGATTTAAAAAGATTATATAGTAGTGTACAAAGATCTGCACAAGTATATTTAGATTTAAATGATTCATGGATGAATTCATTTAATGAGAATAAAGAAGTATTTTTAAAAGTAAGTGAACTTGAAAATGCTAATTATTATAATGCTACTTATGAAGGTGTTAAAACAAGAAATAAAATATCACCTAGTTACTTTGTAAAACTATTTATAAATAAGAATAATTTAAAAGAATATGTAGATTCATGTTTAATAGAATATGATAAAAATGATAAACCAGTATGTGTAGCTGACAAAGATGGCAATCATGATGATTGTGATTATAATACTAATTGTGTAGCAAAATAATACAAACAAATATTTGTAAAAAGTATTGACAAATAAATAATAAATATTATATAGTTAGATACGTATAATATTTTTATTTTATGAAAAAATATTTAGTGAGGTATATATGGATAAAATAATAATTAAAAACGCAAGAGAAAATAATTTAAAAAATATTAATATAGAATTACCTAAGAATAAACTTATAGTTATGACTGGTGTTTCAGGTAGTGGTAAAAGTAGTTTAGCATTTGATACTATATATGCAGAAGGACAAAGGCGTTATGTTGAAAGTTTAAGTGCTTATGCAAGGCAGTTTTTAGGAAATATGAGTAAGCCTGAAGTTGATTCTATTGAAGGACTTAGTCCTAGTATAAGCATTGATCAAAAGTCAACTAATAAGAATCCAAGAAGTACAGTTGGTACTATTACTGAAATATATGATTATTTAAGACTTTTATATGCTAGAGTTGGTACTCCATATTGTCCGCATCATAATATACCAGTTACTGAGCAAAGTATTGAAGAAATGACTAATAAAGTTTTAGAATATCCAATTGGTACTAAGATAGAAATTATGGCACCTGTTATACATGGTGAAAAAGGTACTCATAAAGATTTATTACTTGATCTTAGAAAAGATGGGTATGTAAGAGCTAGAATAGACGGTGAAACAAAAGATTTAAATGATGATATAATTTTAGAAAAAAATATTAAGCATAATATAGATGTTATCATAGACAGAGTGATTATAAAGGAAGACTCAAGAAGTAGAATATTTGAAAGTATAGAGACTTCTACTAAAATGGCTAATGGTAAAGTAGTTATAAATATATTAGGTGATAAAGAAATAGTTATGAGTGAAAACTATGCTTGCCCTTTATGTGATTTTAGTTTGTCTGAGCTTGAACCTAGATTATTTTCATTTAATAGTCCATATGGAGCTTGTCCTGTATGTAAAGGTCTTGGAGTTAATCTTCATATTGATGAAGATATACTTATTCCAGATAAAAATTTGTCTATAATGGATGGAGCAATTGCTTCATTTCAAAGTGGTGAAACATTAAATATAGCATATAAAAAATTAAGACTTGTGGCTCGCCATTATGGAATAGATTTATATAAGCCAGTAAAAGATTTAACACGTAAAGAGTTAGATATAATATTATATAGAAGTCCTGATAAATTAGATTTATCACTTACTACTAGAAGTGGAAGTACTCTTAAGAGTTATGATTATTTTGAAGGAATTATAACTAATTTAGAAAGAAGATATATGGAAACAACTAGTCCTCAAATAAGAGAATGGATTAGTAGATATATGACAGAGCTTCCTTGTCCTGTATGTAAGCAAACAAGACTTAAAGATGAAGCATTAAGTGTAAGAATAAATAATAAAAATATATATGAAGTTACATGTTTAAGTATAAGAGATTTAATAGAGTTTTTTGATAAATTAAAGTTAAATCATGAACAGACAGAAGTATCATTCTTAATAATTAAAGAGATTAAAGAAAGATTAAATTTCTTAAAAAATGTTGGTCTTGAATATTTATCACTTAATAGAGAAGCTTCTACTTTAAGTGGTGGTGAAGCACAAAGAATAAGACTTGCAACTCAAATAGGAAGTAGACTTTCTGGTATACTTTATGTTCTTGATGAGCCATCTATAGGTCTTCATCAAAGAGACAATCAAAGACTTATAGATTCACTTAAGGAAATGAGAGATTTAGGTAATACTTTAATAGTAGTAGAACATGATACTGATACTATGTTACAAGCTGATTATTTAGTTGATATTGGTCCAAAAGCAGGTACTGAAGGTGGTTATTTAGTAGCATGTGGTACTCCTGAAGAAGTTATGAAAAATGATAAAAGTATAACAGGAAGATACCTTTCAGGCAAAGAGAAAATAGAAGTACCAAAGAAACGTAGAAAAGGAAATGGCAAATCAATTAAGTTAACTGGATGTAAAGAAAATAACTTAAAAAATATTTCAGTAGAGTTTCCGCTTGGTAAATTTATATGTGTAACAGGTGTTTCAGGTAGTGGTAAGAGTACCCTTGTAAATGAAATATTATGTAAAATATTATCAAGTACAATAAATAAATCAAAAGAAAAACCCGGTAAATATAGAACTGTAAAGGGAATAGAAAATGTAGATAAGATAGTTAATATCACACAAGATCCAATAGGTAGAACTCCAAGAAGTAATCCTGCTACTTATACTGGTGTTTTTGATAGTATTCGTGATGTGTTTGCGAGTACTAAAGAAGCTAAAATAAGAGGATATGATAAAAGCAGATTTAGTTTTAATGTAAAAGGTGGTAGATGTGAAGCATGTGGTGGAGATGGCGTTAAAAAGATAGAAATGCATTTCTTACCTGATGTGTACGTTCCATGTGATGTATGTAATGCTACTAGATATAATAAAGAAACATTGAAGATTAAATTTAAAGGATTAAATATTGCAGAAGTATTAAATACAAGAGTTCACGAAGCATTAAGTATATTTGAAAATGTACCTAAAGTTTATAAAACATTAAAAATAATGGAAGAAGTAGGGTTAGGATACGTAGAACTTGGCCAAAGTGCTGTAACACTTTCTGGTGGTGAAGCATCAAGAGTTAAACTTGCTAAAGAACTTCAAAAGAAACCTACAGGTAAAAGTGTGTTTATATTAGATGAACCATCTACTGGACTTCATCAAGACGACATAAAGAAATTACTTGTTATATTAAATAGAATAGTTGATAATGGTGATACTGTTATTGTTATTGAACATAACTTAGATATTATAAAACAAGCAGATTATATTATTGATTTAGGTCCTGAAGGTGGAGACTTTGGTGGTACAGTAGTAGCAACAGGTACTCCTGAAGAAATATGTAAAGTTAAAGAATCATGGACAGGTAAATATTTAAAAGATTATTTGAAGTAGATTTTTCTACTTCTTTTTTAAACTTTATGTTATAATTTTAATAGGAGGATATTAATGAAAATAATAAATGAAAATATTTTATATGATAAAAAAGAACATGTAATCAGAAAAATCATATGTGAAAAAATTCAAAAAACTGAAACTAAAAATTTTGTAGACAGGATAGAAGTACCACAAGGGTATAGAATGTATGAAATGAATATATTAGATACAAAAAGAGATGGAGAAGAGATCGAGGTTGTAGTAATGGTTACATTCGAAAATGTAGAACCTGTAATTTGCTGTAAATATCAAAATCACAATTATCCTGGTAAAATATATTATAAAGAAAGGACACTTAGAAGATGGAAAAATTCTTAGATAAATTAGTAGAAGGATCAATAGATATATCAGCAAAGTTAATAATTGCTGTAATAGTATTAGCAATTGGTTCGAAAATTATAAAAGCTATAGAAAGTAATTTGAGAAAAGAAAACAAATTAAAACATTTAGATGCATCAGTAAAAGGCTTCTTAATAAGTTTCATATCAATAACATCTAAAATAGTATTATTTATAGTAGTACTTCATATTTTAGGAGTACCAACAGCATCAATAATAACAGTATTTGGTTCTTGTGCAGTAGCAATAGGTCTAGCACTTCAAGGAGGACTATCTAATATTGCTGGTGGGTTAATGATACTTATATTTAAGCCATTTAAAGTAGGAGATTATATAGAAGTAAATGATAAAGAAGGAATAGTTAAATCTATAACAATGTTTTATACAACAATAACAACATTTGATAATAAAGTAATACAGCTTCCTAATGGTAATTTATCTAATTCAAATATAACTAATTATACTGCTAATAAAAAAAGAAGAATTGATATAGCTATATCAGTATCATATGATTCAAATATTGATAAAGTTAAAAAAATAATAATGGAAGTTATATCTAAAAATGAATTAATACTTCAAGAAGAAAATAATTTTGTTAGACTATCTAAACATGCAGACTCTGCTTTAGTATTCGCAGTTAAAGCATGGACTAAAACAGAAAACTATTGGGATGTATATTTTGATCTAATGGAAGATATTAAAAAAGCACTTGATAAAAATAAAATTGAAATTCCATTTCCACAAATGGATGTACATATAAATAAGTAAAAGTTATTAAAAATAACTTTTTTAATTGTCTTAATTATGTTAAAATATCAATAGTAGGTGACAATATGAAAAGCAATATAACTAAATTAAGTATAATAACAATTATAAGTTTATTTACGCTAGCTGTTATAGGACTATCTTATGCATATTTTAGTACTGAAATAACTGGAGAAGATAAATATGTAACATTAGATACTGCGACTTTAAAACTTAAGTATACTGATAATACAGTACTTTCTCTTGATAATGCAATTCCAGGAGACTTTGTAACTAAAACTTTTACTGTTGAAAATATAGGTACTAAAAAAGTAAGTTACAATATTGTATGGAATAATCTTATAAATACAATTAATAATTATGATTTACAACTTGATATGAAATGTAAGAGTTATAAAGATTATAATACTTCTTCAAAAGTTGAGAGTGGGGAATGTAGTTCTTTTTATAAGGCAGTACCTTATACAGAAACAAGCATAAACAAAGATATAAAAAGAAATAATGAAATAGATATTGGTATCACTCATGAATATACAGTTACTATAACATTTAAGAATAGACCATATCTTCAAAATGATAATTTAAATAAGTCATTTAGTGGTAAAATAGATTTAGAAGAATATGTTGATCCTTCACCAGAAGCAGTTTATTGTACATTTGATGGAACTCTTACACAGGGAGCTGAATATGTTAATGGACAATATACTTATGCTTATAAGAAAGAAGGAGGTTATGCAAGTTCAGGACTAGCATGGCAAAATATAACTTCTGATGGTTGGGGAGTACAACT